>Ga0163215_100026_pt1 | contig 591954 bp, 526 predicted proteins | sample SynspAceP_FD_185934 | JGI IMG/M metagenome (GOLD analysis project Ga0163215, IMG submission 185934) | Saline lake microbial communities from Ace Lake in Antarctica - Synechococcus sp. Ace-P (Hybrid Assembly) | ecosystem: Environmental > Aquatic > Non-marine Saline and Alkaline > Saline | place...
AAGCGTTTATTGGTAGAAATGCTTTTGAGTTTATTCACCCCGATGATGTTGAACTGACCTTGGCCAGTTTAAAAAATGTACTGCATGAAAACAGAGTAGCTATTCCACCCTTTCGTTTTCAAAATCACAAAAAAGAATGGAGATGGCTTGAAACGGTATTGACCAATATGTTAGATAACCCTGCCGTGAAGGGCATTGTAGCTAACTCAAGAGATGTAACGGAAGAAAAAAACCTTCGAGAATTGAATCGCCAGGTGGGTAAACTGGCTAAAATTGGAAGTTGGGAAGTTGATTTGGTAAATGAAACAGTCTATTGGTCAGATGAGGTTCACCGCTTACACGAAACGGATCCCAAATTGTTTGTGCCAAATTTTGAAAGCGCTACGAATTTCTATAGAGCAGATTTTCATGACGTACTTCATTTAAATGTAGCAGACTGTATTCGGAGTGGTAAACCTTATAATCTTGAGGCTGTAGTGGTAACGGCTAATAAAAAAGAAATTTGGGTACATGCAACAGGAAATCCAGAATTTATTGACGGTCAATGCACACGTATCTATGGAAGTATTCAAGATATAACCGAACGTAAAGAAGCAGAAATAAGATTACAATTACTAGCCGATAATTTACCGGGCGTAGTATTTCAATATCTTTTCAATCCCGATGGCACCGAGGCTTTAAAGTACGTTACTAAAGGTTCTCAGCAAATCTGGGGTTATGCTGCCGAAGAAGTAGTTAAAAATAATGAGTTAGTCTGGGAAAGGATACGCGCTGCTGGTGATTTTGAATTTGTTAGAAAAAGTATTTCTGATGCCTTAAACGCCAAATCAAAATGGACGTGTCGCTTCAATTATGTAATGCCATCTGGTGAGCTTCGTACACATTTTGGCATTGGAACTCCTTCGTTTTTGATAGACGGTACCATACTTTTCAACTGTGTTCTTCTTGATATTACACAGGATGCAAAAAATGAAAAGTTATTGGAGCAGGTAACAAAAATTGCACGGATTGGAAGTTGGGAACTTGATTTAATTAACGCTGATGGGGAAAACATGTATTGGTCCCCTATGTTGTTCGACATCCTAGAGCTTGATACGAATTATAACCCTACTTTGACAGGTGGTATAGAATTTCATATTGGGGAAAGTAAAGAACGGATACAAACGGCATTACACAACTTAATTACGAATGGTACTGAGTTCGTAGAGGATGTATTGATTCGCACAGCTAAAGGCAATAAGCGTTGGAATAGAGCTATAGGTAAAAGTGAAACAGTAAATAATAAGCGAACCAAAATCTACGGCAGCTATCAGGATATTCATGATCGTAAAGAGGTAGAATTAGAATTATTAAAGGCCAAAGAAAAAGCGGAGAAAAGTGATGCTAAATTTAAAGCCTATACCGAACAATCGCCCATTGCCATATATACAACGAATGTGGAAGGAGATTGCGTTTATGCTAATGAAACTTGGCTTCAAATGACAGGTATGAATTTAAAGGAAGCTTTAGGAAAAGGATGGATTAATGCTTTACATCCAGATGACCTAGATCATGTTAAGCATAATTGGTATGAATCTATTAAATCAAATGGTAAGTGGGCTTATGAGTATCGCTTTGTAAATAAAGAAGGTAAAGTTACCTGGGTGAAGGGTACAGCAAAAGAGCTATTTAACGAAAAAAAGAAGCTTGATGGATATTTGGGAACGAATATTAATATCACCAAGCAAAAACATGCTCAACAAGAAAAGAATAGTTTACAAGAAACTTTAGAAAATAGTTTGAACGAAATTTATACATTCGACACGAAAACATATCAGTTTACCTATGTTAATAAAGGGGCACTTTTGAACTTGGGCTACACCCATAACGAAATAAAAAAATTATCTCCCCTAGATATAAAACCAGACTATACGCTAAGATCTTTTACAGAACTTATAGCGCCACTAGAAGCGAATAAAAAAGACAAAATTGTGTTTTTTACGCAGCACCAACGAAAAGATGGAAGTCTATATCCCACAGAAATACATTTACAATTAGTAGTAGAAGGTAATACTAAGCAATTTTTAGCCATAGTACTGGACATCACGGAACGTAAAAAAGCAGAAGAAGAAAACAAGTTCAAAGCTAATTTACTAAGTACCGTAGGCCAGGCAGCTATAGCAACGAGCCTCGATGGTGTTGTTAAATATTGGAATACCGCAGCTCAAAATATTTATGGCTGGACACCTGAAGAAGCCATAGGAAAGAATATTATGGAACTAACGACCATTGATACAGATAAAGAAAAAGCGAATCAGATCATGGACGTGCTACAAAAGGGGCAAACATGGTCGGGAGAATTTAAGGTCCGTAATAAGCAAGGCACTAATTTTCCAGCTTTTATAACCAATTCACCCATTTATGACGATAATAATATGCTGTCGGGTATAATCGGTATTTCATCAGACATTACAGAAGAAGTTAAAAACAAGGAGTTGCTCAACCAGTATACCTATGAGCTGGAACGCTCCAACGAAGAATTAGAGCAATTTGCTTTTGTGGCCTCACACGACTTACAAGAGCCTCTGCGAATGATTTCAAGTTTCATGGAGATATTACAGCGGAAATATGAAGATCAACTAGATGAGAAAGGACATCTTTATATTAATTTTGCGATAGATGGTGCGAAAAGAATGAGACAGATTATCCTTGATCTTCTAGCATATTCTAGAGCAAGTAAACCAACGGAAGGAAAAGAAGAGGTAGACTTGAACCAGCTCTACCAAGAGTATCAACAGTTACGTAGACAGCTAATTTCAGAAAAAAAGGCGGTCATCAAATCTGATAAACTGCCAAGGTTGAACACCTATAGAGCAGCTATAACTCAAATATTTCATTGCTTACTTGACAACGCACTTAAGTACTCTAAAGGTGATCTTACACCAATAATTGTAATCCAAGTTTTAGAAAACAAGACTGAATGGAAATTTTCTATTGAAGACAATGGCATAGGAATAGATGCCGAATTTTATGAGAAAATATTTCTAATTTTTCAAAGATTACACAATAAAGATGCGTATTCTGGTACAGGAATCGGACTTACCATAGCCAAAAGACATGTTGAATTTTTAGGTGGACGGATTTGGTTAGAATCCGTGCCTGAGAAAGGATCAATATTTTATTTCACCATCCCTAAATAGAGAAACTATGAAAAACCAAAATACTAAAATGGCCCATGTTTTGTTAGTAGAAGATAACGAAGGAGATGTTTTACTTACGCTAGAAGCTTTTGAAGAATGTAAATTAAAAATAGAAATTAGTGTGGCTCGTAATGGAAAAGAGGCTTTAGATTTTCTGTTTCAGCAAGGAGATTTTTCAAAGGCAAAAATACCTGACCTCATTCTTTTAGATATCAACATCCCTATTTTTAACGGCCACGAAGTATTAAGGCGAATTAAGTCCGACGCACATCTTAAAAAAATTCCAGTAATAATGCTGACTACATCTTCAAGTCAAAAAGACCTCGATGAGGCTTATGAGAACCACTGTAATAGCTATATAAAAAAGCCTTTAGAAATGAGTGGGTTTTTAAAGGCTATACTAAAAATTGAGGAGTTTTGGTTGGAACTCACCACCTTGTCAAAGTAATAGGATCTTCGAATAGGAATGTTTTATTTATTTTCGATTGTGCTTGTTTAAGGTGTTATAAATCAATTACCAAATTTTTGGGTATTTGATTAATTGTAAATTTTTATAATCTGAAAAATTATAGATGAAATAATGTGCGTTTTAAATATATGTTCAATGTATTAAGAGCCTATGGCATTTGGTTTACTTCTGCGGATGGAGGTTTTTAAGTACTAAAAGTTTTTTTTGCCCTGAATTAAAGCTTTGTTATAAACATAACAATTTCGATTAAAGGTTTATTTTGTCTACAACTAGGGTCTTCTATGTTTTTGAGCTATAAATGTGGCAACTTAACCGAAACACTTCATTAAGTATATAAGTGCAGGCTAAATTTGTTCAAAATTAAATGAACAAAAATGAAAACAGTTTTACTTATTAAGGAAATTTATTTTGAAGGTTTTAAAAATATTGGCAGTTATTTATTGAAACGCTCCTTAAAATTATTGACATGGTTCACTATAGGTGTTTTTATTATTGTGCTTTATGGTTTTATATATAGGCTATTGACAGGTTTTGCCTTTGTTTAGTGATAGAAATGAGAAAAAGAAAATATCGAGATAGCGTACTTATAGGTATTGGTAGTATGTTCTTTTTATCAATGTTAATCTGTATAATTTTGATGGCTATTGGCTTAAATTAAACCAATAAAACTTAATGAAGAGATAGCCCGCTTAGAGTTTCAAGATGAAGTGCTTTTTATCGATACACCTAAAATATTGAAAACTAAATTTTGCGTGTAGATTTTTAAGTCTCACAGCTATTTTTTCTAGCTTTTCCTAAGATTTTGGCTGTGTTCCTTATTTTTAGAAATAAACTACATTTTAGTACTATTTTACCTACATTTATTATATCTTAACAAATGTAATGTAAAAAAGGTGTTTAAAAAATCACTTTTAGTGGGTATTCTAAAAAATAAGTAGCTATGTATTCGAAAATTTACTTGGTCGACGATGAGGAGATTATTATATTCATGCATAGTATTCTGCTGAGGAAAATAGGTGAGGAAGAGAAAGTATTGAGCTATACAAATCCTGAAGAAGCTTTAGATCATCTGCGTTTTAATAAAGATAAATCTGAGTCTATTCTAGTACTGTTAGATATCAATATGCCAGAAATGGACGGTTTTGAATTTTTAGAGTTTATGGTTCTTGAAGAAATGTCTACCAATATTGATGTGGTATTGGTCACCTCTTCCATTTCTGAAGATGATAGGCGTTTGGCTAAGGATTTTCCGAGGTACGTTCAAGATTTTGTTTCGAAACCTTTAAATGTCGAAAAACTTCAAGAACTGCTACTTGGCTCAAAAGCAAAAAAAGTCACAGGGAAGTAGCACTACAGCTTTCCTCTTGGTCAATTCATTACTAAAGCCTAATAAATAGGTAAATCATTAGACTTTTTGGGCTAGTACCTGAATCGATGACTAAATTTTAAATTATAATTTCATTGGGCTAAAAACATACACCTGCACCACTTTTTTCACCTATTTGACAACAAAAGTTATCTTCGATTTAAAAAAGCGTTTATTTTTAACACAAATAAACCAAACCAACTAAATAATGAAAATTTTTGTAATAGCAGTCGCGCTACTTTTTGCCAATACGTTTACCTACGCACAAGAAGGCCTAAAAATTGGTGTTCAAGGGGGCATTCCTTTTAACGATTTTAACGATGAAGTAGGGGTAGTACTTGGCGCAAATATTGGGTATATGTGGGCATTGGGAGAGGTAGTAGATCTGGGAATAATGGCAGGGTATACGTATGGTTTTCCTGAAAAATTTGGTACAGATAATCCATTAATAGATTTGCCTAGTGTGCAATTTGCTCCCTTGGCCATATCGGCGCGTGTTTGGCCTTCGAATTCTTTTTCTTTTGGAGTAGATGTGGGTCAAGCCTTAGGATTAAATCAAGGAAATGATGGGGGGCTGTATTACCGACCACAAATTGGTTTTTTAATGAGTGCCAATACCGAGCTCAATATATCCTATTCCGCTATAGTACTTGAAGAAAAAGAATGGAATACCCTTACGTTGGGTTTTTTGTTCACGATACCATCAAAAAGGTCGTACTAATCTTTTTTGTTCACCAAACCTTTTGTAAACTCGTTTAAAGTCTCTACTTTTTCTTCGAAATCGCCCTTGATTGTTTTTCTGAATTCGTTGAGGTTTTTTACTAAATCGTCGATATTATCAGGAAGTACATCTTCAAAAAACTGACGCAATCTTTTAGCGGTCGTCGGTGATTTTCCGTTGGTAGATATGGCGACTTTTACATTGCCTTTAGTGACAATACCCCCCATATAAAAATCACAAAATGGCGGATTATCGGCTACATTTACCAATATATTTTGTGCTCTACAATCATGGTATACTTGTTCGTTTACAGGTACATTGTCAGTCGTAGCAACAACCATGTGCTTATTTTTTAAAAAGCTTGGGTGGTACTTAGCAACAGTTGTTTTAATATTAAATTTTTGAATTAAAGTCAAAGTTTCTTCTCGAAACATGGGTGATACCAATTCTACATTTGCGTCAGGACTCGATTTTAGAAGAAAACTTAATTTTTCTAGCGCCACATTTCCACCACCCACGATTAAAATATTTAAGTTCGATGTTTTCAAAAATATGGGGTATAGATTGTTGCGTTCCATGTGCACTTATTTTTACTGTTTAAAATAGAAAACAAAATTAGGACATATTTTTTAATACATGTAATCTGATCTATCAGAATATATGTATAATGGCCACTGCTACACCTGAATGCATAGATGCATACATCGCTAATTTCCCAAAAGAAGTTCAACTAGTTTTAGAAATCCTTAGAAAAACAATTAAAGAAGTAGCACCAGAGGCTACAGAAACGATCAGTTATAAAATGCCTGCATTTAACGATCACGGTGCCTTAGTCTATTTTGCGGCCTATAAAAATCATATTGGTCTTTATGCCTTTCCTACAGCTCATGAAAAATTTAAGGAAGATCTTAAAGCATTTAAAACAAGTAAAGGGGCTGTACAGTTTCCTTTGACTACACCTTTGCCTTTAGCACTAATCAAGAAAATAGTCATCTTTAGAGTACAAGAAAATAAAACTAAAGCGCTGAAATAAAGTATTTTACGGTAAATTCTTGAAGCAACATGATAATTGTCATAGTAATTGACGGGCATACGCGTTAATTTTGTGCTAAATAAAAATTACATGTGCAGTTTAGTTCAAAAATACAATGTCCCAGGACCGCGATATACGAGTTATCCCACAGTACCTTATTGGGATTTACCTAGCTTTTCTGGTAAAAAATGGGAGTCAACCTTGTTAAAGAGTTTTGAAGAAAGTAATGCAACCGAAGGTATTAGCTTGTATATTCATTTACCTTTTTGTGAGAGTATGTGTACTTTTTGCGGCTGCCATAAACGCATTACCAAACGACACGAAGTAGAGTCGCCTTACATTAGCACCGTATTAAAAGAATGGCGTTTATATTGTGATGTATTAGGAGAAAAACCGCGAATTAAAGAATTACATTTAGGAGGCGGAACACCAACTTTTTTTTCGCCTGATAATTTACAACGCTTAATTCATGGTATTTTTAGATCTGCTGAGAAAGCCGATGGCTACGAGTTTAGTTTTGAAGGGGACCCAAATAATACCACAAAAGAACATTTGCAAGCCTTGTTTGATGTGGGCTTTAGAAGGGTAAGTTATGGTGTTCAAGACTACAATGAAAAGATTCAAAAAGCAATTCATAGAATTCAACCTTTTGAAAATGTAGAAAAAGTGACCAAATGGGCAAGGGAAATTGGCTATACTTCTGTTGGACACGACCTTATTTTTGGCTTACCACACCAAACAATTGATGACGTTGAACATACGATTTTAAAAACAAAAAGTTTAATGCCAGACCGTTTGGCTTTTTATAGTTATGCACATGTGCCTTGGCTTAGTGGTAACGGACAAAGAGGCTATAAAGATGCTGATTTACCATCAGGGGAAGCTAAGCGCAAGCAATATGAACACGGTAAAGAATTATTGGCGCAGGTGGGTTACGAAGAAATAGGGATGGATCATTTTGCCTTACCAACCGACAGTTTGTCAAAAGCATTACATTCAGGAAGCCTACATCGTAATTTTATGGGATATACGGCCTCAAAAACTCAAGTGATGATAGGTTTAGGCGCCTCAAGTATTAGCGATAGTTGGTATAGCTTTGCACAAAATGTAAAAGGTTTAGAAGAGTATCAACATTTGGTAGAAAACAATATTATTCCGATTTATAGAGGCCATATTTTAACGGTAGAAGATCGTATTATTCGCAAACATATTTTAAATTTAATGTGTCAGTTTAAAACTGTTTTAGACGTCAATGACACCGTTTTAGACACCCATTTAATTTTGATGAAACTTCGGGAAATGGAAGCTGATAATTTGTTAGAAATTTCATCAAATACCATAGTAGTCACAGAAAAAGGACGTCCATTTGTTCGAAATATATGTATGGCTTTTGATATGCATTTGTATCGAAAAGAACCTGAAACAAGATTGTTTTCAATGACGGTATAAAACCTTGGTTGTTCTTAAGTGATACTCGTAAATCGAAGCACAAGAAAAGGAGCTATTAGGCCTTTAGATGACAGTATATTATTATTGCCTCAACTATTTCTTATGCATCAGCAAATAAATAGAAAGAGGTAAGCGTTACATTAAAACCCATTATAATTAGAAAAATATAACCCTATGAAAAATATAATTGTACCCGTAGATTTTTCAATTCAGTCTGAAAATGCTTTAAAAGTAGCGGCTTCTTTGGCAAAAAAATACAAGGCTACTATTTTTGCTTTACACATGCTAGAGCTCAATGACGCCTATATTACCTCTTCTCAAGCTGCACATCCAGAGCAAACTGTTTTTCTGCTTAAATTGGCAGAGAAACGTTTTAATGAGTTTTTAAGTAAGCCTTTCTTAAAAGACGTAAATGTTAAGCCAATTATTAAACACTTTAAAGTATTTAGTGAAGTAAATGAGGTGGCAGAAGCGAATAATGCTGATCTTATTATTATGGGTTCCCATGGAACCGATGGTCTTATGGAAATATTCGTAGGTTCGAATACCGAAAAAGTAGTGCGAAATGCAGACATTCCTGTTTTAGTGATTAAAAACGATATGGAATCTTTCTTGCCAGAAAAAATGCTTTTTGCTTGCGATTTGGCTGATGAAAATATTAACGCCTACCAGCGTGCAAAATATATCTCCAATCTTTTAAATGTTAGCCTGCATATTTTATACATCAATACACCGGGTGATAACTTTCTAAGTAGTCAAGATATCGATGATAAGATTGCAAAATTTTCGAATGCTGTTGGGGCCGAATTTATCGATGTTAAAGTATACAACGATTACACCGTTGAAAAAGGTGTTTTAAATTATGCGGAAGACCATAATATAGACCTAATTGGAATTACAACACATGGTAGAAAAGGTTTAGCACATTTCTTTCGTGGTAGCATAGGGGAAGACATTGCAAACCACTCTGTACTGCCGGTTATTACGTTTAAGATATAATTTTTTCGTGGTAAAAAAAATTCATTCATCCCGCTTTTTTAGCGGGATTTTTTATTTAGTTTTTTTAAATCTTACCTATTGAATAGGGTACTTAGTATTGTTTATTTGCTTCTGTTCTGAAACATTTGTAGGTACAGCATAGAGCTTATTTGCCTAGCCCTGTTTTTAGCGATAAAAGCATTGTCGCCTAGAAACAATTCATCAATAGTCTGAAACCATAAATTGAGCCACAAACCAAAGTGTTCTGGAGTAGTGCTGTGATTCATTTTTTCATCTACTTCGTTATGAGCTTTAATAGGGTTACCATAATATTTTCTTTTTAAGAAAAGCTGCGTATCCCAGAAGTCGGTTAAAAGTTCTAAGTGACTTTCCCAATCCGTTATAATACCATTAAAAATGGGGCCTAATACCTCGTCTACACGTACTTTAGCGTAAAAGCTACGTACCAGTTGACTCACATCTTCTCTGTTCTCTAACTCTTTTATTTCCATGTTTTGTGATAGGTGCTTTTTGTGATTGGCTTTTTAATATTTGTAAAGGCTAAAAATAGTAGTTTAAGCTGTTAAGGTTTTAAATATAGCAAACTACTACTGTTTACTGCTACGGCATGCTTTCGCAGATACTTTAAAATTGGCTAAAGCCTCTTTTTTAAAGGCGTGCTCACTTGAATAGGATTAGCTTATTCATGACACTCCATATCCGCCGAAATAACTTGTGTAACGGGTGCTGGTGAAATATAAGGAATACCTAGCCCTAAACCTCGCAGAATAAAAAGGGCGCCAATCAACACCACAAAAACAGGAATTAACTTTTGAATTTTTTGTTTAGCTGTATTTTTTAATAGAGAGCTAAAATAAATAGCCGTTGTCATTAACGGAATTGTACCTGCACCGAATATAACCATATATAGTGAGCCTTGAAGCGCATCTCCCATAGCAATGGCGCCAAATAAAGCCATATATACTAATCCGCAAGGTAAAAACCCATTTAAAAACCCTATCGTCAAAAAAGTATCAGGAGTTTTTTTCTGAAGCTCTTTTCCCAAGCTGTTTTTAACTTTCCCAACTATTTTATATACAGGTTTTGAAAGGTTGTATGTACTAAAGCTTTTGTAGGGAATTAAAATCACCACAATCATCAATACACCAATTGCGATAGATAGTTTTTGTTGCATTCCAAAAACGAATAAACCTTTGCCTAAAAGTCCGAATACTAAACCTAGTATTCCATACGCCAATAAACGCCCAAAGTGATAAATAAATATTTGAATGAATTTCTTAAGGTTATTCGTTCTATCTACAGGTAACATAAAGGCAATAGGGCCACACATCCCTACACAGTGTAGACTGCCCATTAAACCTAATATGAGTGCGGATATCATCATCGCTTAATACGTAATACTTTTTTTCGAAAGAAATTCTTCATCTTTGTAGTTCCAGGAAACTTTAATGTCCCAGCGACCATCTAACAAACGTTTGTCAGGTACGAGCAAATTTGTGTTGGATAGACTTATAGGAAAGTCAAAATCCAATTGTTTATTAGATGGTCTGTATAGGGACACCGTACCTTTTACTTTTTCAAATTCCAAATTTTCAGGAAATGTGACAAGTAATCCTTCTGGTGTTTTTTCTACAATTAAATTATTATTCGTGTTTATCGCATTATTTTGAGCGTCTAAATCTCTTTGAAACGTTAGCTCTTGTTTGTAATATTCTTCGGTCACTAAATCATGGTTCGATTTATCGTCCATATTCATGCGTATCACAAAAAATAAGATAAAACTTATAAATAATGCCAATGCTATTACGATGCCTGTTCCCCAATTTATTTTCATGTTTATTTTTGTCTAATGTCTAATGTCTAATGTAGAAAGTCATTTTGAACAAGTTCTGACAACCTTCAATTTTTTCACGATCAGCGAATAACGAAATTATCGATAACTTCTCGGTGCTAAAAATGCTGTCGTAGTGGTTTCAATTAATGTATCACCACTATAAATTTCAATTTTTATTTTTTCTTTATCACTTTTTATGGCAGCGTTATTTATTTCTATAAACAAGGTGCCTTCTGCCAATTGCTGCCCTTTAACATTAAAATCTCCTTCTCGTACTAATTTTATAGTGCCTTTATGCGAAACTAAAGAGAAATGAATATCATTAATATCAGTTGATGTTTTGTTGACTAATTTAAAGGTGTACACATTGCTAATAATATTCCCTTCTTTGTGTTCATATAATTGGCCTGGTAATCTTAGAATGGTTGCATCTAAATCGTTTCGTAAAAATAACATTCCGATTAAAACGCCGGTTAAAATAACTAAAACAGCCGTATACCCTTTTAGTCGAGGTGAAAACCTAAATTTTTCTTTTTTTACAATTTCATCTTCACTAGCATACCGAATTAAACCTTTAGGAAGGTCTACTTTTTCCATAATTGTGTCGCACTCATCAATACAAGCGGTACAGTTAACACATTCTAATTGCGTACCGTTTCGTATGTCGATCCCAGTCGGACAAACATTTACGCACTGAAAGCAGTCTATACAATCGCCATGCCCTAGAGCTTCACGATCTTCATTTTTACGCCATTTTTTTCTGCCATTTTCTGCTTCACCTCGTTTATAGTCATAGGCAACTACGATAGATTTATTATCTAACAAGACACTTTGCATTCGGCCATAAGGACATGCAATAATGCATACTTGTTCTCTAAACCAAGCAAAAACAAAATAAAATACAGCCGTAAAGATTAACAGCGAAACCATAGTGCTTACATGAGCTAATGGTCCATCATAAACATATTGTATCAAGCGATCACTGCCAATTAAATACGCTAAAAAAACGTTCGCAATTAAAAAAGAGATGATAAAAAAGATAATCCATTTTAAAACACGTTTTCTAATTTTTTCCGCGTTCCATTCTTGTCGCTCTAGTTTAATTTGCGCACCTCTATCCCCATCAATCCAATACTCAATTCTTCGGAATACCATTTCCATAAAAATGGTCTGTGGGCACATCCATCCGCAAAAAATACGTCCGAAAGCTACGGTGAAAAGAGCAATAAAGATAACCCCAATAATCATAGAGATCACAAACAAATGAAAGTCTTGTGGCCAAAATGGAAATCCGAATATATTAAAGCGGCGCTCTAATACATTAAACATCAAAAACTGATTGCCATTAATTGTTACAAAAGGTGCTGCAACCAAAAAAGCGAGTAAAAAATAGCTAACATATTTGCGATATTCGTACAATTTGCCACTAGGCTTTTTGGGGAAAACCCATGCTCTTTTTCCTTCTTCGTTAATTGTTCCAATGGTATCTCTAAAATTATCTTGATCTTGCGACATTTTTTGTTGTATTTGTAGAATAAGAATACCCTATTCTGATACTATTCGTTGCACTAGGAAGGACTGTTTTTGTTGTTATTCTTTTTTGTGTAAACCTGCCCTTATTAATAAGGGCAGTGTGGTTTTTACTTTTATTATTTTTAGTTTGAAGCTTCTATAATTAGCATTGAATCTTTTTCCACTTCAGGAGTTCCCCCTTTGGGGGTTAGGGGGCTATTTGGATCTATCCAAACTTCACCTTCAGCATCTTTTGGGCTTGCTGGTGTAGTGCCTTCAAAACCTAATACATAACTTGCAACTTGCGCCATTTCAAGAGGTTTTAAGCTTTGTTTCCAAGCCACCATACCCTTACCATCACGGCCACCTTCAGATATCGTATTGAAAACATTTTTAATGCCACCCCCTAAAATGTAAAAATTATCAGTTAAGTTTGGACCAATTCCGCCACCACCATCGGCCATATGGCAAGCAACACAGTTGCTTTCAAAAATGGCTTTACCAGCACTTAAGTCCGATGCATCCGCTAATAATTCTACCGTAGTAACATCGACTAAATCCTTTGCATTTTTCTTGTATTCTTCTATTTCAGCTTGTGCAATAGCCACTTCTGTTAAGTATTCGGCATCTTGATTGTAATCATTAAATACATGAAAACGTACCATATATACTATGGCAAAAACAATAGATGCATAAAATAAATAAACCCACCATGGCGGTAATTTATTATCTAATTCTTTAATACCATCGTAGTTGTGATCTAGAATAATTTCATGTTCAACTTCAGGAGGTTTAGAACCAAGCAATTTTTTGTACATATTTTTAGCCCAATTCCATTCAAATCGACTTGCTTTATTGGCTAAATAACGTTCTTTCGCTTCTTCTGAAAGGGTTTGAAACATGACGTTTTCAATAGAACTCAAAATTAGCTCTATAGCTATTAATAAGATTAAAACCATCAGCATAAAAAACTGAGTGATAGGGTAAGCTAAAATAGCGGGTTGTTTTCCCGAGTCTACAAAAAATTCCATCATTCCGAAAATGATAAAGAAGGCTACGGGTATTCTTATCCACCAAAGTGACGATGTGTTTTTCATAATTCTAGGTTTTGTTGGTTGTCTTTTTCCATAGGTAATTCACTTACTTCTTTAATGTATTCTTTTGAGGCTGTAAAAACCCAAAGGAATAAAACCATGAAGAAGATAAAGAAGATTAATAACGATATAATAGGGTAGGTGGCAACGCCATCTATAGTTTCCATATATCCTTTTACAAATTTGAACATGATTATTTTTTTTAGAGAAGAGAGAAAAGAAAAGAGAAAAGAGATTTTTTTTCTTTTTTCTATGTTCTCTGTTCTTAATTTATTTTATGGTTGCTGTTTCGTTTGCATCTTTTATTTTAATATCAGTACCCAAGCGCTGTAAGTAAGCTATTAACGAAACTATTTCACGGTCGCGCATTTGTACAAACTCCATTCCGTTTTCTGCGGCATACTTTTTATCAGCTTCGTAGTTTGTTGCGAAATCAGGATCAGCATATAAGTTTTTTTCTATTTGGGTAGCTTGTGCATCCATCGACGCATTAGCATTTTCAATTTCTTCATCTGAATAGGGTACACCAAGGGATACCATTGTTTTCATTTTAGCTTGAATATCTGAGCGATCATGTTCATCACGAACCATCCAAGAATACGATGGCATAATAGAACCAGAAGAAGTACTTTGTGGATCGTACATGTGGTTTAAGTGCCAATTGTCTGAATATTTGCCCCCAACACGTAATAAATCTGGACCTGTACGCTTACTTCCCCAAAGGAAAGGGTGATCGTAAACAAACTCACCTGCTTTAGCATATTCGCCATAACGTTCTACCTCACTTCTAAATGGACGTACCATTTGAGAGTGACAACCCACACAGCCTTCGCGAATGTATAAATCACGACCCTCCAGTTCTAAAGGGGTATAAGGTTTAACACTTGTTATGGTTGGAATATTAGATTTTACCAATATGGTAGGTATAATTTGTACCGCACCACCAATTAAAATCGCAATAGTAGCAAATATAGTTAACTGTACAGGCTTACGCTCTAACCAAGTATGGTAGGTTTCACCAGCAGTTCTCTTTTTAGAAACTTTTGTTAAAGCCGCAGCTTCTGCTAATTCGTCTTCTACTTTACTTCCAGATTTAATGGTAAGTACTACGTTGTAAATCATCACACAAGCACCAACAATATACATGGTGCCACCAATAGCACGCATCCAATACATGGGCATAATTTCAGTAACTGTCTCTAAGAAGTTCCCATAAACTAAGGTCCCATCTGGGTTAAAGTCTTTCCACATTAAGGCCTGAGTAAAACCAGCAACATACATGGGTAATGCGTATAAAATAATCCCTAAAGTACCAATCCAGAAGTGGAAATTGGCTAAACCAACAGAGGCTAATCGAGTTTTGAAAATTTTAGGCACCATCCAGTAGATCATACCAAAGGCTAAAAATCCGTTCCACGCTAGGGCTCCAACGTGTACGTGAGCAATAATCCAATCACTAAAGTGCGCAATGGCATTTACGTTTTTTAAAGACAATAATGGGCCTTCAAATGTTGCCATACCATAACCGGTAATGGCAACCACCATAAATTTCAAGGTTGGGTCTGTACGTACTTTATCCCAGGCACCTCTTAAGGTTAATAGTCCGTTGATCATACCACCCCAAGATGGCGCTAATAACATAATTGAAAAGGCTACCCCTAAATTTTGAGCCCAATCCGGTAATGCAGAATACAATAAATGATGAGGGCCTGCCCAGATGTATATAAAGATTAAAGACCAAAAGTGAACAATAGATAATTTATAAGAATAAACTGGTCTGTTTGCAGCCTTTGGAACAAAATAATACATTAAGCCTAAAAAGGGCGTCGTTAAGAAAAATGCTACGGCATTATGGCCATACCACCACTGTACTAAAGCATCTTGAACCCCAGCATATACAGAATAACTTTTCATTCCACCTAGGCTTACGGGTAATGCCAAACTATTAAAAATATGAAGTACGGCAACTGTTACAAATGTGGCTAAATAAAACCAAATTGCAACATATAAGTGGCGTTGTCTTCTTTTAATCATGGTGCCAATAAGGTTTGCCCCGAAGGCTACCCAAACTAGTGCAATAGCAATATCTATTGGCCATTCAAGTTCAGCATATTCTTTTGAAGTTGAGTACCCAAGTGGTAATGTAATTGCAGCGGCTACAATAATTAATTGCCATCCCCAGAAATTAAAATTACTTAAAAAATCGCTATACATCCGCGCTTTTAATAAGCGTTGCGTAGAATAATACACCCCTGCGAAAATAGCGTTCCCCACAAAAGCAAAAATAACAGCGTTGGTATGTAAAGGCCTTAAACGACCAAAACTCAACCAAGATATGCCGTCAGTAAGGTTTGGGAAGATGAAAAGAAAAGCCAATAGTAGGCCTACTGTCATCCCTATAATGCCCCAAAACATTGTTGCGTAGAGGAACTTTTTAACGACTTTATTGTCGTAATAAAACTGCTGTACTTCCATAATTAATTGTTTAAACTTTTATTTAGTTGGATACTTTTTTTTGAGAAAGTAGAAAAAAGAAGAGATTAAATAATTTTAACACCCTCTTTTCGCTATTCTTTTTTCGCTATTTTTTGTTCGATTGATTTTATTTCTGATTTTTTTATTGAAATTGAACTTGAATTCGGGCTTGAGTTTTCCTTGACTAATTCATCATCGAAAAGCATACGGACAGATGGGGTATATGAATCATCATATTGCCCACTACGTACCGATACAATAAACGCAATAAAGAAAATTAGAGCAACAATAATGCTGATGGATAATAATAAATAAATAACGCTCATACCTACCTGAATTCTGTTGTAAAACTACGTTGATGATAAAGGGCATAATATGACATTTATCATCTTTCTAAAATTTATCTTAATTTTTTTCCTAAAAGAGTAGTGGCAATTGTTGTAAACGCTACAATACTTATAGAACTTAAAGGCATTAAAATAGCCGCTATGACAGGTTGTAATTGTCCGGTTACGGCAAAATATAAGCCAACAATATTATATAGTAAAGACAAGAAAAAACTCCATTTTATAATGGTAATTGCTTTTTTTGAGGCTAAAACATAACTGTACAATTCTTTAAATTTTGTAGCATCAAGGATACCATCACAGGCCGGAGAAAAAATGGTGACGTTTTCTGATATGGCAATGCCCACATTACTCTGCGCTAAAGCCCCAGCATCATTTAAGCCATCACCGACCATCATCACTTTTTTGTCTTGCTCTTGTAAGGTTTTTATAAAGTGTAATTTATCTGGTGGTTTCTGATTAAAATACAGCGGCGTAAGCTTTGGCAATAAAGCTTCTAAGCGCTCTTTTTCACCCTCATTGTCGCCCGATAAAATAGCCAATTGTAAGCTTTTCGACATTTCTTTAAAAGCTTCAGAAACCCCTTCTCTATATTGATTTTTAAAAACAAAGCACCCTTTATAGGCATCATTGCTACTGATGTGAACAGCGGTAGTTTTTACATCTTCTGATGCTGTCTTGCCCACAAAATTTGCGGAACCTACTTTTATATGGCTCTTATTGAGATACCCTTCTATGCCTTTGCCTAGGTGCTCTTCATATTCGTCAAGAGTGATAATATCATGCTCCGCAAGCAAGTCGTATAAACTTCTACTTAAGGGGTGGTTTGATGCTCTTAATGTGTTTTTTAACAGTGCCTCTTCTTCTTTGCTTAACGCTAACCCTTCATAAGAAACACTACTTTTTTTGGCGGTTGTAAGCGTACCTGTTTTGTCAAAAATTGCCGTATCGATTTGGGCTAATTTCTCAATAGTTTGGGTGTCTTTCAAATAGAATTTCTTTTTGCCAAAAATTCGCAGCATGTTTCCTAAAGTAAAGGGCGAAGCAAGCGCTATAGCGCAAGGACATGCGATAATTAAAACCGCAGTAAATACATTCATAACCTTGCTCGGATCATAAAAAAACCAAAAAATAGAAGCAGAAAAAGCAACCGTTAAAACAAATATTGTAAATCGTTTTCCGATACTATCCGTTAGTGTTTGAAATTTACTTGAGGTATCGTCTTGAAAAACTGAATTACTCCAAAGCTGTGTTAAATAACTTTGCGAAACAGACTTTAAGGCTTCCATTTCAATAGCACCCCGTAGTTGTTTTCCACCCGCAAAAATTTTGTCACCAGCGATTTTGTGCACGGGCTCTGATTCTCCAGTTACAAAACTGTAATCAATGTTGGCATTTCCGTGAATTAAAATACCATCAACAGGGATCAACTCTTCATTTCGGATTAAAAGCCTGTCGCCTCTTTTAAGGTCGTGAACCTGTATGGTTTCTTCTTTTCGATGCGCTACAATTCGGGTCACAGCAATCGGAAAGTACGACTTGTAGTCACGCTCGAAAGAAAGGAAAGAATAGGTTTTTTGTTGAAAAAATTTCCCAAGGAGTAAGAAAAAAATTAAGCCCGTTAAACTATCGAAAAAACCAGGTCCCCATTCAAATATAATCTCTAAAGTACTACGAACAAAAAGCACTACAATTCCCAGGGCAATAGGAACATCAATATTTAATATTTTGGAGCGCAAACCTTTATACGCTGAAATAAAATAACCAATTCCGGCATAAAACACTACAGGTAATGAAAAAGTGAACATCAACCATCTAAAAATACCTTCGTACTCGTTGAGCCAATATTCTCCGCCAGTGGCCTCGCTACTCGAGAGATCAAAATACTCGGGAAAGGATAAAAACATAACGTTGCCAAAGGCAAAGCCTGCAATCCCTAACTTATAGAGTAAACTGCGATCAACACCTTTTTTCTTATTGTCAAAGTCATCTAAAGAAATGTAAGGCTCGTAGCCAATATGTGCCAATAAAATAACAATTTCTTTGAGGGATGTTTTTTCAGAATTATAATGAATTCGAAGGGTCTTTTTTGGAAAATCTACCTGAGAACTGCTAATAGCGGGGATTAACTTATTTAAGTTTTCTAAAATCCAAATGCAGGAACTACAATGAATATGGGGAATATATAAATTTATGATTTGAAATTGATGATCATTAAACTCTGTTAATCTTTCAATAATAGTAGCATTATCGAGAAAATCATACTTTCCTTCAACCACCTTTGGAGTTGCCCCTGCAGCAGCCTGTAAGTCGTAATAATAGGATAGGTTATGAGATGAAAAAATATCATAGACGGTTTTACAGCCATTACAACAGAACATTTTCTCGTCATGTAAAATAGGGGTAACTGAACAATCCTCACCACAATGATAACACTTGTTTTTATTCATAATAATTTGCTTGTACCGACGGCAAAGATGTATATTTACAAGAGTATGAAATATGATTTTTGTCATGTTTAACAATTTTATTAAATTGCAGGTTATCAGAAAAATAAGCCAAGTATGAAAGATGGTATAGAAACTAGATGTGAACAGTGCATTGTAAGGCAGTTCAATTCGTTGCGTGCCATGAGTAAAGAGGAATTAAAGAAAGTTTCTGATTCTAAAACATCAAAAATTGTTAAAAAGGGAGAAAGTATTTTTGAGGAAGGTGAAAAATTGAACGGGGTTTTTTGCGTTCGAAGTGGCGTTTCTAAACTGTCTAAGTTAAGTGCCAATGGGAAAGACCAAATTGTTAAATTAGCAACAAAGGGTCAAGTGCTTGGTCAGCGATCGGTTATTTCGGAAGAAGTATCTAATTTAAGCGCAAAAGCCGTGGAAGATATGGAAGTTTGTTTTATACCAAAGGAAGAAATAGTACACACCTTAAATACCAATCCTAATTTTGCTGTTGAGGTTTTAAGGCATATGGCTCACGATTTAAAAGAAGCGGATGACGTGATTGTTAACATGTCACAAAAAACAGTAAAGCAACGTGTTGCTGAAGCTTTTTTATACATGAAAAAAAATTTTGGAACCGACGACAAAGGTTTTCTGCTTTTAACATTGTCTCGGGAAGATATAGCAAGTGTTGTAGGGACTGCAACGGAATCTTGTATCAGAATTATTTCTGAATTCAAAAAGGAAAAGTATATTAAAACTTCTGGAAAACAAATTGGTATTATCAATGAAAAGGCGCTTCAAGATATGATTGAGTTTTAAAAATTTTAAATTCACCTTTTAAGGTAAAAAATAGACAAGAATAAATTTTACTTTACAGTTTGTCAGTCAAAAGGTACTCACTTTTTTTACACTTCAGCATCTAGCTTTTTTTCACTCATAAGCAAGGACTCCTTTTCCCTTATCTTTTTAACTTATTTTCATAAGCTGATAATTATCATAGTTTTAAGAAGCCTCATCCGCTAGTTTTACACTTTATTATAAAAATAAACAGCACGATGAAAAACATATTGATCCCCACTGATTTTTCTAAAAATGCATGGAATGCTGTTACTTATGCCATTGCATTGTACGGCAATGAAGATTGTAATTTTTACTTGCTAAATACCTATACGCCCAGCATATCAAATAGCCGATTTATGGCTTCAATGGCTTATGAAGAAGCGGAAATAGTGCAAAATTACTCCAAAGAAGGGCTAAGTCATCTGCTTCTTAAGATTAAAGCCAACTACCATAACCCTAAACATAATTTCACGACAATTTCATCCTTCAATTTGCTGGTCGATGAAGTTAAAGAAATCATAGAGCAATACACTATTGAGATGGTTGTTTTAGGGTCTAAGGGAGCCTCTGGATTGGCTGAAGTTTTTATGGGAAGTAATGCCGTGCGTATTATTAAAGCGGTAAAAAGTTGTCCAGTATTGGCTATTCCTGAGTATTTTGACTTCGAAAAGCCTACAGAAATTGCTTTTGCAACAGATTTTAATAGGTTTTATACACCATCAGAACTAGAACCAATAATGAACTTAGCAACTACTTTTAATTCTGTTTTACGGATTGTTCATGTGCAGTATGAAATTAAAGCACTTACAGACGTTCAACAGTTTAATTTAAATATGCTTCGCAAGTATTTGGGTGAGGTGGAACACTATATTCATACCATTACCGAGCTAAACTCTGTTTCAAAGACACTAGAAGTTTTTGTTGCGGAATTAGACGTGCATTTATTAGCTATGCTGAATTATCAACACAGTTATATGGAACGAATGACCCGGGAGCCTGTCATAGAAAAAATGGCTTTTCATACGCGAACGCCATTACTCGTTATTCCAGAATTGGGAATGAGGGCGACTTCTAAACAAAAAAAAACACAAGACTTGTTCTCTGAAAAGAACTAAATTTCGAATTTTTTTTATTTCTTTTTGTGATATACGAACTACGATTAAAACCAACAATAGTCATTAAATAAAAAAGCTTTTATATATTTGCAATGTTGTGTTGTGCTTCGAAAGAAGTACACGTTGTGGTAAATAACAATTCTAATTAGTCTTATCAATTAGTTAGAGTGTAAAAACCAGTGAAAGGCTTTCCATATTTGGAAGGCTTTTTTTGTTTGTTCTAGGTATAGCATACAGCATTGCCACAAGGCTTATCTATAGTTTTCTTGCTGACTTATGGGGTGATCTTCATAAAAATCATCGAAGGTTTTTGTTGTCGTATAGTTGTCTTTCAACACTTTATATACCATAACCACAAGCAAAACTTGGCCTATGATAGTAAGGTAGAATACCCAACTAAATGAGAAGTTCATGGAGGCCATTACCGTTGCCGTGATTAAAACTAAAGTGGTTGCTGCGATGTAAAAATAAATCTTGTCTTTCATAACTTTTTTTAGTTTAAAGTATTGATTTATTGCATAAAGCGATAACTTTTTTCGTTAAAAAAAAGTTATTTAACGTTCTGTAGTTTCTAGGTTATCATTGTTCTCTCCACCTTGACCGTAAAGCGAATTTTCTTCGTCTTTAAGGTTTTGATGGCTGTTTTGGTTTTTTTCATTCCGACCAGGCACGTCTAAATCTTCTCCTGCAAAATCAATTTTATCTTTTCTTTTTTCAAGGAGGCTATCATCATCCGTGTCCATGCTTAAGCCCTTCTTTCCTAAAGCAGTTTTATCATCTTCTGTGACGTTCGCATTGTACTTTTTAGCTTCAACCACATCTTTATTTTTTTTCTTTTCCATTTTACTTTATGTATTAGTTACAAGCTTAATATCTTGTTAAATAGTTGATCACATTGACGCACTCCGTTTAAAAATTGATGCATTAGCTATTCGCTTTGCGAAACGAGGAAAAGAACCGCTTTTTTTATTTAAAATTATCGTATTTTTAGGGAGAAAAATAGAAACGCATGCCACTTTACCACAAATTAGGGGTTACCCCTCAAAAACGACATACAATTTTTAAAAAGGAAGATGGTACCCTGCATTATGAGCAACTCTTTGGGACTATTGGTTTTGATGGAATGTCATCCTTAATGTATCATTTACATCGACCAACGCAAGTAAAAGAAGTAGGAGTATCGATTGATATTTCTCCAAAGGCTGCTGTTTCCCATAACATAAAATCGAGGCTTTTAAAAGGGTTTCAAATAGCTCCTCAAGATGATTTTTTAGATAGTAGAACTACGATATTATTTAATAGTGATGTGCATATAGGTCTAGCGGCGCCTAAAAAATCAATGACCAGTTATTTCTATAAAAATACAGATGCCGATGAGCTTTTGTTTATACACAAAGGAACAGGTACGCTGAAAACCATGCTTGGAGAAATTAGCTTTGAATATGGAGATTATTTAGTAATCCCGAGAGGAATGATTTATCAAATTCATTTCGATACGGACGACAATCGATTATTAGTAACTGAAAGTTACCATCCTATTTATACGCCAAAACGTTACCGGAATTGGTTTGGGCAACATTTAGAGCATTCGCCCTTTTGTGAGCGCGATTTTAAATTACCTGAAAACTTACAAACCCACGATGAAAAAGGTGATTTTTTAATAAAAATTAAAAAAGAAGGCCAATTGCATCATTTAACCTATGCCACGCACCCTTTTGATATTGTAGGTTGGGATGGCTATAATTTTCCGTATGGATTCTCTATTCATAATTTTGAACCCATAACAGGTCGTGTTCATCAGCCACCACCAGTGCACCAAACTTTTGAAACAAGCGCTTTTGTGGTGTGTTCATTTGTGCCTCGTATGTATGATTATCATCCGCAAGCAATTCCTGCTCCCTACAACCATTCTAACATAGATTCAGACGAAATGTTGTACTATGTGGATGGCGATTTTATGAGTAGAAAAAATATTGATAAAGGATATATTTCATTACATCCGGCTGGTATTCCCCATGGGCCACATCCAGGAACCTATGAGGCGAGTATTGGTAAATCGAAAACCGAAGAATTAGCGGTAATGATCGATACGTTTAAGCCCTTAAAACTAACACAAGCGGCTTTAGATTTAGATGATGGGAAGTATTATCAGAGTTGGTTAGAAGGCTCTCATTCCCCAAAGGATTAAAGACTCTGAATTCCTTGATATCAATTGTTTTCTAGGTTCATCGTATGCATCACAAAATACACTAACGAAGCCGCTAATTTGGCGGTTTGTTGGTCGCTGTCGAAGGTAGGATTCATTTCTGCAATATCAAAACTAATTAGTTTTTTGCTGTCGATGATTGTTTTTAAACTCTCTAAAACAATGTCAGGTGAAAAACCCATGGGAGAAGGAGCACTTACTCCGGGAGCATAGGCAGACGAAAATCCGTCTAAGTCTACCGTGGTATATACGTAGTCAACATCCGCTAAAAATTGCCTTAAAACTAAGTGTACATGATCCACATGATTTAGGTTGAAATTGTTGCGCTCAATGTAGCTTACACCTAGTGCAGTTGCTGTTTCAAACAGTTTTTTGTCATTTGCATCTTTTCGAATTCCTAAACACAGGTAATTAAAAGTACTGCTTTGTACTTTGCAGTCTTGTGCAATCTGATAAAACGGAGTACCAGAAGTATTGCCATTTTCGGTAGTACGCAAATCAAAATGCGCATCAAAGTTTATAATCCCTATTTTTTTATCGCCGAGGTAGTTTTTAATACCTTGATAATGTCCGTAAGCGATATCGTGACCACCACCCAAGACAATAGGAAATAATTTTTTTGAAAGCAGGAAGCTTATTTTTTCAGCGAGGTCTTTTTGTGTTTTTTCTAACTCATGAGCTACGCATTCGATAGTTCCCACATCAAACAATGATGTTGTACTCGCTAAGTGATTTGGAAATTTTCCTAGGGATGACCTAATGGCCGCAGGGCCTTCAACAGCACCAGTTCTACCTTGATTTCGTTTTACGCCTTCGTCGCAGGCATAGCCTAAAAGTGCAATGGATGGGGTGTCACCTTGAATCTCAAGAGCATCAATAGCAACACATTGTACTTTTTCATGAAGGTATAATTCCTGACCTGAAATTCTACCAGTCCACACGCTTTTTGGAGTTTGTTTATACCTTGTCATTTTTAACGGAATAAATCATCTAATAAGGAATCGTTTACGAAATTAGGTAAAGTTATTTTTAATTCAGGTGTTCGCTCCATTTCTCGTTGAATCGCAAAAATAGCTTCGGTATTCCGAGCCCAACTTCGGCGAGAAATACCATTATTTACATCGTAAAAAAGCATATTTTTGAGTTTTGTTGATGCTGCTTCGCTACCGTCTAATACCATTCCAAAACCGCCATTGATCACTTCGCCCCAGCCAACACCACCGCCGTTATGGATAGAAACCCAAGTAGCACCTCTAAAGCTATCACCAATGACATTGTGAATGGCCATATCCGCGGTAAATTTGCTTCCATCATAAATATTACTAGTTTCTCGATACGGTGAATCGGTGCCGCTGACATCGTGATGATCTCGTCCTAGAATTACAGGAGCAGATAGTTCTCCCGAAGCAATTGCTTTATTGAAAGCATCCCCAATTTTTGCTCTACCCTCTGCATCGGCATATAAAATACGCGCTTGTGAGCCCACTACCAGCTTGTTCTTATGAGCTTGCTGAATCCATGTGATATTATCTTGCAATTGCTGCTGAATTTCTTCTGGAGCTGTTTCTTTTATTTCTGTTAAAATTTGAGCTGCAATACTGTCTGTTTTTTGAAGATCTTTTGGGTCACCAGAGGCACAAACCCATCTAAAAGGACCAAAACCGTAGTCAAAACACATAGGGCCTAAAATATCCTGAACATAGGAGGGATAGTCCCAATCTTGATTTTTATCTTTTAGTGCCTCATAATTCACATAGGCTCCCTGAGAATTTTTATAAACTGCCGCACCAGCTCTTGAGGCTTCTAAAAGGAAGGCATTCCCATAATCAAAAAAATAGGTTCCTTTTTGAGCATGTTGATTGATCGCTGCAACCTGTCGCTTCAATGAGGCTTGTACTTTTAATTTAAAAAGGTCCGGGTTGGTGACCATCAGTTCGTTTGCTTTTTCAAAAGAAACATCCACTGGGTAATAGCCCCCTGCCCAAGGATTATGTAACGAGGTCTGGTCAGATCCTAAATGAACAAAAATATGCTCCTCTAAAAAGCGCTCCCAGACCGCAACAATGTTTCCAATATAGGCGATGGACACAAGCTCTTTGTTTTCTTGTGCTTTTTTTGTTCTGCTGACCAAATCGTCTAAGTCGTGAATCAATACGTCTACCCAACCCTGTTCGTGTCTTTTTGTAGCAGCTGCAGCATTCACTTCAGCACAAATAGTGACGCATCCAGCAATGTTTCCGGCTTTGGGTTGAGCACCACTCATACCTCCTAAACCAGATGTTAAGAAAATTTTCCCAGCCGGATTTTCATCTTTTTCTAATACCTTTCTAAAGGCATTCATTACGGTAATCGTAGTGCCATGCACAATGCCTTGAGGGCCAATATACATATAGGATCCAGCGGTCATTTGACCATATTGTGTGACACCTAAAGCATTAAATTTCTCCCAATCATCGGGCTTAGAGTAATTCGGAATCATCATACCGTTGGTTACGACCACTCTCGGTGCTTCTTTAGACGAAGGAAATAAGCCCATCGGGTGGCCAGAATACATATGTAGGGTTTGCTCGTCCGTCATACTAGCCAGATACTGCATTGTTAAGACGTACTGTGCCCAGTTTTGAAAAACGCCACCATTACCACCATAGGTGATTAATTCTTCAGGATGTTGGGCTACCATAGGATCTAAATTGTTCTGAATCATGAGCATAATGCCTGCCGCCTGTATTGTTTTATAGGGATATTCGTGAATAGGTCTTGCAAACAATTTATAATCAGGCATAAAGCGATGCATATAAATACGGCCATAGCTATTTAATTCATAAGCAAACTCTTCAGATAGCTCTTGATGCCAAGCCTCAGGAAAATACCGCAACGCATTCCGAATAGCGAGCTTTTTTTCGGCTAAGGAAAGAATATCTTTCCGCTTAGGGGCATGACTAACTTTATGGCTATAGGCCTTTTTAGCGGGAAGTACTGCAGGAATGCCTTGAAGTATTTGTTCTTTGAAAATCATTTTAATTTGTTTTTTGCTAACCGCTTAGCGCATTGCGTTTAGCGCTTTGTTTTAAGAATGTTTATCATACACCAACGCTCCATTTTTAAAAACCATACACGGCTTAAACGACCCTTGATGGTATAAAATTTCATTGTAATTATCGGTATGAAATAGCGCCAGATCAGCTAGGAATCCTTCTTTTAGTTGACCTCTGTCTTTTAGATGTAAAGCTGCTGCTGCTCGATACGTGATGCCTGCTAAAACTTCTGCGGTACTCAGTTTTTCAAAAGTTTGTAAAATGGCCGCTTGGGTGAGTAAATCGCCCATAGGAGCAGATCCAGGATTGTGGTCGCTCGCAATCGCGAGGCAACAACCAGCGTCTAATAATTTTCTAGCGGGCGTAAAGGCGCATCCTAAACCCAAACTTGCACCGGGTAGCGCAGTAGCAATCACATTACTTTTAGCTAAAAGAGCAACTTCTTGATCAGTTGAGGCTTCTAAATGATCTGCACTCAAAGCCTCAAATTCTATGGCTGTTTCACTTCCACCTGTTGAGAATTGGTCTGCATGCACGGTAATATCAAAACCCATAGCTTTTGCTTGAGTAAAATAGGATCGGATATCTTCCCTAGAAAAAGCACTTTCTTCGATAAACCCATCAATTCTGTTCGCCAATTTTTCTTCCTTTAAAATTGGGAACAGCCTTGTGCTGATTTCAGCTAAGTACTCTGTTTGACTCCCGGAAAAATCTTTTGGTTTCATGTGAGCTGCTAGGCAGGTGGGAATCAAATCGAGTGCTAGGTCTGTATTCGCTTTTTTAATGGCACGAAGCATTTTTAGTTCTTCGTTTACAGATAAGCCATAGCCGCTTTTTACTTCCACTGTGGTTACACCATTTTTTAAATGTTGCTTAGCTCGTTTTATGGTTTTTTTAATGAGTTCTTCGGACGATGCTTTGCGAGTTTCAGTAACGGTATCCCAGATCCCTCCACCAGCTTTTGCGATTTCTAAATAGGTTTTCCCGGCATTTCGCATGGCATAATCTTTGGCTCTCGTTCCTCCAAAGCAAATATGTGTGTGGGCATCAATAAACCCTGGGAAGCCAACATGGTTTCCTTCTAGTTTTATAGGCACTGTAGTTTTAGGTGCTTCGGAAACAAGTTTATCAAAATTCGCAATTTTTAGGATGATTCCGTCTTCAATAAGAATGCCAACATCTTCTAAAATTTCTAGCTGTTCATCTTTTAAAGCACCCTTTAAAGGCAAATTAGCCATAGTGACTAACTGCTTAAACGGACCAATCAGTTTTAAATTCTTCATTTTTTTTAGATCGTTAGATTTTTCGATTCTTTTATTATTAAAGGCATCGCGCTTGGCGGATTGGTTTTAGCGCACGGCGTAATTATTTTAAAATACTTCAAATTCCTCAGAATACTTCGTTTTTAAGGACACTCCTTTTTTAGCACTTACCTTTTCGATTACTTTTATGATGGTTTTATCTTGGATCATTTCGATTCCTTTTTCAATATCGTCAGAGAAAACGCGGTCTTTGTCCGCAAACGGTACGTGTTTGCGCACTTCTTTATGAATTTCATCTAAGAATAAGCCCGATTTCATCGGTTTTCTAAATTCAAAAGCCTGAGCAGCCGTCAATAATTCTATCGCTAATATTTTTTCTACATTTTCTAAGACTTGCAAGGCCTTTCGACCACCAATAGACCCCATACTTACGTGGTCTTCTTGTCCTAGAGAAGTCGGAATGCTATCCGCACTAGATGGAAAACACAAGCCTTTATTTTCACTCGCTAAAGCTGCGGTGGTATATTGTAAAATCATATAGCCCGAATTAATGCCTGTTTCGTGCATCAATAATTTGGGTACGCCGGGGCTGTTTCCTTCCAGTGCTAAATAAATTCTTCGGTCAGAGATATTGCCCAATTCTGAAGCTGCTAGGCAAGCATAATCTAAAGCCATAGCCAAAGGTTGCCCGTGAAAGTTGCCACCGCTAATCGTTAAATCTTCATCAATAATAATAGGATTATCGGTAACGGAATTTAATTCTACTTCGACCAATTCCTTTAAATGTAACCAAGCATTCCGAGAAGCCCCATGTACTTGCGGCATACAACGTAAGGAATATGGATCTTGAACCCGATCACAATCAATATGGTCCTCCATAATTTCAGAACCTTTTAATAATCGTTTGATGCGCTTGGCAACATGAATATTTCCCTTAAAAGGCCGTAAGGCATGCAACTCGTTAAAAAATGGTTTTACCGAGCCTTGTAAACCTTCAATCATCATCGCACCAATAATATCGGCTTGAGACAAACAACTATGTAATTTCTCTACTACTTTTACAGCATGCGCTGCGATAAATTGGGTGCCATTAATCAAGGCCAATCCTTCTTTTGGTCCTAAATCAATGCTAGTCAGACCCGTTTGCTCAAATAGTACAGAGGTCTGAATCTCAGCCCCTTGAAACTGAACTTTTCCCAACCCAATTAAAGGTAAGAATAAATGCGATAGGGGTGCCAAATCGCCCGAAGCACCAACCGATCCTTGTGAAGGTACTATGGGAATAGCATCATTTTCTATATGCCAAATAATTCTATCGATGCTGGTTTCTGAAATCCCAGAATAGCCTTTTGATAAAGAGTGGACTTTCAGAATAAGCATCAATTTAGCGAGTTCTGTGGCAATAGGTTTTCCTACGCCTACACTGTGGCTTTTGAGAATATTGGTCTGTAATATTTTGGTTTCTTCTTTCGAAATTTTTGTGGTACATAAGGGACCAAAGCCTGTATTGATGCCGTAAACGGCATGACCCTTTGCTACAATATTTGCTACGGTTTGTGCACTTTCTTGTACTTTTTTTCTTTTGGCAGCAGTGAGTTCAAGCTTTATTTCTCCTGCAGCAATAGCCATGGCCTTGCTTACCGTGAGCCAATCTTCGCCTACTAAAAATATACTTTGAGCCGATGCCATACCGTATTTTTTTATTTCCTTAAAAATAATCATTAAGTTTGATACTTACCAATATCAATTTTATCAATATACAATAACTGTGAGTTATCAATTAGAACTACGTCATTTTAATTATTTTTTAGCGGTGGCTGAGGAATTACACTACCGCAAAGCAGCTGAAAAATTATGCATTTCTCAACCAGGCTTGAGTCGGCAAATAAAACAAATGGAAGAAATTTTGGGAACGCCTTTGTTTGTTCGGAATAAGAAAAAAGTGAGTCTGACTGCTGCTGGTACGTATTTAAAGAGCGAAGTAGAGTTTATCGTTAATCATTTAGCCGTCACACAAAAGCAGCTTAAGTTAATAGCTGAGGGCAGCATAGGTGAGTTGCGAATTGGTTTCTTAGGCTCTGCGATGCAAACGGTTATTCCTGAGTTGTTGGTGAGCCTACGCCATCATTTTCCTGACATTAAAACAAGCTTAGAAGAGTTGTCAAATACTGCTCAAGTGAATGCCCTTTTGAAAGACAGCTTAGATCTTGGGTTCGTGCGCTTGGCCCGTGTTCCGGATGAATTAGCGATAAAAACAATTTTGTATGATAGTTTCTCCCTGGTATTACCAGCATCGCACCCAATGACTCCGACCAATTTTACATCCGTGGAGCAACTGGCTAACGAAGACTTTATTTTGTTTTCACAGGAATATAGTCCCTTGTATTTTGATACCATCATGAGTATCTGCGAAGATGCAGGTTTCACACCTAAAATTTCCCACAAATCGGTACATGCCCAAACCATTTTTCGCTTGGTTGAAAACAACTTGGGTATTTCTATTGTGCCTAGTTCATTACAATATGGGTTTAAATTAGGTGTGAAGTTTATTGAACTTAAAGAAATAGCACAGAAGGCAGAGTTATCCGTTATCTGGAAGAAAGAGAATCGGAATCCCACGATAGCGCAAACGCTTAAATTAATCTTAACAAGCGTAGAGAAATAAATCAATAGTCTTAAATTTGTTACAGCACAAAACAGCAATTATGATACTTGAAATTATACGAAATAGAAGATCCATTTTTCCAGCGCAATATAACGATACTCCGATAACTAGGGAGGCTATTGAAACCATTTTGGAAGCTGCCAATTGGGCGCCTACCCACCGCAAAACCGAACCTTGGCGTTTTAGAGTGATGCAAGGCGAAACACTAGAAAAACTAGGCTTGTTTTTATCCCTAAAATATTTAGAAACCGAGGCAAGTCCAAAAGAGTTTAAAGCTAAAAAAATAATCGAAAACCCTAAAAAAGCCGGAGCCGTTATCGCGATTTGTATGCAGCGTGATCCAAATAAATCGGTACCAGAATGGGAAGAAGTTGCGGCGACGGCTATGGCCGTTCAAAATATGTGGCTTGCGTGCACCGAAATGAAGATTGGGGCCTATTGGAGCTCACCAGCGTTGACCAAATATATGGGTGAGTTTTTTGAAATGGCAGATGAAGAGGCTTGTTTAGGCTTTTTCTATATGGGAAATTACGACGAGGAGTTAGAAATTCCAGAAGTGACTAGAACTCCAATTGCTGAGAAAACGGTTTGGATGTAGGGTTTTCAATCAAAATACGGAAAAAACTCCGCTTTATACTCCCAAGCCTTAGCGATAAAAAGCCCTAGGTAAACCACAGCGACCATAAACTTTAAAAATGTTCCTGTTAAGAAGCCTAAAAAAGAACCAAAAGCAGCTTTTAAGGCGGTTTTATTGTCTGTTTTATTCATGATTTCACCCACAAAAGCACCTACAAAAGGCCAAATAATAATTCCGAAAATACCAAGAATAGGAAACACTAAGGCTACTACCAAACCTAGGGTAGTGCCAACCATACCAGACTTACTGCCGCCAAATTTTTTCGTACCGATAGCCGGAATGATATAGTCCATAACCAAAACAAGGAGGGCAATACCTAATGTAATTCCTAGAAACCACCAATCTAGAGGGATAACCTTGGTTAAATACAATAATAAAAGGCCAATCCAACTGATAGGTGGGCCTGGTAACACAGGCAAAAAGCTCCCTAGAATACCGACAAGCATAAAAATAAAGCCCAGAATCAGTAATGCAATATCCATTGTAATAGTTTTCTATAGGACTAAGATACTCGCATTTTGTTACAGGGTTCATGTGAAAATGTTAAATAATACATATTTTAAACTACTTTATTAGTTTAAACTAAATATTTAGTTATATTTGAACTAATAACTTAGTTTAATGTTAGGTATTCAAATTATTTTCCTAGCGTATTCGTTAAACTAAAATAGAGACTAAACAGGGGTGTTATGGTTCAAATTATTTTAGAATGTATCGGGTTTCAATTGCTTTTTTTAATCATATATGATGTTTTTTTAAGGCGAGAAACTTTTTTTCAGTGGAATAGAGTGTATTTAATTGGTACATTTTTGGCTTCTTTAGTCCTCCCATTTATAAAAATTGATATTTTTAAAACAACAATAGCCACTTCGCTTGTTGAATATCCCACCTATTTTCAGGGCATATTGTTAGACGAGCTAGTACTTAAAGGGGAAAACAATACTACTTTTATCCTTACTTTGGAACAAGCCATACTTTTTTCAGGAATGTTTGTGGCGCTTATGTTCTTCTTGTATAAATTATACCAAGTACATCAATTAAAAAACAAAGGCACTGTTCGGTATTTAACCGATTTTACGCGTGTGATTATTAAGAATAGTGAAATCGCCTTTTCATTTTTTAAGTCCGTTTTCATAGGCGATAAAATAATAGCTCAGAATCATAAAGCCATTATTGAACATGAATTAGTGCATATTCGGCAAGGACATTCGTATGATCTCATCTTTTTTGAATTGATGCGAATCGTAACTTGGTTTAACCCCTTGGTGTATGTATATCAAAACAGAATTTCAGAAGTGCACGAGTTTATCGCAGATGCCGCAGTGGCAAAAACCCATAAAAAAGAACAGTACCAGTTATTATTAACACAAGTGTTTAGAACAAAAGATATATCATTCATCAATCCATTTTTTAAATCATCATTAATCAAAAAACGAATCGTCATGTTACAAAAATCAAAATCAAGAAAGGCCTTAGCCTTAAAATATGCCTTAGTAGTACCCGCATTTTTAGCTATTTTATTCTATACCTCCTGTGAGAGTGATCCTAAAGTGCTGGATGAAGAAGAAAGTATTGAAACTGCTTCTGATGAAGTAATAATTATAGAGTTTATTGACTTAAAAAATATGACTTAAGAAGAAAAAATTAAAATGGATCATTTTATGAATGATTTTAAAGATTTAGAAACTAACACAACATACTTATTGAAAGATACCAAAGGCTCTTCTATGGAATTTAGGATGGGTGATGAGGCTGTTGAGTCTATTAATTTTTACAAGAATAAAAAACAAATATTAAATTTAAAAGAAGAAATAGACAAGGGAGTTAAAATAAATGGAGACGAATTAGATATCCCTTTTTCCGTAGTAGAAGTCCCACCAATTTTTCCAGGTTGTGAAGATGCCGAGGATAAAAGAGCTTGTTTTCAGGAAAAAATGTTTGCGCATATCAGTAAAAATTTTAGATACCCTGAAGAAGCTCAAAAAAATGGAATCCAAGGTAAAGTATATATAAATTTTATTATTGGTTCCGATGGGAATGTTCAAAAGGTGAGAACAAGAGGACCTAATGTATCTTTAGAGGAGGAAGCTGAGCGTATTATTGCTAAGCTGCCTAAGCTGAGCCCAGGCTTGCAAAGGGGTAAAGCGGTAAACGTGCCGTTTTCGATCCCTATTACGTTTAAATTGGAGTAAATAAACAGTCAGATTGCGGCGCTACGCTCGGCATGAAAAATAACAGAAGAAATACAAATCAGAATGAAACAATTAACAAAAGCAGAAGAAGAGGTAATGCAGATTTTATGGCAGTTGCAGAAATGCAATGTGGCTGCTGTGATTGAAGAATTGCCAGAACCAAAACCTGCCTATAATACGGTATCAACCATTGTGCGTATTTTAGAAAGCAAGGGTTTTGTAGCACATGAGCAAGAGGGTAAAGGTTATTTGTATTTCCCGTTGCTTAAAAAGTCGGACTACAGCAATCAATCGATAAACAAGCTAGTGGATGGGTATTTTCAAGGGTCGTTTAAAAGTATGGTGTCTTTTTTCGTAAAAAAGAACGATATGAGTCTATCGGAATTAGAGGCCATTCTCAACGAAATTAAAAAAGAAGACTAATGCTACAGTACGTTTTAGAGTGTATTGGGTTTCAGTTACTTTTTTTAATCATCTATGATGTTTTTTTAAAGAAAGAAACCTTTTTTCAATGGAACAGAGTGTATTTAATAGGCACCTATATATTGTCTTTGGTTTTGCCATGGATTAAGATTGAAGCACTTAAAACCAGCGTGTTAAAGCCAGTAATTGTTTATGATGACTATTTATGGACCCCCACAAACAATTTAGAAATAGTAGGAATTCCAACCGAAACCCCAACTTTTGAAATTCCTTGGCTTGCTATTTTTATATATGGAGGCATGAGTATCGCTCTGTTGGTTTTTGGCTATAAATGGTTTCAAATACAAGGCTTACGTAAAAACGCAGAGGTCATTAAACTCCCTGCATTTTCGAAAGTGATTGTTAAAAACAGCGAAATTGCTTTCTCCTTTTTTAAGTCCATTTTCTTAGGCGATAAAATTGTAGCCCATGAACACGAAAGCATTATACAGCACGAGTTGGTGCATATTCGACAGGGGCATACCTATGATTTATTGTTTTTTGAATTGTTGAGAATCGTTAATTGGTTTAATCCTTTGGTGTATGTGTATCAAAATAGAATTGCAGAAGTACATGAGTTTATTGCCGATGCTCAGGTGGCTAAAACCCATAAAAAAGAACATTATCAGCAGCTGCTCACCCAAGTGTTTCAAACAGCGCATATATCCTTCATCAATCCTTTTTTTAAATCCTCTTTAATCAAAAAACGAATTGTCATGTTACAAAAAGCAAAATCAAAAAAGATTTTTCAACTAAAGTATTTGTTGCTAGTTCCGATGGTTTTGGGGATGCTGGTGTATACCGCTATGGCAAACGGCAGCGATTTTAACAAGGCTGAAGGAATACAAGCAAATGACGACGATGCTGCTTTAATTAAAAAAGTACAAGCCGAAATAGACCAAGAAGTATTTGAATTTGGTTCGGTAACAGATGCCTATTTTAACTCTGTAACTTTAAAAAACTTTATTCGTAATGAAGGTATTCCCACAAAACAAGATTATTTTAAAGTTCAAATTTTTGCAAGATTGTATTTTGATTCAAGGAATGAACTTTTCGGTGACAAGGAAAACAACGACAAAACGAAAACTATTCCAAATATGTTTCCTTTTCCATCCACTGAGCGTTATCAAGAATTTGTTAATAGTAAAAAGGCGTTTCAGATAATAGATCAGAATTTAAAAGTATCGATATCAGCCTATAGCAATGAAGTGGTTTTGTTGAATTCTCCTGAGGAATATCCAGAAGAGTATACCAGGGTAAAGGTTAACGATTTAAAAGATTTAACGGGAGATGAGATCCGCAATTTTAATAGAATCTCGGACAATATTTCCAAAAATAATAAAGTAGAAAGTATCGTCATAACAGATGGAGCCTATGCGGTCCATGTATACCAGAAAGAGTTTATTCGTATTGAACAATACGAAAATACAGGAATTTCTGAAGGTACAATAGTTCGTAATAAAGGAACAATTATGTTTGGTGTTGCGGATGTTCAAAATTTAACGGCAGAGGAGAGTATAAAACGAAAAGCACTCATCGATGAGGTTTTGGCTGAAAATGGGTATCACACTTTAGTGATCACGGATGGCAAATTAAAAACCATTGTTACCCATAATAGCTTGACCACTGCATCAGTAGAAGTTGCTGAAGTTCAAGAGACGATTGATATTCCTTTTTCTGTGGTTGATGAAGTACCCATTTTTCCGGGTTGTGAAAATGAAACGGATAAAAGAGCTTGTTTTCAAGAAAAAATGTATCAGCATATAGTGGATAATTTTACCTACCCAAAAGAAGCCCAAGAAAAAGGAATTCAAGGGAAAGTATATGTAAATTTTGTTATTGGTACTGACGGTGTTATTCAAAAATTAAGAATGCGTGGCCCAGATGAGCTTTTAGAAAAAGAGGCGTTAAGAATCATATCGCTTATACCAAAAATGAGGCCCGGTAAGCAAAAAGGAGAAGAAGTGGCTGTGGCTTATTCGATACCTATCAGTTTTAAATTGAATACAGATCCCATCGGTTCCAAACTGACCCCTACCACAGAGCACATGGATGCCAAGGTAAGCAAGATGGTAATAAACTATAATGAATTGCGTACTGAGCGTGAACGATTATTAAAATCGGCTACGGAAAGTAATCCGGTAATTAAAGCTTTAGATGAGCAACTTATTCGGTTAGCCTTAAAAATTAAGGAAGAACAAGAACTTGTGAAAAATAACCCAGGTCAAGCATTAATTTCTTTTAAGGCAGCTGATAAAAAACCTGTTTTCCCAGGTTGTGAAGACGCTTTAGATAAAGATGAATGTTTTGATACTAAAATGAGGGAGCATATAAGGCTTAATTTTAAGTATCCACCAGAAGCACAGAAAAAAGGGATACAAGGTAAAGTATATGTTTTATTTCATATTGAAACCGATGGGAACATATCAAACATTAAAATGCGTGGTCCTGACCCAATATTAGAACAAGAAGCTGCACGTATAATTTCGTTGTTGCCTAAAATAAAATCAGCAGAGTTTCGCGGTAAAAAAGTGAGTGTGCCTTATTCCATGCCTATTAGCTTTGTATTGAATGAATCACCAAGCGACGGAACAAACACCAAGGAAACCACCGATTTTATGTATGTGGAAGCCAGTAAATCATCTGAAAACGGGAAACTCTATATGTCAGGTAAAGTCTTCGATAAAAATTCTGGACTACCAGGGGTAAATATTACTATTAAAGACACGAATTTAGGAGCAGTGACCGATTATGATGGTAATTTCACTATTGCGGTAAAAGAAGGGCAAGTACTCCTTTTTCAATATTTAAAAATACCGAATGCCATCCTTACCGTAACAGAGAAGGATAGCTATAAAGTAAGTTCTCCTAAAGACTAATTAAAAATAATAGCTGCATTGAAAAAAATCATTCTTATATTTTTTTGTTTAGTCGTGGTAAAGGCCGAGGCACAAGCTTCGGCTTTGGTCATTGCCGATAGTTTGTATACGACAGGAAATTTTACAGCCGCTATCAACCAATATTCTAAGGTAAATGACAACCAAGCACAGCTACAAATTGCTAGAGCCTACAATTTGGTTCGTAATTACGACAAGGCTATTGTTCAATATGAAAATTATATAGAAAACAATCCTAACGATCAAATAGCGAATTTTGAATTGGGTAAACTCTATGGAAAAACGAAGAAATTTACCAAGGCTAAGCCGGTATTTCAAAAGCTGGTAGCTATAAATTTAGAAAATCCTGAGTATTATTATTACCTCGCAGATACCTTTGCATCACTAGATGCTGAAACAGAAAGTATAGCACTGTATAAGAAAGCAATTGCAATAGATAGTACACATTTACGCAGTATTTTCGAAGTGGCTAAATACCATGTTAAACTTCAAGATCGAGATTCTGTGGTAAAATATGTCGATAAAGGATTGCGTTTTTATGAGAATGATGTGTCGATCATCAACCTAAAAGCATTGGCATTATTTAATAATGATGAATTTAAAGCCAGCATTCCCTTATTTGAAAAAATAATAGCTTTAGGCGAAAAGCAGCCTTATATTTTTGAACGTTTAGGAAATGCCTATTTTTCACTAAATAACCTAGAAAAAGCAAAAGAAAACTATAAAACAGCACTCCTTTATGGTTTTTTAGATCCAAGTCCTAAAGTACTTTTTAATTTAGGAAATGTGTTTTGGGAAGAAAAGCAACTCGATAGTGCCGCGGTGTACTTTCAAGAAGCGATAGATGTACAAGTGGTATTATTTGACAAAGAATACCAGGCTTTAGCACGGATTGCGAGCGAAAAAAAAGATTTTAAAAACGCTCTGAAGTATTACAAATTGGCACACGAAGAAGACCCTTCAAATGTTATTTATTTTTATCAAGTTTGTTTTGTGGCCGATCGCTATTATAAAGATCCAAAAGTAAAATTATCTTATTACGAACAGCTTTTGGAAAACTATAAAGGGCAAAGAGGTTATTTTTTAGAATTTGCACAACGTCGAATATCAGAACTTAAAGAGGAAATACATACGGCTTCTGAGTAAAACGATAAAAAAATCGTAATTTTCGGCAAAGATTTTTACGGCACATGCGGAGTGTATTATTTTTATGCGGATTTTTTCTCTTTTCTTCCTGTGATTTATTTACTTCAAGAGAAGTAAAAACACAAGCCTTGGTAGAAAAAGAGATGAAAAACATCGATTTTAATGATGTGGATCAATTTCCCCTTTTTGAGAATTGTGACGAAACCAAAGCAAAAGAAGCTAATAAACAGTGCTTTGTTGACACCCTGTTACTCCATTTTAAGCGATCCCTAGAAGATTTTGAATTTGTTTTGAAAGAAGAAATGGTCGATACGCTATATGTCGATTTTTTAATGGACAAAACGGGAACCATAGCGGTTTTAGACATCGAACATAATGCTATTGTTGACGAACAAATTCCTGAGTTTGATGCGGTTATCACACAATGTTTACTAACCCTACCCCAAGCAAGTCCCGCCCTAAAAAGAGGTATTCCTGTACGTGCAAAGTTTAGGATCCCTATTGTATTAAACACCAAATAAAACGCTTTTGGCAAACGAAAAAATTATTTTAGGAATAGATCCAGGCACTACCATTATGGGTTTTGGTTTGATTAAGGTAGTGAATAAAAAAATGGAGTTTCTTCAGATGAATGAACTTTTATTGACGAAGTATGATGACCATTATGTAAAGTTAAAATTAATTTTTGAGCGCACTATAGAGCTCATCGACACCTATCATCCTGATGAAATAGCGATTGAAGCTCCTTTCTTTGGAAAAAACGTGCAGTCTATGTTAAAATTAGGCCGAGCACAAGGTGTGGCCATGGCAGCAGGCTTATCACGAGAAATTCCGATAACGGAATACCTTCCCAAAAAAATAAAAATGGCGATTACAGGTAATGGTAATGCCAGTAAAGAACAAGTGGCTAAAATGTTACAAGGCTTGTTAGGTTTAAAAACCTTACCTAAAAACCTCGACAGTACCGACGGACTCGCCGCAGCCGTTTGTCATTTTTACAACGAAGGTAGAATAGAAGTGGGTGCCAACTATACGGGTTGGAGTTCCTACGTGAAACAAAACCCTAAAAAACTAAATAAGTAAATGAAAAAACTCCTACTTAAAGGGGGAACAACTACTGTTAATTTGAGGAAAAAGAGCCCCCCAATCCCCAAAGGGGGAACTAACGAATATGAATAAAAATCAAATTTTAATTTATGCATACTAGTAGTAGCTCTCCCTCCGGGGGCGGGGGGGGCATTTACATCCACATCCCCTTTTGCAAGCAGGCTTGCCATTATTGCGATTTTCATTTTTCTACGAGTTTAGGAAAAAAAGAGGCGATGATTTTGGCATTGCAAAAAGAATTGGAGTTACGTAAAAACGAATTTGAACATACCCCTGTAGCCACGATTTATTTTGGTGGCGGTACCCCATCGGTTTTAAATACCGAAGAAATTGAGGCTATTATTGCTGCTGTTTACGCCAATTATAAGGTTGTAGAAACCCCTGAAATTACCTTAGAAGCTAATCCTGATGATTTGTCAGAAGCGAAAATTTTGGAACTAGCAAAAAGCCCCGTGAATCGCTTAAGTATCGGAATTCAGTCTTTTTTTGATGAAGATTTAAAATTGATGAACCGAGCGCATAATTCAAAAGAAGCCGAAGCATCCTTGCGTTTAGCAACACAATATTTTGACAATATCTCTATCGATCTTATTTACGGAATGCCTGATATGAGTGCGGAACGTTGGGAAGAGAATATTGACAAGGCCTTATCGTTTAAAATCCCGCATATTTCCAGTTATGCTTTAACGGTCGAGCCAAAAACAGCATTAGCCAGCTTTATAAAAAAAGGATTGATTACACCTGTTGATGATGAGCTTGCCCAGGAACATTTTAATATCATTATAGAAAAATTGGATGCTAATGGATTCGTAAATTACGAAACTTCAAACTTTGGAAAACCTAATTATTTTTCAAAAAACAATACGGCGTATTGGTTAGGGAAAAAGTATATTGGTATTGGGCCTTCGGCACATTCTTATGACGGTATCCGCAGGTCTTGGAATATTAATAATAATGCAAAATATTTAAAAGCACTTCACACTTTAGAACTTCCGATGGAAGAAGAAATTCTTTCAAAAACCGATCGTTATAATGAATATATCATGACAGGTTTACGAACGATCTGGGGCGTATCTTTAGAAAGAGTTCAAAATGAATTTGGAAAAAACTACTACGAATATCTTTTACAGCAATCAGAGAATTATGTGCAAGAGCATTTGTTAGTACTAGAAAACAATACCCTTATAACCACCAAAAAAGGAAAGTTTTTAGCCGATGGGATTGCAGCAAATTTATTTATGATTAACTTGTCCTAACGAATTTTAGCCTTTTGAAAGCGACTATAAAACATAAAAAGCAAAGCTATACCATTGATTTATCTAAACCCTTAGATATTTCGATTCCACTTCGTGGAAATGCCTCAAATGTGAATGCCTGGTATGTAGATGCGCCAAAAATTGAGCCGCATCGCGACGGTGATTTTGTGGGTAAAGTGAGTGAAGGCGCGTCTACTAATTTTAATGATATTTACTTTAATCCGCATGCGCATGGTACGCATACCGAATGTGTTGGGCATATTACCGAAGACTTTCATTCGATTAATCAAAACTTAAAGAGGTTTTTCTTTTTGGCTAAAGTAATTACCATAGCTCCAGAAAAGCAAAAAGATGATTTTGTGATTTCTAAAAAGCAGTTGCAATATGCTTTAAAAGAAGCGAATTGTAAAGCAGTCGTCATCAGAACTATTCCTAATATCAAAGAAAAATTACACAAGCAATACTCAAACACAAATCCGCCTTATTTGCTGGAAGAAGCAGCTCTTTACCTTGTAGAAATAGGGGTGGAGCACTTATTGATCGATTTGCCGTCGGTGGACAAAGAAAAAGATAACGGAAAACTACTGTCGCATAATGCCTTTTGGAATACCCAAGGCGAAGTACGAAAGCAAGCAACAATTACCGAGTTTATTTTTGTGGATAATAGCATTAAAGACGGTTTGTATTTTCTTAACCTACATGTCGCACCTTTTGAAAACGATGCCAGCCCAAGCCGTCCAGTATTGTATAAACTTGAAGAAGATTAAGAGGTATTCCGAAAGATGCAGTGTATTTTTGTAAATTATTGGTGTTTTTCTATACTTTAGCAGTGTTTAGTTTTTAAATTCCCTCTTTGGGTGCTCTTATGGATTCAATATTTGATACTTTTTTAGGCTTAATTTTAGGGGTAATTGCCACGTACTGGCTGTATTCTTTGTTTCGTAAAAAGCAGAGTAGAGAGCTCACAGAAGTGCAATCGCATGTGCTGTTAGAAAAGATAAAGAGTGTGTGTAAGCTAATTGCAGTAGAGGGCGATTTTGCTGAAATTTATCGTTATGAAAATACTAAGGAGCGGTTTTTAAGCTTGGTCAGTAGTAAAAAAAAGGCGCTGATTGTGATTAATGCGAAAGCGCAAATTGGATACGATTTAAAAAAATTAGTTTTAAGTGCAGATACGAATAGCAAGAAAATTATTTTAACTAGTTTCCCAGAACCTGAAATACTTTCTATTGAACCTGAGCTAGATTTTTATGATATCAAAAACGGCATGTTCAATGCTTTTACACCCAATGACCTAACCCTTTTGAATCAGGAAGCAAAGCAACATATTCGAGAAAAAATTCCTGAAAGTGGCTTAATGCAAACTGCCAGAAGCGAGGCGCTGGAGGCTATTTTGTTAATTGAATCTATCGTCGAAACCATTGGTTGGAAACTAGATTACACGGCTTTAAAAATGGATTCAAAAACCGAGTTGTTGGAACAGAAAACTAGATTAAATCGTTTTTTAGAAAAATAGGCCTGAACAAGTAAGCCTGTACCAATGAGCCGTAAACAGGTTTAATAAAAGCCTGAACTATATTCCCTAAAGTACCATGAAACTTATCATCACTCTTAGTATACTATTCTTTAGCCTACATACTTTTGGACAAACTGAAAAAAGCATGAAAACCTTTGATTCAAACTTTGCGCACAATGTTTATTTTTGGTTGAAAAATCCGGATAATACTCAAGACTGCAAAGCTTTTGAAGTAGCACTCCAGAAATTCTTAGCTACGTCTAAATTTGCTAAAACTAAATTTATTGGAAAACCACCAAGCGCTAGTAGGGATGTTGTTGATGGTTCCTTTACTTATGCGCTTATTGTAACTTTTGAGTCTGCGGAAGCCCAAGAAGCCTATCAAAACGAAGCGCCACACGTATTATTTATTAAAGAAGCAAGTGAACTTTGGGAAAAAGTGCTGGTGTATGATGCCAAAGGAATTTAAAACCCTTGCCTATGAATATCGAAGAATTTAGATGGTACTGTATTGAAAAGAAAGGTGTGACAGAAGAATTTCCCTTTGATGCAAATACCTTGGTCTTTAAAGTGATGGGTAAGATGTTTGCTTTGTGTGCTTTGGAACGAAAACCCTCCCAGGTAAATTTAAAATGCGATCCAGAACGGGCCAGTGAACTTCGGGAAAGGCATGAGGGAAAAATAATTGAAGGGTACCACATGAGTAAAATACATTGGAATACCCTATTTCTAAACGATTTACCTTCAAAATTAATCTCAGAACTCACAGACCATTCGTATGATTTGGTAGTCGCAAAACTGACTAAAAAGCAGCAACAAGAACTTTCAGCCTTGTAATATTTTGAATAATAGTTGCTACTATTTACTTTTTTAACTCCCCCTATTAGAGAGGCTCGGGAAGGCTTCTTTTTTCCTTATCTTTGCGGCTTATTTTAGTCAGATTTTAAATGTGTGAATTAACATCATTCTATTCTAAGAAAATAGAAGTATATCAGGAGCAACTTAAGGGAGTAAAATCACAATTGTTTGTTTCGAGCATGTTACGTCTAGTGGTCTTTATTCTGGCTGCAGTCGCGATCTACTTTGTTAGTCCGACTACCAATTTAATTCTAGCGGTTATTGTTATTTTTATCATCTCTTTTCTGTTTTTAGTATCTCGTCATACCGATTTAAACTATAAAAAAGAGAAGCTTTTAGCGCTCTTAAAAATTAATACGACAGAATTAAAAGTATTAGATAGAAAGTTCCATGACCTGCCAGACGGAAGCAATTTTAAAGACCCCTTACATTACTATAGTCAAGATATAGACCTGTTTGGTAAAGGCTCTTTTTATCAGTATTGTAACCGAACGGTTTTACCACAAGGAAGTGAAAAACTAGCCCATTTATTTACAGAGAATGCTATTGATAATATCCAAGAAAAGCAAGAAGCTATTCAAGAATTAGCTCATTTGACGGACTGGCGACAAGAATTTTCGGCTGAAGCTTCGTTGGTGAAAACCGAAACACCGTATCAGGCTATCCTAGATTGGATGAATACGTACGAGCGTTTTTTGCCTAAAAGGATAAAGCTGCTTCCTCTAATTTTTACGGCTTTTTCTGTGATCATGTGGATCTGTTATTTTTTTGTGCCTTTATCTATATTTACCTTAGTATTGGTGCTTGTTCTCGGTTTAGGAATAACTGGTATTTATGTTAAAAAAATTAATAAACTAGCTTCGGATACGGGTAGAATTCAGACCACCTTTCATCAATATCAAAAATTGATTTCAGCCATAGAAAATAGGGAGTTTACCACTGATTTACTGAAACGAAAAAAGGAAACGATACTACAAGAGCATAAAAAAACATCAGAAATATTACATGAGTTTTCTCGAATTTTAGGGGCGCTAGACCAGCGTAATAATATGCTATTTGGGTTTTTGGCAAATGGTTTTATCCTCTGGGATATCTACCAATCCTATAAAATTGAAAATTGGATTGAAGCTAATGGCGAGCAGGTAGAAGCATGGTTTACGACCATTGCTTTTTTCGATGCCTTTAATAGTTTAGCAAATTTCACCTATAACCATCCAGCATATGTTTTTCCAACGATTCAGGAAGATACTATGGTGCTAGATGCTAAAGGCGCTGGGCATCCTTTGTTAGACCCTAAGAAAAGTATTTCGAATGATATTCAGATTGCCAACGAGCAGTTTTTTATTATTACAGGAGCCAATATGGCGGGAAAAAGTACCTTTTTGCGAACGGTTTCCTTACAAATCGTGATGGCAAATGTGGGTCTGCCTGTTTGTGCTAAAGAGGTGAACTATAGTCCTATTAAATTGATCACTAGTATGCGCACTACAGATTCGCTAACCGATGACGAATCGTACTTTTTCTCAGAATTAAAACGACTACGGTTTATTGTAGATGAAATAAAAACAGATCGCTATTTTATTGTCTTAGATGAAATTTTAAAAGGCACCAACAGTACGGATAAGGCTATTGGCTCTAGAAAATTTGTCGAGAAGCTAATTGCTTCAAAAGCAACGGGGATTATTGCTACGCACGATTTAAGCTTATGTGAAGCTGCAACCGATTTATCGCAGGTAAAAAACCATTATTTCGATGCCGAAATCATCGATAACGAATTGTTTTTTGATTATAAATTTAAACAAGGAATATGTCAAAACATGAATGCCTCGTTTTTGTTGAAGAAGATGCAGATCGTGGATTGAAAGGAAGTCGAAAGTCAAATGTCTGAATGTCGAAAGCTAAAACGTTCAAACAAGAGTTCACACTTCAACTTCGCTCAGTGCAAGAGTGTCAAGTTTAAAAAATAGAAAATTGAAACCGCAAACCAGAAACCAGAATCTTTAATAAACCTAAATCCACTATTCTAGCACATGCAAAAAATAAAAATAATCAAAAAACTTAATATTAATTCCCCCTATGGGGTTAGGGGGGGCTTATGGATTCATTAACACAAATAGTGCTTGGCGCTGCAGTAGGCGAAGCGGTCTTAGGAAAAAAAGTGGGTAACAAGGCGATGGTATTTGGCGCTATTGCAGGTACTATTCCGGATTTAGATATTATTGCTCGTTATTTTACCGATACTGTTACAGCGATAGAAGTACATAGAGGTTTTAGTCATTCTATTTTCTTTGCGATCCTCTTTGCGCCTGTTTTTGGTTGGTTGGTGTATAAACTAATGCCGAATAAGGAAGCTACTTGGAAAGAATGGTCGTGGTTATTTTTCTGGGGCTTGTTTACACATCCTATTTTAGACTCGTTTACCACTTGGGGAACACAGCTATTTTGGCCTTTTGAAACCCGATTGGCCTTTCAGAATATATTTGTGATCGATCCCTTATATACAATTCCATTTCTGGTGTTTTTAGTTTTAACGCTATTTCAAAAACGAACTTCTGATAGGCGCAGTAAATTCAACAGGTTAGGCTTGATCGTTAGTTCTTGTTATTTAGGGATTACACTTATCTTAAAAGGGATATCTTACAAGAAATTTACTGAAGCTTTAGATGAAGCACAGATAAAATATTCAGAAATTGATACACGACCAGCACCTTTTAATACCGTTTTATGGCAAGCCAATATTGATACGGAGGATGCTTATTTAATTGCAAACTATTCTTTTTTTGATTCAGAACCCATCAGTTTTGAAAGCTATCCTAAAAATCATGAATTTTTAGGAGATTTAAAAAATGATGATAAAGTTCAACGATTAATAAAAATTGCTGAAGGCTGGTATGTGATTTCTAAACAAAACAACCAACTGTTTTTTAACGATTTACGTTTCGGATTAATGAGTTTAGATCCGAAAGAAAAAGATTTCGCATTCAAATACCAGTTAACCAATGCGCAAGGCGATTTAGAAATTTTAGAAACACCAAGATCTGTAGGTGATGCTAAAAATTTGCTAAGCGCTCTTTGGATTCGTATTTGGGGGAATTAAACTTGTGCCATACGCAAACCGCTTAGTGCAGATTAAATTTTTCAATTTGGATTTTGAGGTTTTAAATTTATCTTTTATGCCTTGCGTATAGCGTCAAGCGGATAGCGATTTTCAAAGATTCTTCACTTGCAAACTATGAAAAGCTTCGGCCTGAAGTTTAAGCAGTTCTTCGGTTTTTTGCTTTTTGTAGGCATAAACAGCTTCTTCCTCCCTAATTTCAGCATGTATTTTAGTGTTTAATGCTTCATCAGTACTCATGAGAAGTTCACGTTGTTGTACTTTTTGGGTAATCCATGATTTTACAATGCTTTCTTCCTCTTCTAATTTATAGTCATATTCGCCTTTTGGAGCTAATAATTTGGCAATAATAGGTGACGTTTCTATCGCTAAAAAGAGTAGAAAGATAAAAAATGAGGGTAGCCAAGGCAATTCGTTCAAGGCCGTTATTCGTGCCATAAGACCATCAAAACCATCAATAATAGGTTGCGAATTGGTAACAGATTGGGAGTACTCCGTATTCAAGTCCCTTATTTGATTTTCTAAAGCTATGATTTTTACCGCGTTGGCTTCTTTAAGTAGGCCCAGTTCAGTTAGGGCAGCGTCATGTTTGTCACGTTTTTCTTTATACACAGGACCTTTGCCTAAAAGCTTGGTGCCCGCTGTACCTTCAGCTTCTGAAATATAAGTGTCGTATAAGGCATTCGTTTCCGCTTCTTTGCTGCTTATTTCGCTTTTTAGGGTTAAAATGTCATTATCTAAGCGTTCTATAGTCGGACTGTATTGTAATGCAATTTGGTCTTTATTGGCTAGCGTTAGTTCATTTTTCTGTTCTAATAGCACTTGATTGATTTCCTTCTCAAAAATTTTCATTTCCAAAGGTTTAGAAATCACAATTGCGATAATGACGGCTAGAATAATTCGGGGTGTAGCTTGGATAAGTTCACTACTGAACTTGTCTCTTTTTTTAATGGTGGATACAATAAAGCGGTCTAGATTAAAGATTAATAATCCCCAAATTAATCCAAAGAAAATAGCGGTATATAGGTTGTCAAAAACAGTAAAAAGTGCATAACTACTGGCAATAAACGCCATAACAGCAGTAAAAAACACGGTAGCTCCAATACCTGCGTATTTGTTGCGCTCCCCTTGAGAGCAGTCTTGTAAAATTTTGGCGTCTGCGCCAGAGCATAAAATAAAGAACTTTTGTAACATAATGATTTGATTTTTACCTGCTAGTGGCAGGTTGATTGATTGATTGATGATGTGTCTAAAAGTACTAATAATATACACTCTCGTGTGTTAAAGACTTTTAAATTTACTAATAGAACGTAATTTTGAAGTTTTTGTTACAAAAAAAGCCTTCAAATTGAAGGCTTTGCTGAGAATTTTAAAAAAATTATTTTTCTGACTTAATAGGTTTTTTTGAAATTAAAACTATGGGCTTAGTACTATTAAATCCCTTAGAATCAATATTTAGGTTTTTATTCTTTTTTAGCACTTCTATAGCTTTATCGGAACTAATTTCTTCATCTTCATAATAAAAAGTAGCGCCTTTTTTAGCCATATCAATGACATGATCTAATGGAGATGCTGATGGTGCAGGAGGCGGTGGTGGTATATTTGAATTTTCACCTTTTTTTACATAAGCTGAAGGGATAACTTTCCCGTCTTTATCAACGGTTTGTCCATACGTATTGTAATAATTTGTTTGTCCGTTTTGTATGTTGTAAAAGTGTTTTTCATTATTGATCATAACATGACCACTTTTTGCTTTTTCTTGTGAATTGTTTTTGGGTGCTGGTGGTGGTGGAATGTTGCTAGTTTCTCCTTTTTTAACTTTAGGTGGAGCAGGAGGCATAGGCGGTAATTCAGGGTAGCTCGTAACATTTTTCTTCTGTTCCGCCGTCATTAAATTATACAGATATTCCATTCGATCTATTTCTGATTTTTTAATCGGCATAGACATATTTAAGTCACTGTATTTAGAAGCTATCGCATTGTATTCTGAAATTTGTTCTTTTGTTGCGCCGTCTTGGCTAATACCTTTTGCAGTAATTGCTGTATTAAGATTCTCTTTCTTTTGGGCCTCATTCCAATTATCCTTAAACCTTACTACAACTTTATCATCTTTGTAAACCTTGGTTATATAGCTATTAGGTATAACATCAGAGGCATTTACTCGGGTTTTGCTAATAATATTTCCTAAGTTGTCTGTTTCAAAACCTTCCATATTGTAATAGTATTTTTTATTTTCTTTGACTACGAATAAATGCCAAGTATTTTTAATTTCAACAAAACCAGTAACGGGATAGCTACTATCTTTTAATTCTTTTGCTGTTTTATCAGGATGCACTTCTAATTCTGCACCTTTAGTCAATAGCGTTGCATAACCATAAGCATCTAATATTTCTCTTATTCTAAATAATAGGGATGCTTCAATTTTAGTTTTAAATGTTAGTTCAACTGCGACGTGTTTTTTTCGTTCTTCAAATGTAAAGTCCGAGTTGTACTTCCGTAGTCTGCCTATTAATTGTTCTAATTCTACTTCTTTCTCTTGTAAAAAAAGTTTTCCGTCTTGATTTATGTCAATTTTTATGACTTCAGAAATTGTAAGTACTTCATCTTGAATATAATTGAGCTCCAGAGCATTTACTTTAGCCAACTCACTCTTAATATTTTCAACGGGTAATTCAACTTCCAGTACTTCAGTTTCACTAAAGCTGTAAAGTACGAGGACAAACAAGGGTAAAACCAATAAACTGCGAAGCCATATGGCTTTTTTTGAGGTGTTTTTTTTCATGACTGTAAATCGTTTTTTGATTGATGAATAATTGATGGCATTCGTTAATGCCGTTTCTGGGCTTAGGGCATTTGATGAGAATGCCAATAAAATTTTTTGATACGTGGTCATTTCTACTCCTTATTGCATCACCGCGTGGTCTGCTAAAAATTCGTGATTTAGTTTGATCACGTTTTTAAAGAGATAAACAAAAGGATTGAACCAGAAGAAGACCTGTACGAGCTCCATAAGAAGCACATCTACGCTATGTTTTTGATGGGCATGGGTTTTTTCATGCAGTACTACGGCTGTTGGAATTTCATTGGCAGTATACTTTTGCTTGTTAAAAAAAATGAAATTAAAGAAGGTATGCGGTGCCAGTTTTTCTTTTAGTAACACGTGAATAATGTGTTGTTCTTTAACCTTCGTGTTCTTTCTAATTCTATGGCCTATGATAAAAAGATTTTGACAAAATTTGAATCCGAAAACTAACACTCCCAATCCGTAAATACTCCATAGAATAGTACTTAAATTAGTTGTTTTCTCAGCTATGACTGTTGTATGAAATTCTTCTAATTGATAATCAAGTGGTGGCACCTCAAAGGAGGTTTCTGGACTTACATATACATATTCTGTAAAGATCAATGCGGGGATTACAAAAGCAGAAATTAAGGCCGCTAAAAGATAAAAGCGTTTAAACGTATGCATACGCTCGTTTTCTAAAAACAATTTGTAGAATGCAAAGAAAATCGCTAAACAGGTGGTGACTTTTACAATATAGATTAGCATAACTATCTGTTTTTAATTTCTTTTTCTATTAAGGCTTTCAACTCTTCTAATTCCTCTTTTGTCAACGCTGTTTCTTGGGTAAAAAACGAAGCAAACTGACTGGCGCTATCATTAAAAAAGTTTTTGATCAATCCGTTGACATGCTTCGAGAAATAATCTTTCTTTTTTACCAAAGGATAGTATTCTCTTGACCTGCCTAAATTTTGATAGGCTACAAAACCTTTGTCCGTCATACGTTTTAATAAGGTTGCAATGGTTGTCGTGGCCGGTTTAGGATCTTCGTAAGCATCGAGCAGGTCTTTCATAAAAGCCTTTTTTTGCTTCCATAAAACATTCATTAATTCTTCTTCTGATTTTGATAGTTGCATGTCTGCTATTTTATATTGATGTTTTTTATTATTACATAGTTGTCAGTTCGAGTGAAACCCTGTAAGTGGTTTTGTATCGAGAACCCTTACGAACTAAAATGGTTCTCGATAATTTTTTACTTCATTTCAATCATAAAAAACAATCGAACTGACATTTAGAATATTTTTGTGTTCTACAAACATAGAGTAAATAATTTAATTCTACAAGTGTAGAGTTAATTTTTATTTAATTGAGTTTGCTAATAGGTATTATTTCTAATAGAATGTTTTAAGTTTACACGATTAAAAGAACAAAGCATGAGTGTACTGCAAGAACTAAAGGAGAGAAGCGGCAATAGCTGCGAATTATGTACTGGAACGAATGACTTAAAAGTGTATGAAGTGCCGCCAGTTTCTGTTGGTGGTATTGATGGGAGTCTTTTAGCCTGTAGCACCTGTATTGATCAGATAGAAAACCCTGAAACTACCGATGCAAACCATTGGCGTTGCTTAAATGATAGTATGTGGAGTGAGTTCGACTCTGTAAAAGTAATCGCTTGGCGTATGCTTTCGCGTTTAAAGGCTGAAGGCTGGCCTAAAGATTTGCTTGATATGCTGTATTTAGAAGATGAAGCACTTACTTGGGCGAAAGCTACAGGAGAAGGCTTGGCAGAAGCCGATAAAATTATCCATAGAGATGTTAATGGCGTTATTTTAGAAAACGGCGATAGCGTAGTTTTAGTGAAAGATTTAAAGGTAAAAGGCTCTAGTATGGTGGCTAAACAAGGAACAGCAGTTCGTAGAATATCACTAGATCACGAAAATGCCGAGTATATTGAGGGTAAAGTAGACGGACAGCAGATTGTGATTATTACCAAGTATGTGAAGAAGTTGTAAAAGAAGTCAAAAGTCAAAAAGTTCAAGTTAATAATTCGAAACCGCTCAGTGCAAGAGTAAAAATTCAAAAAATCACAAGTTTCAACACCAAATTTTTATTTTTGAACACTGAACACTGAACACTGAACACTGAACACTGAACACTGAACACTGATTACTCTTTTCAAGAACAACCATCAACGATTTTTTTCAGATTTTTAACTTTCAACTTTACATTTTCAATTAACCCTTCTTCCCTTTCGGATTATTTTTCTGTTTCACGCGAACGAAAATTAATTTGTGTCTGCTTTTAGGATTTTCGCGTTGTTCTAACTCAAAAATATCGATAGATTTAATCAGTGGAGTTAGTTTGTCAAAACCATAATTTCTAGAATCAAAGTTGGGTTGTTTTTTTTGTAAAAGACTCCCCACATCACCAAGAAAAGCCCAACCATCGTCGTCAGAAACATCGGTAATGGTTGTTTTTATAAATTGAATGTCTTTTTTAGTAATTGTATCGATGGTATCTTTACTATCGCTTTTTTCAGTATCATTTTCAGTGCTTGCAGTTTTTGACTTTAGAATTTCGATATAAATAAATTTATCGCAAGCCACGATAAACGGACTAGGGGTTTTTTTCTCACCAATACCAATAACCTTCATTCCCGCTTCTCTTAAGCGCGTTGCAAGTCGCGTAAAATCGCTATCGCTAGAAACGAGACAAAATCCGTTTACTTTCTCCGAATATAAAATATCCATCGCATCGATAATCATAGCAGAATCAGTGGCATTTTTACCTGTGGTATAGCCGTATTGCTGAATAGGGGTAATGGCATTTTCTAACAATAAATTTTTCCATTTTGATAAATTAGGCTTCGTCCAATCACCATAGATTCTTTTGATGGTCGGGTTGCCATATTTAGCAATCTCCTGCATCATTTCTTTTACATAGGCTGATGGAATATTATCACCGTCTATAAGTACTGCTAAATTTATGTTTGAATCCATTATTTTAAATTATAGGGTTGAAATTACCACGAAAAAGTGGAATTAAAGCCTTGTTTGTCAACTATTCCGTTAAATAAAAAAACAAGAAACAAGGCAATATGCTAGTTTTGCGTTAGGGATAGGAGTGGAAAACCCGCAGCCACATTTTTGTGGGGAGGATTTGCAACGGATAGCCCGCCCGCTAGGGAACGCCCAAAAATTAAATCGTATCGCTTAAATAATCAATTGTAATAGCTGATTAATCCGCGGCATGCTGCTTTGTTAATGCTGTAAAATGCTCATAGAAATAAGGAATAGTTTCGATTCCTTTTAAATAATTCCATACGCCAAAATGCTCGTTAGGGGAGTGAATGGCATCGCTATCTAAACCAAAGCCCATTAAAATAGTTTTACTTTTCAGTTCTTTTTCAAATAAGGATACAATAGGAATACTACCTCCGCTACGTTGTGGAATAGGTTTTTTTCCAAAAGTAGTTTCGTAGGCTTTTGAAGCGGCTTGATACCCTAGGGTGTCTATAGGAGTCACATACCCCTGTCCGCCATGATGCGGTTTTACCAATACTTTTACACCTTTAGGCGCAATACCTTCAAAATGGGTTTTGAATAATTCGGTAATTTCCTTCCAGTCTTGATTTGGGACTAGACGCATTGAAATTTTTGCGTAGGCTTTACTCGCAATAACGGTTTTAGCACCTTCGCCCGCGTAACCTCCCCAAATGCCATTGACATCTAAAGTGGGTCTTATCGAATTTCGCTCATTGGTCGTATAGCCTTCTTCGCCATAAACAGCATCAATGTCTAAAGCCTTTTTGTAGTTTTCTACACTAAAAGGGGCTTTTGCCATTTCGGCGCGCTCTTCTTTGGATAGATGTTCTACTTTATCATAAAAACCAGGAATGGTGATATGGTTGTTTTCATCATGAAGACTAGCGATCATTTTTGATAAAATATTGATCGGATTGGCCACCGCACCGCCATATAAGCCAGAATGTAAATCTCGGTTTGGACCAGTAACTTCTACTTCTACATAACTTAATCCACGGAGTCCCGTCGTAATCGAGGGAACATCGTTGGCAATCATTCCAGTATCAGAAATTAAAATAATATCATTGGCTAGTTTTTCTTTATGATTTGCCACAAAAATAGCCAGATTGCTACTCCCAACTTCTTCTTCGCCTTCAATCATAAATTTTACATTGCAAGGTAATTGGTTGGTTTTTACCATAAACTCTAAGGCTTTGACGTGCATGTACATCTGTCCTTTATCATCACAAGCACCACGGGCATAAATAGCGCCGTCAGGGTGTTCATCTGTTTTTTTGATCACAGGTTCAAAAGGAGGAGAGGTCCACAAATCAATAGGATCCGCGGGTTGCACATCGTAATGCCCGTACACAAGTACCGTGGGTAATGCAGCATCAATAATTTTTTCACCATACACAATAGGGTAGCCATCTGTTTCACAAATTTCTACCGTATCACAACCAGCGGCTAATAAAGCTTTTTCAACAGCTTCAGCCGTGTCTAAAACATCCTGAGTAAATGCTGGATCGGCACTTACCGAGGGTATTTTTAGAAGTTCAATTAGTTCTGATAGAAAACGATCTTTATGCTCTGAAATGTAATTTTTAATGAGGTTCATTGTGTGTTTTTAAGTAGGGGCAAAATTACAAAAAAGAAGTTTTTTAAACTTAGTATTTCATAATTCATTTTTTACTTTATATTTGCACTCCTTTAGCGGAAGAAAAACACCTTTTTAACCGAATAAAGGAAACCTAATGCAGGCGTGGTGGAATTGGTAGACACGCTAGACTTAGGATCTAGTGCCGCAAGGTGTGAGAGTTCGAGTCTCTCCGCCTGTACAAAGGGAAAGCCGACTTTTAGGAGTCGGCTTTTTTATTTCAGGTACAACATAGGTACAACATTTTGAATTTTCTTGTTTTAAAATAATGGAATCATTTTTTAGTTTTAGAATGATGATAAATCAATTGTAAGTAACTTGATTGGGTTTGGTTGGCAAGAGGTCACCATTTCTACTTTCGTATTCTCTACTAAGTATTAAAGGGCTTCCAAGAAATTGAAAGCTTTTTTGTTAGTGTCGCACCTAGAGTACATAAGTTTTTATAGTGCTTCTCAGAAGGTTTGAGTCTATCATAATTAAAATGGAGTAAGCCTTTTAGATAATTATCGGTTCTTTAGCCAACACTTGAGCTCTTTAGAATAATTTAAACCCCCTGATGTTTTATGGTTGAACTTATCTAAATTAATTACAATTTGATTTTTTTAATTAAACTATTCCTACACTTTCCAGCCAAGCTTGCCAAACTAGATTTACCATGTCAGTAGTATCAGAGATTACTTCTTCTTGTCTATGATAGTTGTTATTCTGTACCCAGAATAAATGAAATTCATCAAAAGACAGGTTAAAAACATATTCGCTTCGTGAATGCGCAGACTGACCTATTTCAAATTTAATCCAGTATTCAGAATTTTGAAAAAACCTCATAGTTTGGCTTTGACTTTGTTTCGTGCCAGATTTATAGATTTTTAAGGCCGCTTCATTTTCAGATATTTTGTTTCGATTTACTAGTAAACAAGACATTTCATTATCGTTGTTTTCGGTTATGCGCGCTTTAATATTATCGATACTAAGAATTTCTGCTAGATTGTCTTGAATTTTCTTTGTTACATCGTTAAATGCTTTATCAACGAATTCCATCTTCTCTATTGAATCAAAGTCTTTCTTAATTTTATACTTTTTCGTGGCCATTGATCCAACCTTTGAAATAGTCGAAGTGTCGGCACCCTCAATGTTTGATATATTTCGTAAGTGTGCTGTTACATCCATCATTGCTGTGTTTTGATTATTCCACAAAGCAACTGCTTTACCGTCTTTAGGCAATGCTTTAATCGAACCAAATGGGGTGTTTTGCCAATCACAAGGTTCCAAAATAACAGGTACAATCTTTAAGCTACCTTCCTCGTGTCTCCTTTGTGCTTCTGCAAATTCTTTCTCATAGCAGTAATTGGAATTTAGATAATCAGGACTCACCAAGGCAATGAAAATTTCAGCTTCATTGAGTGCTTTATTAATTTCATTATCTAAACTTCCGCCGGTGCTGATAGCATTATCTGTCCAATCGGAAATACTGCCTTCTCGACGTAATTGTGCTAGATGCTTTTGAAAAAGTGCGAGGTATGAGTCGTCGGCATGACTGTATGATATAAATGCTTTCATAATTTTTTTGTTGTAAGTAATTAGTTATTTCAATGCCATTTCTAAATGATTTTTCCACTTCTTCCAGTTTGGCATTTTTTGTTCTAATAGATTATAAAATTCTTTTTTATGATTGGGGATAATTAAATGACAAAGCTCATGGAGTATGACATATTCAATACATTTTGAAGGTGCTTTTATTAATTCAGGATTGAGCGTAACTACCCCTTCAGCGGTACAACTTCCCCAACGATTTTTCATTCGCTTTATATCCATCCTTTTTAAAACAACTTGTTCTTTTTTAAACTTTAAAATAGCTTCTTCTACTATAGCATTGAATATACGCTTTGCATGTCTGTAATACCAAGATGCCAATAAGCTTTTAGCTTTATTTATGTCAGCCGTAGTAATTATAAGTTTACCCCCTTTCAATTTTACAGACTTGTCTTTTCCAAGAATAACCTTCAACACATAGCGTTTCCCTAGATAGTAATGAGTTTCTCCTGAAACATATTCACGTATGGGTGTATGTGGTAAAAACTGTTCAAAATAGCATTGTTGCTTTACTATCCATCTTCCTCGTTTTATAACCTTTTCTTTGATTTCTGGGAGCTTTGAACTTTCTGGCGCGACTAACTGAACCGTACTATCGGGATGCACTTCTATTGCCAATGTTTTTCGATTGGTGCGTTTAATATCAAAGTCAATGACTTTACTGCCGTATTTAACTTGGTGCATTAATAATTATTTTTTGCAACTTTTAAACACTTGACTAAAATTGCATCAATGTCATCAAAATTAATTTCAACCCCTAAATCCTTTCGATGTTCCATTAGATAGTCTTCAATTTCATTTTCCATTTTATTTTGAACATCGAGATTTTTCTTCCAGTCTCGAATAGTCAAGTTTTCAATGATTTTGGTAATATCAATTCCAGCTATGGCCAATTGCTCTGAAATTGAATCCACCTTTCCTTTGCCATGGGTATCTGTTAATACCTTAGAAATACCTCCAAAAACAGCTCTCGCTTCTGGCTTGTCCTTTACCAAGGCAGGAATACCCTCTTGATGGCCTTTGTCTAGGTCATTCCTTATAGAATTAATACTATCTAAATACTCCTTCTCACTTAATCTGCCTTCTTGAAAAGCGGTTATGGTATCTTGAATCATGTCAGAGAACTTTTTATAATACGCCTCATCTTTTTCCATACTTTCCGTAATGACTTTTTTCATTCGGTGCGCAATGAAATCTGCCTTGGAGGCCGGTGTTGCACCATAAGTTTCCAAAGCTTCTTTGACCATGTTTTGGTCAAAAATATTTACGTCCTTCGTTATTTCATAAACATTTTCAGCATTTACATAGGTGTTCAATAATTTTCTCACCCTTGGCTCATACTCTTTATAGGAGATACTTTCTGCATATCTAATCTGTACCGAAACTCTTAGGCTTTGAAACCTTTTTAGTTCTGCTTTGTAAAAACCAATTTGTTCGGTCGTGTATTCCTCATAAAAACTATCTGCGGCAAAGCACAATTGTAATGTTCTTGCAAATTGAGAAAGAACTTCGTAAAATTCATCGCGTATATCTTTATGGGCAATACACCTTTCCAAAGCTTCTATATCATCCTTGTTTTTTACACTCCTGAAAATATCCCAAACTGCGGCATGATGACTTGGTAGTTGGCGAATTACTTCCGTCATATCAGAAACGGCATTAAACAAATCATCCTCTTCAAAATCTTCTAGCGCACTATACTCCGTCAAAGCTTCATCAAGCTTACCTAATACACCTACATAATCAATGATATATCCATAGTCTTTACCTTTAAATAATCGGTTTACACGGGCAATAGCTTGTAATAAATTATGCCCCTTTAATGGTTTCGCTAGGTAAAGAAGTGTATTTACCGGAGCGTCAAAACCTGTCAGTAATTTACTTACCACGATCAGCATTTCAACTTCATCATCATTTTCATCTTTGAATTTATCTACTACATAATTTTCATAAGAATCTTGGTCACGGAACTGTTTCATTAAACCATCCCAATAATTTCTGGATTCCGAACTGGATTCCGTCCAAACATCTTCATTGTCCTTTCTGCTATCTGGTGGAGTAAATACTACTCTGGTATTTATTCCTATAGTTGGGTCAGTTTGCGATTCAAAGTATTTTTGATACTTAATGGCCACGTCTATTCTTGGGACAGCCAATTGGGCTTTCGCTCCTGTACCTTTCCAGTTTTTAGTATAATGATTAGAAATATCATAGGCGATTTCTTCAACTACGCCGTCAGATTCATAAATCTTCGTAATGGAGGAGAATTTTCTTTTTAAATCCTTTTGGGCTTCCTCGCTTAAGGGTTTCGCCAATCGTTCGAACCCTTTGTCTAGTTGCTTTCTATTTATCGTAAGCTTTGCCGAGCGACCTTCATAAAGTAAGGGTAAAACCGCCCCGTCCTTTACGGCTTGGTCTATGGTATATTTATGTATAAAACCACCGAACTTGCGTGCTGTACTCTTTTCAGATTTCATTAAAGGAGTGCCTGTAAAACCAATGAATGCTGCATTCGGCAACATACGTTTCATAGCAGCATGAGCGGTTCCGTAATTACTACGATGACTCTCATCTACAAGTACAAAAACGTTTTGTGATTCATCCTTGAATTTTGCCCTGCTTGCTGCAACATTGAATTTATCTATTATTGTAGTGATAATTTCATTGCCCCTGTCTTTCAGGAGGGCTATCAAATCGGAACCACTTTGTGCCTTCTTTACTTTTTTGCCGCAATTCTCAAAGGTTTTGAAAATTTGCTTGTCAAGACTTATCCTATCGGTTACTAGTACAACTCTTGGGTTTTCAATTTCCTTATCTAAAGCTAAGGCCTTTGAAATCATTACCATGGTCAATGACTTTCCGCTTCCCGTAGTATGCCAAATTACACCACCTCTTCGATTACTATCCTTATCTCGTTCTTTTACTCTTGAAATAGTTTCTTGTACTGCGAAAAACTGTTGATAACGACATATTTTTTTAATAGGACCATCAAAAACAATATACTTGTAAACGATATCCATCAATCTATTTGGCTCACAAAGTGCTAGTAAAGACCTGTCTTGTTCAGTTGCTAATCTTTCTTCAGATGAAATACCATTCAACTGTTTTTTTATAATTCGTTGGGCTTGCTTTTCATTATCTTCTTTCCAGATAGACCAAAACTTGGAAGGTGTTGCCGTTGTTGCGTATTTAACTTCATTGGGATGAACGGCCATAAGCAACTGCGCAAAATGAAATAGTTTGGGAATACCTTTCTCTTTTTTTTGGTTCCTCAAGTTTTGCGAGATAGCTTCATCTAAAGACTCATTTTTATCTCGTCTTTTGTTTTCTATAACAACAAAGGGAATTCCATTTACAAATAGTACAATGTCAGGTCTTCGTTTGCTTTTTAAGCCTTCTACTTCATATTCTTCTGTAATGTGATAAACGTTATTCTCTGTATTGACCCAATCTATATATTTTAGGGTAAAACCTTTACTATCGCCTTGTATGGTTTCCGTGAAACTTTTCCCAAGTGTAAGTAAATCATATACTTTTTCATTGGTACGTACTAAGCCTTCATCAGGTACGTTTTTTAAAGCATTGATAGCCCCTTGAATATTACCTCTAGAAAATTTATAGGAATCACCTTTATACTCAAAGTTGTTTATTTTCTGTAGTTGCTCACTCAATATATTTTCTAACAGAACACTAGAATAAAAACCATCTCTTTCGTTTAAGGTTTCTTCTGGGGAAATGTATTGCCAACCCATTTTTTGCAATAGCTGCAAAGCTGGTAATTGTGAGTCTTGAAATTCACTATAGGTTGTAATCATAATTCGTTTTTTCGTTTTTGGGGAATTCTACACCCTTTTTGGGGAATTAAAATATACGTACTCTTATCCTCAAAATATCTTTTAAATCGTTGCTATCTCCTATTACATAAGCTATTCCACAAGCCCTGACATAAAAACTTCTAGCAGTTCTATTAGTTTCTCTAATACCTCTTAGGGGAATTCTATACTCTTTTTGGGGAATTGAATTATACATTACCCAAAATAGGAATCAAATCGTCAATATCTTTTACACCTTCTGCAAGTATGTAATATGTTCCACTACCAGATCCTTCTTGTATTAGAATTTTATCTACTAATTTATCTATTAGATATCTAACTTGATCTCTATTTAAATCATCCTCAAAATTCTTAATAAAATCGCCCATTTTAGCTTTTTCATTTCTATGAGCTACATATAAAACCCTTTCTAAATCAATAGTTCTAAAACCTCCTATTTCTCCTACTATATTTTTTAGAGCAAAATATTCATCAGCAAGTACATATTTTGTACTAGCTGTTCCGCCTGCTCTTTTAATAGCTCCTTCTTTTTCTAAAGTTTCAAGAATGTCACTATCAACGATATCAGATTTACCTTCTTTAATGTGATGAAGTCCAATTATCTCAAACGTTCCTAGTTTGTTGTCATCACTTCTTTTTTGTTGCTCACCACTAATAAATGCCGCAAAAGCGGTATCGGCTACTTCTCCGTTAATACTCAGTTCTACTTGAAAATAATCTGTTTTGGAGTAATCTGGTTCAGGCTTACCTTCTGAAAGGGTAATTCTAAATATTTTATCTACACCTTGTCCGGAACGTTCTACCAAACCTGTTTTTTCAAGAATATCGGTAAGCAGTCTACTTCTTGGCACACTACTAACCGTTATTAGATTTTCTTTAGTTACACCTTTCGGAAAGCCTCCTGCATTTAAAATGGTAATACTGTCAGGAAATTGTTTGATGACCGTTTCGCTATTTATACTGTAATCTCTATGCGCAATGGCATTTAGTGCAGCCTCTCTAATAACTTCTTCGTTAAAGTATGGCAAGTCGAACTTATAAGGCCCTTCGCTTATCTTGTTGTCTTTGTTTCTTCCGTTCAAGTAGCCCCAGATTTCATCAATCGCGATAAATAAGGGTTTAAGAATTGGCTTTCTTTTATCAAAATGTGTTTGACTATGTGTTTCTCGATATTCAATATTTACTTGGGCATTTGGCAAATACTTTTGTAGTGCCTGTTCGTTTCCGACCAAAATAAGGGCAGCGTAGGTTATGCCTTCGTCTTCCGCTAATTTCAAATCGGTAAGAACTTGTGAAATTGGTAGTTTTACAAAAGCAGGGTTATTTTGCTTTCTGGCATATTTTTCTTTGAGTATTGTTATTGCCGTCTCATCTAAGTCAGATGGACTGAGTTCTGGACAGACCTTTGCTGAAAAATCTGGCTCCTGTTCCGAGAGAATTTTATAGACTTCCTCGTCGGTCATATTTCGTAAACTGTCCCCCGTTCTCATTAGCGGGACACCTTCAAACTTTAAGGTGCGCCCTAGAGGTCTAGAAGGGATGTAAGTAACCACAACTCTAAGAGCAGCTTCATCGAAAAGCTCTTTTATATGAACACGAATGCCCAATTTTTCATAAACGGCATCCTCTAAACCACCTAGTTTTTCATGTGCAAAATTACTGCCTACAACCTTGTGCGGTAGTTTGTCTGCCATGCCAAGAACCAAATGACCACCGCCTTCATTAGCAAGTGCGACTACATATCCTAAAAAGCATTTTCTCCTTTCTTTTTGCTCGGTATGGCTTCCGCCATTCCAAGGAAAACTTTCTTTAGCTTCTTTGAATTCAACGTTGTCCTCTGATTCTCTGAGTCCTTGTAGTTCTATGATGGTCATACTTTTGATTTTTGCTTTATTGGGCTATTTGCTCAGTAAGGTTGTTAATTCCTTTTGTAGTTCTGATTTATCATCCACATACATAGGAAACTTTATACTGATATTCAATGAATGCGCTCTTTGAATAGTACATTTTAAATAGTGGTTGCCATGATACCCTGCATGAGCAATGCAATGATTTAAATTAACAAATTTATTCTCAAACGAATGATTCAATTCATTAGCATCTCTAGCTTCTTTTCCAGTATTAAAAGCCTCCCAAATAATTCTTTCATATGGTTTTATGTGATACGGTATACCTCTATTCAACAACTCATACTTAATAGAATGTTGCTTTGGTACTGCATAATTATTTTCGAAGTACGGGGTTGCACTTTCTTTGTCTAACTCCATATAAACAGATGCCTTAATGGTAATTATGTTATCAACCAATTCAAGTTTTCCACTACCATTTTGCTGAAAGAAGGAAAAACTATTTAAATACTTTTTCCAATTAAAATCAAACTGCCTGTAATTTAATTCTGGTGACTGTATAATATATCTATCCTCCGTGGTAATGCCATTTTTAATAATTGTAGGTATACTGATATAATCCTCTTTCATTTCAATTGCATCGACCAAATTCTTGCCTATCCGTATTGAGTTTACGGATGCCTTATGTTGCAACTTGGCAGCTAGGTCGGTATGCAAACTTGTTGTAGTGAGTTCGTTGCAATTAGAAATACCATAATGAGACCACATTACGTCCTTATCCGATCCATAGTCAATACCTACTCTGATTTTTATAGGTTCTAGGCCATAACTTTCAAAAGCGGAAGACAAGTCTTCGGAAACAGCTTGACAAAGAACGCTTCCAGCATTTAGTGCATTAATTATACTGTCATTGGGGTTAGAATCTTTGCGAACAAATTGAATAAAAGCAGCATCTCCTTGTAACCTATGAACATGTCCACCAAAATGGCTAACTACATTAATACAAAGCGTTAGAAGGGTATCCTTAATTAACCGTACTTCTTCAAGTGAATATTTCAAAGAAAGTCTAGTCGAACCTTTAATATCAACAAACATTGAAACGCAATGATGCTTAATAGTTTGATTTTCGGACAAAAATTCAAAATCTGGGTGATTACCTATTGAGACAGTTTTAAATGAATATTTGTTTGGGCCAAAATATTTTTGGAGTTGGCTCGAATCATAATCTAATACTGTTTTAGAGTCTACATCTATTGTGGCCGGAACCGAAGAAAATGTTTTCCTACTTTCATTCAATAAGACATAAGGAGAACCCATTCCTTTAGCCATTATCTGGCTATTTTTACTTAGAACACTTTCTAAACCAGTTTTGTAATTTTCAAATAAACTCATACTATCTTTATTATTATAATAACTAATGACAGAAACAACTGTACAAACACCAATACTATCGCCCAACTTAGCCGTATATATTTGGTTTTTAACCCTTTTGAAATTGCATGAATCTGTTTAGCCATATCCTTACAGATTTTTTTCGTTTTTTGTTGACTATACTCCTGCATAAAATTTTCTTCTTCCATTTCGGCAATAGAATTGAAAAAAACTAACGAATGATATTTTTTGCTACTTGAATTATTTGTTTTTAAGTATGGAAATACGGCAGCGATTGTTAATGCAGTACTTGCCAATCCAAGAATTAGAATTGCTACTAGCAAACCTATAACCCAGTTTTTGGCTGCACAGTTATCGAATGCTACGATTGACTCAAAACTTGTCACGATAAAACCAAATAAAAAAGCACTAAAAGCGAGTAAAAAATTACCCTTACTATTAGCCCCTTCGATGTAGTGGTCAAACCTATCTAGAACGTATCTAGAATTTTCTAATTCTGTAGTTTTATCCATATTATTTCTAATTTACTTCCCCCAAACATTTGCGCTTTCTGCATCGTAGAATGATACTACTAACGGAAACTTATTTGTTCTTAAGTTTTTCAGTTTCTTTACCGTTTTTATTATTTCCTGATTTCTTTCAGAATCTGGTTCTCCATAAAGACCCACAAAAAGATGCTTAATTGTACCATATGCAATATTCTGTAAAATATGTTCATCGTTATCTGCAAAAGAAATACCGTAGGTGAAAAGGCAAGTATTTGGTGCTTTTCCATAGCTCATGGTAGAGCAAATACTATAGAAACTTTTGTAGTTGTGGTATAAGTAAGCACTATGTGTTATGTTTTTCATCTTTTTCGAACTATCCCCTTCAGACACAAACAAGGGAAATCTATCAGATTCTAAAGCAATTCTTGTTTGCTCCACTAAAGGCAGTCCTGTATCCACCCAAGTATATTTTTGTAGGTCCGCCCCTATATCGAATAAATGAAGTGCACCATGCAAATAATAGGTATTTTGACTTCTTGCATTAGAAGTGCCTTGCCAAGTGACATAATCGGAAACTTCAATTTCTCCAGAGCTAAAGAAAGTATCCCTGCCAAAACCATCACAAGGATTAAGCGTGAGCTTTTTATCCTCTATGTCGTGCATCAACGTCCAATAAAGTAATAGGTCGTAGTTAAGGGTATATACTTTTCCATCCCCAGCATAAAAATTTGAGAGGAAGTTTCTACAGGCCACAAACTTTCTTTCAGGAATGTCATTGGGAACGGAAGGGTGATTATTAGCAATGGTTTGCACTAATATCTCCTTGGTTGTTTCTGCGTCTTCACGCATTTTTTTTATCACTTTTTTCTTCTCTGGAGCATAAACCTCCAACAAACTAGCTGATTGTTCAAGAGATTTGATTACCACTTCAAAATCCGTAGTTTTTAGTTTATTGAACGCTTTTTTAATTTCAGGGAATTTGCCGAAATCGGCTTCCTTATAAAGTGATTGATATGTAAATATACTTGGAATACAGGCTATACTAAAACCATTACCTAATAACAGGTGTCTTTTTTTATAGACTTGAGCATTACTGATTGCTTGCTGAAATGAAATTACTTTTGTCATTTTAATTAATTTTTATTCTAACCATACCAGTAAGCAACTGTTGCAACAAACCTTGTTTTTGGTTTTTCAACTGCTCAAGTTCTTTTTCTAAGAGTTTTATTTCTTTTTCTATTCCGTTTAAGACTTTGGTTATCTTATTTCTCTCTTTTTCTTGCGGAAATGGGAATTTGAATTTTTTTAGGTTACTACCATTAATAGAGTTAATTGTCGCCCCAAGATTTTTCTGAATTTCCCTCTTATAAAAATCCGTGTCAAAGAGGTGAAAAACATATTCATTTCTGTCGCTTCTGTAAACACTCATAAAAGCTCCAAAGGCTTTGCCTTCAGTTTTCTTATCAATTAGCGCGTTCTTTCCAATCAAATGCTTACTGCCGTTTCGAACACAAATTAAAATATCATTCTCCTTCAAAGGGTTGTATTTACCTTCTATAATATCAACATAGACATTATCATTAAATTCAAGTTTTCTATTTTGCACATTTGAAGACCTAAGCACAAGCAAACCATTTTCCTTCACATTGTTTGGCGAATAAGTAAGACCTGAAACAACTTTCCCAAATGAACCAATAGTTTGTTCCTCCCACTCCCCATCAAACCCATCAAACCGTTTCTTACCAGTCAATAAAACCTGCATCAAACCTTTTTTAAAGGTTTCTTTGGCTGCAATTAATTGTTCTTGGGTATGAATAGCCCTATCCCATATACTTAGAATCTTGGCAATTTCTTGTTGTTCGGGCGGTGTCGGTAAAACAAGCCTGAATTTTTCAAGATTACCTTTAGAAACTCCATACACCTTACTGCCTGTAGCGATTGTCTTTAAGGCTTTTTTTACTTGAGGGTTTCTAAATAGATAGGGTCTGAAACCAGCCACGGTCTTGCCTTTGTAATCTCTGAATGCGAAGGTGTGCAAGCCACTCAAAACCTCTCGGTTTTGAATGTTTGTCAATTCAATGGCTGAGCCTATTCCATCATAATCTTCAGATGCATCTGCAATTATTAAATCTCCATCTTCAAGTAAATCGATATTAGTTGGCAGATTAACATCATCATTAATCTTTGGAATATCATTGTTCTCATTAAAGTCTAAAACTGGACGCTCATATGTTGCGTGAATATCGCCATAGTGAATACAAAAAACACCTTCATTATCATCATAGTTCATTTGACTTCGGGAAAAAGAGGTCGTCTTCAAGAACTTAAAAACTTCTGGTATAATTGGCGTTGACCAATCTTCGGGTATGATACCCAACTTAGTTTTTTTGTAGCCTTTTTTAAGGTCGTTTTGTTTTAAGGTTATCTCCATTATATACCCAATTCCTTCAAATAACCATCCATTTCAGCTCGTACTTCTGCCAACTCCTTTTCCAATCTTGTAATTTCAATTTTTGTCGCTTCAATATCTACAGGCTCTTCTTCCTCAAAAGTGTCTACATACCGAGGGATATTAAGATTATAGTCGTTTTCCTGTATTTCGGACAGAGCGGCGACATGACTGTATTTTTCGATTTCCGAAAAATCACGGTAAGCATCCACAATCTTTTCGATATCCTCCGTTCGCAGTTTGTTCTGCTTCTTGCCATCTTCATATGCTTTACTGGCATCAATAAACAAGGTGTTTTCGTTCTTCTTTGCTTTGTTGAAAATAAGAATGGCCGCAGGTATGCCTGTACCAAAGAAAAGATTGGTAGGCAGCCCTACAACTGCTTCTAAATAATTATCATCAATCAAAGCTTGTCTGATTTTTCCTTCTGCACCGCCTCTAAATAAAACACCATGCGGTACTATCACACCAACTCTACCAGTTGGTAAAGTGGTCTCTATCATGTGTAGAATAAAGGCATAATCCCCTTTAGACTTTGGCGGAATACCCCTTAAATATCTTTTGTATCTGTCAGACTCTGCTTTTTCGTGCCCCCATTTATCCAAAGAAAAAGGAGGATTTGCAACGACAACATCAAACTTCATTAATCCGTTTGCCTCCACCAATTGTGGATTATTTAAGGTGTCGCACCATTCTATTCTGGCTGCATCCATGCCGTGCAAAAAGCAGTTCATTTTACTCAATGCCCAGGTGTCTCCATTGCTCTCTTGCCCGTAGATTGCAAAGTCATTTGAAGGGTTTCCGTCTTTATCTTTTACTTCTTCAGCAACTTGAATCAATAAAGATGCAGACCCGCAAGTCGGGTCAAAGATGCGAGCACCTTCTTTAGGTGCTACCAGTTTTGCTAGTAACCGAGACACTTCTTTTGGTGTAAAGAACTCTCCGCCTTTTTTGCCTGCTCCGGATGCAAACTTTTCGAGCAGATACATGTAGGCTTCTCCCAAAACATCTTCCTTGTCACTCCACAAAGAAGGGCGAAAATCCAGTTCGGGCTTTGCAAAATCATTTATAAGATTTACCAATCTTCGATTTCTATCCTTAGTTTGCCCCAGCTTTTCAGAATTGAAACTGATGTTTCTGAATACACCATTTAGTTTTTCTAGATTCTGTTCTTCTATTCTTGCAAGAATTTTATCAATGATTCCGCCTATGTCCGCATCATTTCTTTTCTCATAGATATAAGAAAAGCTGCTATTTTCTGGCAATACAAAACGCTCTCTTTTAAGTTTTCTAAGTATCAGTTCGTTGTCATCGCCATATTGCTCTTGATATTTATTATAGTGGTCTTGCCAAACATCGCTCAGGTATTTCAAGAACATGAAAACCAAAATATAATTCTTGTACTCCGAGGAATCAAAAGCACCCCTAAAGGTGTCGCATGCATTCCAAAGCGCATTATTTATCTGTTGTTGTGTAGGTCTTTCTTTCGTTGTCATAATTCTATTTTATAGCTGTAAGTAATTGAATTTGTAGTAGCCGTTTTTTATTTTCCATGAGTTGCATGTACAGATTTTGCTCCTTTGATGCCAATGTTGCAATATGTGCGATTTTGGCTTGCTCAGAAAGTGATGGAAGTATAATTGGAATATTTTCTACAGTCTCTCGATTTATACTTGCGGTATAAGTGCCAGTAGCCTGAGACTCTAAGTATTGCTGAACTTTGGATTGATTGATATACCATGCCACATATTGAGGAAGGGCCTTGTCTTTATCCAAACGTAATACAAAGAAAGCAGAGGAGGCTACCGATTCGTAGTTGTTCTGAGCATGAAAAACAACCGCATAATTGTTGGCACCCTTGGAAGAAAATAAGATATCCCCTTCCTCCAAGTAATATTTATCTTTGATTGCCCCGCCTTTTACAAATATGCAGCTCTCTCCTATTACTGAGTAGTCATTTTTAATATCTTTAAGCTGTATAACTTGCAGCTTACCTCCTTTTTCAGGTTTTATTTTCCCTCGAAAAGAATAGCCAGAGAAAATTCCTCTATAAGAAACAAGTGACTTTATTTTGATATTTAAATTACTCATTTAACATTGCATAATCATTAGGATGCACAAATGTAATGCTTTTTTATTATATTATCCAAAATAACTATACATAATTGCTACGATGCAATTGATAATAACTATATTCTTCATGATATTTTGAAGGCAAAGCATAAATAAAATCGATTTCGCTAATTCATTAACTTAGTTCTATGGCATCAATATTGGAAACACCTCCCGATGAAATCATCGAAAATGTAAGACAACTGGCAAACGACCTCGATGCCAAAATACCCGCAAAAAAAATAGATAGGAACCTATTGATCGGTACTTGGAACATTAGAGCTTTCGGTAACCTTACGCGCAAATGGCAATCGGATGATGATGACAGTCCGAAACGGGATTTACATTCCGTCCTTTGCATAGCGGAAATCATAAAACGATTCGATGTAATCGCCATACAAGAGGTAAAAGCGAACATTCGGGCTTTGCGGGATACACTAAAACTTTTAGGAAGTAATTGGTCTTTGATTCTGACCGATGTAAGTAAGGGCGATTCGGGTAACGGGGAGCGGATGGCTTATTTGTTCGATACACGCCGTGTACAATTATCCGGTCTTGCCTGCGAATTGGTAATACCTAATGAATGGACAAAAGGAATTACCGATAACGCACTTGCCGAACAATTTGTTAGAACCCCCTATGCAGTCAGTTTTCGTTCAAATGACCAAACGTTCATTCTAGTGACGCTACATATAAAATACGGTAAGAAATCTAGCGAACGCATCAAAGAATTGAAAGGGATAGCGGAATGGCTTGCGGATTGGGCGGGCAATATTAATGCCTATGACCAAAATTTGATTGCTTTGGGCGATTTCAATATCGATGCCAGAGGAGACCTATTGGACAAGACTTTTTTGTCGGAAGGACTTTATGTGCCACCGCAACTTCAGAACGAAGCGGTAACCAGATCTATCTTCAATGAAACCAAATATTATGACCAGATAGCTTGGTTTAATTCGGATGGAAAAATCCCCAGACTCTCAATGGAATTTTTAAATGGGGGCAATTATGATTTCGTTCCTTATGCATTGGAAAATAGAAACATGACAAAGCGAAGTTTATCCTATTTGATGTCCGACCACTATCCCCTTTGGGCCGAATTTAAGGTTTAAAAACCACACCATTTCAGGCATTTCTTCTTTTCTAAATATCGAGTTAGGTAATCATAATAATGAACTAGAAAACAGGTATAGAATTATTTGATGATAAGCGGCACATGTCAATAACTTCTAAAATATGCTCATGCGTATATTCATCCACTAGCGATAAATCGAACTCACTAGCGAAATTACATAGGAGTAATTTAAGCTCTTCAATAATATCCTTTTCCAGACCGCTTGCATTCGGTTCGTAGATTTTATAAGCGAGAGACCTGCCAAATTCCTCGTCGAACTTCTCTTCTGAATAGTTTTCGCAATTACCTAAAAAATCCTCGAAATAGAAGGTGTATTTTTGGTTTAAGACCCAAAAGTACAGAGCGGTAAGTTCATCTTTTTTAAGATTTTTTTTGAAGAGCCGCAAGAATGCTAATAAGGTAAGTTCAATTTCATATGGCATGTCGAAACCATAAAAATTTAGGCTTTTAAACAATTCGGTAATTGTTCCGTTATTTGATTGCGATTCAAAACAAAACGCCATCAATAATTTACGAAGCAATAATTTTTTGACATAGGCCACCGTGATTGAATTGATTTCTTTTGTGATGAACAATTTATCGTTTATGGTTATCAAAGCTTTGAATTTTTTAATGTTGGTTTAGGGTTCCGAGTTATGGTTTGCACAAAGATATCAAGTAACAATTCTTGTTAGAGGGGAAACTAGTATTTAACTTTTGCACCCATCAATATTCCCAAGCCCCTGCGGAAGTCGCACAACCCTTCCACTACAATCCTCCCCAAACGGACACGCTTCGCCGGTCCGCGTGTGAAGTCTTTCCGTTCCTGTTTTGCACGACCCCCTCGCGGCCGCGCGAAAGCACAAGCGGCGAAAAAACCGCTTGACCTTTCCTCTCCCTACCCACAAAAAGCTTGAACATTTCCATAATTCTCTCATTTTTTAAACACCATATCAGACCGGATAAATACCTCGTCTGTATCGATATGAACTCATATGTATCGATATGATTTTATGCATTAAATAATTGATTATTAGTTAGTTATAATCAAAGATGATTATATATATTTATCCGTGAAACGGATAGCAAGCTGGATTCTAAGTAACTTAGAATTGTCTACTTCTGGCGAAGTGTTTTGCTTAAAAAGCAACGAAAATGGAACAACGGAAAAGAGGACGAAAACGATTGGGAAACAAGAAGCGTTACCATAACGTAATGTTGCGGTTCAACGATACGGAATATGGAAGATTGAGGAAAATCTGCGAATCCCTTGACCTTGATATTTCGGAAAGGGGAGTGATAAGTCCGTTGCTGAGAAGATTGGTTTTGCAACAAAAGGCGGAAGAAAAAGATATGCTCCCTGAAACTTCAAATCTTGCCTACCACATCAACAAGATAGGTAATAACATCAACCAATTGGTTAAGATAGCACACCACAAAAACCTGAGAAGTCCGAACATTAGTTTTCAAAATGAGATACAAAGAACCAATGAACTACTGTACGCACTTATCGAATTTACATTGAAAGAACGAACGGGATGATAGGACAGATCAATTATGGGGAAACCTGTACCGGGACATTGAACTATGTCTTTGGTAAAGAAGGTATGCAAGTACTAGGTTACGGCAATACCTTTTCCCAAGGCATATCTCAAAAGTTCTTCGGGGACGTACTCCATTTTCAAGGACAGCGTAATGCCACCAAGAATCGCTATGCCCATATCAGTCTGAGCCTTCCCTATGGGGAACACCTTGATAATAAGACCTTCTATAAAATCTCCGAGGAATATATGGAAAGTATGGGCTATGGAGAACAGCCCTATGTCGTGGTACGGCATACCGATACCAAGCACGAGCATGTCCATATCGTGACCACCAATGTAAAAGAAGACGGAAAAGTACTCGGAATCTTTAACAGCTATCGAAGGAACATTGCAACGCACCAACACCTTGAAAAAAAGTATGGTCTATCTCCCTCGCCATTGCCAAAAACTAAACAGGAAAGGCAACTCCCGATATACCGATTACCTGAGCTACAGTTTGGCATGGATGCGGAAAAAGGAACGAAGTATTATCTGCAGGATGTACTGAACGGTATCAATCAAAAATACAAGGTGCGCAGTTTCGAGGAACTTGCAAGACTGGTCAAGCCCTATCATATCGAAGTGAAAACCACCAAGAACGAATCGGGAAGGATTGGGGTAAAGTTTGGCCTGAACAACCAGAAAAACTACCGGACAAGGTTCATCAACGGTTCTGCCGTACACCGAGGTTTGAGTGGCTCGAAACTGCAAAAGGTATTCGATGTGCATTCTAAGTCGAAACTGTTGCCGATGCACCGACAACGACTCTTGAAACAGATAGAAACTACTTACGACCTTTTCCAGACCATTCAGCCGCATGACCTAGAAGATGTAGTCAAGGATTATCAGGACATCGACATAAAACTGGATATCAAAGAGGAAGTTATCGAAGGATTTACCATCTATGACAAATCAGGATATATTTTCAGGGCAGGGGAACTTGGCAAGAACATCCGAATTCAGAACCGCACCGATATTTTTGGGAACGGCAACGAGCCAACGAAAATCGATACCGAAAGCAAACAGTTCAAATTAGAAGTTCAAAAACTGATAAAAGAGGCATTGACAACTTCCTATCTAAAATCTCCGAAACAAGAGGGACTGCTTTCGGAACATATCATGACCAGGAACTTCGGCGATATTGTTCCGGGCTTAATAGCCTCCGAAAAACATAATTTCTTGGAACGGTACATCCCAAGAGATAAAAAGGCGGAATTCAGGAAAGCGGTAGAGAATACCTTTCCCATAATTAGGAACAAATTGTATGAACTTGAGACTAAAAAAGAAAAGGAAACGCTTGAAATCAAATTCAAGCTCATCGGCAAAGTATTGAAAGAAAATGTTTTCGATGTCAGCACGGAGCAGGGGAGTGTCCGTCTTTTGTTCCAATCATTGGGGGTAAAGTATCATGACAACAAAATGTCCTTCACGAATTCGAACCGTCATACCGTACCCGTGAAATTAGGTGATCTACCTTTTCCGAAGGAAATGGAAAAACATGTATCCTCGGGATTCGTCCGTCAAAACCATATGATGCTGGAGATGTTATCGGAGCAGTCCTCAGAAAACAGCCCCAAGCTGACGGCATCGGCTATTTTCCTACCCTTGATATTCCCGAAGCTTTATGAAAGAATGAATCCTGATTACAAAAAGCAATACGAAAGTGTCGCTTTGGGTTCGTACATAAAGAATGCGGAACGGGTGCACGCGCCATTTGAAAAATCTCCGAAGGACTATATCGCCCTTTTCAATGCGAAAGGTTTCTATTTCGAAAAGGGAGAAAAAGGGTTTGAGGTCAAATCGATTTATACCGATAAAAGTACAAGTTGCTCATTACCGAAACGTACGAGCCAGTATTTAAATTCAATTCCCGATTTGACGATTACATTAAAGGAACAACATCCCGTTATCAAAAAACTAGTTGAAGAAGGCAGGAACAAGCTCCAAAACCTATGGGCGGGACATCTAATGGAAAGGGGAATGTATGATAAGGTCGCCTTTATGATAACGGCTGAAAATGTAAGGCCGAACCTACATCGGGAGATGATAGAGCATCACATGGACAACGGACTTAGGCTGAGTCTTGTTCAGGTATCTCAAAGGCAATCCAGTATCCAGAACAACCGTTTGCTTAGAAAAGGCGTTTATGCAATTAGTTCCTTATTGGGAAGCCGTAGTAAGAAGTCGGAAGAAATGTACAATGGGTTCAAGGACGAATTTACGGATTTTACAAAAAATAAAAGTAGAGGGATTTGGATGTAGGTTTCTTACGTTATTTTAGTGCCATAAGATGTTGGATTTACGATACAAAGAGAATTGACTTTTAGGAATAGCTATTTTCCTAGCTTTAATATTCTAATTGCCCCTTGAACAATAAGAATAAATACTATTGCCCCTATTACCAAATCAGGTATACCGGACTCTAACCAAAGCACCAAAATACCGGCGGATATAACCCCTAGATTGATAATAACATCATTTGATGTAAAAATCATACTTGCCTTCATATGGGCGTCTTCTTTGTTATTGGATTTTTGTAAGAGGTAAAGACAGATTCCGTTGGCAAGCAGAGAAAAAATCGAAACGACTATCATAGTTGAAAAATCAGGAAGTTTCTCGGCTCCAAAAAAACGCCTTAGAATCTCTACAAATCCAATAATCGCCAGGGCGATTTGAAAATACCCTGCAAGTTTGGCAATTCTTTTTTTTCTAATTAGCGTTCCGCCAACCGCAAAAAGACTAATCCCATAAACGAAACTGTCCGCTAACATGTCCAAGCTATCGGCCACAAGTCCCATAGATTTTGAAATCAATCCAGTTGTCATCTCAATGATGAAAAATATAAAGTTGATTGCCAGTACAGCCCACAACAACTTCTTTTGATTCGTATCTTCCCTAAAATTGGTTTGGTCAGTCTCCTCAGACAAAAGTTTTTTACCACCTAAATTCAACTCTAATATTGACGCTGTGATTTCGTCGGTTTGTCCGTCATGAAAAACGGTCAGCTTTCGGTCGGAAATATTGAAGTCGAGGTTTTTAATACTTGAAATCCCATCCAACTTCATACGGATTAGATTTTCCTCCGAAGGACAGTCCATTTTGGATATTTCAAATATTGTTTTTTGCATTCATCAAAAATAATACAAAATCCTGCAAAAATTATTTTGATATCTTATACAGAATTTTGCGCCCTAAAGGGCGCTTTTTTATGGATAGGGAGAAGGAAGATAAAAGAGGGCTCCAAAATTTCAAAATCAGTAATTAAAAATTTTAAACTTTTTCATTGCTGCTAGTTGTTCACTTTATTAATCTGTTCACGAAAACGTGAATGGCAATCAAAAATGAACAGAAGTATTAATCTTGGAATTGAAAGAACTATTGCGTAGTTATTCTATAAAATATCTAGCTAATAAATGGAAAAGAGTGTAACAATCAAAAACCAATTACATTATCTAGAGCATCGTCCAAATCTTTATTCACAAAGTTTTGTTGGTAGTCAATCGTTGTTTTAATATCAGAATGATTATAAAGCTTCTGCAAAACTTGTAGCGGAATTCGGTCGCCAGATATATTCCCAAAGGAATGCCGGGATACGTGCATTGTGATTTTCTTTGTTATTTCCGCTCTGTCGGCAATTTGCCCTAAATACCTATTTAGTCTTTTATTTGCCGTTTTGCTCACTCTTAAAATATCTTTTAGATTATTATCGGCTTCTTTTAATTCTGGGAAGATATAATCGGTATGTGCTGTTTTTGTCGGAAGATACTCATCCAATATTTTTTGAAGTTTACCATGTATTTTGAGCGATAGGTTTTTTTGGTTCTTATTCATGGTATAGTAGATTCTTTCTCCTTGAACGTTTGCCCACTTCATTTGAACTGCATCGGAAACCCTCATCCCGGCGAGATAGAAACTAAAAAGAAAAACATTACGGGTGTGGTGTTGTTTAGGATTGTCAGAAAGATCTAAATCTTCGATACTTTTGATTTCCTCTAGGGTAAGACCGATTTTGATGGATTTTGGAATTCTTATTTTAATCTTACCATCATTATTTCCAAAAGGATAATTATCCCTAGAAATAATACTTTGTTGTGTAGCCCTGTTATATAATGTGCGTATAAAAATCAGCGTGTTGACTATGCTTCTTTCCCCAACGGAATCTTTAGTGCTTCTTAGATAGGATATAAAGCCTCGCAAAAAAAGAGGGGTAATAGCTTCGAAGGTCAATGTTTTTGCCCTCGGGTATCCTTTAATCCTATTCAATAATGGTCGTTCACTATTGATACGGGAATACTTTTTGTTCTTTTGCAATTCCTCAAAATAAGCTTCGGCAAATGTGTAAAAAGAATGATTCTTATGCTTGTTTTTAATCGTGTTCTTAATTTCTTCTATTCGGGCAATGGGCTTGGTATCGCTCTCAATATCCAAAAGTGATTTGTTGATTTCTGCCAACTTAACCGAAATAAGATGGTTAAGCCGCGCAGAATTAGGATGATTTTTTTTGACATTGTTCTTGACAGAGTCCCAATATTTCTCATCAACGTATTGTCCAGTATACATATAGGTAGATTTCCTATTTTTGGTAATACGTATAGAAATAGGATAAAGCCCTGCGTTGTTTTTCTTTCTTCTGAGTGTCGCCTGAATTGTTGCCATTGCCTTCTTTTAACTAAAGATACAAAATTTGGGTACAACATAGGTACAACAAATGATGGTTTTATATGGTTTTAAGTGGGTTAATTTGATTTATATATTTTTATAAATACTTGATAATAAGTTGTTTTACTGTTTTTCGAAACAAATCGGACAAAACTTAGGATCTAGTGCCGCGAGGTGTGAGAGTTCGAGTCTCTCCGCCTGTACAGATAAGAAGCTTCTTGGAAACAAGGAGCTTTTTTTATGCAAAATAGTTATTGTATTTCATAGAAAAGGAGAGACGAGAAGCCTGTCCTGAACGGAGTCGAAGGGAGTCTCGGAGTTCATCCTGAGCGCAGCCGAAGGGCCTGTACAGATAAGAAGCTTCTTGGAAATAAGGGGCTTTTTTTATGCAAAATAGTTATTGTATTTCATAGAAAAGGAGAGACGAGAAGCCTGTCCTGAGCGGAGTCGAAGGGAGTCTCGGAGTTTATCCTGAGCGCAGCCGAAGGGCCTGCACAGATAAGAAGCTTCTTGGAAATAATGGCTTTTTTATGCAAAATAGTTATTGTATTTAATAAGAAAGGAGAGGCGAGAAGCCTATCCTGAGTGGAGTCGAAGGGCCTATACTTAGTAAAAACCTTTGGAGAAATCCAAGGGTTTTTTTATGCTTAAAATAGTAGTTCTTAAGGATTAAGTTGAAGTGAATTTGGGTCGTCATACAGTTTTAGCGTTCCGGGTTTACTTTGTTCTTAGCTTCAAAAATATAGTGGTTAATTGCTTTTGATCCCTTATATACGCAGCTTAGACGATCTATTTTCAAGGTTTTGTTTATCTATAATCATTATAAGTTAAACAAATTAACAATTATTTAACCGAAAGTCATTAAACGAAATAATATTTTCGCCGTCTAAAGGTCATAAAGATGTTAATTTTTTGGAATATCCTTAACCCGGTAAGTTCTTAAATTATTAAAAATATAGAAATAGTAATTGAAAAAAATCGAATGAAAAATTTTTTACTGCTTGCCGCTCTTTTAATTTGTTGGATAGGATTTGGTCAAAGTTCCGGAGAGAATAAGACGATTACAATAACTGGAAAAGTTATGGAAGAGGGTACAAATGTTCCCTTAGCCTATGCTACCTTAGTTTTGCAAAATATCGAAAATCCGTCAGATGTCAATGGTGGCGTTTCCAATGACGATGGCGTATTTAGTGTTGAGGTACCTGCCGGAAATTATAAGGCTAGTGTAGAATATATTGGTTTTAAAACCTATGTCTTAGCTCAAAAAGAATTTAAAGAATCGGTAAACTTAGGGACCATTAACCTGGCGGTGAATGCCGCTGAATTAGAAGGTGTAGAGGTTGTAGGAGAAAGAACATCTGTTGAAGTGCGCTTAGATAAAAAAGTCTACAACGTGGGTAAAGACTTAACCAATAGTGGCGCCACTATTAGTGATGCCTTGGGTAATATTCCTTCGGTTACGGTAGATGTAGATGGAGCCATTGCGCTTCGAGGAAACGGTAACGTGAGAATATTAATTAATGGAAGGCCTTCAGCCTTAGCAGGTTTTGGTTCTACAGATGCTTTACGACAATTACCTGCCGATGCCATCGAAAAAGTAGAGGTGATTACAAGTCCTTCTGCAAGGTATGATGCAGAGGGTACTGCCGGAATCTTAAATATTGTATTAAAAAAAGAGGAAACACGAGGATTTAACGGTACCATTAATACCACTTTGGGTTTTCCTATTGCATCTTCATTTACTTCTAATCTTAATTTAAGAAAAGATAAATTTAATTTATTTAATACCATTGGCTATACGTTCCGTGAGCCACCAGGAAATGGATTTTTTGACAACACTTATGTTGAAGGTGCTTTCGATCGAATTATAGAAGATCGCGACATAAATAGAAGAAATAGTGGCTTTAACTTAAATTTAGGCATCGAATATTTTTTAACAGAAACATCTTCATTAACCGCTAGTGCTTTTGGGAGACTAAGTGATGGAGAAGACATTACCGAAAATAATACCATTCGTTTTATTGGTACCGATATAAACAGTACTACGTTAAGGGTAGAAGATGAACAAGAAGAAGATAAAAGCATACAGTTTTCCCTTAATTACATTAATGATTTTAATACCGAAGGGCAAAGGCTTACTGCAGATTTGCAATATTCCTTAGATAAAGAAATAAAACCTACGACTATTTTAGAGAACAATACGTTCCCTGATTCTCAATTAATAGCCAGCGAAAACATTAATGAAATTGAGAAACAAAATGAATTTTTGGTGCAGATTGATTATGTTTTACCTTTAGGTGATGCGCAGTTTGAAGCGGGTTATCGAGGAAATTGGGAGGAGTCAGATACTGATTTCGCTTTGGAAGAATTTGATATAAATTCAGGAGTATTTGTTCCTAATTTAGGACTTACCAATAGGTTTTTGTTCAATCAGAATGTGAATGCCTTATATACGCAATACGGTAATAAGTTCGGTGATTTTTCATTTTTATTGGGATTACGTTTAGAGAATACGCAATTAAAAGGTTTGGTCACTGGAGTAGATTTGGCTACGTTACAAGAAGCTATTGGAGAGGGTGTTGATCTTGATTTTAATAAAAATTATCTAGGCTTATTTCCAACCATTAATTTAATATATGAGCTTGCAGAAACTGAAAGTGTAACTTTAGGGTATAATCGTAGAATAAACCGACCTCGTGGATATTTTATTAATCCTTTTCCTTCCAGGTCAAGTCGTACCAACATATTTCAGGGTAATCCAGATCTGAACCCTGCCTTTGCGGATGCCTTCGATCTTGGATATCTAAAAAGATGGGATAAGCTCACCTTAACGTCTTCTGTTTATTTTCAAAAAGAGACAGATTCTTTTGAAAGAGTACAAGAAGAAACGGGTCAAGTAACTACAGATGGTATTGTGGTTATCCGTTCTATTCCTATTAACCTTTCTACAAACGAACGTATTGGAGCTGAATTAGGGCTTCTGTATAATCCAGAAAAATGGCTCCGGTTAAACGGTAGTTTTAACTTTTTTCAATTTAATTCAGACGGAGTTTTTAATGGAGTTAACTTTGGCGCAAAAAACACAAGTTGGTTTTCTAGGTTTAGCGCTAAGGTGACCTTACCAGGAAGTATCGATTGGCAAACCAATGCATCATACCGTGGTCCAACAGAAAATGCACAAACAAGAAATGAAGGTATTTTCTCGATAGATTTAGCGTTTAGTAAAGATATTTTAAATAATAATGGAACGCTGGCTTTGAGTGCTAATGATTTGTTGAACTCACGAAAAAGAATGGCATTAACCCAGACCCCTTTCTTTACTTCTGAAAGTGAATTTCAATGGCGTGAACGTCAAATTACCTTATCATTTATTTACAGAATAAACCAAAAGAAAAATCCAGAAAAACCAAGAGGTGAAAATCGTGATGATAATGACGAAGAGGGTGGCTACGGTTCTAAATAAAACTATTTTTGTCGCCCCTGATACTTTGGAATAGAAAACTTAAATGACGGTATAAAGTGTTTAGTTAAAAACTGTAGTAGTAATAAAAAGCCTTTCGGTGTCGAGAGGCTTTTTTTGATTTATTAGCTAGGCCACAAGTGCTTATCTGCGCTTCATCACCAAACTATCAGCAGGATAGTTATTTTTTAAGTAGGTCATTTGGTCTTTTGCCCAATCTATAAGTAATTGTCTTTGTTCATCCGTTAAATTTGCCTCAGGATGAAGGCCCAGATAGGTATAATCTTCTAAGGGCATTTCTTTCTTTTCAACCATTTCTATAGTTTCTTCCAATTTGTGGTTTTGAACAGCAATAGATTTTTTAGTGAATTCCGAAAAGTTTAAATGTCTTTTTCCATCAACAACATGGTCGTTAAGCCACCAAGCCACCGGTTGAACTTGAGCATACCAGGGATATTCCGTTTTGTTAGAGTGACAGTCGTTACAGGCTACTTTTAAAATATGACTTACTTCCGCGGGCACTTCATATTTTGTGGCCATCGCGTAGGTTAAATCATTAGAATCGTTTACATCAGGGCGAATAAATTGTATGACAATAAAGACAATTGCAATAGCTATTACTAGTTTTTTTAACATGGCGTTGGTTTTATAAATTTATTAAAGATAGAAAATAATAAAAACCAAGTGGTTTTTCGCATTTAAAAATTTTAGAGCTGTTGTTGTATTTTATTTTTTTGTAGTCTACAAAACTAGAAATACTATAGCTTAATAGCCTTGTGTTTTTATGTTTTTGAAATTCGTAGGCCAGCACTTTTATGTTCGACTCATGGCAGTCATTTTTTTTGGCTTGGCTAAGGGTACTAAGGTTTTTCAATAAGGCTAAAAAAAGAAATTTTTTTATAAAATTTGAGATATAGGGGCCACATCTATAGTGAATTTTATTTTAAAATGTTTCCTAAAAAGTAGAATTAATTTACTTTTTTTTATTTATATAAAACACTACTAATCAATTAGATACATGGTTATCGTCAAAATGTTGATAAAATGTGGAAAACCTATTTGAGCTTACTAAAAACTAAAGGGAATAAATAATGACCTTTACATCTCGCATAAGTATATCATTTAAAATATTGTATTGAAATATGGAAATTACACACCTCATTAAGAGAGATTTTACCAAAGAATCTTTTCAGTTGCTCAAGATTACAAGTGCCATTTTGAAGGCAATGACTGCTGTAGATCACGGTACGTTGGGAGATGCAGAGCGCATCTCAAAGAACGTAAATACCGCTCTTTTAGAACGTAAAGCTTTAGATACAAACTATTTGCCTACAGTAGAGGAAGTTCAAGATTTTGTAGAAACCAAATTAATGGAGGCTGGTTTTTTTGATGTTGCAAAATCGTATATTTTATATAGAAACGAGCAAACCTTAAAGCGTAAATCGAATATTTTCGAAAAGCGAATCAACCTTAAACCTTACGAATATCCTCAGTTATATGAATATGTTCCTGCGATAAGACACTCTTACTGGATTCATACAGAATTTAATTTTACAAGTGATATTCAAGATTTTAAAACAGGATTAAGCGAAATAGAACGCAGCGCTATCAAAAATACCATGTTGGCTATTTCTCAGATTGAAGTCGCTGTTAAAGGATTCTGGGGCGATATCTATCATAAAATGCCAAAGCCAGAAATTGGTTCTGTTGGAGCTACTTTTGCAGAGAGTGAAGTAAGGCATGCGGATGCATATTCTCATTTGCTAGAAATCTTAGGCTTAAATGAAGAGTTTAAGCTTTTAAAGAAAAAACCTGTAATTATGAAACGGGTGCAGTACTTGGAATCTGCCTTGAAAAATGCAAAAAGTGATAATAAAAAAGAATTTTCAGAATCTATTTTGCTGTTCTCTTTGTTTATCGAACATGTATCCCTGTTTTCGCAATTTTTAATCATCATGGCCTTTAACAAGCATAAGAATATGTTGAAGGGGATCTCTAATGTCGTTGAAGCGACATCGAAAGAAGAGCAGATTCACGGAGACTTTGGTATTGATATCATTAAAATTATTAAAGATGAAAATCCAGATTGGTTTGATGCGGAACATCATGATATGATTCAAAATATGTGTAAAGAAGCTTTTGCTTCTGAAAGCACCATAGTAGATTGGATTTTTGAAAAAGGTGAGTTAGACTTCTTGCCAAAAGACGTAGTGAACGAATTTATTAAAAATCGTTTCAATAATTCTCTTGAAAGCATAGGAGTCGATAAAATATTCGATATTGATGAAAGCCTTATCGTACAAACCGAATGGTTTGATGATGAAATTATAGGAACAAAACATGGCGATTTCTTCGTAAAGCGCTCCATTAATTATAGCAAAAGAACCCAAAGTATAACCAGCGACGACCTTTTTTAAATGAACAAATTAAACAACACCCAAGAGACTAAAGTAGAAAAAAATATTGAAGGCGAACATCTAGTACATGCTAGAAAAGAAGCCTTACAAAATCACAAAAAGAAATCAGAAAAAGGCTTTGAATGGTTAACAGACCACAGTCGTGATTTTTTAAATTCAGGCTATTTAGCTCCAGGTTTAACCGCTGAGCAGCGCATTAGAGAAATTGCCGACAGAGCAGAACAAATTTTGAAGATACCTGGATATTCGGACAAGTTTTACGGCTATATGTCCGACGGTTTTTACTCGCTAGCCTCTCCAGTCTGGTCTAATTTCGGTAAGGAAAGAGGCTTGCCTATTAGCTGTTTTGGATCGCATGTTGCTGATGATATGGGTAATATTTTATATACCCAATCTGAAGTAGGAATGATGTCTAAATTAGGTGGAGGTACTTCAGGGTATTTTGGAAAAATTAGGCATCGTGGTGCTGAGGTGAAAAACAACGGTCAGGCTTCTGGTGCTGTTCACATCATGCAACTATTTGAATCTATGGTGGATGTGGTAAGTCAGGGATCTGTGCGCCGTGGACGTTTTTCTCCATACCTTCCCGTAGAACATCCAGACATTGCTGAATTTTTAGAAATAGGAACAGAAGGGAACCCTATTCAAGAGTTGACCCATGGCGTTACTGTTACTAATGAATGGATGCAACAAATGGTAGATGGTGATGATGCTAAACGTGCTATTTGGGCAAAAGTATTACAACGTAGAGGAGAAATGGGGTATCCTTATATTTTCTTTAAGGATAATGCCAATAATGCTGCTGCTGATGTGTATCAGGATAAAAAGTTACCTATTTATGCAAGTAACTTATGTACTGAGATTATGTTGCCTTCAAACGATAATTGGTCTTTTGTTTGTGTACTATCTTCAGTAAACTTATTGCATTATGATAAATGGAAAAATACAGACGCTGTAGAAACAATGGTGTATTTTTTAGATGCGGTGATCACTGAGTTCTTAGAAAAATTAGAGGAGTATCGTGATTCTGAGAGTCGTGAAGATCGTCAAACATTTTTGTTTATGGAACGCGCTTACAACTTTGCTAAAGAAAATCGTGCCTTAGGTCTAGGTGTTTTAGGATGGCATTCGTTATTGCAATCAAGAATGTTGCCCTTCAACAGCCAAGAAGCCTATAATCTGAATTCTGAAATTTTTAAAGAAATCAAAGAAAGATCGTATAAAGCATCCGAAGAATTAGCTGAAAAATTTGGCGAACCTGAAGTGCTAAAGGGATACGGAAGACGTAATGCAACCTTAAACGCTATTGCTCCAACAACCTCATCTGCTTTTATTTTAGGACAGGTTTCACAAGGAATAGAGCCTATTTGGTCCAATACCTATGTAAAGGATATTGCCAAAGTAAAAACGACTATCCGAAATCCTTTTCTGGTAGATGTATTAGAGGCGAAAGGAAAAAATACGACCGAAGTGTGGCATAGTATCCGTGATTATGATGGGTCAGTACAACATTTAGATTTTTTAACGGATGTTGAAAAAGAGGTGTTTAAAACCTATTCAGAAATAGATCAGATGGATATTATTTACCAAGCGGCAAATCGTCAAAATCATATCGATCAAGGACAGTCTGTAAACATTATTGTGCATCCAGATATGCCCGTAAAAGAAATCAACAAAATACATGTTACGGCATGGAAATTAGGCTTAAAATCTTTATATTATCAACACAGTATGAACGCTGCACAGAAGTTTAAACAAAAGAAAGATTGTGCAAGTTGTGAAGCCTAATTCAATGTAAATACGAATAGAAAAAAAGCCCTTAAAAAGGGCTTTTTTGTTTTTAATGTGTAAAAATAGACAGTAGGTATTTAATTCGGTTTCGTGAATGTTTTTGTCTTTAAAAAAATCCGAAGGCTGCCAAAATTAAACAAATAACAACCCCAATAAGAATAATAACTAAAACACCAACCATAAGAGTTAGGAATCCGTTAAGTACTTTAGTACTAATTGTAACATCCTCCATAATGATTTATTTTACTTAAAAGTATGAAATAAAACCCTAACAATCATTAATTTAATACAATAAATCGATAAGCTGCACGTTAAAAGAGTTTTGAATGAATTCAAGTTAAAATGAAATTGCGACACACTTCATTTGGTTCAAGATACTAGAAATAGAGTCTGTCTAGAACATAACAGAAATTGAAAATTGACTAATTAAGTAAGCTACCTAATCCCTTTTTACCCTGGTCAGTATGGCTTTATTTGCTTAGTCTTTTGCTAAGTTCTTCTAATTCTACGCCTTTGGTCTCTGGCATCATAAATTTCACAAAGGCCAGTTGTAGAACCATCATACCTGCAAAAAATATAAATATAGGCCATGGATTATCTTTAAAAATACCGTTGTCACTATCTAAAAAAATAGGAGTAATTAAGGTGATGATGGCTGCAAAAACCCAATGAACACCGGTTCCCCATGACTGTCCGGCTGCTCTTACTTTATTCGGGAATATCTCAGAAATAAACACCCAAATAACGGCACCTTGCCCTATGGCATGAGAGGCTATAAATACGAGCACAAAAATTAATAGAAGCGCAGCGCTTGCTCCCGTGTAAAAACACCAGCCTACCATTCCTAAGCTTATAATATAGCCTACCGAACCTATGAACATCAATTGCTTTCTGCCTAATTGATCAATGAGTCGAACTCCAACCAGTGTAAAAATTAAATTTACGATACCAATGGAAATAGAAGCAAAGAGCGAATCTTCACCACCCAAACCAGCACGCTCTAGAATTTCAGGGGCATAATATAAAACAAAGTTAATCCCAGATAATTGGTTGAAAAATGAAATTAAAAAGGCCAGTAAAATAGATTTATTATAGGTTCCACTAAACAGTTTTTCTTTCGACAGATTACGTTGTATTGACGCTTTTATCTCTTTAAGCTTAGTGACAGCCAATTCTTTTGTTGAAATAGTTTCTAACACTTTTAAAGCGCCCTCGTCATCATTTTTACGAATAGCAAGCCAACGTGGGCTATTAGGAATCTTTAATACCATAACCGTATAAATGATCGCAGGAATAGCTTCGACGCCAAGCATCCAGCGCCAATCATTGATGCCATCAAATCCTTTTAAAAAGTAGTTGGATATAAACGCGATAAAGATCCCAAAAACAATATTAAATTGATAGGAAGCGTCTAATTTTCCTCTATTCTCTGCACTTGATATTTCAGAGATGTAAATGGGTGCTGCTACAGATGATGCTCCAACGCCTAATCCGCCAATAAATCTAAAGAATGAAAACAAATAAGGGTCAGGTGCTAGGGCAGAACCTAACGCGGAAATAGTATAGAGAACCCCTATCCAAAACAAGGTTTTTTTTCTCCCTATACGATCACAAGGAATACTTCCTAAAAGAGAACCAACTACCGTACCCCATAAAGCCATCGACATAATAAAAGTGCCATGAAACCAGGGGGAGGTATTCCATAATTGTTTAATAGGTAGGTTGGCACCTGAGATAACAACAGTGTCAAAGCCAAATAAAAATCCAGCAAGAGCCGCTGTAAGAGCAATTCTTATAATTTTTGAGTTCATTAGTTCGTTGGTTTCTGTAAAACTAATGAAAAAATCAAACTAAATTTTTTATATAATTCATAATAATGGTAGTGGCTCCTTTATTCTTCGCAATGTAGTCGGTATTGATTTTTTTCGTGCTGCTGTAATAGGCTTCAGAACTCAGGAGTTGCTTCAACTGGGAGCTAAATTCTTCGAGGCTCGAAATAGCTATGATCCCTTTTTGGAGGACTAAATCTTCCGCTTCTTTAAAGCCATTGTATTTAGGCCCGATAAGCACAGGAATTCCAAAGACTGCTGGTTCTAAGGTGTTGTGGAGTCCAGTGGAAAATCCGCCACCAACATAGGCAACATCAGCATAACGATATACCTTGGTGAGTAAGCCAATGGTGTCGATAATTAAGACATCGAACTGAGAAATATTCTTAGTATCTAATTCAGAATACAAGATTACTTTCTTTTTTATCGCAGCTGCTAATTTCTCAATAGCGTCCTTTTTTATAGTATGTGGTGCCACTACAAATTTGATGTTTTCTGAGGAATCATTTATGTAGCTTGTTAAAATAGCCTCATCTTCCGGCCAAGTGCTTCCTGCAACAAAACAGTGCTCTTCTTGCTTAAATTTCTCCATAAAATCAAGATGATTATCTTGATCTAAAATTTTTAAAACACGATCAAATCTAGTATCACCGCTGATTGTCACATTTTTTAAATCAATACTTTGTAGTAGTTGTTTTGAAGTCTCGTCTTGAACAAAAAAATGAGTAAATGCAGACAGACTCCTTTTTAAAAAACCACCATAAAACTTAAAAAAAACCTGTTTTTGATTAAAAATAGCAGATACCAATAAAGTGGGAATATTTTTTTGTTTTAAAACAGAAAGGTAGCTTGGCCAAATTTCATATTTTACGAAAATCACTAATTTTGGGTTCACCAGCTCGATGAATTTTTTAGCATTATGCAGGGTATCTAAAGGCAAGTAGGTCACTACATCAGCGGCTTTGGTATTTTTTTTTACTTCATAGCCTGAAGGCGAAAAAAAGGTAACTAAAATGCTATAGTTTGGATACTTCTTTTTTAAGTCTTCTATGATGGGTAAGCCCTGTTCAAACTCTCCCAATGATGCCGTATGAATCCAAATCACCTCAGATGCTTCAGAAAGCTGTTGCGACAAAAAGGAATACACATTTTTTCTACCGTCCACAAAAAGCCTTAGTTTGGGACTAAAAAAAGCGGCAATTTTTATAAAAAAGTTGGTCAGGTGTACGAAGAAATTGTAAATAAAATGCACGTTAATTTTCTTTGGGACTAAATTACACTTCTTTAGAGAATTACACGGAACTGGTCTCAACATTTTACGTTTTAGGGGAATTAAGATTTTTTTGATGAAGTGTAGTGTTTTAAGTTTCATAGTAAGGCTATGCAAAGAAATGAGCGTAAGAAATGTCAATTTTTAAGCAAATGAAAAAAGTTTAAATCAGGATACTAGTTGCTTCTACTACTTTTTGTAATTTTACAAGTATAATTAAGAAAAGATGCGAAAAATTCAAATGGTTGACCTAAGCGGTCAATACGAAGCCATTAAGGAGCAAGTAAATGCTACGTTTACCACAATTTTAGAAACTTCGGCCTTTATTAATGGTCCAGAAGTACACGGTTTCCAAAAAGATTTAGAGGAGTATCTAGGCGTTAAACACGTAATTCCTTGTGCCAACGGTACTGATGCCTTACAAATTGCGATGATGGGGCTAGATTTAAAACCCGGTGATGAAGTGATTACCGCAGATTTCACCTTTGCGGCTACGGTTGAGGTTATTGCTTTATTGCAATTAACCCCTGTTTTAGTTGATGTGCATCCTGATACGTTTAATATTGATGTTAATGCGATAGAAAAAGCGATAACTTCAAAAACTAAAGCAATTGTACCTGTTCATTTATTTGGACAATGTGCAGATATGGATGCTATTTTAGCGCTTGCAGAGAAGCATAATTTATATGTGATTGAGGATAATGCTCAGGCCATTGGCGCAACGCATACCCATGATGATGGTAAAAAACAAAAAGCAGGTGTTATGGGCCATGTGGCAGCAACTTCTTTTTTTCCGTCAAAGAATTTAGGCGCTTATGGTGATGGTGGAGCTATTTTTACGAATGATGATGCTCTAGCCCATACCTTAAGAGGTATCGTAAATCACGGCATGTATGAACGCTACCATCACGATGTGGTGGGTGTAAATTCTCGTTTAGATAGTTTGCAAGCAGCAGTGCTCAGAGCAAAACTGCCCTTGCTAAACCAATATAATGCGAAACGAAGAGATGCTGCTAGAAAATATAACACGGCGTTCAATACCATACCACATATCGAAACACCAGTAACGGTGAATGGTTGTCAAGGCATTTGCGATACGTGTGATTGCCATGTATTTCATCAATATACCTTAAAAATTACAAATGGAAAAAGAGACGAATTGGTAAAATACCTAGGAGAAAAAGGAATCCCTTGTGGTGTGTATTACCCAATTCCATTGCACAAACAAAAAGCCTATCTTGATGATCGCTATAAGGATGCTGATTTCCCCGTGACCAATACCTTAGTGAAAGAAGTTATTTCACTACCCATGCATACAGAGCTCGATGAAGAACAGCTTGCCTATATTACAGATACGGTTATCGGTTTTATGCAGCAATAAACATATAATTACTATAGCTTTGGCTCGTTCAGTCATAGACGAAAACAGAAGTAAATGAAAGTATTAGTTACAGGAGGCTTAGGGTTTATAGGTTCACACACCGTTGTTGAGTTGCAAAATCAAGGTTTTGAAGTTGTGATCATTGATGATTTGTCGAACTCTTCAGAAAAAGTGCTAGAGGGCATCGTTGCAATAACAGGAAAAAAACCTTTGTTTGAAAAAATAGATTTAAAAGAAAAAGCTAAAGTAGAAGATTTTTTTAACCGACATACAGATGTGGAGGGTGTGATACATTTCGCAGCATCTAAAGCCGTTGGAGAAAGTGTGGAAAAACCGCTGTTGTACTACGAGAACAATATAAGTACCTTGGTGTATCTCTTAAAAGAATTGTCTAAAAAGGATAATGCAAACTTTATCTTTAGCTCATCCTGTACTGTTTACGGGCAGGCAGATGAAATGCCAATTACGGAAAATGCACCAGTGAAAGCAGCGGAATCTCCATATGGTAATACCAAGCAAATAGGAGAAGAAATTATTTCAGAAACCTGTAAAGTAGTGCCATCATTAAACGCAATAGCTTTGCGTTATTTTAATCCGATGGGTGCACATCCCAGCGCTGAAATTGGGGAGTTACCTATTGGAGTACCACAAAATTTAGTGCCATTTATTACGCAAACCGGTATTGGGATGCGTGAACAATTATCTGTTTTTGGGGATGATTACCCAACTTCTGATGGCACCTGCATTCGCGATTATATCCATGTGGTAGATTTGGCCAAAGCACATGTCATTGCTTTGCAACGATTAATCGTTGGTAAAAATGTGTCAAATTACGAAGTGTTTAATCTTGGTACAGGAACAGGAAGTAGTGTTTTAGAAGTAATTAAAAGTTTTGAAAAAGTTTCAGGCAAAAAATTAAACTATAAAATAGTAGACAGAAGATCAGGCGATATTATTTCTGCTTATGCAAACACCGAAAAAGCAAATAAAGTATTGGGCTGGAAAGCAGCATCTACTTTAGATGAAGCCATGAAATCTGCCTGGGATTGGGAGGTTAAAATTAGGAGTTAAGGTCGCTATTTTATTTTTTTTAGCGCGTAAAAGTATTTAAAGGGCGTAGAAATTATGTATATTTCTACGCTCTTTGTTTTTTAAACCATCGCAAAATGAAACATAAACTACTTTTTATTGTATCCTTATTTCTTTTCCTTTTTAGCAATGCACAAGATACCTATCTGCATTGTGGTAAAATTATTGATGTTGCCACAGGAAAAACACTGACTGAAAAAACCATTATAATTTCAGAAAATGTTATTAAAAGTATTAAAAACGGCTATGTTTCTGGTACCGAAAATGATATGATGATTGATTTAAAAGATAAGACCGTATTACCTGGGTTTATCGATTTACATGTACATATTGAAAGTGAGTCAAATCCTAAAACCTATGTGGATCGTTTTACGGATAATGAGGCGGATATTGCTTTTAAAGCTACCGGATATGCTAAAAAAACCTTGTTGGCTGGTTTTACAACAGTGCGAGATTTAGGAGGAACAGGTGTTAATATCGCCATCCGTAATGCAATAAACAAAGGTATTGTTGACGGTCCAAGAATATTTACCGCAGGAAAATCTATTGCCACGACTGGCGGCCATGCCGACCCAACCAATGGGCGCAGTCACGAATTCACTGGAGATCCAGGCCCTAAAGAAGGTGTGGTAAATTCGCCAGATGAGGGTAGAAAAGCAGTGCGTCAACGCTATAAAGATGGTGCTGATGTGATAAAAATAACTGCTACTGGTGGGGTATTGAGTGTGGCAAAAAATGGTAAAAACCCTCAATTTACGATTGATGAAATTAAGGCAATTACAGAAACTGCTGATGATTATGGCATGTTAACCGCGGCCCATGCGCATGGTGACGAAGGGATGCAGCGAGCCGTAATAGGTGGTATTAAAACCATAGAACACGGCAGTTATATGAGCGATACTACTATGGATTTGATGAAACAATACGGAACCTATATGGTACCTACTATTACGGCTGGTAAACAAGTAGCAGAAAAGGCTGCTGTACCAGGGTATTTTCCTGATGTGGTGGCTGTCAAAGCACGAGAAATTGGGCCCTTAATTCAAGGAACCTTTGCTAAGGCTTATAAAAAGGGGGTAAAAATCGCCTTTGGAACAGATGCAGGGGTTTTTCCACATAGTTTAAATGCAAAAGAATTTGGCTATATGGTCGAAGTAGGAATGCCCGCCATCGAAGCCATACAGTCAGCAACAATAACGAATGCTAAACTGTTAGGAATGGCCGATGAACTAGGACAAGTGAAAGAAGGTTTTTTAGCAGATGTAGTGGCGGTCAATGGAGATCCTTTAAAAGAAATTTCGGTCTTAGAAAAGGTTGTCTTTGTAATGAAAAACGGAGTGGTTTATAAAAACGATTAATTTATATATCGCTTCTCGTCAACCAAATACCGATATAGTATCGTAATTACGCTAATGATAGTTGACTTTGTAGATAGTAAAATGTTGCTACAGGCCTCAGTGGATGAAGACTTGTATGAAAAATTAATAGAACAAATTACCAAAGACTTTGGTTTGGCGGCTATTGCTATTGAATTGCCTTTTCAGGTTTCTCCTAAAAATTTAAAGACCATATTGCATCAAAAAATCTATCGGCTTATGATGGATCGTTTTGAGGATTATTTAAATGTACTCTACATCATTGATGTTTCTGAAAAATCGGTTAAAGAAATACAAGCCATAGACCCCATTGAAATTGCAGATCAAGTTTCTTTTTTAATCTTAAAAAGAACGTTTCAAAAAGTATGGTTTAGAAAAAAGTATAGCTAATTTTTAATTAAAAATACACCCGTACAAAAGGGATAAAAGCATCAGCATAGATACTGCGATCATCCTGTAGAAGGTTATATTTTATACCTACCATAAAATTTCTATTACCATAACCAGCGCCAACAAATACAGCAGGACTCCAATAGTTATCTGTAATATCAGGTGCGCCTCTTACAGCCAATTTTCTATTGATTCTCAAGGTTTCTAATTCTGCTGAGAGTTGAATGGCAGGAATTACGTTGTATAAAGAAATAAGACTACCGCCATAGGCAAACAGCGAATCATCATTTATTTTTGCATAATTAAAACTCAATTGGGTGCCTGCCGCGAATTGGTCATTGAATTGATAAATTGCACTAGGTGAAATAGCGCCATTGAAAAATCCGTCTCCAAAACCTAAACCAATGCCCCCTCCAAAGCGAACATTATTCCAAAAATCGCTTGAAGGGCTATTTTGTGAAATCCCAAGGTGTACGAAGAGCAGAAGAATGATATTTAAAATGTGATTTTTTAACACGATTATCCTTAAAACCTTCATAATTATAAAATTTCATTAATATTAGTATCGAATATAGGACTAGAATATTGAAATGTTGTATTTTTGTTTAAATTTTATTCACAGGGAAGAGAAAATTATTTATGGATAAATATTCCTTTTTAAACGCTGCACACACTTCATTTTTTGCAGAGTTATATGACAAGTATTTAATGAGCCCAGATAGTGTAGAGCCAAGTTGGCGCGCATTTTTTCAGGGATTCGATTTTGGTCAAGAAAGTTTAATAGACGAACTGGAGACCCCAACACCTAGCGAAACGAATTTTTCGCCATCATCTACTGAAATTCCGCAATCTTTGCAAAAAGAGTTTCAGGTAATTAGGCTTATTGATGGGTATAGAACCCGAGGTCATTTATTTACCAAAACAAACCCGGTTCGCGAAAGAAGACAATATTTTCCAACCTTAGACATAGAAAATTTTGGATTGGCTGAAGCTGATTTAAATACGGTCTTTAAGGCTGGTGAAGTTTTGGGTATAGGCTCAAGTTCGCTTAAAGAAATTATCGACCACCTTAAACGTATTTATTGCGATGCCATAGGGGTAGAGTATATGTACATTAGAAATCCTGAATATGTAGAATGGATTCAAAATTGGTTGAATGTCAATGACAATCATCCTAAATATGATAATGAACATAAGAAGCATATCTTAAAAAAATTGAATCAAGCAGTTTCATTTGAAAGCTTTTTACATACCAAATACGTAGGTCAAAAACGATTTTCTATAGAAGGGAACGAATCTTTAATTCCTGCTTTAGATGCCGTGGTAGAAAGAGCAGCAGAATTAGGGGTAGAGCAATTTGTCATGGGAATGGCACACCGTGGAAGGTTAAATGTTTTAACGAATATCTTCGGCAAGGCAGCTAAAGATATTTTTAGTGAGTTTGATGGCAAGGATTATGAGCAAGAAATTTTTGATGGTGATGTAAAGTATCATTTAGGGTGGACATCAGACCGGAAAACCAACAACGGTACTAAAATAACCATGAACATTGCACCGAATCCGTCGCATTTAGAAACCGTGGGTGCAGTAGTCGCTGGGATTACCAGGGCAAAACAAGATTCAAAATACAAAGATGATTTCTCTAAGGTATTGCCGATTATTGTTCATGGAGATGCTGCGATTGCTGGCCAAGGGCTTGTCTATGAATTAGTTCAAATGGCTAATCTTGATGGGTACAAGACAGGAGGAACCATACATATCGTTGTAAACAACCAAATTGGTTTTACCACCAATTATTTAGATGCAAGATCATCTACTTATTGTACCGATGTCGCTAAAGTAACCTTGAGTCCGGTTTTGCACGTGAATGCTGACGATGCTGAGGCTGTAGTACATGCTTCGTTATTTGCATTAGAATACAGAATGCGCTTTAAAAGAGATGTTTTTATTGATTTATTAGGCTATAGAAAATACGGGCATAATGAAGGAGATGAACCACGTTTTACTCAGCCTAAATTGTACAAAGCAATTGCAAATCACGCAAATCCTAGAGATATCTATGCGGAAAAATTATTGCAAGAAGGGGTCATCGAAAAGGATTTTGTTAGTCATTTAGAAGAAGAATATAAAGCAAGTCTAGAAGAAGAATTAGAAGATTCTAGAAAAGAAGATAAGACCGTTATTACGCCATTTATGGCGGATGAATGGAGTGGTTTTACAGCAGTGCGTGAGTGGGAAATGTTAGACACCTATGACACCACTTTTGAGAAGAAAAAATTAACTGAAATTGCGAAAGTAATTACAGCACTACCCAAGGATAAGAAATTTTTACGCAAGGTGGAGAAATTGGTCAATGATCGTAAAAACATGTTCTTCAAAACCAATAATTTAGATTGGGCTATGGGCGAACTATTAGCGTATGGTTCTTTATTAGCGGAAGGATTTGATGTTAGAATGTCGGGTCAAGACGTAGAAAGAGGTACCTTTTCTCACCGTCATGCGGTTATGAAGGTAGAAGAAAGTGAAGAGGAAGTAGTATTGCTAAATTCAGTGGCTAAAAAACAAGGAAATTTCTCCATTTATAATTCTCTTTTATCAGAATATGGCGTAGTTGGTTTTGATTACGGTTACGCTATGGCGAGCCCAAATACCTTAACCATCTGGGAGGCACAATTTGGAGACTTTAGTAATGGAGCACAAATCATGATTGACCAATATATTTCTGCGGCTGAAGATAAGTGGAAATTACAAAACGGATTGGTAATGTTGCTACCACATGGCTATGAAGGTCAAGGTGCAGAGCATTCTTCGGCTCGTATGGAACGTTATTTACAACTGTGTGCTAGAGATAATATGTATATAGCTGATGTTACGACACCAGCACAAATGTTTCATATTTTACGCAGACAAATGAAGGTGAATTTTAGAAAGCCTTTAATTATTTTTACACCAAAGAGCTTACTAAGACATCCAAAAGCAGTTTCAACGGTAGAGGAACTAGCCGAAGGAAGTTTTCAAGAGGTTATAGATGATGCCATTGCAAACGTTAAGAAAATAAAGAGTCTTGTGTTTTGTACCGGTAAGTTTTATTACGATTTGTTAGCGCAAAGAGAAGAATTAAAACGCGATGATGTAGCCTTAGTGCGTATTGAACAGTTGTTTCCAATACCTGCTGATAAGCTTAAAGAAATTACCAAAAAGTATACGAACGCAAAAGATGTTGTATGGGCTCAAGAAGAGCCTAGAAATATGGGTGCCTGGAGCCATTTAATGATGCATTACAGTGAGGCTAGTACATTTAGAGTGGCATCAAGACGCTTTTATGCATCACCAGCGGCTGGTAGCGCAGTGCGTTCAAAACGTAGGCATCAACAAGTAATAGATTTTGTCTTTGACAAGACAAAAGATAACATGACAAAAACGATAACAAAACAAAATAATACAAAGTAGGATGATTTTAGAAATGAAAGTTCCTTCTCCGGGAGAATCGATAACAGAGGTAGAAATTGCATCTTGGTTAGTAAAAGATGGTGATTATGTAGAAAAAGATCAGGCCATTGCCGAGGTAGATTCTGATAAAGCAACACTGGAACTACCTGCGGAAGAAAGTGGTATTATTACCTTAAAGGCAGAGGAAGGCGACGCCGTTGCTGTAGGTGAAGTAGTTTGTTTAATTGATACTAGTGCTGCTAAACCAAGTACTAAGAAAGAAGATGCTTCAACAAAGGAAGAGGTAAAAAAAGAAACTTCTGAAAAACCTGCCTCACCGGCAGCCAAGGAAGAAAATAAGGCTGAAAAACAAGCCCCAGCAAAAGAATCATATGCTACAGGCACAGCCTCACCAGCTGCGAAGAAAGTGCTGGCTGAAAAGAATATGTCCGCAGATGCAGTTAAAGGAACTGGTCGAGATGGAAGAATAACAAAAGAAGACGCTGTTAATGCAAAACCTTCTATGGGTTCTCCAACTGGCGGTACGCGTGGTGAAAGTCGCTCTAAATTATCTATGCTGCGTAGAAAAGTTGCGGAGCGCTTAGTGTCTGTTAAAAATGAAACGGCAATGTTAACTACCTTTAACGAGGTTGATATGTCGCCTATATTTGAATTAAGGGAGCAGTACAAAGAAGATTTTAAAGGCAAACATGGGGTAGGCTTAGGATTTATGTCTTTCTTCACTTTAGCTGTGGTAAGAGCTCTAGAATTGTTTCCATCAGTGAATTCTATGATTGACGGTAAAGAAATGATTTCTTATGATTTCTGTGATATTAGTATTGCAGTTTCTGGTCCAAAAGGACTCATGGTGCCCGTAATTAGAAATGCAGAAAACTTAAGCTTTAGAGGAGTAGAAGCAGAGGTAAAACGATTAGCGATACGTGCAAGAGAAGGAGAAATTACTGTGGATGAAATGACAGGGGGTACGTTTACAATTACCAATGGGGGTGTATTTGGCTCTATGTTATCTACGCCAATTATAAACCCTCCGCAGAGTGCTATTTTAGGAATGCACAATATTGTTGAAAGACCCGTTGTAAAAGATGGAAAAATTGTAGTGGCACCTATTATGTATGTAGCCCTATCTTATGACCATCGAATTATTGATGGCAAAGAGTCCGTAGGATTTTTAGTGGCCGTAAAAGAGGCCTTGGAAAATCCTGTAGAACTTTTGATGGAAAACGATGTGAATAAAGCCTTAGAATTATAGTATCATACTGATATTACGAGCAAAAAAAATCCTGAAGATTGTTTCTTCAGGATTTTTTTTTTAAGACTGTTTTGAATTAATTACAACCCATATCTTGTTTTGATAGGGCATCTGCATTTGGGAAACATAGCCCTGTTGGTAATGACGTGGGGTTGTAGCGTTGCAAGTTGCGATCTACTAAACTTTTTTCAATAAATTCAGTGAGTAAATCAATTTCACGCTCGCTAAGGCCTAAGGGTGAAAATTCAGTAGCTAAAGAACTAAGTGGTACCTCGGTATGCTCTTTAAGCGCATTATTTTTATAGCTAATCACCTCTTTGACGGTGGTAAATGATGCCCCGTGTCCAAAAAATTCAACATCGGCCAAATTGTACAATTGAGGTACTTTAAAGGTATAGTTGTCTGAAGGATTATTTGTAAAACCACCGCGACCTTTTTTGGTGGCTTCATCAACAGTTCCATGAACACCGTTACCCGATAAGTCGTTCATGCCTAAAGCATAAAAGGCTTCAGAATTTAACGCGGGACCCGAATGACACTGAAAACATTGTGCTTTCCCAAAAAATAATAGTGCTCCTTTTTTTTCATTCGAAGTCATGGCATTAATATCTCCTTTTAGCCAATTTTGAAAATTAGTGTCGTTCGCCAATAAGGTTCTTTCATAGGCTGCTATCGCTAGGCCAGCGGTAATTAAGGTATATCGTTCATCGAGATCAACTTCTGGAAAAGCATCGTTAAATAATGCTTCATAGTTGTTATCAGAACAAAAAGTTTGGTTTATATCCATTCTATGCACTGTTAAACCAGCTATAGCCTGAGTTTCTACACCTTCATAGCCTAAATGGTTGACTGCTTTGGGAGTACCGTCGGTCCAGTTGGCTTCTGTACCCACATTTAGATCAGTAGCGCCAAATTGTCCATTCCAAAGCATTAATTTTTGATAGGCTGAATTTAATACAGTGGGCGATTTTATAGGTTGCACATCTACGATAGCTGCCGTAAAATCGGGTGCCATAACACGTGCTTCTCCATGCAGCCCAAAACCCATGCCACCGTCACCAATACCTTGTTTAATACCACTTTGAAAACCAGCTGCGCTGTGATGGCAGCTTGCACAGGAGTAGGTTTTTTGGTGTGTTTCTTTTTTAGAATTTACACCGATTCCCGTTTCGTGAAAAAGTAATTTACCTAACAAAACTTTGGCGTCTGTTAAAGGGTTATTAGGATCCGCGGGAATATTTGCGAAATCATTGCTTTCAGGGAGTACAAAATAGTCCAGATGACCGCCAAGGGCAACTAGGGTAGTCATTAATTTTTGATCTTCAAGCTCACTTGAAATTTCAATATAATCGGTATCCTCAACACAACTGCTAAAAAAGATAATGACGATACATAAGGAAAGGATTTTGTTGGTTAATTTGGAAAACATAAGATGTATTTATAAAATGTATCGACGAATGTAAATAAAACGTGGAAAAGAGCGCAATGTTTTCGCTAATAAACCTATTTTGTAGCTGAATAGGTATTATTTTAAATAGATACATTTCTTATCATAGTCAATAATGGCTTTGCCTTTTTTGAGCACATCGGCACCGATAATACCGTCTACTGGGAGTGCGTTATGGGCAACAAGGGCCTCATTGACATGAACGAGATCAAAAAGTACTATTTTTAATTTGGCATAGTTCCAAGTGTCAATCTCTAAGCTGTTTTTTGTAGAAATAAGAGTTTTCATATTTGTAGCTCCAGCTCCGGCAGCTTTTATTTTTGACTCTTTTGATGTAAGCTTGAAGTATTCGATTTTATCAAAACCCACACAGGTGTTTGATGCCCCAGTATCTACTATAAACCGGCCAACGATTCCATTAATTTTTGCCTGTATTTCAAAATGATTAGTCGCAGTTAAATCAAGCTTGGTTTTAGAATATCCCTTAGTTTGTAAGAACTTTTTTAGTGTTTTCAATTTGCTTTTTTTCAAAGATACTGCACTTTGTACAGGTAGAATATGCCAAGGCTCATTAATTAAGAACTTAAATAGTAGTAGACAAGCCTGATAATTCTATTTTTGTACCATGATTATTACCGACACACATACGCACCTCTATAGCGAAGCTTTTGACACGGATAGGGATGAGGTCATAAAACGCGCTATAAAAAACGGAATTCAACGTTTTTTTATTCCAGCCATCGATTCTAGCTATACCGATGCCATGTTGCGTTTAGAAAAAGCGTTCCCTGAACATGTTTTTTTAATGACAGGCTTGCATCCAACCCATGTAAAAGAAGATTTTGAAAAGGAATTACAGCACATCGAGGATTTGTTGGCAAACCATACGTATTATGCCATAGGGGAAATAGGGATTGATTTATATTGGGATAAAACCTACTTGAAACAACAACAAACCGCTTTTAAACGACAAATTCAAATCGCTAAAAAGTACAAATTACCGATTGTAATTCATTGTCGTGATGCCTTTGATGAAGTTTTTGAAGTGTTAGAAGATGAAAAGTCTGATGATTTATTTGGAATCTTTCATTGTTTTACTGGAGATTTTGAACAAGCGCAAAAGGCCATATCGTATGGGATGAAATTGGGAATTGGTGGTGTGGTCACTTTTAAAAATGGAAAAATCGATACTTTTTTAGCTCAGATAGCTATAAAGAATATAGTTTTAGAGACCGATTCGCCGTACCTAGCGCCTGTGCCTTATAGAGGTAAACGAAATGAAAGTGCTTATTTGATGGAAATAATAAATAAATTAGCCTTGATTTATGATAGCACGGTTGCAGAAATTGCAGAAATTACTACCCAAAACTCCAAAGAAGTTTTTGGGATTTAATAGCGTTGTATGAAAAAAACAAAAATTTTACTCATCTATACAGGCGGAACCATTGGGATGATGAAGGATTATAAGTCTGGGGCATTAAAGGCATTTAACTTTGCAAAATTGCTTAAAAATATACCAGAATTAAATCAACTAGATTGTGAAATTCAAAGTCATTCTTTTGAAACACCAATAGATTCCTCAAATATCAATACGGAGCATTGGGTATCCATTGCAACTACTATCGAAGAAACATACCATGAATATGATGGTTTTGTGGTGCTACATGGTAGTGATACCATGAGTTATTCCGCTTCGGCATTGAGTTATATGCTTGAGAATTTGTCAAAACCCGTTATTTTTACTGGATCCCAATTGCCTATTGGTGATCTCAGAACCGATGCCAAAGAAAATTTAATTACCTCTATACAAATAGCAGCATTACGCGAGAAAGAAAAAGCAGTAATTCAAGAGGTAGGCTTGTATTTTGAATATAAACTATATCGAGGAAATAGAACTACGAAAATAAATGCAGAGCATTTTGAGGCTTTCGCTTCTTTAAATTATCCTGCACTTGCAGAGTCAGGAGTACACTTAAAAGTTCATTATGAGTATTTATTAAAGCCAAATAAGCTAAAAAAGTTGGTGGTTCATAAAAATTTAGACACGAATGTTGCCATTTTAAAATTATTTCCTGGGTTCAATGAAAACCTTTTAAAAAGTGTTTTAAGTACCCCTAATTTAAAAGCCTTAATTATTGAAACCTATGGCGCGGGGAATGCTCCAACCGACAAATGGTTGATTGATCATCTAAAAAATGCAAAAAAAAATGGAGTACAAGTTATTAACGTAACACAGTGTTCAGGAGGAAGTGTTATTATGGGTCAGTATGAAACTAGCGAGCAGCTTCAGCAAATGCAAGTAATTAACGGTAAGGATATTACCACTGAAGCCGCGATTACTAAGCTGATGTATTTATTAGGAATGGATGTTTCTCCAAAACTCTTTAAAACAATTTTTGAAACCCCACTTCGTGGAGAAATGATTTAAAATTAACTTTAATAATTTCGTTTAGTACTTTTTTTTTTGTTAATTCGACGCCTTGAAAAAATTGTATTGAGAGAGGTGGCCGAGTGGTCGAAGGCGCACGCCTGGAAAGTGTGTATACTCCAAAAGGGTATCGAGGGTTCGAATCCCTTCCTCTCTGCTTTTAATTTTTTTTTAATTTTTTAATTGTAAAAATTTTTTATCTTTAACCCATTAACTAATCTAATTTAAGTTTGAAAGAAATGAAAAGATTATTCTCTATCCTAGCTGTAGCTGGGTTATTTGTTATCAACACAAATACTGTTAACGCTAATGTAACTGCAAACGCAATTACAGCAAACCTTTCTGCAACTATTGCTACTACGGCAACAATGATTCAAGATGCTGCCGAAGCAACAACTGAAGCTGAGAGAGGTTTCGTTCAAGTTTTAAAAGAAAAATTTATTGAAGGTGGCGCTGGCTTCATGGGTATCGTACTATTATGTTTGATACTAGGTTTAGCCGTTGCTATTGAAAGAATTATTTATTTAAACTTAGCAACGACCAACACTACAAAACTAAAACAAAGAGTAGAAGATGCATTAGCCTCAGGCGGTGTTGAAGCTGCTAAAGAAGTTTGTAGAAACACTAAAGGACCTGTTGCGTCAATATTTTACCAGGGCTTAGACAGAGCTGGTGATAGTGTTGAATCTGCCGAAAAAGCAGTTGTAGCTTATGGTGGTGTTCAAATGGGTCAACTAGAAAAGAACGTTTCTTGGTTGTCTTTATTTATCGCTATTGCACCGATGCTTGGTTTCATGGGTACGGTAATTGGTATGATTCAGGCCTTCGAGAAAATTGCTGCTGTTGGTAACTTAAGTGCCTCACTTATTGCAGGTGATATTCAAGTAGCCTTATTAACTACGGTATTTGGTCTTATTGTGGCGATTATACTTCAAATTTTTTATAATTATATCATCGCTAAGATTGATAGCATTGTAAATGATATGGAAGACTCATCAATCTCTTTGATTGATATGTTGGTAGATCACAAAAAATAAGTCGGACTTAAATACCCAAGTAAAATGCATAAAATAATAAAAATAATATTAATAGTTCTCAGTATTGCAGGCTTCATATTATGGACACAGATGCCAAGTGGCGATATGATGCCCTCTGAAGCAATTGGGAGTAGTTCTATGAACTTTATGTTCATAATTACATTCGTCCTGTTGGCTTTTGCGGTAATTGTGAGTCTATTTTTCGGATTAAAAAATGTTTTTTCTTCACCAGAAGGTTTAAAAAGAACATTGATTGGTGTTGGAGGTTTAGTGGTAGTAGCCATTATTTCTTACTTCGCAGCTTCTGGAACTGATGTTAATTTAGAAGCGATGAGAGCTAAGGGTTTAGAAGCTGATGAGAGCACCGTTAAAAACATCGGTACTTTCTTAAATATATTCTTTATCTTAACCATCATCGCGGTAGGAGCAATGGTTGTTCCGGGAATTAAAAAAATGTTTAACAAATAAAAATAAACTATTATGCCAAGAAGAGGAGCACCACCAGAGGTTAATGCCGGTTCTATGGCTGACATCGCTTTCTTATTACTTATCTTTTTCTTAGTAACTACGACTATCGAAACAGATGCTGGTTTAGATCGTATGTTACCGCCTATAGATGACAGCGTAGTTGACCCTCCTATTATAAAGCAGAAGAATATTTTTACTGTTAATATCAATAGAGATGGACGACTTTTAGTTGAGGATGAACTAACGGATATTAAAGATTTAAGAGAAAAAGCAATGGCTTTTTTAGATAATGGAGGTGCAGCAAATGGCACTGAAGATTATTGCAACTATTGTCAAGGGAAGAGAAATGAAGCATCTTCTGATAATCCTGACAAGGCCATTATATCTTTAAAGAATGACAGGGAAACCAAGTACAATGTCTATATCACGGTTCAAAATGAGATTGTAGGTGCGTATAATGAATTGCGTAACAGAGAGGCACAGCGCTTGTACAAGCGTAATTTTACGGAGATGGAAGCAGAATACTCGAATCAAGAAACTCCTGACGAAAGAAAAGAGGTTCTTAAAGAGCGAATTAAAAGAATTCAAGAGTTATTTCCTCAAAAGTTTTCTGAAGCTGAAACCTCTACAGGTAATTAATCGAAAAAGTTAAAAAGAAAAAATATGTCAAAATTTAACAAAAAGAAAGATGCAGCGGTTCCGGCAGTGAATACGGCTTCGCTTCCAGATATTGTTTTTATGTTACTGTTTTTCTTTATGACCGTAACGGTTATGAAAGATACCTCTGTTAAAGTTCAAAATGAACTTCCAAAAGCAAGTGAAACTAAGAAATTAGAAAAAAAGGATCAAGTGATTACGATTTATGTAGGGGCACCTACTGATGAGTATCAAAAGGTTTTTGGGAAAGAGGCTAAAATTCAGTTGAATGATAAGTTCTCAAGTCCGTCGGAAGTTGGTCCTTACATTTTAGCAGAAAGAGCAAAAAAATCGGAAGATTTGCAAAACGTTTTAACCACGTCTTTGAAAGTTGATAAAAATGCCAACATGGGTATTATTTCAGATATAAAGGAAGAGTTAAGAAAAGTTAATGCGCTTAAAATTAATTACACAACCTTCGAGGGTGATGCATTTGATAATCTAAATAGATAATCAAAATTTCTTTCAATAGTATAAACGCTTCAAATTTTTATTTGAAGCGTTTTTTTTAGTCCTGTTCCATTTTGAATCGTACGCTTAAGACCGCTAAGAATCAACTAAAATACAATCTTCAGTTCGGTATATTTTTCTGACGAATCCCTGTTTGATAACCTGCATGTCTTTTAGGTTTAGATGCCGTTTTGAATCTAGTTTATTTTAATATCTTTGGATGATGAAGAAATTAATAGGGTTTTTTTTTCTAAGCATTCCCATGCTGTGTTTTGCACAAATCGAAGAAAACACATCGGTAGTAAGCGCTAATTACTTGGAAGACCAAATTTATTTGGGGCTTCATTATAACCTACTAGGGGATAAGCCTAATGAAGTTTTTCAGCGTAATTTTTCTTATGGTTTGCAAGTAGGGGTACTTAGAGATATTCCTTTAACGACGAATGGGAAGGTGGCGTTAGGTATTGGTATGGGTTATGCAGTCAATTCGTATTACTCAAATATCATAAGCACAAAGGCTAATGGTATGATCAGCTATCAAGTCGCCGAAGATGACTTTGATTATAACAGAAGTAAATTTCAAACCCATAGTATAGAATTACCACTAGAGTTCCGTTGGCGTAATTCCACCAGAAATAGCTATAAATTTTTTCGGATTTATTCGGGCCTTAAGTTCAATTATAACTTTAGTAATTTATCAAAACTAGTAACAGATACTGGTAAAACTAGTTTTTCAAATTCGGATATTGAAAAATTTCAATATGGCTTAACGCTTAATGTGGGCTACAACACCTTTAATTTGCATTTATACTATGCTTTAAGCGACTTTATGAAGGAGAACACCGTACTTGATACAGGAGAAAGTTTATCGCTTAAGCCGCTTAGAATTGGCTTAATATTTTATTTGTTATAACCAATACGGTATTGTAATAAATTGTGAAACGATCCCAATGATCAGACCGGTACCTAATGTTAGGGTATTATGAGCTCTAAAGTATAACCTTGAAGAGGCTATTAGCCCTGCCATCAAAATAAGTAAACTTATAGAAAAGGTAAGATTAATTTCAAAATGAATACTTAAATTAATCAAGTACATGGTTAAGGTGCCAATGCCCAACATGTGAAGACTTCCTTTGAATTTTACAAACAGCAACATGAGGTAGGTAAACAAGGCAATGATGAGTCCAATAAAGAAATAATACAGTTCAGCCGTATAATTGTAAGGAATTACCTTATAAATAATCATTAAAAGCAACACTAAGCTTATAAATAGCGGGTACTTACGTGCTTTGGTACTTGGAAAGAAAACTGAATTTACAAGACCCATATTTCTAAGGATTAAGAAACAAATTATCGGTACCATAACGGTGAGAATAAAAATGGGGAGTAGATTGCCAATTTTCATTGCAAGCGTGGTGTATTTTTTACTGACTAAAAAATAGCTTAGCGTACCATAAATTGGAATGAATATAGGATGAAAGACATAGGAAATAATCTTATAAAAAACTTTCATTAAATTTCTTTACGCATTCTAGCTACAGGAATACTAAGTTGTTCTCTATACTTGGCAACCGTTCTGCGTGCAATAGGATATCCTTTTTCTTTTAAAATATCGGCTAATTTGTCATCCGTAAGTGGCTTTCTTTTTGTTTCTTCTCCTATTACGGTTTCTAAAATTTTCTTTATTTCCTTCGTTGATACATCCTCACCCTGATCATTTTTCATAGATTCTGAAAAATACTCTTTAATTAATTTGGTGCCATAGGGCGTGTCTACATATTTGCTATTAGCTACTCTAGAAACCGTGGAAACATCCATATCAATCTTATCGGCAATGTCTTTCAAAATCATTGGGCGGAGCTTGCGCTCATCACCCGACAAAAAATACTCCTTTTGATAGTGCATGATGGTATTCATGGTGACAAAAAGTGTTTGCTGTCGCTGTTTTATAGCGTCAATAAACCATTTTGCAGCATCTAATTTTTGTTTGATAAATTGCACGGTATCTTTTTGAGCCTTTGATTTCTCTTTCGCATTCTTATAGCCCTCTAACATATTGTTATAATCTTTAGAGATATGAAGCTCAGGAGCATTTCTACCATTCAAGGTTAACTCTAGTTCGCCATCTACAATTTTAATAGAAAAATCAGGCACAATATGTTCAACCATTCTAGTATTTCCTCCAGAATAAGACCCGCCAGGTTTAGGGTTTAACTTTTCTATTTCTGAAATTGAATTTTTAAGTTCTTCTTCAGTAATGTTGTGTTTTTGTAGTAGTTTTTGGTAATGTTTTTTGGTAAACTGTTCAAAAGATTTTTCTAAAATTTGAATGGCTAACTCAACACTCGGATTTAGTTCTTTGCGTTTTAATTGAATAATTAAACACTCTTCTAAAGAAGTGGCCCCAACCCCAGGAGGATCTAATTCTTGTACTATTTTTAATATTTTTCGAATAGCAACCTCGTCAGTATAGATGTTTTGTGTAAAGGCTAAATCATCTAAGATATCAGGAATAGCCCGTCTTATATAACCGCTTTCATCGATACTCCCTACAAGAAATTCGGCAATAAACCATTCCTCGTCACTCAAGTAAAAGGTATTTAATTGATTGATTAAATATTGATTAAAAGAAGTTCCGGCCGCGTAAGGCACCGTCTTTTCTTCATCATCGGCACTATAATTATTAACTTGGGTTCTATATTCCGGAATTTCATCATCACTCAAATATTCGTCTATATTAATATCTTCCGCATTAATACTATCGCTGTCTGACTCGTCATTGTAAACATCATCCTCATAGTCATCCTCAAAATTATCTAACTCTTCTTTTCCTGTTTCTAAAGCAGGATTTTCTTCCAATTCTTGCTTTAAACGCTGTTCAAAAGCCTGCGTAGGCAGTTGAATCAGTTTCATCAATTGAATCTGTTGTGGAGATAGCTTTTGCGATAATTTAAATGATAAATATTGTTTAAGCATGTATAGGTTCTATTCTTACGTATAAATTTAAGATATTTTGATGAATATACTTTCTATTTTTAAAACTCAGCATTCTGTGGTGTTCTTGGGAAAGGAATAACGTCTCTAATATTTCCCATTCCTGTAGTAAAAAGCACCAAACGCTCAAAACCTAAGCCAAAACCACTATGTACTGCAGATCCAAATCTTCTTAGATCAAGATACCACCAAAGTTCTTTTTCGTCAATGTCTAAGGCTTTCATCTTTTCTTGTAAAACGTCTAAGCGTTCTTCACGTTGGGAGCCGCCCACAATTTCGCCAATTCCGGGAAAAAGAATATCCATGGCCCTAACTGTTTTTCCATCTTCATTTAAACGCATATAAAATGCTTTTATTTTTGCAGGATAATCAAATAATATGACCGGACATTTAAAGTGTTTTTCTACCAAAAAGCGTTCGTGTTCACTTTGTAAATCTGTTCCCCAATCTTCAATCGGATATTGAAATTTTTTCTTTTTATTTGGAGTACTGTTCTTTAAAATATCAATTGCTTCGGTATAGGAAACTCTTTTAAAGTTATTTTCAGTAACAAATTTTAGTTTTTCAATAAGCGCCATATCACTGCGTTCTATCTGAGGTTTTGACTTTTCTTCCTCTAACAAACGCTGCTCTAAAAATTGTAAATCTTCCTGGCAATTGTCAAGCACATAGGTAATTACTTCTTTAATGAAATCTTCTGCTAAATCCATGTTGGCATCTAAATCATTAAAAGCAACCTCGGGTTCAATCATCCAAAATTCTGCTAAATGACGTGATGTGTTCGAGTTTTCAGCTCTAAACGTAGGACCAAAAGTATACACTTTGCCCAAAGCCATAGCATAGGTTTCTGCTTCTAATTGACCAGAAACCGTCAGGTTGGTTTCTTTTCCAAAAAAATCTTCTTTAAAATTAATGCTTCCATCTTCATTTAAGGGTGGTTTTTTTTGATCTAAGGTCGACACTCTAAACATTTCCCCAGCACCTTCGGCATCAGAACCAGTGATAATGGGTGTATGAACATTATAAAAACCGTTCTTTTGAAAGTACTGGTGTACGGCAAAAGATAAGGCTGAACGTAGACGCATTACCGCGGCAAACGTATTGGTACGTACTCTTAAATGTGCTTTTTCCCTTAAAAATTCTAAGGAATGTTTTTTGGGTTGAATAGGGTAGGTATCAGGGTCAGAAGTTCCTAAAACTATTAGCTCATTTACTTGTATTTCTAAGTTTTGCCCTCTCCCTTGGCTTTCTACCAAAGTGCCTTTTATTTGTAGCGCAGCCCCTGTAGTCACCTTTTTTAACACAGCTTCATCAAAATTCTCAAAAGCTACAACACATTGCATATTATTTAGGGTAGAACCGTCATTTAGTGCAATAAATCTATTGCTTCTGAAGGTTTTGACCCAACCTTTGATCGTCACTTCTTGTAAGAGGTGTTTTGTAGAAAATAATTCTTTTATGCTATTCGATTTCATGTGTTTTATGGTGTTTTATAGGCGCAAAGATAGCCTTTTTGATAAAATTGATATTTTAGAGAGGTAGCTATTCTTTTGGTTTTTATTCTAATTCCTCATTTTTTGGTAAAATATCTATTTGTGGTTCTTTAAGTACCTTTTTATTGGCAATGTTACGTTCTAATGAAAGTAATAAAGAGGGTAATAAAATTAAATTAGATAACATGGCAAAAAGTAAGGTTGCGGAAACTAAAGTACCTAATGCCACAGTACCACCAAAGCTAGAAATGGCAAAGACTGAGAATCCAAAGAATAATACAATGGAGGTGTAAAACATACTGACGCCTGTTTCCCGTAGTGCTGCGTATACCGATTTTTTAATTCGCCATTGATTAGCGGTTAACTCTTGCCTATACTTGGCGAGAAAGTGAATGGTATCATCAACAGAAATACCAAAAGCAATACTAAACACCAAAATAGTCGAAGGTTTTATGGGGACGCCTACATAGCCCATCAAGCCTGCGGTGATGACTAAAGGCAACAAGTTCGGAATTAATGAAATAATGATCATCCTAAACGAGCGAAACAAATACGCCATAAATAATGCAATAAGTCCTATGGCTAATGCTAAAGATAAAATTAGGTTATTGACCAGATACTTGGTTCCCTTTAAAAAAATGAGGGCACTACCCGTCATATATACATTAAAACGATCTGATGGAAAAATCTTGGAAATGTTTTCTTGAAGCTTGGCTTCAATGGCTTCCATTCTATCGGTTTTTACGTCTTTCATAAACGTAGTAATCCGTGCTGTTTGTCCGGTAGAATCGACAAAACTCTTCAATAAATTACCGTTATCTGCCGATTTTCTAGCCACATCCATGATAAACGTATTTTCTTGACTGGTAGGTAATTGGTAGTATTTAGGAATGCCGTTATAGAAGGCTTGTTTGGAATACTTTACCAAATCGACCACAGAAACAGGTCTTGATAATTCAGGAATTTCATGAACAACTTGGCTTAATTCATCAATTTTTTTTAATGTGGGAGCCTTTAGTACTCCATTTTTTCTTTTGGTATCTACTACAATTTCAACGGGCATAATACCGTCAAACTCTTCTTCAAAAAAACGAATATCTTGAAAGAATTCTGCATTCTTGGGCATGTCTTCAATAGGACTTCCTGAAATATCAATTTGATAAATACCGATAATACTCACCACCAAAAGAACTATAGAAACCACATAAACCGATATTCTTTTTTCACGAACAATGTGCTCCATCCAATTTACAAAGCCATCAATCCATTTTTTGTTCAGGTGTTTTAAATGCTTCGTTTTTGGCAAAGGCATAAAGCTATAGACAATCGGTATGACTAGTAAAGAAAGCACAAATATTCCAACGATATTGATAGAAGCTACAATTCCAAATTCCTTTAAAAGTTGACTATCTGTGATAATAAACGTCGCAAAACCTGACGCAGTAGTAATATTGGTCATCAAGGTGGCGTTTCCAATTTTCGAGATAACCCGCTGTAAAGAAAGTGCCTGATTACCGTGTTTTTTAACCTCTTGCTGGTATTTGTTTATTAAAAAAATACAGTTAGGAATTCCAATAACAATAATCAAAGGAGGAATTAACGCAGTTAAAACTGTAATCTCGTATTGTAAGAGGCCTAAAATACCAAAGGCCCACATCACCCCAATAATCACAACGCACATGGATATTAACGTGGCCCTAAAGCTTCTAAAAAACAAGAAAAATATAAGTGAAGTTACCCCTAAAGCAGCGAGGATAAATTTACTTATTTCATTGATGATGCTTTGAGAATTCATCGTTCTGATATAGGGCATACCAGATACGTATACATTCATTTTTGTTTCTTCCTCAAAAACCTCTATTAAACTTTGTAAATCTTCTAAAATAAAATCTTTTCGAGCGGATGTATTGATGATATCTTTATCTAAATAAACGAGGGTTCGGATTGTTTTTGTTTCCTTGTTGTACAGTAAATCTTCATAAAAAGGTAAATCATTGAACAAGTGGGATGCTAAACTGTCAATTTGGCCCTTGGTCTCTAATTCTTCATTTATAAAGGGTTTTAGGACAAACTCTTGTTTCAGGGTGTCTTTTACTAATTCTTGTAAATTATCGGTTGATAACACAAAATCTACTTCTGGAAAAGCATCTAATTGCTTACTTAATTTATTCCAGCGGTTAAACTTTTCAGGGGTAAATAAGCTACTGTCTTTAATAGCTAAAACCACAATATTGCCTTCTTCACCAAAGGTTTTTAGAAAGGATTGGTATTGTACATTTACTTCGTGATGATCTGGTAATAGGTTAGCTTGTGAGCTAGAAAAACGCATTTTATCCCATTGTAAGGCTAAAAAAATGGTAATACCCGTAATGATTAAAAGAATTACTATTCTATTTCTAAGAATAATGTTTGCAGTTTTTGCCCAAAAACCCTTCGTTATTTTTGTAACCATGCTCTATTTTACTATTCTTGCAAAGGTAGAAAATGATTATGTGTATTTACATAAAACACGCCTCTGAATACCTCATAAATAATAAAAAAGAGAGGCTTAGGAATAAAAAAAGCAGCCCATGGCTGCTTTTTTACTTTAATTGTACTCAAAGATTTTTAAACTTTCATTATTTCAGCTTCTTTAACAGCTAAAACCTCTTCAATTTTTCTTGTAAAATTATTTGTTAATTCTTGCACATCGGCTTCTGCATTCTTCTTTAAATCTTCTGAGGCATCATCAAGACCCCTAATTTCTTTATTGGCCTCTTGCCGTGCATTTCTAATTCCGATTTTAGCGTCTTCGGCTTCTCCTTTGGCTTGTTTCGCTAAGTCTTTTCTGCGCTCTTCGGTTAATGGTGGAACACTTATAATGATAAAATCACCATTGTTCATGGGGTTAAAACCTAGGTTCGCTAGTTGAATGGCTTTTTCAATTTCTTGAAGCATCTTTTTTTCCCAAGGCTGCACGGTCAAGGTTCTCGCATCTGGGGTTGCCACGTTGGCTACTTGGCTTAAGGGTGTTTGTGAACCATAGTAATCGACCATTACACTTGACAGCATAATAGGGTTTGCTTTACCTGCTCTAATTTTTGTGAAGGCCTTTATTAAATGGTCAATGGACCCGTTCATGCTTTCTTTTGTGCTATCTAATATAAATGTAATTTCTTCGTTCATTGTATGCTAATTTTAAAAAATGCTAACTATAAATTAATGCCTAATTATCAACAACAGTACCAATATTTTCTCCTGAAACTAATCGCAATAAATTGCCTTTTTTATTCATATCGAAAACTACAATAGGTAATTCATTTTCTTGACTTAAGGTAAAGGCGGTGGTATCCATAACTTTTAAGCCTTTGCTAAGTACATCTTTAAAAGAAATGGTGTCAAATTTTGTCGCTGTTTTATCTTTTTCTGGATCCGAAGTATAAATACCATCAACACGGGTTCCTTTTAAAATAACATCAGCTTCAATTTCTATGGCACGCAATACAGCGGCTGAATCTGTGGTAAAATAGGGGTTTCCTGTGCCTCCCCCAAAAATAACGACCCTTCCTTTTTCCAAGTGTCGCATGGCGCGCCTGCGGATAAAAGGCTCTGCTACCTCATTAATTTGTATGGCAGATTGTAATCTCGTTTGAATTCCTTTTTCTTCTAAGGCACTTTGTAGGGCAAGGCCATTGATCACAGTCGCTAACATTCCCATATGATCACCTTGAACACGATCCATACCATTACTAGCTCCAGAGAGTCCTCTAAAAATGTTTCCACCTCCTATAACTATGGCTACCTCAATACCTTTGTCGACCACCTGTTTAATTTCCTCGGCGTACTCAGATAACCTAGCGGGATCAATGCCATATTGCTTTTCTCCCATTAAGGCTTCTCCACTCAATTTTAAAAGAATTCGTTTGTAATGCATAGTTTGTGTTTAATTTAAATAATTTTCCGCCGGCTTGGCCTTTGGCTATTCTCTTTACCCCCTTTTAAAGAAGGTAAAACTATTTTGTAATAGTTTCCGCTGCGGCATAATAAAAAATGAGTGGTCCCTACATTTCTTGACCACATCAGTAAAACACGTATAAACTTTTAATGGTTCACTTTATGTTTGATTCGTTAAGCTCTAGCAAAAATAATCAAAAAAAATTATGACAATAGCCGATATACTAATAATTCTATTGCTAAATCTTTCTGAAAAGTAAAGGTCATCTAATTTATATTTTATAATCTTGCCTAAAAATAAGTTAAGCTTATTAGATATGAATATAAAAAGAATAGATCAATGAAAAAAGTTAGTTCATTTCTCTCACTACTGGTATTGCTTGTAAGTTGTGGGATAACAAAGAATATAAAGTCTGCGGATAAAGCAGCAATAAAAGTGCATATGGACTTAGTGAATGTCAATGATGATAAAGTATTAGTTGCTTTAGATCCAGGGTCATTTACAAGCGATGAAGTGTCTTTTTATATCCCAAAAACTGTGCCTGGAACCTATAGCACAGATAATTACGGAAAGTATATCGAGAGTTTTAAAGCTTTTGATTATAAAGGTGCTGAATTAAGTGTTTCTAAAACGGATGAGAATACATGGATAATCAGTAACGGTAAAAGTTTAGATCGAATATCGTACTATGTAAACGACACGTATGATACGGAAGCGGAACAGGAAGAGGCTGTATTTTCTCCAGCAGGAACTAATATCTTGAAAGGAGAAAATTTTATGCTAAATCTTCATGGGTTTGTAGGCTATTTTGAAAACTTAGAAGAAGCAGCCTATGAAATTTTTATAAAAAAACCGGCAAATTTAACAGCCACAACATCTTTAAAAGCATTAAATAGTGCAGCTATAAAGAGTGATGAAGATGCATTTTACGCATCGCGTTATTTTGAAGTGACAGATAACCCTATTCTATATGCGAAATCAGATGTAGTTACTTTTGAAGTTAGTGGTATTACTGTGAATTTGAGCGTATATTCTCCGACGGGTGTTTATAAAGCTAGTGATTTAAAAGAGAGCATGTTAAATATGATGACGGCTCAAAAGGCATTTTTAGGTACTATAAATAGCACCAAGCAATATACTATTTTATTGTACTTATCTAAAATAGAAAATGACGCCAACGGTTTTGGCGCTTTAGAACACCATACGTCTACAGTGGTTGTTTTACCAGAGCAAATGGATAAGGAGCGATTAGAACAAGCGATGGTGGATGTTGTTTCGCACGAGTTTTTTCATATCGTAACGCCTTTAAGTGTGCATTCTGAAGAAATTAAGTACTTTGATTTTAACGACCCTAAAATGTCGCAACATCTTTGGATGTATGAAGGTACCACAGAGTATTTTGCTAATCTTTTTCAAATTCAACAAGGTTTAATTGAAGAGGCTGATTTTTATAATCGCATAATGGGTAAAATAAATAATGCCAAAAGCTATGATGACAGTATGTCTTTTACCACGATGAGTAAAAATGTATTGGAAGAGCCCTACAAAGCAAATTACGGTAACGTCTATGAAAAGGGGGCATTAATTAATATGGCTCTTGACATTAGTTTACGAGATTTAAGTAATGGAGAAAAAGGCGTGCTCTGGTTGTTAAAAGAATTATCGAGTAGGTACGGTGAAAACAAACCTTTTAAAGATGCTGATTTGTTTGCTGAAGTGGTAAGTATGACCTATCCAGAAGTTGGCTTGTTTTTTGAAACTCATGTACTGGGAGAAGAACCTATTGATTACACTACGTATTTAGCTAAAGTAGGTTTAGAAATGGGTACTAAGGTGGAGCAAAGCGGTTACTTTTTACAAGGACAAGTTCCTTTTATAGATGTTGATGCAGAGAATAATGATGCTATATATGTTCGTGAGGGTATAGAATTGAATAGTTTTTTAGTAGATCTTGGGGTGCAGGGTGGTGATGTGATTAAAAGTATAGATGGTGCGGCTATCACTTTAGAAAGCATTCGGCCTATTATTGGTCAGAGTTTTGGATGGACGCCAGAAAAAGAAATTACCATGGTTATTATGCGTGATAATGCGGAGCTAACTTTGAATGGGAAAGTTGGTACACCAACCTTGAATACAAAAACCATTGTACCAGTTCAGAACGCTACACAAGCGCAATTAGCCTTACGAGAAGCCTGGATGAAAGGATAAATTAAGGTATAAATATATATAAGAAAGACGGTCTCAAGATTCGGGATCGTTTTTTTGTTTTAAGAAAGCAAGCCTAGCTAAATGACTTTCGATTTAGGTGCGTATGGCGTTTATTTCTTTCTGTTAGGCTAGTCTAGGGTGGGTCAAAAAGGATGGTACAAATAGAAGTTTTTTTATGGCTCATGAGGCTCGATACAGTTGTTGTAAAATAAAAAAGCCGTTTTACTGAGAAGTAAAACGGCTTTTTAAATATGTATTTTGTTTGATATTATCCTAAGGTAACACGTTTAAACGAAGTTACTGCTAGACCATCTTGTGCAGAGGATACATACGTAGCTACATTTATTTTGTCATCTTTAATAAAATTCTGATCTAATAAACATTGTTCCTGATCTAAAGTAGTATTATCAGAAATAAAACGTTCCATTTTTCCTGGTAAAATTTTATCCCAAATTTGCTCAGGTTTTCCTTCAGCTTTTAATTCAGCTTTTGCAGCTTCTTCAGCTTTAGCCATAACCTCTGGGCTTAATTGACTCATAGAAATATAATGAGGAACATTTTTAAGTGTTTTACCTAATCTTCCTAGTTCTTCATTCTCTTTTTCAATGACAGCGATTCTAGCTTCAGTTTCTGAAGCAACAAAATCAGCGTCAAAATCCTTGTAAGATAAAGTAGTAGCGCCCATAGAAGCAATTTGCATTGCTACATCTTTACCGACTTCTTCGTTCTTTGAAGTTAAACCTACTAAAGCCGCAATTTTGTTGATATGCACATAGCTCCCAACATAAGGTGCTTCTAATTTTTCAAAGGCAGTAATGTCTAGTTTTTCACCAATAACACCAGTTTGTTCTACTAATTTCTCAGCAACTGTCATGCCACCAAAATCAGATGCTAAAAAGGCTTCTTTAGTATCAAAATGAAGTGCTTTTTCAGCAAGTTCGTTAGCTAAGGCTACAAAGTTTTCGTTTTTACCCACGAAATCAGTTTCACAACCTAAAACAATGGCAACCCCAGAAGTGTGGTCTGCATTAACTTTTGCAATAGCGGCACCTTCTGTGTTTTCTCTATCTGCTCTTTTTGCTGCAACTTTTTGGCCTTTTTTACGAAGTACATCGATAGCTTTGTCAAAATCTCCCTCAGCTTCAACTAAAGCATTTTTGCAATCCATCATTCCAGCTCCAGTCGCTTGTCTTAATTTATTTACTTCTGCGGCGGTAATTTTTACCATCTTTTATTTCTTTTTTATAATTCCCGCCTCAGCGGGAATCTTAAATTAGTATTATTTTTTAGCTCTCTTAAGAAGAGGTCGTAATAGCTTTTTAGTCCAATAGGGGTTGAAGACTATTCTTCGATACCACCTTTGGCCTTATCTTGCCACTCTTTTAATTCGTCCCATTTTCCTTCAGCCGCCATTTTTGCTTGTTTTGGCCATGAAGCAGGATTTTTGGATACAAATTTAGGACCAGCTTCTTCTAAAATTTCTTTTAGATCATCTTCTGATTTTGCTGCTAATTTAGCAAAAGTGGTAATGCCTGAATCTTGAAATATTTGAGAAATTTTTGGACCAATACCTTCAACTTTTGTTAAGTCATCTGCTTGAACCTCAGCCTTTTTCTTAGCTGGAGCCTCTACTTTGGCTTCCTCATCCTTCTTAGCAACTTCTTTTACTTCAGCTTTTTTCTTTTTTGGAGCTTTTTCTTCATCGCCACCTTCTTTTCCTGATTGTTTCTCTGATTTACGCTCAGATAAACCTTCAGCAATAGCGTCAGTAACGTGTGTTAATATAGCCTCGATAGATTTTGAAGCATCATCGTTAGATGGAATAATATAATCTAATAATCGCGGATCAGAGTTGGTATCTGCCATAGCGAAAATTGGAATTTTTAATTTGATAGCTTCTTTTACGGCAATGTGCTCACGCATCGTATCGACAATAAATAAAGCACCTGGTAAACGTGTCATTTCAGAAATAGAACCTAAGTTCTTTTCTAATTTTGCACGTAAACGATCCACTTGAAGACGTTCTTTCTTAGATAAGGTTAAGAACGTACCATCTTTTTTCATTCTATCAATAGTAGCCATTTTCTTAACAGCCTTACGAATAGTTACAAAGTTGGTTAACATTCCACCTGGCCATCTTTCTGTGATGTACGGCATGTTTACTTTTGATACTTTTTCAGAAACGATATCTTTTGCTTGCTTTTTAGTCGCAACGAAAAGAATTTTTCTACCTGATGCTGCTATTTTTTTTAAAGCTTCATTAGCTTCTTCTAATTTTGCAGCTGTTTTGTAAAGATTGATAACGTGAATACCGTTACGCTCCATGTAGATGTAAGGAGCCATGTTCGGGTTCCATTTTCTTGTAAGGTGGCCAAAATGTACACCTGCCTCTAAAAGGTCTTTTACTTCAATTTTGTTTGCCATTTTTTTGTACTTAGTTTACGTTCTGTTGAATTAGCAATAAAGGAGTGGCACGTTTTTTTTGTGGCCTCCAATATTTAGATGCTAAACTAGTTTCCAAAAAGCTGTATGCCTTCTGGACAACAACAACTTGATTTTTAAAATTTAATCTAGATTCCGAAGTCTTCGGATTAGATTTTCAATGAACTTATAAAAGGTGCTACTTACATAGCACCTTTTAATATTATAGAGTACTGAATAAAATTCAGTAATGTATTAACGTTTAGAGAACTGGAATTTCTTACGAGCTTTCTTCTGACCAAATTTCTTACGTTCCACCATTCTAGGGTCTCTTGTAAGTAAACCTTCTGGTTTCAAAATCAATCTGTTTTCTGCGTCTATTTCACATAAAGCTCTAGATAAAGCTAAACGAATCGCTTCAGCCTGACCAGTTATACCGCCACCAAAAACATTTACATTTACATTGTACGTGTCGTTCGTGTTAGTTAAAGTAAAAGCTTGTTTTACTTTGTACTGTAAGGTTGCTGTAGGAAAATATACAGCTAAGTCTTTTTTGTTGATAGTAATTTTACCATCACCATCTGAAAGATATACACGAGCTACAGCCGTTTTTCTTCTTCCTATTTTGTGAATTACGTCCATTATGTAAGGTCGTTTAAATTAATAACAGTTGGTTTCTGAGCTTCCTGACCATGTTGAGCACCTTCGTAAACTTTTAAATTACGAAATATCGCAGCACCTAATCTGTTTTTTGGAAGCATACCCTTTACAGATCGTTCAACGATGCTGATTGGGTTTTTAGCTAAAGCTTCAGAAGCAGTTTGAAATCTTTGTCCGCCTGGATAACCAGTATGGCGTACATAGGTTTTAGTTGCCCACTTATTGCCAGTTAAGTTTATTTTTTCTGCATTGATAACTACTACATTATCTCCACAATCTACGTGCGGTGTAAAGCTTGGCTTGTATTTTCCTCTTAATATCTTTGCAACTTTCGAAGCAAAACGACCTAATGTTTGTCCTTCAGCATCAACCAACACCCATTGTTTATCAACAGTTGCTTTGTTCGCGGAAATTGTCTTGTAAGTTAATGTGTCCACAGTATTTTTTTATTTATTAAACACTTAAATCCCGTTTATTGGGGTGCAAATGTACATTAATAAACTTGAATTGCAAATACTTGTTTCTAAATTATTCTTTTTTTTTTAAAGTCTTTGTTTTTAGGTCTTTAAAATCACATGAAAATGAGCAAAACTTTTTTGATGCTACGCACAATTAATAGGTACGCTTGTAATAATAAGGCGATTATTTCGTTTGTTATTCTAAATTATAAATATACCTGTAATGAAACGAATTATTTTAGCCGCTATAGTATGTGTAACACTTAACCTTTCATGTTCTGAAGATAAAAATGAAGATGCTATGTTGACAGCAGATTTAGTAGGAATTTGGGAGTTCTCTGAGTTAGATACTGCTAACGCAACCGGAAATGTGAATTTACTGAATGACATTTTAGTTAGTTTGGTGGCCTCTGGATGTGATATTCTGAGCTATGACTTTAAAAGTGACCAAACGGTAACGGCTTCTTATAGAGATTTTACAGAGACAGGAAGGGATGTCAACCTAGGTGGAACGGGCTTGTTGATTGAATGTCCGAGTAATGTTGTAATGACTTCTGGTGTTTGGGAATTAGATGGAGATCAACTTTCTTTTATTGATCCAAGCGGAAGCATTGAAACGGTGACTGTTGAAATCGACGGTAATACCTTAACTATTCCTGGTGAAGTTCTCGATGCAGACAATTTAGAAGGTACCAAAGCCATCTTTATAAAACAATAAAGAAATACAACGATACGTAAGTATAAAGTTTCTAAAAGCTCAGCCTTAGGGCTAAGATTTAAGGGATGACAAGAGTGAACAAGAAAAGTCAAGAGCCAAGCATCTTGACTTTTTTTAATGAGCCTCCAGCCAATTTTCACCAACACCTATTTCAACATCCAAAGGCACACTAAGGGTGTAGGCGTTTTCCATCTCTGCTTTAATAAGTGCTTTCATTTCTTCAAGCTCGGGTTTAAATACGTCAAAAACCAATTCATCATGTACTTGCAAAAGCATTTTGGTTTTGTAATTTCCTTCTTCTAATTTTCTGTAGATGTTTATCATGGCAATTTTGATAATATCAGCTGCACTCCCTTGAATCGGCGCATTTACAGCGTTTCGCTCTGCTGCGCCACGAACTATAGCATTACTACCGTTAATATCCTTTAAATACCTACGCCTGCCTAATACGGTTTGCACATAGCCATTTTCACGAGCAAAATCAACGAGCTCACTCATGTAATTTCGCAATTTCGGGTAGGTCTTATAATAAGTGTCTATCAAATCTTTTGATTCTGCTCTGGATAAGTCTGTCTGATTGCTTAGTCCGAAGGCGGAAACTCCGTAGATGATCCCGAAATTTACTGTTTTAGCATTGCTTCTTTGTTCACGAGTAACCTGGTCAATGGGCACATTAAATACTTTTGAAGCTGTGGAAGCGTGAATATCTTCACCATTTTTAAAAGCTTCAATCATGGTGGTTTCTTCGCTTAATGCGGCAATAATTCGGAGTTCAATTTGAGAATAATCGGCAGCCAGTAAGGTATAATTTTCATCTCTTGGGACAAAAGCTTTTCGAACTTGTCTTCCGCGCTCTGTTCTTATTGGGATGTTTTGAAGGTTTGGATTATTACTACTTAAACGACCAGTGGCGGCGACAGTTTGCATATAATCGGTGTGCACACGGCCTGTACTTGGTGCTACTTGATCAGGTAAAGCATCTACATAGGTACTTTTAAGCTTACTTAAACCTCTGTATTCTAAAACATTTTTAATGATGTCATGGTCTTTAGCCAAATACGATAGCACGTCTTCTGCCGTAGAATACTGACCTGTTTTTGTTTTTTTAGGTTTGGCAACTAATTTTAATTTATCAAATAAAATATCACCTAATTGTTTTGGAGAAGCAATATTAAATTCCTCACCTGCTTGCTCGTAAATGTTGATTTCCAAGTTTTTGATGTCATTATTCAAATCTTCAGAAAGTGAGTTTAGAAATTTTTCATCCAAATTAATACCTTCTAATTCCATATCCGCTAACACATGTAACAATGGAATTTCAATGTTATTGAATAGGTCTTCGGTTTTAGCCTCGGTGAGTTCTGGCTTAAAATGTTGGGCTAATTGAAACGTAACATCAGCATCTTCCACCGCATATTCCGTTTGTTTTTCCAAGGGAACATCGCGCATGTTCAGTTGATTTTTTCCTTTTTTGCCAATTAATTCGGTGATGGAAACAGGCGAATAGTTTAAATAGGTTTCGGCTAATACCTCCATATTATGGCGCATATCAGGATTTATCAGGTAATGTGCCAGCATGGTGTCGAAGCATTTTCCTTTTACGAATACCTTGTATTTGTCTAAAACTTTAATATCATACTTTAAATTTTGACCTATTTTTTCTATGGCTTCGTTTTCAAAGAAAGGGCGTAATTCTTCTATGATTTTTTGAACTTCTGCCTGATCTTCTGGAAACGGAATATAGTATCCTTTAAATGCTTCCCATGAAAATGCAATCCCTACTAATTCTGCGGTTAGCGGATCTAAACCTGTGGTTTCTGTATCAAAACAAACCGAAGTTTGTTGTAGTAAATTTTTTAAAAATAAGGTCATTCCCATACCGGGTGCTATACTTTGATACACATGCGATACGTCTTTAATGGTTTTTCTGCTGGAGTATTCTTGTATGGTCTCTGCAGCGGTATTTGGATCTCCGCCAAATAATGAAAATTGTCCGCCACCGGCTTCTTTTACTTGTGCTCTTGCGGTAGGTGTGCTCGTTACTTGCGTTGCTGTTTCGGTATCTTCACCAGAGAATAGCTTTAAAAACTGATCTTTTAAACGTCTAAACTCTAATTCTTCAAAAAGGATTTGCACTTTTTCAGCATCTGGCGTAGAAAGTTCATAATCTTTGGCATTAAAAGTTACATCACAATCAATACAAATCGTGGCTAACTTTTTTGAAAGTAAACCCAATTCGGCATTTTCTGATACTTTTTCTTTCATTTTACCTTTTAGCTTATCGGTATTTGCTAAAAGATTCTCCATAGTGCCGAATTCTTCTAGGAATTTTTTTGCGGTTTTTTCACCCACACCAGGCAATCCAGGAATATTATCACTGGCATCGCCCATCATTCCTAAATAATCTATGACCTGTTCTGGGCGCTCAACACCAAAACGTTTTTGAATTTCTGGAATCCCCCAAATTTCTATTCCGTTACCCATTCTTGCAGGGCGATACATAAATATATTTTCAGAAACCAACTGCCCAAAATCTTTATCGGGAGTGACCATGAACACTTTATAATCTTCTTTTTCGGCCTGTTTTGCGAGTGTACCAATAATATCATCGGCTTCCCAACCTTCTAATACGACAACCGGTATGTGCATGGCTTTTAGAATATCTTGGATATACGGAATAGCGATCCGAATGGCATCGGGTGTTTCAGAACGGTTGGCTTTGTATTCAGGAAAAAGCTCGGTACGTTCTGTGCTTCCACCTTTGTCAAAACACACGGCGAGGTGATCAGGTTTTTCTCTTCGTATCACATCTAAAAGCGAATTCATAAACCCCATAATAGCAGAAGTATCCATGCCTTTAGAGTTTATTCTTGGATTTTTAATTAATGCGTAATAGCCGCGAAAAATTAATGCATACGCATCGAGTAAAAAAAGTCTTTTTTGTTCTGCCATGGTATTTCTTATTGAAGGAACTTATTCAAGAATTTCAAAACTACGAAGATTATATAAATTTTCTTCGTTGCAAGATAGTTTTGTGTTCCTTACTTTAGGGGCTAGAATATACCAAAATGTTAGTAGAAGTTTGTGCTAATTCGTTAGAATCTGCTTTGAATGCGCAGAAAGCGGGAGCAGACAGAATAGAATTGTGTGCAGAGTTAGGCCTAGGCGGTATTACTCCTTCTTTTGGCTTTATCAAAACGGTAAAAGAACAAATGAACATTCCTATTCATGTGCTGATTCGGCCAAGAAGTGGTGATTTTACCTATGACCAAGCAGAATTTGAAAGTATGCTCCACGATATTCAGGTATGTATTGATTTAGGTTGTGATGGTATTGTTGCTGGAGTTTTAAAGCAAAACCTGACGTTAGATCTCAAGCGAACAGCTATTTTGAAAAAGGCTTCAAAACATTTAAAATTTACTTTTCACAGAGCCTTTGACTGGATTACAGATCCTTTTGAAGCCCTGAAGCAATTAGAAGACATTGGGGTAGATTGTATTTTAACTTCAGGACAAGAGCAAAAAGCTATAGATGGTTTTAATTTACTGTGGCAATTGCAGCAAAAAGCTACGAATTGCACTATTATGGCTGGAAGCGGAATTAATAGTGCTAATGCTCTTGCCTTTAAAGAGAAGGGATTTAAAGCCATTCATTTGTCAGGCACTAAATTTTATCCTAAAAATGCAAATTTATCGCGATTACCCATGAGTTCTTTAAATTTTTTTCAAGAAGACAAAAAAATTATTTCAGACCTTAATTTGATACAAGAAGTTATAAATAAGGTCAAATAAATAGCAAATGAAGCCACTGTTTTCTGAAATACGAATACCTTTGTAAAAAAAAATGCTACGCTGGATCTTTTTTATCATTCTTTATTTCGCTTTAGGCCTCTACACCTTACAAGCGTTAAAAACAGCATCGCGATTTCCTTGGGTATACTTTGCATACATTGCGCTATTCTTTTTAGTGCTGGGAAATTTTATATATCAATTTACGTATGGTGCTAGTGATGGTAAGGTTTTAAGTGTTCCTAGAAGCTACGCCTTTGGTTTTATGTTGGCTATGATTACGTTTAACTTTATTACGGTCCTGTTTTTGTTCTCCGAGGATATTTTTAGGGTTTTGTCAGGCATTTATCAGAAATTTTTCGGAGTAGAAAAAACCTTCACCTTTCCAGAACGCCGTAGTTTTTTAAGTTTAATTGCCTTAGGTATCGCGGCAGTACCTTTTGGAGCCTTGATTTTCGGGATGTATAAAGGCAAGTATAATTTTAAAGTTTTAAAATATTCGTTAGAGTTTGAGGATCTGCCTGATGCTTTCGATGGCTACCAAATTACTCATATTTCTGATGTACATAGCGGTAGTTTTGATAATAGAGAGAAAATAGCCTATGCTATAGACTTGATCAATAAGCAAGAGAGTGATGTGCTTTTTTTTACAGGAGATTTGGTAAATAATAAGACCGAAGAAATGCATCCCTGGAAAGATTTATTTGCCACCCTTGAAGCTAAAGATGGGAAGTATTCTATTTTGGGTAATCATGATTACGGAGATTATGTGGACTGGGACTCAGAGGAAGAAAAAGAACAGAATCTAGAAGATTTAAAACAACTACAGAAAGAAATAGGTTTTGATTTGCTTTTAAATGATAGTAGATATTTGACAAGGGGAGCGGATAAAATTGCGCTTTTAGGGGTTGAAAATTGGGGTAGGGGTGGCTTCAAAAAGGCAGGTGATTTAACAAAAGCGGCAAAGAATATTAAAAAAGATGATTTTAAAATATTATTGAGCCATGACCCAAGTCATTGGGAAGATATAGTGCTAAAAGACGAATATCACTACCATTTAACCTTAAGCGGACACACGCACGGCATGCAGTTTGGAATAGAAATACCTGGCTGGCTAAAGTGGAGCCCTGTACAATGGCGCTATACCTATTGGGCGGGAGTGTACAAAGAACTTGGGCAATTTATTAATGTGAATAGAGGATTTGGGTTTTTAGGGTATCCAGGACGTGTTGGGATATGGCCAGAAATAACCGTGATTACCTTAAAGAAAAAGAACCTGATATAGTTTTTTTTAGGTTTAAATAGACAAAAGTCTGTTATGCATTAATTTTTTAACAATTTTTCTTATTTTTGAGTAACCAATACAATTTTTTCTTATGTCTAAATTTGGCGAACTTATAGAATCTAAAACTCCGGTGTTGTTAGATTTTTATGCGGAATGGAACGAACAATCTACAGCAATGCATGCAGTGCTTCGTGATGTCGCAGCAGCCTTAGGAGATAGAGGTAAAGTGATAAAAATCGATGTGGACAAGAATAAAGAACTGTCGCAGGCATTACGAGTAAAAGGTTTACCTACCTTAATGATCTATAAAAACGGAGAAATGATTTGGCGCCAAAGTGGAGAGCAAGATGCCAATACGTTGATAGGCATCCTCAATGAATATATTTAAAAAAAAGCATAAAAAAAACCGAGATGAAAATCTCGGTTTTTTTTTATGCTACTCTTGAGGTATTGGAACAGTGTCTAATTCCGATTCCGATTCCACACCGATGTCTATTGTGTTAGAGTCTATTAAATCTGGATTCATAGGCTCCGAATCACGAATTAAAGGCTCATCGCTGCCATCAACAAATCGGCTAAACTTATCGATATATTCATTAAATAGCAATGTTTCTTTTTCCGCAATTTCCCGGTCTCCATTTCTAATGACAATATCAATATTTCTATTGTAAGCTTCCATGTCTGTTATGATATCATTCAGTTTTTCATACTGCTCATCAAGCGGCATACTTGCGTAATAATTAAGTCGCTCTTGATAAATTGTTTTTAATTTTTCAAATAATTCACGTGCTTTTTTAGTTTCACCAACTTTGTAATAGCCATCAACAAAAGGCTCCACAAAAGCATGGTACTCAAAGTAATCAACAGGCATGTTGGTCATGGCAATATCAATCATTTCTTTTGCTTTGCTAGTCTTATCTTCATTGATTAATTGCTCTACCAAACGTGCAATATTTCCCCTGTAAGATAAGCCTTGAATTCTGGTCTGTGTGTCGTGATAAATTTTAGAGCTCCCGGAGTTACCCCAATCCCATTTTTTAACAATGTCATACATCAAATCACTATCAATACGTCCCATTTCATAAGAGCGTTTATCGAACTCGGTTTTAATAGGCACTAATTTATATACCAAACCATCTAACTGTAAATAGTCTTTCAGCCAAATATACTCCCCATCATCGAAACTACCTCCCGAGAAATAAATAGGTCTCTTCCAATCATTATTGGCGAGAATATCAAGCATTAGAAGACGGTTTTTAGGTAGGGCACTTTTGGGTAGCTCAATGTCAATAAAATCGACGATTAATGCAGAATCCTTTTCTTTTACCAAACCACTTTTTAATACATTTTCCTTATTCACAGGAATTCGAATATGGTTGGTAGGATAAAAAACAATATCTAGGGTGTTCTCAGGATATTGACTAACATCTACATCTTGGGAAGCTGATAAAACACTGCGTAATTTTGTTCTAGGCTCATCGCTTGCTACCCAGTCCATAAATGCTTTTATATCCCAACGCGATTCTGAAATATTTTTATTGTATAGCTCATCTACATTTTGGTAGTATACTACGTCTCTTGAGCCTAATCTGTATTTTTCATGGGTTAGTTGCGAAGGTATAGGGTCGCTTTCGTAGGCTTTTTTCTTCATTTGGTCAATGTACCAATCTGTTTGAAATAGACTTGTATTGATCACGCGAACATCGGTTCTGTAGCCTTCTATTTCCTGCGCAAACCAAAGAGGAAAAGTATCGTTATCCCCAATGGTGAATAGCATGGCGCCTGCATTTTCTTGGGTAGATCCCAAATACGCTTTTGCGGTGCTTTCTGCCGTAAACCGGTTAGACCTATCGTGGTCGTCCCAGTTTTGGTATGCCATTAAAAATGGTACAGCAAATAAGCAAATAACAGTTATGGCAGGGGCTAAAATTTTTGGGCTGAGTAATTTTTTAAAAGCATCAAACAAACCATAAACCCCGAGTCCAATCCAAATAGCAAATATATAAAAGGAGCCTACTAAGGAATAATCGCGTTCTCTAGGTTGAAAAATACCGGGATTGGTGTAAAACTGTATCGCAAGTCCTGTAAACAAAAAGAATACTAGGAGCGCCCAAAACTGCCTTGGGTTTTTTCCAACTTGAAATAATATGCCAATAATACCTAGTAATAGGGGTAAAAAGTAGTACAAGTTTCGACCTTTATTATCTAAAACTTCAGTGGGTAAATTTTCTTGACTACCAATAGCTGGTCGCATAGCGTCTATAAATGTAATACCGCTTAACCAATTCCCATTCTCATCATAACGACCTTGTTTGTCGTTTTGTTTTCCTGTGAAATTCCACATAAAATAACGCCAATACATATAGCCAAACTGAAATTCGAACATGTATTGAATGTTTTGCCAAACGCTTGGTGGTTGTACTTCTAGGTAATCACTAAATCTGTTTAAAAAACCTATATATTCTTTTTCACCAATTTCTCCTTGTGCAAAACCTGTTTTAAGTTGTGCGATAGCGGCTTTAAGTTCTTCATTATTTGTGGTGGGCTTAAAATCTAAAGCACCAAAATAACGCATGTAATTTTCGGTATTTTGTTCGCTCCACATTCTAGGTAAAAAGCCAACGTGCTTTTTATTAGGACCTTGAGTTGCATTCTTGTATTTATTGACGATAATATATTTTCCAGATTTTTCGTCTCTTTCATATTTGGGTTTATCGTCTTTTTCTTCTCCTGCACCTGCAAAAGCATTCGAGTAATAGGCACCATAAATAGGACTATCAACACTTGGGTATTGCTCTCTGTTGTAATAGGCCAATAAAGAACGGGCATCAGAGGGGTCATTTTCATTAATCACCACATCGGCATTTGCCCTTATAGGAAGCATTAGCCATGAAGAGAATCCTAAAAATAAAAACAGCAAACATAAAACTAGGGTATTGACTGTTTTGAAATCGTGTTTTCTGGTGTAGTTTAATCCTAGATAAAAGACCGTAATAAAAATAAGCCCCATAATTAAAGATCCAGAATTAAAAGGCAATCCTATGGTGTTGATGAAAAAAACTTCACTCCACCCAAAAGCGACAAGAACATAGGTTAATGAAAATTTATAGACCAGCATTAAAATAGCTACCACAATGACGTTGGCTAACAAGAAATTTTTAATGGTGGTAGTTTTGTATTTCTTAAAATAATATAATAAACCAATAGATGGGATAGCTAAAAAGCCCATAAACTGAATTCCAAAAGTTAAACCTACGACAAAGGAAATAAGTACAATCCATTTGTCACCCCGTGGGGAATCTGAGTCATCAACCCACTTTAAGCCCATCCAGAGTAATAGTGCCATAATAAAGCTGGCCATAGAATACACCTCTGTTTCACCCGCATTAAACCAAAAACTATCGGAAAAGGTAAACGCTAATGAACCTATAAGGGCGCTGCCAAAAATGGCAATGGCTTTGCTGTTGGTCATCACCTCGTCTTGTGCCAATAATTTTTTAGCAAGATTGGTGATGGTCCAAAACATAAATAGGATGGTAAATGCACTAGAAACAACCGAAACATAATTGACCATTAAGGCCACCTTTGAAGCATCTCCAAAAGCAAACATGGCAAAAAAAGCACCTATCATTTGTAGCAGTGGTGCTCCTGGTGGGTGACCTACTTGAAGCTTAGCAGAAGTGGCGATATATTCACCAGCATCCCAAAAACTACCTGTTGGTTCTACCGTAATAGTGTAGGTTATTAATGCAATAAAAAAAACAAACCATCCTAAAATGGAGTCCCATTTTTTAAAATTCTTAGAAAACATCTATGCTCTAGTTTAACAATTACGGCGAATTTACTAATTAATATAGATATGGGATTCATTTTTTTATAAACCTTTAACATCCATTATTTTTGTAATTCTTAATGCATCTACCTGTAAAGGCATGGCCATTCAGCTTTTTAGCTAGGTGTCTTTCTAAAATTGGTAATTTGTGGTTTCTATTTGTTTTAAAAGATCTATCTGAAGTTCATCTTTAAAGCCTATTGAAAATAAGGGGTTTAGGGCTCAGGATTGATTTTTTTTGCGAAAAGCGCATTAATTCTCTTTAAAATATTTGTGGATGTAAAACTTTGTTATAAATTTGCACCGCTTTTAGAGGTAATGGTCCATGGTGTAATTGGCAACACTCCGGTTTTTGGTACCGTCATTCAAGGTTCGAGTCCTTGTGGACCAACACAAATTTTAGAAAACCCTACTCTTATAAAGTAGGGTTTTTATTTTTAAATTATTTTTTGTTTCCCTTAGTCTAGTCTTGCAGGTATAAATATAATAATATGTTGAAAAAAGTTGTATATTTGCACTGCTAAAATGATGAATAGAATATATGAGGGGACAAATTGTCCCCTCTTTTATTACTTAATTTTATGTTTAAAGAAAAAGTTACTGCCTTATTAGAAGCTGGTTTAAAAGAAAATGAATCTATTTTTTTAATAGATTTTACCTTAGGCGCTGGTAATAAAATAAATATCACTTTAGATGGTGATCATGGTGTTACTTTAAAGGATTGTATCGCTATTAGCAGGGCAATTGAGCATAATTTAGACAGAGAAGAAGATGATTTTTCATTAGAAGTGGCTTCGGTAGGTGCTACAACACCTATGGTAATGCCTCGACAGTATAAAAAAAATATTGGCAGGGAATTAGAAGTCAAGACCCAAGATGCTAAATTTGAAGGTGTATTAACTGAGGCAGATGATCAGGGAATTACCTTAGAATGGAAATCAAGAGAGCCCAAGCCAATAGGCAAGGGCAAAGTAACAGTACAGAAAAAACAAGTTATTGGTTTTTCTGATATTCAAGAAGCAAAAGTTATTATAAAATTTTAATTGTAATTCAACATGGAAAATATTGCGCTGATCGAATCTTTTTCGGAATTTAAAGACGATAAGTTCATTGACAGGGTAACCCTTATGGCAATTCTAGAAGACGTTTTTAGAAATGCTCTTAAGAAAAAATTTGGGTCAGATGATAACTTTGACATCATTATAAACCCAGATAAAGGTGATTTAGAAATTTGGAGAAACCGTGTTGTGGTTGAGGATGGAGAGGTTGAGGAGCCTAACGAAGAAATATCGTTGAGTGAGGCACGCAAAATTGAACCAGATTTTGAAGTTGGTGAAGATGTTTCGGAAGAAGTTAAGCTTATTCAATTAGGTAGAAGAGCCATCTTGGCCTTGCGTCAAAATTTAATATCTAAAATTCATGAGCACGATAATACCACCATCTACAAACAGTTTAAGGACTTAGAAGGTGAGATTTATACGGCTGAAGTACATCATATAAGACACAAGGTGGTGATCTTATTAGATGACGAGGGCAACGAAATTATAATGCCAAAAGATAAACAAATTCCTTCTGATTTTTTTAGAAAAGGGGATAATGTACGTGGTATTATTGAAAGCGTTGAGTTGAAAGGAAATAAGCCTTTGATTATTATGTCAAGAACGGCGCCAGCATTTTTAGAGCAATTATTTTTTCAAGAAATACCAGAAGTTTTCGATGGTTTAATTACCGTTAAAAAAGTAGTGCGTATTCCTGGGGAAAAAGCGAAAGTAGCGGTTGATTCTTATGATGATCGTATTGATCCAGTCGGGGCATGTGTGGGAATGAAAGGTTCACGTATTCACGGCATTGTTCGTGAATTAGGAAATGAAAATATTGATGTTATCAATTGGACCAGCAATCCGCAGTTGTTGGTGACTAGAGCACTGAGTCCAGCTCGTGTGTCTTCAGTCAAATTAGATGATGAAAAAATGACAGCTCAGGTGTATTTAAGACCTGAAGAGGTTTCTAAGGCCATTGGTCGTGGAGGTCATAATATTAGATTAGCAGGTCAGTTGACAGGTTATGAAATTGATGTATTCCGTGAAGGAGTAGAGGAAGATGTTGAATTAACAGAATTCTCTGATGAAATTGAAGCTTGGATTATTGACGAATTCAAAAAGATAGGAATGGATACTGCTCGTAGTGTTTTAGAGCAAGATATTGATGATTTAGTAAAGAGAACAGACTTAGAAGAGGAGACAATTATTGAAGTTGTTCGAATCTTAAAAGAAGAATTAGCAGATTAAGCTATATATTAGCAAGAAAATTCAAGTATAGTAACAGGTATTTATGGCAGATAATGCAACAATAAGGCTTAACAAGGTCCTAAGGGAACTGAACATTTCACTCGATAGGGCGGTAGATTTTCTGAGTTCCAAGGGTCATGATGTGGACGCAAGGCCTACCACTAAAATTTCTAATGAGGTGTATCAAGTGCTTGTGGACGGGTTTCAAACCGACATGAGCAAAAAGGTTGCATCTAAAGAAGTTGGCGAGGAAAAAAGAAAAGAAAAAGAAGCTATTAGACAACAGCTAGAGCAGGAGCAAGAAGATAGGCGACTTGAGAGAGAAAAACGAAATGCTTCAGAGCAAATTGTTAGAGGTAAAGCCGAAATTTCTGGTCCTAAAACTGTTGGTAAAATAGATTTAGACAAGAAAAAAACCGAGGGAGCACCAGCAGTTCCTGAAAAGGCGGAAAAGCCAGAAAAGCCAGCAGAAAAAATTGTAGCTGAAGAGCCAAAGAAAGAAACACCTAAAGTTGATGTGGTGAAAGCATCTTCTGACAGGCCGAAGTTTAAGGTGGTTGATAAAATAGATTTATCTCCGGCCAAAAGCAAGGAAAAAGTAAAAGAGGACAAACAAGAGGCTCAAGCTGCGCCACCTGTTAAAGTCGAAAATACAGAGACTAAAACTCCCGATACAGTTGCTCCTGTCGCTGAGGTTGAAAAACCAGCAGAGTCAGAGACCCTTACTACGCAATACAAGAAATTATCAGGGCCTAAAATAACTGGTGATAAGATAGATCTTTCCAAATTTGAGAAACCAAAGAAAAAGAAAGAAGTAGCAAAATCAGGTAGCGATGCCGCTGATAAAAAGAAGCGTAGAAGAAGAATAGTGAGCAGTGCTCCCGGACAGGGCTCTAATACTGGAGGTCGACCAAATAGGCCTGGAGGTAATTCAGGACCAGGAAACAGAAGAGGACCAGTGGTACGAGCTAATCCTGTGGCAAAAGTAGAGCCTACAGAAGAGGATGTTCAAAAGCAGGTTAGAGAAACTTTAGAAAAGCTTCAAGGAAAGTCTAAAAAAGGAAAAGGAGCTAAATATAGAAGAGATAAGAGAGATCAGCACCGTCAACAGACAGAAAAAGATCTTGAACAGCAAGAGCTGGATAATAAAATTTTAAAAGTTACCGAATTTGTTACTGCTAATGAGGTAGCAACAATGATGGATGTGCCTACAACCAAGATTATTTCGGCGTGTATGTCTTTAGGAATCATGGTCACCATGAACCAGAGATTGGATGCAGAGACGCTGTCAATAGTTGCGGAAGAATTTGGCTTTGAAGTGGAGTTTGTTTCTGCTGAAATAGAAGAAGCTATCGAAGATCAAGTAGATGCTCCTGAAGATTTAAAAGAGCGTGCTCCTATCGTTACGGTAATGGGTCACGTAGATCATGGTAAAACATCATTGCTAGATTATATTCGAAAAGAAAATGTAATTGCAGGCGAAAGTGGTGGAATTACCCAGCATATTGGTGCGTATGGTGTAACCTTAGAAAACGATCAAAAAATCGCATTTTTAGATACACCTGGTCACGAAGCTTTTACCGCTATGCGTGCTCGTGGAGCGCAAGTAACGGATATTGCTATTATTGTAGTGGCAGCTGATGATGATATTATGCCCCAAACTAAGGAGGCAATTAGTCATGCGCAAGCCGCAGGAGTACCTATCGTATTTGCGATAAATAAAATTGATAAGCCCAATGCTAACGTTGAAAAGATCAAAGATGGTTTGGCACAAATGAACCTATTAGTAGAAGATTGGGGTGGTAAAATTCAATCTCAAGATATTTCTGCGAAAACAGGTGAAGGCGTTAAAGAGCTCTTAGAAAAAGTGTTATTAGAGGCTGAATTGTTGGAGCTTAAAGCAAATCCAGATAAATTAGCCACAGGTACCGTGGTGGAAGCATTTTTGGATAAAGGTAGAGGGTATGTTTCTACGGTATTGGTTCAGGCAGGATCTTTAAAAATTGGAGATTATGTGCTAGCGGGTACTTGTAGTGGTAAAATTAAAGCGATGCATGATGAGCGCGGTAATAGCGTTAAGATAGCACCACCTTCTACACCCATTTCAATCCTTGGATTGGATGGTGCGCCACAAGCTGGAGATAAATTTAATGTGTTAGAAGATGAACGCGAGGCAAAACAAATAGCAGCAAAAAGAGGTCAGTTGTTACGTGAGCAGTCCGTGAGAACGCAACGTCATATTACGCTTGATGAAATAGGAAGACGTATTGCTTTAGGAGACTTTAAAGAATTAAACATTATTCTTAAGGGTGATGTGGATGGTTCTGTAGAAGCATTGACAGATTCTTTCCAAAAACTATCAACGCCTGAAATTCAAGTAAATATTATACATAAAGCAGTAGGTCCTATTACAGAGTCTGATGTGTTATTAGCTTCGGCTTCTGATGCGGTTATTATTGGTTTCAATGTAAGGCCTATGGGTAATGCAAGAACTATTGCCGACAACGAAGAAATTGATATTAGAATGTACTCTATTATCTACGATGCGATCAATGATCTAAAAGATGCGATGGAAGGTATGCTTTCTCCAGAGATTAAAGAGGAGATTACTGGTACGGCTGAAATTAGAGAAACCTTTAAGATTTCTAAAATTGGTACGATTGCAGGATGTATGGTAACTAGTGGTAAAATTCTTAGGAGTGCCGGTATTCGTTTAATTAGAGACGGAGTGGTGGTCTATACAGGTGAACTTTCTTCTTTAAAACGATTTAAGGATGATGTAAAGGAAGTTGCCAAAGGCTATGATTGCGGTATTCAAATTAAGAACTACAATGATATTAGAGAGCTCGATATTGTCGAAGCTTTCCAAGAAGTTGCCGTAAAGAAAAAGTTGAAATAAATACCAAAGAGGTATGTACAAAAAAAGGAAGCCACGTGGCTTCCTTTTTTTGTTTTAAAATAATTTTACGCTAAGTTTTATAGCAAGCGTTTTGATACTATTTTGGAGAAATAATAATGGCTGCTGGGTATTTTTTTCTTACCTCGTTATATTTTCTTTGGGCTTCTAGGGCTGTTTTTATACCTGTGATGCGCACTCTATAGTCTACATCTACATGCACAATTTTGCAGGTCCAACCTGGAAAATCAACTTCGAAATTAGATTTTTTTTGATTAGCCAAATTGAACATTCCATTATATATTTGGATTTGATATTCTTCAGTAGAAGCATCTGAAGACTTGTAGATAGCTAGTAGTTTTGATACTTTCTCATCTTGCTGCAAGGTGATCACTCCTTCTTGAGCATTGCTAAATAAGGTGAAAAAGGTGAAAATCAAGATGTTAATAGTTGTTTTCATAATTTGTTTTTTCAGTTTTAAAACTAGAGTGCAAAGATAAATTTTTAATGATTAGAGAATGGCAATCTTTTTTTATTTAGAATCGGTATAAATTGTAAATTATAAATACCTTAACATTTCCCAAATAAAGTCTATGTCGTATTTTTGCACTTGATTTCTTGGTGTATTTTTAGTGTAGTAATAAGGAAATGTAAAAACCATGCCAAGAAATGAATAGAAACAATTTTAATATGAAAAAGGTTACGTACCGCAATCAATTTTCTAAAGTTTTAGGTCTCAGTTTGTTAATAGGACTTTTGTTTTCAACAAGTCTTTTTTCTCAAGACGAAATCGCTTCTTCCGGTGATCCTGCAAAAGGTAAATCCTTGTTTAATCAAAATTGCGCTGCTTGTCATGCTTTGAATAGAAATATGACAGGTCCTGCTCTTGCTAATGTTGAAAGTCGGCTTGCAAGTGAAGAGGGGTTGGATAAAGAGTGGATGTATGCTTGGATAAAAAACAGTGCAGGGCTTATCGCATCCGGCGATGCTTATGCGAATAAGATCTACAACGAGTACAACAAAGCAGCAATGACTGCTTTTCCAACATTGTCAAATGCGGATATCGATGATATTTTAGCCTATACGGCTGCACCGCCACCGGCTCCTGTGGTTACTGCTGAAGCCCTTCCTGGAGAAGGAGCTGCTGCATCAGGAGGCTTGTCGAACGAAGTTATCCTTGGAGCTTTAGTTTTAGTTTTTGCGCTGCTTGTCATGATGTTGATTATGGTCAACATGACCTTGCGCAGAATTGCAGAAGCAAACGGTGTTTTTGTAGAGAAGGAAGCCTCTGAAAAAAGAACTCCAATTTGGAAAGCTTTTGTTCAAAATCAATTTTTGGTTTTGGTTACTGTTCTTTTCTTGCTTCTGGGAAGTGCTTATTTTGCTTATGGCTGGATGATGCAAGTAGGTGTTGATCAGGGTTATGCTCCAATTCAACCCATACATTACTCGCATAAAATTCACGCTGGAGATAACAAGATTGATTGTCAATATTGTCACTCTTCGGCACGGGTATCCAAGCATTCAGGAATACCTTCTTTGAATGTTTGTATGAATTGTCATAAATCGATCTACGAGTATAAGGGGAATCCAGAAGGCCCGTCTAAAGAAGATTTAGCCAATGGGTATACTAATGAGTTTTATACTGGAGAAATTAAAAAGCTATACAAAGCAGTAGGTTGGGATGAAGAAAATCAAAAATACACAGGAGAATCTAAGCCTGTGGAATGGGTGAGAATTCATAACCTTCCTGATTTTGCTTACTTTAATCACTCTCAACACGTGACTGTGGGTGGTATTGAATGTCAAACCTGTCATGGTCCAGTAGAAGAAATGGAGATTATGTATCAATTTTCACCATTAACGATGGGCTGGTGTATTAACTGCCACAGAGAAACTAATGTGAAAGTAGAAGGCAATGAATACTATGAAAAAATTCATGCAGAACTTTCTAAAAAGTATGGTGTTGAAACCTTGACTGCTGCCCAAATGGGTGGATTAGAATGTGGTAAGTGTCACTATTAAAAAATTAATAAGAAGATAATTTCAGAGATATATTTATGGCATCAAACAAAAAATATTGGAAAAGTGAAGCGGAGTTAAATCCAAACGATTCCATTGTTGAGGCGCTAAAACATAATGAGTTTGTTCAAGACATTCCTGTGGATGAATTTTTAGGAGATAAGGATAACTTGGCTTCTTCATCAACGAACAGAAGAGATTTCTTGAAATATGTTGGTTTTAGTACTGCTGCTGCTACTTTAGCAGCCTGTGAAGGACCAGTAATTAAATCTATTCCTTATGTTGTGCAACCAGAGACGATAATTCCTGGGGTAGCAAACTTTTACGCTACAACCATAGCAAATGGTTTTGATTTTTCAAGTGTACTAGTAAGAACTAGAGAAGGAAGACCTATTACTATTCAGAATAACGTAGATGCTAAAGTAAATGGTGGTGCTAACGCAAGAGTTAATGCATCGGTTTTAGGCTTGTATGATAGCACTCGTTTGCAAGGGCCTATGCAAAATGGCGAAGCTATAGATTGGAGCGATTTAGATGCTGCGGTTAAGAATGGTTTAGCTGCTGCTCAAAATTCAGGTAAACAAATTGTACTTCTAACGCAGACCTATGCCAGTCCTTCTATGGATCGATTGGTAGGTGATTTTAAAGCGTCATACGCCAATGTAAAGCACATTTCCTATGATGCCATAGCACAAGATGCAGCATTAAATGCCTTTGAAGCTAAATACGGAGAAAGAGCATTAGCAGATTATGATTTTTCTAAGGCAGAAGTAATTGTGTCTTTCGGTGCTGATATTTTAGGTGATTGGCAAGGTGGTGGTTTTGATAGTGGTTATTCTAAAGGGCGTATTCCTCAAAACGGTAAAATGTCGCGACACATTCAGTTTGAGGCAAATATGTCATTATCGGGTGCGAATGCAGATAAGAGAATTCCTTTAAAGCCAAGCGAGCAAAAAGTGGCATTGGCGAAGTTATATGCCAAATTAAATAATACATCAGTTGGCGGTAGCTTAAGTGATTCGGCTACAAAAGCGGTAGATGCTGCAGCTGCTCAAATTCGTAAAGCAGGTACTGCGGCAGTTGTGGTAACTGGTTTAGATGACGATAATGCTCAGGCCGTTGTTTTAGCTATAAATGAACAAATAAAGAGTGCAGCTTTTGATGTTGCAGCTCCAAAATATACAAGACAGGGTAACGTAAAAGAGGTCAATGCTTTAGTTGCTGATATGAAAGCTGGTAAGGTTGGTGTTTTGCTTATGGATGGTGTAAACCCTGCATATTCATTACCGAATGCTGCTGACTTTTTAGAGGGACTTCAAACCGTTGGTTTATCTGTTGGTTTTTCTACCAATACAAACGAAACTACCATAGCTACCCAATATACAGGTGCTAGCTCATATTTCTTAGAATCTTGGGGTGATGTTCAAATGAAAAAAGGACATTACGGCTTAATGCAACCAACGATAAAAGAATTGTTTGATACACGTCAATTCCAATCATCACTATTACTTTGGATGGGAAATGACAAAACGTATTATGACTATATAAAAGAGACTTGGACTACTTCTATTTTGGGAGAAAGTGAATGGAACAAAGCACTACATGATGGTGTATTTGCTACTTCAGCTACGGTTTTAAGTGATCTTGATGTAGCTGTAAACGCCTTTGTGGCTCCAATTTCAGAAGGTTCTGTTGATGAGGCTGCGGTTGTACCTTTGGCTTCTGCTCTTCGTGACCTATCAAATGCTACGGTAGCTGATATGGAATTAAGTTTATATTCTAAAGTAGGTATGGGTGACGGCCAAATGGCGAACAACCCTTGGTTGCAAGAATTTCCAGATCCTATTTCTCGTGTTTCATGGGACAATTATGTAACTGTATCTAAAGGAGATGCGGAAAAATTAGGTTTCGTTAATGAACATGTAGCGAATGGCGGTTTAGATGGTAGCTATGCGAAAGTCACTGTAGATGGTGTTGTTGTTGAAAATGTTCCGGTTATTATTCAACCAGGACAAGCGGTTGGGACCATTGGTTTAGCTTTAGGATATGGAAGATTAGAAGGTATGAAATCTGAAATGCAGACAGGCGTTAACGCTTATCCGCTCTATCAGAATTTTTCAAGTAGCCAGACGGTCTCTATTGAGAAATCAGCAGGATTACATGAGTTTGCTTGTGTTCAGTTGCAAAAAACCCTAATGGGTCGAGAAGATATTATTAAAGAAACAACCCTCGAAATATTTAATACCAAAGAAGCGCAAGATTGGAATAAAAAGCCAATGGTTTCTTTAGATCACCAAGAGGTCGCTGCTTCATCCATAGATTTATGGGAAAGCTTTGATCGTTCTATTGGGCATCATTTTAATTTATCGATAGACTTGAATGCATGTACTGGTTGTGGAGCATGTGTTATTGCATGTCATGCAGAAAACAACGTACCTGTAGTAGGGAAAAAAGAGATAAGAGTGTCAAGAGATATGCACTGGTTGCGTATTGATAGATACTATTCTTCTGAAGATACGTTTGCCGACGATATTGAAGCAAAGGATAGCTCTGATGGCCTAGGTTTAGGAAACTATTTAGTGGGTGACGGAGAAGGAGATGGTTCTTTGTCTACATTCAGTAGATTAGAAGACCCTTCTTTGAACCCTCAAGTTGCTTTTCAGCCTGTAATGTGTCAGCATTGTAACCATGCACCTTGTGAAACGGTTTGTCCAGTTGCGGCAACCACACATAGTCGTCAAGGTCAAAATCATATGGCCTATAACCGTTGTGTAGGTACGAGGTATTGTGCGAACAACTGTCCTTATAAAGTACGTAGATTTAACTGGTTCCTGTATAATAACAATGACGAGTTCGATTACCATATGAATAATGACTTAGGTAAAATGGTTATTAATCCAGATGTTACCGTGCGTTCAAGAGGGGTTATGGAAAAATGTTCTATGTGTATTCAAAAAACGCAGAAAACTATTCTTGACGCTAAGCGCGATGGTCGCGTTATTGAAGATGGTGAGTTCCAAACGGCATGTTCTTCAGCATGTAACAATGGAGCAATGGTATTTGGAGATATCAATGATAAAGACAGTAAAATAGCTGATCTTAAAGAGAGTAATCGTATGTATCACTTGTTAGAATATGTGGGTACAAAACCTAACGTGTTTTATCATGTGAAAGTGAGAAATACGGAAGAAGCATAAAAAAATTAAGATCAACGTAACTATACTATAAAATATGGCGTCGCATTACGAAGCACCTATTAGAAAACCTTTAGTACTTGGAAACAAGAGCTACCACGACATTTCTGTGGATATCGCTCGTCCGGTTGAAGGAAAAGCCAACAAACAATGGTGGATTGTTTTTTCTATAGCATTAGTAGCATTCCTTTGGGGTATTGGATGTATCATCTATACCGTTTCTACAGGGATTGGTACTTGGGGATTAAATAAAACAGTTGGATGGGCATGGGATATTACTAACTTCGTTTGGTGGGTTGGTATTGGTCACGCAGGGACATTGATTTCGGCAGTACTTTTATTATTTCGTCAAAAATGGAGAATGGCAATTAACCGTTCTGCTGAGGCAATGACAATTTTCTCGGTAGTACAAGCTGGTTTGTTTCCAATCATTCACATGGGGCGTCCTTGGTTAGCGTATTGGGTGCTACCAATACCAAATCAATTTGGCTCTTTATGGGTAAACTTTAACTCCCCTTTACTTTGGGATGTATTTGCAATTTCTACCTATTTATCGGTTTCACTGGTATTTTGGTGGACAGGTTTGTTACCCGATTTTGCAATGATTAGAGATAGAGCTGTAAGGCCATTTCAGAAAAAAATATACGCCTTACTTAGTTTCGGTTGGTCTGGTAGAGCTAAAGATTGGCAGCGTTTCGAAGAAGTTTCTTTGGTTTTAGCTGGTTTAGCTACCCCATTGGTACTTTCTGTACATACTATTGTATCTTTTGATTTTGCTACTTCGGTAATCCCAGGATGGCATACAACAATTTTCCCTCCATATTTTGTGGCAGGAGCTATCTTCTCAGGGTTTGCGATGGTAAATACCTTACTAATTATCATGCGTAAAGTATGTAGTTTAGAAGATTATATCACAGTACAACATATTGAGTTGATGAACATTGTTATTATGTTAACGGGTTCTATTGTTGGTTGTGCTTATATCACAGAATTATTCATGGCTTGGTATTCTGGTGTAGAATACGAACAGTATGCATTTTTAAATAGAGCTACTGGTCCTTATGCTTGGGCGTATTGGGCAATGATGACCTGTAATGTTTTCTCACCACAATTTATGTGGTCTAAAAAATTACGTACAAGTATTATGTTTTCTTTCGCAATCTCAATAGTAGTAAATATTGGAATGTGGTTTGAGCGTTTCGTAATTATTGTAACATCTTTACACCGTGACTATTTACCGTCATCTTGGACTATGTTTTCCCCTACTTTTGTAGATATAGGCATATTTGTTGGTACTATAGGATTCTTTTTTGTATTATTCTTACTCTATGCTAGAACATTCCCTGTGATAGCACAAGCCGAAGTGAAATCGATTATGAAATCTTCGGGAGAAAAGTACAAATTATTACGTGATGCTGGAAAGCCACTTTACGAGATAAAAAATGAAGTAGTACTTAAGGAAAAAATTGTAGAGGAAAAATCGCTTCCACTAGAGGCTGATAAGGATAAGGTTTCGTCTTTACTTGCAGCTATAGGAGTATTTGATCCAAAATCAGATACGCCAGATGATCTTAAAATGATTAAGGGTGTGGGACCTCAAATGGAGAAAACATTAAACCAGTTAGGCATTTTTAAGTTTTCTCAGGTGGCAAGAATGACAGAAAAGGAATACGATTTGTTAGACTCTATTACGAGTTCTTTCCCTGGAAGAGCGCAGAGAGATGATTGGGCAGGTCAAGCTAAGATTTTAAATAACAATAAATAGATATGGCATCTAAAGTTATACATGCATTTTATACAGATGACGACGTGCTAATGCACGCTGTTAAGAAGGTAAAAGAAGCGAAACATCATATTGAGGAAGTATATTGTCCTTTTCCTGTTCATGGGCTAGATAAGGCGATGGGACTTAGTTCAACCAAGTTGGCCATTACGTCATTCATTTATGGCTGTGTTGGTTTAGCCGTCGCTATTACCATGATGAATTATATGATGATTCAAGATTGGCCAATGGATATTGGTGGAAAGCCAAGTTTTAGCTACATAGAAAACATGCCTGCTTTTGTGCCGATCATGTTTGAACTTACCATTTTCTTTGCAGCGCATTTAATGGTAATTACCTTCTACATGAGAAGTAGATTATGGCCTTTTAAAGAAGCTGAAAACCCAGATAAGAGAACAACTGACGATCATTTTTTAATGGAAATTGAGATTCATAATAACGAGGATGAATTAATGCAATTACTAGCAGAAACAGGAGCAGTTGAAATAAATATTTCAGAAAAGTAGTTCAAAGAGATATGAAAAGTTTTATAAAATTAGCAATATTAGTTATGGTAGGGGTGACATGTACTTCTTGTTTCGACAAGAATAGTCCTAATTACCAATACATGCCAAACATGGCTAAATCCGTGGGATACGAATCGTACCAAGAGGTAGGTTTCTTACCTAACGGTATGGAAGCCAAAAAACCTGTAGATAATACCATTCCTAGGGGCAAGTTGCCATATAAGTTTGCCGACGGGCTAGAGGGTAAAGAGCTGGCAAGGCTTCAAGAAAGTCCACTCGATTCTTTGGCTACTATAGAAAATTTGGCAGTGGGTTCAGAATTGTATGCTGTTAACTGTGCCATATGTCATGGTAGCAAGGGTGCGGGTAATGGATATTTGGTGGAAAGAGAAAAAATATTAGGGGTTCCTAGTTACGCGGATGTCGGTAGAAATATTACCGTTGGAAGCACATACCACACCATTTACTATGGCTTAAATTCCATGGGTTCTTATGCAAACCAACTTAATGAAGAAGAACGTTGGCAAGTATCTGAATTTGTAATGAAATTAAAAGAAGAGTTAACAAAATAATACATAGATTTTAGATATGTACACTATTTCAAATAGATTAAAGATTGCTTCGATTGTATTAATGGTTATTGGTGCCCTTGGAATCGGAATCGGCTTTGTTTCAGCTCCAGGTTCTGTAGCTGAAGCCAAAGAAATGGTCAGCAGTCATGCAGACGATCACGGTGATGCACATGCAGAAAATGCAGGTCATGAAGTACATGACGCTGAACATGATGAACATGTAATGCATCAATTGCAAAATAGACCCTGGGCTGCTGTTTATGTAGCGGCATTCTTTTTCTTTATGATTGCTTTAGGGGTATTGGCTTTTTATGCCATTCAGCGTGCAGCGCAAGCTGGTTGGTCTCCGTTATTGTTTAGAGTAATGGAAGGTATTACAGCCTATTTAGTACCTGGCGGAATCATAATGTTTATCTTATTAGCCCTGTCAGTAGCACATATGAACCATTTATTCGTTTGGATGGATCCGGAAGTTGTGGCGCACGATGAAATAATACGCAATAAATCAGGCTATTTAAATGGTCCATTTTTTCTAATTAGAGCGGCTTTCTTTTTAGGAGGTTGGATTTTTTACCGGGAGTATTCTAGAAAATTGTCTCTAGCTCAAGATGAATCTAGTGATAATTCTAATTTTGTGAAAAATTTCAGAGCTTCTGCTGCATTTTTGGTATTCTATTTGATTACAGAGTCAATGATGTCTTGGGATTGGATTATGAGCGTTGATCCACACTGGTTTAGCACCTTATTTGGCTGGTATATTTTTGCGAGTATGTTCGTTTCTGGAATTACCGTTATAGCCTTAATTACCATCTATTTAAAATCGAAAGGTTTATTGACAGATGTTAATAATAGCCACATTCACGATTTGGCGAAGTTTATGTTTGGGATTAGTATTTTTTGGACGTATTTATGGTTCTCACAGTATATGTTAATATGGTATTCTAATATTCCAGAAGAGGTTACGTATTACGTCACCAGAATAGCAGATTTTAAATTGCCTTTCTTTGGAATGGTCGCTATAAACTTCTTGTTTCCGCTGCTCATATTAATGAATAGTGACTTTAAGAGAATGAACTGGTTCGTAGTAATGGCTGGTATCGTAATTTTAATTGGGCATTATTTAGACATTTTTAACGCGATTATGCCAGCAACCGTAGGAGATCAATGGTTCATCGGTATACCTGAAATTGGTGCTGTCTTGTTTTTTGCTGGACTGTTCATCTTATGGGTGTTCAGAGCTATTTCTAAACAAGCATTGCAACCAAAACGTAACCCTTTTATAGAGGAAAGTAAGCATTTTCATTACTAGTATAAAGAAATAACATTAAATCATACAATGACTGCATTTTTAATTATAGCTGTTTTAGTATTAGTCGCAATTGCCGTTTGGCAAATGACTAAAATATTTGAATTATCACAAATACGTGCAAATAATTCACAAATTGCGACGGATAAAGACAATAAATATAACGGATATTTAATGTTCGCTTTTTTGATCTTTATTTATGGAATTACCATTTTTAGTTTCTGGAAATATACGAAGGTATTACTTCCAGAAGCAGCTTCGGAGCATGGGCAGGATGTGGACAGTCTAATGCTTTGGTCGATGGTTATTATTTTCATCGCTCAAACAATTACGCAATTTTTACTACATTACTTCGCTTATAAATACCGTGGTGAAAAGGGTAAAAAAGCACTTTTCTTTGCAGACAATGACCGCTTAGAGTTCGTATGGACCATTATCCCTGTAATTGTTTTGGCTGGTTTGATCCTTTGGGGATTATACACTTGGACGAATATCATGGATGTCAATGACGAAGATGACCCATTAATAGTGGAGTTGTATGCGCAGCAATTTAATTGGACCGCTAGATATGGTGGTACGGATAACGTTTTAGGAGAGGCAAATGTGCGTATGATTGATATTAATCGTGCTAACATCCTAGGTTTAGATGAAGCAGACCCGAATGCTACAGATGATGTTATTGTCAAAGAATTGTACCTTCCAGTAGGCAGAAAGGTAAACTTTAAAATGCGTTCTCAGGATGTTTTGCATTCTGCATATATGCCACATTTTAGAGCACAAATGAACTGCGTGCCCGGTATGATTACAGAGTTTTCATACACACCTATTTTCACGACGGAAGAGATGCGTTTGAAACCTGAGATTATCGACAAAGTGAAAAGAACAAATACCATCAGAGCGGAGAAAGCTGCAAGGGGAGAAGATAATTCTGATCCTTGGGAATTTGATTATATATTGCTATGTAATAAAATTTGTGGAAAATCGCATTATAACATGCAAATGAAAATTATAGTGGTGACTGAAGATGAGTACAACGACTGGATTTCGGAACAACAAACTTTCGGAAAAATGATGTTGGCTTCAGCCGCACAATAAGAAAAGAGCTAAAAAAGAAAATTAATAAAAAAAATTAGAATTCGATTATGTCAGCAACAGCACATGCACACGTAGATGATCATGCACATGACGATCATGGACATCATCATAAAGAGACTTTTGTAACAAAATACATATTTAGTCAAGATCATAAAATGATTGCAAAACAGTATTTAATTACTGGTTTGATTATGGGCGCGATAGGTATAGGAATGTCCATTTTATTTAGAATGCAATTAGCTTGGCCAGGAGAATCTTTTCCTGTCTTTGAAGCATTATTAGGGAAATGGGCTCCTGATGGAGTTATGGATGCAGATATTTATTTGGCCTTAGTGACTATACATGGTACCATCATGGTGTTTTTTGTATTAACCGCAGGTTTGAGTGGTACTTTTAGTAATTTACTGATTCCACTTCAAATTGGTGCTAGAGATATGGCATCTGGTTTTCTAAACATGATATCATACTGGTTATTTTTTATATCCTCAGTAATCATGCTTGGTTCTTTATTTGTCGAAGCGGGACCAGCTGCTGCAGGGTGGACCGTATATCCTCCATTAAGTGCTTTACCAATGGCACAACCAGGTTCTGGTTTAGGGATGACCTTATGGCTAACATCTATGGCTATTTTTATTGCATCTTCGTTGATGGGGTCGTTGAATTATATAGTGACTGTAATTAACTTGAGAACAAAGGGGATGTCTATGACAAGATTGCCTTTGAGTATTTGGGCTTTCTTTATTACAGCAATTATTGGGGTGATTTCTTTCCCTGTGCTATTATCGGCAGCTTTGTTGTTGATTATGGATAGGAGTTTTGGTACCTCATTCTTTTTATCAGATATATTTATTCAAGGTGAAGTTTTACATTACCAAGGAGGTTCGCCAGTACTTTACGAGCATCTATTTTGGTTTTTAGGTCACCCAGAAGTATACATTGTATTATTGCCAGCCTTAGGGATTACCTCTGAAGTAATGTCAACCAATGCACGTAAACCAATTTTTGGATACCGAGCTATGGTCGCATCGATAATGGCCATTGCCTTTTTATCGACGATTGTTTGGGGGCACCATATGTTTATTTCAGGGATGAATCCTTTCCTAGGGTCTGTATTTACATTTACAACATTATTAATTGCGATCCCTTCAGCGGTAAAAGCATTTAACTATATCACCACCCTTTGGAAAGGTAATCTACAGTTTAATCCAGGAATGCTCTTCTCCATTGGTTTGGTGTCTACTTTTATTAGTGGAGGTTTAACAGGGATTATTTTGGGTGATAGTACCCTAGATATTAACGTTCATGATACCTACTTTGTAGTAGCTCACTTTCACTTAGTAATGGGGATATCCGCATTATATGGTTTGTTTGCTGGGGTGTATCATTGGTTCCCAAAACTATTTTTTGGAAGAATGATGAATAAAAACATGGGCTATGTTCATTTTTGGATAACCGCGATTTGTGCCTATGGGGTTTTCTTCCCAATGCACTTTGTGGGGATGGCAGGAGTTCCTCGACGTTATTATCAAAATACGGCCTTCCCTATGTTTGATGATTTAACAGATGTTCAAGTATTAATTACGATGTTCGCTATTGTAGCTGCGTTTGCACAATTAGTATTTGTTTATAATTTTATACATAGTATTTTTTATGGTAAAAAAGAAGGTCCAAATCCATGGAAATCGAATACCTTAGAATGGACAACGCCAATGGAACATATTCATGGAAACTGGCCTGGTGCCATTCCAGAAGTTCATCGTTGGGCTTACGATTACAGTAAAACTGGCGAAGACGGAGAATATGTAATTCCAGGACAAGATTTCGTGCCTCAAATTATTCCTCTTCAAGAGGGTGAGGAAGAAATGAATCATTAGATTCGTCACAATTTATATAACCCTTTGTTTTTCAAGCAAAGGGTTTTTTTATACCATAAAATTGGATATTTAAATAAAGAAGTAGGAATAAAATCTATTTTTTCTTATTGATATAAACTGTAATAAAATTGGAGATATTATGATTAAAAATTATAAATTAAAAAATTTATCAGAGTTTAGTCTTAACTATTTTAAAAATGAACTAATTAAAGAGTTCTCTCCTATGGAGTATGAATCTGCTCTGAGCAAATCTTAGGGTGTTGGTTTAACTACAATTAATAATAACGGATTTTTAGAAAATACCCTCTTACAAAAACATATTGATAATTATAGAAAAAAGATTGGTATAATAAAAGGTTTTTAATGTGTGCCTATATTCTTGAAACTAGAAATACATCAAGCTTTACACAAATAAATACACCAAGAGACCAAATACCTAATTATGAAAGTGCAAATTCAATCTTGGAACTTGGCAAACAAAATGCACCTGCTTTATCAGTAAAACAACTACTATTTAAAGATGGTTATATAAATGATAGAGTTAAAGATTGTGAAAGATATATATAATTTAATTGGTAGGTAATGCACTGATTTAAGAAATAGTTTGGAGCAGATTAAAAAACAAGTCATTGATGATCATGTAAATAATAAACTTATAGAAAATGCGTGTAAAGACGGTACTGAATTAGGATATAAACTTTTTGGAGGTCAATGGACAAGAGTTTCTGGTGCTATGTGGCTTTCAGTTAGGTCATCATTGGATCTGAGTAATTTAGCTATGATAAACAAAACAACTGAATACTTGAAAGTTAAGAATGATAGCGCAGAATCACTTAATTTTGCTAGAGAAGCCGTTAAAACGTACGGTAATGGTGGCGAAGTTGATTATGATAATGAAATTTTAAAAGATAAATCTTTTATTGGTACTAAGGCTGATTGCGTATTAAAATCACTTATATCAAAAGGAAATAATTTATTTAAAAAAACGTCAGAAGCTTTTACGGGAAATAAAAGTAAATACAATTTGAACTTTGTTATGTTAGATAAACTTGATGCCGCACTAGCAAGAACTCCATTTCCGGAAAGTGAAAAAATAATAACAATAAATATGAATTCTTCTAGAATTGAAACTTCAAGTGCCATGAATATAGCATCCATAATAATCCATGAAACTATACACGCTGAATTACATAGAATTATACTTACAAATAATAGTGGACCAAATCCATTACCTTCACACCTCTATGAATGGTATACAGATATCTGGAAGAGATATGAAGGTCTTTATAGTAACCCTCAGCGTGTAGCAACTGCGGCAGAACATAATTATATGGCATATTTTTTTATTGACCCGATTACAAATAGTTTAAGAGAATTTGATGACAGAACTCATCCATTAATAAACTATAAATCTTTTGCTTGGACTGGCTTAGAAAGTTATGGTAAAGATGCAGGTCTCATTACACAAAGCGAAATTGATAATTTAGTACGTTTATCTAGTATTATTGGCACAGACGGTCATTCAAATCCTTGTGATTAATTTAAAATAATTAAAAATGAGAAAATTAAAAAAAGAAATTAATATTCTAATCTTATGCAGTTTATTATCATGTACACCCAAAATAAAAAAAGAAGAGCCAAAGATAATTTATTATCCCTCGAAAGATTTATTTACTCATGCAAATACAGTTAGGGTCGATTTAGATAATTCTAGTATAAATTTTAAAGAACTAACTAATTTAGTAGATGACATTCACACTATAAATGGCAGTCCATATATAGAGTTTCTTGATAATGATACTTTAAAAAAAATTTTACTCTTTCGCAATGACGGTCAACCAATCAATTCTAAAGATAAATTAGAAATTTCAAAGGATTCTGTTTTATCTGACGATATGAATTATTCGATCAATAAACTATATGGAATTCTAAAAGAAGAATATAAAAATATTGGTAAAGGTTGGGAGCATCCAAAAGATAATAATAGTTTTTTTGTTGAGATAGAAATCGATACGAATCAGAAAGCTGTTGTTTTAGAAAAAACTTTAAGGAATTTAGTTAGAAATTTTGATGAGATTAATCTTGAAAACAATGACACATTACTTTTAAATGTAGTTTTAAGCTATTTTCATCAAATACCCCCGCCGCCGCCGCCTAAATTTAAAAATTAATTTACTTATGTTTCCCCGCTGCGCAAGGTCTCCTGATTTAGCGCAACAAACCAAGGCTTAAAGTTAAAGTTATATAAGTACTTAACTGTATATTTTAATAAAAATGTCGATGGCTTTGATTTTAGAAACCTACTTTTTGTTGCTTCAATAACTATTATAAGCTCAAAGTTCGGAGACTTTGAGCAGCAGGTGCCCTAATCTTACAAATGATCAGTATAAATGGTATTTAGAGAAACAATTAATACCATATCTTAATGTACTAATTGACGAAGCTATTGAATCTGGGATGAATTTAAATGAATATTTTAGACTTTTAAATAAATAATGAATTATTATACTATTAATGTAACAAGTGCTAAAGAGGTAATTGGTAATGATCCACAAACTCTTATTGAACCAAATAATGCTTATAATCCAAATTTACCTGAACATTACTGGAATGTAAGGTATTATAGTTTTCCAAATTTCGAACCTAAGCTTAGATTAGTGATGAATAAAAAAAGTATTCAAACAGACTGTATTTATGGCAATACAGTTCCCTTTGGGATGATTATTAATAATCGCTTTAAAGAAATTTTAAAGCAACATCATTTACCTCCGTATAGATTTTATCCTATTGATGTATATCAGAAAGGGGAGAAATTAGTTTATTATTGGTTTCATTACATAACCACTAATTTTTTAGATTGGGTTGATAAAGATGCTTCAAGTGTATTAATAAGACCAGTTACACCAGGTAAAAGGCATGAAGTTTTAGGTAGTTTTGACTTAAAAGCATCCTACGATGAAAGAATAGCCAATACAAATAATTTACCTTTTATGTCAGATTTATATTGGGAAAAGTTAAAGTTTAACAATCAATTTCCTGAGTATGATATTTTCTACACAAATGATCTTAAATGGTTAACATTAATTAGTGAAGATTTAAAAAAGGCTTTAGAAAGTTCTGGTATTACTGGTCTTGAATATACCCTTTTTGATAAAATAGTATCATAATGATGAAAATTATTGCTAAAAATTTGTCTTGGATTACAGTATTCTGTGTCAATTTGCTAGTCGCCCAACCCAAACAAAACATAGAACTTCCAGAAGGTGGCAAAGACATGAATGTTCAGGTAGGAACACAACTCTATAGTTTGTATGTTACTGAAAATTTAGAGATTTATAATGATGATACCCTTTTGGAGTATTTTGAGGATATATCATTTAATTTCTTAGACCAAAAAAATAAAGCTATTACTGAAAATCTTCTTCAGAATTTTATACTTTATGCAGATAAAAAAGTCCCGTATCAACTTATTGATCTTATTAAACAAGAGGTGTCACGAGTAAAAAATAATATTCATTATAAGACTGGCAACCTTGAGGATTTAGAAACTGTTAATAAGCTTTTAGAATACAATCCGTATAATTATCGCGAACTTAAATCAATTACAGCTCTTGCAACACAGATAAAAGAATCAAATAATGCCGAAACGGAGATGGTTTCAGTTGCTTTTATGAATATGCCACCTCCACCGCCACCATCTTTGGTAGAGTATTTATATTGGAAAGATAAATCAACAGTATTAGAAGGTTTAGCATTGTTTAATACCTATACGTATATCACTTTTAAAGGCAGCACAATTTTAGATAGTGAGGGCAACGTCTTAAATGAAAAAACGCTAAAACAAATACTACCAGACAAGGGATTGGTATTTATTCGTTTTGATAAAAAGTTATTATACGGTGATTACATTAAATCAACTTTGTTGTTAGATAAAGTGCGTAAAGAATTAAATGAGGACTCCCAACTACAATTCCGCCCTTTTGAAGCGTCAGCTGAACTCGAAGTACATTTTCAAAACTTAGAAATTTCATTTAAAAAATAGTTTTATAAGATTAATTTAGGTAAAATAAGCAGTAGTTTTTAATATCTTTGGTAGTAATGCATCTTGCTTTAGTATTAAACACAACCAAATGAAAATTAAATATCCTGTTTTATTCCTTGTTTTTTTATTAACTGCTATAAGTTACGGCCAACGCAAACCGAAAATAAAAGGAAGCAGGGTAGTCGTAGAAGTACGTGAAGATTTAGCGCCATTTACCGCCATAGAATTAAACGATGATGTGGATATTGTTCTTCAAAAATCTTCAGATTCAGGCTATAGCTTAGAGATAGACGATAATTTAGTAGACGTATTAAAATTTAGAGTAGTAGAGGGTACCCTTTCTATTAGTTCATTTTATGACATACGTTCAAAAAAGAAAATGAACATTATCGTGTTTTATGACCAATTGAACAGCATAACGCTGCGGGACGGTAAAATAGATATGGAAGATGTGATTACTACAGATGAATTATCAATCAGTACCTACGGGTCTTCTAAGCTTAAATTGAATGCAGATGCCTCTTTTATTGATGTTCTCATGTTAGAAAATAGTTTTGCTGACCTTACTATAAACGCAGATACTTTAAATATAGCCTTAAAAGATAGGATTGATGCTAAAATATATGCGACCAGTAAAACCCATCGTTTAGAAATGTTTAAAAATGCCCAAGTTAAAATAGAGGGTAATACAGAGGTTTTTGATATTCAGCTTTTTGAAAGCGCTACCCTAAAAGCTGAAAATTTAACTGCTCAAGAGGTGACGCTAAAAGTTGAAGCCGCAACAAGCGCTTATGTTAATGCCTCTAACTTGATGAGTTTGGATTCTAAAGATGCGGCTAAAACATACCTATATGGTTCTGGTAAAATTACCATTCTCAATTTTTTAGACAGTTCTCAATTATCCAAAAAGTAAAAAACTTCAAGGGTTATACTATTCTTTGTTTTAATGTAACCTTTTTTTATCCATAGAAATCCCCAAAGCGAAGCCACAGGGGTAGCATGCAGATAACCAAGTTGTGGATAGAATAAAGTAGCAATAACAAAATCAAAAAGGTCTAGTTTCTCGGTTCTTTTAGCCTAGCGGTCTGGATCATGGAAGCATGATGATTATACCTCTTTACTATTCATTTCTTTTTTTTTGGCAATAGGTGCGGTGATTAAATGATCAGGAATCCCGAAGCCATCTACGAGCACTTCAATATGTGGTCGAAGTTCAGTACACAGGCGTTCTACACGTTGGCGAATGGCTTTAGATTTTGAACTTGCAATATACCCTTGTTCTAAGTACCAGGCAGCATCACTTCTAATCTCGTGCAGTGCGTAAAGTGCACTTATTTTTTCAAATAGTTCTTGGTGTTTTTTATCCTTCAGCTTTTCAGTAAAAGAAATAAACGTATCAAAGGCTAATTCGCAACTGTAGGCTTTTCCTAAGGCTAATAAATGCGTTTGTACTTTTAAAAATGCGTGATAGGAAGGCACTCCTTTTTTAATATACTCTCGAATCCGCATCGCTAAGCTATAGGTGAGTCTTCTGGTTCTATAGCTGAAAGCGTGTTTATGAAATTTTGGATTGTATAAGTGATCAGCATCTACTTTGTTTGCGTATAATGGATTTATAGTCGTCAGTTTATCGCTCAGCTGCGTACTGAGAAGTTTTAACACAGAAACAAAGCCATTGCTATTAAATTCAGCTTTAAAGTCAGACAAAACACCTTTGGCAGCTAATTGCAATAAAACCGTATTATCTCCTTCAAAAGTGGTGAAAATGTCTACATCGCCTTTTAAATCAGGAATTCTATTTTCAATTAAGTATCCCTTTCCACCGCAAGCTTCTCTACATTCTTGAATGGTATCATTGGCATACCAGGTAATGATCGATTTTAATCCGGCAACTTGGGTTTCCACTTCGCGCTTATCTATAATCGTTTCGTCGCTGTACACCTTCATAATATGCTGCAAGGCGATATCATACACATAGGCCTTTGCAACCGCCGGTGTTAAGCGTAATTGATGCGTTGGATAATCCATCAATAAATCTTCTTGAATCTTGATACTGTCATTAAATTGCCTTCTTTCTAAGGCATGCTTTATAGCAATAGTAAGCGCCATTTTAGCACCCCCCAAACCTGCTCGCGCTACGCAAATTCTACCACCAACCAGAGTACCTAACATGGTAAAAAATCGTTTGTTTGGATTTTTTATGTCCGAATGATAATGGCCATCCTTAGTGATGGTACCGTATTTGTTTAAAAGATTTTCTCTCGGAACACGAACTTGGTGAAACCATATTTTACCGTTATCGACACCGTTTAAACCTAATTTATACCCATTGTCTTCTATGGTAATGCCTTTAAATAACCTATGGTTTTCGTCACGAATTAGCACTAAAATAGCATGCACACCTTCATTTTTACCATTCACAATGAGTTGCGCAAAGACCGATGCCATTTTAGCGTCTAGAGCGTTGCCTATATATTCTTTATTGTCGTTTTTACCTGGTGTATGAATAACGAGACAATCCGCTATGGCATCATAAGTAGCGGTTGTTTTTATGCCCCTTACGTTAGATCCATGCCCAGTTTCTGTCATGGCAAAGCAACCTAGTAATTTAGCGTTTCCAGCATCAGTTAAATATTTGTCGTGATGGTATGTAGTGCCTAATTTTTGAATACTTCCACCAAATAATCCAAATTGAACACCAAATTTTATGGCTAAACTACCATCTACATACATTAGATTTTCAAAGATAAAAGCATACGATTCCATATCATTAACACCGCCATATGCTTCTGGATATGCAATGGCACCGTATTTTTCTTGTGCTAAATAGTGTACTTGATCCAAAACTTTTTCTCTAAAATCTTCTTTTGTTCTTTGAATGTCCCAATTAAAAATTGGGTTTTTCAGTGTTTCATGAAATTTGGAAACGCCAGCTGCAAACTCACCTTTTAAAATAGCATCAATTGCTGAACTATCGTAATAGTCTGAGGTGATTTCTTCAATCACTTCTACATCGAATAAATGATGGTAATGATTGGGCTGTATTCCTAAATTAATTTCAATATGTTTTAACTGCTCGTTTTCTTTTTCGTCGGCATAATAATAGGCTAACAATCGTTTTGAAAAGCTAGTTAAGGGGTAAATATCACTTTTAATTAGTTTTATCTGTGCATGGTTAATGGTACTTTTCCAAGATTTAATCTCGGAATTAGTAGGAGGTGTATGCGGATTAAGCCAGCTTATAAGTATTTTTTTTGCGGTAGTATCTAAAGATTCGTCGTTGTCAATAGCTGTTTTTACAACATTAATTTCAGAGGCAGATACCAAATCATCAGACCAAATCACATAAAAAAAGGGAATGTAAGGGAGTATATTCGCCGTGTAGCTGGTGTTATTTTTATCTTTCATAAAGGTTGCAATTTTTTTAAGTTATGAAAATACGCTTTTATTGGTATTTAATATAAAAAATGCATGTTTTACAAGTGCATACTTTCTACTATCTTTGTAATGTATGAATGAGAATTTAGATCCTACTAATCAGCATTTTTCTCCGGAAGAAGTTGATATCGACAGAGCTTTAAGACCGGTAAGTTTTGGCGATTTTGCTGGTCAAGATCAAATTTTAGAGAATTTAAAGGTATTTGTTGAAGCTGCAAATCTACGTGGCGAAGCCTTAGATCATACCCTTTTTCATGGACCTCCAGGTTTAGGGAAAACCACCTTAGCACATATTCTTGCCAATGAATTAGGGGTCGGGATAAAAATAACCTCGGGACCAGTTTTAGATAAACCTGGCGATTTGGCGGGCTTGTTGACCAATCTTGAGGATCGTGATGTGTTGTTTATCGACGAAATACATCGCTTGAGTCCTATTGTTGAAGAGTATTTGTACTCTGCCATGGAAGATTATAAAATTGATATAATGATTGAGTCTGGACCCAATGCGCGTTCTGTTCAAATAAACTTAAATCCCTTTACATTAATCGGAGCTACGACACGTTCTGGATTATTAACCGCTCCTATGCGTGCTCGCTTTGGAATTCAAAGTAGGCTGCAATATTACTCTACAGAATTGCTATCTACAATTGTTACGCGAAGTGCAGAAATTTTAAAAATGCCGATTACCAACGAAGCGGCTATTGAAATCGCTGGTCGAAGTAGAGGTACGCCTCGTATTTGTAATGCCTTGTTGCGTCGAGTTCGTGATTTTGCACAGATAAAAGGGAACGGAAAAATAGATATCGAAATATCAAAATTTGCCCTAAAAGCCTTAAATGTAGATGCACACGGCTTAGATGAAATGGATAATAAAATATTACTCACCTTAATTGATAAGTTTAAAGGGGGTCCGGTCGGGATTACCACTTTGGCAACGGCTGTTTCTGAAAGTGCCGAAACCATAGAAGAAGTGTACGAGCCATTTTTAATTCAAGAAGGCTTTATCATGCGTACGCCTAGAGGTCGTGAAGTAACGGAGTTAGCCTACAAGCATCTAGGAAGAATTAAAGGCAATATTCAAGGAGGTTTATTTTAGAAAAAGCCTAAAATCTGTCAAGCCAGACATTTAGGTGGGCAGGTAAGTATCTAAGGGTAAGACCAACACTCCCTGCATGAGGCATGTATTACAATTATAGCGATAATAGATTCAGTGATTTTTAATTCAATGAAAAACCTACACACAGTTAAGCGGTTAGAGGTCCTTAAGAATAGCAAGCGAATTCTTAAAAACCCTTTGCCCTTTCACAATGAAAAATTTAAGGAATTTGGACACACCTTTAAAGTTCAAACCGGTTGGAATCAAGATATTGTGTTTACGCAAAACCCCGGTTTTATAAAACATATTCTTCAAAAGCAACACAAAGCCTATCAAAAATCTACCTTACAAACGAAAGACTTAGCGAAGTATATTGGCAATGGCATATTAACCTCAAACGGAGAACATTGGCGAACGCACCGCCGCATGGTACAACCTGCATTTCATAAGAAAAAGTTAGCCAATTTAATGACGACGGTGCGTGAGGCTATTTTGTCTGAAATTAAGGGTATCCCACCCCATAAAACGGTTGATGTTTATGGGTTAATGAGTAATCTTGCCTTTCAGGTAGTTGCACAATCGCTCTTCAGTAATGACAATATTCGAGAGGAAATGAACCGCCTACAGTTTGTTACCGAGACCAATCAACGTATGTTGATTAAAGAAATGCGTCAACCCTATTTAAATTGGTGGTTTAAACTAAGTGGAAAAATAGATAAGCATTTAAAATTATCCGAAGAAGCAAAACAAATTTTAGGAACCTTAATCAATAACCGACGCGATGCTATCCTCGAAAAAGACGATCTTCTAGATATGCTTTTGCAAGCACGGTATGAAGATGGTACACCCATGCCTCAAAAACAATTGATTGACGAAGTATTAATTTTATTTACTGCGGGTCATGAAACTACGGCAAATGTGCTTAGTTTTTTACTGTATTTACTTGCCAAGCATCCCGAAGCGCAAGAGAAAGCATACCAAGAAGCTACAAAGGTAAATTTAGAATCAGCTGATATTTTACCTAATTTGGCGCAGTTGCCTTATATTCAAAACTGTATTGAAGAAGCTATGCGTTTGTTTCCACCGGCTTACGTCATTGATAGAGTAGCCATTCAAGATGATTCTTTCGAAGACATGCACGTCCCAAAAGATACCATGATTTTGATGAGTATTTATGAGTTGCACAGGTATGAAGATTTTTGGGAAAAGCCAGATACTTTTTATCCAGATCGTTTTAATGAAATTGATAAGAAAGTATACCAAGAGTATTACTATCCTTTTGGTGCAGGACCAAGAATGTGTGTCGGAAATAATTTTGCGATGTACGAAATGATTATTACCATAGCCGAAATTCTAAAAAAATATACAATTACGACTGATAGTAACGAGGTTGAGATAAACCCGCTAATTTCTTTGAAGCCTAAGGAAGTGCCGTTACAATTTATCCCTAGAATTTGAATAAAATAGATTGATGTACAATAAAAAAAGCCTGACTAAAATACTACTAGTCAGGCTTTTTTATGAATTTTCAATATTTACTTTAAAATTGCATTCTCGTCTGAAAATTTCCTGTAGCTGAAATAAACAGCACCAACTGCAAAGGCTAATAGCGATAGAAGAATCACGGCATATTGTACCATATCAATGGTACCCGCCATAATTTCTTTAACACCAAGACCAATGTTTAAAACAGGAATTAAAACCGTACTCCATGTTAATTCTATTCCTGGCATCAGTGCTAATACTAAGGGAATAATGATTAACATAATTATAGGGGACGCCTTACTTTGTGCCTCCTTAAAAGAGGTGGCACCCGCTACTAAAGCAATAATAAACCCAGATAAAAAGAGCGAAAACGGGATCAGTAACAATAAAATCATAGTGATAGACTGAATGCTCAACATTTCGCCAATAGCCTCATTAAAAGCAGGCGGAATACCATCAATAAGTTTAAGTCCCACAATTAAGCCCACTAAGTTCAATAAAGCAGGAATAAAACCCAATAAAGAAGCCACAATAGTTTTTCCCAGAAGTACTTTAAATTTTGAAATGGGCAGCGATAAGGTTGTTTCAATAGTTTTTCGTTCTTTTTCTCCTGTTACCAGATCAACAGCCGCTAATAAACAGCCACCCCACATGGTGAGTATAAATAAATAAGGAATAAAACCACCAATTCTTTTTCCGATCACTTCTTTTTGTTCTCCGACTTCAACATAATTTTCGGTAAACGGAGTTAATTTTTCAGTAGGAATATCAAGAGTAGTAATACGTTGTTCCTTTAATTTGGCATTATAGCCTTCAATTAACCTGGTGACACGATTGTTTACATTGTCTTTAGAACCATTTCTGAAAATTTGTACTTCACTCGTACTAAGGCTATCCATTTTAGTATTCCAATCGGCAGGGAATACAATAGCAGTTTGAATGCTTTCGTCATCAATTAATTGTTTAAAATCTTTAGCCTCTTTATAGACCGTAATTTTATTAAGAGTATCGCTAGAAACAATATCGTAGAAAGAAGAAGGCGCATTTACAAGTCCAATTTTAACTGATTTTTCTTGATTGCTTTTTTCAATCATTTCAGTCACCTTCATGGCGCCAAAAATTAAAATAGGCACCAATACTGTGGGTAAAACAATCGAGTTAATAATCGTTTTTTTATCTCTTAGAAGCTCGGTAAGCTCTTTTTTTATAATTATAAGTAAATCGTTCATCTTAAGCTTCTTTTACACGGTTAATAAATTCTTGAGTCAAATTTTTTGCTTTCATTTCTCCCTTAAAGTTTTCAAAGGTATCGTTGTAAATAATACTTCCATTATTGATAATGGCAAGATCATCACACAACAAATCTACCTCACTCATAATATGAGAAGAAAAAATTACCGTTTTGTTATTTTCTTTAGATTCCCGAATAAGTTCAATGATGCTTTCGGCTGTAATGACATCAAGCCCTGAAGTTGGTTCGTCAAAAATTAGTACTTCTGGATCATGAACAAGGGTCCGAGCAATCGACACTTTTTGTTTCATGCCGGTACTCATTTGTCCCATTCTTTTTTTTCTAAACTCGTTAATACCCAATTTTTCAAACAGATATTCTTTCCTTTCTTTTAGTTGAGCTTCAGGAATTTTATATAATTTTCCAAAAAAATCAATCGTTTCATCAGGATTTAAACGCTCGTATAAACCGGTAGAACCCGTTAAAAATCCGATGTGTTTCTTAACTTCATCACTGTTTTTTAAAATATCTACCCCATCGACAATAGCGGTACCAGAAGTTGGCTTAATAATGCCTGCAATCATCCTTAATGTTGTAGTTTTTCCGGCACCATTGGGGCCTAACAATGAAAAAATTCGGCCGGGCTTACAATCGAAAGATATTTCGTTGACTGCATTAACAGTAGTGGTTTCTTTTTTGAATCCTTTTTTGGTAGTTACCGTAAAAGATTTGGTTAGTTTTTCAATATGTATCATCTAAGTTGTTTAAATTGGTACGCTTTGTTAGTAGTCAAAAATAAAAATTGTTACATAGATACTGTTTTTTTATTTTATGATGCGAATTAAAAATTAATAGTTTTACTAGGTTAAAATTTATGTTATCAAAGGAGAAATATACGCAATTAATAAAAGATGAAGCAAAAAGACTTGGTTTTTTGTCTTGTGGTATTTCTAAAGCTGATTTTTTAGAGCAAGAAGCTCCACGCCTAGAAAAATGGCTGCAAAACAATAGTCACGGGGAGATGCAATACATGGAAAACCATTTTGACAAACGCTTAGATCCAAGGTTGTTGGTCGATGGTGCAAAATCGGTCGTTTCACTGCTATTGAACTATTATCCCCAGGAAACGCAAGTTGATACTACTTTTAAGATTTCAAAATATGCGTATGGAAACGATTATCATCATGTGATTAAAAGCAAGCTAAAAGCTTTACAGGAATTTATTAGCGAAGAAATAGGGGAAGTTAGCGGTCGAGCTTTTGTGGATTCTGCGCCGGTATTAGATAAAGCTTGGGCGGCAAAAAGCGGTTTAGGTTGGATTGGAAAACACAGTAATTTAATCACCCAAAAAGTAGGTTCATTTTATTTTATTGCCGAATTGATCATCGATTTAGATTTGTGCTACGACACTCCGGTGACCGACCATTGCGGCACGTGTACAGCCTGCATTGATGCCTGCCCAACGCAGGCCATTACCGAACCTTATGTGGTGGACGGTAGTAAGTGTATCTCCTATTTTACCATTGAATTAAAAAACGAATTGCCCACTGAATTTAAAGGGAAGTTCGATGACTGGGCTTTTGGTTGTGATATATGTCAGGATGTTTGCCCTTGGAATAAGTTTTCTAAACCACATAATGAACCTCTTTTTAACCCGCATCCTGAACTATTAGCGTTTACAAAAAACGATTGGCAAGAACTGACAGAAGATGTTTTTAAAAAAGTATTTCAAAAATCAGCCGTAAAGCGGACTAAATTTTCTGGTTTGAAGCGAAATATTAATTTTTTAGATTAAAAAATCGTAGCGAAGAAAGCACTTAAAAGTGCAGCGTAATAGTTTTCGTTACTAGTTTATACATTTTATTTAAAGGGATTTTTTAAAGTACTATTTTAAAATGCTATCTTCCATGGCTATAAGATATCAAGGGTCAAATTCCCCCCATATATGTTGCAATTCACAAATTAGAAGTCAATTTTAAAACCAACCAATTAAAAATGAAAATTAAAAAACCTAGTTTAAGCTTTTGGCAAATTTTTAATATGAATGTTGGATTTCTAGGAATTCAATACAGTTTTGGACTCCAACAAACAGCTATCAATCCTATTTTTTTATACTTAGGAGCATCAGAAGAAATGCTGCCTATTTTAAATATAGCTGGGCCAGTTACAGGATTAATTGTACAGCCTATAATAGGAGCTATATCTGATAAAACCTGGTCTCCTAAATGGGGTAGAAGAAAACCATTTTTCTTATTAGGAGCTATTTTAGGGAGTCTTTGTTTATTTGCCTTTCCATTAAGTCCAACACTATGGTTTGCCGTTGGTTTGTTGTGGATTTTAGATGCGGGGAACAATATGGCTATGGAGCCTTACCGTGCTTTTGTTGGCGATAAATTACCTGAAAAACAATTGAGTTTTGGGTATCAAATGCAAAGTTTATTTGTGGGTGGTGGGATTGCACTAGCTATGATGTCTATTATATGGTTTCAAGACTGGTTCGGTGGCGCTACAGAAATCGCTGGCGAAATTCCTAAATGGTTGTACTATTCATTCTTTATTGGCGCTTTTTTATCGGTGGCAACTATACTTTGGTCAGTTTTAAAAACACCAGAAATTCCTCCTTCGGATGAAGAAATGATAGAAATAAACAGCTACAGAGGGATGTCTTTTGCGGATCGTTTTAAAATGCCTTTCATAGAAATTTCAAAAGCGGTAAAAGAAATGCCCAAATTTATGTGGAAGCTTTCTGCGGTGTATCTTTTTCAATGGTATGCCTTATTTGTGTATTGGCAATACATAACACCTTTGTTTATGTCGACTATGAATTTTGATATTTCAACGGCGGCAGCCCAATCGGCTAAAATGAGTTTAACTTACAATATTGTTACGGCGATAGTGGCGCTAGCTTTGGTTCCTTTGACTGTTAAATTTGGTGGAAAGAAAATTTATGCATTAAGTCTTTTAGGAACTGCTTTGGCCTTATTCTCAATTCCATATATTGGAGACCCCGTAATGGTTCGACTACCAATGGTTTTATTCGGAATAGGTTGGGCGGCCATGATGGGAATTCCTTATACCATGGTTTCGAAAATTGTTCCTCAAAACAAACGAGGCGTTTATATGGGTATTCTAAATATGATGATTGTTATTCCTATGGGAATAGAGACATTAACTTTTGGTCCTATATTTAAATATGTATTAGGAGATAGTGCCGTCAATGCTATTTTATTTGGCGGGGTGTTTTTTGTAATAGCTGCTGTTTTAGCTTTAAGATTAAATGTGTCAGCTGCTAAACAAGATTTAAATTAAAAGGAGTACATTTTTAAAAATATAGTAAGGTATTAAATAATATTTAATGCCTTTTTTCTGCATCAATCATAGCATTCTTCCGAAGATTCCATGTAAATTTGTTATTCAATAAGCTGTATTATGAGTAAAGAATCTAAACGACGTGAAGCATTAGTGTATCATGCAAAGCCTCAACCAGGCAAAATAAAAATTGTACCCACAAAACCTTATGCAACCCAACGCGATTTAGCCTTAGCCTATTCTCCTGGCGTTGCAGAGCCTTGCTTAGAAATAGCTAAAGACAAGGAAAATGTCTACAAATATACCTCCAAAGGAAACTTAGTTGCTGTCATATCAAACGGTACTGCCGTATTAGGATTAGGTAATATTGGTCCTGAAGCTTCAAAGCCCGTCATGGAAGGCAAAGGCTTGTTGTTTAAAATATTTGCAGATATTGACGGTATGGATATTGAAATTGATACCGAAGATGTAGAGAAATTTATCGAAACGGTAAAAATGATTGCCCCTACTTTTGGAGGAATTAATTTGGAAGATATCAAAGCACCTGAAGCTTTTGAAATAGAACGCCGCTTAAAAGAAGAGCTTGATATTCCAGTAATGCATGACGATCAGCATGGAACGGCCATCATTTCGGCCGCAGCGCTTTTAAATGCACTAGAGCTGACTCGTAAAGCCATTGATGAAGTGCGTATCGTTATTAGTGGGGCCGGGGCCGCCGCAGTTTCTTGTACACGATTGTATAAGGCCTTTGGAGCAAAAGATGAGAATATTGTTATGCTCGATAGTAAAGGTGTTATTAGGTCAGATAGAGAAACCTTATCTGTGGAGAAATTAGAATTCGCCTCGGATAGAAAAATAGATACCCTAGAAGAAGCAATGGTCGATGCCGATGTTTTTGTGGGGCTGTCCATAGCCGATATTGTGACGCCAGAGATGTTGTTGTCTATGGCTAAAAACCCTATTGTTTTTGCCATGGCTAATCCTAATCCTGAAATCGAGTACGATTTAGCCGTAAAAACAAGAAAAGATATTATTATGGCTACGGGTCGTTCTGATCATCCTAATCAAGTGAATAATGTATTGGGTTTTCCCTTTATTTTTCGGGGCGCTTTAGATGTTAGAGCAACTAAGATTAACGAAGCTATGAAAATGGCTGCTGTTAAAGCCTTGGCAGATCTAGCGAAACAGCCAGTCCCTGAGCAAGTAAATATTGCTTATGGAGAAACAAGGTTAACTTTTGGTAAGGAGTATATCATTCCAAAACCTTTTGATCCAAGACTTATTGCCGAAATACCGCCTGCAGTAGCTAAAGCTGCCATGGAAAGTGGAGTGGCTAAAAACCCCATAGAAGATTGGGATAAGTATAAAGAAGAATTGTTACTGCGTTTAGGCAACGACAATAAAATTGTTCGTCTGCTGCATAACAGGGCTAAGATGAGTCCTAAGAAAATTGTTTTTGCAGAAGCAGAACACTTAGATGTTTTAAAAGCAGCACAAATTGCTTTTGAAGAAGGCATTGCAATTCCTATTTTATTAGGTAATAAAGAGCTCATTACAGAGCTTAAAAATGAGCTAGAGTTTGATGCTGATTTGATAATTCTTGATCCAAAAGATAAAGAATCACTGACACAACGAGATCAGTACGCCACGAAATTTTGGGAGAATAGAAAAAGGAGTGGTATCTCTCTTTATGGCGCAAAATCAAAAATGCGGGAGCGCAACTATTTTGCGGCTATGATGGTTTTAGAAGGAGATGCTGATGGAATGATCTCAGGATACTCAAGAGCTTATCCAACGGTTGTGAAGCCCATTTTTGAAGTTATTGGTAGGGCTTCAAATGTTAAAAAAGTAGCTACAGTAAACATTATGATTACGGAGCGTGGCCCCTTGTTTTTGGCAGACACCTCAATAAATATAGACCCTACAGCCTCGGATCTTGCTGAAATAGCTAAAATGACAGCCAATGTGGCAACCACATTTGGTTTTGACCCTGTTATGGCTATGTTGTCTTATGCTAATTTTGGTTCTTCCAGTCATCCAGATGCAACCAAAGTTCGCGATGCCGTTAAGATTTTACATGAAACAGCTCCTGACTTGGTAGTTGATGGTGAAGTTCAGATGGATTTTGCCCTAAACAAAGACTTGCATCAAAGTAAGTTTCCCTTTTCTAAGTTAGCAGGAAAAAAAGTAAATACCTTAATTTTTCCTAATCTGGAGTCTGCCAACATTACCTATAAATTATTGAAAGAATTAAATAAAGCCGATAGTATTGGGCCCATTATGTTAGGGCTCAGAAGATCGGTTCATATTCTTCAATTAGGTGCAGGGGTTGATGAAATGGTAAATATGGTAGCCATTGCCGTTATTGACGCCCAAGAAAGAGAAAAACGTAAAAAAGCGAAAGAGTAATTTATCATGGATTCACATTTTTATGGAGCAAAATTTTGAAGCTTTAGTGACCATATTTACCATTACTTTAACCCAGAACCCAGAACCCAGAACCAACAACCAGAACAGCAGTTATGATTCATCATTTAAAAGGAAAGTTAGTAGAGAAAAACCCTACACATGTGGTAATAGAATGTGGGGGCGTGGGTTATTTTGTAAACATCTCTCTACATACGTTTTCTAAAATTTTAGATGCTGAAAATATTAGCCTTTTTACACATCTTCAAGTAAAGGAAGATTCCCATACCTTATTTGGTTTTTATGAGAAATCTGAACGGGAGATTTTCAGACTTTTACTGTCTGTCTCAGGAATAGGAGCGAGCATCGCCAGAACGATGCTTTCTTCCATGGAGCCCATGCAAATTAGAGATGCTATAGCCACTAGTAACGTGGCCGCAATACAGTCTGTCAAAGGTATAGGAGCAAAAACTGCACAACGTGTAATTCTAGACTTGAAAGACAAAATTTTAAAAATCTACGATATTGATGAAGTTTCAGCCACTTTAAACAATACAAATAAAGATGAAGCGTTATCTGCTTTAGAAGTTCTTGGTTTTGTGCGTAAGCAATCTGAAAGGGTTGTAGACAAAATCGTAAGTCAAGATGCTTCCTTAAGCGTGGAAGATATCATAAAGCTTTCACTGAAAAATTTGTAAGAAGTTTGAAAAAAAGGGCAAAATTAATCCTTAAATCTTTTAGATTTAGGCTACTACTGGTATCTGTAATTTTCTTTAGTGTTTCGCATATGACTAATGCGCAAGAGACAACTGAACAAGAAAATGATTCTGTACAAACAGGAATAGCACTAGGTAAACTTCAATTAAAAAATCCTAAAAGTATTCTTTCTAGATACACCTACGACCCAAAATTAGATCGTTATTTTTACTCGGAGTCTGTTGGAAATTTTGATATTAGCTATCCTATTATTTTAACGCCGCAAGAGTATCAAGCCCTAGCACGAAAAGAAAATATGAGATCTTATTTTAAAGATAAGATTGACGCCTACTCCGGAAAAAAAGAAGGAAGTGAAGAAGCAAGAAAAAATTTACTACCCAATTTCTACGTAAATAACAATTTTTTTGAGTCTGTTTTTGGAGGTAATACCATCGAAGTAATTCCTCAAGGATCTATTGCTATGGATTTAGGGGTGCTTTGGCAAAAAAACGACAATCCGTCACTTTCGCCGCGCCAAAGGACAAATTTAGCCTTTGATTTTGATCAACAAATTCGGTTGAGCATGTTAGGTAAAATAGGGGAGCGATTACAAGTAAACGCCAACTACGATACCGAAGCTACTTTTGATTTTCAAAATATAGTGAAGTTAGATTACACACCGACAGAAGATGATATTTTGCAGAAAATTGAAGTTGGTAATGTGAATATGCCTTTAAATAGTTCCTTGATTCAAGGTGCTCAGAGTCTTTTTGGGATTAAAACCCAACTACAATTTGGAAAAACTACAGTAACTACCGTATTTTCAGACCAGCAATCTCAGAACAGTACCGTAGTAGCTCAAGGGGGAGGTACCCTAAATGACTTTTCAATTACGGCTCTTGATTACGAAGAAGACAAGCACTTTTTCTTATCACAATTTTTTAGAGATACGTACGATAATGCATTACTTAATTATCCATATAAAAATACCCCAGTACAAATTACACGTATTGAGGTTTGGGTAACCAATAGAAGCCAGCAAACGCTGAATGTTCGAAATGTAGTGGCTATACAAGATTTAGGAGAAGCACAAGCAGAAAAAACAAGAATAGGTAGGTTAAACGGTAATCCTCCTGGATTTTTTAATAGCAGTACCGCCGGGGATTTACCTAGAAACGGAGCCAATGATTTTGACCCTAAATTAATAGATAACGGAGGAGTTTTAACCTCTCAAATTCGAGATATTGCAACCGTTGAGGCAGGTTTTAATGTGCCTGGTTATCAAATAAATCAAGGTTTTGATTATGCTATTCTAGAAAATGCAAGAAAACTAGAAGAAGTACGTGACTTTCAATTTGATCAGCAATTAGGGTATATTTCTTTAAATCAACGCTTGAGTAATGATGAGGTTTTAGCAGTAGCCTATCAATACACGTACAAAGGTCAAGTGTATCAAGTAGGTGAGTTTGCTAACGGAGGTATTGATGCTACTACCGTTTCAGGAGGTGCAAGTCCAATAATAAATAATAATACCTTAATTCTTAAATTATTAAAAAGTAACGTTACGAATGTTTCTGATCCTATCTGGGATTTAATGATGAAGAACATCTATACTACTGGGGCATTTAGGCTAAGTCAAGAAGATTTTAAGTTAAATATTTTATATTCAGATCCTACCCCAAGAAACTATATTACGAAAGTAAACGATAATGGTTGGCCGGCTAATTTAGAGGAGCGTATTTTATTGAACCTCTTTAATTTAGACCGCTTAAATATTTATAATGATGCACAGCCAGGTGGCGATGGTTTTTTTGATTTCGTGCCGGGTGTAACCGTCGATACCCAAAGTGGTAGAATTATATTTACAAAAGTAGAGCCTTTTGGAGCGTTTTTATTCGAGACCTTAGGGGGCGGAGTATACGATGTAACGAATGAGCAAGGCTATAACGAGAATCAAAAGAAATATGTTTTTAGGAGCATGTACTCCCTTACAAAGGCTGCTGCTTTAGAAGACGCCGATAAAAACAAATTTTTCTTAAAGGGGCGCTATAAATCCGAAGGAAATAATGGTATTCCTATTGGGGCTTTTAACGTTCCTCGTGGATCGGTTCGTGTTACCGCTGGTGGTCGCCAGTTACAAGAAGGGATAGATTACACTGTAAATTATATTGCAGGAACGGTTCAAATAACAGATCCTTCTTTGCAGGCTTCAAATACACCTATTAACATATCGGTTGAAAATACAGCGGTTTTTGGACAACAAGCTAGAAGGTATACGGGTATTAACATAGAACATCAAATTAATAAAAATTTTGTGTTAGGAGGTACGCTTATAAATTTAAATGAAAGACCTCAAACTCAAAAAGCAAATTATGGCTTAGAGCCAGTAAACAATACTATTTTTGGGCTGAATGGTAATTTTTCTACTGAAGTTCCATTTTTAACCAGGTTAGTGAATAAATTACCGAATATAGATACCGATGTTCCATCTAACTTATCGGTACGTGGTGAAGTTGCTTTTTTAAGTCCTGGAACGCCAAAAAACGATGATTTTAATGGAGAATCAACCACTTATTTAGATGATTTTGAAGGCGCGCAATCCTTAATAGATATCCGCTCTTCTTTAGGATGGTCGTTAGCAAGTACCCCATTAGAATTTTTACCAGGAGGACAATTAGCAGGCAGTTCGCCGACCGATGATGCAAATTTAGAAAATGGATATGGGCGTTCAAAAATGGCCTGGTACTCTGTTGATCCAATTTTTTATTCGATAAGAGATAGACCTTCAGGCGTTTCTGATTCGGATGTTTCATTGAATCAGACCAGACGTGTTTTTATCGATGAGGTATTTCCTGAAACCGACCAAGCGCAAGGCCAGTCAAGAGTGCAAACTACCTTAGATTTGGTGTATTATCCAAATGCAAAAGGCCCCTATAATAACAATCCCAATTTTGCGACAGAACAACCCGATCAAAAATGGGGTGGGATGATGCGTCCTTTAAGTAGTACCAATTTTGAGCAATCGAACGTTGAATTTGTGCAGTTTTGGGTGTTAGATCCTTATGTAGACGGAGTTGCGACAAGCGCTGGAGAATTAGTGTTTAACTTAGGAAACATTTCAGAAGACATTTTAAAAGACGGTCGTAAACAATATGAAAACGGCTTGCCAGGCGTACAAAGTAATGACTTGGTGGCACCAACATCTTGGGGGCAAGTACCCGCAACGCAGTCTTTAGTGTATGCCTTTGATGTGAATGAAAATAATAGAGGTTTGCAAGATGTGGGCTTTGATGGTTTAAATGATGCAGATGAAGCATCAATTTATTCGAATAACACAGGCGCTGACCCTGCTTTAGATAACTTCCAATATTATTTAAATAGAGAAGGTGGAATTTTAGAACGCTATTTAGATTTTAATAACCCAGAGGGTAACTCCCCGGTACAAGTAACAAATACAAATAGGGGTTCAACAACCTTACCCGATGTTGAAGATATTGATCGCGATTTAACCATGAACACCATTAATAGTTATTACGAGTATCGGGTTGCGATTAAACCCAACACCACTATTAATGATCAATACGTTACGGATATTAGAGAGAATGTACTTTCAGGAAATAATATTCCTGATGGTTCTGAAGTTCGAAGCCGTTGGATTCAATATAAAATTCCATTAAGTAACTTTTCAAATGCTATAGGAGGAATATCAGATTTTAGATCAATCAGTTTTTTAAGGATGTATTTAACGGGATTTTCAAGTGACGTATCACTGCGTTTTGCAACACTAGATTTAGTGCGAGGTGACTGGAGAACTTATGCTAAAACATTACAACCAGGGGTTGATGATAACGTTGCCGATGATATTACCTTAGTCGATGTAAATACGGTGAACATCACAGAAAATGAGCGAAGAGAGCCTATTCCTTATAAATTACCTCCAGGGGTCATCCGAGAACAATTGAACAATAACAATACCTTAATTCGTCAAAATGAGCAATCCTTATCATTTGCGGTTGAAAATCTAGAGCCACAAGATTCAAGAGGGGTATTTAAAAATATAAACATAGATGTTCGTCAGTATAAAAAACTGAGAATGTTTATGCATGCTGAGGAGATTTCAGATTCTGATTATTTAGATGGCGAAATACCTTTAGTTGGTTTTTTAAGAATTGGAACAGATTTCTCTCAAAATTTTTATCAAATAGAAATTCCTTTATCATTTACTGATTTTGGCGCTACGCAAGCTGAAGACATATGGCCAGAAATGAACGAATTGGCAATAGATTTAGCTGATTTGAGTAAAGTAAAATCTTTTGGTATTGCCAATCAAACCTTAAATCAAATTAGTTATTACGATATTATTGATGGCGAGGCCATTCCTGTGACAGAATTTGCTCCTAGAACGCTTGGCGTTACTAGAATTGGTATAAAAGGAAACCCATCCTTAGGGAGTTTACGAAGTATGATGGTGGGTGTAAAAAACCAAAGTTCTCAATTTGCAAGGGGAGAAGTTTGGTTTAATGAGTTGCGCTTGGCAGGTTTAGATAATAACGGAGGATGGGCAAGCATTGCAGCAGTAGATTTAAATATTGCAGATTTTGCTGACGTTTCTGCAACGGGGAGTAAAAGTACTTCAGGTTTTGGGGCCGTAGATCAAATGCCCAATGAAAGAGCTCGTGAAGATGCAATTTCTTATGATGTTGTGACCAACTTAAACATGGGGCAACTACTTCCTAAAAAATGGGGGATTCAATTGCCATTTAATTATGGAGTATCCGAACAAATGATTACTCCAGAGTTCGATCCTGTGTATGATGATTTAAAATTAAACGATCGTATTGCAGCTGAAACAACACAAGAAGCTAAAGATCAAGTTTTACAACAAGCGGAAGATTACACCAAAAGAACAAGTATTAACCTCATTGGGGTTCGAAAAAATAGAGGGGAAGAGGCTGAGGAAAACTTTTACGACATCGAAAATTTTACCTTTAATTACTCCTATAATGAAACAAATCATCGCGATTTCGAAATAGCCAATTTACAAGAGCAAAATGTAACTACAGGCTTTGTGTATAACCACAGTTTTAAACCACTGACTATTGCGCCTTTTGTAAAAAAAGATTCACTGTTTACGGGTGCTTATTGGAAATGGTTAAAAGAATTAAACCTTAGTTTACTACCTTCAACGGTAACTGTAAATTCTAACATCAACCGAAATTTTAACCAACAACAGTTTAGAGATGTTTTAGAGCCAGGTGTAGATGCCCTAGATTTACCACTACTGCAACAACGGAACTATTTGTTTAATTGGCAGTATGCTTTAAATTATACCTTAACCAAATCATTGCGCTTAAATATTCAGGCTTCGAATAGTAATATTGTTCGTAATTATTTCAACCAAGATAATAATTCAGCCTCTTTAATTAACCAAGAATTAGATATCTGGGATGGTTTTTGGGATATTGGGGAACCCAATAGGCATGCACAACAATTGCAATTAAATTACGATTTGCCGTTTAAATTGGTACCCGTATTAGACTTTATTACGGGGCAATACAGCTACACGAGTAATTTTGACTGGCAACGTGGTGGCGATGCATTAATTGAAGTTGCAGGTGAAACTATAAATACGGTTCAAAACTCGCACAGGCATGAGTTTTCTTCGAATATGAACCTACAGAAGTTGTATGATTTAGTAGGTCTTAAGAAGGTAAAAGGCAATGCAAAAGCCTTAGCGGTTAGCTCAAAGACAACCGATAAAAATGAAAACACGAATAAAACAAGTCCTTTATTTAATACGTTTATAGACGTTGTCACGATGGTTAAGCGTTTAAATGTGGCTTACGAGCAAACAAGTGGAACAGCCTTGCCAGGATATACCCAATCTATAGGGTTTTTAGGAACGACAAGACCTTCATTAGGCTTTGTTTTTGGCAGCCAACAAGCCGATGTGCGTTTTGAAGCTGCAAGAAATGGATGGCTTACAACCTTTTCAGATTTTAACCAGCAATTTGTTCAAAATATTAATACGCGTTTAAATATCACAGCAACAGCACAGCCTGTAAAGGATTTAACGATCGACTTAAGTGCAGATAGACAGTATCAAAAAAGGTATGAAGAAAGCTTTAGAATCGACGAAATTGGACCCAATGATTATATATACAATAATTTATTAGGAAACGATTTTGGTAATTTTAGTGTTTCTACAGTAATGTTAGGAACGGTTTTTAGTCAAAGCGACGAATTTACTTCAGAAACTTTTGAAACTTTTAAGGAGAACAGAATTACGATAGCAAACCGACTCTTGGCCGATAGAGGTCAAACTCCAGGGGCACTAGATGCTGACGGTTTCCCAGAACAGTATGGAAAAACAAATCAGGAAGTATTGTTGCCTGCTTTTTTTGCGGCCTATACCGGACAAGGTGTAGATCGCGTAAATTTAGATGTCTTTAGAGATATTCCTATTCCTAACTGGACTTTAAAGTATACAGGTTTAATGAATATTAAATGGTTTAAGAGTAAGTTTAAGCGTTTCTCTATTAATCATGGTTATAGAGCAGCTTATAGTATCAACTCGTTTCAGACAAACTTAGAAAAAGTACAATTAGTTTCTGAAGGGCTGCCCACTGTAAATGCAGAAAATTTAGATTTATTACCAGATAACATTATAAGCAATGTAGTGCTCACCGATGAATTTAATCCTTTAATTAAGGTAGATTTTGAAATGAAAAATTCTATGAGTGTTTTGGCAGAAGTGCGCACCAATAGAACCTTATCCTTAAGCTTTGATAATAGTTTACTCACTGAAATTAATGGGAAAGACTATACCGTTGGACTCGGTTATCGCTTTAAAGATGTACAAATGGTCACCAATATTGGAGGACAAAAAACACGGTTAAAAGGCGATTTGAATATTAAATTAGATGCCACCTTACGTGATAATATAACCTATATTAGAAATTTAGATTTAGATAATAATCAAATTACATCAGGGCAAAATTTATTTAATGTAAAGTTTAATGTAGATTATGCACTGACTAAAAATGTGAATGCTTTATTTTTCTATGATCATTCTTTTTCTCAGTTTGCCGTTTCTACAGCATTTCCACAGACTACGATAAACACCGGCTTTACTATTCGCTATAATTTTGGCAATTAATGGCGAGTTGACCACCTCTAAATCCATTTGTACCTATTTGTTGGGGGTTTAGGTATTGAAATTTACAAATACCAATTTGGAAGTTCTTTTATTACAAAAAGTTCATTTTTACAACAAGGTTTCTTCAGGTATCAGGGTAAAGAGTTTATTTTTTTAGAATTCAGCATCTAAAATATGCTTTGGGATATAAGACAAGGATAGGGTTAAGTGTTTTAATAAGGATTGAAATCGTACTTTTTTTTGAATACCTAATATTAATATTTTACATTTGTTTTCTAAACAGATAGAAATACAACATTATGAATATTCCCTCAGAATTAAAATATACAAAAGATCACGAATGGGTTAAAATAGAAGGTGATACTGCTACGGTAGGTATAACTGATTTTGCGCAAAGCGAACTTGGTGATATTGTGTATGTAGAAGTTGAGACTTTAGATGAAACTTTAGATAAAGATGAAGTTTTTGGAACCGTTGAAGCCGTTAAAACAGTTTCAGATTTGTTTTTACCCCTTTCAGGCGAAATTATTGCCTTTAATGAAGGTCTGGAAGATAACCCTGAAGATGTAAATTCTGATCCTTACGGAAAAGGGTGGATGATAAAAATTAAAATTAGCGATAGCTCCGAAATTGATTCACTTTTAAGTGAGGCTGATTATAAGGAACTAGTGGGTGCTTAAAAAATATAGGTTTACAATTTTGTTTATAAGCTGGATGGTGTTCATTACATTACTCAGCTTATTTACGTTTAAGGGTGTCGGAAAAATAGCATCGAACCTCCAGATACCACATTTTGATAAAATAGTACATTTTACATTTTATTTTTTAGCGACTGTTTTAGGAAGCTTTGCCTTATGGGAACTAAAAACAACGCTAAAGTTAAAAACCGCTTTGTTGTATGTGCTTGGATTTTCTATAATTTATGGTACGATTATTGAGCTATTTCAATACAGCTTTACGGAGCATAGACAGGGTGATTTTTTTGATATGTTGGCAAATTCATTGGGAGCATTCATGGGTTGGTTAGTCTCAAAACGGTTAATTTCAAAACGAATTACCTAAAAAATAAAAAAAAATTCTCGTATTTATAAATAAATAATTAAATTAGCTCACATTAAATCTTTGAACTATGGAATTAAAAAAGAATCCTAAAGCAGATATCTCAAGAAATAGCGGTCTATTTTTTGTTGGAGGTTTGGCTTTGGTAATGTTTCTTACTTGGCAAGCCTTGGAGTACAAAAAATATGACGATGTAGTGAACTACGACATTTCTCAAAATGTGGATGATTTACTAGATGAAGAAGTTCCAATGACTGAACAAATAAAAACACCACCACCACCACCACCACCACCAGCTCCTGAAATAATAGAAGTTGTTGAAGATGAGGCTGATGTTCCTGAAACAGTGATTAAAGATACAGAATCAAATGAGGATGAGGTAGTTGCTGAGGTAGCTGATATCGAAGTGGCTGAAGTAGTCGAAGATTTAGACATTCCATTCTCTGTTATTGAAGATGTGCCTATTTTTCCAGGTTGTGAAAGTGAAAAAAGTAAAGGTGCTAAGGCATTAAGAGATTGTTTTCAAGAACAAATGTTCAAGCATATCAGTAAAAACTTTAGATATCCTGAAATTTCTCAAGAAATGGGAGTGCAAGGTAAAGTTTATGTGAACTTTGTAATTCAGAAAGATGGAAGTATTGGTAGCGTTAGAATGCGTGGGCCAGATAAAAACCTAGAAGCTGAAGCTGCTCGTATTATTGGTAAGCTTCCAAAAATGACACCTGGTAAGCAAAGAGGTAGAGCTGTTAGAGTACCATTTAGTATTCCTATTACGTTCAAATTACAATAATACCATCATTTAATTTTCAAATAAAATTTTGATTAAAAACCTCGAAAGCTTTTTTCGGGGTTTTTTTATTACCTCTACTTTAAGAAGTTCAAAATTATTTTTCTAGAATTTTGGGTGGTGCTTATTAAAAATCCCGAACCTAGGCTCGGGATTCTTTTTTGGTACGTTTCTTGTATTTAACAAAATAGTAACACTTTAAACATTCCTATTATGAAAAAAAGTACAAAAAGTACTGCAACAGCCCACGGCAATGGGTTGTGCAGCGAAACGCCCCATGTTGTAAGCTCCAAAGGGAGCAAACAAGATGCAAATTTAAGAAAAAACGGATTTGTGCACTTCCAAATCGGTTTAATTTTGGCGATGTTGCTCGTCTATTTTGGTTTAGAGTATGCGTTTAATAAAACAACACCAAAGCTGATAACACAACAAGTAGAAATTCCAGAACTAGTTGAATTCCCTCCCACAGATTTTGTCATCGAAAAAGAAGAAGTCACTAAAAAAGTTTTTCAAAAAGCAACTAGTCTTGATAAATTTATAGTGGTTGATGACCCCGTTGAGGTTCCAAAAAGTTTAGAATACAAGAACGAACCCACTAAAAATTCAGCTCCTTTAGATGTGGATGCAATTATTGTAGCGCCAATGGATGAAGATCCTAACATCGTAATCCCGTTCGTAGGTTTAGAAGATGCACCTATTTTTCCTGGCTGTGAAAATGTTACGAAAGTCGAACGTCAAACGTGTTTTCAAACTCAAATGCAGAAACACATCAAAAAAAACTTCAGATACCCGGAAGTGGCAATAGCCACTGGAACAAAAGGTACGGTGTATGTGATGTTTACCATCGGGAAACAAGGTTTTATAGAAGATGTGCAATTAAAAGGGCCAGCAAAAATTCTTGAAATTGAAGCTGCTCGAATTATTGACAAACTACCTCAAATGACCCCTGGAAAGCAACATTTGAAACCGGTAAAAGTGTCGTTTAGTATCCCTATTAATTTTCAATTACAATAAAAATCTTGGTTTTTAAGAATTTAACTCGTTGGGCTTTATACCTAACGAGTTTTTTCTTTGGAATACAAATCATTGCTAACACCTTGTTAAAAATACACAAACCTTTTAATTTCGTTGGAGAAATAGCAATCTGGATGTATCTTTGCACTCCAATAAACGAACCGAATGAAAACGGCAGTTAGTGCAGCAAAAGAAGCTTCTTTGTCTTTGATTTTTGCTGATTTTAAGGAAATTACCAAAGCAAGACTTTCTATAAGTGTTGTTTTTTCTGCTATTGCTGGTTACCTGCTTGGGGCACCTGAGGTACACTGGGTGCCCATACTTCTTTTAGCTTTCGGTGGTTACTGTATGGTAGGGGCATCAAATGCCTATAATCAAGTGATTGAGAAAGACTTGGACGCCCTGATGAATAGAACTAAGAATAGACCTATTCCAGCGGGTAGAATGTCTGTAAATCAAGCTTTGGTGATAGCGGTTATTTTAACCATCATCGGATTGGTTTGCTTATATATCCTGAATCCAAAAACAGCCATGTTTGGGGCAATTTCCATATTCTTATATACGAGCGCTTATACCCCTTTAAAAACAATGACTCCACTTTCTGTTTTTGTCGGGGCCATACCTGGTGCTATTCCTTTTATGCTTGGCTGGGTAGCAGCAACTAATGATTTCGGTATTGAACCAGGAACACTTTTTATGATTCAGTTTTTTTGGCAGTTTCCGCACTTTTGGGCCTTAGGTTGGATGCTTGATGAAGATTATAAAAAAGGGGGCTTTAAAATGTTACCTACTGGTAAAAAAGACAAAGGAACTGCGCTACAGATTATTATGTATACCATTTGGATGATACTAATTTCTATAGTGCCCGTATTTGGTTTTACTGGAAAATTAGAATTATCTATTCCTGCTGCACTAATCGTATTTATGTTAGGGCTTGTGATGTTGTTTTTTGCCTTTAAATTATACGAAAAACGTGATAACGCCGCTGCAAAAAAATTAATGTTAGCCAGTGTAAGTTATATTACACTCATGCCCATCGTTTATGTGATTGATAAATTTTTATAAAAAAATAAATGGATTTAACAGAAAGTACATTAGAAGTAAAACAAGGCAGAGCAAAGCAGATGATGCTTTGGTTTGGTATAGCAAGTCTATTAATGACCTTTGCAGGCTGGACGAGTGCCTATATAGTGAGTAGCACAAGGGAAGATTGGTTGAAAGATTTTAATTTACCCGCATCATTTTACATCAGTACGGTGTTGTTAATTATAAGTAGTTTTACTTATATTTTAGCAAAAAAGGCGATGAAAGAAGGTAAATCAGCACGCTGTACTACATTTTTATACAGTACACTTGGCTTGGGTATAGCCTTTATTAGCTTTCAATTTATTGGGTTTTCTGAAATCGTATCTCAAGGGTATTATTTTACAGGACCATCGAGCAGTGTTACTACGTCTTATATATTTTTGATAGCCATGGTGCATATTTTGCATGTAGTCGCCGGATTGATATCATTAATAGTGGTGATTTATAATCAATCTAAAGGGAAATATACCCCTACAAATTTATTAGGATTACAATTAGGAGCTACTTTTTGGCATTTCTTAGATTTACTTTGGTTATATTTAATCCTGTTTTTTTACTTTTATTAAGGAATAGAAATGGTTTAAAAGCTTAGCTCATTAGAAATATTCGGTTTACAATTAAGAAACATTATTTTTTATACATTTTTTAAAAGCAAAAATTTTGTTTAGTTAAAAAAAATGTAAATTTGTGAAAAAATTTATTAACGCTATAATATAAGTATGGATACTACGGTTACAACGGGTGAAGAAGAAAATGTATGGGGTGGAGGAAACAGGCCACTTGGAGCGAGTTATGGAAAATTGATGATGTGGTTTTTCATTGTTTCTGATGCTTTGACATTTTCGGGCTTTCTTGCAGCTTATGGTTTTACAAGATTTAAGTTTATAGAAACATGGCCTATTGCGGATGAAGTATTTACGCACGTACCTTTTGTTCATGGAAATTACCCTATGATATATGTGGCCTTGATGACCTTTATATTAATTATGTCATCAGTGACTATGGTTTTAGCGGTAGATGCTGGTCACAAGTTGCAAAAAAATAAGGTGATTTGGTATATGTTTTTGACCGTTATCGGTGGTGCAATTTTCGTAGGCTCTCAGGCTTGGGAATGGGCTACTTTCATCAAGGGAGACTATGGTGCAATCGAAACAAAAGGAGGTAGAATATTACAGTTTGTAGATTCGAATACAGGAGATAGAGTTGCTTTGGCAGATTTTGCTAAAATAATTGAGGATGAACGTGAACAACTCACCAGAAGTGAAGGTTTTTGGTTCATGGATGAAGGGTCTTTACCAACCTATACTGTAAATGAAGTTTTACAAGGGTTTCAAGCGAGTCCAAACATCGTAGTTCGTACAGAAATGAAAGATGAAAACGGACATAAAACAATATTGTCAAGAGAAGACTCTTTACTAAAGTTAAATAAAGAAGCAACCATTGTTGTAGAAGGAGCAAATCTTGTTCGAAATGAATACGGTTCTAGATTATTCGCTGATTTTTTCTTTTTCATTACAGGGTTTCACGGTTTCCACGTTTTTTCGGGGGTTGTGATCAATATCATTATTTTCTTTAATGTTATTTTAGGGACATACGAAAGAAGAAAGAGTTATGAAATGGTTGAAAAAGTAGGGCTATACTGGCACTTTGTAGATTTAGTATGGGTATTTGTATTTACATTCTTCTACTTGGTATAAAAGATTTAAAAAATAGATAAAATGGCACACGATCATAAATTAGAAATTTTTAGAGGTTTAGTTAAATTCAAGTCCAACGTTAGTAAAATATGGGGAGTACTTATATTTTTAACACTTGTGACTACTGTAGAAGTAGTATTGGGGATAATTAAACCTGCATATTTAGTGCAATCGTCCTTTTTAGGGATGCACTTATTAAACTGGATTTTTATTATTTTAACCCTTGTAAAAGCCTATTACATAGCTTGGGACTTTATGCACTTAAGAGATGAACGCAGTGCATTAAGAAGAACTATTGTTTGGACACCTATATTCTTAGTGTCATATTTAATATTCATTTTACTTTTTGAAGCAGACTATATTCACGAAGTATATTCCAACGGTTTTGTAAAGTGGAATTTTTAAATGAAAAGAACTATAATTAAGAGTTAAAAGAGACGGTTTTACGACCGTCTTTTTTTATTTTTGTACTTTAAATTTAGAGGTTCTAAATTTTTCATTTTCATGGCCATGTTACCCTCAGGTTTTAATTGAACACAGGATTTTACCTTTGTCGAATAAAAGCTTTGAAACGAATAAAAAATTAGAGCGCTAAAGAATAGTTTACCTTATGAAAAAGACATTTGTTTTAGTTGTTCTATTTGTATTTCCAATAGTAGCTTATTTGTTTTTTGCTTCTGGAGTAAATAATTTTGGAAAACTTCCCGTGCTTACTGAAAATATTCAAGATGTTAGTGCGTATAACGCTCAGGTCACTTTTGAAGATAAAATAACAGTACTTGGTTTTTTGGGAGCTGATGTTGATCTAAAAAAGGGAAATGCCTTCAACTTAAATCAAAAAATTTATAAGCGTTTTTATGAATTTAATGATTTTCAGTTTGTCATGATCTTACCTAAAGGAACGGAAAGTAAAGTAGAGGAATTGCAAAAGGAACTGAGTGAGTTAGCCGATGTTAGTAAATGGAAATTTATCTTCATTGACCCTTCAGAAATTGAGTCGGTATTTTCGAGTCTGAAAACGAACTTAGAGTTAGACGCTAGCTATAGTACTCCCTATGTTTTTATCATCGATAAGGACAAATCGTTAAGAGGTAGGGATAAAGAAGAAAATAACGCTATTTTATACGGTTTTGATGCAACTTCAGTAGCAGAAATAAACAATAAAATGATCGATGACGTTAAAATAATCTTGGCAGAATATCGCCTTGCACTGAAAAAAAATAATGCGAATCGCGATATTTAAAAACATCAAAATTAGTTGGTGTTAAACGAAAATAGTGCAAAGCTTAAAGCGCTTTAAAGACAATACATGAAAAATAATTACACCTATGTTTGGGTTTCGGCCATCATTTTAATTTTTGGAATTATTTTTATCCCAAAAATTATTAATAGGCTCAAAACAGGCAGCGTCGTCGAAGCAGATCGTTTAAACCGAGCTAATAATAGCGGTGACTTGGCCTATATAGTTTTGAATGGTGAAAAAAGGAAAGTTCCTAATTTTGCGTTTACCAACCAAGATAGCTTACTGATCACGAATGACGATTTTAAAAACAAAGTATATTTAGTGGAGTTTTTTTTTACGACCTGCCCCACTATTTGTCCAGTCATGAATGAAAACTTAGTAGAAATTCAAAATCAATTTAAGGACTTTGATAATTTAGGAGTAGCCTCTTTCACCATAAATCCGGAATACGATACCCCTTCGGTTTTAAAGCAATATGCGGAAAAATATGAGATCACCAATATGAACTGGCATTTGATGACAGGAGACACCAAAGCGATATATGATTTAGCCAATAGTGGGTTTAATATTTTTGCAAAACAAATGCCTGATGCACCAGGTGGATTTGAACACGCAGGAATGTTTGCTTTGGTGGATAAACAGGGGTTTTTACGATCTCGCGTCGATGATTTTGGAAATCCAATTATATACTACCGAGGCACCATAGCTGAAGGCGAGGGCGAAAATGACCATGGCGAAAAAGAACAAATAAGTATTTTGAAAGAGGATATTAGAAAATTATTGGAAGAATAATCATGGATGCACTAGAAAAAAGAGAAAAGGAATTTAATAAACTAATCACCATAGTTTCTATTATCGTTCCAGTAGTTGTGGCGATTTTATTTACGGTAAAATTACCGAATGTAAAGCCATTAAGCTTTTTACCCCCAATTTACGCCAGTATTAACGGCCTAACTGCAGTGTTACTTATTTTGGCAGTTTTCGCCATTAAAAATGGGAATCGAAAAGTTCACCAAACCTTAATGACTATCTGTATTGCCTTATCATTACTATTTTTAATCATGTACATAGGGTACCATATGACTTCGGATTCCACGAAATTCGGTGGTGAGGGTCTTATAAAATACGTTTATTATTTTATTCTAATAACACATATAATTCTTTCTATTGTGATTATCCCTTTAGTGCTTAGAACCTATGCTAAGGCCTATTTGAAAAAATTTGAAGCACATAGAAAATTAGCGAAAATAACATTTCCTATTTGGTTGTATGTGGCTATAACCGGTGTGATCGTATATATTATGATAGCGCCTTATTACGCTCACGCTTAAATCTAGTATACCATGAAGTTAAAAATTATTGTTTTGCTCTTTGTATTCTTGTTCATCCCGACGCTATTAGAAGCGCAATGTGCTATGTGTCGTGCTGTTTTAGAAAGCGAAGAGGGTCAAAGTACGGCAGAAGGCATTAATGATGGTATTGTTTACTTAATGGCTATTCCTTACCTCTTAGTTGGCGCATTATTCTATTTTGTGTATCGTAAAATGAAGAATCAAGCCTAATTTTTTCCATCAGCTACGAACCTCCAAACTTCCATAAAACATAGGTTTACGCTATTCTTTACATCACTTCAATTTAAGGTCACTTGATCTTATAACTTATTTAAAGTTTATAGAAACTTGTTTTGCTATTTATTTAGGTATATTACTATACGAGATAGCTTAAGTGCGAATGTTTCTATAATATTGGCGAGGACAGATAGTGTCTTATCCATAAAGGAAGCCTTGGTACAATACGATGATAAAACTAAAAAACCTTTTGTTGAAAAAGCTATAGGAGAACAAGAATTTGAACGAACAGCTATTGAATTAGGAATTAGGGATGTGATTAATATGGAGCTGAAGTCCGGAAGTAAAGTACAAGATAAAATTAAAGTAGGGAATACTCTTATAAAAGAAGAAGAAAATAATTAGATTTGATTATTTGATAAATGTTTGATTTCCATAGCGTTATATCCTTCTAAGGGTTATTTACAAGCTTAATTTTTATTTTAACAGATATTATTTACATTATTATGTAACAATTACAACATTTGTAAGTCTAACAGTCAACAAACTAACAAATCCTAATATGATTGAAATTAAAAACCTTCATAAATCCTATAAAATGGGAAGCAATTCCCTTCATGTATTAAAAGGAATCAACTTTTCTGTAGAAGAAGGCGAGTTGGTTGCAATCATGGGTTCATCGGGTTCGGGTAAATCAACCCTATTGAACATTTTAGGGATGTTAGATGAGCTAGATGAAGGCTCATACACTTTAGACGGTGTTCCTATTAAGAATTTAAACGAAACCAAAGCGGCACAATATCGCAATAAGTTTTTAGGTTTTATTTTTCAATCTTTTAATTTAATTAATTACAAAAGTGCTGTTGAAAATGTAGCATTACCGCTATATTATCAAAAGGTTGGGCGTAAAGAACGTCAAGAAAAAGCCTTGAAGTATTTAGAACAAGTAGGTCTAAAAGAATGGGCGACTCACTTGCCAAGCGAACTTTCAGGAGGTCAAAAGCAACGTGTAGCTATCGCTCGAGCCATGGCTGCAGAACCCAAGGTACTACTCGCAGATGAGCCTACAGGGGCTTTGGATAGCACAACTTCGTATGAAGTAATGGACTTAATTCAAAAAATTAACGATGCGGGCAATACCATTTTGGTGGTGACACACGAACCTGATATTGCCGATATGTGCAAACGTATTGTGCATTTAAAAGATGGGGTCATTGTAGAGGACAAAAAAGTTAAGCAAGTAAGAGCATCACAATATGTTTAGTAGAGATAATTGGCAAGAAATTTTCCATAGTATAAAGAATAACAAAATGAGGACTTTCCTCACTGGTTTTTCTGTAGCGTGGGCTATTTTTTTAATGGTTTTAATGTTAGCTTCTGCTAACGGTTTAGTGAATGGTTTTGATGACCAGATGGGCGACTCTGCCTCTAATGCAATTACGATAAGCTCCAGAAGAACTTCAAAAGCTTTCGGTGGTTTTGAAGCGGGCAGGCGCATTCAATTTACCAATGATGATATTGAATTTATAAAACAAAGTTTTAAGGGAGATTTCGAATATATCACCCCTGTTTTTTCTAAAGGCGCTACGGCGAAATATAAAAAAGAAACAGGAGCATATCAAATAAACGCGGTAAATGCACAAATGCCTTTAATCAGTGAAATTGAAATGCAAGACGGTCGTTTTATTAATCAAAACGATGTTATAAAAAACGAGAAAGTTGTCGTCATAGGAGCTAAAATTGTAACAGATTTATTTAAAGAAGAAAATCCTGTAGGCAAAATGCTAGAGATTCGAGGGTTGCCCTATAAAATCATAGGCACTTATGGCGATGATTCAGGAACCGGCGCCGAAAATACTATTTACGCACCAATAAGTACCTTTCAGCGTAATTATAGCAATACCTCCGACATTGACCAAATACAGTTAACGTACAATCCAAAATTTAACCTAGAAGAAGCCATAAATCTTTCTAATAAAATAGCCATCTTATTAAAACGTAGGTATTCAATATCACCAGACGACCAGTCTGCTTTACGAGTAGATAATAGAGCAGAAGCCTTTTCTGATATTGGACAATTTAAGAATGTACTTTTTGGAATTACCATCGTAATAGGCATGCTTATTTTAATTTCGGGTATTGTGGGGATTGGTAATATTATGGTGTATATCGTAAAAGAGCGCACCAAGGAAATTGGGATAAGAAAAGCGTTGGGAGCAAAACCAATAGATATAATAGAATTGGTCTTGTTAGAATCTGTTTTTACCACTGCCATTTCTGGCGTGGGCGGATTATTAATAGCCTCTGGAATTATGGGTGTGTTAGGACCTTTGCTAGACTCGCCAGGTTTTAGAGACCCTAGTGTTGATACTAATATTATGGTTATTGTAACGATAATACTCATAGTATCTGGTATCGTTGCAGGATTATTACCATCAATAAAAGCAGCAAGAATTAAACCAATTGAAGCCTTAAGCAGTAATTAGTATGTGGATATTCGATAAAGACATGTGGATTGAGATTATGAATACCTTAACAAAAAATTTGTTTAGGACTTTCCTGACAATGTTAGGTGTATTTATAGCCATGATTATTTTACTTCTGTTGTTAGGTGCCACAGCAGGCTTAACAAATGGCTTTAATGACATTTTTGCAGGCACTACCACTAATAGTTTATTTGTTTTTGGAGGATCAACATCTGAACCCTATAAGGGTTTTGAACGGGGTAGAACTATTTCTTTTACGACCGATGATGTTGAACTTATAAAGAAACAAATTCCAGAAATTGATGTGATGGCACCAAGAGTAGGTCTTGGTGGTGGGGTACAAGTATATAGAAACGGACAGTCAAGTGGATCATCTGTTAATGGAGATTATCCAGAAATTGATGATGTCACTAAAAAGAGAATTGTTAGAGGTCGTTTTTTAAATCAAAATGATATTAATGAAACCAGAAAAGTATGCGTAATTGGTCAAGAAGCCTACGAAATACTTTTTGAAACGAACGAAGATCCTTTAGGACAAAGTGTTCGTGTGAACGGAGTTTATTTTACGGTTGTAGGCGTTTTTAAAAAGAATGAACGCATTGATATTGACGGAGAAAATGTTGTTTTTGTTCCGTTTACAACCTTTCAGAAAACATTTGGTTCAGGAAATAGAGTAGGGTTTATGGCCATGACTATTTTTCCAGAATATAAAGTACCACCTGTAGAAGAAAAAATAAAAGAAATTTTAAAAAGAAAGTATAGCATTAATCCAATTGATGATAGGGCTATAGGAACTTTTGATCTTTCTCAAATATTTGAAGGTATTTCTGTATTTACTACCGCATTAAAATGGTTTTCTATTTTTATCGGGGGCTTTACACTCTTGGCAGGTGTGATAGCCGTTAGTAATATTTTACTAATTACGGTAAAAGAACGAACTAAAGAAATTGGCGTAAGGCGCGCACTTGGAGCAACTCCAATTATAGTTAAAAGACAGATTATCATGGAGGCAATTGTAATCACAGTGTTTGCAGGGATTTTAGGATTTGCGTTTTCTGTAGGCGTTTTGGCTATTGCAGATACTATTTTAAGTGGCATGGAAGATATTCCCGTTAAAAAACCAATATTTGGCACTGCCGAATTTATTGGGTCCTTTGTCTTAATGATCGGATTGAGTATTTTAATCGGATTAATACCTGCAAACAGAGCAGTAAGAATTAAGCCAATAGACGCCTTGAGAGAAGAATAATAGTTAACAAATAATAATTAAATTAATAACAATTACATTAACAAATAACCAATGAATAAATTTGTAAAATACGCGTTGATAGCATTACTTGCGATTCTTGTTTTATGGGCAGTATCCTACTTTATAAAACAAAACAGTACTCCTTCTGAAGCTTTTGCTACAGATACACTCACAGAAGAAACAATTACGAATAAAATTGTAGTGACTGGTAAGGTAGTTCCTGAAGACGAAATTGAAATTAAGCCTCAAATTCCGGGAATAATCGAGAAAGTTTATTTAGAAGAAGGCGTAACAGTAAAAGCTGGTGACCTTATTGCCAAAATTAAAGTGGTTCCCAACGAACAGGCATTAAACGGAGCTGTAGGACGTGTAAAAAACTCCGAAATTAATCTTGGTAATGCTAAAATTGAGTACGACAGAAATAAAATATTATTCGATAAAGGCGTAATTGCAAGTCAAGATTTTAATACAATCCAGTTGCGATACAATCAAGCAAAACAAGAACTAACGAATTCTCAGTTAGATTATCAAATTATTAAAAAAGGTTCAGCAGGTGGGTCTTCGAGTGCAAACACTAATATTAGAGCCACGGTAGCGGGTACTATTTTAGAAATTCCTGTGGAAGAGGGCGATCAAGTAATTGAAAGTAATAACTTTAATGATGGTACTACTATAGCAACGATTGCTGATATGACTAAAATGATATTTGAAGGAGAAGTTGATGAAGCTGAAGTAGGAAAACTAAAAGTAGGTATGCCCTTAAAAATATCTTTAGGTGCAATGGAAAATGCAGAATTTGATGCCAAATTAAGATTTGTAGCGCCAAAAGGAACAGAACTAGATGGTGCTGTTCAATTTAGAATTGAAGGTGATATGGATATAACAGAAGGGAAGTATGTTAGAGCTGGTTACAGTGCAAATGCGGCCATTGTTATTGAAAGTAAAGAGAAAGTATTAGCTATTAAAGAAGCATTATTGCGATTTGATAAAGAAACTGAAAAGCCTTACATAGAAGTCTTAGTTGGTGAAAATAAATTTGAGAAAAGAGATATTGTATTAGGAGTAAGTGATGGTATTTATGTTGAAGTTTTGTCTGGAGCAACTAAAGAAGATAAAATAAAAATCTGGAACGAAACTGCTAACGTACAAGGCGGATTTAGAAGAGGTGGTAATAATTAAATTTGAGATTCTTAAGAAAGTTGAAAAGATATTTTCGACTTTTAGTAAATTCAAAAAATAGTATATAGATGAAAAAAATAGTTTTTCTTATTGTAATTTTAGCAGGCTTTTCAGCAAATGCTCAAATTAAAAAATGGACACTTCAAGAGTGTGTAGAGTACGCTGTAGATAATAATTTAACCATAGAACAATTTGAGCTTGATCTAGCAACCGTGAAGATTGAAGAATCTGATGCTTTTGGTGATTTTTTACCGAGCTTGAATGCTTCTAGTTCAGCGTCTGGGCAAACAGGTCTTTCTTTTGACCCCACAACAAACCAAGCGGTAACGACCACTATTTTTACGGCAACAGGTGGAATTAGCTCTGGACTTACTTTATTTGATGGTTTGCGAAATGTACATCGCTTAAATAGAGCAAAAATGAATGCTATTGCAAGTCAGTATCGTTTGGATGATTTAAAAGATGATATTCGATTAAATGTTGCAAATGCCTACTTATCAGTTCTCTCTAATAAAGAATCTTTACGTGTTTTTAATGCACAATATGAAGTGACTAAACAAGATTTACAACGGACTAAAGAATTGGTAGAAGCCGGTGTTGTGCCACGAGGCGATTTGTTAGAGGTAGAAGCAACAGCAGCCAACCAAGAGCAGCAAATTGTAAATAGTGAAAATTCAATCTTGATTTCAAGAATTAACTTAGCACAATTATTACAGATTACAGATTATGAAAATTTTGATATTGCTGATGAATCCTTTGAAATTCCTCCATCTGAAATTTTAACAAATTCACCAAAATCAATCTATGAAAAAGCCTTAACTTTTAGAAACGATATTAAGGTTTCTGAAATGAATGTGGGTTTGGCTGAGAAAGATTTAGAAATTAGTAAAGGTGCGTTATTACCTACCGTAGGCGCATTTTTTAATTATAACACGCGATATTCAGGCCAACAAAAGCAAATAGATTTTATAGATCAATTGTGGATTAATGACGGTATTTCTTACGGAGCCCAATTAAGTATTCCAATTTTTAATGGCTTCGGTGTAAAAAATAACATCAAGCGTTCTATGATTAGTATTGATAGAGCTAACGTTCAACTAGAACAGGAAAAACTTGCTTTAGAAACTACAATTAACCAGGCCTACGTTGATGTAAAAAGTTTTTCAAAGGCTTATGAAGCTTCAGAAAAAACAGTAGCTGCACGTAGATTGGCATACGAATATTCAAAAGAACGTTTTGATGTAGGCTTAATGAACTCTTTCGATTTTAGCCAGGCACAGGCAAGGGTAGATGATGCAGAAGCACAATTAATCCGTACTAAATACGATTATATTTTTAGGTTAAAAGTATTAGAGTTCTATTTTGGGATGCCAATTTCTTTAGATTAGTACCTTACTCGTTTATGTATAGCATAATGAAACCCATAAGCAATTATGGGTTTTTTTGTTTTGCTTGATGCATGTATCTTTGCCATATGGCAATAATTTTAAACCTAGAAACAGCAACGACTAATTGTTCTGTTAGCATAGCGGAAAAGGGCAAACTAATCGCACTAAAAGAGTACAACAGCGCTGAATATTCTCATGCTGAGCAATTGCATCTTTTTATTGAAGAGGCACTTAGAGACGCGAATTTAAGCTTAGCAAATGTAGCTGCGATTGCTGTGAGTAAAGGCCCAGGGTCTTATACGGGCTTAAGAATTGGTGTTTCGGCGGCAAAAGGGCTTTGCTATGCCTTGGATATTCCATTAATTGCCATCTCCACCTTAAAAAGCATGGCCTACCAAGCAAAAGGGGAACCCATAGATTTTATCATACCCGTTTTAGATGCGAGAAGAATGGAAGTTTATTCTTGTGTTTTTGATACCCACCTAAATGAACTTAGACCCACCAAGGCTGAGCTTATTGACGAACATTCTTTTGAGGCGTATAGCAGTCAAGGTACGGTTTTATTGCTTGGAAGTGGCGCAGAAAAGTGTAAAGAACCTCTTAAAACCAAACCCAACATCAAGTATAGAACAGCGCTAATCCCTTCTGCAAAAGATATGGTAAGCCTCTCATTTAAAAAGTTCAAAGAAAACAACGTTGAAAACGTTGCTTACTTTGAACCTTACTATTTAAAAGATTTTATGCTTCAGAAAAAGGCTTAGGTTCCGCTTTCCGCTAGGTGCAATGAAAATTTAAAACTCAACACTTAGCACTCAACATTGTTAACCTTATTTGTTGTATTGCACGACTTGTGGGAATGGAATTTCAATACCTTCTTTATCAAAAGCCATTTTAGTTTCTTCTATGACATGAAAATGTGCATCCCAAAAATCTTCATTTTTAGCCCAGAAACGTAGGGTTAAATTCACAGAACTGTCTGCTAAGGCGTCTACATAAACTACGGGTTCTGGATCTTTTAAGATGCTCTCCTTCGAGGCACAAATTTGCAAGAGGACATCTTTCGCTTTTTTAAGATTAGAGCCATACCCGATACCAATAATAATTTTATCTCTGCGGGTATCTTTAGCATTGTAATTAATAATGTTATTATTCGAAAGTTGGCCATTAGGCACTATCGCTATTTGATTCCCAAAGGTGCTTAATTTTGTAGTAAAAATTGATATTTCTTGTACGGTCCCGTCAACGCCTTGAGCTGATATAAAGTCACCCACTTTAAAAGGCTTGAAAAGTAAAATCAATACACCACCTGCAAAGTTAGCTAACGAACCTTGTAGGGCTAAGCCAATAGCTAAACCAGCTGCCCCAATAATGGCGACAAGAGATGAAGATTGTACGCCAAGCTGAGTGATGACTAAAACAAAAAGAATTATTTTAAGTACAATACTGATTAAACTTTGTAAAAAAGTTTCTAGAGAAGGGTCGTATTCATGCCTTTTAAAAAAGCTTCTCACCATTCTGTTGATAAATCTAATAGACCATAAACCCACAGTAAATAGGATGATGGCTAAAATTAAATGTGGTAAGGCGTCCCACAGCCACTTGATGGCATTATCTATATATTCTTGATAATTTGCTAAGTCTTTCATTTTCAGTTTATTTTTATACTACAATTTTTAAAGTGCAAAGAACGTAAAATGAATAGCATATTACAACCTCATTTATGGATAGCGGTAAAACTATTGTCTTTAGAATTATTTTAAGGTACGTATTAGCTTTTCGACATTAATTTGCATAAAAAAAAGCGCAAATTGCGCTTTTCTTCTAGAATTAATCTTCCAACAGTTTTCTTTTGGGTTTTCTATGTTAATTGACCTCAAAGGTAATTTTTACATTCACCCGATAATCTATAATTTTTCCGTCTTGAACTGTTGCACTTTGTTCGTTAATATACACGGATCGTATATTTTTAACACTTTTTGAGGCCTGAGATACCGCGTTTTTTGCCGCATCTTCCCATCCTTTTTCAGAATTTGCCAAAACTTCAATTACTTTTAAAATAGCCATAATAGTTGTTTTATAGGTTTCTCTGAAGATAAGAAATTTAGCACGAAATCAAAAAAATTAGAAGCCCAAAATTAGCCATTCAAAGCAACGACGTGCTGTACTTGATCTCCCATCATATTTTTAAGCATGTTTTCAATGCCATTTTTTAACGTAAATGTTGACGAGGGGCATCCACTACAAGCACCTTGCAAAATTACATTTACTGTTTTACTGGGTTCATCATAAGATTTAAAAAGAATATTACCGCCATCACTAGCTACAGCAGGCTTTACATATTCTTCTAATATATCGATAATTTTTTTTGAGGTATCGTCTAAATTAGCATCTTGCAATTGAGTTTTAGGAGCTTCCGCTTTTTTCTGTACAACACTTTCAGCAGTAACTACTTCATGTCCATCCGCAATAAAATTGCGAATCAATTCTCTAATATCAAAGGTCACTTCGTTCCAATCTGCAACATCATATTTAGTAACAGAAACATAATTCTCATCAAAAAAAACTTCTTTTACAAAGGGTAAGTGAAATAATTTTTTAGCTAGTGTAGAATCTTTCGCTTCATCGATATTCTTAAATTCAAAAGCGGTAGGTACAATAGCTTTATTGGCAACAAATTTCATGACTGCTGGGTTGGGTGTGCTTTCGGCGTAAACTGTTGCAGGAACTTTTTTAGGATCTTTATTTTCGTAAACAATAGGTTCCCCACTATTCAAGTACTCTACCAACTGCTGGGCAACTTCGTCTTTTACATCATCCCATGCTACGATACTAAAACGCTCTAAGGCTATAAAGTTCGATGCGATATATACGGTTTTTACAAAGGGCAGATAAAATAATTGTTGTGCTAAGGGAGAATTTTTAGCCTCGTCGATATCCTTGTATTCGTAATTAGTGCTATTCGTTATAAAATGATTGGTATCAAATTTAAGAATGGCCGGGTTGTTGGTTTCGACTATCGTAATAGAAAATTCTTTCATCTCTTTCAATTTTCTACAAAAGTACGAAATGAATTAGCGTGTTTTTTTTAATGCGCAAAAATTATTTTTTTCATTTAAAGGGATTGGCTAGCCGAATAAACTAATTATTGGCGAAATCTGTGTTAAGGATGCCTATAACAGGTAAACGTAAACATATGTTTTTCAGGGATAAAGATATCTGTACATAATATTGTTATATTTAACTCGTTATATTTTATATTTGAAGCTATACAACATTTGCATTCCAAAAACATGACCCTCAAAAAACGCTATTCGTTTTTAATAACTTTCGCTTTTAGCCTTTTTACCTGGGCACAGGAAGGAATTCCAGTATATTTTGATTACCTGTCTGACAACTATTACTTGGTTCATCCTTCTATGGCAGGGATTGGCGAAGGTGGAAAAGTAAGACTCACCGCCAGAAAACAGTGGTTTGATATTGATGATGCGCCTAACTTACAAACTTTAAATGCCCATTACAGAGTGGGTGATAGAAGTGGCATCGGGGCCATTTTATTTAATGATGCCAATGGGTATCATTCACAATCAGGCTTAAAACTCACCTATGCCCATCATTTGAGATTGGGAGGGGAGATACGGAGCTTAAATCAACTATCTTTTGGTTTAAGTACCACGATTTTACAAAGTAGCTTAGACGAAAGTGAGTTTAGGTCGGTCACGCCAGACCCGGCATTGGTTGGTTCTAAAATAAGTGATGCTTATTTTAATATAGATTTAGGCATGTCTTATAATTTTCTGGAATTTTACGCTCATGCCACCGTACTTAATGCCTTGAGTAGTAAAAGAAATATTTATTACAAGGATAGAACCGATAACCCTAATATTGGAATATTTGATAATTTAAGGAGGTATTTATTTTCTGTCGGGTATGTGTTTGGAAGAGATGTTTGGCAATTTGAGCCATCCACCTTGTTTCAAATGACAGATTTTACCCAAGAAAAAACAATAGATATCAATGCAAAAGTCTATCGAAATATGGATTTTGGAACCGTATGGGGTGGCGTATCTTACCGAAGAAGTTTTGACGGCGCTCAGTATGCTACAGGAACAACATTTGGTCAACAAAGGTTACAATTAATAACGCCCATTGTTGGTCTGAATTATAAAAACTTTATGGTTTCTTATAATTACTCGTATCAAATGGGTGATATTCGATTTGATAATGGTGGTTTTCATCAAATTACCTTAGGGTTCGACTTTTTACAATCAGAAAAACGTTACGATTGCAAATGTCCGGCCGTGAATTATTAATAGGCATAAAGCGAAATTTGTATTCAACTATGGCGGAATAAACAAAAACTGCCACCGCAATACTAAAAAAACGAAAAAATCCTGTGGCTTTAGCACAGGATTTTTTATTTTTCTAAGCATTATTCATCCCATTTGTAATTCTTTTTTTCTGCTTGCCTTTTAATAGCAAAAAACATGGCGTTTTCAAGTTCCCCTGTCGCTTTTTCTTGATTTTTTAATAGGTAGCTTTCACGTTTTTTATTCAGATTTTGAATTTCAGTTTGAATGCTTGTTCTTGAGGCTTTTTTATCCGCAATATAGGCTTCAATTTCTTTATTTGATTTTTGTTTTAATGCTAAAGGTAGCAGGCTTTTGTCAATTTTTGAAACATCAAAGTCTGAGTCATCAGCGGCGTCTACTAAATCCCAAGACGAATTATTATACAGTCTAGAGCTTTTGCTCACTGCTCTTTTAACCGCAACTGCCTCTTCAACTTCCATGGCATTCGCATCTTGCAAGGATTGTTTTTTTAGCTTAGCACTGCCTAATGACCCGTAAGAAATATAGGTATTGTTCAATTTTGTATTTAACCGAACAATATCGGCATCATAGGGCGTATTGATGTAAGCTATTCTTTTGTTATGGTCAATGGCAATATAATCGCCTCCTGTTAAAATTGCGGCGTCTTTCCACTGGCTAGAAATCCCTTGTTCGTAATTACCACAGAATATGGTATTTACGACCACATTTTTTTTCTTGGCGTTAGCTACCGCATCTTTATAATTTAGCTTTCCTTGTGTAAAAGGCTCGTTTCCGGCAATGAAAATTAATTTAAGATGATCTGCATTTTTGCCCCAATCTAATTGGCTAAGTGATGTTTGTATGACCGTACCACAGTATTCTTCACCACCATTAGTGGTTAACGAAAATAGCTTTTCTGATATTTCGTCTAAATCACTTGTAAAACCTAATACTTGTTGAATATATCCTTCTTGCGAAGAAAGATCATCATTGCCATATTGATACAAAGCAATTTCTAAATTAGGACGAATATAATCGGTATATGGTGCATTTCCACAACGTGCTTTTACGTAAGCAAATTTATTTACAATATCCCACAATTGAGATTTTGCTTGAGCTATAAGTCCGTCCATACTGTTGCTGGTATCTAATAGGAGAGCAACTTTTACCGTGTTTGTAGTATGCTTATGGGGAATAACATCGCATTGTGCCATTAAAGTTTCTGGTATGTTATCCTTAAGGATTAGCTCGGAACCATACGTTGTACCCATCGTTAAGGCCATCATTCCAAAGCTTACTAGTTTTATACTATTTTTCATACGTCTATATTTTAGAGGATTAAATTTTATGGGATGAATCTATGCCTAAAGTTTTTTGGAAAAAATAGCCAATGAGGGAACCTCCCTTTTCAATGCGTCAAGGTGGAGGATGAGTTTGTTAAAGGGCTAAAACCACGTAATAGGTCTTTTAAACTCTTGTTTTTCCATTTTTTAGTATCATTTAAAACAACTAAGTTTATCCTTATATTGAACAGTGATGTATAAAGCAGTAATTGTATTGAGTATTTTCTTTTTAGGCTGTTTTACGAGTTTTTCGCAAAACAGTCCAGCAACCTATAGTTTTGAAATCAAGGGTTCTGTTAAAGGAAAAGAAAATAGAGAACCAATTTCTGGGGTTCGGGTAACTACAAGTAGTGGCGGCTATACCGTTACAAACGGTTTAGGCGAGTTTAAAATTAAAGCATTTATAGGTGATCAGCTCCGTTTTGAGAGTGCTGATTTTCAAACCGTTCGTCATCGAATACAAAGCGATGATGATGTAGATGTATTGGTGCAAGACTATGCACAAGAGCTTAAAGGCAATAGTAACCTTGAGGCTAAAAGTGCTATTCGATCTATGTCTTTTACAGATTCTGCTACGTATTATAAAAAAATAAATATTGATAAAAGTATCGACTTTGTTACCAGGGCTATTGGTGAAATTGGACCAAGAGGTGACAAAAAAGCACTAGCCAGAGCCTATACCACTTTGGGAGAAATATATCAATATTACAAACAATACGATTTGGCTATTGATGCACTTACAGCTGCATTGGCGAATGAAAAATCAACAAAAACCGAACTCTTGTTGGCAACTAATTATTTGTTACAGAAAGAGTTTGTCAACGCAGAAAATAGTTATGCCACCGTTTTAAGAAAAAAAGGAATTTCGAATTTTGAAAAAATTCAAGCTTATGAAGGTCTAGGAGATGCTTTTCAGGCCTTGAGAAACAATAAAAGTGCCATTGAGAATTATAATAAAGGCTTGGATCTAGCTAAAACGAGTGGCATTTCATCAAAAATAACAGATTTAAATTCAAAAATAGGCGATGCACTTGTGGCTGATGACAATATAGAAAAAGCCCAAGTCTATTATGGGAACTCCTTGCAACTTTCCAAACAACAAACACCTCAAAGAGCGGTTCAAGAAAAGGAAAAGGTGGCAGATTTTTACAACCAACAAAATCAGTTTGATAAAGAGGTGGTGTTGCGAAAAAAAAGTTTAGAAGATTTAAAAGCGGTAAAACAACCAACGGAGAGAGTAGCTAAAAATAGTCCTGATGGCATAAATTCAGATTCTATTTCTTCACAACGCATCAAATACAAAATTGGGAACGCCTATTTGCTGCAACAAAAGTATGATGAAGCGATTCCTTTTTTAGAAGAAAGTATTAAAGAGGCAAATGAAGATGATGATTTAATTGTTCAAAAAGATGCCACACGGAAATTATCAGAAGTCTTTGAGTACAAAGGCGACTTTTCAAAAGCATACGAAACCTACCAAAAATATGTAGCCCTAGTAGATACACTTTATATCAGAAAGGAACAAGAAATTTCGAGAGCTGCTCGTTTCAATCGAGAAATTACCGCAAAACAAAACCGAATTTCAGGTTTAGAAAAGGAGCGAGAACTGTACCAAAGTAAGTTCGATTTAGCCTTGACGAGTGAACAACTGGTAGAACGTCAAAAGTGGTTCATCTATTCTTTAGTCTTCGGTATCTTGCTTTTGGGTTTAACCACGTATTTTTTTTATCGAAGTAATAGGCAACAAAAGCTAGCCAATAACTTATTGGCTTTAAAATCGCTCCGTTCGCAAATGAACCCACATTTTATTTTTAATGCTCTAAATTCTGTAAATAATTATATTGCTAAAAGCGATGAACGAAGTGCAAACAGGTATTTAAGTGAATTTTCTACGCTCATGCGCGCCGTTTTAGAAAATTCAGAAGAAGATTTTATTCCTTTAAGTAAAGAAATAGAACTGATAGAACTCTATACCAAATTAGAACATTCTCGATTTGCAGATAAGTTCGAGTATACCATAAGCGTAGAAGAACATATAGATGTTGCGGCGTATGAAATACCGCCCATGCTACTTCAACCTTATATTGAAAATGCCATATGGCATGGGTTGCGGTATAAAGAAGAGAAAGGTTTTTTGAAAATAGACTTAAAAGCAAAAGCAAAAGATGTCATTGAAATTAGCATTAGTGATAATGGTGTCGGGAGAAAAAAATCGGCAGCTCTAAAAACTACCCATCAAAAAATGCAAAAGTCAAAGGGGATGGGTAATATCAAGAAAAGAATCGATATTTTGAACGACATGTATAAAGACACCGTAGGTGTTTTTATAACCGACTTATATGAGGACGGAACAGGAACAAAGGTGATTTTTAGTTTAAAAAAAAATAGGTAAATGTTAAACGCAATCCTTGTAGAAGACGAAGCAAATAGCAGAGAAATTCTACGTAATTATATCTTAAAATACTGCCCAGAAGTTACTTTAGTCGGGGAGGCTTCCACTATAAAAGAGGGTTTAGCTTTGATTAAACAACACCATTTAGATTTGGTTTTTTTAGATGTTGAAATGCCTTTCGGAAACGCTTTTGATTTATTAGATCAAGTACCAGACCGGACGTTTGAAACGGTGTTTGTGACGGCCTATAATCATTATGCGCTTGATGCACTGAACAATCACGCAGCCTATTATTTAATGAAACCGATCAGTATCGATGAATTAATAAAGGCGGTAGCTTATGTGAAAGAAATTAGGCAGAAAGAAAATGCGCTGGAGGATAAAATTTTAAAGACGAACCTAAAAAGTGTAGAAGGTAAAATAACCTTGCCTCAGCAAGATGGATTTCAAGTATTAAACGTTGCCGATATCATCTATTGCAAGGCCGATGATAATTACACGGAAATTTATCTAGAAAATAAAAAGATTGTGGTGAGTAAAACACTCAAATATTTTGAAGAAGCTTTATCAGAATTTCCGTTTGCTAGAATCCATAAATCATATTTAGTAAACGTAAACGAGGTCATTAAATACGTAAAAGGTAAGGGAGGAAGTGTCATCGTATCGAATGGAAAAGAACTATTAGTATCATCCTCAAAGAAAAAAGATTTATTGGCTTATTTTGAGTAAACAAGTCTTGTATACTAAACATAAAGGTCCTAGTTTTAAGGAATAATGTTCAGGTATTGTAATTTATTGCAGACCTACTTAACTATTCGGAACAATTAAAAATCCTAAACGAACAAAAAAAATGATTATAAAAACTATCAACGGAAAAACGCCTGAAATTGGTGAAGATTGCTTTATAGCAGAAAATGCTGTCATAGTGGGCGAAGTGAGTATGGGAAAACAATGTAGCGTTTGGTATAATGCCGTGCTTCGCGGCGATGTTCATTTTATAAAAATGGGAGACAAAGTGAATGTGCAGGATGGTGCCGTCATCCATGCTACCTATAAAAAATCACCGACGACTATTGGGGATAACGTATCTATTGGTCATAATGCCATAGTTCACGGCTGTACTATAAAAAATAATGTTTTAATTGGGATGGGGAGTATTGTCATGGATGACTGTGTAATAGAGAGCAATAGCATTATTGCCGCAGGGGCTGTTGTTACCAAAGGAACCCATGTAGCATCAGGAAGTATTTATGCAGGGATGCCAGCCAAGAAAATAAAAGATATTAGTCCAGAGTTGAGTAAAGGTGAAATAGATAGGATAGCAGAAAGTTATGTAATGTATTCGGGATGGTTTAAATAATACATCTATTTGAGCCATGAACATAAAAAAGTAACTTAGCCTTCTGACTCTTGTTAAAAATTGAGACACCTAAAGGAATACAGCTTTTCTTTTGCACAAATACTTAGCTCTAAATAATCGATTTGAAAATCATACAACTTTTACGCCAATAGTGTTGGCATGAAATTACGTTGTACACTTCAGTTGTTTTTAATTTGTAGTTGATTTCTTATTCCTATTTTCTAATTTATTACTTTTGCTCTTATTAAAAATAGACAAACATGAAGGCATATATATTTCCGGGTCAAGGGGCACAATTTGTAGGGATGGGTTTAGAACTATACGAGAAATACCCCATAGCACAACAGCTTTTTGAACAAGCAAATAGTATTCTAGGCTTCAGTATCACTGATGTGATGTTTGAAGGAACGGCTGAGACTTTAAAAGAAACCAAAGTAACCCAACCGGCTATTTTTCTCCATTCTGTTATCATGAGTAAGGTAATGGGGGAGTCGTTTAAACCCAATATGGTTGCAGGACATTCTTTAGGTGAATTCTCTGCGCTAGTTGCTAATGGAACTTTAAATTTTGAAGACGCCCTTACACTAGTTTCTAAAAGAGCTTTAGCGATGCAAAAAGCGTGTGAATTAAAGCCAAGTACCATGGCAGCGGTATTAGCTTTGGCCGATGATGTTGTGGAAAATATATGTGCACAAGTACCTGGTATTGTCGTAGCTGCAAATTACAACTGCCCAGGTCAATTGGTAATTTCTGGAGAAGTAGATGCCGTAAATATAGCCTGCGAACGCTTAAAAGAAGCTGGGGCTCGCCGTGCTTTAGTGTTACCTGTAGGCGGTGCTTTTCATTCACCCCTAATGGAGCCTGCCCGAGAAGAATTAGCGGCGGCCATTGAGAGTACGAAATTTAATACGCCTGTGTGCCCTATTTATCAGAACGTGAGTACTACTGCGGTGATCACAGCTGATGCCATTAAAAAAAATCTAATTTCACAATTGACTGCACCAGTAAAATGGACACAAAGTGTTCAAAATATGATTAAAGATGGTGCAACACTTTTTACCGAAGTAGGACCCGGTAAAGTATTACAGGGACTAGTAAAAAAAATTGACACGAATGCAAACGCTGTCTCAGCAGAATTGGAGTAGGTATTTGATAGGCAATTTATTTTACATCGATTAAGGCAGCATTTTATCTTCTAAGTTAATATCTTGATTATATTTTGACTAATATTGATAGCTCTGTCAAATATCAATAAATCTTTTTCATTTCTTTTTAAATACTAAAACATGGAAATCAAAAAACTAAATAAACTATTTTTTAGTTTCGCAGCTGCTCTTAAATTTAAAAAGAGTGTGTTGCTATTGGGTTTTTTTATGCTTCCCTTTTTAGGGTTTAACCAAGCGACAGTGGTGGTTTCCGCTATTGATAACATTGCTGCTGAGGGGAATCCAACCAGCGATACAGGCCTATTTCAAATAGATTTAGGAACCTTAAATACTACAGGAACCAGTGTTACGGTAAATTTTGTGCTAGGCGGTACCGCAACAACAGGTGTCGATTATGAAAATTTTGGAAATACTGTAGTAATAGCCAATGGAGCAAGGACTGCACAAATAGTAGTTACAGCAATAAACGATTCAGATATTGAAGGTAATGAAAGCATAGCTCTTCGATTAACCGGTACAAGTAACCCTGCTTTCACAGTGGCAGGTAATGCGAGTAGCAATGCAAGTATTATCCTGGTCGATGATGATGGGTGTTCCTCTGGAAACCTAGCTCCAGTGCTTAATAGCCCGATAGAAACACGCTATTGTTCTGATTTTGAGGTAGATTTGTCAGGTTTTATTTCAAGTGCAACACCAATAGGCACTACCTTAGAGTGGAGTTCAAATCCAAATCCAAATCCAAATGATGAAGCTTCCTTTTTACAAAGTTCCATCATTACTACGGGAGGTGATTACTACGGTTTTTACTACGGTACCTTTAACGGTACGCCATGTATTAGTCCCGTTGTGGCGATACCCACGATTACTTTCGACGTAAAGCCGCTTTTAGGAACACCAAACAATAACAATCAGGCATGTAATAGGTTTCTCTCTGGTAATTTTTCCTTGGATTTAGACAATACATTAGATGGTGAAACTGCGGGTGGATTTTGGAATTTAATTGATGCGCCAAACGGCGAGTCGACAAGTATAGATGGGAATAATAGAGTGAGCTATTTAAATGAGCCTGCAGGCGAGTATGTATATACCTACACGCCAAATTATGCTAGTGCACCAAGTTGTACTCCTGAAAGTATAGAAGTAGTTGTTTTTGTGACAGATTGTGCCCTTAATTGTGATGCGGGAAATAGACCGCCAGAACGAAACACAGCAATACCCACAACCGTTTGTGTTGATGAAAATAACAATACAGTCGATTTAAGTGACTATACGAGCACACCTGCGCCAACTGGCACGACACTTATTTGGAGTAGAAATAGTGATTTTAATAGAGCAGATGCCTATTTAGACAGCACAATCATCGGACAGACAGCAACCTATTACGCTTTTTTTCTTGATGAAGAAAATAATTGTGCAAGCCCATACTTAGCGGTATCCATAATTTTTATTACCAAACCAGAAATTCTAGAATTCACCGAAAATGCACTGTGTAATGAAGGGATTATGACCTTAAGTGCAACGGCAACTTCTGGGAGTGTCATCAACTGGTATGGTAGCCTTACGAGTACCACACCCTTAGAAAAAAATTCAGCAAATTTCACAACACCAAATTTAACAACATCAACTACGTATTATGTTGAAGCTGTTTTAAATGGTTGTGCTTCCGATAGGCAAGCTGTAATAGCGACCATTAACAACGACCCAATTGTTCAGGCTACCAGTACTCCTATAGAAGCCTGTAATATTGTAGGTGCTGATGTATCTAATCTTATTGATCTCTTTTCAGGACTTACACAAGACGTTTCAGGAACTTGGGTACTTAGCTCCGGTCCTTCAACATCCGTGGTCATTACAACCGAGGGTTTTGTAGACTTTGAAGGTTTGCCCTTGGGCAATTACACCTTTACATTTACTACAAATACTGCTGTAGCTCCCTGTTCTGAAACTTCAGCTTTGGTGACCGTACGTGTCATAGAATGTATTATTGATAGTGATGGTGACGGGTTAAGTGATGAATATGAAATCTCTATTGGCACCAATCCAAATAATCAAGACTCAGATAATGATGGTATTTTAGACGGTGATGAGGTAGGGGATGATATTGCTAACCCACTAGATGGCGATGGCGATGGTATTATTGATGCCTTAGATTCTAATACTTTAGATACAGATATGGATGGTGTTGTAGATCAATTAGATCCAGCAAACACTAACCCATGTATTCCAGATAATACCGTAGGAATGTGTGATACCGATGGTGATGGTATTAGTGATGGCATTGAGATCGCGAACGGCTCTGACCCATTAGATCCCTGTGATCCAAATTTAACACCTGACTGTGCCCCAGACCCCATAGATTTACAAATCATAAAAACAGTAGATAATTTAAGACCTGTTGTTGATGATGAAATACTATTTACAATTAGCTTGACGAATCTAAGTGCAAACAGGGTAGTTAGTATTATTGTCAATGAATTATTAACTACTGCTAGGGGTTTTGAATACGTATCTCACACGGTAACCAATGGACAATACAACAGTGGTTTAGGTACTTGGAACATTGAAGAAATGCAAGCTAATGAAGAATACATACTTACCATTACAGCTAAAGTATTAGAGTTTGGCGATTTTACGAATACGGCTGAAATTACTTCATCTTTTCCGATCGATGCTGTAGAAGAAAATAACATTTCATCTATTACCCTTGATGTTATTAGTAGAAATATTCAAGATTGTGGATTTATGTATAATCAATTTTCTCCTAATGGCGACGGGATCAATGACTTCTTAGTAGTGAACTGTATAGAAAACTATCCAAACAATACCTTAGAAATATTTGATCGCTATGGCAATCAAGTGTATAAGGCCGCTAATTACGATAATTTATGGGACGGAACAGGTAAAAATGGAGCGGTACCTAAAGGCACTTATTATTATGTTTTAAATTTAGGGTTGCGCTCAGATCTTCCGGATTCAGAAGCACCACCCGTACAAAGAGGATGGATTCAAATTATACGATAATAGCTTAAGCATTTGTAAATGAACTTTTTAAATAGAACTTTTTTCTGGGTATTGCTACTCTTTATAGGAACATTAAGCTTTAGCTATGGGCAACGTGAACCTCAATATACACAGTACATGTATAATATTGGGAGTTTTAACCCAGCTTATGTTGGCTCTGTTGAAAATACCGAAATTACAGCAGCCTACAGGTCGCAGTGGGAAGGAGTACCCGGAGCTCCTAAAACCATTCGTATAGGAATTAATTTACCTTTTTCAAACGAAAAAAACGGATTAGGTTTTAATGTGGTTAATGATGAATTAGGCCCCTCAACACAGACCTATTTTGATGTTTCATATTCTTTTCAAGTGAATATTTCTGATGCAACAAAACTTTCATTCGGTGTGGATGCGGGTGGTGCTTTGTTAAATGTTGATTATTCGAAAGGCGATTTTGAAATCATTAATGAGCCACTTTTAAGTGCTAATTCGTTCAATAATTTTTACCCTACTATTGGAGCAGGGATGTTTGTTTATGGGGAAAATTGGTATACCGGTATTTCCGTTCCTAATTTCCTAACTGATATTATTTATAATGATGAGGTTTCTGTATTTATTGAAGATAAGCCTCAATTTAATTTAATAGGAGGTTATGTGTTTAACCTATCGGAAGGCTTAAAGTTTAAACCAGCATTTCTATTAAATTATTTAGAAGGACTTCCGCTCAACGCAAATATCTCAACAAACTTTTTGATAAGTGACGTGGTAACTTTGGGGGCTTCGTATAGGTTCGATAATGCGGTTAGTGGTTTGGCTGGCATACAGTTATCGAATAGCACCTTTGTGGGCTATTCGTATGATTATAGCGTTAACGGTTTTTCGACCTTTAATGATGGTTCTCACGAAATAGTTCTTAAGTTTTACCTTGGAAAAGATAGCAGAAACAAGACTAAAGATGGTAAAAACGCAAAAGGGAAACCAAAACAAATAGATACGCCGAGATTCTTTTAATACTTTAGAAAATGAAATTAAAAAATATCCTATTGTTTTTTTTAATGATTAGTACAGTAACTTTTGGACAAAAGATATCAAAAGGTGATTACTACTTTTACGAATATGCGTATAAAGATGCCATTAGAGAATATAACAAGGAACAAAGTAAAAAAAAATTAAGTCCTCAGCAGTACTTAAATTTAGCGGATGCGTATCTAAAAATGGGCAATTTTGAAAAGGCTTCAACACTTTATATTAGTAGCTATGAAAGGGATAGCACCTTGGCAAATACCTATTTAAATAAATTATTATTGTCTGTTGCTAAAAGTAGTACTCCTGAAAAGCTGAAGAGCTATGTCACAGAATTCAAATCATTTTTTAGCAAAGAATTAATAGAAAATGCAGCATTTAATTTTGAAATATTAGCAAATAGTAAAAATGAAAGTTTAGGCTTTTATATCTTCAATTGTAATTTAAATAGTGCTCAAGCAGATTTTTCACCGGCATTTTATAAAGATGAAGTGTTGTTTACAAGTGGTAGAAGCAGTAGAAGCAAGTCTAAAAAGAAAATTTACGAACCAACGGGGGAAGCTTATTTAGATATTTATTCGGGTAAAATTCAGCCTGATGGTGATCTTACCGTTCCTAAGGCCTTCGCTAAAATTCCATTTTCGAACTACCATAAAGCAACGCCATTTTATGTAGAAGAGTTAGATCTACTCATTTATATGTTGTCAAATGCTGACGGCGGTGAGTTGTTATTTAACAAAAACATGAAAAATACTTTGGCGATAGGTTCTGTTACTAAGAATGGAAATTTTCAATATTTATTAAGAGACTTGAGCACATCATTTTATTATCCATTTTATGAGGCAAGTACTGAAAAGCTTTACTTTGCTGCTGATTTTGAGGGGGGGTACGGTGGCACGGATATTTATTATGTATCTACAAATAAAGGGCAGATTATGTCTGCTCCCGTAAACTTGGGGCCTAGAATAAATTCGCCAGGCAATGAGGTAGCCCCTTATCTTTTTGAAGGCAGTTTGTATTTTTCGTCAGATATTTTTTTTGGTCTTGGCGATATGGATATTTATACAGCTAAAATGCAGGAGGATGATACGTACAGCATTCCAGTAAACTTAGGGCCGGGAATAAACAGCCCTGGTCACGATTTTGGGTTTATTATTAAAAGAAATACAGCAGGGTTTTTAGGTTATTTTTCGTCGAATAGAGCAGGAGGAAAAGGTCAAGATGATATTTATGGTTTCAAAGTAAACGAAAAGCCAGGACTTAAAACCTTGGTGGTAAAAGGACTAGTTGAAAACCCTAACGCAAGCAAAGGCATAAAAAATACAACAGTGCAACTTTTAGACGAAGAAGGTAATTTTTTAAAAGAGACTTCTACAAATGAGGATGGCGAGTTTCAATTTGAAATTCCGTTTAGAAGTTCTTATGCCATAAAGGCCATGAAACCTGGATACGGAAGTTTTTCATCATCGTTCTCATTAGTTTCAGAAGAGGAGCAACAGCTATTAAATATCGCGTTGCCTTTTATAGAAGATATCGTTGACGAAAAAGAAAACCAGACCGTTTTAAAACTTAAGAAGTTTAAATTCAATGGCAGGTCAAGTACTATTACAGATGCAATAGCACTAGAATTAGATAAAGTGGTGAAAATAGCACAAAGTTTTCCTACGATTCAGCTTAGCATAGAATCGCACACAAACAGTCGAGGAAGCAGTGCCAGTAACTATGCCCTATCGGAGGCTAGGTCTAAGGCTATTAAAAGCTATTTAATTTCAAAAGGTCTTCTCGAGAGTACGATACTTACTGCCGTTGGTTTTGGAGAAACTAAATTAACAAATCAATGTAAAGACGGTGTTTTTTGTCTTGAGTTTTTACATGAGCAAAACGTACGGTCGTATATAAGAGTCCTAAATTACGAGGAGATAAAAAAATAAAAGAACAATCCTAGCAAGAAGATAAGGCTAGGGTTATTTTATTTCTATTTTTTCTCCATAAAATTTGGGTTGTTTATTGGTAAGTAAATCTATAAAAACTTTCACTCTAGCAAAATACTCTCTTAAATTAACCTTTAAACCACTACCGCTAGAAACATCTTTCGCATTGAAGCCAATGGCATTAAGCCCTTTTTTTTGAGCGATATAAATGGCTCTATCGTTGTGAAATTTTTGTGAGATAATAGTGGCATTATCTAAGCCAAAAATATGCTTAGCTCTAACCATGGAGTCTAAGGTTCTAAAACCAGCATAATCTAGAAAAATTTTTTCGGCAGGAATTCCCGCTGCGATTAAATCTTTCTTAATGGTATTGGGTTCGTTATAATAAATGCTTCCATTATCACCACTTACCAAAATAAATTCAATTTTTTCCGCCTTAAATAAAGCAACAGCTGCGATTATTCTATTTGAATAATAGGCGTTAGGCAAGCCATTAGTTAGTTTTTTTGCAGTTCCTAAAATAATACCGACGGTGTTTTTTGGTATCTTTTGAGTAGAGGTATAGGTTTTACTTTTCGTTGCGCTATCAATCACATAATTAGATAAGAACAACATAATTCCGAATAAAAATAGTATACTTAGAAAAGTTAAGAGAATTTTTTTTATCATGGAACAATTCTTTTAGGCTAAAGATAATTAAAAGCAATGAAGTTTAATAACCAATCCCAAAGACTATTTTGGTTTAAAAACAGTCCCATAGAAATGAATACCGCCAATAGCCAACCCTCTGTGATGCTTAAGAACCCTATGACGATGCTTTTCATTCTATTCTTTTTTGCCTCATGTGTGAGTATCCCCAAATACAATCAACAAATAGCTGAACTTCATAGCCCTGAAGCGCTAAAATCTGATGTGGACAAATCGTACAGGAAGCTTAAAAAATTGCACCCTAAGTTATATCAATTTGTATCCAAGGAAAGGCTAGATTTTAAATTTGACAGCTTAAAGCAAAGCATTACTTCCCCAATGGGCAGTACTGATTTTTACAAGAAATTAGCACCGGTGGTCTCCGAAATTCGTCAAGGACACATTGGCATCAGTCCACCTTCAAAACGATACATCAAAAAAGAACGAAAAGAATTGCGAAAAAATGAATTTGAGTTCTACAATTTAGATTTTGAACAAGTAGAGGATGCTTTTTTAGTGAAAGATAATTTTGGTATCGACAGTACCATTATAGGGGCTGAAGTTCTAAAAATACGTCAAGAACCGATTGAAGACCTGGTACGTGAGTATAAAAAATATGTTTCTTCAGATGGTTACAATACTACTTTTGAGGATCGGTTTGTGGCACTGCGCTTTTCTGGATTTTACTTTAAAGACAAAGGGTATCAAGACAGCCTACCCATTACCTTAAGCCTAAACGACAGCGCATTTACAAAAACGTTTAGACGGATCCCTAAAGATTCGATTAAGAATATTTTAAAAATTAGAGATTCACTCGCTACTAAAGATTCTACTATACTAGATAAAAAAGAAGTAAAACTTAGCAAACAGGAAAAGAAAGCAAGAAAGCAAAAATTAAAGCAGAAGCATAAAAATGATTTGAAATACGGCTATATGAGGCGTAAGAGTTTGCCAAAAGAAACTAAATTTTACACCCGTAATTTTGATTTTATTGGTAAAGATAGCAGCATCGCCTATATGAAAATTAGTAATTTTAAAAATGGCAATTACAAAGCGTTTTATAAAGAGGTATTTACCAAAATTGATTCCGCTGAAACCAAGAATTTAATTATCGATTTAAGAGATAATACCGGTGGACGATTGGATGAAATAGCTAAATTGTATACCTATTTGACAGATGATGTGCATCAATTTGTAGAAAAGGGGCAAAGCTTAACACCATTTCCTTTTTTAAAAGCAAGCTTCTCCAGTGAAAACACTTTTTTTGGTAAAACCTTGGGGGTGTTAATGACACCCATAGCAGTACCAGTAGAATTACTAAAGGGAAGTAAAAAAAACGGCATACGCTATTATCGATTTCCTAGTTCTAAAAAGCATCTAGACCCTGACCCTTTAAATTTTAAAGGAAAGCTTTATGTTTTGATTAATGGAAATTCTTTTTCGGCGTCTTCTATTTTATCCACTAAATTACAAGCGACGAAACGCGCAATATTTGTGGGTGAAGAAACGGGAGGGCATTACAATGGCACCGTTGCTGGGATGTCTAAATTTGTAGCTTTGCCAAATTCTAAAGTAAGTATATCTTTTGGCATGTTGCAAATTCAAGCACCACACCAAACTGAAATAAATGGATACGGAATTATTCCAGATATAGAAATAATTCCCACTAAAAAGGACCGAATCGACAATATTGACCCTGAATTAAATTGGATTTTACGGGATATAAAGGAGTAAGGGAGTGTTTTATTAGGGAATCATTAGAGTGAGACTTGTAGTAGTCTCTAGATACTGCCTTTTAAGATGATGAAAGTCCTGTACTGCAAGGCTCAAGTCTTAAAACATTGTTATATTGTTTAGCTTTTTGTAATAATTGTTAAACATTTTGTATTTTTGAAGTGAAATTATTAATTTCTTATCTACAAAAGAGAAGCTATGTTTGGATTATTTAAAAAAAAATCAGAGAAAGAAGTACTGCAAAAACAATACAAAGACTTGATGAATGAAGCGTATAAACTGTCTTCTGTAAATCGCAAAGCAAGCGATGATAAAACCTATGAAGCAGAACAAGTCATGAAAAAAATTGAAGCTATCAACAAAGATTAAATAATAGCGGATGAGGTTTTTAGAAAATTTAAAGTTCACTACATCAAAAGATAAAGATGCCATAGCACCAAAAGAATCTATCTATGCTATTACCATAAACGATATACATGGTAAGGCACTTGTATTAGAAAACTTTAAGGGAAAGCATATTTTATTTGTAAACGTGGCATCCGAATGTGGTTTTACAAGCCAATATTCGGAACTTCAAAAGTTGTATAAAGCGTACCCAGACAAATTAGTTGTCATTGGTGCACCATGCAACCAATTTGGAGGGCAGGAGCCTGGAGATGAGAACCAGATTAAAGCATTTTGCGAACTTAATTTTGGGGTTAGTTTTCCGTTAACCGAAAAATTAGCTGTAAAAGGCCCAAGTCAACATCCTTTATACCAATGGCTCACCGATAAAAATAAAAACGGAAAAAAGACTAGTACGGTAAAGTGGAATTTTCAGAAATTTCTAGTGGATGATAAAGGGCATCTTGTGGATGTATTTTATTCCATTACAAAACCATCAAGTACTAAAATAACCAAATACTTCAAATAAGAAATTTATTTAAAACAATGGCTTCAATTAAAAAACCAGACTATGTAGTTTTTGATGCAGATAAAGAGAAATATGATGCAGCCTTAAAACCCTATGCCACAAGTGTGGGAGCTCCTGTGATTACTACACAAGATACTGTTTCTTGGAAAAACCGAAATATTCATCAAGTAAATAAACAAATTGGAGCTAAGTACAAAGAGCTAAAAGCGGAGTTCGATGGCTTAATGGAGCAGTTCGAGTATAATAATTTAGTGTACAGTGCTTCATTTAATTTTGAGCCTATCGTTGGTTTTACCTATTACTTGTACAGAAATGCTTCGGAAGAAGCTTTTTTGTCAGTAATTGCCCCTGATGAATGTAACTTCGATTACATAGGTACTTTTAAATTAAATGCGGATAAAATTTGGCAAAAAATTAAAAATACAGACGAGATATAAGCATGGAAAATAATTTTACAGAACGACAAGCAGATAGAATTATTGAAATGGCTTGGGAAGATAGAACCCCTTTTGAAGCCATCGAATTTCAATTTGGATTGCCCGAAAAGGAAGTTATTAAGTTTATGCGAGCTAATTTAAAAGAATCAAGTTTTAAACGCTGGCGTAAAAGAGTAAACAGTGGTGTAAGTCAAAAACATTTAAAAAAGCGTAATCCAGAAATAAGCAGGTTTAAATCTTCTAGACAAAAAGCGATTTCAGGAAATAAAATTAGCAAGCGCTAATGGCAAAGCATGTCCCAAACTTTCCAACAGACTATGACGCAATTTTAAGGCGAATAGCTAATCTAAAACCCAAAGAGTACGCAAAATCTCGAAACTATATTGATGGCGCTGTTAGCTATTTATCACCTTATATTTCAAGAGGAGTTATTTCGACAAAGCAGGTTTTTCAATTAGTGTTAGCGCAGGGCTATGCTCCAAACGCTATTGAAAAGTTTATTCAAGAATTGGCTTGGAGAGATTATTGGCAGCAGGTTTGGAGGGTGAAAAACGACGAAATAAATAGCGATTTAAAACACGAGCAACAATCGGTTACCAATCACGAAATGCCTTTAGCTGTTCTTGAAGCAACTACCGAAATTGAAGCTATAGACCACGCTATTACCGCATTTTATGAAACTGGATACCTACATAACCATGTGCGTATGTACTTGGCTTCCATTAGTTGTAATGTGGCCAATAGTCATTGGAAACATCCTGCACAATGGATGTATTACCATTTATTGGATGGCGATTGGGCAAGCAATGCGCTTAGTTGGCAATGGGTGGCTGGGGCAAACAGCAATAAAAAGTACTATGCAAATCAGGAAAATATAAATAGATATTGCCATACCCATCAAAAAAATACGTTCTTAGATGTGGATTATGAAGCACTTCCTGAAATGGCGATCCCTACTGTTTTAAAAGCAACAGTACACGCTAAATTAGTGACTCCTTTACCTATTAAAACTCCTATACACGTAGACCAATCGAAGCCCAGCTGTATTTATAACTACTATAACTTAGACCCCAATTGGCGAAAAGAAGAAGCCGTAAATCGCATTCTTTTGTTAGAGCCCTCAGTTTTTGAACAGTACCCAATCGGACAAAAAGCGGTAAATTTTATGTTAGCCTTGGCTAAAAACATTCCTAATATTCAAGTATACGTTGGTGAGTTCAGTGAATTATTGAAAGAATACCAACTATCGGAATTATATTACAAGGAGCACCCTCTAAATACAACGTATTCAGGAACAGAAGACCCAAGAGATTGGATGTTTAATGTAAAAGGTTATTACCCTTCATTTTTTGCTTTTTGGAAGAAATGTAAAAAGGAATTACGATTTTAAAAAGAAAGCTAATGCACTACACAAAGCAAGAAATAGAACAATTAGATCGTGTGCAACGCATTAAATTTATCAATGCGGTTTCAGGAGTAAAAGCAGCGAATTTAATTGGAACAATTTCGGAAAAGGGAATCACAAATGTTGCTATTTTCAATTCGGTCATGCATCTGGGTAGCGATCCTGCATTAATGGGTTTTATTTTACGTCCGGTAGGCGATGTGCCGCGCCATACCTACGAAAATATACTAAAAAATGGCAGTTATACGATTAATCATGTCAACACTGCCATCATAAAAAAAGCACATTATACCTCTGCTAAGTTTGATGATGGCGAATCAGAGTTTCAACATTGTGGACTTACAGAAGAGTTTGTGGATGGGGTAGCGGCACCCTTCGTAAAAGAAAGTCACTTGAAAATAGGTTTAAAATATGCCGAATCGATACCCATAGAACGTAACGGCACCATCTTGGTAATAGGTGAAATAGAACATTTAAGAATTCCTCAAAATGCTATTGGAGAGGCCGATGATATTGATTTAGCAGAAATCAATTCTGTAGGAATCTCGGGCTTAAATACATATTATGAAGTAAAGAAGCTGGAGCGATTCCCTTATGTGAGAAGAAATGAAGTTCCAGATTTCAAGTAAAAAAATGAAAAAACAACACCTTCCAGAAAAAATATGCGTGGTTTGCGCCCGACCATTTTCCTGGCGTAAAAAATGGGAGAAAAACTGGGACGAGGTAAAGTACTGTAGCGATAAATGTAGAATGAATAAAAAGACCAATGTCAAAAACTAGCCCTAAAAAAGTTCATCTAATATTTCCCCATCAGCTGTTTAAAGAAAATCCACTTTTTAAACACAAATATCCTATTTATTTAGTGGAAGAGTTTCTTTTTTTTAAGCAATATCCCTTTCACAAACAAAAAATAGCTTTTCATAGAGCCACCATGAAATTCTACGAGAGTTTCTTAAAAGAGAGCGGCTATGAGGTGCATTATATAGCGGCACAAGATAAATTGGCAGATATACGTGAACTAATACCCTATTTAAAAAAGGATGGCGTTCAAGAAATAAACTATATCAATCCCGTGGATAATTGGTTAGAAAAACGCTTAACCACTAGCGCTTCATCCCTAGGTATAAAAGAAAATAGTTTTGAATCGCCTTTGTTTTTAAATACAAATGATGCTTTAAAAGATTTTTTTAAGCATGATAAGAAAAAGTTTCACCAAACTACTTTTTACACTAATGAACGAAAAGTACGTAATATTCTAATCGTTGGAGATGAGCAACCAGAAGGTGGTAAATGGACCTACGATAGCGAAAATCGAAAAAAATATCCAACTAAAAAGCAAGCCCCTAATATTCAATTTCCCGATACGGATGATTTTTATAAAGAAGCTAAAACCTATGTAGAGACTAATTTTTCTAAGAATTACGGAGAACTTTCTGACAGCTTTCGCTACCCAAATACCTTTTCAAAAACTGAAAAATGGTTTGCTGATTTTTTAAGCCAACGATTTTTAGAGTTTGGAACCTTTGAAGATGCCATCGTGAAGCACAATTCAATTTTGCATCACAGTGTATTAAGCCCAATGTTAAATATAGGCTTAATTACACCAGACGAAATAATTGATAAGGCATTACTATTTGCAACAGAAAATGATATTCCTATAAACTCTACCGAAGGCTTCGTTCGGCAAATTATAGGATGGAGAGAGTTTATACGTGGAATTTACATAAGTAAAGGAAGTTTTGAACGCACCAAGAATTTCTGGGGTTTTAAACGCAAAATACCAAAGTCATTTTACGAGGGAACAACAGGTATTGAACCCTTAGACGATACCATTAAAAGTGTTCTTAAAACCGGCTATTGCCATCATATAGAACGCCTAATGATATTGGGTAACTTTATGCTATTGTGTGAGTTTGATCCTGATGAAGTGTATCAATGGTTTATGGAGCTCTTTATCGATGCCTACGATTGGGTCATGGTACCTAATGTCTATGGTATGAGTCAGTTTTCAGATGGAGGCCTAATGGCAACCAAACCTTATATTAGCGGAAGTAATTACCTAATGAAAATGAGTAATTATCAAAAAGGAGCGTGGCAAGAAACTTGGGATGGACTTTTTTGGCGTTTTATGCACGTGCATCGAGATTTTTTCCTTTCAAATCCTCGCTTAAGCATGTTGGTTAGGATGTATGACAAAATGCCTGAGGATAAGAAGAATAGTCACCAACAAAGTGCAAATTTGTTTTTAAATCAGTTGTGATTTTACCTTTTGTTGGCCACGATAGCGGATAAAAATAGGAATATTAAAAGCTATTTGGTTAAAATAGTGTTATAATGTTTAAACATTGCTTGAAATAAATAAACATTTTGTATTATTGTTAATAAAATTTAATGCTTAGTTGTCATTTTATTTGGTAAACTATGCTAGCTAAAATATGTTTGTTAACTGCTATAGTACAAAAGCGCTAGAATAGTTAGGTTATCGTATTTTAAAATTATTTGTTTTGAGTTAAATCATCAGAAGTAAAAGTTAAAAACGCTACCAAATAGAGCCTAAAACATAGCATTAAATCAATAATAATAAATTAACTATAAACGATTTAGATTTATGGATGCAATGGATAGAGCCTTAGAGTTCGAAAGCCGTAAAATGTCCGGTATGACCACAAGTGATAGAGTAGAATCATCTAGAGAGGTAAAGGCATTAATATTAGAGCTTAATGAAATATATAAGAAAGATAAAAACGAAGAGATTATGGATGTTATGAAAAGACTTACCGTAATAAAACGTAAAATTGAAAAACGTTTGTTGGGAAGACCAACGGCTTAAGCTATAATTTACTCAGAAGCAAAAGCGCAAAAAATTATTTTTTTGCGCTTTTTTTATACTTTTTTAGCAGAAGACCAGGAGTAGGTCTTAGGGTAGTTCTGTTTCGTTTTTAGTGATATGTATAATGGCATCTCCTTGATTTACGATAGGCGATTGGTTTACACAAATGACATGACCAGAGAAATTTGATTTTTGTATTTTATCAAAATTTCCGAAGGGATCCGATACACTTCCTAAGCTATCACCAACCTTTACATATTGCCCAAGTTGAACCGTAGGATGAAAAAGTCCAGAAAATTTGGCTCTTATCCATGTGGAATCTTCTACAAGAAACAAGGTGTCGGGTTTAGGAATTAAGGAAGAGAGCTCTTTCTGAAAACTCCTGATCCCTAATTCTTGCATGACCCTTAGTGCACCAGATATACCGGTTCGGGTGATGACAGGATTAATATTTAATGATTTACCTCCCTCAAATAGCAATACTTTTTTATCTAGCTTATAAAGGGTCTCTCTAAAAGATTTTTCTCTTTTAACACTCTTAATAATAAAGCTAGTCCCAAAGGTTTTAGCTAATTGAAGACTTTCATGATCGTTTTTACCAATTCGTATTTGAGGGGTATTAAAGCGGCTATCTCCTCCCGTATGAAAATCGATACAGTAGCTTATGTGAGGTACAATCTCTTTCACAATATGATACGCAAATCTGCTGGCTAATGACCCTGTACGCGTGCCAGGAAAAACACGATTTAAGTCTCTTCCATCTGGGAATTCTCTAGTTTGACTTAAAAATCCGAAAACATTTACAACTGGAATACAAATAACCATTCCTGCATTTGGAATATGATATTTTTTAGCAATTATTTTCCGAACAATCTCAACGCCATTTACCTCGTTGCCATGAATACCTCCTGTAAATAAAATTGAAGGTCCTTTTAGCTTGGCTCTAGATATAATAATCGGAACTTCAATGCTCGTACCGGTATGTAATTTTGCAATATTTAAAGAAAGGTGATAGGTTTTACCCGGTAAAATAGTTTCTCCTAATATCTTAACTTTATTACTCGGCATTTCGTTCAAGATATTTTATGATTTGTCCTGCGATATCTTTTCCAGTCGCATTTTCTATACCTTCTAAGCCTGGCGATGAGTTTACCTCTAAAATTAAGGGACCTCTAGCAGATTGCAGCATATCAACACCAGCAATACCTAATCCTAGAGATTTCGCGGCACGTATGGCAGCGTTTTCCTCCTCATCCGTTAGTTCTATAATATTGGCAGATCCACCGCGGTGTAAATTTGATCTAAACTCACCCTCCTTGGCTTGCCGTTTCATAGCGCCAACGACCACACCATCAACAACGAATGCTCTGATATCTGCCCCTTTTGCTTCTTTAATAAATTCTTGTACGATAACCCTAGCTTGTAATCCGTTAAATGCTTCTAAAATAGATTCAGCAGAATTTCTATTATCAGCCAACATTACGCCTAAACCTTGAGTTCCTTCTAATAATTTGATCACTAAAGGGGCGCCACCCACTTTATCAATAATACCACTCACTTCTTTCGAATAGTTACTAAAAACTGTTTTGGGTAGGCCTAAACCTGCCCGAGATAGAATTTGTAAACTTCTTAGTTTGTCTCGAGATCGCACCAAAGCCTGAGATTCTGTTGCAGAGAAAACCTTCATCATTTCAAATTGGCGAACTACAGCGGTTCCGTAAAAGGTAACCGAAGCTCCAATCCTCGGGATAACAGCATTAATATTAGTTATTTCTTCCCCTTTATAAATAATGCCAGGTTTCTTTTTTTCGATAACTAAATCGCATTTCGTATGGTTAATCACAACAACCTCATGGCCTTTTTTCTCACCGGCTTCTACAAGTCTTTTGGTAGAATACAAGTTTTGATTGGCAGATAATATGGCAATTTTCATGTTTTTCATGTTTTTCTAAAAAATAAGTAAGGGGTATTTAATGTTTAAAACGCGTACATTAACCATGGATACTAAACTAAAGAATAATACCAAGGTTCGAATTGATTTTTGGGAATAAAAGTTGAAAGTACTAAAAAACTCTCATTTACCTGTATCAAAGATACTTTTTTAAATCTAAGTGTTTTAATTGATTCGCATAGGGTAGGGTTTTGTATCGCTGATCGCGTATAGGAATCAAAAAATATCCTTGAAAATCAAAAGGCTAACAAGGGTTTCTGTCCTCGAGGCGTAAATAACCTTAAGGTGAGTCTCGCCCAAACCTATTGAAAATGGAAAAGTTGGGATATTTTGCCGTGTTTTTGTTTCAAGTTCCCCTGTTTAAATAAATTTGGGTCAGGGTCAAATAAAATAACCCTGACTGATATGGGCAGGTTTTTTTTAATTTTTCTATCTACTTTATTTTGCCTTGGCACCAATATTGATTTGAGCAATTAGCACTTTTATATGATTTGCATTTTGATGGATCTTTAAATGATCATTAACATTCACAGGTTCCTCATAAGTAAAAGTGGTACCATTGTCTAATTTAGAAACCATAGTAGTGCTAGATTCACAATCACGCTCAATAGCGGCAAGAGGTATAACTACTTTACCTCCTTGGAGAGCATCATTAAAAATAGATTATTTACATATACGTAGAGGAATTGACACCGTAGGTCTTCATAGTTATTTATGAAAATCTTCAACATGCTAATAATTGTAAATATTAAATGCGTACTTTGAAAAACAGATAACCAATAAGATTTTTAAAGATGATTTGGAAAAATAATTCCTAAATTAGCTTGGGTTTCAAAGATGTTGCCAAACCCATGGAAACGGAAAAATTGTAATGAAATATATCTTACCCGAAAACAAACTAAATTTGGAAAAGAAAGGTTTTGAAGAAAAAGGGGACAGAATAACTACTAACGAGAAATACTATGCAACGTAAATTCTTATATATATCAATAATTCTTATAACTGCCTTAAGTCATTCAGAAATTTTGGCACAGGAAAGTTCGGCTCCGAAATTAGTGGTGGGTGTTGTTATAGACCAAATGAGAGCGGATTATCTGTATAAATATCAAAAAAGATACGGGGAAGATGGTTTCAAAAGATTGTTACGCGATGGGTTCAATTTTAAGAATGCGAATGTTAACTATATTCCTTCTGAAACCGCACCAGGTCATGCATCTATTTATACAGGAACAACACCTTCCTATCATGGGATTATCGGGAATTCTTGGTTTGACAGAGATAGTAATGGGGTTGTGGGTAATGTTTCGGATGATCAAGAAAAGATAGTAGGTTCTATCTTGGAAAATCCTTATGGGGCATCGCCCAAAAAGTTAATGGCTTCTACGATAACGGATGAGTTGAAAAAAGTAAGCAATTTTAAATCTAAGGTGATAGGTATCTCTATTAAGGATAGAGGAGCCATTTTGCCAGGTGGAAAATCTGCTGATGGCGTGTATTGGCATGATTGGGAATCGAGCCCAGGTTATTTTGTGAGCAGTAGTTATTATACAAAAGAGGTTCCCAAATGGGTGACCAAATTTAATAAGCAGGAAAAATCAGATGCCTATTTAAATGAAACTTGGAACACCCTTTACCCAATTGAAACCTATACCATAAGCGCCCCGGATGACAACCGGTATGAAACAATAATGGGAGGAAAGCCAAGTCCTACTTTTCCCTATGATTTTAAGGCCATGAGGGAAGAGTATAGAGCTAGAGGAACTGAGTTTCAATTGTTGTGGATTTCCCCTAAAGGAAACACCTTATTGACAGAATTCGCCATTAAAGCTTTACAGGAAGAAAGATTAGGGATGGATAAGCATATGGATTTTCTCAGTGTTAGTTATTCTTTGCCAGATGTTATTGGGCATACTTTTGGGCCACAATCCGTAGAAATGGAAGACATGTATCTTAGATTAGATAGGGATCTAGCGATACTTTTTAAAGCCTTGGACGCCCAGATGGGAAAAAACAACTACACTTTATTCCTAACCGCTGACCATGGAGCCATACAAAACGTATCCTTTTTAAAAGATCACAAACAGGATGCCGCTATAGCCAATACCATAGGCGATGGAAGAAGCTTAGAGGCTTTTCTGGATTCAAAATTTGGAAATGCTTCTTGGATAACAACGGTTAACGGAAATGACATCTATTTAAATAAATCAACCATTGACGAACAAAAGTTATCCTTACCAATGGTACAAAAGGAGGTCGCAAATTTTTTGATGACCCTCCCAGGGGTTTCGTTGGCGCTTACCGCAGATGATCTTCAAACACAAGTATACGAGGAAGGAATTCGAAAAACCATGCAAAACGGATATCACGTTAAAAGGTCAGGGGATGTTTTAATATCTTATACTTCTGGAACCATAATACATCCTAATTCAAATATTGGAGTTGAGAATGTGAAGGGAACTGTGCATGGATCTGGTTATTCGTATGATACACATATACCCTTAATTTGGATGGGAAAAGGTATTAGTTATGGAGAATCAGTTAGAGAGGTAAACATTATAGATATCGCACCTAGTCTGTCCATGCTTCTCAATATTCCCTTACCCAGTGCCTCCCAAGGCAAACCATTGATGGAACTTTTTGAAAAGTAATGGATAATAATTTATTTAAGCCTTCCTTTATCCAAGATTTCTGATTTAAATTTAGCCGTATCAGCTAAAATATGAAAGAAACCTTGAATATATTTTTTACATTTCTCAAATTCATCTGGGTTTTCAAAGTAGACCTTATGATCTTCTAGTATGGCCAACATATTTTGCTGATTTTGTAAAAATTCATCTCGGATGGTCAACATAGTAGCGTCAGATCTTTTAAAACCTCTATATAAACGTTCCGTAACTTTCTCTAATGGTAATTCCAAACCATCTATTTGAGACACTACAGCATAGCTGACATCACACAATCCGGACATATCAAAATCATAAGGGATGGGGATAAAATAGCCGTTTAGGAATAAGAGTTTTTGATTGTGCTGATAACCTGTAGAGAAATCAGTATTGCCAATCATATATTGAAAAAAAGCATTGCGAACAGAGTTCAAGGAGTCTTGTTGTAGCGGATGTACATTTCTTTTCATGGTTCTACCACCAAAACGGTCTTCTAGTTCATCCATATCCTCTATAAAAAAGGCCATTATTCTATGTTCTTGTAATTTTTTAGATTTCTCTTCGGTCAGTGTAAGGTCCAAAAGCCTCGTTTTAAAGTGATATGGAGAAACCACCTCAAACAACTTATAGGCCAATAATTCTTTTATAACATTATCATTGGCATTTCTCTCTTTTAAACAGGGGAGCACTAATTTCAATTCCTTATTTCCTTTGAACAAGGTTTTTTTGGCATCGTCCTTTTTGATTCTAATTTTAACAGGCGTAAAATAACATTTCTTTTGCCTAAAATTACCTCTAGATCTAATCCTTAGCGGTAAAGTACCAAGTGTATCAGCATCAGTGAAAGTAAAGTCTAAATGTATATAGGTGCTATCGTTCGTTAGTTTTTTAAGGTCACGATTACTATATGCCATTTGTACTGGGAGTATTGTTGAGGTTCTGAATAGTTTTGAAACCTTACCTAATTTTTTATTCGTATCTTCAACCTGACCACTACAGTATAGGGATATAAAAAAACAGATTGTAAGGAGTCTAAAATTTGTTTGTATATTTCCCATATTGAATTAAATTTATACGTAAAGTAATAAAAATAAGGTGATTAAACTCTATTTGTCTTCCTTAAATCACAGAACGTTATTAGTTGCGGTAATCTCTTTTGCCTCAGTATTTCTGTGTTATCGCTTTAAGATTTTTTTTAATGTTGACCTAACCTTACTCAGTATTGCCATTATTTTTCCTTTGGTTTTTACCATAAGAGGTTCTTTTAGAAGAAGGGAAAAAGCCTTGGAACATTTAAGCCAATACCGCAGTGCTATGAAAACATTGCACTATTTTATTACGACGAGTATATTGTTAGAAAACGAAGTGGCCAGTTTAAAACTACTGTTGGAAAATATTGAAAATAAAACCTTACTACATCTAAAAAGTCATGAAGGTAGTATAACAAATTTGGATAAAGAAGTGGATAAAATTTATGAATTTATTCACTCCAGAAGGAAAACTATACCTAAAAGTTTAAAGGAAAAATTGTTCAAATATATGTGTGATCTTCACGAGGCGATTGATAATTTAAATGGGATTCTTGTGCATAGAACCCCTCTGAGTCTAAAGGCTTATTGTAAAGTTTTTATATATATATTCCCCCTTATGTATGCACCTACCATCATTTTTAATATTGGACCGACCTATAATCCATTAGCCGTTTATTTTGTAGTGGTTATCACTGAATTTATACTTATTTCACTTTATAATATTCAGGATCATTTGGAATATCCTTTTGATGAGAAAGGGTTGGACGATATTCAATTAGATCATTTTAAGGTATTGCGATAGACCAAAAATAATCCATTAATTCACAAAGAAAGGGGCGATTTTAAGCTAAGCAACCTAAAAACTATCTTGCAGGCCTACTCGCAACAATCTACTCCCTTTATATTTTATTTTGCACTTATTTGTACTCGAGGCGTGAATTACCTTGTGGTGAGTCCCGCTCAAAACATATTGGTAAGAAAATAAGGGTGCTTGCAGGACTGTTATTTTTGTTTTGCATGCTCTAGCTCAAATAAATTTGGCTCAGGGCTTAAAACAAAAAGACCAAAGCTTTCGCTTTGGTCTTTTCTTCATCTGTACTCGAGGCGGGACTTGAACCCGCACGGACTAATGTCCATTGGATTTTAAGTCCAAGGTAATTATTGTTAAATTGATGTAAACTATTTGATAATCAATTGATTAATAGCATTTTAATATTTTTTAAAATCAATTGATATCATCTAATATCGTAAAATGTTGTACCTATGTTGTACCTAATTTGTGCCAAAAATTATTACCTTAGTCTTGAAATTGAATAAGTTATGTCTTCAAAAACTAAAATTGTACTAAGAACAAAACCAAATAAAGAGGGTCTTTATCCATTAGCTGTTAGAATTACTAAAAATCGGCGTTCAAATTATTTATATGTTGGGCACTATGTGGACAAAAAATATTGGGATGAAAAAAGAAGGGAAATCCGAAAGGCACATCCGAATGCTGAATTATTGAATGTACTTTTAAGTGCAAAATTAGCTGAAGCAAATAAAAAGCTAATTGAACTTCAATTTGATAATCAAGATATATCGTCAAATCAAATAAAAAAGGAGATAGATTCAACTTCTAAATCAGCCAGTTTTTCTATTATTTCTAATGAATATCTAAAAGATCTTGAAAACAACAACAAATTAACGAGACTGTTTTCAGATAGAGTGAGGGTCAAACATGTATTAAAATTTCATAAATCAAAGCAATTGACCTTTCAAGAAATTGATGAAAACTTTTTAAGACGATTTCAATCATATCTTAGAAATAATAAAAAGTTATCTGAAAGATCAATTGTTAATAATCTAGTTGTCATACGTACCCTTTATAATATCGCAATAAAAATGCATTTAGTTGATCAAAAGAACTATCCTTTCGGTTCTACTAAGATCCAAATAAAATTCCCAGAGGTCGAAAAAGTCGGACTAACGATACAGGAGGTTCAAAATATCGAAGCCTTGGATAATTTATCTATACATGAACAGCACACAAGAAATGTCTGGCTTTTTAGTTTTTACTTGGCAGGAATAAGAGTGGGAGATGTTATAAAAATTCGCTGGAGTGATATGTATGATGGCAGGATTCACTATCGAATGAATAAAAATTCAAAACTAGTTTCTTTAAAAATACCTCATAAACTAAACCAAATTTTATCTTTCTATGAGTTAGATAAGCGGTACTCGGATGATTTTATTTTTCCAGAACTTAAGAAGGCGGATTTAAAAAATGATAAAGATGTATATGCTAAAACCAATACAGCAACAAAAAAATTCAATAAATATTTAAAGCAAATAGCATTTAAAGCGGAAATTGATAAAAAAGTTACCATGCATATCGCTAGGCATAGTTTTGGAAATATTGCAGGTGATCGAATACCAGTTCAAATGCTTCAAAAACTCTATCGCCATTCATCAGTTACAACTACGATGCAATATCAGTCAAATTTTATAAGTAAGGAGACAGATCAGGCATTGGATGATGTTGTTAATTTCTAGACAGCCCATGTAAAGCAGCTGAACCTAGGTTTGGATTATCTACAGCTCTTGTATATAAAGCCAGTTCAGGTATTGCCCATCTTACGTCTGGTGTCCAAGGAGCGTTCAACTGGAAAGACCACTTTTCTTAAATAGTTAAAAACCGTATTCGACAATAATCTAACCTATTTAACCAATCATAGTTTTAGTAGTCAATTCAATTCAGATTGGAACAATAAGTTGTTGATCTGCATAGACGAGGTATTGTTCCATAAAGAAGGATTGACAAAACGGATCAAGTACCTGAGCACCACCAATTTCAATTACTGCCAGGCAAGAGATCACCGGTTCGAATCCGGTTTTCTCCACCATTAAATACAAGCCTTCACAGATGTAAAGGTTTTTTGGTTTTTATCAAGGCACAGTTTTTCATTTTTTTCTATTTTCAATAAACTTTAACATTTTTTGATTCAATATAGCACCTTTTGACCTAGTTTGTATTTAAAATACATTGTAATAATATCAAAAATGATGACTCTATTTTAAATATCAATAAATAAGTGATTCTCAGAAAACAAATAGGATTTAATATTTAAAAGAGGGTAGTTTAAATAAAACAACTTTTTGATAATATTTGAATAACTATAACTTAATCATTCTATTTTATCTTTATATCCTTAATCATAAGGATGTAAAAATGCTACCCCCAAATAACAGTTCTTACAATTCTTTTTGTTTTTACACTTATTTATTGGATAAATTCAAAAATAAAAAGCACCTTGAAATTAAAGAGATCGTAATAGAAAAAAATAATCACATTTATAAACCCCCAAATAATGATAGCTTTATATATGAAATAGTTTCTGGGGCTGTTAAATTAGGAAGCTATTCTGAACAAGGAGAAGAATATGTCTATGATGTTCTTCAAAAGGGTGATTTTTTTGGGAACTTAAGGTACCTAAATGGTCAGTTTTTTGAATTTTCAAAAGCACTTATTGATACCAAAATAAGAGTTTATGAATTAATTCCTTTTAAGAAAACAATTACTAATGATCCACATCTTTCTGATTGGTTTATTTCTTACCTTTTAAAACGATGGTGTAATTCTGAAAAGAAGATTGGAAATATAATGAGTAATAAAATTGAAGATAGAATATCGTACTTAATAGAATTATTTAATATCGATGTTCATAGTGCAAATGGGGAGCAATTTACATTGTTTGAGTTGTTAACTCAAAAAGATTTGGGTGACCTTTCAGGGGCCACCCGACAAACTGTAGCAACAATTATTAAGAAAAAATCAATTCTTAGCGTTTAGAATTCCTGGATAAAGAATGCCATTTTTAGTTTTAAAGTTTAAATCAAGTAATTCGCTAATTAAAGGGGCGATATCTTCTAATCCCATTTTAGCTATTTCTTTTCCAGGAGAAATGCCAGCACCCCAGGCCACAAAACCAGTTTCAATCATTTTAAAATCAGGAAAATATCCGTGTGTTCCGCCACTTCTAGGCGAAACTATATTGCCTTTTAAAGAGCTAGACATAGCAACACCAGGAATAGGTGCTAGTGCTAAAATTGCATTAGGGTCAGCGCCTATAGTAGCTAATTCAGATCTTTCAACTACACGAAATAATTTTTTTAGGGAAGCGGGTAATGAATTCAATTTTTTTCTAACCTTATCTAAGGAGGCTTTATCATTTTTATCTTTTAACATTAAAAAAGCAGCAGCTCCGGAAGTATGAAATTTTGCTTTCCAATCCAAACTTTTTTCTTGGATTAAATTTTCTTCTTTTAACCAAATATTTGGACTTAAAGCTGAATGAATATCTACAAAACCATGGTCACCAGTAATTATAAAAGTAGTTTTGTCTAGTATTTTTGAGCGTTTTGCGGCTTCTATAATCTTTCCAATAGCACGATCTACCGCTGCAATTGCAGTGTGTACTTTTTGACCATTTCTACCTTGCTCATGTTGAAAATGATCTGTAGCGATTAAATGAATAGTCATTAAATTAGGTTGATATTTTTCCAATAAATAGGCACCCATTTCACCTGTTCGATCCTCGCGATTTAGATAATCGCCATTAAAGGTAATGGTATCCATTTTTCCCAAAACAGCCAGCTCCATTTCTTGTAAAAGTCCTTTTGGCGTTTCATTATCTCTCATAGGTTGAATTCTACCATAGCTTTTGTCTAATGTCCAAACTTCAGGAATATTATAATCTATTGGTGCACCTACAGAAACGGGCCATATAAGGCTTGCACTTTTTTTACCAGATTTTTGTACAGCATCCCAAAGTGTTTCCGTTTTTATTAAACTGCTTTCCCAATACCAACGGCCAGTTTCTCCTTCCGGTTCGAAGGGGCTATTGTAATAAATGCCATGTTCCGCTGGGTAAGCACCAGTAATTATGGTGGTATGTGATGGATACGTAACTGAAGGAAATACACTCCTAACTCCTAAAGCATAAGCACCTTCTTGTGCCAAGAGTTTTAAGTTTGGCGCAGGCCATTTTTCTTCTAAATAAAAATCAGGTCTAAAGCCATCGATAGAAATTAAAATTACATGTTTTGAAAGGGCTTGATCTTGTGCTAAAATCACTGAAAAGGATTGTGAAATAATAAAAATTAGTACTAAAATATTTTTCATTTTTTTTAAGTTTTAAGGAATTAGAATAGTGAAAATAAACTTGTTTTGGTAAAAAGAACTGGGCACTATTTCAGCCCAATTCTTAATTTAAAACTAAATAAACACTTAATTAAAAGAGTATCTTGCGCCTACTTGTAAACGCCACGGTGTACCATTAATTGGTTCTACAGCAACCCCAGTATTTACATTATATAGATAACTATTGGTGGTTTGGTCAAAACCAGTGGTATTCATAAGATTTGTTGTTCTACCAAAATTATTAATTCGACCCCACTCTTTATTAAGTAGGTTCATAAAATTGAAGACATCAGCTGATAATTCTAAAGCCTGTTTGGTTTTGGAAAATTTAAAACTTTTTTGAAGTCTTAAATCAACGATAGCCCTAAAAGGATTCTTTCCACCATTTCGCTCTGCAAATGAGCCAAAACTGCTCGTTAAATATTCTTTGAACCCTTCTGGTGTCTCTGGATTATTTAGAATTTCATTGTACCCATCTATAATATTTTGTGGTGTACTTGGGTTATTGGGGTCATAAACATAGGCAATTTCATTACTTAAATTAAAATCACCATTTGTACTTCTGTTTCCCCCATTTTGAAAAGAAAAACGAGATCCTCCGTCCCCTATTATAGTCGCACCTAGCGTAAACCCTTTCCAAGTAGGTGTAGCACCATTTACCACCATTTTAGTATCAAAATGATTGTCTGAAAACCCATAATTTAAATCTCTTGGATCTCCAGATACAGGTAGAAAAGTGGAAGTATTTGCAACACAACAATTGTATGAAGAGTTGTCTTTTGATCTATTTAATGTAAAACTGGCATTCACATAACCATCTTTTCCAATTCTGGCAGTGCCCTCTACTACCAAGGCAACGTTGTCTAAAACTCCATCAGAAGTAAGTACTAAAGTTCTTCCCACCTGGTCTGAAATTCTAGAATTAATCCAATCCGCTCTACCATTAGTAGGTATGGTATTAGCGGGCACAAAAACTTCTCTTCCCTCTATTGGAGTAGTAAAAAAGGGTTCGGCCACCAAGTTAGCTTCCTGATAGACATAATTGTTCGTTGTATGGCTAAAAATACCGTTTATACCCAAACTGTAACGATCACCAAAAAAGTGAGTATAATTTATATTTCCTTTATAAATAGTGGGCACTTGAAAATCTGGACTAACCGCATTAATGGTAGAAAAAGGAGTTACTCCAGAAGGCACTCCTGGAGCTGTACTTGGGTCATTTCTATAGGATGGAAAATCAGGTACTGGCACGTTTGTTCCTGTAACATCAATAGCCCCTAGTAAAGTACCACTGTTTTGAATGTTATTTACTTGTGCATAATAGTGAGGTTGTGCACTAAAAACACCTCCACCAATTCTAAATATATCTTTATTTTCACCCTTTACATTCCATGTTAACTGAAATCTAGGTTGTATATTATCAAAATCTTCTGGTTTTTGATCTGTACGTAAGCCCAATTCATTAAAAACTAAAGGATTAAATTCTGCTTCGTCTAAAAATGCAGTCGCATCATAACGTAAACCAGCTGTAAAATTTAAGTTTGGATTAATGTCAAATTCTACTTGACCAAATAAGGATAAATCTAAAACGGTTTGTTTCACTAAAGAAGAACCTTGTAATGGAACTTCACGAGCATATCTTGAAGCGTTTAGGTTTTCAAAATCATCTAAAGAATCAAAAAAGAACCTTCCATTTTGTTCGTTAGATAACTGAGTTTCCAAATAAGTAATTAGATTATCTGTGCCAAAAGTAAAATTAAATTTTCCTGCACTTAAGTAGGTAGTATTTGCAATTTGTAGCTGTTTTTCTAAATTAGTCTCTGGAGTAAAACGCTGCCCTCCAAGTTGAACACTAATATTTCTATTATTCCCATTCGGTAAAACAGATTCTACTTGTACAATAGCTCTTGGAATATTTTGTGAGGGTAATTCAGGATTAGGGCCAAAAATACGTTCTGCACGTTGGTACTGAACTTTTAATTCGTTGGTCACCTTTGGCGAAAATACAGATCTTAAAGACAAAAAACTGCTATTTTCAGAAGAATTAAAATCTGAGAAAGACTCAGCAACTTCGATAGTTGAGTTGTCGTTAACACTAAAAGGATCGTCCCATTTATTGTAAAGATTTCTAAATGTTAAACGGTGCTTATCATTAATTTGCCAATCTAGTCTTAAGAAAAGGTTATTTGCTTCTGTGACTCTATCGAACTGTCCTATTTGTTGTGAATCACTTAAACCATAGGATGCTCTACCAATTTGCAGAAAGCGATCTAAATTTGATTGTGTTATGCCTAGTCTATTAGCATCATCGTCATTTTGTATATTTCCAATAAATTGTGGATCGCCAGCATCTTGACGCTCATAAACCATAAAAAAGTGTAGTTTATCTTTTACAATAGGGCCTCCTAAGCTTAAACCATACTGAGAATTGTAGAAGTCTGCCTCCCTTTCTTGCCCTTGAATTGTAAACTTACTTTGTAGCGCATCGGCTCTATGATAGAAAAAGGTACTACCACTCAATTCATTGGTTCCTGATTTTGTTACTGAGGTGATAGAACCACCCCCTTGCCGTCCCTGAGAAACATCATAATCATTTGTAGACACTTCAAATTCTCGAATAGCTTCTTGAGAAATAGTGTAAGGGCCGCGGCCAATTTCTCCAGCCGTTAAGGTATTTCTAAAGTTTACCCCATCGATGGTAACATTAGTTGAAGTGCGCCTTTGCCCTCCTAAATTGATATCTCCACCGCCTTGTAATGGAGACAAACTCGTTAATCTTGTAAAGTTTCTTCCCTCTGTGGGTAAGTTTTTAATTTGGCCTGCACCAATTTTGGTAGAAGCACCAATTTGTTGAATTCGCTTTGAAAGAGTATTAGATGACACTACAACTTCATCTAGTGCTGTAGCTGATTCTTGTAATACAAAATCAACGGTAATTACATCACTTAAATTTAAGGTAAAGCCATCTTGAAAACGCTCTTGGTAACCTAAATATTGAGCAGTAACAGTATAAGGCCCACCAAGAGGTAACTGTTGTATTTTGTAATTACCATCTTCACGACTAATTGATCCAGAAGTAAAACCTGTGGCGTTGTTCTTTACAATAATAGTAGCCCCCATTAAAGGTTCTCCACTTAAATCTTTTACAACACCTTTGATCGTGGCATTAGTTGCTTGTCCGTAAGAAATAAATGCGTTACCACAAAGGGCGATTAAAATAATACAAAATTTGATTTTGTTTCTGTGTTGTTGGTTAATTAAATAGTTTTTCATCTTACTGTTTTTAATTTAAGCAGCAAAACTATTTCAGTAGACAGCGGTACAAATGTTAAGTTTTAACATGAACCCACAACTTAACTTTAACTTTCATATTTGATAATATTAAAATTGGCAATAAAAAAATATAGATAATCAATAATTTTTGCTGTAAAAAAATCATTCTAAACTTCTACTTTTTATTGAAACCTAGACAAATTTTAGGAACTAAATTCTATCATTTACTATCGCGTTGTGTCTCAAATACGCTTTGTATTACTTAAAAGTTAATTAATCTTTAAGAAGCTTAGTAATTAACGCAAATTTAAATTAAGCATAAAATCAAATATATATTTCTCTTCATACTAAGCAGTTTATTTGTAGACAAATAAAACAACCAACAAAATGAAAAACCTAACATTAAATTTTCTCTTTTTTTTAATTCCCTTTGTTTTACTCTCTCAATCAGGAAATATTACAGGGACTATAGCTGACGAAAATGGTCTTTATCTGCCGGGAGCAACAGTAAGTATTGAAAGCCTATCCAAAGGGGCTATTACAGACTTTGATGGTAAATTTACACTTATAGACGTACCAGCTGGGACCTATACTTTAAAGGTATCTTATCTAGGTTACGCCAATGTCGAGAAAGAAGTAATTGTGAAGTCAAAAGAAACCTTAGAAGTTTTTATTTTCATCGAATCGAAAAGTATGGAACTCGATGCCATTGAAGTTACTGCTTATGGCTTAAGTGGTCAGTCAAAGGCTTTAAATACTCAAAAAAATAATCTTAATATTACGAACGTGGTTTCAACGGATCAGATTGGTAAATTTCCTGATGCTAATATAGGAGATGCAGTCAAAAGGATTCCAGGAATTACCATGCAAGTAGATCAAGGGGAGGCTAGAAATATTATTGTCCGCGGTCTTTCTCCTCAATTAAATTCTGTAACCTTAAATGGCAGTAGAATTCCATCAGCGGAAGGAGACAATCGAAATATTCAGATGGATTTAATTCCTGCGGATATGATACAAACGATAGAAGTTAGTAAGGCCGTAACGCCAGATATGGACGCAGATGCTCTTGGGGGCTCTGTAAATTTAATCACGAGAACATCTCCGCAAGGATTTAGAATTTCTACAACTTTAGGCTCAGGAGTTAATGTGATCGCTAACAAACCCATTTGGAATGGTTCCTTTTTAATTGGAGATCGATCTAGTAATGGAAAGTTTGGTTGGCTACTGTCGACTTCTCTTAATGATAATGATTTTGGTTCTGACAATATTGAAGCTGAATGGACGGATGAATTTGAATATTATACGGGTGTTGACGATGCTGATGGCGAACCTATTTTAGAAGAAGTAGATGTAAACCCATATACCAATGTGTTTGAACAACGAGAATATTTAGTACAACGTGTACGTAGAAGTTTTTCAGCCAACATGGATTATAAGTTTGATGCAAATAACTCAATCTTTTTAAAAACTATGTACAATTGGAGAGACGATAGAGAAAATAGATTTAGACTTGAGTATCAAATTTTAGACCCAGAAGATATCGAATTTGATGATTTTACCATAACCAATGGCGTTCCATCACGTTTTCCAGCAGAGGTGGCCAGGCAAAGTAAGGGTGGTTTAGATAATAATAGAAACAAAAATCGCCGTTTGGAAGATCAACGTATGCAAAACTATACCTTAGGTGGAAACCATTTATGGGGTTCACTTAAAGTAGATTGGATGACTTCTTTTGCGAAAGCCTCAGAGGAGCGTTTAAATGAACGTTACGCCCAGTTCGAATCTGAATATAGTATCATTAATAATCTTGATTCAAGATTTCCAAGGTTTTCCGCTACTAACCCTAATGACGCAGTAGCCTTGAATAATTTTGAATTCGGTGAGATTACCGAAGAAAATCAATATACAGAAGAAGAAGATTTTAATGTTTTTGTAAATTTTGAAGTACCTTCTGATATTTTCGGAAAAGGAGATGGGTTTATAAAATTTGGAGCAAGAGGCCGTTTTAAATCTAAACTAAGAGAAAATGATTTTTTTGAATTCGACTTAGAAGACGATTTTCCTACGCTAGCCGATGTACCTGTAAAGGACTATTCTGATGCTGGATATCTAGCAGGTGGTCAATACCTGATAGGCTCTTTTGCAAGTGAAGAGTGGTTGGGTGCATTAAACTTGGTAAATGGTGAGGCTATACCCGATGAATTTTTAAGAGCAAACTTCGATGTGCAGGAAAATGTTTTTGCAGGCTATGCAATGACCAATCAAAAATTGTCTGATAAATTAAGTGTTCTATTAGGTTTGCGTTTGGAAGCGACGAACATAACTGCAACTGGAAATCAAATCGAAGACGAAGAAAACGTAATAGGTGAAATTACTCAAGAAAGCTCCTATGCTAACCTATTACCTGGTGTTCATTTTAAGTATGATATTTCAAATCAAACAGTTCTTCGATTAGCATGGACTAATACATTAGCAAGGCCAAATTATGCAGATTTGGTACCCTCTTTAGATGTAGTGTTTGGTGATGAAGAAATTTTTGCTGGTAATCCAGATTTAGAAGCTACTACATCCATGAATTTTGATGTTATGGCTGAACATTACTTCAGGAGTGTAGGAATAGTATCAGGGGGCTTATTCTATAAGAATATCGATAATTTTATCTATACATTTCAAGGTGAAACTACAGATGATTTCTATGGTGCAGGAACAACGGGTTTTGAAATTTTTCAACCTTTAAACGGAGATGGCGCAACCGTATTCGGAATGGAATTTGCTTTTCAGCGCCAATTGGATTTTCTTCCAGGTTTCGCTAGAAATTTTAGTGTATACCTAAATTACACTTATTTAACTTCCACAGCAGAGGGCATTAGAAATGAAGACGGAGAAGAACGAACCGATCTGGGATTACCTAATACAGCCCCAAATATGTTTAATGGATCTTTGGCATACGCTGATAAAAAATTTAGTGCAAGATTATCTTTAAATTTTTCTGACAGTTATATTGATGAAATTGGAGGGAGTGCTTTTGATGATAGATATTATGATACTCAGTTATTTTTAGATTTTAATACTTCTTATCAGTTTAATAAAAATTTAAGTTTATATGCTAGTGTAAATAACATAACGGATCAACCACTACGTTATTTTCAAGGTTCAAAAGACCGTACGATGCAAGCAGAATTTTATGGGCAACGAATTACTTTTGGTTTAAAATATGATCTATTTAAAAAGTAACACCTATAAAATTAAAAAAAAGGTATTTAAGAAAACATCAAAATCAATCTAAACTTAAAGCAATGAAAAACGTTTTATATTCATTATTTATTATAGTATTTATATGCTCTTGTAACCAAAGTAATTTGCCAAAAATTGCACCAGACATTATTACGGATTACACTTTAAATGATACGGACGATCCTGCTATTTGGGTACACCCAACAGAACCTGAAAAAAGTATTGTTTTTGGTACGGATAAAGAGACGAATGGTGCTATTTATGCTTTTAATTTGGAGGGTAAAATCATCGAAGATAAAACCATTAGAAATATTGAACGCCCAAACAATGTAGATATAGAGTATGGTTTTCAATTGAACGATTCCACGGTAACCGATATCATAGTATTTACTGAGCGTGAAAAACAACAAATACGACTTTTTTCTGTTCCTGAGATGATACCTTTAGATGGTGGAGGTTTTCCTGTTTTTGAAGATGAATTAGCAATTGAAAATAGGTTGCCCATGGGAATAAGTTTATATAAATCTCCCAAGGATGGTGTTATATATGCAATTGTTGGCAGAAAAACAGGACCAAAAGAAGGTTATTTATACCAGTATGCCATACAATCCGACAGTTTAGGAGTTACATCAAAATTCGTTAGAAAGTTTGGTTCTTTTAGTGGGGTAAAAGAAATAGAAGCACTTGCAGTAGATGATAAAAATGGTTTTGTTTATGTCTCTGACGAAGGTGTTTGTATAAAAAAATATCATGCAGAACCTAGCATGGGTACTACGGAATTAGCTTGTTTTGGTGGGGAGTATTTCTTAGAAGATATAGAAGGAATTGCCATAGCAAATTACCCTAATCAAAATGGATATCTTATCGTTTCAAACCAACAAAAAGGTGAATTCAATATTTTTTCGACTAAGGATAATTCATTTGTTAAAGCATTAAATTTAAGCACACTTGAAACAGATGGCTGTGAGGTTGTTACAGCCCCTTTAGGCACTAAATTCCCAAATGGCCTTTTTGTTGCAATGAACGATCAGAAAAACTTTTATTTCTATGATTTAAAAAAATTGAAGTTAGAATAAAGTTGAATCAATTTAAGTTATTCTTGGTAAATCATATAACAATCTCTTAACCAAACCTTAAGCCGTAGGTAACCATAAAACCCATTTATATACCTAATCTTTGTGTATGATAATTTTTATGTAATGAAAACTATTTTGTTTTACATTTCTACCGTAGTCGTCAATTTTATCATTCTTCAATTGGCAACTTATTATTCTCCTTTTAAGTATAAGAAAATTAAACATAAAGTAAACACCAAAACTATATTTTGAAGAAAAGAACTGTTGATATTTTAGTGCTTTCTGATATTCATTTAGGCACTTATGGATGTCGTGCGAAGGAATTGCTCAAGTACTTAAAGTCAATACATCCGAAACATGTTATTTTAAATGGGGATATTATTGATATATGGCAGTTTAGTAAGCATTATTGGCCAAAGGCTCACATGAAAATTATTAAATATGTAATAGAGTGGGTTTCTAAAGGGGTTAGAGTTGATTATATTACGGGTAACCATGATGAAATGTTACGAAAGTTTGTTGGGTTTAAAATGGGCTCTTTTTCCATAGAAAATAAGATTTTATTACCCCTAAAAGATAAAAAAGCTTGGGTTTTTCACGGTGATGTTTTCGATATTACTATGCAACATTCTAAATGGATTGCAAAAATGGGTGCTGTAGGGTATGATTTTTTGATATTACTTAATAGTGCTATAAATTTTTTAATGGTTAAATGGGGAAAACAACCTATTTCAATGTCTAAGAAAATTAAAAACAGTGTAAAATCTGCAGTAAAATTTATCAATAATTTTGAGCAGATTGCTGCTGATATCGCTATTGAAAACAAGTATGACTATGTAATTTGTGGACATATTCACCAACCTGAAATAAAAAAAATAACAACAGAAAAGGGGAATGTAATGTATTTAAATTCTGGTGATTGGATAGAAAATCTTACCGCTTTAGAATATACTAAAGGAAAATGGAAACTCTACACCTATGAAGAAGACCTTAAACTTAAAGCCCAAAAAGAGGAGTCTTTAGAAAAAGAAGACATATTAGAAAACAATATTCTTTTCGAAAATCTGCTTCAAGAATTTAGAATGAATAATACAACCACTATAAAACCGTAGTTTTTCAAATATTTATGAAAGTTTTATACGCCATACAAGGTACTGGGAACGGACATTTAAGTAGAGCAAGAGATATTATACCCATTCTTCAAAAAAAAAATATTGATTTAGATTTACTAGTCAGCGGAACACAAGCCGATATTCAAATTCCATTTCCTATTAAATATCAATTAAACGGACTCAGCTTTATATTCGGAAAAAAAGGGGGTGTTGATGTTTGGAAGACCTATTTGAAAGCAAACTCGCTTAACCTTCAAAAAGAAATTAAAAGCTTGCCGATACAAGATTATGATCTTGTTATCAATGATTTTGAACCAATTTCTGCTTGGGCATGCAAATTAAAAAATAAACCATGTTTCAGTTTAAGCCATCAGGCAGCGGTATTAGAAATGAAGGCTCCAAAACCTAAAAATACAGACCTAATGGGGCATTTTATCCTAAAAAAGTATGCTCCCACAACTCACCAATACGGATTTCATTTTAAAGCTTATCAAGAAAATATATTTACACCTGTAATTAGGCAAGAGATACGTCAGGCAAAATGTGAAGATAAAAAACATTACACGGTATACTTACCTTCATATAGCGATGAAAACATCATTGGGATGCTAAAAAAAATAAAAAATACAAGCTGGGAAGTTTTTTCAAAGCACAATAAAAAAATCCTGAAACAAGAAAATATTTCCATACAACCTATAGCCAATGAAGCTTTTGTTCAAAGTATGGCAACTAGTACCGGCATTCTTTGTGGTGCTGGATTCGAAACCCCTGCTGAGGCTTTATTTATGAATAAAAAGCTATTGGTTGTGCCTATGAAGGGTCAGTTTGAGCAGCAATGTAATATGGCAGCATTGAAAGAAATGGGTGTTCCAGTTATAAAATCTCTAAAAAATAAAAATTTTCAGCATATAATGAACTGGATTGATACAGATATGCGTGTTGAAGTAAACTACCCAGATATAACGTCACAAATTATAACTCAACTTTTCGATGAAGCGAGCCAGTATATAAAAACTCATTAATTTGAATAAAGAGAAAGAACAAGATTCAACGGATTACTCCGTTAAAGTTGATGATTTTGGTAAAGATTTCGTTTGGGGGGTTTCTACCGCCGCTTATCAAATTGAGGGCGCTTTTGAAAATTCTGATAAAGGAGCTTCTATTTGGGATACATTTTCATCAAATAAGAAGAATATTTATCAAGGGGATAATGGTTCTATTGCTTGCGACTTTTTCAACACTTATAAAGAGGATATTTTGTTAATGAAGTCTTTACATATTCCTAATTTTAGATTTTCCCTTTCATGGTCAAGAATAATTCCTCTTGGCCAAGGTGATGTAAGTGAAAATGGCTTGGCATTTTACAATAACGTAATTGATTTTTGTTTAGAATGTGGCATTACTCCTTGGATAACGCTTTACCATTGGGATCTTCCTCAAGCGCTCGAAAACAAGGGAGGATGGACGAATAGAGAAATAGTCACTTGGTTTGAAGCTTATGCAACTGTTTGCGCTAAAGCTTTTGGCGATCGTGTAAAACACTGGATGGTTATGAATGAACCTATGGTTTTTACAGGGGCTGGTTATTTTTTAGGAGTGCATGCTCCAGGAAGAAAAGGCTTAAAAAACTTTGTACCTTCTGTTCATCATGCCTTACTTGCACAAGCCAGAGGAGGAAAAACTCTTAAATTATTAGTGAAGAATGGAATTATTGGTACTACATTTTCCTGTTCGTATTGTACCCCTTTTAAAAATACTGAAAAGCATATTTTAGCCACAAAAAGAGTAGATGCCTTATTGAATAGAATGTTTATTGAACCTTCACTAGGCCTGGGTTATCCAACAGAAGAAATTCCCGCTTTAAAAAAAATTAAAAAATATCAATATCCAGAAGATGCTGCAAATATTATTTTTGAATTCGATTTTATTGGCGTTCAAAATTATACTCGAGAAGTAATAAAACACAGCTGGTTTGTGCCCTATTTAAAAGCTAAAATTATAAATGCAAGAAAAAGGAACGTAAAAACCACATTGATGGATTGGGAGGTTTACCCCAAAAGTATGTACCAGATGATAAAAAAATTTAATAAATATAAGGGAGTAAACAAAATATTAATTACTGAAAATGGTGCTGCTTTTAAAGATACTTTTCAAAATAATAGCGTAAATGATACAGATCGTATAAATTATATTAAATCTTATATAAGAGAAGTATACCAAGCGAAAAAAGAGGGTTTAAAAGTAGGCGGCTATTTTATTTGGACATTCACTGATAATTTTGAGTGGGCAGAGGGCTATTACCCGAGGTTTGGTTTGGTTCATGTAGATTTTAAAACACAAAAAAGGACGATAAAAAATTCTGGTTTATGGTATAGTAAATTTTTGAAAAGTAACGAAACAATACTATTCTAATAATGCTTCATGACTCAAATAAGGGCGTTCATAATTTAAACTTAACCTTTTACTTAACCTTTCTTAAACTTTAAAATTTAATTTTTTAAAGTCAATTTAACCTCAAATTTATATCTAGATAGTAATTTCGAATTAGAAATAAATACCAATCTGCTAATTGGTAGGATGCTCATAAATTTTTAGGTTATGGATATAAAAGTATCAATTATTATTAGTACATATAATTCAGAAGAATGGTTAAAAAAGGTACTGTGGGGTTTCCATTACCAAACTTATAAAAATTTTGAAGTTATTGTTGCCGACGATGGATCGGGATTACCTACAGAATTACTTATTGATTGGATGGATTCAGAAGTGTTTTATCCTTTAATTCATGTTTGGCAAGAAGATGAAGGTTTTCAGAAAACTAAAATATTAAATAAAGCTATTTTATCCTCTAGATCTGACTATATTATCTTTACTGATGGTGATTGTATTCCTCGAAATGATTTTGTAGAAACACATATTAAAAACAAACTAAAAGGCCATTTTATGTCAGGTGGCTATAGCAAATTACCTTTAACGATTTCAAATTTAATTACAAAAGAGGATATTCAAAAACAAAATTGTTTCTCTATCGATTGGCTAAATTCACATAATTTGAATAAAAAGTATAAAAACAAAAAGTTGGCAGCAATACCCTCACAAGTTAATTTTTTGAATAAAGTTACCACGACTCAAGCAAGTTGGAACGGGCATAATTCATCAGGATGGAAAGAAGATATCTTAGCCGTTAATGGTTTTGATGAACGTATGCAATATGGTGGTGAAGATCGTGAATTAGGAGAACGATTAATTAATTATGGCATAAAATCAAAACAGCTTCGTTATAGTGCCATTTGTGTTCATTTAGAACACGAAAGGAGTTACAAGAATGAAGCATCGCTTTTAAAAAATAAGCAAATTAGAAAACAAGTAAAAAATACTAACGCAATATGGACTTCATTTGGTATTGAACAGGAGCAGAACTATTTACAGCCTAAACTTTTAAGTTCTTTGTAGCGTTCAAAGGTTCCTAAAGCATTTAAGTAACACAATATAAAACCTCTTTTACCATCTAAAAATCCCAATTGGATAATATACTTCCGAAAAAAAGTCCAGAAGGGTTTCACCAGAAGCAAAACATAATTGAATTGTTTATTTTTTTTGAAATCTTGTTTTGCTTTTAATTTGCCATAGGTGATCATCTTTCTTTTATAATCATCATAGTTTTTAAAACAATAGTGGGTGAGTTTTGTTTGGAATATGCCACTTGCACCATTTACTTCTAAGGTTTCATGAACTATTTTTCTTGGATTAAAATTCACTTTACTTTTTCTAAAAAGGCGAATATTTTTATCAGATTGTGTGCCACTGTATGCAAGAGGGTAATTTTCAAACATGAATACACGATAAAACCAGAAGGCAACTTCTCTAATGTTTTTTGAATGTATTGTTTTTAATATTTCTAATTTTAGTTCTTTTGAGACCACTTCATCAGCATCAACAAATAATACCCAATCATGACTAGCCTGATTTAAAGCAAAGGATTTTTGTTTGGTAAAATTCTCAAATTTATTTTGCAATACCTTAACCCTTTTGTGTTCTTTTAAATATTCAAAAGTACCATCATTACTAAAAGAGTCTACAACAATTATTTCGTTGGCAAATTCAATCCCTTCAATACATGCTTGGATGTATTCTATTTCGTTATAGGTAATGACTAGCGCTGTTAACATTGTTTCATACTTGAAATTTCTAGCTTGAGTCTTTTTAGAAATAAAAAAAGCTGATAATTAATACCAGCTTTTAAACTAACTCAACTTAAATAATGTTTTTTAACTAACTCAAAACAAAACTATCATTTTTTCAAGTAGGCAACGTTAAGTGAATCTAAGCATTAGGTTATTTTTAATCTAAACCTTGAACTGTACTGATTTTTATAAAAAAACCGCTTTCATAAATAACAGACAATATATTTGTCTTTCAATTCTTTACCTAGCCAACAGAAAAAAGCAATACATCAACTTATTTTAATAATTATTTGAAACTCTACTGTTATATAAATCCTTTTATTTTTTATTGATAACCTGTATAAACTTATCCTTAAGGACCTTATTTAAAATTTTAAAAGGTGTTTTTTGAATCTTTTTTAAATCAATAAAAATTATATAACATTTTAGTTGTTGTGCTTTAGTTTAAATTGATATAACAAATTGTTAATCAATTATTTGTGAACAACTTACTATCTAATTTTATTTCTTCAAACCTTAGTTTTTCTACCTTTATCGTATCACTCCCATAAGGGAAAACAAAAGCGCTTTTGTTCATTTTATAACCTTAAAATACATTTAAGATGGACACAATTTTAATACTAGATCGTCTAGATCGTTTAGAAAAATTATTCATAGGTCAGAAAGAAATTTTAACCTTAGATGAAGCCTGTGACTATACAGGAATTTCAAGAAGCTACCTGTATAAGCTTACGGCTAAGGGTAAAATACCACACTCCAAACCGAACGGTAAACTGCTGTTTTTTGAGAAAACAAAATTAGTGGAATGGTTGCTTCAAAATAAAAGATAATGGTTTGTGAACACCAGGGTGATAAGCTTTACCATGTAAAGGACGCCAAGAAGAAAACCATTTATGACTATACCATGGAATACTTGGAAGCAAAGTATGACATTACCTATAATGAAATATCCCATGACTTTCAGATAGCCTTTAAGAACTCAAAGGATTTAAAATATCTGAATTTAAACTCACTAATTATAGAACTAGCCAAAGCAGGTATCGATATTCCAACAGGAAAGTTGGAAATTCTAATCCGTTCAGAATGGATTCCCAAATATAACCCTGTTAAAGAATACTTTGTTGGTTTGCCGCTATGGGATGGAGAAGACCATATTTTAAAACTAGCCTCGTATGTACCCACCTATGAAAAAGAAGCGTTCAATTATCATTTTAAAAAGTGGTTGGTACGCACCATAAAATGTGCTTTGGAAATAGGCTATTTTAATAAGCAAGCTTTTATATTATCCCATCAAGGCCAGAATTCAGGGAAATCTACTTGGTGCAGATTTCTATGCCCACCAGAACTCGCCGAATTCATGGCTGAGGATATCAGTAACGATAAAGATGCCAGGATACAATTGTGCAGAAACTTTCTCTACAATTTGGATGAACTAGCAGTACTATCCAAAAAGGATGTGAATGCTTTAAAATCATTTTTCTCCAAAACTTTTATCAACGAACGTTTACCGTACGATCGGAAAAACACTACGCTTCCAAGAATATGCTCTTTTGTTGGATCGACTAATATGTCTTCTTTTTTAAATGACGAAACAGGATCAGTGCGTTGGTTGTGTTTTGAACTCAAAGGAAAAATTGATTTTAGGTACTCCAAGGAAGTAGATATTCATAAAGTTTGGTCTCAAGCCTATCATCTAGCCTACAGCGATACTACTTTCAATCCCGAGCTTACTATAAATGATATTCAGGAAAATGAAGAACGTAACAAGCGATATACCAAATTAACTTCAGAACAAGAGGTTATTGCTAAATTTTACGAAAAGTCTAGCGATATGAAAGACTTCAAAACAGCCTCGGATGTGATGGTAGCGACAAGCGATCTTAACCTGCGCCTCAATCATATTAATATTGGTCGTGCTTTAGCTGGATTTGACTTTCAAAAAGTGAAGCACCCCACGCGGCAAGTTTACGGTTATTTGGCAAAATCGCTGTTTGCAGCTTCCCCATGGGAAATAGAATTATCAAGAAAAGTGGAATAATACCTACCTAGTTACCTAGAAGATCATAAAGTTACTAAACATAGGGTATAAAGCCAGGTAGGATCTTAAAACCCAAGCTTACCTAAGAGTTACCTAACCTACCTAAAAGGTAAGATAGGTAGGTAGAAAATAGTACTTACCTAAGCTCCAAACCTTTATAAATACTGACTTAGGTAGGAAGGTAGGTGATATTCAATAAAAAGAGGTTAAACTAAAAATAGGCTAATGAAAAAAAAAAGAACAACAGGACTTTCGTGTGAAAGAGCTCGAGCTTTTCCTATCGAAAAGGCGCTGGCAAAACTCGAGCACTTTCCGACCAAGTCAACGGAGAAAGAAGCTTGGTTTCTGAGTCCGCTGCGATCAGAAACCCAAGCCTCTTTCAAGGTATCCAAGAAATTAAATAGATGGTATGACCATCGAGAAGGAATCGGAGGGAATGTAATCGATCTAGTATGTCAAATTAAACAATGTTCTGTAAAAAGCGCTTTAGTGTTTATTAAAGAACAAATGGAAAACTCTTTTTTTCTTCAACAGCAACCTATTTTAAAAGAGGAGTCGCAAGAATTAGAATTAAACCATGCGATAACTATTATAAAAGTCAAAGAACTAACACATCCGGCTTTAATACAATATTTACAAGCAAGAAGGATAGGTATAGAAACAGCTAAGAAGCTCGTCAAAGAAGTACACTATCAATTTAAGGGTAAAGATTATTTCGCAGTCGGATTAAAGAACGATTCTGGAGGATGGGAACTTCGAAATAAATACTTAAAGAATTCATGTTCTCCAAAAGATATAACTAGAATTGAAATCGGTCATTCAAAACTCCTAATTACAGAAGGCATGTTTGACATACTATCCCTAACTGAAATAAACAAAAACCTAGCATCTGAATATGACTTTCTAATCATGAACTCGATTGGTTTTTTAGAAAAAGTAAAATTAATAAGCAAAGAATATGAAACAATAGACCTCTATCTAGACAATGATTCCAATGGTAAAGTAACTACAGAAAATTTAATCAAAGTATCTAATAAATTCAATGACAAATCAAAACTATATGAAGGATTTAAAGATGTGAACCAGTGGCTGATTCACTGTGCTAAAAAGGGAATTAGTCAGGAGGCGCAAGATGTGTTTTTGTTGCCACAAAAACAAACTTGCTTTACTCCCGATGGTTGCAAAGAAAATAAAAAATGAAGAAGACGTATATCAAATTTAGATGCTCTATTTACGAGAAGAAACTCCTTAAAAAAAGAGCCGAACGAGCAGGAATATCCCTTTCTGAATATTGTCGTAATTCTGCCTTAGAAAATTTGGTCATTGAACGTTTGACTTCTCAGCAGCTGGCATATTATCAAATGTTGGTAAAGTATAAAAACAACTTTACAAGCATTAGTAACATGTTCAAAAAACACAATCCTAAACTAGCCAATGAGGTTATTCAATTAGCCGAAGAAATACGAAATCACTTGTACAATTTTAAAAAATAAAGTCATGATTGGAAAAGGGCAATCGATCACACATACTGGCGCATCAATAGCCTATGGATGGAATCAAGAGAAAGATGCAGAAGTAATCTATAGCCAACATATAGCAGGAGATACTAGAACGCATATTACCGAAGAATTTAAAATGATCCAAGAACAAAATGTACGCTGTCATAAAAATACGCTCAGTTTTATACTAAGTCCTACTCAGGAAGACGGAAGAGAATTAAGTAAAGAACAATTAGGAGAAATGACTCAGAACTTCATTCAAGAAATGAATTTAAAAGATCGGCAAGCTGTTGCCTTTGTTCATAGAGATAAAGCACACACCCATGTGCACGTATACGCCAATAGGATAGGTTTTGATGGAAAAGCCTACAATGACAGCTTTATCGGAAAACGAAGCCAGTTAGCCGCTGAAAACGTGGCTAAGGAAATGGGACTCACTACGGTAAAAGAAGTACAACAAGAAAAGAAAATGACGCTTCAACCGATACGCTTAGAAATTAAAAATATCCATCAAAAAGTCATGGAAAAGGAAAGACCAAAGAACTTAGAGGATTACATCAAAGCAATGAAGCAACAAAATGTACAAGTGCTCCCCAGTATTAATAAGGCAAACAAATTACAGGGATTTAGATTGGAATACAAAGGTTATAATTTAAAAGCAAGTGAAGTACATCGTTCCATGTCCGGCGGAAGAATTATGGGTCAAATTGCCCAAAATAGAGGAATAGCAAATCAATTAAAACCAATTGATACAGTAAAATTTCTTGGAAAGACAACAGAACTTACAGTAAACTTGGCAGCGAGTATCGCCAAGAACTTAATAAAAAAAGTAATCAAAAGAAGTATTAGTAAGGGAATAGAATTTTAAAACAAGAAATGATGGGCTATAAAAAACTAGATGAAGTCATGGAACTTCTAAGTGACGAATTAGACGGATTTAACAAGAGTATTGATAAATTAGAAAAGTTGAGTCAAAAAACTGAGAACATCAAAATTAAGGCGAACACTTCTAATATTGAATATCTACTCACAGAACACCTAAGAATAGAGAAGGACAAAACAAATAGACTAGAACAAACAGTTGGAAACCTTTCAATCACCTAGCTAAATCAAGACTGATTCCAAAAGTTCAACTTTGGATTCATAATGTTATTTACTTCATTTCTATGGTGATTATAGGTTATTTGATATTTAATCAAGCACAACTTAGAAAAACACAAGAGAATGACTCCACTAAAATAGAAATAACTCCAATTCTAAAAGAACAAAAAGGTACTCCTAATTAAATGTAGTATGCGCCCTATGCGGTTTTTGCTATACGATTATCTTTCTGAACACTACAAAAACCGCACAGGATCCGCGCGCAGATAAGTTATGGTAAGATTTGGGGGCTATTGGTTTATTTGAGTAATAATTAAAATTGTTATCAAATTATATTAAATAAGACTTTTTAATATTTTAAAGAGGAAAATGCTAATTTGTTGTACCTATGTTGTACCTAAATAATAAAAGCCAAGATGTAAAATCTTGGCTTTTCCTTTGTACTCGAGGCGGGACTTGAACCCGCACGGACTAATGTCCATTGGATTTTAAGTCCAACGTGTCTACCAATTCCACCACTCGAGCGTGGATTGAAGTTGAGCGAAAAAAGGGATTCGAACCCTCGACCCTCACCTTGGCAAGGTGATGCTCTACCCCTGAGCTACTTTCGCGAGTATTGTTTAATGAGCGTAGCATTAAATATAAATGCGGTTGCAAATTTAATATAATTCTATAAAAACCAAAGAAAAATTATAGAAAAGAATTAAAAAATATTTTACGGTTTTAATTCTTAGGTTTTTTTAAATAGGAAAGCCTCATAAACAGCTATTTAGTGGCTATTCTTAAATTCTTAGGTATTTTTCTTTTTAGTTAAAAGCCGCTTTATTTCGTTTAATTTCATCAAAGCTTCAACGGGTGTCAAGGTATTTATATCTAAATGCGTTATTTCTTCTTTTATTTGAAGCAAAAGTGGGTCATCCAAATTAAAAAAGCTCAACTGCATTTCGTTTTGAGTATCCTGTAGTTTCTCTGTTAGTTCTTCACTGGAATGCGATTTTTCAAGCTTCTTTAAAATTTTATTGGCTTTATGAATTACTTGCTGTGGCATTCCAGCCATTTTTGCTACGTGAATACCAAAACTATGTTCGCTTCCACCCGGCATTAATTTTCTTAAAAACAATACATTATCTTTTAATTCTTTTACTGAAACATTGTAATTTTTAATACGTTCAAAGGTCGTCGTCATTTCATTTAATTCGTGATAATGTGTAGCGAATAATGTTTTTGCTCTTGTTGGGTGCTCGTGTAAATACTCAGATATGGCCCACGCGATAGAAATACCATCGTAGGTACTCGTACCTCTGCCAATTTCATCTAAAAGCACCAGACTGCGTTCCGATAAATTATTTAAAATAGAAGCCGTTTCATTCATTTCAACCATAAAAGTAGACTCTCCCATCGATATATTATCACTGGCACCTACACGAGTAAATATTTTGTCTACGCAACCAATTTTAGCCGATTCGGCAGGCACAAAACTTCCCATTTGAGCAAGCAGAACAATGAGTGCAGTTTGTCGCAAAATAGCAGATTTACCACTCATGTTTGGTCCGGTGATCATAATGATCTGTTGCTCATCTCTATTTAGGAGTACATCGTTTGCAATATAGGCTTCCCCTAATGGCAATTGTTTTTCAATAACAGGGTGTCGACCATTTTTAATCTCCAGATCTGTGGTATCTGTAATGGTAGGCTCGTGGTAATGATTTTCTTTCGCCAATTGAGCGAAGCCACAAAGGCAATCGAGTTGTGCAATTTGATAGGCGTTATTTTGAACGGGCCCAATATATTCTTGCATCCATACCACCAATTGTGAAAATAGTTGTTGCTCCAAAGCAGCAATTCGCTCTTCGGCACCCAGTATTTTACTTTCGTATTCTTTTAATTCTTCGGTAATATAGCGTTCTGCATTGACCAAAGTTTGTTTGCGAATCCATTCCTCGGGAACTTTATCTTTATGGGTGTTGCGTACTTCTATGTAATAGCCAAATACATTGTTCGATGCTATTTTTAAAGATGAAATGCCCGTGCGCTCCGTTTCGCGTTCTAGCATTTTGTTTAAGTAATCTTTTCCTGAAAAAGCCAAAGCTCGCAATTCATCCAGCTCTTCAGAATAACCTTTGGCAATGGTTGTGCCTTTTAAAATATTAACTGGGGCTTCCTCAAAAATCATTTCTTTAATTTTTGATCTCAGCATATCACAGGGTTGCAATTGATCGCTTATAAGTTTTACGGAGTCTTTGTCGCTATTTGCTGTTAGTTGCTTGATGGGAACAATGGCTTCTAAAGAATTTTTTAATTGAACAACTTCCTTCGGACTTATTTTTCCAGTGGCTACTTTAGAAATTAAACGCTCTAAATCACCTATTTGCTTCGTATGATGTTGTAGTTTGTGTAGAATGGTTTCATTAAGGTTGAGGTATGAAACTACTTGATGCCTTCGTCTTATTTTTTCGATATTTTTCAAGGGGAGCGCTAACCATCTTTTGAGCATTCTACCACCCATAGGCGAAATGGTTTTGTCAATAATATCTAACAGTGTAACGGCATTGCTATTATTGGCTTGGTATAATTCTAAATTTCGGATGGTAAACCTGTCCATCCAAATATGTTCTTCTTCAGCGACACGTTCTAGTTTACTAATATGTTGTAATTGTCTGTGTTGTGTTTCTGAAAGATAATGCAAAGCGACTCCAGCGGCAACAACACCGTGATGTAAGTGGTCTACACCAAAACCTTTTAAACTTGTTGTCTTAAAATGCTCCGTTAAGGTTTGTAAGGCGTAATCTTCTTGATACACCCAATCCTCCATAAAAAAGGTGTGAAACTGTTTGCCGAACTGTTCTATAAATTCTTTCTTATGCACTTTTGAGACTAAAACTTCATTTGGTGCAAAGTTTTGTAGCAGTTTATCTATTTGGTCTTCATTCCCTTCAGAAGTTAAAAATTCTCCGGTCGAAATATCTAAGAATGCGATGCCGATCAGCTTTCTGCCAAAATGTACCGCACAAAGGAAATTGTTGGTCTTAGCGTTGAGGATATCATCATTAAAAGCAACACCAGGAGTAACAAGTTCAGTTACACCTCTTTTTACAATGGTTTTGGTGAGTTTAGGATCTTCTAACTGGTCACAAATAGCTACGCGCTGGCCTGCTTTCACTAGCTTTGGTAAATACGTATTTACTGAATGATGCGGAAAACCAGCAAGCTCCGTTCGGTCGCCACCATTATTTCGATGTGTTAAAATAATGCCTAATATCTTTGATGCTTTTACGGCATCTTCGCCAAAAGTTTCGTAAAAATCTCCGACACGGAACAACAATAAGGCATCAGGATACTTTTTCTTGATGGTATTGTATTGGTGCATTAAAGGTGTTACCTTCTTTTTTTCTTTCTTTGCCAAAAGCGAATGAATTAGACTGTTTTTATAGCGTGTTGATGTGACCTTCAACCTTAAAACGAAAGTACTATTTTATCTAAAGTTTAAAGATTTTTGTTGATATTTTTAGATAAGTTGATACAAATCGCCAAGGTCCTGTGATAAGTTTGTAATTTTGAAAAGTGAAGCCAAGAAAAGAAACCTAATACGAGTAAAGAGATATGCGGAAGTTAAAAAATAGCGAATTAGATCGTTTAGATGTTGACGCATTTAAAGGTGCTAAAAAAACGCCAATAATTGTAGTTTTAGACAATATTAGGAGTCTAAACAACATCGGTTCTGTATTTAGAACCGCCGATGCCTTTTTAATCGAAAAAATTTATCTCTGTGGAATTACGGCAACACCACCACACAAAGATATCCATAAAACAGCTTTAGGGGCTACGGATAGCGTGGCCTGGGAATATGCGGAAAGTACGCTTGAGGTTTTAAAAGAGTTAAAGAAGAATTCTATTGAAACCATAGCCATTGAGCAGGCTGAAAATGCAATTTTTTTAAATGACTATGCTATAGATGAAACAAAAAAATATGCTGTTGTTTTTGGGAATGAGGTAAAGGGCGTGTCACAAGAGGTGGTGACTCACTGTGATGCCATCATCGAAATTCCACAATATGGAACGAAACACTCTTTAAATATTTCGGTTAGTGCTGGCGTGGTGATATGGGATTTTTGGTCTAAATTACAGCTAAAAAAAATGCCCTAACTGTTGAAGTTAGGGCATTTTATATAGTTTGAGTTAGTTAGTTTTAAACCTAGTTTTTAGCGTTTTTTAGAACGCGTACTATGTTTAACAGGCGCAATTAAAGAAAACCTTTTTTATTGTGCAAATAAAATGTGAATATTATCTTAAATTTTAATCCCACAGGTATAGGCTACTAATTTGTCGATAATAAAATTATAATCATTTGGTGACGATACAAAGTCTAATTCGCTAATGTCAATAATTAAAATATTGCGGTCTTGAGCGTCTTTAATAAAGTCTAAATATCCGCGATTAATTTTTTCTAGATAGTCTGGTGGTATATTTTGCTCGTAATCTCGGTCTCTCTTTTTTATATTTTCAAGTAGCCGTTCTGTATTTTGATATAAATAAACGTACAAACCAGGCTTCTTTATTTCTTTATGCATAAAGTTAAACACCTTTCGATATAACTTAAACTCTTCTTCTTGTAAAGTAACTTTAGCAAAAATTAAAGATTTAAAAATATCGTAATCACTGACCATAAAGCTTTTGAAGAGATCAAACTGTGAGGTGTCGTCCGTAAATTGTTGATAGCGTTCTGCTAAAAACGACATTTCAAGCGGAAAGGCATACCGCGCCTGATCTTCGTAAAATTTTGGTAAGAAAGGGTTGTCAGCAAACCGTTCTAATATCAATTTTGCATTAAAATCTTCGGCGATTTTTGATGCTAAGGTGGTTTTACCCGCACCTATATTCCCTTCAATCGCGATAAAATTAAGTTTCGAAAAAAGCGCTTCTTTCGTCTTGTGTAATTTTAAAGGGGTTTTTGTAATACTGCCTTTATCTTTACACATTTGAATCATATTACGGGTATCTTTATTTAAAACTGGATGGTAAAATTGTGGAGCAATATCACTTAATGGCTTTAAAACAAATTGCCTCAATTGCAAAGAGGGGTGGGGTATGGTTATATGGTCTTGCTGGATAATATCATGTCCATAGTATAGCACATCAATATCAATACTTCTAGAACTATAAACCTTAGATACATTAGGTTCTCTTCCTAAATCTTTTTCGATTTTTTGAAGTGTCACTAAAAGTTCGTGAGCAGCTAGATTTGTTTCAATGGCAATACAACAATTTAAAAAATCTTCCGCTTCAAAACCCCAAGACGTACTTTGGTATACATTTGAAATCGCAGTTACCGGGGCTACTTTTGTCGCTATGTTAAAGATAGCATTTTGTAGGTAAAAAAGTTTGTCACCGATGTTACTCCCTAAGGATAAGTAAATAGTTTTGGGTTTGTTCATAATCGCGTCACAAAATAAATAAAACTATTTTACAATCATTATCTTTGCAGCGAATTTATAACAAAATTTTAATGAGATTTTTAGGAAACTTACTGGCGGCCATTTTTGGATGCCTTATTGCCTTTGGTGTATTGTTTGGAATGTTTATCATTTTTATTGCCCTTGTAGGCAGTGCAGATGATGTAAAGACGGTGAAGGACAATTCCGTTTTAGAAATACAAATTCAGAACCCTGTGGCTGATTATGTGGGTACTGATCCTTCGGACCCATTTGCGGGTTTATTTCAACAATCTCAAGGCCTAGATGAAATTTTACACGCTATTGATGTAGCTAAAAACGATTCTAAAATTAAAGGAATTAGCATCAATAACAACTTTGTGATTGCTGGTTATTCACAAACACAGGCCATTCGTAGTGCTTTAGAAAAGTTTAAAGCAAGTGGAAAGTTTGTGTACGGGTACGCAGATGTGTTAACCCAAAAAGATTATTATTTAGCCTCAGTATCGGACAGTTTGTTTTTGAATAAGGTGGGTACGATGGATTTTAGAGGACTATCTTCTGAAGTTTTATTTTATAAAGATTTGCAGGAAAAAACGGGACTTAAAATGGAGGTGATTCGCCATGGTAAATATAAAAGTGCGGTAGAGCCTTATTTGGCTAATGAAATGAGTGACGCGAACAGGACTCAAATTAAAGAATTATTACATTCTTTATGGACTTCTATGGTCAGTGAAATTGCAGTTAATAGAAAGTTATCTTCAGAAAATTTAAACATCATTGCGGATACCTTAGGAGGAAGAACACCACTTTTGGCCAAACAATCGGGTCTAATTGATGATGTATTATTCTTTGATGAATATGAAACTAAACTAAGAAATGCTACGAAAACTGCACAAAGTGATGCTCTGAATTATATTTCTTTAGAAGATTATATCCAGACAGCGAATAAAAAAACGCTTCTAAAAGGAGAGGATAAAATAGCGATTATTTATGCCCAAGGCGAAATTCTTTATGGTGATGGTGGGCCCAGTTTTATAGGTCAAGGTATCATGAATGAATCTTTAAAAAAAGCCAGAGAAGATGATGCTGTAAAAGCCATTGTTTTACGCGTAAATTCTCCGGGAGGTAGTGCCTTAACTTCAGATCTTATTTGGCGTGAGGTAGCCTTGACTAAAAAAATAAAACCTGTCATTGTTTCTATGGGCGACGTAGCTGCTTCGGGGGGCTATTATATTGCTGCAGGTGCGGATAAAATATTTGCAGAAACGACCACCATAACGGGTTCTATAGGTGTTTTTGGTACCATCCCAAATGGCACTGAACTCGCAAAAAACATTGGAATAAATGCAGAACAAGTAGGAACCAACAAAAATTCTGTGGAGTATTCATTTTTTGAACCAATGACAGATGATTTTAGAAGTATAGTTCAAGAAGGAGTAGAAGAAACGTATCAAACTTTTTTAGCGAGGGTAGCAGAAGGTAGAAATATCACTATAGCCCAGGCTGATAGTTTGGCGCAAGGCAGAGTTTGGAGTGGTACAGATGCTAAAAATAACGGTTTAATCGATGAATTAGGTGGTTTGGATGATGCTGTAAAAGCTGCTGCTCAAATGGTAAACTTGGAGACCTATGGCACTCAAAGTTATCCAAAGTATAAATCGGGCCTTGAACGATTTATGGAAGATTTTGGTGGTGCGACTTCTAAAGTAAAGCAAAATTTTATCAAAGAAGAATTGGGTGATGAAACTTACCGAATTTTATCCGAAGTTAAATCGGGTATAACGCGAAAAGGAGTGCAAGCAAGAATGCCATATGTTTTGTCTATTAAGTAAGTAGCGAGATAGCATATGATAGCAAAAGACAAAAAACTTGCTTTTAGAATATTTCTTTTTTTGGCGGGGTTATTTATAACCTCACTAGTGGTTTCTAATTTAATATTTCAAAAGTTTTTCTTCTGGAAACCTTTTGGTGAATTTACTATTTTTGGAGCTAACCTTTTTGAGATCTCCGTGGGTATATTGCCTTACCCGATTACGTTTTTAATTACCGATTTAATTTCTGAAATCTACGGAAAGAGAAAAGCAAATGAAGTGGTCACCGTTGGTATTTTTGCTTCTTTGTTTTCTATGGGGATTATTTTAATAGCGAATTATGTCCCAGCCATTCCTTCATCCCCCATCAATGATGAAACGTTTACTCAGGTATTCGCACTTTCTCCAATTGCGGTTTTAGCCTCTATGATTGCCTATCTTTTTGCCCAATATGTTGATGTGGCTATTTACCATTTTTGGAAAAGAATAACGAAGGGAAAACATTTATGGTTGCGCAATAATTTTTCGACATTTTTATCACAATTCATAGACACTTTTACTGTTGTTGGGCTCTTATGTGTATTTCAAATATTGCCTTGGAGCATGTTTAGCGGTTTGGTGATTAGTGGTTTTATTTTTAAGATAATTATTGCATTTATCGACACCCCTTTCCTGTATTTCTTCGTATATCTGTTTAGGAAAAGGTTTAAACTACAAGTGGGCGAGGAAATAGCGTTAGAATATTGAACACTCAAATGCGCTATGTTTTTTGATTGCGCCACAAATAGTTGTTATAGTATCAGTACATCAACAAAATCAAATGTAATTTTGTAAAACCTTAAACGGTATCGTTTTAATATAAATGTATATGAAAAATAAAATTTTAAAAATAGTCGGAATAGTATTTTTACTATTCACCATAGTATTAGTCGCTGCTCCTTTTTTTCTAAAAGGTAAAATAGCCGATATTATCAAGAATAAAGTGAATAATAACATTACAGCCACTTTCGATTTCGAAGAGGCAGATCTATCACTTTTCTCCTCGTTTCCGAATGCTACGGTTAAGTTAAAGAACATTTCTTTAATCAATAAAGCTCCTTTTGAGGGCGATACTTTATTTTCTTCAAAAGAAGTAGCACTAAATATGTCAATCAAAGAATTATTCAAGGGGCCTGATGAATCTATCGTGATAAAAAGCCTAACCGTGGATAATGCACTTTTAAATATATTGGCAGATGCAGAAGGAAATGTAAATTATGATATAGCGGTAGAGGATGATAGCGCTAGTACTGCCGGTGCAGATAAAACTGAGACCAATGATTTTACCTTATCGATGGAATCTTACGCCATAAGCAATTCAAAAATTTTGTATTTAGATAGGGCATCTGGAATACGTTTTGAAATCTTTGAAATGAATCATTCAGGAACGGGCGATTTATCTTTGGAAACATCGGAATTAGACACAAAAACAAGTGGTCTAGTGTCTTTTGAAATGGATAGCACTAATTATTTGAATAGAAATCCTGTAACGTTAGATGCCCTGATAGGGATAGATTTAAATACAAACACCTATTCATTTTTAAAAAATGAAGCTATGGTAAACCAGTTGGCTTTGGTTTTTGACGGTTTTGTTAAATTAAATGATGACAACCAAGAAGTGGATATAAGTTTTAAGACAGCTTCTTCAGATTTTAAAAACTTTTTGGCGGTTATCCCAGCTGAATATTCCAAAAATTTAGAATCGGTAACTACCACAGGTAATTTTATTGTGGAAGGTAAATTCAATGGCATTGTTGATGAGGTTTATATTCCAAAATTTAAAATTGATATAAAATCAGATAATGCATCTTTTAAATATTCAGATTTGCCCAAATCGGTGCGTAATGTTTATATCGATACAGAAATTACCAACGAAACAGGAATCACGGAAGAAACTTTTGTAGACATTCGTAAACTGTCTTTTATGATTGATGAAGACAGGTTTAATATGACCGCTAAAATTCAAGACTTAATGGGTAATACCAAGGTAAATTCTCATATTGATGGTAAAATGAACTTAGCAAACATTGCAAAAGCCTATCCTGTTCCGGCAGATTTGAATTTGGAAGGCTTGTTAGCACTCGATATTAATGCCGCTTTTGATATGGCATCCATCGAAAATAAGCAATATGAAAACACCAATATCAATGGAATTTTTAATTTGAAGAATTTCGTTTATAAGTCGGAGGAGCTTAAAAGCCCAGTTAAAATCGCTGCTACATCAGTGACATTTAACCCGAAAACAGTTACTTTAAATGAACTCAACGGGGTCACGGGTCAAACAGATTTTAAAGCCTCGGGTACCATAAATAATCTTTTGGGTTTTATGTTCAATGACGAAAATGTAGAAGGAGTTTTTAATTTAAGTTCAAATACCTTTGCCGTTAATGATTTTATGGTAGAAGAGCCCACAGGTACCACAGTAGAATCGGCTAGTAAGCCCACAACGGCTGCAGCTCAGGTGAAAATTCCTTCGTTTTTAGATGCGACCATTAATGCTACGGCGTCTAATGTTATTTACGACAATTTAAGTTTAAAGAACGTTTCAGGAACGCTGATTATAAAAGATGAGAAAGCAACCTTACAAAATATGACTTCTTCAATTTTTGGGGGGAACTTGGCCTTTAATGGAGAGGTTTCTACCAAAGGGGAAATACCGAGCTTTGCGATGAAATTAGGCATGAATAACTTTAAAATTGGGGAGACATTTAAAGCCTTAGAATTGTTTAAAATATTGGCTCCAATCGCTAACGCTTTACAAGGGCAATTAAATTCTGATGTGGTGATATCAGGTAATTTAAATGATGATTTTACCCCAAACTTATCCACTATTTCAGGTAATTTATTGGCGGAGCTTTTAGGAACAGAAGTGAATCCAAATCAGGCCCAAGTGTTATCCGCTTTAAGTTCCAAACTTAATTTTTTGAATTTTGATAAACTAAATCTTAAAGAGTTGAAAACGGCACTTTCTTTTGAAAATGGAAGCGTAAAGGTAAAGCCCTTTACGATTAATTATCAAGATATTGCACTAGATATCGCTGGAAGTCACACTTTCGATAAAAAACTAAATTATTCTGCCGTTATTAATGTTCCTGCCAAATATTTAGGAAAAGATGTTACGAATTTAATTGCAAAAATTGATGATTCGTCCCTTGATAATTTAACTATACCGGTCATTGCTACTATTGGCGGGGATTATTTGAGTCCAAATGTGACTACCGATTTGACCTCTGGGATGAAAAGTTTGACCACAAAATTAATTGAAATAGAAAAACAAAAATTAATAAGTAAAGGAAAGGACAAAGCAACAGACTTAATAGGCGGTTTACTTTCAGGAAACAAAAAAACCAAAGACTCCCTTTCAGATGCCAATACTAATACTGCTGTAAAAGATGTTCTTGGAGGTTTGCTTGGAGGTAAAAAAGATTCAACTACGGTTAAAAAAGATTCAGCTGCAACGAGTAATGGAGCGGTGAAAGATGCTGCAAAAAGTATTCTTGGTGGGCTGTTGAATAAAAAAAAGAAGCCTGAAGTAAAAAAAGATACGGTGAACTAAGATGTAGGGTATTAACTTTCTGAGAGTACCAAAAAACGTAGTAAAGCACTTTTAAAAAGCATCTAGGGCCAAGAGTCGAGAGCCAAACAGGTCCGGCTCATGGCGCTAGATTTTGATTTTTTACCCTACTTGAACGGATACATAATACCCTTCATTGCTGCGTACATTAAAAACGGTATCATCTTCAAAGATTAAATATTGACCCTTAATGCCTACTAGAGTACCTTGGTACTTAGGTGTTTTATGCAAATTGAGACTTTTAACTTTGGTAGGATACTTTAGAACTGGAAATTCTAATTGCGTTTCTATGCTTTCGGTCAAATAATAGGGGAGAACCTCCTGAGGAATATGGCTTTTCAGTTTCGTTCTCCAGTCCGAAAGGTTTTCGTCTAAAACATCATTTTTTAGCATTTTCCTCCAATTCGTCTTGTCACTGACAAATTCTTTTAAAGCAACCTCAGTAATACCTGCCAAATAACGGTTGGGAACTTCAACAATTTCTATAGCTTCGTGAGCGCCCTGATCTATCCAACGAGTGGGAACTTGTGTTTTTCGAGTTACACCAACCTTAACGCTGCTTGAATTTGCTAAATAAACGATGTGGGGTTGTAATTGTACCTTTTTTTCATAGTCTAAATTTCTATCTTCTTGATCTAAATGAGCTGTACTTAATTCGGGTCGCATAATCCAATCGCCAGCCGATGGAATATCAAAAAAACAAGTTTTACAAAATCCTTGTCGGTAAATGGGTTTATCTTCTCCGCAATGCAAACACTGGTACTTTATAAAATGTATCGTTAGTTGCTTGTTTAAAACCTGATTTACATTTAAGAAGTCATTAGAAAATAGCATGTAATATTGAATGGGGCTTCCTATTTCTGTTTGCATTTTTTTTAAAACACCTTCGTACAACATAAAAAACTTTAAAAATTAAACTGATAAATTTCAAAACGATTCCTTAAATTGTTCATCGAAAAACAATTTATAAATAACGCTTAAAGATACCCAAAAATGCCCATATCCCTATTTAATTCTATTGCTTCTTGGCTGCTTAAAAAGCGTTATCATCAAATTGAACTTTTTTTAAAGTATCCTGCTGAAGTTCAGGAAGAGGTGTTGATGCAACTACTTTCCTTTGCTCGGGATACTGAAATTGGTAAAAAACATGGTTTTAGCGGTATTTTGAGTTACCAAACTTTTAAAAATCGGGTTCCTATAATTTCTTATGAAGAACTCGAGCCCGATATTGAGCGTTCACGAAGAGGTGAACAGAATATTTTTTGGCCTACGCATATAAAGTGGTTTGCAAAAAGTAGTGGAACTACCAATGCAAAAAGTAAATTTATTCCGGTAAGTACTGAGGCTTTAGAGGATTGTCATTATAAATCAGGAAAAGATTTGCTCTGTTTGTACTTGAATAATAATGAAAACTCTCAGCTTTTTACGGGTAAAAGTTTGCGACTTGGCGGTAGTAAAGAATTGTATAAAGACAACGATACTTTTTTTGGGGATTTATCTGCAATATTAATTGATAATATGCCTTTTTGGGCCGAATTGAGTAGTACCCCCAGTAATAGAGTCTCTTTAATGAGTGAGTGGGAAACGAAGCTGGCAGCCATAATAAAAGAAAGCACCCAAGAAAATGTAACTAGTTTAGCAGGTGTTCCCTCGTGGATGCTAGTGCTACTTACGAATGTAATTGAGGAAACTGGGAAAGATCATTTGTTTCAAATTTGGGAAAATCTAGAGGTTTATTTTCACGGTGGAGTAAATTTTAATCCGTATCAAGAACAGTACAAAAAACTACTTCCCAGAAAAAGTTTTAATTATTATGAGGTGTATAATGCTTCAGAAGGGTTTTTTGCCATTCAAGACCGCAATAATTCGGACGAATTATTATTGATGCTGGATTACGGTATTTTTTATGAATTTATACCGATGGATACCTATGGAACGGAAGAACAAAAAGTACTGCCACTGTGGGAGGTAGAAAAAGATACAAATTATGCGATTATAATTACTACGAATGCTGGGTTATGGCGTTATAAAATAGGGGATACCTTGCGGTTTACTTCAATTGACCCTTTTAGGATAAAAATTACGGGCAGAACAAAACATCATATTAATGTATTTGGTGAAGAATTGATTATTGAAAACGCCGAAGAGGCGCTCCGAAGCATTTGTTTGAAAACAGAAGCTGAAATCAAAGATTATACAGCTGGCCCTATATTTATGGAGGGCAAAGAAAAAGGGGCTCACGAATGGATTATAGAGTTTAGAAAGCAACCTGAAAATATAGCCTATTTTACAGAACTTCTTGACAATGCACTTAAATCCTTAAATTCTGACTATGAAGCTAAACGGTATAACAATAGCACATTAAAGATGCCTAAAGTACATATTGCGAGAGAAAATTTGTTCTATGATTGGTTAAAGTCGAAAGATAAGTTGGGTGGGCAACACAAAATACCAAGGTTGTCTAATAAAAGGGACTATATCGATGAATTGCTTCTGGTGAACAAATAAAATAGTTTTTTTGTCATTAAAGTCTCAAGTTTACTGTAGAATTTAACCTAATTAGTTTTAAAGACTATATGTATGGCAGAGAGATTAGTAATTGTTTCAGACATGTGGGGCACCAAAAAAGGACTTTGGATAACAGCCTACCTTGGCTATCTTCAACAGCATTATGATATTGTTTTTTACGATTGTCAAGAACTAGCCAATATAAATTTGGCGGTAGAAAATCAGGAGAATTTACATGAAGCGTTTGTAAATGGCGGTATAGCTACGGCAGTCCACCATCTTTTAAAAAGAGAAAAAGAACCAAGTCACTACTTGGCTTTTAGTACAGGCGGAACCATTGTTTATAAAGCAGGGCTTTCTGGTTTGCCTATAAAATCATTATATGCCATATCTAGTACGCGTATACGGCTAGAAAAAGCAAAAGCAAACTTCCCCAGAACCTTATTATTTGGTTCAAATGATGCGAACAGACCAGATGTTATTTGGGAAAAGGATACAGATACGCCAATAAATTTAGCACATAATTTTGGTCACGAAATGTATTCTGACGAAAAAATAATCAAAGAAGTATGTCAAGAATTACTGGCAAACGTAACTAAAGAGCAGTTTCAAGTTTAGGAAACTGCTTTTAATTTTTTAATTGTATCGAAAGAGAGCATTTTCTCAGCATAAGATTTTGTCACCTTTAATTCTTTTTCATCACTGCTTGGAAGTGAAAACATAGCATCGGTAAAGATAGCTTCGCATAAAGAGCGTAATCCACGTGCACCGAGTTTGTATTCAATTGCTTTTTCGACGATATAATCTAAGGCTTGATCTGTAATGGTGAAGGATACGTCATCCATTTTAAAAAGCTTTTCATACTGCTTAATAATAGCGTTTTTAGGCTCAGTTAAAATGGCCCTAAGCGCTTCAGCATCTAAAGGATTCATATGTGTTAATACCGGTAATCGCCCAATAATTTCTGGAATTAAACCAAAATCTTTTAAATCTTTTGGAATAATGTATTGTAAAATATTGGTTTCATCTAATTGATCTTCTGCCTTTTTAGCACTGTACCCAATAGACTTCATGTTTAAGCGCTTGTTAATAGCTCTTTCAATACCATCAAAAGCGCCACCGGCAATAAAAAGGATGTTTTCTGTATTGACCTCTATAAATTTTTGATCAGGATGTTTTCTACCGCCTTTCGGTGGAACATTAACTACGGTACCTTCTAAAAGTTTTAATAAACCTTGTTGTACGCCTTCGCCAGAAACGTCTCTAGTAATAGATGGATTATCACTTTTGCGCGCAATTTTATCAATTTCATCAATAAAAACAATACCGCGCTCTGCTTTTTCTAAGTTGTAATCTGCGGCTTGTAGCAGCCTAGTTAATATACTTTCTACATCTTCCCCTACATAACCTGCTTCTGTTAAAACAGTGGCATCAACAATGGCAAGAGGCACATTGAGCATTTTAGCAATGGTCTTAGCTATGAGTGTTTTTCCTGTTCCAGTTTGTCCTACCATGATGATATTACTCTTCTGAATTTCTACATCGTCTTCTTTAGAAGTAGGCTGTAATAGTCTTTTATAATGATTATAAACGGCCACAGACATTACCTTTTTGGTGCGTTCTTGGCCAATTATATAGGTATCTAAAAACTCCTTAATTTCTAAGGGTTTTTTTAATATCAATTCAGAAGAAAGGTCTTCATTTTTACTCTGTTTTGATTCTTCCGCTACAATACCATGAGCTTGCTCAATGCAACGATCACAGATGTGTGCATCTAAGCCTGCAATTAATAAATTTGTTTCTGGCTTTTTACGACCACAAAAAGAACATTCTAAACTTTCTTTTGCCATAATTTTGTACTATCACTACACTTTATAAACGAAAATAAATTCGTTTTAGTTTTAATTATTGTTACTAAAGTAACTTTACTGAAATTAGTCGTAATTATTTTTTTTCTCTTACAAGAATCTCATCAATCATTCCGTAATTTTTAGCTTCTTCGGCTTTCATCCAATAATCACGGTCACTATCATCACGCACTTTTTCAATATCTTGATTAGAATGTAAGGCAATGACTTCGTACAATTCATCTTTCAGCTTTAAAATTTCTCTTGCAGTAATCTCAATATCACTCGCTTGCCCTTGAGCACCACCCATAGGTTGATGAATCATAACACGTGAATGAGTAAGTCCGCTGCGCTTTCCTTTTTCTCCTGCGCATAATAAAACTGCACCCATGGAAGCTGCCATACCAGTACAAATAGTGGCCACATCTGGCTTTATGTACTGCATGGTGTCATATATGCCTAGACCTGCGTATACGCTACCACCTGGAGAGTTTATGTAAATTTGAATATCTTTAGCTGCATCAGCACTTTCTAAAAATAGCAATTGTGCTTGTACAATATTTGCCACTTGATCATTAATTCCTGTACCTAGAAATATGATTCTGTCCATCATTAACCTTGAAAAAACATCCATGGCAATTGCATTCATTTGGCGTTCTTCAATGATATTTGGAGTCATTCCTACGGGATACATGCTACTCATGATTTTATCATAATACATGCTGCTAATACCTTGATCTTTTATAGCGTAATTCTTGAATTCTTTTCCGTAATCCATATATTTTTTAAACTATTATTATAATAAAAAAGGTGTTGAAATAAAGCTTTCAACACCGTAAAGATACTTATTTTATCCTTGCAAAACTACCCATAAACTTCCTTAACAAAGTTTTCATAAGTAACTTCTTTTGTCTTAAGATTGGCCTTTTCCTTATAAAGGCTTATTAATTTCTGACTCATTAATTGTTCAGAAAGTCTTTTTACTTCGTCTTGGTTCGATAATACTCTAGCCGCTATATTGTCTAATTCTTCCTCAGCAGGATTTAATTGACCAAATTGCGCCATTTGAGATTTGATAAATCCTTTCGCGAATTCTTTCAATTCGTCAAATTGAACCTGAAGATTATTTTCTTGAATAATTTTACCTTCGATAAGTTGGTAACGCAAGCCTTTTTCTGATTTTTCATACTCGGCAGTAGCTTCGTCGTCAGAGAGTACTTTCTCGCCAGTAAGTTGAATCCATTTTTTCAAAAAGTTAGCGGGTAAATTAAACTTCGTATTATCTATAAAGTCTTCCGTAACATCATTTAAAAGCTTTTGATCGGTTTGCTGCACAAATTGTTGTTCCGAATCTTCTTTAATCTTAGCTTTTAATTCTTCTTTTGACTTGATAACGTCAGGACCAAATAGTTTGTCAAATAATTCTTGGTCTAATGCAGCAGGCTCTCTTTCGTTAATTTCCTCAATGCTAAATGAAACATCTACATTCAAATCTTTGGCAGCTTCGATTTCTACGCCCATTGCACGTGCTAAATCTTGATCTTCCTTGAATAATTTTTTAGTGTTTACACTCAGGGTATCGCCTACTTTTTTGCCCATGAAGGCAGTAATCGCCTTTTTATCTTTTAGTTCACTAAGGCTGATGGTTGCTTTATTTTCAATTTCAGCTGCTTCATTGGTAAAGGTTCCAACAACTTCATCTTTGGCGCCAACTTCATTTTTATTGATCAATTTTCCGTATTGCTTTTGAATACGTTCAATTTGTTCATTAATCATTTTATCATCAGCCACTATAGTATAATGAATGATGGGTTTTTTTGCTTTTAAATTAATTTCAAAAGACGGCGCTAAACCTAGTTCAAATTCAAAATCGAAATCATCTGAATCCCAGTTAAAATTATCACGTTGTTTTGGCAGGGGATTTCCAAGAACATCTAATTTCTCTTCCGTAAGATACTTGTTAAGGTTGTCTTGAATTAACTTATTTACCTCGTCAACCAATACGGCTTTTCCATATTGCTTTTTGATAAGACCCATAGGTACTTGTCCCTTTCTGAAACCAGGAATATTGGCTTGTTTTCTATAATCTTTTAGAATAGTTTCAACCTTGTCTTGGTAATCGTCTTTTGTAACGGCTACTTTTACAACAGCATTTAATTCGTCAATCTGTTCTTTAGTGATATTCATTTATATAACTTGTTTTACATCAATAAAATGGGATGCAAAAGTACTATAAATTGTGAATTGCAACAAATTTTTAAACTACTGAATTTCAAATAGGAACCTATTTTTTAATCAATCTTTCAAAAAAGAGTAAAAAATAGATTGTAGAAATGACAAACAAAGGCTAAATAATAAGGCCCACCAAAGGCCATCAACCATAAATCCATCAATTAAACGATCTGCCAGAAGAATCATTAGGGCGTTGATGATTAAAAGAAAAAGCCCTAGGGTAAGTATGGTTATGGGTAAGGTTAAAATAGTTAGTATTGGTTTTACAATAAAGTTTAGTAAACCTAAAACTATGGCCACAATAATTGCGGTGTAGTAACTATCTACAGCTACATGAGGTAAAATCTTTGATAGAATTACGACAGAAATGGCGGTTAATAAAATTCGTAATATAAGTTTCATACGCTATTTTTTAGGATTAAAAAAAAAGGTGCCCAGAAAGGCACCTTAAATATAGGTATAAATGTAATACCTAGTTAATATAAAGCCCTTTAAAATCTAATGGATTTACTCCAGGTAAATTTGAACCGTACTTCGCATTAATCTGCTCAATAAATAAGTTCGACAATAGGGAATAGCCTCTCGGCGAAGGGTGTACACCATCTAATGAAAAGGCACCGCCTGTTGCATACGTAGCGGTAACCCTACTACCATCTTGTAGCGTAATACCACTTGCGGCAACAGTTGTTAAATAGGTGTTGGCATCGACTAGCGCCAAATTATATTGACTAGCTAATGTTGCTATAGTTTGGTTGTATCCTGTAATAGCTGTTGCTACGGAAGCTTGCTCTTGAGGCGTTAAAACCCATTTGTCAGCTAAGGGTACGGCAACACCGTTAATACTTGTTGGGTTATTAGGATCTGCTAAAGTTCCTATGAATGATCTTGAAGGCAATACCAATAGGTCATTTGATGTGGCTTGTCTGTAGTTAGGCAGGCCTGGTAATGGGGTCAAATCTTCATCAATAATGACCACTGCATTGGTAGCGCTTGCTGAAAAAGAAATAGTTCTAAGGGCGGCTTCCTCGGGTGTAATGGCAGATCCAGCCAAATATTGTTGTATTCCACCGTTGTATTGCGCATAGGCACCATTTACTAGTGCAGCTGTAGCAGCATCTAAAGGAACCGGATTGTGTGGTACTGTCTTAAAATAAGGTATGGTAGTAACGTCTGGAATATTTGCAAGTACTCCGCCAGAAACTGATGGGCTAGCGGTCATAGCTTGTAGGATACCATCGTAAACACTAGCAAAAGTGTTGGTGTTTGTAATATCACTACTGCCATAGGTTGCAGGATTTAAATTTCCGGTGATATTGTGGTCTACACCTGCGCCACCAGACGTTGCGTAGCCTAAAACATCATTATTACCAATCCATAGGGTAAAGAAGGTTGGGTTTTGGCTGAGTACATCGGCTAAAATTGTTGTTGACGCTGATGTCGCCATTCTAATAAAATAAGGATTTGCATTCGGTAATGCTTGAACATTACCATAGCCTGGGGCACCTAGATGATAACTTTTTGCTCCAGGAACACCCATATTATTAAACGGACCTGTTAGTGGAGTAGAAACCTCAGTAGTTCCAGCACCAGATACTGGTATTGGGTTAGGTGATCCTGTTGTAAACGAAAGAAATAGTCGATTCCCAAAACCAGCTAATGGGGCGCCTCCTAAAGTTAATCCGCCTAAATTGTCTGCCATAAAGGGCACCTTAAAGTCACCACCACCCGCTAGACTAAAGTTGCTAGCCAACATAACAGGCATACTATTTTCTTGTCCTTCTCTAAAGAGTGCGTTATCAGAATAACCTGCCGTTAGCGAGTTGCCAACAGAAACATAGGTTGTAAAATCAGCAGTACCACTTGTATATACTACGGGTGCTATACCTGGCTCTTCGGTAATATCATCATCAGAACAAGAGATAAATAACAAGCTAAAGGCAATTAATGCGAAAATTTTTTTCATGAAAATATGAGTTATAGATTAGTTGAGATGCAAATAAATGCAGGTTATCCAAATTTAACTAAAATTATAATACTAGCAACGGTATTACAAAAAAAATTATGCATGCATAATAAATTACCCTATTTATTTAGAAGTTCATAAAATTATAGGAATACTCAAAAAATTGCTCTGGATTTTCGGCATGCAACCAATGACCTGCTTTTTCTATCGTTTTAATAGTAGCTTTTGGAAAATGTCTTTTAATTAGTGCCTGGTCTTGCTGCGTAATATATTCTGATCGATCACCCCTTAAAAATAAGCAAGGACCTTCATACGTGGCATTTGAACTTATGTTTTCCCCGACTTCTTCCATTTTTGTGCTTAGCACTTTTAAGTTGAACCTGAAATCAAGAACGCCCTTTTCGACCCAATATAAGTTTTTCAATAAAAATTGACGAACTCCAAAATCTTTAATGTGCTTTTTTAAAGCATCATCGGCGTCAGATCTGGAATCTAAACTTTTTACATCAATGGCATTTAAGGCATTAAGAATAGATTGATGATGTGGTGGATAGTATTTCGGCGCAATATCCGCTATGAGTAATTTAGTTATTTTTTCAGGATAGCTACAGGCGAACTGCATCGCGGTTTTGCCACCCATAGAATGGCCTAGCAGTATAGTGTTTTCTAAATTATAATGCGCCATGTAGTTTTTTACATCTTCAACTAGAACATCATAATTAAAAATGTTCGACTGAAAACTTTTTCCATGGTTTCGTTGATCTAATAAGTGTACTTCAAAACCATTTTCAGCATAGGTATTCCCCAGTGTTTTCCAATTGTCAGACATGCCTAAAAAGCCGTGTAGAATGAGCAAAGGTTTTCCTGTGCCAAATATTTGAGAATGTAAAAGTTGCATTATTTTAATTTATTTAGGTACATGTTAACAACATTTTCTAGTCCAAAATATAAGGATTCGCAAATTAAAGCATGGCCTATAGACACTTCTAATAAGTTTGGAATATTTTTTTTAAAGTATTGAATGTTGTCTAAACTTAAATCATGTCCGGCATTGATACCTAAGCCAACAGTAGTTGCCATTTTTGCTGCTGTGATAAAAGCGCTCACGGCATTGTGTTTTTCTGTTTCATTGGTCGCTTTCCTAAAGTTTTCGGCATAACTTTCAGTGTATAACTCAATCCTGTCAGCACCGGTCTTAGCCGCATTTTCAATTATTGCAGGGTCAGGAGCAACAAAAATAGAGGTTCTAATACCTTTTTCTTTAAAGGTGGCAATCACATCTTTTAGAAAGTCATGATGTTTTAGGGTATCCCAGCCAGCATTAGACGTAATGGCATCTATGGCATCTGGAACGAGGGTTACTTGAGTTGGTTTTACTTCTAAAACTAAATCAATAAATTTTTGATTTGGATTTCCTTCTATATTAAATTCAGTAGTGACGATACTTTTTAGGGCACGAGCATCGTTATACTTGATATGCCTTTCATCAGGTCTTGGGTGTATGGTAATACCTTGTGCACCAAAACGTTCAATATCACTAGAAACCAGCAAGAGATTTGGCATGTTCCCACCTCTTGCATTTCGCAATGTGGCAATTTTATTTACGTTAACGCTTAATTTTGTCATTCTCAACAGTCTTTTTATTTGGCAAAAATACAAATTAGGTATGCTTTTTGAATTATTTAATTAGTAATTTGCATGATATATACCAATATGAATTTACAATCACACATAATACGTACCATTCCAATTTTTAAATTGACGACTTCAATGGAAGAAATTGTGCGCTTTTTTAAAGACACAACCTATTCTCATGTGGCCGTCACTGAAAATGGTAAATTTTTAGGGGTTATTTGCGAAAACGACCTTGAAGAGTTTGATGTAGCGACTACCTTAAAGGATTTTCGCTATTCATTAGAAGCTGTTTTTGTACATACCGAAACCTCGTGGCTCGATGTTTTAGAAGCTTTTTCTAGAAATGAGGCTAATCTACTTCCAGTTTTAAATGAAGATGCAGTTGTACAGGGGTATTATGAATTAAATACTATCGTAAGTGTATTTATTGACACCCCATTTTTCTCTGAACCAGGGGGTATTTTGGTGGTGGCTAAAGGAGTGAAAGATTATTCGTTTAGCGAAATAGCACAAATAGTAGAGACTAACAATACTAAAATTATAGGTGCCTTTATAACAGATAATAAAAATGATTTGATTCAAGTTACTTTAAAAATAGGAGCTGAGAATTTAAACGATGTTATCCAAACATTCAGACGGTACAATTATAGTATCCTTTTTGGAAATAATGACGATCAGTTTTTAGAGGATTTAAAGGAAAGATCAGATTATTTAGATAAATATTTAAACGTTTAGTGGTATGAAAGTCGCTGTTTACGGACAAGCATATTCTGATAATGCCCTCGATTATGTACTGGAATTACTTGACGAATTAAGTGGCTTAGCTGCTGAAGTTTATTTTGAAAAAGAGTTTTATCAGGTATTGCAAGAATCAGAGAAATTAGCAGTCTACCCACTTTTTACAGAAGCCAAAGGTTTAGATGACACTTTTGATATGTTGGTTAGTTTTGGTGGTGATGGTACTATTTTAAGAGCTGTTACGTATGTGAAAAACTTAAATATCCCAATTGTAGGGGTAAATACAGGCAGGTTAGGTTTTTTATCAACATTTAAAAAAGAGGATGTACGTAAAGTGGTTAGAGAATTTATTGCTGGAGCTTATACGATCGTTGAGCGCAGCTTAGTTGAGGTACGCACCCAGCCGCCAACCCCAGAATTCGAAAGTTTAAATTTTGCGTTGAACGAAGTAACCGTAAGCAGAAAGGATACAACGTCGATGATTACTGTAGAAACTTATTTGAATGATGATTTTTTGACTTCCTACTGGGCAGATGGTCTCATCATTGCAACGCCAACCGGGTCTACCGGATATTCTTTAAGTTGTGGAGGTCCCGTTATTGCACCCACTGTAAAATCGTTAATTTTAACACCTATAGCACCTCATAATTTAAATGCAAGACCTTTAGTAATTTCAGATGATACTGAAATTCGCTTGAGGGTTTCGGGTAGAGAGGAGTTTCATTTGGTTTCCTTAGATTCTAGGATCGCTACCTTAGAAAATGGAATAGAAATTATAGTTAAAAAAGCTAGCTTTACCATTAAAATGATTGAATATACTTCGGAGAGCTTTTTAAAGACATTGCGTAATAAATTGCTTTGGGGTGAAGATAAGCGCAATTAGCCCGCTGCAAAAACAATAAAATCCACTAAAAGTTGTTTATCAAAGGGAGAACAAGAATATAAGGATACACTTCAAATTGTTATATTTGCAAACTTTTAAAATAGATGAGAACATTTTTTTTATTGCTTTTTGTGCTAACATTTTTTCAAATGTTTGGGCAGACCTATGAAATTGGCATAATGGCTGGTGGCGTAAATAATATCGGAGATGTTGGTAGATCAAATTATATTGCTCCTTCAGGAATTGGTGTTGGTGGTATTTTTAAATGGAATATAAGTAAGCGCTACGCATGGCGTGCTAGTGTTTTGTATGGAGAATTTACCGCCGATGACGCAAAATCCAATATGAGTTCAAGGCAAGACCGAGCTTATCTTGTAAATAATAATATTCTGGAAGCATCTGCAGGGTTGGAATTAAATTTTGTAGACTACAACTTGCATAGATTAGGCCCAGCCTTTACTCCTTATTTATATACTGGAATCACTTATTTTAGATATGATTACAATTATATTGATGCCAATCAAGTCATAAATTTTGATAATCAGAGGGATGGATCATTCGCAATACCTATGATTATAGGCTTTAAATATAGACTCACAAGATCATTAATACTGGGAGGTGAAATTGGGGCTAGGTACACCTTTACGGATAATCTCGACTTTAGTAATCCAGAAGATGCAAACTTAGAACCGCTAAATGTCGAATTTGGCAATATTTTTAGCAATGATTGGTACGTTTTTTCTGGGATTACCTTAACTTACGCCTTCAAAAGAAAGCCTTGTTCTGATTGTTTTGAGTAACACATATGATGACCACTATAGATACGATTGATAAAAATAAAGTGCCAAATCACCTTGCTATAATTATGGATGGTAACGGTAGATGGGCTAAAAAACATGGAAAAATAAGAGTCTTTGGTCATGAAAATGGTGTAAAAACCGTTAAGAATACCGTAGAATCTTGTGCAGCAGCAGGAATCTCTTACCTTACCCTTTATACCTTCTCTACCGAAAACTGGAACAGACCCAAATTTGAAATCGATACTTTAATGCGTTTATTGGTGTCTTCTTTAAAGAAAGAATTGGCCACGTTTATGGAAAATAACATCGTTTTAAACGCTATAGGAAATCTTGATTCCTTACCCCAAAAAGCGCGTAAAGAATTAGCAGAGGTTATTGAGAAAACTAGTAAAAACACAGGTTTAACTTTAACATTGGCTTTAAGTTATGGTGCAAGAGAAGAAATTAAAAATGCGATACAAGCCATTAGTACCAAAGTTAAAAATAATATAATTTCTGTTGAAAATATTGATGAAACCATTATTAATAACCATCTTTACACGCACAATTTACCAGACGTAGATTTGCTTATACGTACTAGTGGAGAACATAGAATTAGTAATTTTTTACTCTGGCAAATTGCATATGCCGAGTTGTATTTTACGGAGGTTTTATGGCCTGACTTTACAGAGCAACATTTGGTAGAAGCAATTTTAAATTACCAAAATAGAGAACGAAGATTTGGAAAAACTAGCGAACAACTTATCTAGAGCTGCAAAAAAGTGCAACTCTCTTCAAAAAATCACCTTATTTTTATTGTTATGTAGTGTAGCGGGCTTTTCGCAAGAAACCTCTTATGACGAGGGGAAGCAATATATTCTAGCAGGCCTAGAAGTAACTGGTGTTCAAAGCTACAACGAGCAAACCGTTAAAACCTATACCGGTCTTCGAGAAGGGCAAGTAATTACCGTTCCAGGTGAAGAAATTAGTGCCGTTATAAATAAACTATGGAGTTTAGAGCTTTTTAGTGATATAAGCTTTTATATTACGAAAATAGAAGACGATAAAATTTATTTAGAATTAAATATTTTAGAGCGCCCTACCTTAACTGATGTAACAGTTTTTGGTGTTAAAAAGGGTCAGGTTGATGATATTTTAAAAGACACTGATTTAAAAAAAGGTAAAAAAATTACTGAAAATTTAATATCTAATTCTAAAAACTACCTACAAAACAAGTACAAAAAGAAAGGTTTTTTAAATACCAAGGTCAATATTGTGACCGCTATAGATACTTCTGCGACAAACGCCCAAAGTATGGTCGTTACTGTAAAAAAGGGTTCTAAAGTAAAAATTAGTAGTATAAGTTTTGAAGGGAACGAAAAATTATCAGACAAGAGATTAAAAAAATCGCTTAAAAAAACAAAAGAAAAATCTTTAAAAAATATTTTAAAACTAAAAAGATCTAAATATATCCCTGAAGAATATGAAGCTGATTTGGTAAAATTAGTCGAGACCTATGCAGAAAAAGGCTATAGAGATGCGCGTATATTATCAGATACAATTATAAAAAATGGCGAGGATTTAATCGATATTAAAATTAAAGTTGAAGAAGGTAATAAATATTACTTCGGTGAAATAGATTTTGTTGGGAACTCTGTTTATACCGACCGACAATTAGCCACTGTACTTGGGATTCGCAAAGGTGACACCTATAACGGGGTGTTATTAAAAGAGCGTATTGCTGACGACACGAAGCCTGATCCTAATGATATTACTAGTCTATACCAGAATAATGGTTATATGTTTTCTAGTATAAACCCTGTTGAGGTTTCTGCGGTTAATGATACCATTAATTTTGAAATCAGAATTATTGAGGGTAAAGAAACGTTTTTAAATCACGTGACGGTTGATGGTAATGATAGAACTAATGATCATGTTATCTTTAGAGAGTTAAGAACGCAACCAGGTCAAAAATACAATAAGTCAGATATTATCAGAAGTATAAGAGAGCTTGGTGCTTTAGGATTTTTTGATGCTGAAAATGTAAAACCCGATGTTATCAACCCAAATCCTAATGATGGTACTGTAGATTTAAACTATAGTGTTGTCGAAGCAGGATCTAGCCAGATAGAGCTACAAGGGGGCTATGGTGGAGGTGGTTTTATAGGAACTCTGGGCTTATCTTTTAGTAACTTCTCGATTCAAAATTTATTTAATAAAAAAGAGTATAAGCCAGTGCCTATGGGTGATGGTCAAAGTTTTGCCTTGCGTTTACAGGCGAGCCAAACCTTTAGAGTATATAGTTTAAGTTTTACAGAACCTTGGTTAGGCGGCAAAAAGCCGGTTAGTTTTAGCGCTTCACTTTCAAGAACTAGAAATTTTGACTTTGATAGAACGCAACAATTTAGAGGTAGGTTTGAAGTAGATAAAAGTAGAAGTTTCGCCATTACAGGAATTACCTTAGGTTTAGCAAAACGAGTACAATGGCCTGATGATTTCTTTACCATATCACATTCTTTAGGGTATCAACTATATCAATTTAATGATTTTAACGTTACCAACTTAAATTTTGGTAATGGTAATGCAAATTCTCTTGCCTATACTTTAGGTATCTCCAGACGATCGGCAGGGTCTAATCCCATTTTCCCAACCTATGGTTCTAATTTCGAAATACGCGCTAAATTTACGCCACCTTGGTCTTTACTAAATGATACGGATTATAATCAACTCAACGAAGACTTAGCCAACGCTACTACAGAACAACAATTACAAGAAAATAACCAAGAACGTTTTAAATGGTTAGAGTTTTATAAAGTAAACTTTAAAGGTGATTGGTATACTACCTTAGTGGGTAGAGCAAGTAATAAGTCTTTAGTACTTCGAACCAATGCAGAATTCGGATTTTTAGGAAATTATAACAATAGAAAGGGTAACGTACCTTTTGAACGTTTTTTCTTAGGGGGAGATGGTATGGGTAACTTTACGCTTGATGGTCGTGAAAACATTGGTCTAAGAGGCTATGAAAACAACTCTGTAACGCCATTCAATCCGGTGACTGGGCGCCAAGATGGTGCGGTCATTTACAACAAGTTTACAATGGAACTTAGGTATCCTTTAACTCTAAAACCATCTGCGTCTATCTATGGATTGGCTTTTATAGAAGGAGGTAACGCTTTCAACAATTTTAATGATTTTAATCCGTTTGAAATAAAAAGATCAGTTGGTGCTGGTTTACGTATTTTCATGCCAGCTTTTGGTTTGTTAGGAATCGATTTTGGTTACGGGTTTGATAATGATTATAGCAGTCCGGTTGGAACACCAAGCGGTTTCCAAACTCATTTCATTATTGGGCAACAGTTTTAGAGCTTTAAATACGTAGCAACACCATCAAATAAAAACGAATTATTTAATTTTGATAGTGGTACGTGTTTTAGAAGAGGTAGCGTAAAATCTGGGTTTTTAATATTAAACTTTACTATTTTACCTACATTCTTAAAATATTTATTTATTTTGGCACGATATTTTCTATACCAGTAAATAGAAACGAAATGAAAACAAAAGTTCTTTTATGTATTAGTGTGATGCTTTTATCGTTAAGCTTATTTTCACAGCAACGAGGGGTAAGAATCGCGTATGTGGATATGGAGTATATTCTTGAAAATGTAGAAGAATATCGAGAAGCAAATGAGCAGCTCGACGCGAAGGTCCAAAAATGGAAGTTAGAGTTAGAGCAAGAACAGAGTGCAATTGATCAAATGAAAAAAGATTTGATGGCAGAAAAAGTACTGCTAACGAACGAATTAATTGCCGAGCGAGAAGAAGAGATTAAAATTTTAGAGAAAGAAATGTTCGATTATCAACAAGATCGTTTTGGTCCTAATGGTGATTTAATTCTTTCGAAGCAACGATTAATACAGCCGATTCAAGATCAAGTTTTTAATGAAGTTCAAAAAATAGGACAGAGTAGAAACTATGACATGATTGTCGACAGATCAGCTGATTTTGTAATGTTATATGCTGATAAGCGATTAGACCTTAGTGAACTAGTATTAAATGCTATTTCAAGAACACGAAAGGTGAGTGCCGCTAAAGAAAGAGTCAATAAGCGAAACGCTTTAGATGATTTTGAAGGCGAGCCAGTAGAACGAGAAATGACAGATGCTTTAAAAGATCGTTTGTCACAAGCAGAGGAAGCTCAAAAGGCAAGAGATAAATCGGCTGCAGAGAAAAGAGAAGAACAATTAAAACTAAGAGAAGAACGTAAAAATGCCTACGAAGCAAGGCGTAAAAAACTGTTAGAAGAGCGCGAGGCCAAGAAAAAAGAAGCAGAAGCAGAAGAAAAAGAGAAAAAAGGAAATCAATAATTTAAACTCAAAATCCTCCGAAAGGAGTACTAAACCATTTATTTAACACTCAAAAGTAATTTAAGAAAACATGAAACATTTAAGAAAAATAGTAGTAGCAGTAGTTTTATTTGTAGCAGCATCAAGCTTTGTACATGCACAAAATAAAGTTGCCCATATTAATGTAACTGAATTAATGTCTGCAATGCCCGAAATGAAGGCTGCAGAAGCTGAGCTTAAAAAGTTACAAGAAACCTATGGTGCTGACATTCAGAGCTCTGTTACTGAAATGCAAAATAAATACAAGCAATACCAAAATGAAGCAGCCACAAAGTCTGATGAAGAAAATCAGAAAAGAATGGCTGAATTAGAAGGTTTTGATAGAACTATTAAAGAAGCACAACAAAAAGCGCAACAAGAGCTTCAAAATAAGCAAGTGGCATTATTAGGTCCTATCTCTGATAAAGCCAAGTTAGCCATAGAAAAAGTGGCTGCAGCACAAGGTGTTAACTATGTATTAGATTCATCACAAGGTAGTGGTGTCATTGTTGCAAAAGGAACAGATTTATTGCCTTTGGTAAAAAAAGAATTAGGTTTTTAATAGCGACCGAATAATAATTTCAGAAAAATCCACTTTGTAAAAAGTGGATTTTTTTTTGCTCTAGAGGATGGGTGATTTTTGAATTTTATGGCCTTTGCTAATTCGGTACTATCATTTTCGTAAACCAATAAAATTAATGTAACTTTCGATTTCATTAGGTACGTTAGGCATGAATATACAACCCATAGGTATTTTTGATTCTGGTGTTGGTGGCACCTCTATATGGAAGGAAATTAACAGGGTTCTTCCTGATGAAAATACCATTTATTTAGCAGACAGTAAAAATGCGCCTTATGGCGAAAAAAGTGCAGAAGAAATACTTTCCTTAAGCGAAAAGAACACTCAGTTTTTAATAGCACGAGGGTGTAAGCTCATTGTGGTAGCCTGCAATACGGCAACCACCAATGCCATTGCTTATTTGAGAGCTAAGTATCCCATTCCATTTATTGGGATAGAGCCAGCTATTAAACCTGCGGCATTACAAACTGTTTCCAAGAAAATTGGGATTTTAGCGACACAGGGTACCCTGTCAAGTTCGCTTTTTCACCAAACCTCAAAAGTTGTTACGAATGGCATTGAGCTTATAGAGCAAAATGGTGAGGGTTTAGTGCCACTGATTGAACAAGGTAGGGTGAACGATTCCGCAACAAAAGAATTGCTTGAGCGGTACTTAAATCCTATGGTAGCAGAAGGTGTAGATTGCCTTGTTTTAGGTTGCACTCATTACCCGTACTTAATACCTGTCATCGAGTCTATTCTCCCTGCCCACATACACATTATCGATTCTGGCGAAGCTGTTGCCAGGCAGACTAAGAATATTTTAGAAAGCCACAACTTATTAGCGCCGAAAAATAAGGCAACACATCAATTTTATAGTAATGCCAAGGTATCTATATTAAAAGAATTTTTAACGGGCTATGAAGTTGAAATTGCTTCCTTAGATTTTTAGAAAAATAGCAAATTTATTTTAATGTATAGCTTAAATAGGTAAAATCGTAGGTGTGCTTTTCATCTTTAGGATGGTATTCTTCCTGAATAATTTTCCACCTTTTAAGATCAATTTCAGGAAAAAAAGCGTCTGCTTCAAAACTCTCGTGAACTCTAGTCAATTCTATTTTAGTGGCAATAGGTAATCCTAATGCGTAAATTTCTCCACCTCCAATAATATAAACAATGGCTTCTTCTTTAGTTAAAACTAAAGCTTCTTTGAGACTATGCACCACTAAACAATCTTGATAGTTTGTCGTGTAATTTTTATCTCTTGTAATGATAATATGTTTTCTGTTGGGAAGGGGTTTGGGAAAACTTTCAAAGGTTTTTCGCCCCATAATAATGGAATGTCCTGTAGTGATTTTCTTAAAGCGTTTAAAATCGTCAGGTAAGTGCCAAAGCAGATCATTATTTATACCTAAAGCGTTATTTTCAGCTGCCGCTGCAATAAGAGTAATAGTTTTCAATCTTCTTTTTTTTTATTTATTTGAGAAATAGGAAAGTCGGTTTCTATCTCTTTTTGTAGGGATGCAATTTTTTGCTTTTGTTTTAACACTAATTTTTCACGTTGTTGTCGTTCCCAAACTTTCCCCATGAATTTTTGAGTAAAGAACACATTAATGATATGGATGACAAATAAAAAAGCCCAAAAGGTTATGGCCCATATAAACCAATCGTAATCTGCACCGTATTTTAGTATTTTATTGATAAGGATCAAAAAAATACTTCCGACAAGGAAGATCACAAAGTGGGTGTACAAACGTTTTTTTTGTTTCACACGCAACTGTGCATGCTCCAGAAGTTCGTGTTGTTCTAGATCTATTTCAGGTTTATTTTTCGCTTTAGAAAACATGGATATTAAGTATCTTTACCTTACAAAGATACTACAATTAGTATTTTAACGATTTATACCATGCAAAATATTAGTAAAGAATTCCCCATTTTAGACCAGTATATTTATGCCAATACTGCTGCTCACGGTATTTTATATGATAGTCTTTTAGACTGGCGGCAAGAACATGATCTAGATTATTTAATAGGGGGTAGTAATTTTAAGACCAAAGCCTTACAAACAATTACAGATACTCGAGTGGCGGTTGGGCAGTTTTTTAATTGTAAAAAAGAGCATGTTGCTTTGATTCCAAACTTTTCTATTGGTTTAAATATGCTTCTGGAAGGCTTGGATAAAAAGCATAAAGTATTACTCTTAAATGACGATTACCCTTCTTTAACTTGGCCTTTTGAAAGTAGGGGTTTTGATTGTAAGTACCTCGATATTACGGAGCATTTAGAAACGAATATTTTGTCAGCTATTTCAAAAGAAAAAATTACGGTGCTAGCCATAAGTTTGGTGCAATGGCTCAATGGAATTAAAATTGATTTAGAATTTTTAAAAAAGTTAAAAGAAGTGCATCCTGAACTTTTAGTTATTGCGGATGGAACTCAATTTTGTGGAACCGAGTCTTTTGATTTTGATAATTCAGGAATTGATATTCTAGGTGCCAGTGCTTATAAATGGTTGCTTGCGGGCAGTGGTAATGGATTTATGCTTTTTAAAGATACGGCTAGCACTTTTTTTTCGTTAAAAACCATTGGGTTTAATAGTGTAAATGCCGACCTTACTCAAAAAGATCATGCGAGATTCACCAAGCATTTTGAACCAGGACATTTAGATAGTTTAGCCTTTGGAAGCTTAAAAAAGTCATTAGAATTTTTGACGGATATTGGCATGGATACCATAAGTGCAACAAATAGGGAATTAAGTGCATTTGCCTTACAAGAATTTTCTAAATTGGGGGTATTAGAAGATAGTGTGGCTAAGCGAAAAACGCATAGTACCATTTTTACGATTGCTGGTGATCAAAAGCTTTTCGACCAGCTTACCCATCACAATATTATTTGTTCTCAACGTGGAAAGGGAATTAGGCTTAGTTTTCACTTCTATAACACGACAAAAAACATCAGTAAAGTTATTGATGTCATAAAAAAATCAAGGTAAAGGTTTAGAAAATGCAAAAAAATGGAGTATTCTTTTGATAATTTCAATTTTTTGTAATTCTTATTTTGCTGAAATCGCAAATCTGAGCTAACTAGTTGGTAATCAATATTTTTATAGCGTGCTTTGCAGCTCATACAAAAACACTAGATTATGGCAATCACAAAACAGTATTTAAAAAGTAAGCCGGTTTGTAAAGTAACCTTCACAGTTCCAGCGGAAGAAGCAGCAAAAGTATTTGTTGTTGGTGATTTTAATGATTGGAATCCTAAAAAAGGAGCCTTAAGAAAATTAAAAAATGGAACCTTTAAAGGAACACTAGATTTACCAAAAGAAACATCTTACGAGTTTAGGTATCTTGTTGATGATAGTTTTGTAAATGATACAGAAGCAGATCGTTACCAATGGAACGACTATGCTGGTGCAGAAAATGCGGTTTTAGAACTATAGATTTTTAAGAAATTTCATAAAAAAAGCGGAAATAAACTCTAGTTTGTTTCCGCTTTTTGTGGTTTTTTAAACGGCCACAGCTCCTTTAATATGTGGATGGGGATTGTAGTCTACTAATGTAAAATCTTCAAAAGTAAAGTCAAAAATATCTTTTACATCAGGATTAAGGATCATTTTAGGTAATGTTCTTGGCGTTCTGCTTAATTGAAGCTCAACCTGCTCCATATGATTGTCATAAATATGGGCATCTCCAAAGGTGTGAATGAAATCTCCGGGTTGGTATCCGCAGGCTTGTGCCATCATCATTGTAAATAAAGCATACGAGGCTATATTAAAGGGAACTCCTAAAAATATATCTGCACTACGTTGGTATAATTGACAAGATAATTTTCCATCCGCAACATAAAATTGAAAAAAGGCATGACAGGGCGGTAAAGCCGCTTTGCCATTAGCAACGTTTTCTGAAAAGGATTTTGACGTATCCGGTAGCACACTAGGATTCCAAGCGGAAATTAACATTCTTCTGCTATTGGGATTGTTTTTTAAGGTAGCTACAACGTCCTTAATCTGATCAATTTCTTCGCTGTTCCAATTGCGCCATTGGTGACCGTAAACCGGACCTAAATTTCCGTTTTCATCAGCCCATTCGTTCCAAATTCTTACCCCATTTTCTTTGAGGTAATCAATATTTGTATCCCCTTTTAAAAACCAAAGTAATTCATAAACAATCGATTTTAAATGTAATTTTTTGGTGGTGACCATAGGAAAACCTTCACTAAGGTCAAAGCGCATTTGATAGCCAAAAACACTTTTAGTCCCTGTGCCCGTTCTATCGCCTTTTTGGTTGCCATTTTCCAAAACGTGTTGTAATAAATCGTGATATTGTTTCATCCGGCCCCTAGCCCCCAAAGGGGGAATTTTTATATTAGTATATTACAAAAATATAGTATCGTTTCAAATTAAGTAGCTTAATTAAAAGCTACTTATCAATAATTATTAACGAAATGAAAATTTATAAACTTGTTTATTTAGTTAGCGGAATTCTGCCTTATTAGAGATGTTCCCTGTTCTGGGACTAGGGAGCTTTTTTTTCTAATAGGAGTTTACGACCTATTTAAATTATCAATTTTTAACCGTAATATGTAGAGTTCCCCCTTTGGGGGCTAGGGGGCTTACCCTAAGATCATCCCAGCAATAGTTGCCGAAAGTAAGGAGGCTAAAGAGCCACCTAAAACCGCTTTTAAACCAAATTCGGACAATGTTTTGCGTTGCCCGGGAGCTAAAGACCCTATACCGCCAATTTGAATACCAATAGAGGCAAAATTTGCAAAACCACAAAGCATATAGGTAGCCATGATAACTGATTTATTATAGGTAAAATGTGTGCCGTTGGCCACATCTTTAAGATCAGCTAATTGAATATATCCGATGAATTCACTTGCAGCTAATTTAATACCCAACAATTGTCCCATAAGCATCACATCTTCTTTTGCAACACCAATCAACCACATTAAAGGTGCGAAAATAGTGCCGAGTATAGACTCTAAGGATAGTTTTTGATACGAACTGTTTGCGGCAATCCAATCGTTAACAGAAGTTACATCGCCTATGGCACCAAAAACCCAGTTTATCATAGCGATAAAGGCCACAAAAACAAGAAGCATAGCACCAACATTGACGGCAAGTTTTAGTCCTTCTGTCGTTCCATTGGCAATAGCATCTAAAAAGTTCGTGCCAATTTTCTCATTAGAGACTTGAACATCCGTATTAATAGGTTCGGTTTGTGGGTATAATATTTTTGAAATTACAATGGCTCCTGGCGCTGCCATGACCGAAGCTGCTAATAAATGCTTGGCAAATTGTAACCTTAATAGTTCATCATCGCCTCCTAAAAAACCAATATAGGCAGCTAATACAGCCCCAGCAACAGTGGCCATACCGCCAATCATGACCAAAAGTATTTCAGACTTATTCATTTTCTCTAAATAGGCTTTTATCAGCAGAGGTGCTTCTGTTTGTCCTAGAAATATATTGCCAGCGACACTTAAACTTTCTGCCCCTGATATCCCTAAGCTTTTGGTTAAAAGCCATGCGAGAATTTTGACCACTTTTTGAATTACCCCTAAATAGAATAATACAGATGTTAAGGCTGAAAAGAAAATGATGGTGGGGAGTACTTGAAACGCAAAAATAAACCCGAAGGTGTCCATGTCGACGACCAAACCTTCAAATAAAAATTTACTTCCGGCTGTCGTAAACTCTAGTATTTTTACAAACACTTTGCCAATTTTATCAAAAATATATTGAATAAAAGGTACTCGGAGTACACCTATGGCTATAATTAATTGAAGTCCTAAACCAATACCTACTGTTTTCCAATTGATGGCTTTTCTGTTCGCGCTAAAAAGGAAGGAAACAAAAATGAGCACCACCATGCCAAGTATACCTCGCCACAAACTGTTTAAAGAAAATCCATCGTTTGGTTTTATGATGCTTAAGGTTTCTTGCTTGATATCGCCGAGGGTTATCATTTCGGCTGATTTCGTGATACTATCGATAGCGTTTGCTTCTTGGGCAAAGGATGGAAATACAATACAAAAGGTGATGATTAGAAACCAAAAGCTGTTTTTCATGCGTTAAGACATTTTTATTTATTAAAAAAATAGGAACTCACGTAATTGATACGCTCTTGTAGTATTGAATATTATTCTCTTTTAGAAATTTCATCTCGCAATTTAGCGGCTTTTTCGTAATTTTCATTGGCAACTGCGCTATCGAGCTCTTTATACAGCTCTTCTATAGTGAGTTCTGAATATCCGTCACTTGCAGATCCTGTGATCTCTACAGTTTCTCCTTCTTGAAGAATTTCGTTTACCATAATACTGTCATCTGATTTTTCATCCTCCTTGTCTTTAGATGAAAACTTCAGGAAGATGCCCGCTTTGTCTAAGATTGTTTTGTAAGTAAAGATAGGGGCATTAAAGCGCAGCGCCAAGGCAATAGCATCACTTGTTCTGGCATCAATAATCTCTTCAATTTTATCTCTTTCACAAATAATACTAGAATAAAAAACTCCGTCTACTAGTTTATGAATGATGACTTGCTTTACTGTAATATCAAAACGATCTGCAAAATTTTTAAAAAGATCATGAGTTAATGGGCGAGGAGGTTTTATTTCCTTTTCTAAAGCAATAGCAATAGATTGTGCTTCAAAAGCGCCTATAATAATAGGTAATTTTCGATCACCTTCAACTTCATTTAAAATAAGGGCATACGCACCATTCTGTGTTTGGCTGTATGATATTCCTTTTATTTTTAATCGGACTAAGCTCATAAGTATTTGTAAACTGTAAAAGGCTGTTTAAATAAAGGGCATGACCAATTATCTAAACAGCCCTTTAAAGAGGCACAATTTATAAAAAATTAAGCGTTTTGTGCTTTAAATTCTTTTAATTTTTCAATCAATGAAGGAACTACTTCAAATGCATCCCCAACAATACCGTAATCAGCGGCTTTAAAAAAGGGTGCTTCTGGGTCGTTGTTGATAACTACTTTTACTTTTGAAGAACTTACGCCAGCTAAGTGCTGAATGGCTCCTGAAATTCCGATAGCAATATACAGATTGCTGGCAACAGGTTTCCCTGTTTGGCCTACGTGTTCCCCATGAGGTCTCCAGCCCAAATCAGAAACTGGTTTAGAGCATGCCGTTGCAGCGCCAAGAACGTCAGCTAGTTCCTCAATCATTCCCCAGTTTTCAGGACCTTTTAAACCACGTCCTCCTGAAACCACAACATCGGCATCAGCAATAGTCGCTTTGCCAACTACTTTATCAATTTCAACAGATTTTGTAGAGAAATGACTAGCGTTTAACGTGGGACTAAAAGCTTCGACAGTAGTGGCTATTTTGTTCTCAAAACTACCAAAAGCATTGTTTGAAACACCAACAACTTTTACATCTGTGCTAATTTCAGATAAGGCAAAACCTTTGTTACTAAAAGTGGTTCTCTTTACAGTAAACGGGTTGGTACTTTCTGGGGCAGCAATTACATTTGGAATATAGCCTGCTTTTAAATGACCTGCTAAAAGAGGTGCCAAATATTTGGTATCTGCGCTAGAACTTAAAATTAAAATTTTAGCACCTTCTTTTTCTGCGGCTTCTTGAATAGCAGCGGCAAATGCTTTGGCGTTAAACGTTTTTAATTCATCGTTTGTAATGTTTAAAACTTTAGAAATACCGTAGTTCCCTAAACTTTCATTATCGGATGCATTGAAGGAAACGGCCGTTGCTGTCGTACCCATTTTCTGAGCTACTTCATAGGCATAAGAAGCTACTTCAAATGCATTTTTTTTAAATTTTCCGTTTTCTGATTCTGTATATACTAAAACTGACATATTTTCAATTTTTTTTAATTTTTGTACAAAACACTTTTCGAGAAAGGTGTTTTTGATAATTGTTACTATTTTTCTGTAAGACCTATTTTGTCAACCAAGTTCCTTAATTGTTAAGAACAGGGAAGCGTTTATATAGCTTTAGCCTCGTTGTGAAGTAAATCTATAAGTTCATCTACAGAAGTGACGAGTTTTACACTTCCTTTGGCAGCTGGTTTTTCAAATTTAGTATCTTTTGTAGCATGCATAGCTGCAATAGGTTCTATAACGCTTAGCTTTTTTTGACGCGCCATCATAATGCCACGCATGTTTGGAATCCTCAAATCACTTTCTTCAACCAATCCTTTTTGGCCACCAATAATTAAAGGTAATGCGGTTGCAATTTTTTCTTTTCCACCATCAATTTCTCGCATCGCGGTAGCTTCTGTACCTTCTATCTCTAATTTAATGCAAGTATTCACGAAATTCATATCTAATAAACTAGCTATAATCCCAGGTACCATCCCGCCATTATAATCGATAGATTCTCTACCGGCAATCACCAAATCATAGGCACCATCCTTAATGATGGCTGCTAGTTGTTCTGCAACAAAAAAACCGTCGGTTGGATCTGCATTTACTCGTATAGCTTCATCAGCACCTATAGCTAATGCTTTCCGCATGGTGGGCTCAACGTTGGCACCACCAACAGTAGCGATATGTACTACAGCATTTTGCTTTTCTTTAAACCACATGGCTCTAGTAAGTCCAAATTCATCATTAGGATTTATAATAAATTGAACCCCGTTAGTGTCAAATTTAGTGTCACCTTCCGTGAAATTTATTTTTGACGTCGTATCGGGTACATTGCTTATGCATACTAATATTTTCATTCTTAAAGCTTTTAAATTTTTTAAAACAGGGCTAAGATAACCAATATTTTTCAAATTTACTATGCATGCATAGTAAATTTAATAAGTTTTTTTGAGTCTTTCAGGCTTTAATATGACGGATTATTTCCTATTTTTGTTCACCTTTTAAAATAATGATTTTAAACGTTCGCGTTTTACTGCTAGGAATAGCATTGAAGCGTCATTATTTTACTTGTTTAGGGTACTTGTGGTCATTAAAAAAGAATTAAAAAAAGCACATGAAAACAATACAATTTAGAGAAGCTATTTGTGAGGCGATGTCCGAGGAAATGAGAAGAGATGAATCCATTTACTTAATGGGTGAAGAAGTGGCGGAATACAATGGTGCCTACAAAGCCTCAAAAGGAATGTTAGATGAATTTGGCGCCGATAGAGTAATCGATACGCCTATTTCTGAATTGGGGTTTGCTGGAATCGGTGTTGGTTCGGCTATGAATGGCAATCGTCCTATCATAGAGTTTATGACCTTTAACTTTGCCTTAGTAGGCATCGATCAAATTATAAATAATGCTGCTAAGATTCGTCAAATGTCTGGTGGTCAATTTAATTGTCCTATTGTGTTTAGAGGGCCAACAGGCTCTGCGGGTCAATTAGGTGCAACGCATTCACAGGCTTTTGAAAGCTGGTTTGCTAACTGCCCAGGTCTAAAAGTAATAGTGCCATCGAACCCGGCAGATGCAAAGGGATTGTTGAAGGCAGCGATTAGAGATAATGATCCGGTTATTTTTATGGAGTCTGAACAGATGTACGGAGATAAAGGCGAAGTACCTGAAGGTGATTATATTATTCCGATTGGAGTGGCAGATGTTAAAAGAGAAGGAACAGACGTCACGATTATATCGTTCGGAAAAATTATAAAGGAGGCTTTCAAAGCTGCTGATGAATTAGCAAAAGAAGGTATAAGCTGCGAAATTATAGATTTAAGAACCGTTAAACCCTTAGATTACGAAGCGATTCTAAAGTCGGTTAAAAAAACCAACAGAATGGTTATTTTAGAAGAAGCTTGGCCCTATGGCAATGTTGCTTCCGAAATTATATACCATGTGCAATCTAATGCTTTCGATTATTTAGATGCACCTATTGAGAAAATAAACACAGCAGATACACCAGCGCCGTATTCTCCTGTTTTGTTGGCAGAATGGTTGCCAAACTACGAGGACGTTATTAAATCAGTTAAAAAAGTAATGTATAAATAAGCGGTATACGCTGTAAGTATAGACAAGCTTTACTGACAAATGTGTTGGTAGAGCTTTTTTAGGTTTTACCCCTTTTTGATACTTTATACTCATAAGTTTCCATGAAAAATTTTTTACAATTATTGGTTCTCTTAACCTCAACTTTGGTGTTTTCGCAAACCAAAATAAGCGGTATTGTGGTAGACGAACAAGATGTGCCGGTGGCTTTTGCCAATATTATATTTAAAGGCTCTACAGAGGGGACGATCACCAATGAAGATGGTATTTTTTATTTAGAGTCTGACGCTAATTATACCACCATAACAGCTTCTTTTATTGGCTATGAAACTAGAGAAATAAGCTTAGAGAAAAAGGTGAATTACCAAATGAAAATTATTCTTTTGGAAGGTGGTGAACAGTTAAAAGAAGTAATTGTTTACTCCGGGAAACAATCCAAAAAAAATAACCCAGCTATTGATATTCTTAGAAAAATTTGGGAAAAAAGGCGAAAAAATGGGGTAAAACAATACAATCAGTATAGCTTTAATAAGTACGAAAAAGTGGAGTTCGACTTGAATACCATAGACAGTGCGCTTATAAAGAACAAAATATTTAAGGGTTTAGAGTTTATTTTTCAAGATTTAGATACCTCTAGAATTACAGGAAAAACCTACCTCCCCATTTTTATAAATGAAACCTTTTCAAAGATATATGGAGATAATACTTTGAGCCAAGAAGAAGAAGATATTTTAGGGACAAAAAACTCGGGTTTTAGCAATAATCAAGCGCTAACCGCTTTTATTGAAGATTTATATGCGGATTATGATATTTACAACAATTACCTAAAGTTTTTTGATAAAAGCTTTACGAGTCCTCTTTCAAAAACAGGTATTGATGTTTATAATTATGTATTGACAGACAGTGCTTTTATAGATAAAAAATGGTGCTACAATATTATTTATTATCCTAGAAGAAAAAACGAATTGACTTTTAAAGGTAATTTTTGGGTGAATGATTCTACGTATGCCATTAAAAAAATAAACCTAGAAGTGACCAAAAGTGCCAATATCAATTGGGTAAAAGAGATTTATATCGAGCAAGATTTTGAGGTTCTGAATGACTCCGTGTTTTTGTTGAAGCGCGATTATATGTTGAGTGACTTTAGCTTAAGCAAAAAAGAAGCTTCGAAAGGTATTTATGGCAAAAGAACCACGGTCTACGACAATTATGCTTTTAATGAAGTAAAAAATGAGGGTTTTTATAAAAATTTAAAAAATAAGTTTAGCACTTCGATTGTGGAGCGCGATAATTCTTTTTGGGAAGAAAACCGACTCGAAGCTTTAAATAAAGACGAAAAGGGTATTTATAAGCTATTAGACACCCTGAAAACGGTGCCAAAATTTAAAAGTTACTATAATATTGTAAGTATTTTAGGTTCGGGCTATGTTGAAATAGATAAATGGAATTTAGATATTGGCGATGTATACAGCACTTTTGGTTTTAATGATGCAGAAGGCATTCGCCTACGTGCTGGTGCAAGAACCTACTTTGGGCAGAATGATCCCTGGCGTATAGAAGCCTATACGGCTTATGGTTTTGGCGATCAAAAATTTAAACATGGAATTTCTGCTAAATGGTTGCTGGATAAAAAAACGAGACTAATAATTTCAGGAGGTAATAGGCGCGATATAGAACAATTGGGATTAAGCCTTACGGCTACCAACGATGTTTTAGGCAGAAGCGCTGCTTCATCTTCCTTATTTTCGGTAGGTTCCAATGACCGCTTAACGAATATTGATTTATCTACCTTTGCCGTTGAGGCAGAACCCTTAACCAATTTTATGGTCAAGATAGGTGGCTCTTTACGGACCTTAAGTTCTGCGCTTCCTGACGCTTTTAGTCTTGATTATGTCGATACCACTAGTCCTACAGGAATTAATTCAGAAATAAAACAGTTTGATATTAACACTACTTTAATTTATACCCCAGGAAGGAGAACTATAGGCTATGGAGTAGAGCGTCGGAATATCAACGACACGTATAGCACGCTATTTTTAAATTATACTAAAGGTATTGAAGGATTTTTAGAAAGTGATTTCGATTATGAAAAATTACAATTTTCATACACGCAACCATGGCAAATAGGAGGTTTTGGAAGACTCAACAGTACCATAGAGCTTGGGAAAACCTTTGGAGAAGTACCGCTGGGTTTGCTAAATGTAGTGCCCGGAAACCAAACCTTATTTTCTATTTACGGCACTTTTCCTAACTTGAATTTTTATGAATTTGTGACCGATACCTATGCATCGGTACATTTGGAACATAATTTTAATGGGCGTTTTTTCTCTAAAATTCCTATCATAAAAAAATGGAATCTAAGGGAAATAGTTGGTTTAAGAGGGGCTTGGGGATCCTTGTCCGATGAGAATATATTATTAAATAGTCCCACAAATATTCCACTAATAGCGCCAAACGATAAAGTATATTGGGAATATTCTTTGGGCGTTGGAAATATTTTTAAAATTTTTAGAATTGATTTTAATTTTCGAGGAAATTATTTAGAAAATCCAGAAGCAAGACCATTTAGCGTTACTGGGTCGTTCGGATTTAGCTTTTAAGACTTTTTAAACCACTTGCTTAACGATACCGATTTCGTAAAATTTTTTTTTAAAAAAAGGATGAAAATCGCATATTTTTCTAGAGTTTACTAGACTTGAACAAATTTAATCAAGTATCTTTGGAGCAAAATTACAGTGAAAATTATGAGTAAAACTACAGAAATAACATTTGATGTTTTAATAGAAATTCCAAAAGGGAGTAGAAATAAATACGAATACGATTTTACCTTACATAAAATTAGATTTGACAGAATGCTTTTTTCGTCCATGATGTACCCTGGTGATTATGGTTTTATACCTGAAACTTTAGCACTTGATAAAGATCCATTAGATGTTTTAGTGATGGGATCGGAGCCAACGTACCCTATGGTGGTTATGGAGGTTAGGCCTATTGGTGTTTTTCATATGACCGATGAAAAAGGACCTGATGAAAAAATTATTTGTGTGCCTGTTTCAGATCCTATTTGGAGCAATAACCATGATATAAGTGACTTAAACCCGCACCGATTAAAAGAAATTGAGCACTTTTTTCAGGTGTATAAAGATTTAGAAAAAAAGAAAGTTGATGTTGGTGGTTGGGGTGATGCTCAAGAGGCAATTGATATTTACCATCAATGCGTAAAGCGTTATGATGAAAGCGAACACAAGAAAAAGCGAACGTTTACCATTTAAGTCTACAAGAAACAAACTACAAAAAGCCACTTTTATCTTTAAAGGTGGCTTTTTTTATTTGTATCGATTTCATACATTTACCGCCAACTAATTAACAAATATTTAAAATAATTATGGAAATACTAGTAAAATTTCTGCCAGCCTTTGGTGTTTTGGCGTTGTTGTTTATCATTTGGAAAAACATGTGGGTAAGTAAGCAAGAGGTTGGTGATGAGAAAATGTCACGTATTGCTAAAAATATTGCTGATGGTGCGATGGCATTTTTAAAAGCAGAATATAAGGTTTTGGCAATTTTCGTTGTTGCTGTTGCTGTTTTATTGTTTGTTAAAGGGTCCAATGAAGCAGGATCAAATGGAATGGTAGCATTATCATTTGTTGTCGGTGCTATTTGTTCGGCTTTAGCAGGTTTTATAGGGATGAAAGTAGCTACGAAGGCCAATGTGAGAACCACACAAGCGGCTAGAACATCTTTGGGGAAAGCTTTAGAAGTAGCTTTCGCTGGTGGAGCTGTAATGGGTCTTGGCGTTGTAGGCTTAGGCATTTTAGGCTTGAGTGGCTTATTTATGATTTACCAAGCGATTTGGCCTGGAGCTGAAAATTTACCAATGGTATTAAATGTACTTTCAGGATTTTCATTAGGAGCATCTTCTATCGCGCTATTTGCACGTGTAGGTGGTGGTATTTATACCAAAGCAGCAGATGTAGGTGCCGATTTAGTAGGTAAGGTTGAAGCTGGTATTCCAGAAGATCACCCTTTAAACCCGGCAACTATTGCCGATAACGTAGGTGATAACGTAGGAGATGTAGCAGGTATGGGTGCTGATTTATTCGAATCGTATGTTGGTTCTATAATCGGTACTATGGTTTTAGGGGCATTTATTTTTACACCTGATTTTGATGGTTTAGGAGCTGTATACTTACCTTTAGTACTAGGTGCTGTAGGTATTGTAATGTCTATATTAGGCACATTTTTTGTAAAAGTAAAGGATGGTGGTAATCCACAAACGGCCTTAAATATTGGTGAATTTGGTTCTGCGGGATTAATGGTTATAGCATCTTATTTTATTATTAATGCTTTGATTCCTGAATCACTTGAAGGCTTGCCTTACGGTGCAATGGGTGTGTTTGGGGCAACGATAGCTGGTTTAGTAGCTGGTTTAGGTGTTGGTAAAATTACAGAATATTACACAGCTACAGGTAAAAAACCTGTATTGTCAATTGTTAAGCAATCAGAAACTGGAGCTGCAACTAATATTATATCAGGTTTAGGCGTAGGGATGATGTCTACCATGATTCCTATTCTTTTGATTGCCGCTGCTATTATCGTATCACACCATTTTGCAGGTCTATACGGTATCGCTATTGCCGCGGTTGGGATGTTAGCCAATACAGGTATTCAGTTAGCGGTAGATGCTTACGGCCCAATATGTGATAATGCGGGTGGTATTGCTGAAATGGCTGAATTGCCAAAAGAAGTACGTGAGCGTACCGATAAATTAGATGCTGTTGGGAATACCACTGCAGCAGTGGGTAAAGGTTTTGCAATTGCTTCAGCAGCTTTAACGGCTCTAGCCTTATTTTCAGCTTTTATGAAAGTTGCTAATGTTACATCAATCGATGTTTCTAAACCAACCGTAATGGCTGGTCTTTTGGTAGGTGCGATGCTTCCTTTTGTATTCTCAGCATTATCTATGAATGCCGTAGGTAGAGCAGCGATGGCCATGATTGAAGAAGTGCGTCGCCAATTTAGGGATATTCCTCAATTAAAAGCAGCACTTGCCGTAATGCGTAAGTACGATTCTGACATGTCTAAAGCGACACCAGAAGATAGAGCAATTTTTGATGCTGCGGATGGTTATGCAGAATATGATAAATGTGTTGATATCTCTACAAAAGCATCGATCAAAGAAATGGTATTACCAGGTTTATTAGCTATTGCAGTTCCTGTAGCTGTTGGTTTTATTGGTGGTGCAGAAATGTTAGGTGGTTTATTGGCAGGGGTAACTTCTGCGGGAGTTCTTATGGCAATTTTCCAGTCGAACGCTGGTGGTGCTTGGGATAACGCTAAAAAAATGATTGAAGCCGATGGTCGTAAAGGATCTGACGCACATAAAGCAGCCGTTGTAGGTGATACTGTGGGTGATCCGTTTAAAGATACTTCAGGTCCTTCTTTAAATATTCTTTTAAAGTTAATGTCGGTTGTTGCTTTGGTAATAGCGCCAAGTATTGCAATTACTGCTGAAGGAATGGCAGCATATACAAGTGATAAGCAAACTATAGAGACTTCTGTTCAAATGAATGTTGGTACTAACGATTTAGCAGAGGCTACTGTTGTTTATACAACCACAACGAATGGAAAATCAATTACGGAAGAGAAAATTTTCAAAGGCACACAAGAAGAGGTAAAAGCACAATTAGTAGCTTTTGAAAATACCACAGTAAATAGAATTGATTCGGATAGTGACGTTAAAATTGAAAAAGTAGATATTAGAAAATAATCTTACTGAAATCATTTTAAAACTTTATTTTTAAACCTGCTAATAATATTATTAGCAGGTTTTATTTTTGATACGCAAAATTGTGTAGTACAGCTAAAGTTTAAAAGGAACCGAATTTATTCCGGATGCTTAGCTTCAAATTTTTTTATTTTTATACCTTACTAAACCTAAAGTCACAAACCTATATAGCCATTTTTTCCTATCGATTTATTCTCATTTCAAGAAAAACCTATTCATAATGTCATTTTTTCAAAAAGATCCTTTACAAATTATATGTTTTGACGCCTATGGTACGGCATCACATTTTTATTTGAGAGGTCGTGCTTTGGAAGATGAAACTATAGATTTAGATAAAAAAGGATGGTTTCATTTGGTGTTGAACACTTGGAAACGTTTTGAATCGGATGAAATTAAGAACATCGCATTAAACATTAGCTTGCCCAATGGTACTGTTCTGAAAACGAAAACAGACCATCATGGGTATTTTAAAGTAAAGGCCGAAGTAAATGATTTAGCTGCTTTTGCAAATGAAGAGGGGTGGCTGTCCTTTGACGTGGCTTATGACGACATTCCTTTAAGGCGTATCATTCAACAAAAAAATAGCTTTAAAGGTAAAATTTTGATTCCCTCTGTAAAAGCAAACTACGGTGTTATTACTGATATTGATGATACCATATTACATACGGGTGTAGTCTCAAGACTTAAATGGAAAGTACTCTACAATACAGTGTTTAAAACCGCTAAAAACCGATTGCCGCTCAAAGGAGCCTCGGAGTTTTACAACCAATTACACCTTGGAAAAACCTTAGAACATGCGAACCCTATTTTTTATGTGAGTCATAGCCCCTGGAATTTATACCGCTATTTAGATTTGTTTTTAAGACAGAATAATTTTCCAAAAGGCCCTATTTTATTGCGTAGTTTTCAGTCTATCTTTAAAAGAAAATCAGTAGGAGACAAACCTCAAAAACAGCATGAGATCTTAAATATATTAGATACCTATCCAGATTTAGGTTTTATTTTAATTGGTGATAGTGGAGAACGTGATGCCGATATTTACAAAGAAATAGCAGCACTTTTTCCAGATCGTATTTTGGCTATTTACCTGAGAAGTGTAAATCACAAGCGAAAAATGACTCGTGTAAAAGGACTTTTTGAAAATTATAAAACGACACCTGTTTTATTTGTAGAAAACAGCAATCAGGCTGTAGCACATGCAAAAGAGTTAGGGCTTATTTAATACTTAGCTATAAAGAAAAATGTCAGCGGTATCAGTCTATGTTTTAGATTCTAGGAGCGTAGCCGTCTTAATTCCTAGTCCTTGATTCTGGGGTCTTTTTTAAAACAAGCCATTAATCTCTGCATCAATTTTATGAATAATGGCCCCCAAATCTTCAGGATTGGCTACAAAATCAAGATGGTCTACATCGATAATTAATAATTTTCCTTTCTCATATTTTTGACTCCAAGCTTCGTAACGTTCATTAAGGCGGCTTAAATAATCAATAGAAATGGTGTTTTCGTATTCGCGACCGCGTTTGTGAATTTGGTTTACTAGATTGGGAATAGAGCTGCGTAGGTAAATTAGCACATCAGGTGGTTGCACTAAACGCTCCATCAGTTCAAACAAACTAGAATAATTTTTAAAATCTCTATTGGTCATTAAGCCCATGGCATGCAAATTAGGAGCAAAAATATAGGCATCCTCATAAATGGTGCGATCTTGAATTATATTTTTACCAGTTTCTCGAATCTCCAGAATTTGGCGGTACCGACTATTTAAAAAATAAATTTGCAGATTAAAACTCCAACGCTCCATCTGGTTGTAAAAATCATCTAAATAAGGATTGTCCACAACATCTTCAAAATGAGGTTCCCATTTATAATGTTTGGCCAATAAGGTTGTTAAGGTAGTTTTACCAGCGCCAATATTTCCTGCAACAGCAACATGCATAGTGTGTTTATTTAATGCGCTAAGCAGTAAGCTGTATGCTTTAAGCCTTTAGCGTTTGAAACATATAATTATTTATTCCCCGTTGAGCCTTAAAACTTAAAACTTAAAACTTTTCAAACGGGGACACAATATACAACGAATCTTGTCTTGTTAAAAATATAGTTGATGAAATGCATAAATGTTTTAAGAGCATACCAATTTATACCCGTAACCGCGAATATTTAAGATTTTAATGGTAGCATCTTTTTTTAGTTTTTTGCGAAGTTTGGAAATAAAAACATCCATACTCCTGGCATTAAAAAAATCATCATCACCCCAAATTTTATTCAAAATATACGACCTTTCTAATATTTGGTTGCGTTTCTCAGCCAGGTGAAAAAGTAATTCAGATTCTCTGTGCGTTAAGGCGTACTCTTGCTTTTCAATAGTTAAGGTCTGCTTGATATGATTAAAAGTAAAAGCGCCTAAGGCTATATTTTCAACCTTTGGTTTTGCTTTTCTTCTTTTTAAGAGCGCATGTATTCGCACAATTAACTCTTCAATACTAAATGGTTTTTTTAAGTAGTCGTTACCGCCTAGTTCAAAGCCTTCAACCACATCTTTTGTTTGCGTTTTAGCGGTTAAAAATAAAATTGGAACATGCGGATTTTCTTTTCTGATTTCTTTAGCTAGGGTGAAACCATCTTTTTTAGGCATCATAACATCGAGTACTAATAATTCAGGATCTTCTGTTTTATACAATTCGTAAGCGCTAACGCCATCGGAACAATAGCATACTTCAAAATCTCTGGTTTCTAGACTTTCCTTTACAATTAACCCTAATGAAGTTTCATCCTCAGCATACAGTATTTTTATTTTCATATTTGTATTTTAAAGATGGTGGCATTAGGTTCAGATGTTAAGAATAAGCGACCCCCATGTTTTTCAATGATTTTTTTGGAATAATATAGGCCAATGCCAAAACCTTTAACATCATGTCTGTTTCCGGTTGGAATTCTATAAAACTTGTCAAATATTTTTTCCGAATGTGCTTTTGTAATTCCCTTACCGTTGTCTATAAAACGAATTTCAGTGTCATTACTAACTTGATTTAACTCAATTGTAATGGTGTCACCCCCATATTTTATAGCATTATCTACTATATTGTTTAGCGCATTTTCAAAATGAAACGGATCTAAGTTAAGCACTAATTTTTCACTAGAGGATGTAAATCGTATTTTTTTATGTAGTGATACCAAGGTGTATTTTTGCACTAAATTTTGAAGTAAGTCAACAAGATCTGTAGGTTCTTTGGTCAGCATTAAGGCATCGCTATCAAGTGTAGCGGTTTCTAATAGTTTTTCAACCATGGTATTCAATTTTACTAATTGTTGCTGGGATATGTTCAAATAGTTGTTGGTTTTTTCTTTATCGTTTTTTTTATTGAAATCTCGAATCGCTTCAATTGCTGTAGCTACTGTGGTAATGGGCGTTTTAAATTCGTGGGTTATATTATTGATTAAATCATTTTTTATTTCAGCCAATTGTTTTTGGCTTTTAATAATCCGGATCAGATAAAATAAAGTACTTATAATCGCTATAGATAGGAATAAAGACAAGATAATACCTGCCATGCCTCTTTTAAAAATCAGATAGCTTGCATTTTCAAAGTTTAATTGTATTTTTTGATCGGGTTTTAAAAGGGTTGATTTTGAAAAAGTTTCTAAGGCTAGTTGGTTCGGTTTTAACGGCAATTGTTGCAATAAGCTGTCTTTTTTTAATTCAACAAGTTGGTAGTTGATAATCATATTTTTTCTGATGAGCTCATCCTTTAATAGGGAATCTAAAAGCACCAGATCAAGTGAGTCTCTTGTTATAGAAAGTGTCATTTTATTCAAAAATGAGTTTAGGTCTCCCATACTATCCAAGGCTTTCTGCCCATAAACAACTTTCGTTTTTGGAAAAATTTGCGCATTTTTTATTTCTGAAATGGCATTTTGTTTTGATTTGATATCTGAATCGGATATATCAATTTGATCAATTTTGATATTGCTAATTTTTATATTTTTTTCTATAAAATTAGATGCTCTATCCGAAGAATAGGTAGTGTCTTTATCTACATCTAAAAAAGTCACCAAATCAGTTTTACTAATTTCGGCAAAGTAGGCCTCTATACTATTATCTAAAGCAATTTGCGTATCGTTAATGTATCGCAGCTTATTCGACTTGTATTGGTCTAAGTTCCAAAATATTTGAATCCCTATAGTTATGGCAATGGTTATTGCGATGATATAGGGCAGCATTTTTGAACTGAATTTTTTCATAAAACAAAGGTAGAGATTATTCTATTTTAATATTTCATCCGTTAACACACGTTAACCTTGGTTAACTATAGATACAATTTTCTAAACCTAAATTTGAAGTATAATTTGAACTAAAATATATTTATTATGAAAAAAATCATTATGATTGCCCTAGTATTCAGTCTTTTGTTAACTACAGGAATATCGGCACAGCGTTTCACAGATTCAAAGAGTAATATCAATTTTACAGAAATAGGGATTACCGTTAATTCTTTGGAGGAATTAGATGCTATAGATTGGGAAAAGAATTTTTCTGTTTTTGATGGGTATGACGATGATTATGAGATCCGAGCCTTCTTAAAAATTGACCATGCAGTGGTAGTTAAGGATGCTGAAACAAAACAAAATGGCGAAAAAAAAGCAAGTATTAAGCTTTTACAAGAAGCTATACGGAAGGTAAAAAAGGCTTTTGAAGAGAATGGAATTCTTGATGCTGAAGCTGATTTTTCAAAATTAAATAACGATACCATAGTACAACTTCAAGACTTAATAGCATCTTCTGAAAATGTTCAAAAAGCGTTTTCTAAGACTACCATTGAAATTAAAAATATGAAATATGCAGTTAAGGGTTTAAAAAGTGAAAAAGAGGCACTTATTAAAGCAATGGTGAGGTCAACCGAGAGTGCAAAGAAAATACTGAATAAAATCTAGTATTGCATTGGTACGCTTTTGAAGTTTATAGCTAGAATACCTTTAGAGTTTAAAAGTACAGCTATTTGCTTTAACCTAGGGCTAAAAAACCTACACGTTACTAAAAGTCTACACACCTGATTTAGACTTTTAGTAGGTATCTAAAAAAATAATCTAAAAGCATAACAGATGAAAAACACACTTTTATTGCAAAACACGTTTCACCTAAGAATCCTTATATGTGCCACATTCTTTTGGGCTTTAAACAGCTTTGGGCAAATCGAGTATTATTCTACCAACGGAAAAAATAGATTAACTAAAGTAGAACTTGAAAACCAAAAGCAAGAACTAAAACAAAAATTTGAAAAGGTCACCAAGCAAGAAATTTTTGTAGGCATAAAAATTAAAAATACAGAAACAAAGAAAGACTCAATCATTCAAACCATTTCATTTGATATCCACGACGGAAAAAGTAGAGGCGTTAGTAATAAAGGGTACCTCACTAATTTAGTTGGAGAAAAATTTCCAGACTTTGAATTAAAAACGCTCCTAGGAGACAAATTCAGTGCTGCCCAATTGAATGGTAAACCTACTATGATTAATTTCTGGTTTACGAAATGCGCTCCTTGTATTGACGAAATGCCTGTTTTGAACACCATATATGATCAATATAAAAATGATTTTAATTTCATAGCAATTACTTACGAATCAGAAGAAAAAGTGACAGCTTTTTTAAAGAAGCATCCCTTTAAATTTAAACAACTGGTCGATGCACAATCTTTTACTGACGCTTTAGAACTACGAGCCTATCCTTTAAATTTGTTTTTAGATGCCAATGGTATTTTGAAATATATTGAAAACGGTATCGCTTATGTGATGAAAGAAGGAGAAGAAGGCATGAAAATGGGTGATGGTACTGAAATTATCGCTATTTTAAAAAAATTGAAGTAGTAATTAAACCAAATCAAAAAATTACAGTCTTACAACAAAATAAACATCAATAATGAGACATCAATTTTTAGTACTAGTAGCCTTTTTTGCTTTTATAGTGCCTAGTTTAGCACAAGACTTTCAGGGTAAAGCCATATATCAATCCAAAACTTCTATGGGTGATTTTAATTTTGGAAATCAACAAATATCAGAAGACCAAAAAAAGCGAATGATGGAACGAATGAAAGATATGTTCGAAAAAACCTTTGTACTCCATTTTGACAAATCTGTCGCAATGTATGCTGAAGAAGAAAAATTAGAGGCTATGAGTTCTGGAAGAGGCGGAGGAATGCGCTTTGGTGGTTTTGGAGGGAGTGGTAAATTGTATAAAAACCTGAAAGATCAAAGTTTCACAAACGAAACTGAAATGTTTGGAAAAGTTTTCCTCATTAAAGACAACCTTGAAAAACTAGAATGGAAAATGGGTACAGAAAGCAAAAAAATTGGAAATTATACCGCATATAAAGCGACCGCAATTAAACCCATTGATACAACAAGTTTTGAAGCCATGCGCCAAAGACGCCAAAGAGAAAGTGATAAGGAAACAGCCGATAAAGAAGCAAAAAAAGATTCGACCAAAAGTAATTCTTTTTTTACAGCGAGACCAGAACCTAAAGAAATAGAAATAACGGCATGGTTTACTCCAGAAATTCCTATTAGTCAAGGACCAGGAGAATATTGGGGTTTGCCTGGTTTAATTTTAGAGGTGAGCGCCGGAAATACAGTGATACTATGCACTAAAATAGTGATGAATTCAGAGGAGAAAGTTACCCTTGAAGCACCAAAAAAAGGAAAAGTAGTCTCCCAAATAGAATACAACACCATAATGATGGAGAAAATGGAAGAAATGACAGAATCCAGAGGTCGCGGTGGTAGCAACAGTATTCGTATCGGAAATTAATTTTTTTCTAAAATAGACTTAAAGCCTAATCAGAAATTAGGTCAGCCTTTTGCTAAAAAGGGGCTGACCTTTTTTTAATTTAGGGCTTGAGCCATTGGCACACCTTTAATTAGCATTTAAAAATAGCATGCGTAACAATTTGCTGTTAAACCATTTTTCAAATAGCATTTTTTCTTCTACTTTTGCAGTCTATTAATTGAGGATGGATTTGACTGATTGCAACCTCATGCACTAAACTAAGGTTTAGTGCAAGAAAAATGCTAAAGCAGTTGTGACTAACTTTTTTGTTAGGCACTTCTTCTTTTCAACTTTTCTACCTGCTGTCATTTCCGTTCTAGAAAGTAAAACAATATGGCATATTTATTTACCTCAGAATCTGTTAGTGAAGGACATCCAGATAAGGTAGCAGACCAAATTAGTGATGCATTATTAGATAATTTTTTAGCCTTTGATCCCGAAAGCAAAGTTGCTTGTGAAACTTTAGTTACTACAGGTCAAGTAGTGCTAGCAGGTGAAGTTAAGAGCGATACCTATTTAGACGTACAACAAATTGCGAGGGATGTCATCAATAAAATAGGATACACAAAGGGGGAATATCAATTTAGTGGCGATTCTTGTGGGGTTATTTCATTAATTCACGAGCAATCAAAGGATATTAATCAAGGAGTTGACCGCGGATCAAAAGAGGAGCAAGGGGCAGGAGATCAAGGAATGATGTTTGGTTACGCGACCAAAGAAACAGAGAATTACATGCCTTTGGCCTTAGATATTTCGCATAAATTACTACAAACACTGGCAGAATTACGAAGAGAAAATAAGGAAATCACCTATTTACGTCCTGATGCCAAAGCACAAGTCACAATTGAATATGACGACAACAATAAGCCACAACGCATTGATACTATCGTAGTTTCTACCCAACATGACGCTTTTGATGCCGATGATGAAAAAATGTTAGCTAAAATAAAATCAGACATCATTAGCCTATTAATTCCAAGAGTAAAAGCACAATTACCAAAACATACACAAGCTTTGTTTAATGATACCATTAATTATCATATTAACCCAACGGGGAAATTTGTGATTGGCGGACCACATGGGGATACAGGCCTAACGGGGCGTAAAATTATTGTAGATACCTACGGCGGTAAAGGCGCTCATGGTGGCGGTGCTTTTAGTGGAAAAGATCCAAGTAAAGTAGATCGAAGTGCCGCTTACGCCGCACGACATGCAGCGAAGAATTTAGTGGCTGCCGGAGTGGCTACCGAAATTTTAGTGCAAGTTAGTTATGCCATTGGCGTCGTGAAACCTACGTCTATTTTTGTAGAAACCTATGGCACCTCAAAAACAGGATTAAGTGATGGGCAGATTGCCACAAAAGTAGCGCAGTTGTTTGATATGCGACCGTTTGCGATCGAAGAGCGTTTAAAATTGAGAAATCCTATTTATTTAGAAACGGCTGCTTATGGTCATATGGGAAAAGAACCTGTAACGATTACTAAAACTTTTGAATCGCCTTACAACGGTAGGGTTGAAAAAGAAGTAGAATTGTTTACCTGGGAAAAATTAGACATGCAAGAGCAAGTAAAAGCGGCTTTTGGATTGTAAAGTTATCCCTAGGTGTACCTCTTTTTTCTTGGTGTAGCTCCGTGAATAATATAGGGCTAATTGTTTCTCAGAGTTGCGCTGAGTGCACACAAAGCGACGCAGAGAAAAAATGAATGTTTATCGACAAAATCAATCGGAGTATTAAAATATGAATAGATATTCATTTTTTTTAACAAAAACAGGAGAAATTAATAAATTTCATCAATAATTAGGAATTTAAAAAGTTCCGTACTTATATTTGCAGTTCGTAAGTTCAAACACGTATTGAATAGTTATCAAGAAAGGTGGAGGGAATAGACCCTTTGAAACCTTAGCAACCCTTTGTCTCCAAAAGAGACAATGAAGGTGCTACATTCTACCAAATGTGCTCTATAGCATTGGCGGCAGATAACGAAAATAATAATTACTTTTCTAGTAATTACATATTTCTTTCTTATAACTTTTTGATTTTTTGCTAGTAGCATTTTTATGCTTTTTGGCGTTGGACTTTTTAATTATTTTGCTCTTAGGATAGTCCTGGAGTTAACACTTAAAAATAAAAAATCATGAGTACCCACAAATTTAACACTAAGGCTTTACATGCTGGTCACGACACCACGCAAACAGGAGGAACAAGAGCAGTGCCTATCTATCAAACATCGTCGTACGTTTTTAAAAATACCGATCATGCAGCCAATTTATTCGCCCTAAAGGAAATAGGCTTTATCTACACACGCTTAAATAATCCTACGAACCAAATTTTACAAGATCGCTTAGCTGCTTTAGAAGGTGGAATAGGAGCGGTAGTTTTCGCATCAGGAACTTCGGCCATTGCCACAGGATTATTAACGCTGTTAAAGGCTGGAGATCATCTAGTTGCTTCCAGTAGTTTGTATGGCGGAACTTTTAATTTACTGAACGTTACCTTACCAAGATTAGGCATAACCACCACTTTTGTGGATGCTTCTAACCCGGAAAATTTTAAAGCAGCAGTACAAAAAAACACCAAAGCCTTTTTTGTAGAATCTTTAGGAAATCCAAAATTAGATGTACTAGATTTAAAAGCGATTTCAAAACAAGCAAAACTGGCTCAAGTACCTTTTATTGTCGACAATACTGTAGCTACACCAGCCTTATTAAACCCAATTGAGCATGGGGCTAATTTGGTGATTCATTCTTTAACAAAATATATAGGTGGGCAAGGAACCTCGTTAGGAGGCGCCATTATTGATGCTGGTACTTTTGACTGGACCAACGGAAAATTCCCTGAATTTACCGAGCCATGTGCCGGATACCACGGATTGGTGTATAGTGAAGCTTTGGGAGCAGCAGCATTCACCTATAAATTAATCTTAGAAGGCTTACGGGATTATGGTGGAGCGTTAAGTCCATATAATGCTTTTCAGATTATTCAAGGCCTAGAAACCTTATCGGTCCGCATTCAACAGCACAGTAAAAATGCATTAGAATTAGCTACTTGGTTAGAAGGTAGAGAAGAAGTGGCTTGGGTAAATTATCCAGGATTAAAAAGCAATGCCTATTACGATTTAGCACAACAATACTTGCCAAAAGGACAAAGCGGTATTGTAACTTTTGGTGTAAAAGGCGGTTTTGAAGCAGCTAAAAAAGTGACGGATGAAACAAAAGTATTCTCGCTATTAGCAAATATTGGCGATACAAAATCACTGATCATTCATCCCGCAAGTACCACACACCAACAGTTAAATATAGAACAGCAAGAAGCTGCGGGAGTGCCACAAGACTTAATTCGTTTATCTGTGGGCTTAGAGGCTATTGAAGATTTAAAGGCAGATTTACAGGAAGCCTTTAAAGCGCTTTACGTAGCTGTGAACTAAAATTTAAGTGAGGACTAAAGAAAAAAATAAAAGCTATTTAAGGAATTCAGAGGGCTTAGAGAAATATTTTAAGTAATCTAGTTAATTATAAATAAGACATGTTACATCATATAAAAATAAATAAATACACCAATTTCGGTGGTGTTCGTCAAGATATTAATTTGTCTTATCAAGTTTTTGGACCGCAACTACATAGTGCCCCCATTGTTTTGGTGAACCATGCCTTGACAGGTAATTCTGATGTAGCGGGCAAAAAAGGCTGGTGGTCTGCTCTAATTGGTGACGGAAAATGTATCGATACCAATAAATACACGGTACTTGCTTTTAATGTTCCAGGGAATGGCTATGATGGTTTTGTGGTGGAGAATTACAAAGATTTTGTAGCTCAAGATATCGCAAAACTCTTCTTAATGGGCCTAGAAGAACTACATATAAAAAAGCTTTTTGCTCTTATTGGTGGTTCTATGGGGGGCGGAATCGCTTGGGAAATGATGGCCTTACATCCGAACCTTAGCACACATTTAATTCCTGTGGCTTCTGATTGGAAATCTACTGATTGGTTAATTGCCAATTGCCAAATTCAAGAACAATTTTTAGTAAATTCTAGTCAACCTGTCCATGATGCGCGGATGCACGCGATGTTGTGTTACCGAACACCAGCCTCTTTTAAGGAGCGTTTTAAACGAAGTACAAATGAAGAATTACAGGTTTTTAATGTAGAAAGTTGGTTGACACACCATGGTGCAAAATTGCAAGAACGGTTTCAGCTTTCGGCCTATAAATTAATGAATCAGTTGTTAAAAACCATCGATATTACGCGCACTAATAAAGATGTCTTTACGATGATAGAACAGAGTATGACCAACATCCATATCATCGGAGTCGATTCTGATTTGTTTTTTACGGCTACCGAGAATAAGGATACTTTTAAGCAACTAGCGCAGGTAAATAGCAATGTTACCTATGGAGAAATTCATTCCCTACATGGGCATGATGCCTTTTTAATAGAGTTTCAGCAAATGGAGCAATTACTCAAAGGTATTTTTGATGAAAACGGAAAAAGTCAACGTATAAAAATCTTAAAATTTGGGGGAAAATCCTTGGCGAATGGAGAAGGATTAGAACGGGTACTGGCTGTAATAAGTAACAAAGTACTTCAAGGAGAAAACATAGGTGTTGTTTTATCGGCACGAGCTAAAGGCACAGACCAGTTAGAAGCTATTTTAAAGAAAGCGGTAAAAGGTAAAGATTATATAAAAGAGTTCAATGCCTTTAAAACCTATCAGCAAAACGACTTAAACGTCGATCTAGATCAAGAATTTTTTACATTAGAAAAACTGTTTGACGGGGTAGCCCTTTTAGGAGATTATAGTGTAAAAATAAAAGATCAAGTACTGGCTTTTGGAGAATTGATTTCAGCAAAGGTAGTCACGGCTTTATTGAATGAAAAAGGCATTAAAGCCCAGTTAGTAGATACACGTAATTTTATAAAAACGGATGCTAATTTTGGTGATGCCAAGGTGTTAGAAGCTATTTCAAAAGAAAACATAGTTCGTGCGTATACCAAATTAAAAGCCGATGTAATTCCTGTTTTTACTGGTTTTATAGCATCAAATAACGATAACGAAACCACTACGTTAGGGCGTAATGGAAGTAATTATTCTGCCGCTTTATTAGCTAATTTTTTAGATGCTGGCGAACTTCAGAATTACACGCATGTGGATGGCATATTTACTGCAAATCCGGATTATGTGCCCGATGCCAAACAAATTGAACAATTATCCTATAGCGAAGCGAATGAACTAGCCAATTTTGGAGCGACTATTTTGCACGCTAAAACCATCATTCCATTAATTGAAAAAAACATTCCACTTCGGATTTTAAATACCTTTAAAGACGATAATAAGGGAACTTTAATTAGCGCAAAATCTAATAAAGAAGGTATTAAATCTCTATCTGTCATTGAAAATGTAGCTTTAGTAAATTTGCAAGGTCGCGGTTTGCTTGGTAAAGTTGGGGTCGATGCGCGAGTTTTTAAAACACTTAGTGCCAACAATATTAGCGTCAATATTATTTCTCAAGGCTCTTCAGAAAGGGGACTTGGTTTTGTCGTTGATGCCCATAAAGCTTCGAAAGCAAAAGAAGTATTGTTAGAAGAATTTAGCGCTGATTTTGAAACAAAAGATGTAAATATGATTACCGTAACGAGTGATGTCTCCGTGATATCTATCGTGGGTCAAGATTTAAGCTCGTTTCACAAGCCTTTTAATGAACTGATAAAAAATCAGATCATTCCTTTACTATTTAACAATACGGTTACAGGTAAAAATGTAAGTTTGGTGGTACGTCGAAGCGATTTATACAAAGCTTTAAACGTCATGCATGGTCAGGTTTTTGGGATGAGTAAAAAGGTAAATATTGCCGTTTTTGGCCATGGAAACGTGGGTGGAACCCTGATTGATCAAATCTTAACATCGGCGGCAAATATCGAAGAACGAAAAGGTATTCAGCTCAATGTTTTTGCGGTAGCGAACTCTAAAAAAGTGCTCCTAAACAAAAAAGGAATTTCTAAAAACTGGAAAGCTAATCTTGCAGAAAACGGAATGGCATATACCTTAGATACCGTTTTTGAATTCGCTAAAGAACATCATTTAGAGAATTTAATTGCAGTAGATAATACAGCAAATAAAACTTTTGTAAGCTCATACCAAACCATGATTACCAACGGTTTTGATTTGGTTTCGTCGAACAAAATAGCGAATACTTTAAGCTTCGATTTTTATCAAGAATTGAGAGCTGAATTATTAAAATATCAGAAACAATATTTATACGAAACTAATGTAGGAGCAGGCTTACCGTTAATTGATACTATTAAACTATTGCATTTGTCAGGGGAAAACATCACCCAAATAAAAGGCGTTTTTTCAGGTTCTTTAAGTTATATTTTCAATACGTTTTCGGAGGTTGATCGATCGTTTTCTGAAATCTTAAAAGAAGCCATGGAAAAAGGTTTTACTGAACCTGATGCACGGGAAGACCTTTCAGGGAATGATGTAGGTAGAAAATTATTGATTTTAGCCCGGGAACTAGATCTAAGCAACGAATTTTCAGATATTTCTATCCAAAATTTAATTCCAGCGAACTTACAAGATGTTGAGCTATCCGAATTCAAAAATAAATTAGGGGATTTAGATGCTATCTTTGAAAAAATTAAAAAAGACCAAAAGCCAAATCACGTATTGCGCTATGTTGGTGATTTGTCGGGGGATTTGCAAAAGGAAAAAGGCAATTTAGAAGTTAAACTAATTTCCGTACCCAAAGAAAGTGCCTTAGGGCAAGTAAAAGGTTCGGATTCGATCATCGAAATTTACACCGAATCTTATGGAGAGAATCCATTAGTAATTCAAGGGGCTGGGGCAGGAGCAGCCGTTACAGCTCGTGGAGTTTTTGGTGATATTTTAAGAATTATTGAGAAGGCTTAGTTCATAAGTAATTCTCAAGGAAGCTCTTTTAGCTTTGTGTAACTTTGTGCAATACCTATTTCACGGAGGTACACGAAGATTTCAAGGAGTTCCGTAGAGAAAACAAAGCGGACGAACACCAAATTAGTGCTAGGTTAGTACAAGGTTCTCTGTGAAACTCTTTTAACTTTGAGCCACTTTGTGAAATAACTACTTCGCTGAACTTAAGACAGAAAAAATAAACGTATGAAGAAAAAATTTGAAACAGAAGCCATTAGAACACAAACAGAACGTTCACAATTTTTAGAACATTCTACCCCCATGTATGTAACTTCTAGTTTTGTATTTGAGGATGCAGAAGATATGAGAGCTTCTTTTAATGAGGAAAAGGATCGTAATATTTATTCACGGTACTCGAATCCAAATACGAATGAATTTATAGAAAAAGTGTGTAAAATGGAAGGTGCTGAAGCAGGTTTTGCCTTCGCATCGGGAATGGCTGCCGTGTTCTCCACTTTTGCTGCGCTTTTAAATGCTGGAGATCATGTGGTTTCAGCACGTAATGTTTTTGGATCAACGCATAGTTTATTTACCAACTTTTTACCTAAATGGAATATCACTTCGGACTATTTTGAGATTAATAATTTAGACGGAATTGAAAAATTAATACAACCAACTACGAAAGTGATTTATGCAGAATCGCCCACCAATCCTGGGGTTGATATTCTAGATTTAGAAAAGCTAAGTAAAATCGCCAAAAAACATCAGTTAATTTTAATCATTGATAATTGTTTTGCATCGCCATATTTGCAACAACCTATTAAGTTTGGAGCTGATTTAGTGATACATTCTGGGACCAAATTAATGGATGGTCAAGGGCGAGTTTTGGCAGGAATTACCGTTGGAAGTGCGGACTTGATAGATAAAATATATCGCTTTTCAAGAATTACGGGTCCAGCCTTATCGCCTTTTAATGCTTGGGTAATTTCTAAGAGTTTAGAAACTTTAGCGGTCCGAGTAGATCGCCATTGTGAAAATGCCTTAAAATTAGCGGAATTTTTAGAAAATCATCCAAAAGTAAATTGGGTAAAGTATCCGTTTTTAAAATCGCACCCTATGTTCGAGGTAGCTAAAAAACAAATGAAAGCAGGTGGTACTGTTGTTGCTTTTGAAGTAAAAGGAGGATTGGCGGCAGGTAGACAATTTTTTGACTCCATTAAGCTTTTATCGCTTTCTGCAAACTTAGGAGATACCCGAAGTATTGTTACGCACCCAGCATCTACTACGCATAGTAAATTATCCGTTCAAGAAAGAGAAGCTGTAAATATTACGGATGGCATGGTACGTGTGTCTGTTGGCTTAGAGCATATTGATGATATTATTCAAGATATAAATCAGGCATTAGGCGCTTAAAATATCGATATGGGTGTTGTTTTATAATGTATAGAAAACTGCGTTTTTTGTTTATCTTCGTTTTATGCTCTCAAAAAAGACAAAATACGGATTAAAAGCACTGATCTTCTTGGCAAAACAAGAGCCAAAGAAGCCTATTCAAATCATTGAGATTGCCAATGCGGAGAATATTTCTCAGAAATTTTTAGAAACTATTCTACTGTCTTTGCGCAAATCTGGTTTTTTAGGGAGTAAAAAAGGTAAAGGCGGTGGTTATTATTTAATCAAAGAGCCCAAAGATATTCAAATGACTTCAATCATGCGCGTCTTAGAAGGACCTATTGCCATGGTACCCTGCGTAAGTCTTAATTTTTATGAAACTTGCGACGACTGCCCCGATGAAAATAGCTGCGGTGTACATAAATTAATGCTTCAAGTTAGGGATGCAAATTTAGAAGTCTATAAAAACACCACACTTTCCGATTTAGTTTCTTAAAATTTTCTCCTTTGCGATTATAAATCTTTCAATATTGGCTCTCCTTTTTTACTAATCTACTAAAACTATAGATTAAAAAGTAATTTAATTTAATGTTGTCCAACTCACATTAAAAAAATAGTTACATTTGTTTATCCTATTAAATCTATAGGGTAATAAATAATTTTATTTTAGAATGATTACAGAGCAATTAGTTGGTGCTAAAGGAGAATCAAAAAGCACTTATGAAACCGATAAAAGTTCCGAAAAGCCAATTCGTAGTATTGCCAAAGCAATAAGTTGGAGAATTATAGGCACTTTAGATACTCTTTTAATTTCCTATATACTTACAGGTAAAATAGCCTTAGCAGCATCAATAGCTTCCATAGATTTTATTACAAAAATGATTCTATATTTTTTCCATGAAAGACTATGGAATAAAGTAGGTTGGGGCAAATAATACTAGGATATCATGAATTTTACAGCAGCACAAGTGAAAGAGTTAAACATACAATTAAGAGGAATTCCACCAGTAGAAATTATTTCTTGGGCATTGCAATATGCAAAAAATGCCGTAATCACAACCAATTTTAGACCTTATGAAGTAGCAATTTTGCATGCTGTTTCAGATGTGCAGCACGATATTCCAGTAATTTGGTGCGACACTGGGTACAATACATCGAACACCTATACCCATGCTGAGGATTTAATAGAAAGATTAAAGCTCAATGTAAAACTGTACGTCCCCAAACAAACTACCGCGCACCGCAATGCGCTAATGGGAATCCCGTGTATAGAAGATTCAAAGCACGCCATTTTTACGGAGCAGGTGAAATTAGAACCTTTTAAAAGAGCGATGGCAGAATGGAAACCTGATGTTTGGTTTACCAACTTACGACAAGGGCAAACAGCCTTGCGAGATACCTTAGATATATTAAGTGTTAGTAAAGACGGTGTCTTAAAAGTAAGTCCTTTTTATTACTGGTCAGACGCACAACTAGACGCCTACTTGAAAGAACATAAATTACCCAACGAACACAAATATTTCGACCCTACAAAGGTTTTAGAAAATAGAGAATGTGGTTTGCACAGCTAACAAAAACAAGTTCAAGTTCAAGTTCAAAAATAAGTTTCAAATGTTAAGTTTTAAGTTGAAAAACCAAAAAAACCAAAAAACTTTGAACCTCAAACCCGAAACAAAGCCCAGAAACCCAATACCCATCACCCAGCACCCAATATGAAAAACACATCACACATAAACCCATTAGAAAACGAAGCTATTTATATTTTTAGAGAAGTAGCTGCGCAGTTTGAAAAACCTGTTTTATTATTTTCTGGCGGTAAAGATTCGATCACCTTAGTTAGGTTAGCGCAAAAAGCCTTTTGGCCAGCTAAAATTCCGTTTCCTTTAATGCATATCGATACCGGGCATAATTTTCCTGAAACGATTGCTTTCCGTGATAAATTGGTAAAAGAATTAGGTCTAAAACTTATTGTTCGTCATGTACAAGACGCTATAGACGAGGGGAAAGTAAAAGAAGAGTCAGGAAAATATTCAAGCCGAAATTCACTTCAAACGACCACTTTATTAGATGCTATCGAAGAGTTTAAGTTCGATGCCTGTATTGGTGGTGCGCGACGAGACGAAGAAAAGGCTAGAGCTAAGGAGCGTATTTTTTCGGTTCGCGATGATTTTGGGCAATGGGATGAAAAAAACCAACGCCCAGAACTTTTTGATATGCTAAACGGACAAATAGAATTAGGTCAAAATGTACGTGTTTTTCCAATTTCAAACTGGACAGAGCTCGATGTTTGGTCGTACATCGAAAAAGAAGACATTGAAATTCCATCTATTTATTTTGCTCACAAACGCAAAATATTTTTAAGAGACGGACTTATTTGGTCGCATTCAGCTTATGTATATCAAGAAGATGATGAAGAAGTATTAGAACGCATGGTTCGTTTTAGAACGGTGGGTGATATGAGTTGCACGGCAGCGGTATTTTCAGAGGCTTCTGATATTGCTTCGGTCGTGCAGGAAATAAGAGATTCGACCATATCCGAGCGCGGAGCGCGAATAGATGATAAACGCTCGGAAGCGGCTATGGAGAAAAGAAAACAACAGGGATACTTTTAAAATTTTCAAAAGAAAATTTTTGCTTTAAGCTATATGCTTTAAGCCTTAAAATATGAAATAATAATTGCCTTGAGCATATTGCTTATGGCTTATAGCCAAAACGAATGGAAGTATTAAAAATAGCAACAGCCGGTAGTGTCGATGATGGAAAAAGTACCTTAATTGGTCGAATCCTGTATGATACCAAATCGCTTACCAGTGATAAACTAGAGGCTATAGAAAAAACAAGTAAGCAAAAAGGCTATGATTACCTTGATTTTTCTTTGGCTACAGATGGTTTGGTGGCAGAACGTGAACAAGGAATTACGATTGATGTAGCACATATTTACTTTTCTACCGCCAAAAAAAGTTACATCATTGCCGATACTCCTGGTCATGTAGAATACACAAGAAACATGGTCACTGGGGCTTCTACATCGCAAGCAGCCATTATTTTAATTGATGCACGCAAAGGAGTCATAGAGCAAACCAACCGTCATTTTTTTATCAATAATTTACTTAGAGTTAAAGTTGTAGTAGTAGCGATTAATAAAATGGACTTGGTTGATTTTTCTGAAGAACGTTACGCCGAAATTAAAGCTGACTTTTCAGCATTAATGGGAAAAAGAGATTACCAAGACCAGCAGATCACTTTTATTCCGGTGAGTGCATTAAAAGGAGATAATGTAGTTCATAAATCAGAAAATATGGCTTGGTACAAGGGTCAAACCTTGTTAGAACATCTCGAAGATTTAGATATGGCGGCAGTCTCAAATATAGGAACACCGCGATTCCCTGTACAATACGTCATACGGCCAAAAACAGAAGATTTTCATGATTTTAGAGGATTTGCAGGTAAGGTGTATGGCGGTGAATTAAGTGTTGGTGACGAAGTTATTGCTTTACCCTCCCAAACAAAATCAAAAATCAAGGAGATTTACTTTTATGATAAAAAATATCAAACGGCATCTCGGCGTTCCTCGGTGACCATTACTTTAGAAGATGAAATCAATGTTAGCCGTGGGGATATGTTAGTAAAAGCAGATGATTTACCAAGCATAGATAAACAATTTACGGCCACTATCTCTTGGATGGATTCTGAGAAATTACAAGCAGGAAACAAATATGTGGTACAGCATGGTGTAAATAAAGTTTTAGCAAAAGTAGCTGCCATTCATCATAAAATTAATCCTGATTATTCGGGAATTGATACAGAGGTAGATGCCCTAGGTATGAATGATATCGCTGAGGTAAGCTTTAAACTCAACAAACCAATTTATTTCGATGCCTTTAAAAAACATCGCACCAACGGTTCTTTTATTATGATAGATACAAAATCGAACAGCACCGTCGGAGCGGGGTTTATAAAGTAAAAGCCCACTAACCCCGAAGGGGGAATAAAAGGGAAAAGACTAAAAAATAATAATAATCAGACTCCTTCGGAGTTTCTCCACTTACTAGGAGTTTAAGAGGAGACTTAAAAAATACCCATAACAAACTCCTCCCTTTTGGGGAGGCTGGGAGGGGCCAGCTTATGAAAAGTTTTAGAACAGAAATAGAAAATCCAATAGTAGAAAAAGATATCGTTGATTTAGCCCATAAAATTGAACAATTCAAAAATGGCAAGCTTGATGAAGAAAAATTTCGAAGTTTACGCTTAGCACGTGGAGTTTATGGCCAGCGTCAACCTGGTGTGCAAATGATTCGTATAAAATTACCATACGGTAAAGTTTCTTCGCATCAATTACGTAAAATTTCTGATGTGTCTGAAGAATATTCTATCGGGCGTTTGCATATTACCACACGTCAAGATATTCAGATTCACTATGTAGATTTAAATAGAACCCCCGAACTATGGGCAGCATTAGAACAATCAGACGTGACTATTCGTGAAGCTTGCGGAAACACGGTTCGTAATGTTACGGCCAGTGAAACCGCGGGGATTGATATAGATGAACCTTTTGATGTGTCGCCTTATGCACAAGCTTTATTCGAGTATTTTTTGCGAAACCCTATTAGCCAAGAATTAGGACGAAAGTTTAAAGTGTCATTTTCGGCGAGTGATGCAGACACGGGGCTTTCCTATATGCACGATTTGGGTTTTATTGCTAAAATAGAGAATGGAATTCGCGGTTTTAAAGTGATGTTAGGGGGTGGCTTAGGTTCACAACCTCGCCACGCTGATGAACTTTATTCTTTTTTGCCTACCGACAAAATAATTCCAATGATGGAAGGCGTAGTACGAGTTTTTGATCGCTATGGCGAACGAAAAAGTAGAGCTAAAGCACGTTTAAAATTCTTGCTCAAAGATCTAGGTTTAGACGGGTTTAAAAGTTTACTCGAAGAAGAACAACGTTCAGTGCCCATCAAAACCTTTCCTATTGATGCAGAAGGGTATCCACAACCCGAAATTGTTACTGTTGAAGCTCCAAAGGTGGCGATTAAAGACCAGAAAGCTTTTGATCATTGGAAAGCATCTAACGTAATTCGGCAAAAACAAAATGGGTATTTCGCCATTGGGATAAAGGTGTTCTTAGGTGATTTTTATTTGAAAGAAGCACGAGCTCTAGCCGATTTAGTGGAAACCTATGCAGCGGCAGAGATTAGATTGAGCTTGAGGCAAAATATATTGATTCCTTATGTAAAAGAAGAATTACTTCCCTTTTTTTATACCGAACTTCAAAAACTAGGTTTTGCCGAAATTGGATATAATAAAGCTGTGGATATTACTGCGTGCCCAGGAACGGATACTTGTAATTTAGGAATTGCCAGTAGCACCGGTATTGCCGCAGAGTTAGAGCGCATGATGAAAGAAGAATATCCTGAGTATAGCCATAATCCGGATGTTGTCATTAAAATTAGTGGCTGTATGAACGCTTGTGGTCAGCACAATATGGCAAATATTGGTTTTCAAGGAATGTCTGTTCGAACTAAAGATAAGTTGGTGGCCCCTGCCTTACAGGTGTTGTTAGGCGGTGGTAATATTGGAGACGGCGACGGAAAATTTGCTGATAAAGTAGTGAAAATTCCTAGTAAAAGAGGTCCTGAAGCGCTGCGTATCATTTTAAATGATTTTGACGCTCATGGAGGTGAGTTAAGCTATCCAGATTATTACGCCGAAAAAGAGCAAATGTACTTCTATGATTTGTTGAAGCATTTAACCGATGTTGATAATTTAACGCCAAGTGATTTTATCGATTGGGGAACTTCAGAAGACTATGTGCAAGCAATTGGTGTAGGAGAATGTGCTGGCGTGGTCATCGATTTAATTGCCACCTTATTATTTGAAAGCGAAGAAAAAATTGACAATGCTGAAAATTGCTTGGCAGAACAAAAATGGGCGGCAAGTATATACCATTCCTATTCGGCAATGGTAAACACGGCAAAAGCCATGCTCACTATGGAAAATGTAAAAACCAATACACACATCAGTATTATAAAAGATTTTGATGAAAAATTTGTGGAAACAGAACGTATTGCGGTGGAAAACGGCTTTGAAAATTTAGCGCTACAAATCAATAAGAACGAGCCCACAGAGGCATTTGCAACGCAGTATTTGAAAGACACGAAACAATTTCTAAATAAAGTACAAATTTTCAGAACTCAAGAATTAGCAGAAGTAACCCCAAAGGGGCAACTCAAATCGGTCGTAAAAAAATAAGATGAGTTTTTCTAAACCATTGATTATGGACAAAAACAGTGTAGATAATTTGATTAAAAGTTCTCCCCTTTTTAGAAAGTTAGAAAGTATTAACTCTCCCTTTAGGGGCAGGGGGGGCTTAACAGTGGTTGGTGCGGGTCCAGGCGATCCGGAGCTCATCACCTTGAAGGCCATAAAAGCTTTACAAGCTGCAGAGGTGGTGATGTATGATGCTCTAGTCAATACAGAGCTGTTAAAATATGCATCACAGGCAGAATTAATTTTTGTAGGAAAGCGAAAGGGTTGTTATGCGTATCAACAAGAGCAAATCAACGAACTTATTGTGAGCTTAGGAAGAACAAAGAAAGTTGTACGGCTAAAAGGTGGAGATCCCTTTATTTTTGGACGTGGGGCCGAAGAAATGGAATACGCTGCACAACATGGTGTACAAGTAGCTATGATTCCAGGAATTTCATCATCGGTTGCCGTGCCAGCGAGTCAAAATATCCCGGTCACAAAAAGAGGTGCAGCCGAAAGTTTTTGGGTAATAACGGGTACAACCAAAGAACATCAATTATCAACGGATGTAGCTTTAGGAGCAAAATCAAACGCTACAGTAGTCATTTTAATGGGGATGTCAAAATTATCAGCTATTCTGGCGGTATTCAAAAAGGAGGGTAAATCAGAAACTCCGATAGCGATTATACAAAATGGAACGAGAAAAGATGAAAAAATAGGTATTGGTACCATTGCAAACATTCAAAAAGAAGTAGACAAACAGCATCTTACCAATCCGGCTATCATTATCATCGGCGAAGTTGTAAATCATAGGGCCACATTAGCCAATGCGATAGAGAATTATAAACAAGAAATAGCCTTTGCTGTTTAGATTTTTATTCAATAGCTACGGCAAAAAAATTGAAATTAGAAAAAATGACAAATCGAAACCTTAAAGTTAGTCTGAGCTTGTCGAAGAGGTATGAAAATCAAAAATTCATGTTTTAAAACAGCTGTTGGCAGGTAGGTCGTTTAAAAGTTAAAAAGAAGAACAAAAAAATTGAAAAAGCAAAAATGATAAAAACAGATATACTAATCATAGGGGCAGGCCCCACAGGTTTATTCACCGTTTTTGAAGCGGGTTTGTTAAAATTAAAATGTCATTTAATTGATGCCCTTCCACAACCAGGAGGACAATGTTCAGAAATATATCCCAAAAAGCCTATTTACGATATACCAGCTTTCCCGGAAATTTTAGCAGGTACTTTAGTGGATAATTTAATGGAACAAATTAAACCCTTTGAGGCAGGTTTTACCTTAGGAGAACGTGCCGAAACTTTAGATAAATTAGAAGATGGTTCCTTTGTGGTAAGCACCAATAAAGGCACCAAACACAATGCGCCGGTAGTAGTTATTGCTGGGGGCTTAGGTTCTTTTGAACCGAGAAAACCCCTGATTCCAAATCTTCAAGATTTTGAAGATAAAGGCGTCAACTATTTTATTAAAGATCCCGAAGTATACCGCCATAAAAAAGTAGTGATTGCAGGCGGTGGGGATTCCGCCTTAGATTGGGCTATTTTTTTAGCTGAGGTTGCGGATGAAGTTTCCTTAGTACACCGAAGAAATGAGTTTAGAGGAGCTTTAGACTCGGTTGAGAAAGCATCAGAATTAGCCAAATTAGGGAAAATTAGATTATTTACTGAAGCGGAGGTGGTCGATATTTCAGGTAAAACAGCATTAGAATCGGTGACCATTAAACACAACGATGTTCAGAAAGGAGAAACTTTATTAGAAGTTGATAATTTTATTCCATTATTCGGACTATCGCCAAAATTAGGACCTATAGGTGATTGGGGCTTGGAGATTGAAAAAAACGCCATCAAAGTCAACAATGCTAAAGACTACCAAACCAATATCCCAGGGGTTTTTGCCATAGGTGACGTCAATACCTACGAGGGGAAACTAAAATTAATACTTTCCGGTTTCCACGAAGCTGCGGTCATGTGTCAGTTTGCTTATCAAATTATCAATCCCGGAAAACGCTATGTGATGAAATATACGACTGTAGGTGGGGTAGAAGGTTTTGATGGTAGTAAAAAAGAAGCAAAAAAAGAAGTAGTTCAAAGTATTTACGCTTAACGACCAGACCATAGGTAGCGTATCAAAGGGGCTGCCTGGTGAGGGTAGGTTGTATGGCTGGTCTTTTAAATTAGAAGGAAATAACTTCGTTCAAATATATTTGAAAGCATGAAAAACCTCAGGATAACATCCTATTATTTCTAGGCAACAAATCCTTGTTTTATTTGCTTTTACCGAGCATCTAACGTTACTTTGCACTTGTCCTAATTTCAGGAACAACAACGATTTTAAATAACAGATTTATCAGCTTTTTTTAATGGGTTTTTCCGATAAAAAGAGTGTTATTATTCCGAAAGATGCAACATATAAAAGAGGTTTTAAAAGAGCGAATCTTAATTCTTGACGGCGCTATGGGTACCATGCTTCAACGTCATAAATTTACTGAAGTAGATTTTAGAGGAGAGCGTTTTAAAAATTGGGAACATCCTTTACAAGGAAATAACGACCTTTTATCCATCACCCAACCAGAAGCTATTGCTGATGTGCACCGCCAATATTTTGCTGCGGGAGCCGATATTGTTGAAACGAATACTTTTTCAGGAACTACGATCGCAATGGCAGATTATTTTTTGGAAGATTTTGTATATGAACTAAATTACGAATCCGCTAAAATAGCCCGAAAAGTAGCGGATGAATTTACGGCAAAGGAACCTAATAAACCGCGTTTTGTAGCCGGTAGCATAGGACCAACAAACAAAACGGCGAGCATGTCACCTGATGTAAATGACCCAGGATTTAGAGCGGTGTCATTTGATGAATTGAGAATAGCTTACAAACAGCAGGTAGAGGCTTTGTTAGATGGTGGCGTGGATTTACTTTTAGTTGAAACTATTTTCGATACGCTCAATGCGAAAGCTGCTTTATTTGCTATTGAAGAGGTAAAAGAGGAACGAAATATTGATGTTCCCATCATGGTAAGTGGTACCATTACCGATGCTTCGGGTAGAACATTATCAGGGCAAACAGCCGAAGCTTTTTTAATATCTATTTCTCATATTCCAGTCTTGTCTGTCGGTTTTAATTGTGCCTTAGGAGCGAGCCAGTTGGTGCCGCATTTAGAAGTTTTATCGGCTAAAACAAACTATGCAGTTTCAGCACATCCAAATGCAGGTTTGCCGAATGCTTTTGGGGAATACGATGAGTCACCAGAAAAAATGGCAGCGCAAATTAAAGAATACGCAGAAAAAGGATTGGTCAATATCGTTGGTGGATGTTGTGGAACTACTCCTGAGCATATTAAGGCGATTGCGGAGGTGGTAGGAAAGTATGAACCTAGAAGGTTGGCAGTTGTCGGTTGATGGTTGTCAGAAATAAAAACGAAATGGAATATACGGAATTAGAAGTTTGGAAAGAAGCTAGAGTATTGGTCAATTGTATTTATCAAATATCTAAGACTTTTCCAAAGGAAGAAGTTTATGGTTTGACAAGTCAAATACGTCGATGTTCAGTTTCTATACCTTCAAATATTGCTGAAGGTTGCGGACGAAGAACATCCGCAGATACCATTCAATTCCTGCATATTTCAAGAGGTTCTTTATATGAATTGGAAACGCAATTATTTCTGGCTTTAGACCAAGGGTATCTCAGTAAAGAACGGTTTGATGAATTATTTATACAGATTTTAAAATGTAAAAAGCTCATTAACGGATTTATCAAATATTACAAAAATTAACCATTGATGACTCAAATCAATTCACTACCGACAACTGACAACCGACAACCGACAACTAAATATTTAAAGTTAAGTGGTCTAGAACCTTTGGTAGTCACTCCAGAAACAAACTTCGTTAATGTTGGTGAAAGAACAAATGTTGCGGGCTCTAAGAAATTTTTGAGATTAATTAAGGAAGAAAAGTTTGAAGAGGCTTTAAGTGTCGCTCGCGAACAAGTAGAAGGTGGTGCTCAGATTATCGATATCAATATGGATGACGGACTGATTGATGGTAAAGAAGCCATGGTGAAGTTTCTGAATTTGGTTATCGCCGAGCCAGATATTTCTAGAGTTCCTATCATGATTGATAGCTCCAAATGGGAAATTATCGAAGCAGGTTTACAAGTGGTTCAAGGTAAATGTGTGGTAAATTCCATCAGTCTAAAAGAGGGCGAAAAAGAATTTAAATACCATGCGAAATTAATAAAACGTTATGGTGCAGCGGTTATCGTCATGGCTTTTGACGAGACAGGTCAGGCTGATAATTTTGATCGTAGAATTGAAATTGCCAAGCGTTCTTACGACATCTTGGTCAATGAAGTACATTTTGCTCCAGAAGACATTATTTTCGATTTAAATATTTTTCCTGTCGCAACAGGCATGGAAGAACATAAATTAAATGCTTTAGATTTTATTAAAGCGACGAGGTGGGTTCGCGAAAATTTACCCCATTGTAGTGTTAGTGGTGGTGTAAGTAATGTTTCTTTTAGTTTTAGAGGGAATGACCCCGTTCGTGAAGCCATGCACTCAGTTTTTCTATACCATGCCATTCAAGCAGGAATGAATATGGGGATTGTAAATCCTAGTTTACTGGGTGTTTATGATGACATTCCTAAAGATTTATTAGAACGCGTTGAAGATGTGATTCTAAATAGAAGAGACGATGCTACAGAGCGTTTGCTTGATTTTGCGGAATCTGTCGTAGGTGAAGCCAAAATTAGTAAGATCGACTTGTCTTGGCGAGAAGAACCCTTACAAAATCGAATTACAAGAGCATTGGTCAAAGGTATCGACCAGTATATTATTGATGATATAGAAGAGGCAAGAATGAATGCCAATAAACCCATTGAAGTCATTGAAGGTAATTTAATGACTGGTATGAATGTGGTTGGTGATTTATTTGGAAGCGGAAAAATGTTTTTACCCCAAGTAGTGAAATCTGCCCGAGTGATGAAAAAAGCAGTAGCGTATCTTTTACCATTCATCGAAGAAGAAAAATTGCTTAATCCCACTGAAGGTGATGAAAAAGGAATTGGTAAGATATTAATGGCAACTGTGAAGGGTGATGTTCACGATATTGGTAAAAATATTGTAAGTGTCGTTTTGGCTTGTAATAACTATGAAATAGTGGATTTAGGCGTGATGGTGCCTCCCGAAAAAATTATAAAAGCTGCTATTGAGCACAATGTAGATGTTATTGGTCTGAGTGGATTGATCACTCCATCGCTAGACGAAATGGTGTTTTTAGCGAAAGAAATGGAACGGCAGAATTTTAGAGTTCCGCTTTTAATCGGTGGCGCAACAACCAGTAAAGCACATACTGCAGTTAAGATTGATACACAATATAGTAATACTGTTGTGCATGTAAATGATGCTTCAAGAGCCGTTACGGTTGTAGGTGATTTATTAAAAAAAGAAACATCAAACGATTACAAGAAGAACATAAAGCTTGATTACGAATCGTTCCGAGATAAATTTTTAAGTAGAACAAAAGCAAAAGAGTATAAAACGATTGCTGAGGCACGTCAAAATAAATTTCAAATTAATTGGGATGAAACTAAAATTCCGATTCCAAATAAATTAGGAATCCAAGTTTTTGAAGATGTTGATTTAGAAAAGTTAGTACCTTATATTGATTGGTCTCCCTTTTTTAGAGGATGGGAATTGCATGGCAAATATCCAGATATTTTAACAGATGATGTTGTAGGCGAACAAGCCGTAGAGCTTTTAGCTGACGCGCAAAAAATGCTCAAAAAGATTTTCAAAGAAAAAAAATTAACTGCTAAAGCCATTTTTGGATTATTCCCAGCATATGCTATAAATGATGATGATATTGTACTGGAAAGTAAAGACAAAGAATATGTTTTCAGAACCCTCCGCCAACAATTAAAGCGTCGTGAAGGAGTGCCAGATTATGCTTTGGCCGATTTTATAGCGCCTAAAAGCTCAGGAAAACAAGATTATATTGGGTGCTTTTGTGTAACCACAGGTTTCGGAGTAGATGAAATGGCAGATGCGTATAAAGACAATTTAGACGATTATAATTCCATTTTAGTAAAAGCACTTGCAGATCGTTTGGCAGAAGCTTATACAGAATATTTACATAAAGAGGTACGAACTAAATATTGGGGTTACGCTACAGATGAAGTATTGAGCAACGAAGATTTAATCGATGAAAAGTATAAAGGGATTCGTCCTGCGCCTGGTTATCCTGCTTGTCCAGATCATTTGGAAAAGTTGACGATTTGGGAAGTATTAGATGTTGAAAATAAAATAGGAGTAAAGCTTACCGAAAGTTTGGCCATGTGGCCGGCATCATCGGTTTCTGGGTATTATTTTGCAAATCCAGAAGCACGCTATTTCGGATTAGGAAAAATCAAAGAAGACCAAGTGGCCGATTTCGCAACAAGAAAGGGAATTCCATTAGAGGAAGCAACACGGTGGTTGGCGACAAACATTGCGGATGACTAAAAACCTCTAACCCCAAAAGGGGGAATAAAAAAGTTTGATTAACAAATAGTATAAATTTAAATAATCCTTTTAGCTCCCTCTCTTTTGGTGAGGGCGCGGGGAGAGGCTAGTATGAAAGTAACAGACCACATCAAAAACGCTAACGGAAATACACTTTTTTCGTTCGAAATTGTACCGCCTGTAAAAGGTAATAGTATTCAAGATCTGTATGATAATATAGATCCTTTAATGGAATTTAAGCCTCCTTTTATTGATGTAACCACATCAAGAGAAGAGTATATTTATGTAGACAAAGCAGGCTTATACGATAAAAAAATAACACGGATGCGTCCTGGTACCGTAGGTATTTGTGCTTCTATTAAGCATAAATTTAATGTAGACACCATTCCACATGTAATTTGTGGTGGCTTTACAAAAGCGGAAACAGAGTATATGTTGATCGACTGTCATTATTTGGGTATTGATAATGTTATGGCATTGCGTGGCGATGCCATGAAAGAAGAAAAATATTTTATTCCGACCGATGACGGGAATTGCTATGCCAATGAATTAGTGACTCAAATTCAAAATTTGAATAAAGGCAAATATTTACATGATGACGTTCAAGGGGATGATCGTCCTGATTTTTGTATCGGTGTGGCTGGTTACCCAGAAAAACATATGGAAGCACCATCTCTTAAATCTGATTTAAAACGATTAAAAGAAAAGGTTGATGCTGGAGCAGATTATGTAGTCACTCAAATGTTCTTTGATAATCAAAAGTATTTTGAATTTGTAGCCGCTGCAAAAGCTATTGGAATCAATGTTCCAATTATTCCAGGGATTAAACCTATTGCGGTGAAACGGCATCTACAATTACTACCCCAAATTTTTAGCTTAGACGTTCCCCAAGATTTAGTAGAAGCAGTAGAAAATTGTAAAGATAATACAGCTGTACGTGAGGTTGGTATTGAGTGGGCAATTCAACAATCGAAAGAGTTAAAAGCCGCTGGAGTTCCAGTGCTACATTATTATTCGATGGGAAAATCAAACAATATTAAAGCCATTGCGAAGCAAGTTTTTTAAATAAAGCCAAAAGTTGGTTTGAGCATGGTGGTGATTCCTTATTTTTGCGCCTTGTTTACGTAGCTATGAATTTTAAAGTATTATTAATTTTTCTGGGGATTACCAGTCTTTGTTCCTCACAGGAAACGCAAGAACAAAAACGATTTACAGTAGATGTAAATCAGTTCTATGGCACAATAATGCTTCATAACACTGATGTTTCGCATTTAATTAATTCACATCCAGCGGGTTTAATAATGAGTTTAAATCGAAAAACCTACGGATTTGAAGACTGGGAACAACGCTACAATTATCCTGATATTGGCTACTCTTTTGTCTATCAAGAATTCAATAATGACGGATTAGGGCGCAATTTTGGACTCTATGCACATTATAACTTTTACTTTCTAAATCGACTTTTGCAATTTAGACTTGGTCAAGGCATTGCTTACAACACGAATCCGTATGACAAAGTAGATAATTTTAGAAATAATGCATTTGGGACTAACCTATTAAGTTCTACCTATTTAATGTTTAATTTTCATAAAGAGAACATCGTTAAAGGAGTTGGTTTTAAGGCAGGAGTTTCGATAATTCACTACTCAAATGCCAATGTAAAAGCGCCGAATACATCCACAAATACCTTTGCTTTTAATGCGGGTTTCACCTACGATTTAGATGGCGGTCAGGAACCAGACTATATTAAAACTGAACAAGAAAAAATCACAGAACCTATTCGTTTTAATCTCGCTTTTAGAACAGGCATAAATGAAAGTGATGTCATTAATTCAGGTCAATTTCCGTTTTATATATTCTCAGGATATGCCGATAAGCGTCTAGGAACTTTAAGTGCTATTCAATTAGGTACAGATGTGTATTTTTCAAACTTTTTAAAAGAATTAATCACCTACCAATCTATTGCTTTTCCTGAACGAAATATTAGTCCGGATGCAGATTATAGGCGCGTTGGTGTTTTCGTGGGGCACGAGTTGTTTTTTAATAAAACTTCTGTCATAACCCAATTAGGATATTATGTGTATTATCCTTTCGACTTTGAAGGGAGAGTGTATAATAGAATGGGAATGAAGCGCTATTTCAATGATAAGGTATATGGGGTTATCAGTCTAAAATCACATGGAGCGAAGGCCGAAGCTGTGGAGCTTGGAGTGGGGATACGCTTATAATTAAAAATGATTTTTTAAGTTTAAGAGTTAAACTCAAAATACAATAAAGTATTACGACAAAGCAGTAAGAAAAAAGTATTGAATTATAAAGTGAAATACTATTTTAACTAACAACTAACAACTAACAACTAACAACTAACAACTAATAAGTGAATAAGGCAATTGTTTTAATAGTGATTCTTACCTTGACTTTCTTCGGATGCTCTAACGAAAATGCACCTGATTGTTTTCAGAATTCTGGTGAAATAATTCAAGAAGAAATTACCTTAGCAGACTTTAGGGCAATTACTGTATTTGAAGGTGTGAAACTAGTGGTAAAGCAAAGTAATACGCAACGTGTAGTTATAGAAACAGGGGAATTTCTTAGAAATGATATTAGCGCTGAGGTTATAGACAATAGATTAATCATTCGAAATGAAAATGGCTGCAATTTTGTGCGTGATTTCGGCTTAACTACGGTTTATGTATCGTCTCCAAACATTGCTGAAATTCGCAGTAGTTCAGGTTTTCCCATTACAAGTGACGGTGTTTTAAATTACCCATCCTTAAGCTTACTTTCTGAGTCTTTTACGGTTCCAGAAGCAGAAACTACTGATGGGGAATTTAATCTCGAAGTAAATACCGTCAATTTAAGTATTGTATCAAATGGCATTGCTTTTTTTGATATCAAGGGAACGACTCAAAATTTCAATATCAATTTCGCTGCAGGAGATTCGCGGTTACAGGCTAGGGACTTAGTGGCTCAAAACATCAGTTTATTCCATCGGGGATCAAATGATATGTTGCTTAATCCACAAGAATCCTTGAGTGGCTCGATTGTAGGAACAGGAGATGTGATTAGTTTTAATGAGCCACCAAGTATTCAAGTTGAAGCCTTGTACAAAGGCAAATTACTCTTTAGAGATTGAAAAAGCCACTAGTAACATATCTAAAAGATATTTTTGCTTTCAGTCGTATTGTTGGTGATAACCAAGAGTTAGAAGGATTAGCAAAAGCAGATGATGTACTATCGCAATTAGTAAAAGATAAAAAAGTTCCAGGTTTAGCTATTTGTGTACGTAAAGACGGTAAAAGCTATTTTCAAAAAGGCTATGGTTTTGCCGATATTGAAAATAAAGCACTAGTAAATCCACAAACATCAATATTTAGAATTGCCAGTGTTTCAAAACCTATTGCGGCAACGGCATTAGCGCATATGGTAGCCGATGGTTTCATTGATTTAGACGCATCATTTTATACCTATGTACCCTATTACCCAAAAAAGAAATGGAATTTTACTATTCGCCAATTAGCCAGTCATACGGCTGGTATTAGAAGCTATTTAGGCAAAGAATATGGTTTAAACGAACCTTTTACCATCAAAGAAAGCATTGCAATTTTTAAGGATGATGATTTGCTTTTTGAGCCTGGAACTAGCTATCAGTATTCTAGTTACGATTGGGTTTTAATTTCATTAGCAATTCAAGAAATCACTGGGATCCCCTTTGAAACCTATGTTCAAGGAAAGGTATTACATCCCTTAGGTTTAAAAAATACTTTTGCGGCGAATATATCAGGTGTTGATGCTATTACTGAGGCTACTAAGCTTCACATCGCTAAATTTTATTCTAAAAATAGCCAAGGTTTCCGTGAAGCTATCCCCGTAAACAATCATTTCAAATTGGCTGGGGGTGGATATGTAGCCACAGCGGAAGATGTTGCATTTTTCGGACAAGCATTTTTAGATAAAAAAGTTTTAAATGATGCTGTTTTGAATCAGTTCTTAAGGTCTGAAACTGTAAATGGTAAGCCACTCTATTATGGTTTAGGATGGCAAGTAAGTAAAGATAAATGGGGAAGAGATTTTTACGGTCATATAGGTAACGGAGTTGGTGGCTACTCTAATTTTTTTGTCTATCCCGAGCAAAAAATCGTGATTTCGATCCTAATAAATTGCACCAACCCTGAAATACAAAACGAGCTAGATGAAGTTATTGACTATCTTTTTTTATAATTTATGAAAGCAATTCTTGAAGAGAAGAATAACTATTTGATAAATATCAGCGTAGTTTTTCCTTTAATTCTTAAAATTATAGTAAAAAAACACAAGATTAAAAAAAAGATGACGGTATATTTTGATTTTTAAATATTAGTAGTACTTTAGCTGTAGTTAAGCATCCTATGACAAAGCAATATTTCTGGAACGGTTTCTTTTTTTACTTCTTTTATAAGAGAGGTACGAGACTGTTGTAGTATATTTAAAATATAGCATCAATTAAAGTCTCGTATCACACGAGGCTTTTTTTTTGGTGTTATGTTAAAAAAATCACTTTGGGCCGAGTTGAGAGGTTTTAATACAACTAATGCAAGTTTTAAAATGAAATTAAAAATAGCCATACAGGGAATTAGGGGGTCTAACCACCATCAAGTTGCTCGAGATTTTTTTGGAGAGGACATCGATTTGGTAGAATGTTTATCATTCGACGAGCTGGTTAGCCAAACCTTATCAGGTAGAGCAGACAAAGCCGTCATGGCTATTGAAAACTCTATAGCAGGGTCTATTATACCTAATTATAATTTAGTATATCATAATAAGTTGCATATCATCGGAGAACATTATTTGAATATTCATCATCATTTAATGGTTTTGAAAGGGCAGAAGATTGAAGATGTTAAAGAGATACATTCGCACCCTATGGCATTACTGCAGTGTAAAGACTTTTTAAAATGCTATCCAGAAATTAAATTAGTAGAAGCCGTGGATACGGCCGAAACTGCGATGCAAATTCAAAACAAGCAATGGACAACAGTTGCTGCCATAGCACCGAAAGCAGCAGCAGAATTATACAATTTAGAAATTATAGCCTCGGAAATTCAAACGATTACAAATAATGCTACTCGATTTATAATTCTTAAAAAAGAAAATAAAGCACTTCCTAAGGAAGAAATTAATAAAGCTTCGATACGTTTTGTTGCCGATCACAAGCGTGGAAGTTTGGCAGCTATTTTAAATGTGATGAGCGATTGTAATCTTAATTTAACCAAGATACAATCCTTACCCATAATAGAACGCCCATGGAAATATGCATTTTTTGTGGACGTCACTTTTGATGCATACGCACATTTCGAAAAATCAAAATCATTACTAGAAATCATGACCGAAGAGTTCAGAATTTTAGGTGAATATAAAAATGCCAGAGCATGATCACTACAGCAGATAGATTAAAAACCGTCGAAGAATACTATTTCTCTAGAAAATTAAGAGAAGTACGTGGCTTAATGGCAGAAGGTAAGCCCATTATAAATATGGGAATTGGGAGCCCTGATTTGGCGCCATCATCGGCCATTTTAGAAGCCATACAACAAGCTGTTTTAGATGAGGGTGCTCATCAATACCAGAGTTATCAGGGTTTATTAGAATTTAGAGAAGCCATTGTTGATTTTTACGCTAATAACTATGGGGTTAGACTAAATGCATTAAACGAGGTGTTACCACTGATGGGTTCTAAAGAAGGAATTATGCACATTAGCCTAGCCTTTTTAAATCCAGGTGATGAAGCTTTAATTCCAAATCCGGGATACCCGACCTACAGCTCTGTAACCAATTTAATCGGCGCAATCCCTAAATTATATGATTTAACAGAAGAAAACGGTTGGTTCCCAGATTTAGAAGCATTGGAACAACAAGATTTATCTAAAGTTAAATTGATGTGGTTGAGTTACCCTCACATGCCCACGGGCGCCACGGCTAGTAAACATCAATTGAAATCACTAGTCGACTTTGCCACCCGTAACCATATTCTTTTGGTAAATGACAATCCGTATAGTTTTGTGCTTAATGCGGAACCTGCGAGTATCTTAAGTGTTGAGGGTGCCAAGGAAGTGGCCTTAGAACTAAACTCCTTAAGCAAAACTTTTAATATGGCCGGCTGGAGAGTAGGCATGGTTTTAGGAAATGAAGCACATATCAATGCTGTTCTTAAAGTAAAAAGCAATATGGATTCTGGAATGTTTTATGGAATTCAAAAAGGTGCCATTGCAGCTTTGAAAAGTGGACAAGATTGGTTTATTGAATTTAACACGATTTATAAAAAGAGACAGCAACTGCTATTTCAATTGGTGGATAAACTGAAATGTACTTATGATAAAAATGCGGTAGGGATGTTTGTTTGGGCAAAATTACCAGAAAGTTCAGCATCATCCGAAGTATTTATTGATAAGATATTGTATGAAAAAAGCATTTTTATAACTCCAGGTACTATATTCGGCAGCAACGGTGAAGGATATATTCGATTTTCATTATGCGTAACCGAGGAGAAAATTAAAGAAGCCATTGATAGGTTTTGAAATTAGTTAATAGTTGTGGGTTGATGGTTTATATGAATATTTGCCAACAACCGACCACTAGCAACGAACAACCAACAACGAAAAAAAATGAACGTATTTGTAATAGGGATTGGATTAATTGGTGGCTCTATGGTAAAGGACATCAAAGCATTGAATCCAGAAGCGGTAATTTACGGTATAGATACCAACGAAAAACATTTAGAGCAAGCACTTGCGATTCAACTAATAGATAAAAAGGCTAGCTATAAAGACTTATCGATAGCGGATATCGTAATCGTGTCAGTACCCGTAGATGTTACACTTTCTGTACTTCCAAATGTATTGGATGTCGTAAATGACAATGCAGTTGTTTTGGATGCAGGGTCAACAAAGGCTTTAATTTGTGATGCGGTAGCATCGCATCCTAAAAGAAGAAATTATTTGGCTTGTCACCCAATCGCAGGAACAGAGTTTTCTGGTCCCACTGCAGCCATTAATGGTTTATTTAATGGTAAAACAAATATTATTTGTGAGGTAGAAAAAACAGCGTTTAAACTGCAAGAGCAAGCATTAGCTATTTTTCAACAATTAGGCATGCGTATTCGGTATATGAATCCTATAGCGCATGACAAGCATATAGCATATGTATCGCATTTATCACATATTAGTTCTTTTATGTTGGGAAAAACGGTCATCGAAAAAGAAAAGAACGAACGTGATATTTTTGATATGGCGGGCAGTGGTTTTGAAAGTACGGTGCGTTTAGCCAAAAGTTCGCCAGCTATGTGGACCCCAATTTTTAAGCAGAATAAAGAAAATGTGATAGAAACATTAGAAGAATATATTCAGAATCTAGAGGCATTTAAAAAAATGATTCATGAAGACGATTACGAAGGTATTTTTCAGCAAATGAATAGTACCAACAGAATAAAAGAGATTTTAAACGGAATTCCAATTAATAAAAATTAGAACAAGGAGAAATGGAAAATTCAAAACAAATGCGTACGTGGTTAGATGATATGAAATTAGATCATCCATTAGTTATTGCTGGTCCATGTAGTGCAGAAACAGAAGCTCAAGTATTAAAAATTGCACACGAATTAAAAGATACCGATGTAAATTATTTCCGCGCTGGTATTTGGAAACCAAGAACTCGCCCTGGAATGTTTGAAGGCGTTGGCGCTTTAGGTTTAAAATGGCTACAAAAGGTAAAAGCCGAAACAGGAATGAAAACCTGTACCGAGGTTGCTAATGCGGCACATGTAAAATTGGCCTTAGAACATGACGTAGACTTGTTATGGATTGGAGCGCGCTCTACTGTGAGTCCGTTTATTATGCAAGAAATAGCTGATGCTCTAGCAGGAACCGATAAAATTGTGCTCGTAAAAAATCCTGTAAACCCAGATTTAGCCCTATGGCTTGGTGGAATTGAAAGACTATATACTGCCGGAATTAAAAATTTAGGCGCTATTCATAGAGGTTTTTCAACCTACGAAAAAACAAAATATAGGAACATTCCAGAATGGCAATTGGCTATTGAATTCCAAAATAAATTTCCAGATTTACCTTTAATTAATGACCCGTCGCATATTACAGGGAATCGAGAAATGATATTTGATGTATGTCAAACGGCCTTAGATCTCAATTTTGATGGCTTAATGATTGAAACGCACTTTGATCCAGAAAATGCTTGGAGTGATGCTGCACAACAAGTAACACCATCAAAATTAGTGCAAATTATGCGAGATTTGAAAATTAGAAAGGAATCTGATACAGAAGCTGAATACAATAACGAGCTTAGCAATTTAAGGGCTCAGATTGATGTTATTGATAGCCAATTGATTGAAACATTGGGTAGAAGAATGAAGGTGTCAGACGGTATTGGTGCTTTAAAAAAACAGAAAAACGTTGCTGTATTGCAGTCTAACCGGTGGAACCAGATTTTAGGCGCCATGATACTGGAAGGAGAATCTAAAGGATTAAGTGAAGAGTTTATCTTAAAAATGTTTAAAGCTATTCACCAAGAATCGATCAATCATCAGGAGAAAGTAATAAACTCCTAAATGTATTTCAATATACAGAAAACCGTTTTTTATGAAAACGGTTTTTTTATTTTCTGAACTGTAACAAAACTATAGGAAGCGTATCTTTAAGAAAAACAAAACACAAAATATGAAAAATTATATCTGCTTTTTAGCAATTTTAGTGATCAGTAGTGGTTTTGCACAACGCACTCTAGATAAAAATATGGGTAATTTTACCGAGGTTAAAGTATTCGATTTAATTGAAGTAAATCTGATTAAATCTGACGAAAATAGAGTTTTGGTTAAAGGTCAAAATGTCAATGACATTAATTTAGTGAACAAAAACGGAGTTTTAAAAATTCGCATGGAACTCGATAAAATTTTTAGCGGAGAAGATACTTTTGTGGAGGTGTATTATACAGACTTACAATTGATTGATGGTAATGAAGGTGCTAGAATAACATCAAACGAAACTATTGAACAAAATACGATTGAACTAAAAGCACAAGAAGGAGCCCAAATAAAAATAGGGTTAAAAGTAAATCATTTAGATGCAAGAGCTGTAACGGGCGGAATTATAGAAGCCTCGGGAATGGCTGAAAATCAAGATGTCGTTTTAAATACGGGAGGTATTTTTGAAGGAAAAGAACTAAGAACAGAAACCACTTCCGTTAAAATTACGGCTGCTGGTGAAGCGGAAGTTTACGCCACAGAAAGCGCATCTATTTCTATAAAAGCAGGAGGCGATGTTGATGTGTATGGTAACCCTAAACAGGTCAAAGAAAAAACCTTTGCAGGAGGTAGAATTACCATTAAGGACTAATACATAGTATCGTGCCACAAGTAATAGGGGATTGAATATATTTTAATCCCCATTTTTGTTTTTAATCAGTTGAGCAATTAAAATCTATTCCATATAAAAGTCGTTATTTTGTAGTTCATAATTGGCAAACATAGGGAATGATAGGAATTGTATATAAATCTACTGGAAGTTGGTACACAGTAAAAGCTAAAGACGGGTGCTTTTATGAGTGCAGAATTAAAGGTAAATTTAGAATTCAAGGCATTAAAAGTACCAATCCAGTTGCTGTTGGTGACTCGGTACACTTTGATATTGAAAAAATTGGCGACGAAACCATAGGTATTATCACTAAAATTGCAGACCGAAAAAATTATATTATCCGAAAATCGGTAAACTTATCAAAACAGACTCACATCATTGCAGCCAATTTAGACCAAGCTTTTTTGATGGTTACCTTAAATAACCCGCCTACATCCACCAGTTTTATAGATCGTTTTTTAGTAACTTCAGAGGCCTATCATATACCCGCTATTTTGCTATTTAATAAGGTAGATACCTATTCTGATGCCGAATTGGGGGAAGTAAAATACTTAGCTGCCTTATATCGAAATATTGGGTATACCTGTATTGGAATATCTGCCACTACGGGTAAAAATATAGATCAACTTAAAGCTTTGATGCTTGACAAAACAAGTATGTTTTCTGGTCATTCAGGCGTTGGTAAATCCACTTTGGTAAATACTATAGAACCTAAATTAAATTTAAAAACGAAGAAAATTTCAGAGCAACATTTACAAGGGCAACACACCACCACTTTTGCGGAAATGTTCGATTTAGATATGGGCGCTCGAATCATTGATACGCCAGGAATAAAGGGTTTTGGTATTGTGGATATGGAAAAAGAAGAGATTGGCGACTACTTTCCAGAGTTTTTTAAGCTAAAACAAAATTGCAAGTTTAATAACTGTTTACATTTAGAAGAACCTAATTGCGCCATTAAAAATGCCTTAGATGCCGATGAAATTGCATGGAGTAGGTACCGAAGTTATGTGCAAATGGTTAGCGGAGAAGAAGAAAATTATAGAACAGATATTTACGGAGAGAAAAAGTGAGAGTAGTTTTACAAAGGGTTTCTACAGCGAGTGTTAGGGTTGACCATCAACTTATTTCAGAAATGGAAAGCGGGCTCCTTGTTCTTTTGGGCATTGAAAATGAAGATTCAAACGAGGATACGGAATGGTTGATTAGAAAAATTATCAACCTACGCATTTTCAATGATGCTGAAGGTATCATGAATAAATCGCTACTCGAAAGTGGAGGAGATATTATAGTTGTCAGTCAGTTTACCTTACATGCCAGCACAAAAAAAGGCAATAGACCTTCGTATATAAAAGCTGCAAAACCTGAAGTGGCCACACCGCTTTACGAAAACTTTATAAAGCAATTAGAAACTGAATTAGGAAAAAAAGTGGGTACAGGGATTTTTGGTGCCGATATGAAAGTAGCTTTGTGTAACGACGGTCCTGTAACTATTGTTATTGATTCTAAAAACAGAGAATAGCAGTTTTTTATCGAATTCTTTAATGACTTTGTAAGAAATTATCTTAATTTGGATTCACCAAAGACCAAACCAGAAGTAATGCGCTTTTTTATTTCCCTTACAACCCTAATTTTTTGTCAGTTTCTGAGCTCACAAAATTTAAACTACCCATCTATACTCATAGATAAAAGCCTCAAGGAAGACGCCAATGCGGTAGTTCGACACAATGAAATTTCTATACATATTAATTCTATCGAAGAATTAATAGTTACAAAAAGGCGCGTGGTCACTGTTTTAAATAGGCAAGGTGATGACTATGTTAATGCCAGAGAATGGTATGATGATTCTGAAAAAATCACAGCTATACAAGCCGTGATATACGATCAGTTCGGAAATGAAATTAATAAAATAAAACAAAATGATTTTAAGGATGTAAGTGCTGTTAGTGGTGGTACAATGTATTCAGATTCTAGAGTGCTTTATTTAGAATATACTCCAGTTTCCTATCCTTACACCGTAGAATTCGTTGTAGAAACTAAAACAAAAAATACTGGTTTCATTACGCCTTGGCAATTTTTAGATGGATATTATGTGAGTACAGAAAAAAGTAGATATACTGTTACCTATGCTTCCCAAGACCTTAAACCTATTATTAAAGAAAAAAACCTAGAGAATAGTTCTGTTGTTAAAACAAATACGGAGAATAGTATTACGTATGAAGCAACGAATATTAAAGCCATTAAATACGAAGAATTAGCACCGTCTTTTATTCAAATTAGTCCTCAAATACACCCGAGGATGGTGAATTTTAATTATGAAGGTTTTCAAGGTAGAATTAATAATTGGCAAGAAGTAGGTTCATGGATGTACGCAAACCATATCGCTGATAAAGACGAACTTCCATTGCCTACTATCAGCCTTATCAAAGCATTGACAGCGAGTGCAACAAATGATCTAGAAAAAGCAAAAATAGTGTATACCTATGTGCAAGAAAACACGCGATATATAAGTGTTCAGGTCGGGGTTGGTGGTATTCAGCCTATTAGTGCTATTGAGGTTGATCGGGTAAAATACGGCGATTGCAAGGGCTTGACAAACTACACAAAAGCCTTACTTAAAGAAGTGGGTGTTACATCGTACTACGCCCATGTAGAATCAGGGGATACTAAAGTAAGTTTTGAGACCGATTTTCCAGATTTGTGGGCTGGGGATCATGTGATTTTAGCGATTCCGTATGAAAATAAATTGTATTGGGTAGACTGCACGTCTCAAGTGCATCCTTTTGGTTTTATAGGCGATTTTACAGATGGAAGGCAGGTTTTATTAATTAAGCCGGAAGGCGGCGAATTGGCAACAACTCCAGCCTATTTAAATGGAGATAATTACCAAAAAACCGAAGGGAAATATTCGATTTCAGATGATAATGTAGTTGATGGTCAGGTAACGATCCTAACGAAAGGTATTCAATATGACAATCATTTTAGAATTAAAGATAAAACACCAGATGATATTGTAAAGTATTACAAAGGTATTTGGAGCTACATCAATAACCTAAATATAGATACATATACTTTTGAGAATGACACTGATACCGTGGTTTTTCGAGAAAATGTATCGATTACAGCTGATAATTATGCGACTAAAAGCGGAGATCGATTGCTTTTTTCTCCTAATTTTTTCAATAAAAATGTCTTTGTTCCTAAACGCTACAGAAACCGACAGTTTCCATTAGAAATTCAACGAGGTTATTTAGATGAGGATGAAATAACCATACAATTACCGCTAGATTATAGTATTGAAGCGATACCAGATGCTATTGATATTTTAAGTGATTTTGGAACATATACTTTAGCTTTCAAAGCTTCAGAAGATAAAAAAACCATTTTGTATACACGTAAACTATTCATAAAAGAAGGTAAATACCCGAAGGAAAGCTATGAATCATACAGGAACTTTAGAAAAGAAGTTGCTCAAAATGATAATTCAAAAATAGTACTGATCAAAAAATAAACCAATTAATTTAACTGAAATGAAAAACCTATTATTTACACTATTCCTTTTATTTTTTCTTTTTTCCGTGAAAGCTCAAAATTATGATTTTGGGAAAGTATCAGAAGAAGAGTTAAAGGAAAAATTTCATCCTACTGACTCATCAGCTTCTGCAGCTGTTTTATATCGTTCCATTAAACTTTCGTACGAATATACTCAATCAACTGGTTTTAAGCTAGTTACAGATGTGAGAGAGCGTATTAAAATTTACAAAAAAGAAGGCTTTAATTATGCGACGGTATCAGAATTATTATATTTGAGTGATTCTGGTAATGATAAAGAATCATTCAGAGGACTAAAAGCGTATACCTATAATTTACAAGATGGTAAAATAGATGAGAGTAAATTAAAAAGTAATGAAACGTTTACCGAAGAAGTATCAAAATATTATGAAAGAGAAAAATTTACGTTGCCTAATGTAAAGGAAGGAAGCGTTATAGAGTTTATGTACACTATATATTCTCCCTTTTATTATAATATAGATGAGATTGTGCTTCAATATGATATTCCCATAAAAAATCAAGAAATATCGGTGCAAATACCTGAGTATTTTGCTTTCAATCCCAATGTGAAAGGGTACTTAAATGTTTTCCCAAAAGAAAGCAAAAAATCGGGTAAAATTATGTTAAATAGTAAAACTCGGAGTGGTGGAACATTTAACGAGGCGCCTACAACTACCATTAATAGAAATGTCATTGATTATATCATTAATATTTCTGAGTTTACCATGCAGGATGTTCCAGCTCTAAAGGAAGAACCTTATGTAGATAATATTAATAATTATAGATCAGCGGTGAATTACGAGTTACAGTATATTAACTTTCCTGAAGAACCTATGAAGACGTATGCCACCACATGGGAAAAAGTAGCGAAAAATATTTATGATAGTCCCGAATTTGGTAGCCAAATAGATAATACGCGCTATTTCAAGGATGATTTAGTTCAAATTTTAGCCACTTCATCCACTGATGTTGAAAAAATGAATAGTATTTTTTACTATGTTCAAAAAACTATGAACTGGAATAACTATTACAGTAAGTATACTGACCAAGGAGTGAAAAAAGCATTCAAGGAAAAAACAGGAAATGTAGCAGATATCAACTTAATGTTAGTCGCCATGTTAAAAGAAGCAGGCCTAAAAGCGTTTCCAGTGTTGGTAAGTACGAAAAATAACGGAATTCCAATTTTTCCTACGCGAGAAGGTTTTAATTATGTAATTGCCTCTGCAGAAATAAATAATGAAATTGTTTTGCTCGATGCTACCAATAAATATGCAGAGCCGAATGTAATTCCGAATAGGGCATTAAATTGGTTTGGTAGGCTTATTAAAGAAGACGGTTCTTCCGTATCCATTTTATTAGGTGCGGCAGCTCAGTCAGGAGAAGTAAATATGATTCAAGCTACTTTGAGCAATAATGGTACACTTAAGGGCGCAATGCGAACCATATACAATAAATATAATGCCTATAATTTTAGAAATTCTAATAACGAAATTAGTGAGGATTCTTATATAGAAAAGCTTGAAAATAAATATAATGGGATGGAAATTTCTAATTATACTTTAAATCATAAAAATGATTTAGGTGAAGCCATTACTGAAAAATTTGATTTTTACTTAGAAAACCAGGCAGATGTAATAGGGGACAAAATTTATTTTTCACCTTCTTTATTCAAAACAGAAAAACTAAACCCGTTTAAACTAGAAGAAAGAAACTACCCTGTAGATTTTGGATATGCTTGGGAAGAGCGATTAATGGTGAATGTCACGATTCCGGAAGGCTATAAAATTGAGTCAATGCCAGAACCAATAGCCATTAACTTACCAAATAATCAAGGCTCTTTTAAATACAACCTTTCAAACTCAGAGAAGGAAATAAAAATAATGGTTAATATTGATATTAGCACTTCTATGATACAAGTACAAGAGTATGGTGCTCTAAAAGAATTCTATAAACTTTTAGTGGAGAAAGAAACAGAAAAAGTAGTTTTATCTAAAATTTAGGATTATGAATATTACCGATGCACAAAAGGCAGTTGACGAGTGGATTAAGGAACACGGTGTTCGTTATTTTAATGAACTCACGAATATGGCGCAACTTACTGAAGAAGTAGGAGAGGTGGCTCGTATTATTGCTCGCAGGTATGGTGAACAAAGTGAAAAAGAATCAGATAAAGCTAAAGATCTAGGCGAAGAACTGGCAGATGTTGTATTTGTGGTATTGTGTTTGGCAAACCAAACAGGAATAGATTTACAAAAAGCTTTTGATGAAAAATTAGCTTTAAAAACCAAACGCGATCATGATCGGCATCACAACAATAAAAAGCTCTAATTAGGCCGATTTTTGGTTATTAGAATTTATTTAAAAGACTTCTTGCCCTATATTTACAGCTTTATTTGTTACGTTTAAAACTTTATTACAGCAACTATTTTGAAACTACATTTAAACTCGCCGGCAACAAAGCTGATCAATGCTACCTTAAAAATTACAGGCTCTAAAAGCGAATCTAATCGTATTTTACTGCTGCAAGCATTGTATGCGAATATCAGTATTGAAAATACCTCAAATTCTGATGATGCTCAAGTCATGCAAAAAGGTTTAAAAATTAGTGAAGGCGAGGTAGATATTCATCACGCAGGAACGGCTATGCGTTTTTTAACGGCTTATTTTGCTATGCAAGAAGGCAAAGAGGTAGTTTTAACAGGCTCGCAGCGTATGACCGAGCGCCCAATTGGTGTTTTGGTAGCGGCTTTAAAAAGTTTAGGTGCTGATATCAGTTATGTGAACAATGAAGGGTTTCCTCCGTTAAAAATTACAGGTAAAAAGATCACCAAACAAAAAGTAACACTGCCAGCCGATATTAGCAGCCAATATATTTCAGCCTTACTATTAAACGCATCTAGCTTAGAAAGCGGATTAGAAATAGACCTAGTTGGTAAAATAACTTCCGTTCCCTATATAAAAATGACTCTTGCTTTATTATCTCAATTAGACATTGAAAATTCTTTTGAAGGGAATGTCATTAAAGTTTTTCCTAAAAAAGCAGTCAGCGCTAAAACTTTGGTGGTGGAGTCCGACTGGAGTTCCGCATCTTATTTTTATAGTATTTGTGCGCTAGCGGATATAGGTTCTAAAATCACCTTGTCAGCGTATAAAGAAAATAGCCTTCAAGGCGATAGTGTTTTAGCAACCATCTACAAGAGTTTTGGTGTAGCAACAACTTTTGATGGGCATCAAGTCATCCTTAAAAAAGTATCCCATCATCAATCGGCAGTATTACATATAGATTTAGCCAACGCCCCCGACATTGCACAAACCATAGCAGTAAGCTGTTTCGGATTAGGAATGGAATGTCATTTAACAGGCTTACACACTTTAAAAATTAAAGAAACGGATCGTCTAGAAGCATTAAAAACAGAATTGTCAAAACTAGGTGCTAAGATTTCAGTAACGGATAAAACACTTACTTTAAAAGCTTCAAACGAAATAAAGAAAAATGTAGCTATCGACACCTATAACGATCATAGAATGGCTATGGCTTTTGCTCCTTTAGCCTTAAAAACTTCAATTTTTATTAATGATGCTGAAGTTGTTTCAAAATCCTATCCCGATTTTTGGAAGGATATGATTTCAATGGGTATTAAAGTGGATTGATTTGAAGATTTTTTACTAGTAAGTTGTAGCAATTTTGATTTTTTATAACCTTACAACTAGCCCACTTTTAGTATACAAAACCAGTCATCCAAAACCTAATTACCACGTTTCCAAAATATAAACACGTATTTACTTGACAAGGCCCTATTCATAATAGTATCTTTGCAATCGCATAAACAATAACAAAAAAATCTATATGAAATTATCCGGTTTTAGCTTTGAACTTCCTGAAGAACTTTTAGCAGAATACCCATCAGAAAATAGAGATGAATCTCGATTGATGGTAATTCATAGAGAAACAGGTAAAATTGAACACAAAATGTTCAAAGACATGATTGATTATTTCGATGAAGGTGATGTCATGGTATTGAATAATACTAAAGTGTTTCCAGCCAGACTCTATGGTAATAAAGAAAAAACTGGAGCACGTATAGAAGTTTTCTTGTTGAGAGAATTAAACGAAGAACAACGTTTATGGGATGTTTTAGTGGATCCAGCACGAAAAATTAGAATTGGTAATAAATTGTATTTTGGTGATGATGATACTTTAGTCGCTGAGGTAATTGATAATACAACGTCTAGAGGTAGAACACTTCGTTTTTTATACGATGGTTCTTATACCGATTTTAGAAAAAAATTAAAAGAATTGGGTGATACGCCCTTACCTAAATACATTAAAAGAGAAACTGAAGCTTCGGATGCAGATCGCTACCAAACTATTTATGCAAAACATGAAGGAGCAGTAGCTGCGCCAACCGCAGGCTTACATTTTTCCAAGCATTTGTTAAAACGATTAGAAATTAAAGGAATTGATTTTGCAGAGCTTACCTTGCATGTTGGTTTAGGTACTTTTAACCCTGTTGAGGTGGAAGATTTATCTAAACATAAAATGGATAGCGAAGAACTTATTATAGAAGAAAAAGCTACCGAAATAGTAAACAATGCTAAAAAGCATAAAAAGAGAATTTGTGCTGTTGGCACTACGGCTATGCGTGGTTTAGAAAGTGGAGTGTCTTCTCAGCAAACTTTAAACACCTACGAGGGCTGGACCAATAAATTTATTTTCCCTCCATACGATTTCAGTATTGCGAATTGTATGATTACGAATTTTCATTTGCCAAAATCAACGTTGTTAATGATGGTTTCAGCATTCATGGGCCATGATTTAATGAAAAAAGCCTATAAAGAAGCTATTCTAGAGCAATATAAATTTTATTCTTATGGCGATGCCATGTTAATTATATAAATAATTTGTAAACAAACAACCTGCTACTGCTAGAATAAAGATTTAGCGTAGCAGGTTTTTTTTATCCTATCTTTAACCTGTGGAAACTATTCAAAAGAAAGACATTCGAGCACTGACACGTGAGCAACTTCGTGAGTTTTTTGAAGCCAACGGCGACAAAGCTTTTCGAGGGAACCAAGTGTATGAATGGCTTTGGCAAAAATCAGCTCACTCATTTGAGGTGATGACCAACCTATCGAAGGCCACAAGAGATATGTTAGAAAGTAATTTTGTCATCAATCATATCAAGGTTGATGTTATTCAGCGAAGTACGGATGGCACCATAAAAAATGCGGTTCGTTTACATGATGATTTAATTGTAGAATCGGTTTTAATTCCTACAAAAACAAGAACCACTGCCTGTGTTTCAAGCCAAGTTGGCTGCAGTTTAGACTGTAAGTTTTGTGCTACTTCGCGATTAAAGCGCATGCGAAACTTAAATCCTGATGAAATTTATGATCAAGTAGTGGCCATTGACAATGAAAGTAGATTGTATTTTGATCGTCCGCTAAGCAATATTGTGTTCATGGGGATGGGAGAACCTTTGATGAATTACAATAACGTGTTAAAGGCGATAGAAAAAATTACATCTCCTGAAGGCTTGGGAATGTCTCCTAAACGAATTGTAGTTTCTACCTCAGGCGTGCCAAAAATGATTCGAAAAATGGCAGATGATGAGGTTAAATTTAAACTAGCTGTTTCCTTGCACTCCGCAATTGATGCTACAAGAACATCCATAATGCCTTTTAATGCCAAATTTACACTCAGTGATTTACGCGAATCATTGCAATACTGGTATGCTAAAACAAAAAGTAGAATTACCTATGAATATGTGGTTTGGAAAGGTATAAATGACCAACAGAGCGATGTTGATGCCCTGGTTGATTTTTGCAAATTTGCACCTTCAAAGGTTAATTTAATTGAGTACAATCCGATTGATGACGGACAATTTCAGCAAGCTACCAATGCTGCCATAGATATGTATGTGCATACCTTAGAAAAAAATAATATTGCAGTAACTGTGCGCCGTTCTCGCGGAAAAGATATCGATGCCGCTTGTGGACAATTAGCGAACAAAACCTAAGGTGCAACCGTAAAACCTAAATAGCGAACACGAGCTCAATTAATATTTTAGAATAGTTTTTTCTGATTCCTTTTTGTTAATTTAGCAGCTTACAATTTATAAGCCCAACTCGGGATAATTGCTAGTGAAAATAGTAGCTCAAATAAAGGAACCCATCAATATGGAAATGGAACTTTTTGAAAAAAAGTTTTATGAATCCATGACTTCAAAGGTGGCGCTATTAAACAGAATTACCCATTACATCGTGAATAGAAAAGGGAAGCAAATGCGACCGATGTTTGTTTTTCTAACGGCTAAAATGATAAATAATGGTGAGGTAAATGAGCGCACGTATAGAGGTGCCGCCGTCATTGAACTGATTCATACCGCAACTTTAGTCCATGACGATGTCGTGGATGAAAGTTACAAACGCCGCGGTTTCTTCTCGATTAATGCCTTATGGAAAAATAAAATTGCGGTTTTGGTGGGTGATTATCTATTGTCCAAAGGTTTGCTTTTGTCGATTGATAATGGAGATTTTGATTTGCTAAAAATTATATCTCTTGCCGTTCGTGAAATGAGTGAAGGCGAACTATTACAAATTGAAAAAGCAAGACGTTTAGATATCACAGAAGAGGTATATTACGAAATTATACGCCAGAAAACAGCGACCCTTATAGCGGCCTGTTGTAGTTTAGGTGCTTGTGCGGTAAAACCAGACTCGGAAGAGGTTGAAACTTTTAGGAAATTTGGCGAATACTGCGGAATGGCTTTTCAAATTAAAGATGATTTGTTCGATTATGGAAACGAAGCCATTGGTAAACCTACAGGAATCGATATCAAGGAGCAAAAAATGACTTTACCTTTAATTCATGTTCTGAATACTTGTACCTCTAAGGACAAAAAATGGCTCATTAATTCTATCAAAAACCATAATAAGGATAAGAAAAGAGTCAAAGAAGTTATTGCTTTTGTAAAGAATAATGGGGGACTAGAGTACGCAGTACATAAAATGCTCACTTTTAAAGATGAGGCCTTAAAGCTATTAGCACATTATCCAGATTCAGCCTATAAAAATTCATTGGAACTTATGGTGAATTACGTAGTAGACCGAAAAAAGTAAATACTTTTTTTAATTTAGATCGATATTTTCTCAAACACTCTACGCAGTGGCTCAGGTTTTTTTAATAATTTATATTTAGCCAATTAAATAATTTTTTTTAAATATATTTATTTGATAATCAATTATTTAATACTTTTTTATTCGATTTTTTTAAAAATAGTAGAGGTATCAGGCAACCTTTTTACAACGAGACTCGTCTATCTTTATAGAAACCTAAAGGAATGGTCTTTTGATGAAGGCTAAGAAATTTAAACCTGTGAAAATAATTCCATTTTATACCAATGAAAAGCAGCTGATAAAAAAGGCTTGCTCCGGAAACGGAGAGGCTCAAAAGCACTTGTATGAAAAGCATGCGCCTAAAATGTTAAGTGTTTGTCGGCAGTATATAAAGGATGTTGCTTTTGCAGAAGATGTTATGATTATGGGCTTTGTAAAGGTATTTACATATTTAGATACGTTTAAGTTTGAAGGTAGTTTTGAAGGTTGGATTCGCAAGATAATGGTTCGTGAAGCCATAACCCACCTTCGCAAAAATCAATTTGTTGTTTTTGATGATGAGGTGTATGATCGTCATACAAACCACCAGATTGAGGTGGCATCAGACATTGATATTGAAGAAATACAACGCTTGATAGATCAACTTCCAGAAGGCTATAAAATGGTATTTGTGTTGTATGCTGTTGAAGGATATAAGCATGCTGAAATTGCAACGATGTTACAGATTTCAGAAAGTACCTCAAAATCGCAATTATTTAAAGCACGGCGAATTTTACAAGAGAAGTTAAAGGAAACTAAAAGAATAGGCTATGGCACCAATTAAATTCGAAGAAGATATAAAAGAAAAGTTAGAGGGTCGTAGCATACCACCTTCTGCTCAAGCTTGGGAGAAAATTTCAGGTCAAATAACTACCACGCAGAAACCAACTAAAAAAGGTTTTGCCTGGTATGCTATCGCAGCCAGTGTTATCGGCCTATTGATTGCGACGCTCGTATTTTATAAGGCTGGCCAAGAAACCATAGTTGAAGAGAAGCCTGTGGTTTTTACCCCTCAAAATGGAGCGAACAGAGAAGTACCACAAGCAAAAGAAGAGCTTATTGAAATATTTGGCAACACAAATACAATAACAAATGCTAAAGAACCACACACAAGTACTGCTAAAAATAAAGTAGCGCCGAACATTAACAAAAATAATCCGGCCCAAAATAACGCGACAATGCCTATAGAGCATAAGCCTAAATTACACTTAGAGAACAAGACTAATTTGGCGATGTATGTTCTAATTGACGAAAAAATTAATTTAGTGGTAGCGCAAGTCGATGCCTTAGCCTTGCAGAATTCTACAGTTTCAGATGCTGAAATAGATGCTTTACTGCGAAAGGCACAAGAGGAAATTTTAGTACAGAAACTCTTTAAAGATTCAAATAGCGTTGATGCCTTGGCATTATTAAATCAAGCAGAAACAGAGCTAGATTTATCGGTTCGAGATCAGCTTTTTGAAACATTAAAAAATGGCTATTTAAAAGTAAGGACTGCTTTAGCCGATCGGAACAAGTAAAATCAGTATCATTTTAAGCGTTAAAAAAGACTTCTTCAAACTGAAATTTGGAAAGGAGCAGGGAATAGTTTATTCATAAATCAATCATCAAAAATCAATTAGTATGAACAACAGACTTAAGTACATCGTCATTTTAATAGTTGCTTTTGCATTGCAATTGGGCACTGCACAGGATAAAACTAATTATGAAACCAAAGTAGAAAAATTGGAAAAGCTTAAAACTGAAATCACATCTCAAGAAAAAGAAGCCTTAAAGATCGAAATTGAAGCTATTAATAAGCGTTTAGAGAAAAAGCAAATAACAGAAAGTGAGGCTCAAACGCTAAAGGAATCAGCAGCTAAAAAAAGAGCGCTGAATATTGAAAATAGACTAAGTATAGTGGATAATCAAATTGCGTTACTAGAAAGAAATAACGGTAATGTTCTTGAATTAGATACAATAAATAATGTTAGTAAAATAGAAATAGGATTTGGGCACAAAGATGATAACGATGATAAAATATTCGGAATTAAACTTAGCGATTCTAAAAAAAACTACGACTTAAAATACGACGTTAGAACGTATTCAGATTTGGTCATAGCTATAGGGTTTAACAACGCTGTGATCGACGGTCAGATCCTTGATGATTCGCCCTATAAAATAGGGGGCAGTCGATTTTTTGAAATGGGTTGGCAATGGCGAACACGGGTTTTTCAGAACTCTAATTTTCTACGACTTAATTACGGATTTTCTTTTCAGTTTAATGGACTTAAACCAACCGATAACCGCTATTTTGTAAATAACAATGACGAAATAGTTTTAGAAGAGTTTGATGTGGAATTAGATAAAGCAAAACTACGCATGGATAACTTAGTATTTCCTTTTCATTTTGAATTTGGACCGTCGAAAATGCGCAAAAATGATAATTCTATTCGCTATAGCTTAGATAAAAGATTTAGAGTGGGGTTAGGTGGATACGGAGGTTTTAATTTAGGTACACGGCAAAAATTAAAGTACGAGCGCGATGGTGGCAGGGTAAAAGATAAATTAAAAAGAGATTACAACACCAGTAATTTAATTTATGGACTAAGTGCCTATGCCGGTTTTGGCGGCACAACTTTATATATGAAATACGATTTAAATCCCATTTTTAAAGATGCTTTAGTGGAGCAAAACAATATTTCTCTAGGCTTACGATTTGACCTTTAAACGTTTTCATTTCATCCTAGAGAAATATGAGAATCAAAAGCCTTAAAGTGTAAGTTCAAGATTTAGAATCTTATAAATTATGTAAAAATTAGTTTCAGAGAATATTAATATCGTCTTACATGATGAAAACCTACAAGTTCTAATGCGCTGTTTCTGCGGATGGGCTTGTAGGTTTTTGCGTATTCTTAAAATTAAAACACAGAGTGAGGTGTTTTAAGCCGATCAGAGCGTCCTCTTTGTAGTAACTTATTCTGGCATCCATAGGATCATAACTTTTCATGCTAAGGGCCTAAGAATGGATGACACCTTTTGATTCAAAAGTTTGCCAAAAAAGAAGCCTGGCTTAGCCTCCCAGCAAAGAAAATCTAATGGCTGTAAACCATTTTGCCTATAGAATTTTGGTTATATTTGAATCTTTTTCCCCAATAAAATTGCAGGCCTTTAAAACTTAAAAATAAAGTAAACTTTAAATATTTAATTTGATTTCAAAAACCACCATCGATCAAGTATATGAAACCGCCCGTTTAGAGGAGGTTATTGGTGATTTTGTACAATTAAAAAAATCAGGCGCTAATTATAAAGGTTTAAGTCCGTTTACTGATGAACGTTCACCTAGTTTTATGGTAAGTCCTGTAAAGCAAATTTGGAAAGATTTTAGCAGTGGAAAAGGAGGTAATGTGGTTGCATTTTTAATGGAACACGAGCATTTTACCTACCCTGAAGCTATTAAATACTTAGCTAAAAAGTACACTATTGAAATCGAAGAAACCGAGCAAACTAGCGAGCAAAAAGTTCAGGCAGACGAGCGCGAAAGCATGTATTTAGTGTCTGAATTTGCTCAAAAATATTTCTCCCACATTTTATGGGAAAGCGAGCTAGGAAAAGCAATAGGACTTAGTTATTTTAAAGAACGTGGTTTTACGGATGAAACCATCAAAAAGTTCGCTTTGGGGTATTGTTTAGATCATTGGGACGCTTTTACCAACGAAGCTTTAGATAAAGGATATCAATTAAAATATTTAGAAAGTACAGGCTTAAGTATCGTAAAAGAAAACCTAGAGAATCCTGCGAACAGCAAAAAGTTCGACAGGTTTAAAGGCCGCGTGATGTTTCCTATACAATCTATGAGCGGAAGGGTACTTGGTTTTGGGGGTAGAATTTTAATCAACGATAAAAAAGCTGCCAAATATTTAAATTCTCCGGAAAGTGATATTTACCATAAAAGTAAAGTTTTATACGGTATTTTTCATGCAAAACAGGCGATTGCAAAAGAAGATAATTGTTATTTGGTGGAAGGGTATACCGATGTAATTCAGTTTCATCAGCGAGGCATTGAGAATGTAGTAGCCTCTAGCGGAACCGCATTGACGCCGGAACAAATTCGATTGGTAAACCGACTTACTAAAAATATCACGGTTTTGTTTGATGGTGATGCGGCAGGATTAAGGGCTTCTTTACGAGGAATTGACCTTATTTTGGAGCAAGGGATGAATGTCAAAGTCTGTTCTTTTCCTGAAGGAGAAGATCCAGATAGCTTTGCTAAAAATAATAGTTTAGACGAGGTACACGCGTATTTAAAAACGAACGCCAAAGATTTTATTCAATTCAAGGCTTCTCTCTTAATGAAGGAAGCCGCAAACGACCCCATAAAAAGGGCTGATACCGTTCGCGATATTGTCAATAGTATTTCTAAAATTCCAGATCGAATTCAAAAAGAAATTTATATTCAGGAGTGTGCTCAAATCATGAATATTTCCGAAGGTGTTTTGTTTAATACACTCGCACAGATTGGAAAAAAGGATATCGCCGATGCCAATAAAAAAGCAAAGGACAATCAAAAGGCTTTCGAAGTGGTTCGCAACGAAGCAGTTACGCAGAAAGTAGATGTGCAGTTTGAACTTGAACGCAAGATTATTGAAATTCTACTATTATACGGCAATACATCGCAACGCTTTGAAGATTTAATTCTCAAAGAAAATGATAAAGGTGAATTAGCCTTAGAGCCTGAATTTTTAGAGGCTAAGGTGTACGAAAAAATATTTTTAGACCTACAGGACGATGAAATAGAACTTAGTAATGATAACTTTAAGCGAATTTATAAAACGTTAGTTCAAGAACTTAATGAAAACGAAAACTTTACGGTTCAAACGTTCATAGCCTCTTTAGAACAGGATATGGTATCAGAAATATCCTCTATTTTAATGGAGGAAGAAAAATATATTTTGCATGATTGGGCGAGTAAAGATATTTACCCTAAGAGTAAAGATCAAGGAATTTCTCAATTGGCGAGCGAAACAATTTTAACTTTACGTTGCTTTCTAATTAAAAGAAGAATAAATACCTTACAAAATGAAACTCAGGATGTGGAAAAAGACAACCGAGAAATATTAGAGGAAATCATCAATTATATTCAACTTAATAAATTATTAAATCAGAAGTTAAATCGAGTATTATCTTAAAGTAGCAATCAAAACATTTCCTACAAAAAAAACCTAGCTTTTGCTAGGTTTTTTTTGTAGGAAATGTTTTGTCTAGTATAATTCTAAAGCTTTCGCTTGTTGTAATAAGTCCACCAAATTATCGACATTTAATTTTCGCATTAAACGCGCTTTGTAGGTACTTACTGTTTTTTCGTTCAAATTAAGACCAATTGCAACATCTTTATTACGTTTACCGCTGGCTAACATTTTTAAAACTTCTACTTCTCTTGAAGAAAGCTTTCTAAAGAATCTTCTTGGCTTTTTGGTGCCTTCGTCAAACGCAAGTCTTTGCGCTAGTTCGTTGGTAATAAACATATCACCTTTACTTACTTTTCTTACAGCAGTAATAATGTAATCTAAATCAGCGCTTTTTGACAAATATCCGTAGGCACCTGCTCTAATAGTGCTTAAGGCATAAACATCTTCTGACTGACCGCTATATATCAAAACTTTAATGTCAGGGAACTCAGATTTAATTTTTCTAAGAGTTGCAATTCCATTGATTTCAGGAATGTCCATCTCTAACATGACTACATCAGGAATTACAGTCTTTAATTTTTCAAATAACTCTGAAGTTGTGGCCACGTCTCCGATAACTTCAAAATCAGAAGCGGTGTCTAAAACAAACTTTATCCCAGTTCTAACAACAGGATGGTTATCTGCGATCAATACTTTAATCATGGTTTACTTTTTTTACGATTTATTAGCTTACAAAGAAAATGCCCATAAATTCTGACATGCAATGTAAAGTTTTTTTATCTTATTTGCCTTGTAAAAGTGATATTTTTTTATTGAAAACCGTTCTAATTTGTTATATTTTCGTTTTATTTACTAAATTATAAGATAAATGGTTATTTCAACTCATTTGGAATCTCACAAATTGGAATAGGGACCATCTTGTGTTTATTTGCTGTATTTAGTCTTTTATAAATTTGAAAAACCTCCTTTTCCCTTCCCTTAAAATCTTGAGAAGTTTTATTTTGATCAGTCATAGCCATTGCCCATTCTAATTCTATGTAGGAAGCACCCAATTGATCTTCGTCTGTTCTATCATCGCCCCAAAGACCGTCTGTAGGAGCTGCGTTAATGATCTCGTCGTTGATACCCAAAACTCGGGCAATTTCCCAAACCTCGGTCTTTAGTAAATCGGCAATGGGGCTTAAATCAACCCCGCCATCACCGTATTTGGTGTAAAACCCTACACCAAAATCTTCTACTTTATTCCCAGTGCCAGCCACTAAATAGGTATCTAAAGCTGCAAAATAGTATAAACTTGTCATTCTAAGGCGTGCCCTTGTATTTGCCAGAGCCATAAAGCGGTCTTCTTCACGAGCTACCTGTGGTAAAGCGGCAATCAAGCTATCAAATACTGGCGTTAAATTTACTTCAAGTTTTTTTACAGTTGTAAAATTTTCTTGTAACCAGTCTATATGTCTAGATGCTCTGCCTACTTGATTTAATTCTTGGTGAATCGGCATTTCTAAACATAAAAGGTCTAAACCCGATTTTGCACACAAGGCTGAAGTTACGGCAGAATCAATACCTCCGGAGATTCCAATAACAAAACCATTCATTTTAGCATTCGTTGCGTAATCTTTTAACCACTTTACAATATGATTTATTATTTTTTCGGTTTGCATGGATGTTTGTTTTTCGTTAAAATCTAGTAACTTTGCACCGTAAAAATAATGTCTAAGCAGTAATAAATAAAATAATTCTATACTACTTTATATGAAAAAGCTAATTTTTGTGGTTTTAATTTTTTTGTCTCTCCTTTTTAGTAATTGTGGTGAAGAAGATAAAACTGCCGAAGAAATTGATAAAATAGTCTTAGATATACAGGTCGAGCGTTTTGATAAAGAGTTTGCTTCGGCCACTCTTGAAAGTTTACCCATGTTAAAGGGCAAGTATCCGTATTTATTTCCTGCGCAATACCCCGATAGCATCTGGATGGCTAAACTAAACGATACCATACAAATAGAATTGAATACCGAAGTTGAAAAGGCTTTTTCAAATTTTGATGTTCAGAAAACCGAATTAACGAGCTTATTTAAACATATAAAATATTACTTCCCGGAGTTTACCATACCTAAAGTGATTACCTTAACTTCCGATGTTAATTATGAGAATCGTGTCATTTTAACTGATTCTTTGTTATTGATTGGCTTGGATAACTATTTGGGTGAAGATCATAAATTTTACCAAGGATTTCAAGGGTATTTAAAAAAGGGCTTAGATGAAAAATATTTAGTTTCAGATGTAGCTTCAGAATTTTGTGGTTCCATACTACCCCAAAGAAAAGGGAGAACATTCTTAGATCAAATGATTTATCATGGAAAAACCCTGTATTTGAAAGATAAAATAATGGCTTTTGAGTCTGAAGAACAGCGTATCGCCTATTCACCAGAACAATTAGAATGGGCTAAATTAAACGAAGAAGATATTTGGCGTTATTTTGTGGATAGAAACTTATTATATAGCACAGATAAGCAATTACAACCAAGATTTATAGACCCAGCTCCTTTTTCTAAGTTTCAATTAGAATTAGATAACGAGTCACCAGGTAGAATTGGCAGGTATGTTGGTTGGCAGATTGTACGTGCTTTCATGGAAAATAACGACATAGACTTTAATCAAATGCTAACAATCTCTGCTGAAGAAATTTTAAAGAAATCAAATTACAAACCAAGAAACTAATGGGTATACTACACACCTCAAAAATATCATTAAAAGTAGGCTTAGACGAAAATCGTGTGCCTGAAGAACTTACATGGTCTGCTCAAGATGGTGGCATAGATAACGAGGAGGCAAAAGCCATGTTGTTGTCTGTTTGGGATAGCAAAAATAAAGAGTCCTTAAAGATCGATTTGTGGACGAAGGATATGCCTGTAGATGAAATGAAAATTTTCTTTCATCAAACATTGGTTTCTTTGTCTGACACCTTTATGAAAGCAACCCAAGACGAAAAAATGACAGCAACTATGAAAGATTTTTGTGATTATTTCGCTGAAAAATTAGAATTAAAAAAGTAAACCTATTTAGAGCCTAGTGCAGTTTATTGAGGATTAGGGGCGCCATGATTTTTTTTGGCTAAAAACGATTCATGCAAGAACAAAAACAAGAACTCAAAAAGCTAATCTATATTTATAATGCAAGTTCAGGAAAGAAAAATGCCTTTTTAGATGTTGCACATAAACTATTTAGCCCTAGTACCTATGATTGTAAGTTATGTGCAATTACTTTTGGTACATTTCAAGAGAAAAATCTTTGGAAAAAATTCAGAAAAGCCTCCAAAATTCCAATGGAATTTTTGCATAAGGATGAATTTTTGAAAGCCTATGCCTCTAAATTTGGATTTAAAACCACCTATCCAGTGGTACTGGCAGAAACAAACTACAACCTAGAGGTTTTTATCGCTACCGAGGAACTAAACGCAGTAACAAGTGTGGAAGATTTAATACAATTGGTAGAAAATCGGTTAAATTAAATCGGCCCAATTGTTTTTCTTAAAGTTTTCATTTAGGCTGTCTAAATACTGTAATACCTCTTCTTGGCCAATTCCATTTGTTGAAGAAGTGATAAAGTAGTTAGGCGCTTCTTCCCAAATACTGGCTAATAATTGCTGCATGTAGAGGTCAACATTTCTTTCAATAGCCTTTGGTTTTAGTTTGTCGGCCTTGGTAAAAATAATAGAAAAGGGAATTTGATTTTCACCCATCCATTGCATAAACTCTAAATCAACAGGTTGTGGCTCATGGCGTATATCAATCAAAACAAAGGCACTCACCAATTGTTTACGTTCTAAAAAATAATCGGTAATGTACTTCTGAAACGTTTTTTTATCCTTTTTAGAAACTCTGGCGTAACCGTATCCTGGTAAATCTACCAAAAACCAATTATCATTAATTTTAAAGTGATTAATTAACTGTGTTTTTCCGGGTCTACCTGATGTTTTTGCTAAGTTTTTACGCTGGGTTAGCATATTTATGAGCGATGATTTACCCACATTAGACCTGCCTATAAATGAATATTCAGGTATAGGGTCTTTAGGGCAATGAGTGACTTTAGAATTGCTAATAACAAATTCTGCGGACTTTATTTTCATCGGGATACACTTTTGTGTTATGCTTTGTATAGAACCTTTTATACTTTGAAGCTTTAAGCTCCTATACATTTTAGAATTAAAGAATAGTGAATGTGGCCTTAGAACTTTCGTGCCTTAAGCCAAGCTTCTAGAATAGTATTAAATTCTTGAGGGTGTTCCATCATTGGTGCATGGCCGCATTTTTCAATCCAGAATAGATCTGAATCCGGTAATAATTCATGAAACTCCGAAGCCACATTAGGAGGAGTTACCGCATCGTTTTGGCCCCAAATTATACAGGTTGGCGTTAACATATGTGGTAAATCTTTAGACATGTTATGACGGATAGCACTTTTAGCAATGGCTAGGGTTTTGACTAATTTTATGCGGTCATTTAAAGTAGCGAAAACTTCATCTATGATTTCAGGCGTTGCCACTTCGGGATCATAAAAAACATCTTGTGCTTTTTTCTTGATAAACTCGTAGTCTCCTCTTTTTGGATACCCATCGCCCATAGCACTTTCGTAAAGTCCAGAACTACCAGTAATGACTAAAGCTTTTACTACATTTGGATTTAGTTTTGTGTGCAAAAGGCCAATGTGCCCACCTAAGGAATTCCCTAAGAGGATCACTTTTTTAAGTCCCTTATGCTTTATGAAACCTTCTAAAAACTTTGCAAAGCTCTTTACATTTGTTTTTAACAAAGGCATGGTATAAATTGGTAATTCAGGTACTAAAACTTTATAGCCTAATGAGGGAAAGTGTTCTACAACACCATTAAAATTACTAAGACCTCCTAAAAGTCCATGCAAAATAATAATGGGAGTGCCCTCGCCAATTTCAAGATATTTGTATTTCCCTTCAGTAATTAATGTTTCTTCCATTAAGGCAGATTATCTTCTGTATGGGCAAATATAAACATTTCCTAAGAAAATAAGCATACTTGTTGTAAAGAGTCTGTTTAGATGGTTTAAACACTGTTTTTATGTAGTTCGTATACCTATAACAACAGTCCTTTAAACTTAAATTTTGTGTTTTCGAACACAAAACAGGGTCAAATTAGGGAATTTATTAACAATGTGGTATAAAGTGGTAAATTGTGGTAATAAATTCTATATATTTGAGTTTTAAATACAAATAGGCTTTATATAATGATCAATTTCATTGGAACATATGACTGCAAGGCAGATACGAAAGGGAGGGTAATGTTACCTGTATCCCTGAAGCATCAGATGTCTCCAGTGTTGACCGATGGCTTTGTGATTAAACGATCTGTTTTTCAGCCTTGTTTAGAATTATATCCAATGAAAGAATGGAATCTTTTGATGGAGAAAATGAACAAAAAAAATAGGTTTCTAAAGAAAAATAATGATTTTATACGTCGGTTTTCTGCAGGTGTAAAGGTAGTAGAAATAGATGCCACGGGTAGATTATTGATCCCTAAGAATTTAATGGATATCGCGAAGATTTCAAAAGATGTGGTGCTGAGTTCAGCCATCAATATTGTTGAGATCTGGGATAAAGACAGTTATGAAAAGGTGTTAGAGGATACCGCTGAAGATTTTGCGGCCTTGGCAGAAGAAGTAATGGGAGGAGACGACGATGATGTATCATAACCCAGTTTTATTGAATGAATCTGTTGATGGTTTAGCCATCAAAAGCAACGGGGTTTATGTCGATGTTACTTTTGGTGGTGGCGGACATTCTAAAGAAATATTAAAGCGTTTAGGGCCTGACGGTCGATTATTTGCTTTTGATCAGGACGAAGATGCTTTGAATAATACCATAGCGGATGAAAGATTCACCTTGATTCATGAAAATTTCAGATTTATAAGTCAGTTTTTAAAGTTTTATGGTGTTAAAAAAGTAGATGGTATTTTGGCTGATTTTGGGGTGTCATCGCATCAGTTTGATGTTGCAGAACGTGGGTTTTCTACCCGTTTTGATGCGGATTTAGATATGCGCATGAGCAAGCGAAACACAGTTTCAGCTTACGAAGTTGTGAATAAGTACGACTATGATAGTTTGCGAAACCTGTTGTTTCAATATGGTGATTTACGTAATGCAAATGCAATGGCGACTACCATAATTGCTAGTAGAGAAGAGGATGAAATAAAAACCACGGCACAATTAAAAGGGGTACTTAAACAATATTTACCAGCTCGTTTAGAGCATAAAATAGTAGCTCAGATTTACCAAGCTATCAGGATTGAAGTCAACCAAGAGATAGAAGTTATTAAAGAATTTTTAGAACAGGTACCTAGCTTACTAAATGAGGAAGGTAGGTTGAGTGCTATCAGTTATCACTCTTTGGAAGATAGATTGGTGAAAAACTTTATTCGATCAGGAAAGTTTGAAGGGGAGCCAGAAAAAGATTTCTATGGGAATATGAAGCTTCCCCTAAAAAAAGTGGGAGGCCTTATAGTGCCGAGCAAAAAGGAGATAGCTACCAACAATAGATCTCGTAGTGCTAAACTGAGAATTGCTGAGAAAAGTAAAAAAGTGTAATTGTTTTTTAGGCTATCATTAAAAGAGTAATAGAAGCATTCAATTGTCATGCGAAAAGGAATATTAGACTTGTTAAAAGGAAAGTTTTTGGTAAGTGGCGAAGCCGCTCCAAAGAATTGGATTTTCATCATTTTCATTTCCTTTTTAGCTGCTGTTATGATTGCGAGTTCACATAGCGCAGATAGTAAAGTACATCAAATTGCCGCCTTGAATGAAGAGGTTAAAGAATTGCGAAGTGAGTTTATTGATGGGCAAACTGATGTTCAAAAATTAAAATTAGAATCAGAAATACTACGAAAGTTAGGGGATGATGGTTTATACCCTTCAGAAAATCCTCCTTTTAAAATAAGAGTTAAATCAGCTGAATAATGGCAGTTACAGAAAAAAACATATTGAAACGCTTGTATATCGTGGCGGGCCTGCTGTTTGTATTTGCTGTGTTTGTTGTGGTGAAACTTTTTAGCATTCAAGTGACTGATGGTGACAAGTACCGCCAAATGGCTGAGGATACCACCGAAAAAGTCTTTACTATAACGCCAAATCGCGGTAATTTGTATTCTTCTGATGGGAGCTTATTGGCTACCTCCGTTTCTCGTTTTAATATTCGTTTTGATGCGGTTACGGTTAAAGATGCTGATTTTAAGGAAAATATTAAGCCACTTTCTCAAGCACTTTCAAAATTATTAGGAAAACCTGCATCACACTATGAGCAACTCTTGCGAAAAGCAAAAGTAAACCAAAATAGGTATGCCATCATAGCTCGAGGTTTAGATTACTCAGATTACGTTCAGGTTAAAAAATTCCCGCTTTTCGATAAAGGACCCAATAGAGGTGGTATTGTGGTAGAGCAAAATACGGTTCGCGAACATCCTCTTGGGAAAATTGCAGAGCGAAGCGTTGGTTACGAACGTTTTGATGATCAAGGGTATGCAACAAGAGTTGGTCTTGAAGGGGCTTTTACAGACTATTTAAGTGGAATTAAGGGGAGTCGGTTAAAGCAAAAAATAGCTAAAGGACAATGGAAGCCCATCGGTATGGATAATATTGTAGAGCCAAAGGATGGTTATGACGTGTATTCTACCATCGATGTCAATATTCAGGATATCGCCCATCATGCACTCTTGGGCCAGTTAGAAAAATATAAGGCAGATCACGGTTGTGTCATTGTAATGGAAACAAAAACTGGTGAGATTAAAGCAATATCTAACCTTGGAAAAACAGAAGGTGGTAAGTATTACGAACGCTTGAATTATGCTATTGGTGAATCGCACGAACCAGGTTCTACCTTTAAATTAATGTCATTGGTAGTCGCTTTAGAAGATCAAGTCGTTGATACTAGTTCTATTATTGACACTGAAAAAGGAATTTTTAAAGTATATAACAAAAGGGTTAAAGATTCTAAAGAAGGGGGCTACGGAGAATTAACGGTGTCAAAAGCCTTTGAGGTTTCTTCGAATACAGCTATTGCAAAAATAATTCACAATAACTATAAAGATCAACCTGAAAAGTTTGTGAACCGCTTAATGAATATGGGGCTGAGCAGAGAATTGGGACTTCCTATAAAGGGGGAGGGCACGCCTGTAATTCGCTATCCAGGCGACAAAGGTTGGTCCGGAATTTCACTGGCATGGATGTCTCATGGATATGAAGTATCCCTAACCCCATTGCAAACACTAACATTTTATAATGCCATAGCCAATAACGGTGAAATGGTAAAGCCTAGACTTTTAAAAGAAGTAAAAGAATGGGATAAAACTATTTATAAGTTCGAAAAAGAGGTCATCAACCCCTCGATATGCTCTGCAGAAACCATTGGTAAAGTGCAAGCACTTTTAAAAGATGTCGTAGAAAAAAAGCATGGAACAGGACATGGTTTATATTCTCCTCATTTTTCTATGGCGGGAAAAACCGGTACTACCCAAAAAGATTATATCTCGAAAGACCCGAACAAACTGAAGTACATCTCTACGTTCGCGGGCTATTTCCCTGCAGATAACCCTAGATACTCATGTATTGTGGTGATTCACGAGCCTGATAAAAGTGTTGGGTATTATGGAGCAGACGTATCAGGACCGGTATTTAAATCTATCGCTCAGAAAATATATGCCACGTCTCCTTTGGTTGATGAAGTAGAAAGTTTAGAAGTAAAGAGTGGCGTATTAGATAAAAAATACCAACAATATTACACCGAAGCGAATAAAAAACACAGTAGAGTACCCAATGTAGAGGGGATGAGTGGCATGGATGCCATTGCTATTTTAGAAAACTTAGGGATAAAGGTAAAAGTAACAGGCAACGGTAAAGTAAAGAAACAATCTGTAAAGGATGCTAATATCAGTGAAGTAGAACTAATTGTATTAGAATTATCATGAAATCTTTAAAAGACATATTGTACGGAGTGAGTTTAACCGCGGTGAGTGGTTCTACATCTGTGATGGTCAATAAAATTTGTTTCGACTCTCGTTTGGTAGAGCTCGACGATGTTTTTGTGGCTATTCGAGGTACGGTTACCGATGGTCATGAATATATAGAAAAGTCCATCAAATTGGGGGCAAAAGCAATTATTTGCGAAAGCTTGCCTAAGGTTTTGGTGAATGAAGTCTCTTATATCGAAGTAGATAATGGTAACAAGGCATTAGCTATAATGGCATCCAACTATTATGATAATCCTTCCAAAAATTTAAAATTAGTAGGTATCACTGGTACAAATGGTAAAACTACAGTGAGTAGTTTGTTGTATCAATTGTTTAAAAAAGCAGGTTTTAAAGTTGGATTAATTTCAACGATTAAAATAGTGGTCGATGATACAGCATATAAAACAAGTCATACAACACCAGATGCTTTAACCATCAACAAGCATTTAAGTTTAATGAATTCGGCAGGGGTTGAGTTTTGTTTTATGGAAGTGAGTTCTCACGGCATACATCAAAAAAGAACCGAAGGCCTAGTTTTTGAAGGTGCTATTTTCACGAATCTCTCGCACGATCATTTAGACTACCACCCTACGTTCGCAGAATACAGAGATACTAAAAAATTATTGTTCGATAATTTAAGTAAAAAGGCGTTTGTGTTAACCAACATTGACGATAAAAATGGCTTGGTGATGTTGCAAAACACGAAAGCCAGAAAATATACCTATGCCTTAAAGTCGTACGCAGATTATAGAGCACAAATCTTAGAAAACCAGTTTAATGGTCAGTTGTTAAAAATTAACGGCGAAGAATTGTGGTCGAAGCTTATAGGAGATTTCAATGCATACAATATGTTGGCGATTTATGCTACTGCAGATTTATTAGGGCTAGAAAAGCTAGAGATTTTGCGATTCATGAGTGAGCTTGATAATGTCGCTGGTAGATTTCAGTACGTTATTTCCAAAGAAAAAATTACCGCTATTGTTGATTATGCCCATACGCCGGATGCGCTTAAAAATGTACTTGATACAATTAATACATTGAGGACTGGAAATGAAAACGTCATCACCGTTGTGGGGTGTGGTGGCGATAGAGATAAGTCTAAGCGCCCGGTTATGGGTCATATCGCTTCTGATATGAGTACTACCGTAATTTTTACCTCTGATAATCCTAGGACAGAACAACCAGAGGCAATACTTCAAGAGATTGAAGCAGGCGTAGAGCCTCAAAATGTTCGTAAAGTGCTCGTGATAGAAAATAGGGCTCAAGCGATAAAAACAGCCTGCCAGTTAGCCAATACAAACGATATCATTTTAATAGCAGGTAAAGGTCATGAAACCTACCAAGAAACTAATGGCGTTCGGGTAGATTTTGATGATTTTCAAACCGTAAAAGACATGTTAAAAAGTCTAGACAAATAGCAACCACCAACTAAAAAATAAGATGTTATATTATTTATTTGAATTTTTAGAAAAAAACTACCAAGTACCAGGTGCCGGACTGTTTCAGTTCATCACCTTCAGGGCTGCTCTGGCTGTTTTGTTGTCTTTGTTAATTGCAACGGTATACGGTAAAAAAATTATTCTTTACCTACAAAAAAAACAAATAGGAGAAACTGTTCGAGACCTAGGTTTAGAAGGGCAAAAACAAAAGGCAGGTACACCTACCATGGGTGGTATCATCATCATCATTGCGACGCTTATTCCTGTATTGCTTTTCGCTCAACTAGATAATATTTATGTGATGCTTTTAATTGTCACGACCCTCTGGATGGGAATTATTGGTTTCATTGACGATTATATCAAAATATTCAAGAAAGATAAAGGTGGCTTAAAAGGCAAGTTTAAAGTTTTAGGTCAAGTGGTCTTGGGTTTAATTGTAGGTGCAACGCTTTATTTTCATCCAGAAGTTACCATGAAAGAGCACAGTACACTAAACTCATCACTCGTTTATAATGCTGAAAGGCAGATTAGTGAGGAGATTAAGTCTACAAAAACGACCATTCCTTTAGTTAAAAATAATGAATTAGACTATACCAGCTTTATTTCTTGGATGGGCGATGGAGCAGAAAAATATGCATGGTTAATTTTTATTCCCATCATTATTATTATTGTTACCGCAGTATCAAATGGCGCAAATTTAACGGATGGGATTGACGGTCTGGCAGCGGGAACGTCAGCAATCATTGTCTTAACATTAGGCATTTTTACTTGGATTTCCGGAAATATTATATTCTCTAATTACTTAGACATCATGTTTATTCCACGAGCGGGTGAATTAGTAGTTTTTGTAGCTGCATTTCTTGGGGCATTAGTTGGCTTTTTATGGTACAATGCTTTTCCAGCTCAAATTTTTATGGGCGATACGGGTAGTTTAACTATTGGAGGTGTCATTGCCGTCATAGCCATTATTATTAGAAAAGAATTATTGATCCCTGTATTGTGTGGAATCTTTTTTGCAGAATCAATATCAGTAATGCTGCAAGTGGGGTATTTCAAATACACCAAAAAGAGATTTGGAGAAGGAAGGCGTATTTTTTTAATGGCTCCGCTACATCACCATTATCAGAAAAAGGGATATCACGAAAGTAAAATTGTGACCCGCTTTTGGATTGTGGGTATTTTATTGGCAATTGTGACCATAGTAACCTTAAAAGTGCGGTAGGTCATGAAAAGCTTAGTGATTTTAGGAGGAGGAGAAAGTGGGGTAGGTACTGCAATTTTAGGAAAGCAAAAGGGGTATACAGTCTTTGTTTCAGATAAAGGCAAAATAAAAGAGAAGTACAAAAAAGTTCTTGAACATTTTGGAATTGATTGGGAAGAAGAGCAACATACTGAATCCAGAATCTTGACTGCAGATCTAGTGATGAAAAGTCCAGGAATACCTGATAAAGTGGCTATAGTGCAACAACTTAAAAGCAAAGGAATTCCTGTGATTTCAGAGATTGAATTTGCCTCAAACTATACCGACGCGAAAATTATCGGAATTACCGGTAGTAACGGAAAAACCACGACGACTATGTTGGTTAACCACATTTTAAAAAATGAAGGTTTAAACGTCGGAATGGCAGGGAATATTGGGGATAGTTATGCAAAAATGGTCGCGGAAAACAATTTTGACTATTACGTACTAGAGATCAGTAGTTTTCAGTTAGATGGTATTGTAAATTTTAGACCACACATCGCCATTTTAACGAACATATCACCAGACCATTTAGACCGGTATGAGTATGTGTATGAAAATTATATCGCTTCAAAATTTAGAATTGCCGAAAACCAAACCGAAGATGATTATCTGATTTATGATGCAGACGACATAGATCTAACGGCCTGGCTTTCAAAACACCCTATTAAATCCAAATTACTACCGTTCTCTATTCAAAAAGAAGTGGTAGAAGGCGCATTTAGTTTAAACGAGAATATACAGATTATCACAAATAACGAAACACTTATAATGAAAACAGACACTTTAGCTCTAGAAGGCAAACACAATCTTAAAAATAGCATGGCAGCCTCAACAGCAGCAAAACTTATTGGTATCCGAAAAGAAACCATTCGTCAGAGTGTTGCAAATTTTCAGGGTGCAGAACATCGTTTAGAAAGCGTGCTTAAAATACATCATGTGGCCTATATCAATGACTCAAAGGCTACCAATGTTAACGCAACCTATTACGCCTTGGAAAGCATGAAATCTCCGACGGTTTGGATCGTGGGTGGGGTTGACAAAGGCAATGATTACAAGTCATTGATGCCATTGGTAAGAGAAAAAGTAAAAGCCATTATTTGCTTGGGAAAGGATAATACTAAAATCAAAGAAGCTTTTGGTAACGTGGTAGATTTAGTTGTCGAAACTTTTGCGATGGACGAAGCAGTTAAAGTAGCGTATAAAATTGCTGAACGGGGAGATACGGTTTTATTATCTCCAGCATGCGCAAGTTTTGATTTGTTTACAAATTATGAAGATCGCGGCCAACAATTTAAAGAAGCCGTAAAAAACTTATAAGAAAAGATGGAGTTTTTCAACAAAATAAAAGGAGATAAAGCTATTTGGGCCATTGTGGCGCTCTTAGCTTTATTTTCATTTTTACCAGTCTACAGCGCGAGCAGTAACCTTGTATATGTTGTTGGGAACGGTACAGGTACAACGATTAGCTTTTTGTTTAAACATGCTTTTCTACTGGCCTTAGGCTTTGCCATCATTTATGGCGTACATAAAATTCCGACGCATTTTTTTAAAGGATTGTCTTTAATAGCAATGCCCATTGTTTTATTACTATTAGTGTACACCTTGGCACAAGGAACAACCATTGGTGGCGCCAATGCAAGTAGGTGGATTCGGCTGCCTTTAATAGGTTTTACGTTCCAAACGTCAACCTTAGCAGCTGTAGTGTTAATGGCCTATGTAGCGCGGTATTTAACGAAAATAAAGGATAAAACAATACGCTTTCAAGAGAGTATTTTACCCTTGTGGCTCCCAGTTTTTTTAGTCATAATTTTAATACTTCCTGCCAATTTTTCAACGGCAGCTATTATCTTTTTTATGGTGATGGTACTTTGTTTTTTAGGCGGGTATCCTATGAAGTATTTATTGGGGATTGTAGGTAGTGGGGCTTTGTTTTTGGTCTTATTTATTTTAATAGCAAAGGCCGCTCCAGATTTATTTCCAAATCGAGTTACTACTTGGGAAAACAGAATAGACAATTTTTTAAACGGTGAAGATGGTGAAGCAGATTATCAAATTGAAAAGGCAAAAATAGCGATAGCTACTGGTGGTATTATAGGCAAGGGAGCAGGAAAAAGTGTTCAGAAAAATTTTCTACCACAAAGTTCTTCCGATTTTATTTTTGCCATTATCATCGAAGAATATGGTTTAGTAGGCGGACTCCTATTGGTCTTTTTTTACCTTTTATTACTCTTTAGAATTGTCGTCGTTGCCAACGGAAATGCTACAGTTTTTGGTAAGTTATTAGTGGTAGGCGTAGGTTTGCCCATTGTTTTTCAAGCCTTTATTAATATGGCAGTGGCCGTAGAGTTATTTCCTGTCACGGGCCAAACCTTGCCTTTAATCAGTAGCGGTGGTACCTCTACGTGGATGACCTGTTTAGCAATTGGTATTATTTTAAGTGCGAGTAATAAAGAGGCAAGTACGGAACCGAGTTCCGTGGATGATCATGAAAATAACCCTTTAGAAGTTTTAAGTGGACAATTATAGATTCATACTTTCTGGTGGCGGTACGGGCGGGCATATTTACCCGGCAATTGCTATTGCAAATGAATTAAAATTGAGGTACCCTGATGCTGAATTTTTGTTTGTTGGCGCAAAGGATCGAATGGAAATGGAAAAAGTACCTCATGCAGGGTATAAGATTGAAGGCTTGTGGATAACCGGGATTCAAAGAAAACTAACACTTAAAAACCTCTTATTTCCCATTAAATTAATAAGTAGTTTGATAAAGGCAAATGCCATAGTAAAAAAGTTTAAACCAGATGTTGTAATTGGAACAGGTGGGTTTGCGAGTGGCCCTCTTTTAAAAAGGGCTTCAGCTTTGGGAATTCCTTGCGTATTGCAAGAGCAAAATTCGTATGCTGGAGTCACCAATAAATTATTAGCAAAAAAGGCAAAAAAGATATGTGTGGCCTATGATGGAATGGAGCAATTTTTTCCAAAAGAAAAAATTGTAAAAACAGGAAATCCTGTACGTGGTGATCTCGTGGAAATGAAAGCGGATCGAACAGAAGCATTATCATTTTTTGGATTAACCGCAGCCAAGCCAATACTAGTCGTTTTAGGAGGCAGTTTAGGTGCAAGACGTATCAATCAATTGATCGAAAAAGAACTTGCTTATTTTGAAAATTTAGGAATACAGGTTATTTGGCAATGTGGAAAATTATACTATCAAGAGTATAAAAAGTACGAGTCAACAACGGTAAAAGTTTACGATTTTTTAAACCGAATGGATTTTACGTATGCCGCAGCGGATATGGTTATTTCAAGAGCTGGGGCTGGTTCTGTTTCGGAATTATGCATTGTGGGTAAACCGGTTATTTATATTCCGTCTCCCAATGTGGCAGAAGATCATCAAACTAAAAATGCAAAAGCATTGGTTGACAAACAGGCGGCCGTTTTAATAAAAGAAAGTGATTTAGACACTGAATTTGAGATGCTATTTACAGCTTTATTTACCGATAAGAACAAGCAGAAAACAATAGCTGATAATTGTAAAAAATTAGCCATGCCCAAGGCAACTGAAGCAATTGTTGATGAGATAGAGAATTTGTTGTCTATATAGTCGATGCATTTCCGTTGCTGGTGGATTGTAAATTAATTTGTAAAGAGTAAAGAAAAGAGCGTAAAGAGAAGAGAGTAGAGAAAAGAGAGAAGAGAGAAGAGAGTAGAGAAAAGAGAGTAGAGAGTAAAGAGTAAAGAAAAGAGAACAAAGAACAAAAAACAAAAGCATACAGCTTAGAGCCTATAGCCTAAAGCCAATAAATAAAATGAATATGAACCAAATACAGAGCGTATATTTTTTAGGAATAGGAGGCATTGGAATGTCGGCCTTAGCTAGGTATTTCATGTTTTTAGGTAAAAATGTAGGTGGATATGATAAAACCGCATCCCCTTTAACTTTGGAATTAGAAACGACAGGAATGGAGATTCATTATACCGATGCGCTGTCTGAAATTGACGCTAAATTCTTAGATAAAGCTTCTTGTTTAGTGGTGTATACACCAGCAGTACCCAATGATCATACGGAGCTCAACTATTTTAAGAATAATGGTTTTCAAATAAAAAAAAGGGCTGCTGTTTTAGGATTGGTAACTAAAGAAACTTTTTGTTTTGCCGTAGCAGGAACGCACGGTAAAACAACAACATCAAGTATTTTAGCGCATTTGCTAAAAGAGGCACACTTGCCTATGACGGCTTTTTTAGGTGGAATTTCAGATGATTTTAAAAGTAATTTTTATTACCAAGGTTCTGAATATTCTGTTGTAGAAGCCGATGAATTTGATCGTTCATTTTTACAGCTTTTACCAGATATAGCTTGTGTCACTTCAATGGACGCAGATCATTTAGACATTTACGGTACGGGCGAAGCGCTTCATGAATCTTTTAGAGAATTTGTATCTAAAATAAAGGAAAATGGAAAATTATTAGTTTGTAATGGTTTGCCATTAGAGGGGATCACCTATGGTATAGAAGATGATTCGGATTACTGCGCAAAAAATGTGAGCATACAAAACGGAGTTTATGTTTTTGATGTACAAACACCAACAGTGCTTTATAAGGGGCTCAAATTTGGAAAACCAGGCAGGCATAACTTATTAAATGCTTTGGTAGCACTGGCCATGGCATTAGAGGCGAATGTGAAGCCTGAAAGTTTATTCCCTGCCTTAGAAAGTTTTCAAGGGGTACAACGTAGATTTTCATACCGAATTAAAAATGATGATTTTGTCTTTATTGATGATTATGCGCATCATCCAACAGAAATAAATGCGGTATTCCATGCCGTATCAGAAATGCATCCTAATAAAAAAGTATTGGTCGTGTTTCAGCCTCATTTGTTTTCAAGAACAAAAGATTTTGCGGATGATTTTGCCACCAGCTTATCACAATTTGAAACAGTTTTTTTATTAGATATATATCCTGCAAGAGAAAAACCAATGCAAGGCATTACGTCGGAGTGGTTATTAGAAAAAATAGAAAATCCAAATAAAAAAGTTATTCAAAAAGAAAATTTAGTCGCAGAAATTAAAAAAAATGCACCAGAAGTATTGGTGGTTATGGGTGCTGGCGATATTGGATTAGAAGTTTTGAAAATTGAAAAAGCGTATAACGTATGAAAATAAACTGGAACATAGCCAAAGTTGTCTTGTTAATGTCTTGTATTATAGGTGTTTATGCATTTTCTAATATCAGAAGTGCTGATAAAGTGATTACAGATCTAGATGTTCAGTTTGCCGATGGTGACAATTTATACTTAACAACGGGCATGGTTAATAAATTGTTAATACAAAATTTCCAAGGGTTTGCAAATGTGCCTAAAGAAAAATTAGTTTTGAATACTATTGAAAAAGCCATTCAGGCTAATAAAATGGTTAAAAATGTGCAAGTTTATATGACTATAAACGGAACCTTGACGACAAAAATCGCTCAAAGGAAACCTATAGGTCGTGTAGAAGGCAATACAATATTTTATCTTGATGATGAAGGAAAGCAGATGCCACTTTCCCCAAATCATTCCGCAAGGGTTCCGATTATCACAGGGAACATTACCGGTAAAAGTTTAGAAGATGTGTTTGCAATTTTAAACCATATCAATGGTGATGACTTTTTGCATAAAAATGTTATTGGTATTCGGGCTTTAAATAATAACAAGTATCAGTTAAAAATTAGAACGGATAATTTTGTTGTGAACTTGGGAAAAGCGGAAGCATTAGATCAAAAATTTAAAAAGTTTAAGGCTTTTTACGTAAAAGGAACAAAAGATAAAATGTTAGGCACCTATAGTCTAGTAAGTTTAGAATATAATAATCAGGTTGTGTGCACTAAAATTTAAGATATGGAACAAGGTAAATATTCAGTTGGTTTAGATATCGGGACAACAAAAATTGTGGCTATTATCGGCAAGGAAAATGAGTACGGTAAAATAGAGATTTTAGGTATCGGTAGGTCTAAGAGTTTAGGGGTACACAGGGGCGTAGTTAATAATATCACACAAACCATACAATCTATACAACAAGCGGTCGAAGAAGCAGAAACAGATTCTGGTTTAAAAATAAGCTCTGTTGTAGTTGGTATTGCAGGACAGCACATCAGAAGTCTTCAACACAGCGATTATATTACCCGACCAGATTCTGAAGAAGTGATTAATGAAGATGATGTTGATAAACTTTGCAACCAAGTTTACAAATTAATCATGCTTCCTGGTGAAGAAATAATTCATGTATTGCCTCAAGAATATAAAGTAGACGGGCAAGCAGAAATTAAAGAACCGATGGGCATGTATGGAGGCCGATTAGAGGCTAATTTCCATGTAGTTGTAGGTCAAGTATCTTCGATAAAGAATGTAGGTCGTTGTATTAAAAGTGCAGGATTAGAATTAGGGAGCATCACCCTTGAGCCCTTAGCATCTGCTAATGCTGTTTTAAGTCAAGAAGAAAAAGAAGCGGGAGTTGCCTTGATTGATATTGGAGGAGGAACAACAGATTTGGCTATTTTCAAAGACGGAATCATTAGGCATACAGCGGTAATTCCCTTTGGAGGTAATGTCATTACCGAAGATATTAGAGAGGGTTGTTCGATCATAGAGAAACAGGCAGAGTTGCTAAAAATTAAATTTGGATCTGCTTGGCCAGGTGAAAATAAAGACAATGAAATTGTTTCTATTCCAGGTTTACGAGGAAGAGAACCTAAGGAAATTACCCTTAAAAATCTGTCTAAAATAATTCACGCCAGAGTTGTAGAGATTGTAGAGCAGGTATATGTTGAGATTAAAAATTACGGTCATGACGATCAAAAAAAGAAACTTATTGCCGGTATTGTTTTAACAGGTGGAGGTAGCCAATTAAAGCACTTAAAGCAATTGGTAGAATACATCACGGGAATGGATACACGTATCGGGTATCCAAATGAGCATTTAGCGGGAGATTCAGACGAGGAAATCGCAAGTCCGTTGTACGCAACAGCTGTTGGGTTGCTTATGAATGCCTTAAAAAATAAAACTAAAAAAGAGGCCGTGGAACTTGAGAGCCAAGAGGCAATTTCTGGCACAGAACAAGCGGTAAGTGAAAATAGTAAAAATGGGAATAGCGTTGAAACTTCTGCACCAAAAACGGCACAGAAAGAGCGTAAATCAATATTTGACAAGTGGTCTGATAAATTGAAAGATTTTCTAGACAACGCAGAATAATATCAAAAAGAGAACACAGTATAACCAGTAATACAAATAGGATGAGCAACAATAACGAATTTGGAAGTATAGCCTTTGATTTACCAAAAAATCAAAGTAATGTAATAAAAGTAATCGGTGTTGGTGGTGGAGGTAGTAATGCCATCAATCACATGTACACGGCAGGGATTAATGGCGTTGATTTTATTATTTGTAATACGGATTCGCAAGCACTTGATAACAGTAGCGTTCCAAACAAAATTCAACTCGGAGTTTCATTAACCGAGGGTCTTGGAGCTGGAGCAAATCCTGAAGTGGGAGAGCAATCTGCCATAGAAAGCATGGAGGAAATAAAAAACATGTTGGGTACAAATACCAAAATGGTTTTTATAACCGCCGGAATGGGCGGTGGTACTGGAACTGGAGCGGCACCAATGATTGCTAAACAAGCTAAGGAACTGGATATCCTTACGGTTGGTATTGTCACCATTCCTTTTATCTTTGAAGGTCAAATGAGAACCAAGCAGGCTCAAGCTGGTATCGAAAAATTACGTAAAAATGTAGATTCTTTAATTATTATTAACAACAATAAGCTTCGAGAAGTTTATGGAAATTTAGGTTTTAAAGCAGGTTTTTCTAAGGCAGATGAAGTGTTGGCAACCGCGGCTAGAGGAATCGCAGAAGTAATTACCCACCATTATACACAAAACATCGATTTACGTGATGCTAAAACGGTACTCTCGAATAGCGGTACGGCTATTATGGGTTCTGCAACAGCATCAGGTAATTCAAGAGCTAACGAAGCTATTACACAGGCATTAGATTCTCCTTTATTGAATGATAACAAAATTGCAGGCGCAAAAAATGTCTTGTTATTAATTGTTTCTGGCAGTAAAGAAATTACTATTGATGAAATTGGAGAAATAAACGATCATATTCAAGGTGAAGCAGGTCATGGGGCCAACATTATTATGGGTGTTGGTGAAGATGAAACACTTGGAGAGGCTATCGCCGTTACCGTCATCGCTACGGGATTTAACATAGACCAACAGGATACGATTGTAAATACAGAGTCAAAAAAAATCATTCACACCTTAGGGGATGAACAAAAAGCAGAGCAACATTTACTAGGAGCTGAAAATGTAGTATTTAAATTGGAGGAAGAGGAAAAAACACCAAGTGCCGCTGCTCAGAAGGAGATTGAAGAAGAGCCTAAGATAGTGAAGCACGTTTTGGAGGTGGAGAAACCGGAAATGGATTTAATTCCAAGCTCTAGTTTTATCAAAAACTTTAATGTTTTCTACGAAGAAGTTAGAGCAGAAAATGTAGACGAAGATTTTATTATTGTGAATTCAAAATCAAAAATAAATAATATTAAGGTTATTGAGCCGATAACAGTAACTTCTGCAAAAGTTGAAGACGACCAATTTCTTTTTAGTTTTGATATGGCTGAAAATTCAGCCACTAAAAATGAAAAACCTAAAGAGAAAGAGAATGTATTTTTATTTTCATTAGATGATGAAGTTAAAGATATTGAAGTTAAAGAACACATTGAAGTTATTCCTGTATTAGAATACAATAAAGAAGGTGAAAAAAGATATAGTCTTGATGACTATATGGAACTTGAAAACAAATTGACAGGTGCCACGTCGAAAGCAGAGAATTTTGAACCAAAGTTGATTGAGGATGATATTGTTTTTGAACGAAAAACTGTTGAAAGACCCATTTCGAAAAATCCTCAAGATGCAGAAATAGATCCAATGGATATGCCCTTAGAGGAATTATTGAGAAGCAGATCTGAAGAACGAAAAAGAAAGCTGAAAGATTTTAATTATAAATTTCAAACGAATAGTGCACAACGCCTGGATGAAATAGAAAAACATCCAGCGTATAAAAGGCAAGGTGTTAGTTTAAATGAAGTGAATAGAGAGAATAGAATTTCTAGAACTTCATTAAGTGAAGACAGTAACGACGAAATACAAATACGTTCTAACAATTCATTTTTACACGACAACGTAGACTAAAAACTAACTTTAAACAGTTTTAAAACCCGAAAACAACTTATGTTTTCGGGTTTTTAATTTTTTTAATCTAGGTCAATACTCTTCTTTAAATCCTTGATAAAATAAGAGGTAAATAGTTTACTGAAATAGATATGATGAGAATCTTCTAGCAGCAGTTCAAAGTCTTTAGAATATTTATTTCCATGCAATGAATAATCTAAAACCAAACAATTGGTACAATTTTTAGAAATTATCCCATACACTTCTGCTCTATTTTTCTGCGACTTTGAAAAAAGTTCATCTTCTGGAGATGTGTACACTATCATCTTTATACCGTTGGCTTCTGCTAATTCAATGATTTTTTTATACGATGCTATTTCAAAAGTATCTATTTGTGATTTTCCATCAGGAAATGTTTTTAAGAAACCATCGTCATTGGGTAGAAACTCATACGATTTCTTGTTTTTGTTTTGTTCAGAATTTTTAATACTTCTACTGCTTAAAAAATCAAAGTAGTCAACGTTTTCTCTAGTAACACTGCGAACAATAGTTATTAAGCCCATGGGGATGTAGCTGATTCGGGTAGATAAGAACTCTTCACGAAACGTGTAGAGATCGTTAAATGCAAAATACGAGGCATAATCTTTATAGCTCAAACGATTCTTGTCAAAAGAAAACCATGACATATCTAAAATAATGTATTGTGGTTTTTTATTAGATTGTGCTAAGTAATATTTGAGCAAGTGATAACTATAGGTCATGTTCGACTGCGTAAATGCCAAATTATAAGATTTTAAATTTAATTCTTTCGTCATTAAATGTGCATCTATGGAAGCTGCCGCTCTAGACGATCCCAAAACAAGAATTTCTCCGTCTTTTTTTTGAAAAAACTCGTTGTATTCATTAGCATAGTTACCTTTATCTTTATGAAAATCAGTCACTACGTACTTAAAAGTCATAAAAACGAAAAAGAAAACAGAAAGGTATCCTATGGCTAGAACACCTAAAAAGTAGCTAATTTTTCTAAGAAATTTTTTCATGATCTTATAGTTTAATCTCGACGCGTTATTTTTAAAGTAAGACTAGATTTTTTCATTCGGGAACCAATTTGCACTAAAAACATAAGCCTTATCAGAATTGAAAATAAATAAATTCTGTTTCGGTATTAAAAAATTTACTGTAGACGACTATAATCAATACCACATACATTAAATACCTGAAAAAGAGATTTTTAGGTAGAATAAAACTTCTTTCATTTTTTCTCAAGAACCACTCACTTAAAAGTAATAGCAATAGGTAAATAATACCATTTAAATTTACCTTTGCATCACTATATTTTGTAAACATCCCTAACACATATTCGTAGGCTATAGCAATGGTATCACTTCTAAAAAAGACCCATGCCAGAGTTACAAATATAAAGGTGCTTGTTATTTGAAAGATTTCTTTTATGGAAGGGAACAATGAATTTTCGGCGACAACCGAACTTAAGTATTTTCTATTAGAATTGAAAATGAAGGAAGGAATATAGAGTAAGGCGTGAATGGTACCCCAAACTATAAACGTCCAATTGGCGCCATGCCAAAAGCCACTCACAATAAAAATAATAAAAATGTTTCTTAAAGATGTCCATTTACCAAATTTGGATCCCCCTAGAGGAATGTAAAGGTAATCTCTGAACCAGGTAGATAAAGAAATATGCCATCTTCTCCAAAATTCTGCAATATTTCTTGAAAAATAGGGAAACTTAAAGTTCGACATTAATTCAAAGCCAAATAATTTAGAAGTGCCAATAGCAATGTCTGAATACCCACTAAAATCACAATAGATTTGAAAGGCAAAATAAATAGCACCCATCCATAAGGATGCACTCCCAAGGTGCTGATAATTCCCAAAAATTTCATTGACCATTGGGGCTAAAGAATCCGCAATAACAACTTTTTTAAAGAGTCCCCAAAGTATCAATCGCAAGCCTTGAACTCCTTGCTCGTAGCTAAACTTTCTAGGGTTTATTATTTGAGGCAATAAATTGGTCGCTCTTTCGATAGGGCCAGCAACTAATTGTGGAAAAAACGACACAAAGGAGGCGAAGGCAATGAGGTCTTTGGTCGGTTCTAAATTTTTCTTGTAGACGTCAATCGTATACGACATGGTTTGAAAGGTATAGAATGATATGCCAATAGGTAAAATAATGTGTACCGTCCAACTATTTTCAATAAAATAGCCTACAGCATGTAAAGCTTCAATCCACGAATCAATAAAGAAATTATAATATTTAAAAAAGCCTAAGACACCAAGGTTAAATAGAATGCTTATCCAAAGTAATGCTTTTCTTTTTTGAAGCTTGTTTGTCTTGCTCATTTGTAATCCGATAAGGTAGTCCACAAGGGTAGAGATAGCAATTAGCACTAAAAATCGGTAGTCCCACCAGCCATAAAACACATAAGAACTAACGAGGATAAGGAAGTTTTGCTGTTTTAATTTTTTATCAAATACAAACCAATACAGTAAAAAGACCGTAGGAAGAAATACTAGAAAAGCTATAGAATTAAATAACAATAGACTTGATTTAATGCGCAAACATAGCTAATATAAATAACTTTTTAAACCTATTAGAAGGGGATATAAACACGAAAACGCGCGCATTGAAGATGATTACAGCAGCTGTTATAAGGTTTGGATTTTTCCTTTTTCAAAAAAAGTAATTAAATAAACTGTTTTAAAAGAAGATTATAATGCAAAATGTACAAATTAGGATCAATAATTACGGGAACAATAGTCTAATTATACCACTAGGAAATAGAGACTTTTAAAGTTGTAAATAAGCTTCATTTTCAGGTTTATTTTTTATATTTGCACTTCTGAAAAAACGAAATTATGAGTTTGCAAGATAAGGTAATGAACGATATGAAAACAGCGATGAAAGCTAAAGATAAAGTGGCCTTAGAATCGTTAAGAGCCATCAAGTCGGCCTTGTTATTAATGCAAACTGAAACAGGATCCGGAGAGGCAATTTCGTCAGAGGCAGAAATTCAATTGGTTCAAAAACTAGTAAAGCAGCGTAAAGACAGTGCGGCGATATTCACGGCACAAAATAGGCAAGATTTGGCAGCTCCAGAATTAGCCCAAATTGCTATAATCGAAAAGTTTTTACCGGAACAATTATCAGAAGAAGAAGTAGAGAAGGTAATTGTGAAAACTATCGGAGATATTGGTGCTCAAGGAATGAAAGATATGGGGAAGGTAATGGGGATAGTTTCCGCTGAGTTGGCTGGAAAGGCAGATGGTAAAACTATTTCAAGCTTAGTAAAAAAGAATTTAGTGTAATACAAAAAGTTTCCCTGCTAGCGCTCGGAATACGGCCTCGTAGTTCAACTGGATAGAATATCAGATTTCGGCTCTGATGGTTGGGGGTTCGAATCCCTTCGAGGTCACGAATAAATAATGCAATACGGAAAAACGCACAAGTGTACTTGTGTGTTTTTTTTGTTTGAGTTATTTTCAAAGCGGAGCTTTGAGGGACCAACATAGTTCATCCCTTCGAGGTCACGAATAAATAATGCAGTACGGAAAAACGCACAAGTGTACTTGTGCGTTTTTTTTGTTTGAACTATTTTCAAAGTGCAGTTTTGAGGTTCATGAATTCGTGCTATATTCACCTAGGATTATATCTTTAGATAAAATTTAGAATCATACCTTAATTTTACTTCAAAATTTTTAGAGATGAAATATCTAATCGCAGAAGATGAAATTGATTTACAAGAATCTATTGTCACTTATTTACAACGTGATGGTCATATCTGTGAAGTTGCCTCCAATTTTTACGAGGCTCTAGAAAAGATCAGCATATACGACTATGATATCATCATTTTAGATATCAATTTAATTTCTGGTAGTGGTTTAGATGTTTTAAGAATGTTAAAAAAAGAAAAGAAAAGAGCTGGAGTTATTATCATTTCTGCCAATAATTCTTTGACGGATAAATTGGAAGGTTTAGATCTGGGTGCGGATGATTATATTACAAAACCATTTCATTTAGCAGAACTTAATGCTCGGATTAATGCGGTACTTCGTCGTGGTAAATATGGTGGAGATGCTACAATTGAATTCAATGAAATAAACATTGATACCAAATCAAGAACGGTATACATTAATACGAAAGCTATTTCATTAACGCGCAAAGAATATGATTTACTAATTTTTTTTATTTCTAATAAGGGCCGCGTACTTTCAAAAGAGATAATAGTAGAACATCTTTGGGGAGACGATAGTGATTTACTTGATAATTTTGATTTTATTTATGTGCACATTAATAACCTAAGAAAAAAATTAACGGCTGAAGGGGCAAAATATATTAAAACGGCTTACGGAAGTGGGTATAAATTTATAGAAGATTAAATGCTTGTAGAAAAATCAAAAAAAATTAAACTAATCAGAAAAACATCAACCTCTTTTTTCTGGACAAGTTTTATTTTAATGTGTGTGAGTACTATTGCGCTTTATTTTTATCTAAGTAATTTATTGCGTAATGAAGTAGAAGAAGGTCTTTTTTCAACCGAAGATCGTATAGAGGTTTCCTTGGAATCAGAAGGTACAACATATGAATTACCGCCAGTTATCGAGGTTAAAATCGTTGCTAAGCTAGGTGTTGAAAGATTAAAAGATACGGTAATATACGATCCTTCTCAAAACGAAATGGAGGAATTTAGAGAGCTAACAACCTTTAAAAAAATTAATGGAAAAAATTATAGTATAACCGTTAGAGCCTTAATCGTAGAATCAAATAATATATTAATTGCAGTAGTTCTGTTTTATCTTTTTATTATTATTCTAGTTTTTGTTTTCTTTTTCTATTTTAATAAGGCTCGTAATCAGCGTTTATGGCAACCTTTTTTTACCAGTTTAGAACAAATGAAAAAATTTTCATTGACTTCGCCAGAACAATTGCAGTTAGCCAATAGTAATATTTTGGAGTTCGACGAACTTAATAAGCAAATTGAGACCTTAACAAATAAAGTAAAGACAGACTATATAAATCTGAAACAATTTACTGAAAATGTATCTCACGAAATTCAAACGCCTTTAGCTATTATTCAGGCTAAAATAGAGAATATAATCAATAGCGAAAATTTAAATGATATTCAGTTTAAAAACTTAACCTCTATTCAAAAAGATATTCAACGACTTACTCAAATGAATAAAAGGCTTACGCTTTTAACGAAAATTGAGAATAATCAGTTTATGAATATCGAAAGAATTTCATTATCCAAATTATTGGAAGAGAAAATTCAAAACTTCTTGGAGATTTCGATGAACGAAATTAAATATACTAAGATTGAGGAGATTTGGGTTAGGATGGATCCTTATTTGGCGGAGGTGTTATGTAATAATTTGCTTTCAAATGCAATTAAGCATGGTGATAAAGGTTATATTGATATTAGCCTAAGTCATAAAATGCTTTCTATTGCAAATTATGGCTTAAAGCCGCTTATGAATCCCGAAAATTTGTACACGCGTTTCTATAGAGAAAGTACAACTGAAAAATCTACTGGACTTGGTCTAGCTATTGTAAAACGTATTTGTGAACTCTACGGCTTTAGGATTACATATGAATTTATAGAAAATCGTCATATTTTTAAAATTTATTTTTGAATCTATTCTTCTTTTTTCTAAAAATTTTCTGCTTTAGACCATCTTTAGATTTTGATTTTAGTTTTGCAAAAAAAGAAATTTGAAATGAAAAAAAATACGCTTACCTTATTTTTATTCTTTAGTATTAGCTTTTTATCTGCACAAAAAACGGTTAACGTTAGCGGTCAGTTAGTAGATGCAGAAACGAAAGAAACCTTGCCTTTCGCCAACGTAGCAGTACATTCATTTGCTGATAATGTTTTGGTTGCGGGTACAATTACAGATATAGACGGACGATTTCAAATTCAAGAATTGCCTTTAGGGAAATATGAAATTTATTTTTCGTTTATGGGCTATTCAGGTGCCCAACAGACTTTACTGGCAGGCGGACTCAATACGGTATTTGATTTAGGAAAAATTGAATTACAACCTTCGGCCCAAGCCTTGCAAGAAGTCGAGGTAACTGCCACATTAGCCACCACAAATTCAGATTTAAACAAAAAATCATTCAGCATGGCAGATAACATTGCACAAGCTGGAGGCTCTGTTTTAGACGCAATGAAAACTATGCCCGGCGTTGCTTTCGACCAAGAGGGTAAAGTGGTGCTTCGTGGAAGTGATAAAGTGGTCGTTTTAATTGATGGAAAACAAAGTAGTCTTACAGGTTTCGGGAATCAAAAAGGCTTAGGAAACATCCCAGCTTCGAATATAGAGAGAATAGAAATTATTAATAACCCCTCTGCAAAATATGATGCCAATGGTTTTGCGGGTATTGTCAACATCATTTACAAAAAAGAAAAACAAACAGGGCTAAATGGTGATATAGGTTTGTCGTTTGGACTGGGTGCGATAGGAAGGCGCAAACCTGACACTCCAACCGATTTGGGCTCTTTTTCTGTGAATCCAAAACTGATTCCTAGTATCAACTTAAATTATAGAAAAGATAAAATTAACTATTTTCTACAATCCGAATTTATTGTTCAAGAAGCATTACCAAACAACGAATTTACAACACGTAAGTATGACGATGGTCGCAATATTATTTCGCAAGTTCCTGAAAATAGAAAGCAATTTAGAAGCATAATTAATGGTGGGGTTGATTATGATATCGACGAGAACAATAGCATAACTTTTTCAGGTCTTTATGATCGCGAAAAACATATCGATACCGCTCAAGTAGCTTTTATAGATTTAAATACAAATACTCGAAATAGGTTTTATAATTGGCAAGAAGAAGAGGTTACAAGATATATAAACGGAGCAGTAAATTATCGTCATAAATTTGAACAAGCAGGTCATACGTTTAGTGCTAACGCACAATATACTCAGGGCTTAGAAGATGAAACCTATTCTTTAAATGATAGCTCAGCTGTTCGAATTGGTCGTGATAAAACAAACATAAAGGCCGTAGAAAACACTACCAGTATTTCTACAGACTATGTGCGACCTTTAAAATCGGGGCGAGTGGAATTGGGAGCAAAGTTGCGTATTAGAAGATTACCTGTTGATTACACAATTACGCCAGGCAACCAATCTATCATTTATCCTGACTTAGGTGCCTATTCTGATTGGGGTGAGAATCTTTATGCTGGCTATGTTAATTATCTTTTAGAAAAAGAAAACTATGATGTAGAAGCGGGTCTTAGAGCTGAACAAACTAATGTGTTTTATGATTTAGATCCTGTAAATGCCTACTACCCTGATAACGATAAGTATGATTATTTTGAACTTTTTCCTAGTGTACGGTTTACCTATAAACTAAATGACAACAATAAAATATCTGCTTTTTATAATCGAAGAATAGACCGCCCAGGCGAACCTGAATTGAGGGTTTTTCCTAAATATGATGATCCAGAATTATTAAAAGTAGGTAATCCGTATTTAAGACCACAATTTACCGATGCTTTTGAAATTGCCCATAAGTACTCTTGGGGAGATGGTTCTTTGTTTTCTGCAGTGTATCATCGCATGATTAAAGATCAGTACATGCGCATATTTAGTATTGACACAAGTAACCCTGATTACGATATTGTTAACCGAATTTATCAAAATACGGGTAGTGCGACCAATACCGGTTTAGAACTTTTATTCAGTCAAGATATTACCAACACGTTTAAAGTATCGGCTAGTTTTAATGGGTTTGTCAATAGTATAGATGCCTATCAAGGTACCTTACTCTTTCCTTTCGAACGTCCGTTTTTTATCGAGGCTTCAGCTGATCCTGCTTGGGATACGAAATTAACCAGTGAATTTAAATTGCCTTGGGAGTTATCAGCACAAATCACAGGTGTATTTTTTTCAAATAGAAATATACCACAAGGCGAACAACTGAGTCGCTCCTCTTTAGATTTTGGATTCAAAAAAACGATTTGGGATAGTAAAGGAGAACTAAGCTTAGCGGCCACTGATATCCTAAATACTTTTGGTATTCGTCAACGAATCATCAGTGAAGGTTTTACTGCTGTCTATGAAAACTATTATGAAACCCAAGTGATTCGGTTAGGAATGAAATATAGGTTTTAGAAAAACAATGAATTAATATAAAAAAAACTTTAGATTTCCTTTAAACCACCTTTAGATTTCGGTGTTAGTTTTATAAACTAATTCAAGAGAATTTTAATGATGAAAATTAAAGTGTTCCATAAAGTGGCTGAAATAACCCTATTATTTTGGCTAATGAAGATAGTTGCCACCACCTTAGGCGAAACTTTAGGAGATTTTCTTGCACAAACTTTAGGTTTAGGGTATACAATAGGTATACTAATTACATTTTTATTTTTTTTAATTGTTCTCGGTATACAGTTGTATTCTAAAAAATATGTGCCCCTATATTTTTGGCTTGTCATAATTGCGACAACTACTTTAGGAACGGAGATTTCCGATTTTATGGATAGAAGTTTAGGACTAGGTTATACGTATGGCAGTTTGGTTTTATTGGTTGGTTTGGCAACTATCTTAGGGCTGTGGTATGCAAAGTTTAAGAATTTAGATGTCTATCCAGTTTTTGAAAAGAAAAAAGAGCTATTTTTTTGGACAGCAGTTTTATTCTCAAATAGTTTGGGTACTGCATTTGGCGATTATTTAAGTGATGAAATTGGTCTAAGTTATTTAGTGGGTGCATTGGTAACTGCAGCTATTATTGCCTTGGTAATTTTATTCCATTACTTCTCAAAAGTAAATCAAATAGTGTTGTTTTGGATTGTATTTGTGTTCACTCGACCATTTGGAGCAACTTTTGGAGATTTTCTAACCAAACCTATAAATAAAAACGGTTTAGACCTCGGTACCTTACCAGCATCAATTTTTTTATTGCTATTAATAGCGGTTCTAATTTATTATTCCCATCGACAGCTTCAAAAGAAAACTATATAAAATATCTTTAGATTTCCTTTAACCCATCTTTAGATTTAGGTATTAGTTTTATAGTATAAATTAAAAATAGAAATCATGACAAAAGTAAAATTTTTAGGAACATTGGTTTTTACCCTATTAATAGGAGCTGGTACATTCGCATTTAAAACCAGTGATGACACTCCAAAAAAAGTAAAAGATGCCTTTGCGAAAAAATTCCCTATGGTAAAAAAAGTTAGCTGGGAAAAGGAGAGTGAAACCGAATGGGAAGCAGAATTTAAAATGAATAAAGTCGACTATTCTGCGAACTTTTTAGAAGATGGTACTTGGCAAGAAACAGAACATGAAATTAAAAAAAATGCCATTCCATTAAATGTAAAAACAACTTTAGAGCGGGAATTTTTAGGCTATAAAATAGAAGAAGCTGAAATTTCAGAAACTAGCGCTGGTACTGTGTATGAATTTGAACTTGAAAAAGGAGAGCAAATGATGGAAGTTGCAATTGATACCAATGGTAAAACTCTTAAAAAAGAAATAAGGGAAGAAAATAAAGAAGATAAGGATTAGTTTTCATTTTAGTTCGTTTGAGGATTTAGTTACTAGTGGTCGGAGCAAAAGTTCCGACCACTTTTTTTTAGTTTTTAGGACTTTAACTTTCCTTTAGATTTCAAGCCTACATTTGAGTATCAATTCATAAAAAATGTGGTTTAAATTATTTCCCAAACGCTTTGCAATCTTAAAAGCTTTCGTACTTGTTTTTCTCTCTATTTCTACGTTCGTAAGACTCAGCTTTTTGGTTTGGGATTTTACTGAAATCGATAAAGGTATTTTATCTCTTTTCAAAACTTTTGGCACAGGATTTCTTTTTGATCTGGCGACGGTCTCTTTTTTCGCTGTGCCCTATGTACTTTATCTTTTAGTTTTTCCATTAAAATGGCATGGTTCATTACTAGACAGAATAATTACCCCTATTGGATTTTTTTTAGGAATTTTAATCATCTACTTTTCTTTTTTTGGAGAATTTACCTTTTGGGAGGAGTTTCACCGCAGGTATAATTTTATTGCTGTTGATTATTTGATTTATACCTATGAAGTTGTAAAAAATATTAATGAATCCTATCCTTTACCTATTCTAATAGGATCCCTATTGGTATTGGTTGGGCTGACTATATTTTTAGTTTTTAAATTAAACATATTTAAACAAGCCTATGCGAAAGAAACTACTTTTAAGCAGAAGGTTATTGCCGCTACACCTTGGTTTTTAATGGCACTTATCTGTACTTTATTTTTGAATAATGATGCTGCAGAATGGTCCAAAAATCGGTACAACAATGAACTTTCTAAAGCCGGAATTTTTTCTTTTTTCGCTGCTTTTAGAAACAATGAATTGGCGTATACCGAATTCTATAAAACGATATCTGAAGAAAAGGCTTTTGCGCTTTTAAAGGCTACCTATGCAAGCTATGGCGATACCTTTATAAATCCTTTTGAAAATGAAATTAGGCGTAAAGTAAATTATTCAGGGAGTTTAAATAGTACACAAAAACCAAATGTAATTTTTATCTGTATCGAAAGTTTAAGTGCTAAATATTTAAACTCCCTAGGGAGTGATCTGCAGATTACCCCAACACTCGATTCGCTTGCCAATGAAAGTCTTTTCTTTACCAATTTATTTGCCACAGGCACTAGAACTGTTCGAGGTATGGAGGCTATTACACTTTCAATACCTCCAACACCGGGGCGAAGTATTGTAAAACGAAAAAATAATACAGGTTTATTTACTATTGGCGAGGTATTTAAGGAAAAAGGATATAAGCGAAACTTCTTCTATGGTGGTGATGGCTATTTTGATAATATGAATACGTATTTTGGGGGTAATGGTTTTAACATTGTCGATAGAGGTCGTGGTTTTCTTTTGGATAAAAGTATCACAACTACACGAACTAATATAGAAGATGATGAAGTCACTTTTGAAAATGCCTGGGGCGTCTGTGATGAAGATATTTATAACAAAGTTATAAAGGAAGCAGACAAAGCCTATAACACAGGAACGCCATTTTTCGATTTTGTGATGACCACATCAAATCATAAACCTTTTACCTATCCCGAAGGTAAAATAGATATCCCTTCTGGTAGTGGAAGAAATGGAGGTATTAAATATACCGATTATGCCATAGGTGCATTTCTTAAAACTGCTCGTTCTAAACCTTGGTTTAAAAACACAATTTTTGTCATCATGAGTGATCATTGCTCAAGTAGTGCCGGTAAGTGGGAGTTAGATGTGCAGAACTATCATATTCCTGCCTTTATTTACAATATACCAAATAGTGAACCACAGAAAATAAATAATTTGAGTTCACAGATTGATCTTTTTCCGACACTTTTTGCACAGCTTGGTTGGGAGTATGAAACTAATTTGTTTGGTCAAAACATCCTTCAAATGAAACCTGAAAATGAACGCGCTTTTATCGGTAATTACCGAAAACTAGGGTATTTAAAAGATAATAAAGTAATGATTTTAGGAGATGGAAAAACAGCCAATTTTTATACCTGGAATCCAATAGACAATAGTTTAAACGAGCAACCCATAGATATTGAATTTTTAAACACCACAATTTCAAATTATCAAGTAGCTGATTATTTGTATCGGAATGGCGGCCTTAAAGTAAATAAATAAAAGAATGATTCATATTCATTTTATCGTAAACCCAATCGCTGGTCGTCGCAAATCTTTATTGACAGCGGCATACCTTAAACCTTATTTTATTAGCAGTTTGCATGCGTTAACAGTTAAACATTCCGACTATAAAAAGCATGCTATTGAGCTTACTTTAGCATCAATTGCTGAAAAAGCAGATATTATTGTGGCCTGCGGCGGCGATGGTACTATCAATGAAGTAGCGTCTTGTTTAACAGGCACTACCATTCCTTTAGGAATTATACCCTTGGGATCAGGAAACGGTTTAGCATCAAATTTAAATATTCCTAAAAATTTAAGAAAAGCTTTAGCAGTTATAAGAAACCAACGAATGACGACCATTGACATTGGCAGTATCAACGAGCGTTATTTTTTTAGTAATATGGGAATCGGTTTTGATGCTAGTGTCATTAAGCATTACGAGGCTTCCAAAAAAAGAACCATCTTTGGCTACGTGAATGCTTGTTTAATATCGCTTAGAGACTTAAATAAAAATAATAAGCTATCCGTACAAATAGATGGCTCAGCGTTTTTAGAAAACCCGTTTATGATCTTAGTATCTAATTCAAATGAGATGGGGTATAGTATGAGTCTTACGCCAAAAGCATCATTGCAAGATGGCCTTTTAGATGTTTTAATTATAGCTAAATTAAGTAGGTTTAAAGTATTATGGTTGATTGTTCTGATGCTTTTTAAAAAAGTACATTGGCTGAGAGAAGCAAAGAGTTTTCAAACCAAAAAAATACGATTATCAAGAAATGACGATTCTTATTTTGAAAAGCAAATTGATGGAGAATATCATAAGACAAAATCTGATACATTAGAAATCTCTGTTCAAGAAAAATCATTAAGAGTAATAACTACTCAGTAAATTCTGCTGAATGAGATACATTAGTTTTACTTTGTTTTAGTAATGCCGTATGTTTCGTTATAATATGCAATTATTGGAGGAAACGGCCCGTAGGTATGTTGCTCTTTCGTAAAATGATCAGTCCAAGGTCCGTAGGGGGTTGACACAGGCTTTAATTTTTTGTTTGGATAATCTAGTGCGGTGTTCGTTTTTTGCGGGCGTGGAAAACTATTGATGTACCCAGCTACATGGTACGCTTCTTCGTCAGTTAGTTTTGGATTGTCCCAAGTTGCTTGTAAATAAGGCATATTACTTTTTATAAATTCGGCAGCGGTAATGACACGATTCATCCCGGCGCCGTCATTGTAGGAGTCTAATCCCCATAACGGAGGATAAAGATAGCCAGCAGTATTTGGTTTTTTGCGACCTTGACCTTGTTCTCCATGGCATACCAAACACTCTTTTATAAACACCTGTTTCCCTTTGTCTAGGTCGACGGCCATATCCGGTAGCCTAATGGGTTGATATCCTTTATATATATTTCTTTCCTTTTCAGGCAAACCCTGGCTTATCCAATCCATATACGCCACGATGGCATCCATTTTATCAGAATTTTCAGGGAGTTTTTTACCATTCATGCTGCGTTCTATGCAGCCGTTGATACGATCTTCTATGGTGCCTATACGGTTGGCACGACCCCCAAATTGAGGAAAACGCTTAATAATCCCCACCCAAGAAGAAGCTCCCGCCTGAGTGCCAGCTCCTAGGTGACAATTAGTACAGGCCAGATTATTTCCCGTAAAACGGTTGCTTGGGTTCTTTGCAGTCGGACCCATGTACTGGTAGGTTTCTGTAATTAAATAATAGCCTTTTTTAACTTTTTCAGGCATAGTACTTAACGATTTACTTGGGTCTTTGGGTCGCCACTGTCCAGGCACCTCCACTAGTGGCAGTGCAATCAAAGATGTTTCCTTAAATGTATAGGTGTAAAGACCAATACCAAACGATCCAGCCAAAACAATGAGGATAATGAATACTTTATTAAAATGCCTTTTAATAGTGGGTACTTCTTTCATTTGTGTTGAAATTCTTTACCATTTTAATGGGTGCACTGCTTAAAAATAGTAAATGAAACTATAACTTCGTAAAGATAAATTAGATATGTATATTTAAAGACCAAACAAATGTACTTTCTTTCTTTTATTTTGAATTAGCAGATATGGATACCAGGTAACTTTAGTTGGCTTTTAATTTTATAAATAAAATAGATCATGAAAAAAATATTTTTAGTAGGATGCTTGCTGATGCTTGCACAATTTGTAAGTGCTCAAGAATGGATAACGCCGGTTATAGAAGGTTACGGTAAAATCAAAGCATTTAAGGAGGTAGCCGCTCAGCCCGATGCTGCTTTAGAATACAACATAGTTTTTGATGTTATTGATGATCGCGAAATGGAAGGTGTCAATATAGGATTTTGGAAAATTGCCAGAGTGATAAATATGTTAGGTTCTAGTGGCATTTCACCCGATAAAATTCATTTGGTAGCTGCCATTCACGGAGGGGCTATTTTTGCCACCTTAAACGAGGCTAAATATCAAGAAAAATATCAAAAACCAAATCCCAATGCAGAAATTCTAAAGCTTTTAAAAGACTATGGCGTGGAGCTTTTTGTTTGCGTACAAGCGGCCACTTCACGAAATATTAGTCAAGAAGATTTGAATTCTAATACCGAAATGGCGCTTTCAGCAATGATGGTATTAGCAAATTATCAGCTAAAAGGATATGCTTTAATGCCTTAACCCTTATGTGGTGCCAAGGGTATACCTAAGCATACTACCTATAGTGTGGCCTAAAATCAAGGCTTAAAGAAACGAGATGGGTTTCGTATAAGCGTTATTGAATAGGTGAACGATACTCTTTTGCCTAGCTTCATTTAAAAAAAACATAAAAAAGGACTAGGCATGTTTACCCCAAAAAGCGAATTTTTAAGTGATGTTAAAAAAAAGCATAATTTTGCGCAGCTTTGTATCATTATAAAAGTAAATTTAGTTAGTATCTTGTCACTATGGAAATACTCAAAAACTTAAGGGATCAACTGGCAGTTAAAGCCACAAAAGTTTTTAAGTTTATTAAAAACCATCCTTTTAAAAGTATTTTTTATCTTCTTGGAACTGGGATTGTTTTTTTAATCTTTTTTGTTGTTTTGATTTATTTTGGAGCTTTTGGTAAGTTACCGACGAAGGAGTATTTAAAGCAGTTAAAAAATCCTATTACCTCTACATTATATGCTTCCAATAACGAAGCTATTGGTTATTATTACTTACAAAATAGATCCAATATAGACAGCACGCAATTAACGGAAGGGTTAAAAAATGCCCTCGTTGCAACAGAAGATAGTCGGTTTTACTCGCATAAGGGCATTGATTACCGCAGCTATGGTCGTGTTTTTGTAAAATCTATTCTAATGGGTCAAAATGCAGGCGGTGGTAGTACTGTAACCCAGCAAGTGGCCAAAAATATATTTGGCAGGCAAAAACAATTTTTTTTATCAACCCCTATTAATAAAATTCGAGAGTTATTTATTGCAAGACGTTTAGAAAGTATTTATTCTAAAGAAGATATTCTGTTGTTATATTTTAATACGGTATCCTTCGGAGAAAATTTATACGGCCTAGAAAAAGCATCCTATCGTTTTTTTAATAAAGCTCCCGAGGCGTTAACCCTCACGGAGAGTGCCACTTTAGTGGGCTTATTAAAAGCTCCGTCGTTTTATAATCCAAGAACAAATCCAGAAAGAGCTGTTTTGAGGCGAAATGTTGTCTTGAGTCAAATGGAAAAATACGGTTTTTTAACTTCAGAGGAAAAACAAGCTGCTATTTTACCTTTAAAATTAGATTATCAAGCGCCTCAAAAAACATCTACGTTTTCTTCTTACTTTAAAGACTTAGTGGCCGAAGAATTTTCGAAATGGGCGGAAGACAACCCTGCTGACGATGGGCATATTTACGATTTAGAAGCCGACGGGTTAAGTATTTATACGACCTTAAACACATCTATTCAAAACTATGCAGAAACGGGCTTAAACCGTCAAATTGAAAGCTTACAGAAGCTGATGGACCAATATTGGGATGCGGCAACCATTGAAGGTGGAAAAGATTCTTTACTCCAAAAATTAGTGGATCAAAACCTAGACGTCAAAAACCTTAAGCAACAAGGAAAAACCAAAGAAGAAATCGATGTTTTTGTGCAACAGAAAAAGAACAGAAAATTTTGGATCGTGGGTGAGGGTTATAAAAATCAACTTCAATCTTTAGAAGATTCTATTGCAAAAAGTATCAACCGATTACACGCCAGTGTTTTGGTATTGAGCAGTACATCGGGCAGAATTATGGGTTATGTGGGCGGTATAGATTATGGTTTTAGTCAGGTTGACAATATCAAAACACCACGACAAGTAGGTTCTACTTTTAAGCCTATTACTTATTTAGCAGCCTTAGAGGCAGGTCAGGACCCCTGTAATTACTACGATAATCGTTTGCTAACCTATGCTAAATATGAGGATTGGCAACCCCGAAATGCAGGCGGAGGTTATGGAGGTAGCTATAGTATGCATGGAGCTTTAGCAAATTCTATAAATACAGTTTCTGTGGGCATACAGCTCCGAACGGGCATAGAAAGAGTATTGGCACAAGCCAAAAAAATGGGTATTGAAACAGAATTGCCTGCGGTACCATCGATTGTTTTAGGTACAGCGGATATTAGTTTACTCGAAATGGTATCGGCGTATGCCAGCATTGCAAATGGGGGTAGTAAAATTAACCCCTATGCTATTGAACGTATTTTAGACGATACAGGTACTGTACTCTATGAGGCCAAACCAGCATATTATGGGCGTGTGGCAAGTAATCAGCATATAAAGGAACTTCAAAAAATGATGGAGGCTGTGGTGAGTTCGGGCACTGCTTCACGTATGGCGGGCTATGCGATACCCTATAACTTAATAGGGAAAACGGGCACTACTCAAAATAATGGAGACGGTTGGTTTATTGGTGCATCGCCAGAATTGGTGGTTGGTTCTTGGGTAGGTACTTTTGATAAAAGAGTACAATTCTCAAGTACCCGAATGGGTTCTGGGGCAAATACAGCCTTACCTATTGTCGCCTCTATTTTTAAAAATTTGAGCTATTGGAAACGACCTATTTTAACCAATTTTCAGTATAGTTTTGATTATTTTCCATGTCCGCCTTTTTTAGAATTCGATGCTACAGAGGCGTACGAATTTGCAAAAGCAGATACCTTATACCTACAAAACTTACGAATTAGAGATTCTTTAGAAGTTTTATCAAAAATGCCAGTGGCTATCGACTCTATTCAGGGCATTGTGCTACCAGAGGTTAAAACAGATTCTATTCCTGTTGATAGTCTCAAAATAAGCTTAAAACCAGAGCTGTAAAACCTATGCTAGATCTCAATTTGAGAAGAATATTGCACTTGCCTGCTATATGTTATCTATTTTTTTTAGCTTTTGGAATTTCCTTTCTAAAGCTTAAGGTATTTCGATGGGTTTCAAGGCTACTAGAAGGTATCAAAAGCTCGTGCAGCATTAAGCTTAACATATGCTAAGTATAAGGCAAAATCACAGCCTATAACGCACTATTTTAGTTTAGCTAAAATGGCATTTATGATCATTGGAGCGTGAATCCTGGAATTTTCAATAAACCACTTGTGGGTTTCCATACCGCCACAAATAACACCTGCCAAATAAAGATTTTCGATATTTGTTTCCATGGTATCAGGATGGTACGTAGGTAGTTTTTTGTCGTCTGTCGAAAGTGTAATGCCTAATTTTTTTAAAAACGCAAAATTGGGTTTATAGCCAATCAAGGCCAAGACAAAATCGTTGGCAATGGTAACTTTTTTACCTTCTTCCTGTATGCTTATTTCCGTTGCTGTTATTTCAGTAAGTGAGGCCTTGTAGTATACCTTAATACTTCCTTCTTTTATACGGTTTATAATATCAGGGCGAACCCAATATTTAACACGTTGACCTACTTCTTCTCCGCGAATAATTAAAGTTACTTCTGCACCTTTTCTATAGCATTCAAGTGCAGCATCTATGGCAGAATTACTAGCACCCACGACAGCTATTTTTTGTTGTGCATAAAAATGGGGGTCATGGTAGTAATGGCTTACTTTTTCTAATTCCTCACCGGGAATATTTAGTTTGTTTGGTATATCATAAAACCCTGTAGCGATCACAACATGCTTCGCAGTATAGGCATTCTTAGAGGTTTTAACAGAAAAGTTAGTTCCTATTTTTTCTATGGAGTCAACCGTTTCAAAAAGATGAATGTTTAATTTATTGCTGGTCACAATTCTGCGGTAGTACTCTAAAGCTTCGTTTCGTTTTGGCTTGGCTTCGTTACTGATAAACGGTATTTTATCAATTTCTAGTTTCTCAGAAGAAGAAAAAAATTGCATGTTAATGGGGTAGTGGTAAAGTGAATTTACGATAGCCCCTTTCTCTATAATGAGATAGCTAAGTCCTTTTTTTTGTGCCTCTAATCCACAGGCAATTCCTATGGGGCCACCACCTACGATAACAAGATCAAAATTATTCATTATTTTGTAATTTCCTTTAATTGTGAAATCGTCGCTGTTGGGTTTTTACTGTTAAAAACAAAACTACCGGCGACCAAAATATCTGCGCCAGCATCGACTAAGGCTTTTGCATTTTCAGAAGAAACACCACCATCAATTTCAATTAGCGTATTGGCGCCTTTTTTTAAAATTAGTGCTTTCAAAGCTTTTATTTTATCGTAGGTATTTTCTATAAACGATTGTCCTCCAAAACCGGGATTAACACTCATTAAACAAACGACATCAATAGCATTGATCGTGTCTTCTAATAAAGCAATATTGGTATGCGGATTAAGCGCAACACCCGCTTTCATGCCTTCCGCTTTTATGGCTTGTAATGTTCGGTGCAAGTGGGTACACGCTTCATAATGAACACTTAAAACAGCCGCACCTAAATCAGCAAAAGTTTTGATATAGCGATCTGGGTCAACAATCATTAAATGTACATCTAAAGGCTTTGTAGCGTGTTTGGCGATGGCCTTTACGACTGGCATCCCGTACGAGATATTAGGCACAAAAACACCATCCATAATGTCGATATGATGCCAATCAGCATCGCTAGTGTTCACCATTTCTACATCGCGTTGTAAATTCCCGAAATCGGCAGCTAGTAATGACGGAGCTATTTTTGTTCGACTCATAGGTAAGAAAGACTTTTATTAGGCTACAAAAATACAAAATTAGATGTTTAGGCTATACCATTTTTTGATTATATGAAGGTTAATGCCACAGGCCATGCAAAGGATGTTGTCTGTAGTCCTAAGAATTAAAAAATACCAATTAATAAAAAGGAACTAGACTTCGGGAAGTTAATGTATGGCTAGTTGCGGCACTTGTTTTATAGATTAAGCTGTCGCAATCCTTCATATATAACAATGGCCACCGCATTCGATACATTTAAACTTCGAATATGTTCGCTGTACAGGGGTATTTTATATACTTTGTCTTCGTTTTTTTGGATAATGTCTTCGGGTAAACCAACCGATTCTTTTCCGAATATTAAGAACATACCCTCTTCAAAGGGAATTTCCCAATGTGTTTTTTTACCATGACTCGAAAAATAAACCAAATTCTTATCCTGATGTTGTTCATAAAAATCTCCTATGCTTTCATAAATAGTAAGCGATAGGTATTGCCAATAATCTAAGCCTGCACGTTTTACGCGTTTGTCGCTTAACTCAAAGCCAAAGGGCTTTACTAGATGTAGATGACAACCAGAAGCTAAACTTAGTCTACCGATATTACCGGTATTATTAGGTATTTCAGGTTCAAATAAAACAAGGTTTAATGCCATTATTCTTAAATAGACTTTAAATATAAATGCTCAACTTTTTCACGAGCCCAAGGGGTTTTTCTTAAAAAATTTAAACTTGATTTTATGGTTTGGTTGCTTTTAAAACAATTGATATTTATTTGCAAAGACAACTCTTTCCAGCCGTATTTTTCTACTAGAAATTCGAGCATATCAGCAAGTTTTACACCGTGAAGTGGATTGTTGGGCTGTTCTTGTTTTGGGTTATCTTGCATTTCTAGTTCAGAGTTTCTTGTAAAAGTTTTTTAAAAATTAAAAACTCCGGTAATCAGCCGGAGTTTATTCATCAATCAAAAAACGAACAGTCATGATAACTGTTGTTAATGTCCACAAATTACGATTATTCCGTTAATTTTCCAATAGTGAAAAAAGAATAATTGAAATTCATGCTTGGTTCTTATCCAAGATATGTTTTTAAAATTTTACTTCTAGAGGTGTGCTTTAACCTGCGAATCGCTTTTTCTTTTATCTGACGTACGCGCTCTCTGGTTAGGTCGAAGGTTTCACCAATTTCTTCTAAAGTCATCGAATGTTGACCTGCCAAACCAAAGTATAAGCGAATAACATCTGCTTCACGTGGAGTTAATGTTTCTAAAGCTCTTTCGATTTCAGTTCGTAAAGATTCATGCAACAATTCTCTATCAGGGTTTGGAGACTCACCACTACGTAATACGTCGTACAGGTTAGAATCTTCACCATCAATTAAAGGAGCATCCATCGATACGTGACGACCAGAGTTTTTCAAGGATTGCTTTACATCTTCAACCGTCATGTCTAATTCTTTTGCAATTTCTTCAGGAGACGGCTGGCGCTCATGTGCTTGCTCCAAGAAGGCGAAAGTTTTATTAATCTTGTTAATAGATCCAATTTTGTTCAACGGCAAACGAACAATACGTGACTGTTCTGCTAATGCTTGTAAAATAGATTGACGAATCCACCATACGGCATAGGATATAAATTTAAAACCACGCGTTTCGTCAAAACGTTGTGCAGCTTTAATAAGACCTAAGTTACCTTCGTTAATTAAATCGGGTAAGGTTAAACCTTGATTTTGGTATTGTTTTGCAACAGATACCACGAATCTTAAATTGGCTTTGGTTAATTTTTCCAAAGCGGCTTGATCACCAGCTTTTATCCGCTGAGCTAATTCTACTTCTTCATCGGCAGTAATCAAATCTACTTTACCAATTTCCTGTAAATATTTGTCTAACGAAGCGGTTTCCCTGTTGGTTACCTGTTTTGTAATCTTTAGCTGTCTCATCTAAATATTCTTTCTAATTTATGCTGTTGTGCATAGGTTGCATTAAGTTATACGTAGAAAAAAGAAAAATGTTACATCTCGCATGTCTTTTTTTGTTAAAAAGCAAAAAAAGGCCCTAAATTTTGAATTTAGGGCCTTTTACTATTTGAAAAAGAGCTCTTTAGTCTCTTCTTGGTTTGCGATCTCTATTGTCTCTGCTACCGCTATTGCGATCATTTCTACCACGATCGTTGCTATCTCTTGGTGGTCTTGCTACGTAACCTTCTGGTTTTTCTAACAAAGCCTTACGAGAAACTTTTTCTTTGCGCGTTTTTGGATCTACTCCAAAATATTTCACTTCAAAAACATCACCCATATTAACCACATCAGAAACATTTTCAGTGCGTTCCCATGCTAATTCAGACACGTGTAATAAAACTTCGTTGCCTGGAGCATCTAAATATTCAACTACAGCACCAAAATCTAACATCTTGATCACTTTTACTTGGTACGAGTTACCCACAGTAGGTTTGAATAATAAAGAGTCAATTTTTGTCATAACAGCATCAATACCTTCGCTACCAACACCTAAAATTTCAACAATACCTTCTTCTGTAATAGGGTCTTCGTTGATCACAATAGTAGTATTCGTAGTTTTTTGAAGTTCTTGAATCACTTTTCCACCTGGTCCGATTAATGCACCAATGAATTCGTTAGGAATACGACGCGTAATCATTTTAGGAGCATGTCCTTTAACATCTGCATTTGGAGCAGCAATGGTTTCGACTAATTTCTCTAAAATATGTAAACGCCCTAAACGAGCTTGCTTTAAAGCATTTACCAAAATTTCATAAGATAATCCTTTTACCTTAATGTCCATTTGGCAAGCGGTAATACCGTCTGCAGTACCCGTTACTTTGAAATCCATATCTCCTAAGTGATCTTCATCACCTAAAATATCAGATAATACAGCGTATTTTCCAGATGCACTATCAGAAATTAATCCCATAGCTATACCAGAAACTGGTTTTTTCAATTGAACACCTGCATCCATTAAGGCCATTGTTCCTGCACAAACGGTTGCCATTGATGAAGAACCGTTAGATTCTAATACCTCAGAAACAACACGAACTGTGTAAGGGCAATCAGCAGGGACCATACCTTTTAAGGCACGTTGTGCTAAGTTACCGTGACCCACTTCTCTACGTGATGTTCCACGAATAGGTCTTGCTTCACCTGTTGAAAAAGGAGGGAAGTTATAATGCAAATAAAAACGCTCTTCACCTTCAAATGAGGGCATATCTATTTGGTTAGCTTCTCTTGAAGTTCCTAAAGTTACTGTGGCTAAAGCCTGTGTTTCTCCACGTGTAAAAATAGAAGAACCATGTGTTGATGGTAGGTAATCTACCTCACACCAAATAGGTCTAATTTCATCTGTTTTACGACCATCTAAACGTAAACCTTCATTTAAAGTTAGATCACGAACAGCCGCTTTTTCAGCTTTATAGAAGTATTTAGAAACCATACCACCATAATCAGCCATTTCTTCTTCTGAAAATGAAGCTTTTATTTCTTCTTTAATGGCATCAAATGCAGCACTACGTTCATGTTTTGCAGAAGCAGCTCTGGCTACAGCATATACTTTATCGTATGCCATATCATGAACTTTTTTAGCTAAAGCTTCATCTTCACGTTCTGACTCGTAGGTACGAACTTCTTTTTTTCCGAAAGCTTCCGCTAATTTTACCTGAGCAGCACATTGTACTTTAATGGCTTCATGCGCAAATTTAATAGCTTCTGTCATTTCTTCTTCAGAAATTTCATCCATTTCACCTTCCACCATCATAACAGAATCAGCAGAAGCACCAATCATCATATCGATGTCTGATTCTAATAGCTGAGCTCTTGTTGGGTTGATGATAAATTTTCCGTCAATACGACCAACTCTTGCTTCAGAGATAGCACATTCAAATGGAAAATCTGATAATTGTATCGCTGCTGATGCGGCTAAACCAGCCATTGCATCTGGCATAACATCGTCATCATGTGACATCAACTGAATCATCACTTGTGTTTCAGAATGATAATCTTTTGGGAAAAGCGGACGTAAAACACGATCCACTAAACGCATCGTTAATACCTCGCCATCACTTGGTCTTGCTTCTCTTTTGAAAAAGCCTCCTGGGTAACGCCCAGACGCCGCGAATTTTTCACGATAATCTACCGTTAAAGGTAAAAAATCTACATCGCTTTGTTTGTAATTAGAAACTACTGTACATAATAACATACATTTTCCTGATTGTACTACAACCGAACCATGAGCTTGTTTCGCTAATTTTCCGGTTTCGATAGAGATTTCTCTTCCATCGCCAAGGTCTATGACCTCTTTAAAAACTTTTGGAATCATAAAATTGATTTATAACTTGCTATTTACAAGTCAGTTAAACTTTGATCTTTTCGCTTTATCAAGGCGGGACAGTTGTTGTGCTGTAGTAGTTGTGTTGACCAATGAAAAACTATGTGCAAGCTTTTTGTTGCCCTAAAATTGCTTCAGGGACTTTTAAATACCCTATAATTTTGTAAAAAATAAAGGGGTAATCGTAAAAAAGGGGAAGCTTAGCTTCCCCTTTAAAAATTATTTTCTAATACCTAATTCTTTGATAATTGCACGATATCTTACAATATCTTTTTTAATCAAATAATCTAAAAGACTTCTTCTTTTACCCACCAGCTTTACTAAAGAACGCTCCGTGTTGTAATCCTTACGGTTGTTTTTTAAATGCCCTGTTAGGTGGTTAATTCGGTGTGTAAACAATGCAATTTGCCCTTCAGCAGATCCAGTGTTTTTTGCTTCGCCACCGTGTTTTTTAAAAATTTCAGCTTTTACTTCTTGTGTTAAATACATTCCAATATTATTTTAAATGATTTTTATGTATATGATTGATTTTCAATCAAGATGTAAAGATACTACTTTTTAAGAAAAAAACAATACGAATTAAAGTTTGTCCTAATTTTTAGTAAAACACCCTGTGTTTTTTAGGGGGTTCTATAGTGTCCATAACTTATAGGGATTGGGAGGGTACGATCAAAATTTTGAAACACTTTTTGCCTAATCAAAATTTAAGTAATGAATTTGTAAGGGTCTAGACAAAATGCTGCGGGTACAACTTATGACATTTTAAAATACTAGATGACCAAAGTGTATCGTTACTACTAAAAGCACTGATTTATGCGTATTATAAGATTTGGAACCTATGCTCTTAAAATTAAATCTCTTTCTGCTTCTGATATTGGCCTAGAGCATGAGCATGCTGCCATGGTCTTTACTATTTTTCAAAAAGTTTTTCATTTTTGGTATATTCCCATATTTCCAATAGATACGTTTTATAAAATTAAAGATAGGGGTACAGGAAAACCAATTACAGAGACGACAGCAAAGATTCGCACTGCCATTGATTTGAAGCTGATGAAGCAACGAACTCCTCTATGGTCGTATTCTGGTGCTATAGTCATGGCTTTACCGCTAGTGCTGCTACTTTTTTATGGATTGTATGGAAGTGTAGAAGATACCATCGATGGACTAAAATTAAAAATGGCAAAAAGTGAGCGCATTGACCTCAAGGGGCAATTGGTTAAAAACCCACAAATTGACGATTTGTATACGTTTAGAACGCTTACTGTCGATAAGGTAACGGATGCGAATGGTCATGTAGTTACATACAAGTCTTCCTATTTCTCTTCGCCAGGTAAAGTAGATTATATCGTAAATTATATTTCCAAAGATTCCGTAGGTTTCGAGTTTTTTACTACAAAAATAAATATGGACTTCACCTATGGTTTAAAAAAGGAGTTTAGGATTTATAAGAACGATTTAATCTTAACGACTAAGAAGTATCAAGATTTAAACATCTTTAAGTATCCCCAAGAACCACAATCTGCTAGTAAAAAAATTGTCGGTGTTTTTAAAATTAGTAGAACGCCGTAAAAAAATAGAAATTAGTCACAATTTGTACGATTTAATTTTAGTAGCGAAGCACCAAAGTTTATTGGCCACGCTGTCTGCTGATGTAAAAGAACTTCAAGCGAATAAAGTACGAGTACATTTATACTATCAGGTAAATGCTTGGCTTTTGATGATGAAATAGCGCTGTTTCCTGTAAAGCATCAAACCTTATTAACCTTAAAGAAATAGCCAAGTGTTGCCAATTACACGGATGGTCAAACTCTTAAAATAAACAAACCCTTTCACCGAAAAGTAAAAGGGTTTTGTTTAAAAAAATCATATTTGTTTACATCCTGCCAAAAAATAGGGTTATGATCTGATAGGATTATTCTGAATTAAATCTACATAAAGATTTATTTTTGTTTTTAAATCTCTTCGGTGTACTATAAAGTCTAAAAAACCATGTTCTAATACAAATTCTGAAGTCTGGAAACCTTCAGGCAATTCTTTTCCAGTAGCTTCTTTTACCACTCGAGGGCCTGCAAAACCAATTAAGGCACCTGGCTCAGCAATATTTATATCTCCCAACATGGCATAAGATGCTGTTGTTCCTCCAGTTGTTGGGTCTGTACATACCGAGATATAAGGTAAACCAGCCTCTGCCAATTGTGCTAATTTTGCTGATGTTTTTGCTAATTGCATTAAAGACAAAGCAGCTTCCATCATCCTAGCCCCACCTGATTTTGAAATCATGACAAAGGGCATTTTCTTTTTAATCGCATAATCGATACCACGTGCAATTTTTTCACCAACAACACTACCCATAGAACCACCGATAAAAGCAAAATCCATACAGGAAATAACAATATCTTTTCCAAAGGATTTGCCAACTGCTGTTCTTACGGCATCTTTTAGCCCTGTTTTAGCCATGGCGGCTTTTAAACGGGCGTCATATTTTTTAGTATCTTCAAATTTAAGCGGATCTTTAGACGTTAGTTTCGCATCGAGTTCTTTAAATTTATTATCATCAAATAAAATTTCAAAGTATTCTTTACTCCCAACGCGTACATGGTAATCGTCTTCTGGACTTACATAGAAATTTTTTGCTAAATCATCGGATTCAACAATTTTTCCAGTAGGCGATTTATACCAAAGTCCTTTCGGAGTATCTTTTTTTTGTTCCGTTGCTGTTTGTATTCCTTTTTCTTTTCTTTTAAACCAAGACGACATAGGTTGAATATTTAGTTAAAAACGGATTATTTTATTACTTTATAAAGTGTTTACATTGTTTAAATCGTCAAAAGCTTTTTTTAGACGGTTTACAAAGGTCTTTTCGCCTTCACGCAACCAAACTCTTGGGTCATAATATTTTTTGTTAGGCTCGTCAGCTCCATTAGGATTGCCAATTTGAGATTGTAAAAAATCTTTTTTGTCTTGAATGTAATCCCGAATACCTTCTAAAAATGCATATTGTAAATCGGTATCGATATTCATTTTAATAACTCCGTAACTAATTCCTTCACGAATTTCTGCTACCGTAGAACCTGAACCTCCGTGAAACACAAAATCAATATGATTGTGTTCTACGTTATATTTTTTTGAAATATATTCCTGAGAATTCTTTAAGATTTTAGGCGTCAACTTAACGTTTCCGGGCTTATAAACACCGTGAACGTTACCGAAAGCTGCTGCAATTGTAAATCGTGGACTTACTTTTGAAAGCTCTTCGTAAGCGTAAGCTACTTCTTCTGGTTGCGTGTATAGTTTTGAATCATCAACATCTGAGTTGTCCACACCATCTTCTTCACCTCCTGTAATACCTAACTCTATTTCTAAAGTCATTTCCATTTTTGCCATTCTGGTTAAATATTCTTTGCAGATAGCAATATTCTCTTCTAATGGCTCTTCAGATAAATCGATCATGTGTGAGCTAAATAATGATTTACCTGTTGTTGCATAGTGGGCTTCACTTGCATCTAATAAACCATCAATCCAAGGAAGTAATTTCTTAGCACAATGATCGGTATGTAAAATAACGGTGGCACCATAAGCTTCTGCTAGTTGATGAATGTGCTTTGCACCAGCGATAGCTCCATGTATGGCCGCTTTTTGACCATCGTTAGACAATCCTTTTCCTGCATTAAATTGAGCTCCGCCATTTGAAAACTGAATGATAACAGGCGAGTTTAAACTGGCAGCAGTTTCTAAAACAGCATTTATGGTGTCAGACCCTATGACATTAACCGCCGGTAATGCAAAACCTTTTTCTTTTGCGTAATTAAAAATCTCTTGTACTTGATCTCCAGTAGCCACTCCTGGTTTTATAGTATGCGCCATAATTTAATAGTCTTGTTTATTAGTATACATCTAAAATGAAAAACAAAAGTAATAAAATTATTAAGAGACTCCTGTGTTTTTTAAGACCAAACAATATAATCTAAAAACCTTAGCCCTGCGATATCGTTTTCGAAAATACCTCAGTACTCCAAATTTAAAAGGGGTAATTAATACCAATTTGTAATACGGAGTTGGCAAAGTTATAATCTCTAAACCATCTTTTATTCATTTCTTCTGCCGGATTATAGGTTTTAAAACCTAAATCAACTCTGAAAATAAAATACGTAAAATCATAGCGAATACCAAAACCTGTGCCTAAGGCAATATCTTGTAGAGAGCTTAGGCCATTAAAGGTGGCATCGGGGTCATTTACATTATCGAGAACATTCCAAATATTACCAGCATCTGCAAATAAGGCTCCTTTAAAATTTCCAATCATAGGAAATCTATATTCTAGGTTAAATGCCAACTTCAAATTGGCTTCATTAAAATCGTTTAAATTATTGGTTCTTCCCGGACCTAAAGAATAAGGATTCCAGGCTCTATTGTCATAAGACCCGCCGGCAAAATAGCTTCGTACAAAAGGTATGTTATCAGCATTACCGTAAGGAATAGCGGCCCCTATAAAACTCCTAAAGGCTATAACCTGTGTTGGTGAAACTTCCCAATGCTTAATATAGTCAAATTCTGTTTTTATATATTGTGAATACGGAACACTAAACACTAATTTATTGTCATTTTCATCGGTATTAAAGGGCACAATAGTAGACATCAGGGAAAGTAAATTACCAGCACTTTCAACCTTAATCTTAAATTGATGAAAACTATTGTCGGTCAAACTAGATTTATTACTTTTTGAAAAGGTATAGTTCGAGGCAAATATCAAGTTGTTTTGACTTAAACGCTCTCTTCTTTCTTCGATACTCCTAACCTCCTCAAAATCGTCAGAAGTAGCGGAAATACTTCCGGATAAAATGGTGTCTGTAAAAATTCTGGTGCCATCAGGAATACTTAGTCTTATTGTTCCATTATTGTTGGGATCTTCGTACAAGTCAGCTAAACCTGGATTGTTTATATAAATATCTTGTTGGGCTATGGCATTTAGGCGATTAAAACTATTTCTATACACAATATAAAAGCGGTTAATATTAACATTTTTTACATATTGTACGTTTAGCAATTCAAAAGCATGCTTAGTCTCGGTTTTTGGAGTCCAAGTATACCCCAAAATACTATTAAAGGTTTGCTTGTCTAACCCTATATTTTGTTGAAAACTTGTCCCTAATGACAATCGTGTTTGAGGAAGCATATAGTAGGGGATAATCTTTTCTGTGTTCACCAACGGAAACCAGATTCGAGGAAGGTCTAAATTAACATCACCACCATATTCTTGAACATTAAAAAAGCGGTCATCTTGTATGGTGCCATCTCTAGAGGCACCCAAACTTGCTCTTGCAGAAATGCTTAAGTTTTCCGCGCCTCCAAATACATTTCGAATACTTAAACCCGGCGTAAAAGAAATTCCTGCAAATTGAATGTTTGAATGTGTGATGTCGGTCTCAAAATTAAACGAATACTTTTCTCTTGCGGCGAGATAAATATTAGACGCGAGAGTTTGGTTTGTGGTGTCTGGTAGAATTTCAATGTTTGGATATTTAAAATTGTTTAAGTTGCTTATTTGTCGATACGTTCGCAGCCTATTGATTTCTCTGTAAATACTGTCTTTTTCTAAAAAAATAGCATCGGTAAGTGCTTTTGGTTTGTATTTTAATTTATTTCTGTAAAAAATGGTAAAGCCATTATAATTTACAGAATCTAATGGAGAATTTAAATCAGCATAGAGGTGATCTGCATAAATATTTACTTTTTTAAACGTGTACACTTTATACTCGGTCTTTGCACTATCGCCTCTTTTTTTTAAATTATCAATGTTTAATTCAATATTTAAATTTGGATCATTGGCAGCAAGAGCCGTATCCGAAATAATATTATAAAAAATAGAACTTTCTTGAAAATTATAGATGCCGTTATTTCTAAACAAATCGGTTAAACGCTTCCGTTCGTTTGTCAGGTTGTTTAATTCGAATTGTGATTTAGCCTTAATGAAAGCGTTAGCCTTATTTTTTTCGTAAATAGAATCAACCGCAGATGAGGCAATGCTGCGATAGGTAGAATCAATTATAAATGGATTTCCCAGTTGAATGTCATAGTTTATCAAAGCCCTTTGTTTTCTACTGCTACTATCTACCTTAAAGCTTGCTCGGGCATTAAAATACCCTCTGTTGCCGTAATACGCTTTTACCCGATCTATCGAACTCCTCGTTTTTGAGGTGTCAATAATAACAGGAGCTTGTCCTGTTTTTTTAAGCCACTTACTAAAACCTTTTACAAAAAAAGATTCTCCAAGGCTATCTAATTGTTTTTGCGAGATAAGCTTTCTAAGGCGTTCTATTCGTTTAGGTTTTTTATAAAGCCAAGCTTGGTATGACGAGTCTGGATTGCTTTTTGCAAGATTATAAACATTTAAGCTAAGTGGATAACCGAATAAGGCAGTATTTGGTTTTTGAATTATTAAGCTTTTAACATTCTCGTCGTTCACTTTCTCCCCATTAGCCAATATATTATTTTTAACCAATAACAGCTCGTCATCTTCAACTCTTTTAAGAGTATTACAAGAACTGATGATTAAACCTAAGAATAATAAGACTATTTTTACAGTGTTTTTTTTCAAACTAAGTGATTCTCTAAAAATCAAAAATACATTATTTGTATGGTTGGTAAAAGCCAAATAAAATTTATAAAAAGCCTACAGCAAAAAAAATACAGATATGAGCATCAGTTGTTTGTTGTAGAAGGCAAAAAAACGGTTCAAGAGCTTATGGCTTCTGATTTTGAAACCTATAAAATATATAGCACAGATCTCAATTTTGTTGAAAGTGAAACATGTAATGTGGAACTGATCAAGGCAAATGATTTAAAAAAAATGAGCAATTTAAGTACTCCTAATGGGTATTTAGGTGTTTTTAAAATTCCAAAACCAAAAAAGATACCACTTCAAGATTGGATTGTTGCGCTAGACACCATCAGTGATCCAGGTAATTTAGGCACCATCATAAGACTGTGTGATTGGTTTGGAATTAAAAATATAGTAACGACAACAAACAATGTTGATTGCTTTAACCCTAAAGTTTTACAAGCTACTATGGGGTCTATTGCTAGAGTTCAAGTGACTCCTGTAGACTTAGCTGATTTTTTAAAAACCGCGAATCTTCCTGTATATGGTGCTTTTATGAGTGGAACTCCTGTTCATAAAGCGAATTTCACCAATCCGGGAATTTTAGTCATGGGGAATGAGGCCAATGGTATATCTGAGGAAATTTCAAAACTAGTTACTGAAAGGATCACCATAAATCATTTTGCAGCAAGCACAACCGAAAGTTTAAATGTGGCTACGGCTACTGCAATTATAGTGCACGAAATAAGGCGATAGATTTATAGTAGTAATGAAAGAATAAAGAGCCGTACGCTGCTAAAAAAAAGAGCATAGACTTAATTTAATTTAGAATTTGTGTTTTAGCTCTCCTTTAGGAAGATCAACACTGCCATTTTCGGTAGTGATGTCATAGGATATGTATTTATTCGAAAGTAAAGTTAATAAAAACACCTCTTGTTCTCATACCCTCTAAGTTACCGGTCCAAGGACTATTAGGGTCATTATCTGGTATTAACTCGTCATTGATGGCAAAAACGCCTCTAATAGAGGGTGCAAATTTAAAATATTCTAAGTAAAAATCGATGCCGAAACCTAATTCCCAATTATAGTTGTTTTTTGTCATTCTAAACGTACCCGAAGAATTATCATCTACACTATCCTCGTTACTTCCTAAGTTTAAGGCATAGGAGGCCCCACCAATGACAAAAGGCTTCCAGTTTCCAATCCTTTTTGTGCTTACTTTTAAAAGTAAAGGAAAGTTGATGTAGGTAGATTTTACTTCTCTAATGGCTCTATTTTCGTCGGAAAAACCCCTAAAACCAATTGTTCTTTGGGCATAGAATAATCCTGGTTCAAAACGTACATCTAAAAATTTATTTAACCGCACTTCTCCAATCAAACCAACATTGAAACCAGCGGTTGTAGACACTAAAATATCGCCAATATCAGGGACTTCTTTGTAGTCGAACTTGAAATCATACTGATTAAAACCCAAAAAATAACCCCAATTTAATAATTTTTCATCTTCAGTTGCAATGTTGAGGACGGGCTTTTCGTTAAACTGTGCCTTCATTGTTAGACTTATAAATAGGCCTAAAAACAGTAAAATATTATTCTTCATACCTTATTTTGTAGCTACGTATATAGAAGCTACCCCAAGTGTTTGAGGTTTGTTCTCTATATCTATAAACCCAATTTTCTCCAAAATATTGTTGAAGGCCTTTCCATGCGGAAAAACAGCGGCTGATTCCGAAAGGTATTCATAGGCGGCATCATCTTTAGAAAATAAGCGGCCAATCTTAGGTAAAATACGCTTTGTGTAGAAATTATAACCTTGTTTAAAAGGTGTTTTAGTGGGTACAGACGTCTCTAAAACCACCAAATTACCTCCTTTTTTTAACACTCTATAAATTTCGGAGAGCCCTATTTCGAGGTTTTCAAAATTCCGGACGCCAAAGGCTACTGTAACAGCATCAAAAGTATTTTCTTCAAAAGGCAAGTCTTCACTGTCGCCAACCACCATATCAATGGTGCTGTTTAGTTTTTTTTCAGTCACCTTTTTTTGTCCTACGGCTAACATTCCAGGAGAAATATCTAAACCTATTATTTTTGAGGCACCTGTTTCCATTAAATTAATAGCCAAATCACCTGTTCCAGTAGCAATATCTAGAATAGAATCAGGCTTTTTATTTTTTAAAATAGCAACAACTCTTTTTCGCCATTTGATATCAATACCAAATGAAATAACGCGGTTTAAACCATCGTAATTTGTTGAGATGGTATCGAACATTCGGGTTACTTGTTCTTTTTTTCCTAGCTCGGAATTTTTATAAGGAGTAACTTTTTTACTCATGGACGCAATTTTTAGCAAAGATACAATTTCGTATTTGCTTATTGTAGCTCTAAAGAACAATAAACTTTCAGGATTTTTGTTTTTAAAGTCTACAATTTAATTTCATGAAAATTTATTTATGTAATTTTACAGCGTAAATTAATTCAAACTTTTCATAAAGAAAAGGGCTTTATACCCGTTCCTGATAAGGGAAACTCCAATTTAGAAAAACCTATGACACATAAAAATGGGTATACAGTAATGGAAAACAACATTTGTAACAAATGAAAATTATCATAGCAGGAGCTGGTGAAGTGGGGTTTCACTTAGCAAAGTTGCTTTCATACGAATCCCAAGACATTACCCTAATTGATAGCGTAAAAGAAAGTTTAGCCTATGCAGATTCGCACTTAGACATTCGGGTCATAAAAGGTGATGCTACATCAATATCCTTGTTACTAGAGGCTCAGGTAGAGAAATCAGATTTAGTTATTGGGGTCACGTCATCCGAAACCACTAATATTACCTTGTGTTTATTAGCCAAGCAACTGGGATGTAAAAAAACAATTGCTCGTATATCAAATACGGAATTTAAAAAAAATAAATCGCTCGTAGATTTCAAAAAGCTGGGTATTGACGAATTAATTTCACCTGAAGAACTCGCGGCGGAAGAGATACAGTTATTGCTAAATCAATCGGCATTTAACGATACCTATGAGTTTGAAAACGGGGCACTTATTATGTGCGGCGTTTCCTTGCCAAAATCAGCGCCTTTTGTTGGAAAGACAGTAAAAGAGGCGGCTCAAATATTTCCAGAACTTAATTTTATGCCTATTGCCTTGCAAAGAACAGGCACTCAATTTACTATTATTCCGCGCGGGGATACCGTTTTTCAAGAAGAAGACCAGGTGTATTTTATTACCGCTAAAGAAGGGGTAAGCGAGTTGTACAAATTAACGGGAATGGTGAAAAGAGACATTAAAAATGTAATGATTCTTGGAGGCAGTAAAGTGGGGTATAAAACCGCTCGTGACCTTTGTAAAAATAAATTTAATGTAAAGCTTATCGAGATAAATAAAGAAAAAGCATTTGATCTAGCAGAAGAATTACCCAATGCATTAATCATTAATGGTGATGGTAGAAATGTAGAATTATTAGATGAAGAAAGCTTAAGCGCCATGGATGCTTTTATTGCCGTAACCGGTAATTCAGAAACTAATATTATGTCTTGTTTAGTTGCGAAATCTAAAAACATTAAAAAAACCATTGCCATGGTTGAAAATATGGACTATTTTCAGCTTTCCCACTCTATAGGGATTGATACTCTAATAAATAAAAAATTATTAGCAGCGAATAACATATTCCGATATATCAGAAGGGGAGAAGTAGTAGCTTTAACACGACTCAATAATTTAAACGCGGAAATATTAGAATTTATCGTGAAGTCAAGTTCTTCTGTAAATGGTAAAAGTATAAAGGAATTAGATTTCCCTAAAGATGCGACGATTGGTGGTGTTATAAAAGATGGCCTTGGAATAATTGCCTTAGGTGATTTTAAAATCGAAGAAGGGGATAGAGTCGTAGTTTGTTGTTTGCCTAGTGCGATTCCTAAAATCGAAAAAATGTTTCTTTAATGAGGCTTAATTACAAGATAATTTTTCACTTGATGGGACTTTTGATACTCTGTAATGGAGGTTTCATGGTTCTTGCTGCTGTAATCAGTGGAATTTATAAAGATGGTGTTACAATCGATATTGCTTTAGCCGCTGTTGTTACCATGATTGTGGGTACTTTAGCCATGTTTTTAACGCGAAGCCATGAAAAAGAAGTAGGCCGAAAAGACGGGTATATTATCGTTACTTTTGGTTGGTTAATCATGTCTTTATCGGGAGTTTTACCTTATATTTTTTCCGGAGCAATCCCAGATTTAACAAACGCTTTTTTCGAAACTATTTCAGGCTATACGACCACTGGAGCTTCAATTTTAGATGATATTGAAGTGTTGCCGGAAGGCATTTTATTTTGGCGTAGTTTAACACATTGGATTGGTGGAATGGGTATTATCGTCTTAGCCATTGCTATTTTGCCTTTGTTAGGGATTGGAGGAATGCAACTCTTTGCTGCAGAAGCCCCGGGCCCCGCAGGAGATAAATTACATCCAAGAATTACAGATACGGCCAAACGCCTTTGGTTAATTTATTTTGGCTATACCGTAGCAGAGACCATTTTATTAAAATTGGCTGGGATGTCTTTCTTTGACGCTATAAATCATTCTTTAGCGACTTTATCTACAGGGGGGTTTTCAACTAAAAATTTAAGTGTTGCCTATTGGAATGATCAGCCCTTAATTCAATACATCATTATGCTCTTTATGTTTTTGGCAGGAACTAATTTTGTTTTAAGTTACTATGCTTTTAAAGGTAAAGTGCAAAAAGTACTGCATGATGAGGAGTTTAAATTTTATAGCATTTTTGTACTATCTTTTACAATCATTGCAGCATTAGTCATTTTTTTTAAGGCCAACGTAGAAACCTCAGACTATTATCCCATGGTTTTTGGCGAAGCAGAAAGTGCTTTTAGACATTCACTTTTCCAAGTTTTATCGGTCATCACGACAACGGGATTTGTAAGTGCTGATTTCACGAGCTGGACACCCTTCTTAACTATTTTCTTTTTTGGTCTCATGTTTTTAGGAGGATGCGCAGGTTCAACGGCTGGTGGTATTAAGGTAATGCGCCATTTGCTTATTATTAAAAACGGATTATTAGAATTTAAGCGCACCTTACACGTCAATGCGGTGATTCCTGTTCGGTATAATAATAAAACAGTACGGGAGCATATTGTTTACAATATCATAGCATTCTTTGTTTTATATATGCTGCTGTTCATCATAGGCTCTTTGGTCTTGGGTGCCTTAGGTTTAGATTTTATGTCGGCCATTGGTGGTGCTGCATCCTCTTTAGGGAACGTAGGTCCGGCTTTAGGCACACTTAATCCACTGAGTAATTTTAATAGTTTGCCAGCTTTTGGTAAGTGGTGGTGCGGCTTTTTAATGCTTTTAGGGAGGTTAGAGCTTTTTACGGTATTGATCTTGTTTACGCCCTATTTCTGGAAGAAGATGTAATGGTCTTATGTTTTAGGCTTTAGATAGAGCTAAACGCAAAAGTGTTGGGTTTTAAGTTTACTTTTGAGAAGTAAAAAATACGTTTAGGGTTTCTACACTAGTCTTTAATTTTCATTTCGGCGTAGATCAAAAAAAAGCCTCAATATAAATTGAGGCGTTATTGATACACATGATATGTGATAGGTTTAAATCGTTACTGCCTTTTTAATTCTTGCTAAAGCCTCTGTAATTTGATCTTCACTAGCGGCATAAGAAATTCGAATGCAATTATTATTTCCAAAAGAATCTCCTGCAACGGTAGCTACATTGGCAGCCTCTAATAAATACATCGACAAGTCAGAAGAATTAGTAATTTTCGTTCCGTTTAAAGTCTTGCCAAAATACGCTGTTACATTTGGGAAAACATAAAACGCACCTTCAGGCTCGTTACATATAAATCCAGGAATGTCTTTTAGTAAGCCTAAAATTAGTTTTCTGCGTTCTTTGAATTTATCTACCATAAAGCTAATTCGACTTACGGGTTCTAATAGGGCGGTAATCACAGCACGTTGCGCAATACAATTGGCTCCGCTTGTTACTTGTCCTTGCAGTTTATTACAGGCACGTGCAATATAGGTTGGTGCGCCTATGTACCCAATTCTCCAGCCGGTCATTGCAAATGCCTTTGCAACACCGTTAACGGTAACTGTTCTCTCGAACATATCAGGAAATTCGGCCATAGAAGCATGTGGCGTTACACCATAATTAATGTGTTCGTAGATTTCATCACTTACAACAACTATTTGCGGATGTTTCTGAAGTACATCTGCCAAGGCTCTTAATTCTTCTTTACTATAGATAGAGCCAGTAGGGTTGCAAGGTGAACTGTACCAAAGCATTTTAGTTTTTGGAGTAATGGCAGCTTCTAACTGTTCGGGTGTCATTTTAAAATTATTCTCTATAGAAGTAGGTACTTCTACAGGGACACCTTCGGCAAGTTGTACAATATCACTATAGCTCACCCAATACGGACAAGGTAAAATAACTTCGTCTCCCTTATTTAAACAAACTTGAGCTACATTGTATAAAGATTGTTTTGCGCCAGTAGAAACCACTATTTGCGGTTGGGTGTAGCTTAACCGATTATCTCTTTTAAATTTAGTGATAATCGCATCTTTTAATTCAACATACCCATCCACTGGAGAGTACGAATTGTAATTATCATTGATAGCTTGAATAGCAGCATCTTTAATATAATCTGGCGTATTAAAGTCGGGTTCCCCCAGACTAAGTCCGATGATATCTTTTCCTTCCGCTTTTAATTCTCTTGCTTTTGCTGCCATGGCAAGGGTTGCAGAGATTGCTAATTTGTTTACCCTATCTGATAATTGATTGCTCATATGTTACACCGTTTTTCTAATACTGTAAAGTAGGTTTTTTACCCAACTGCTTTAAGTGATTGAAATGCGAAAATATAGCTTTTCTTGTTGTCTTGTATTCGTTGTAGGGCAAATTAAACTCATTCGCAGTTTCTTTTACAATTTTCGCGATTTTTGTGTAATGCACGTGGCTAATGTTAGGAAAAATATGGTGTTCTACTTGGTGATTTAGACCACCTGTAAACCAATTTACTATTTTGTTTTTTGTTCCAAAATTAACCGTAGTGAACAGTTGGTGTATTGCCCAAGTATTTTTCATGGTTCCAGTTTTATCTGGCAACGGCGTTTCGGCCTGATCGACAACGTGCGCTAACTGAAACGTTACACTTAAAATAACTCCAGCAACATAATGCATAACAAAAAATCCGATAAGGATTTGCCACCAAGCAATATCTAAAATAAGCATTGGTAAAACAATCCAAATACTAACATATATTATTTTTGTAATTACTAATTTACTCCAATTCATAACAGGATTAGGTAATTTACCATACGAAAGTTTACGCTTGGTATAGCGGTACATTTGTTGAAAATCTGTTGTGATGGCCCAATTAAATGTCAGTAATCCGTATAATAAAACAGAGTAATAATGTTGAAATTTATGGTGCTTTCTCCATTCAGAATGTTCTGAAAAGCGTAAAATTCTTCCCGCTTCTAAATCCTCATCATGTTCGTGAATATTAGTGTAGGTATGGTGTAGCACATTATGTTGCACTTGCCAGTTGTATACATTTCCGGCAAGAATATAAATACTGCTTCCCATTAATTTATTGACCCACTTTTTATTGGAATAGGAACCGTGGTTCCCGTCATGCATCACATTCATCCCTACGCCAGCCATACCAATACCAATTAAAATAGTAAGTAATAAATTTGCCCAAATAGGAAGTCCTAAAGTCAAAATTAAGAAGTATGGGGCTAAGAATAAAGTGAACATAATGGCTGTTTTTAAATGCAAACGCCAATCACCTGTTTTTTTTAATTTATTTTCCTTGAAGTATTCGTTAACTCTCTTATTCAGTGTCTTGAAAAAATCCGTAGAATCCTTTCTTGAAAATCGAATGGTTTCTTTACTCATAATATTATTTTTTACAAAGATAAGTTAATTCAGAATGTATTAAAGTAAATAGCACTCAAAAAAGGAAATAATTATGATTTATAAAACCTTATTTTTGCTTAAAATTTTGAATTTACACTATGGATATTGCGATACTTTTAAACTATTTCCCGGATCTAACAGAAACACAAAAACAGCAATTTTTAAAATTATCAGAGCTCTATAAAGACTGGAATTTAAAAATAAATGTGGTTTCTAGAAAGGATATTGATGAATTATATGTGCGTCATGTTTTACATTCCTTGGGAATTGCCAAAATTCAACAATTTTTGCCAGGTTCAAAAATTATTGATGTAGGTACTGGAGGGGGGTTTCCTGGCGTTCCCTTAGCGATTTTGTTTCCAGAAGTGCATTTTACTTTAGTAGATGCCATTGGGAAAAAAATAAAAGTGGTCGACGAGGTCGTGGAAGGTTTGGGATTATCAAATGTCACGACCATTAATGATCGCGTAGAAAATGTAAAGGGAAATTTTGATTTTATAGTGAGTAGGGCGGTGGCAGCTATGCCTACTTTTACACATTGGGTAAAAGGGAAAATCAAAAAAGAATCACTGCACGATCGAAAAAACGGAATCTTGTATTTAAAAGGTGGGGATTTATCTGAAGAATTAAAGGAGTATAGGACGGCAGAAATTTTTAACCTTTCGGACTATTATGAAGAAGATTTCTTCGAGACTAAAAAAGTAGTGTACCTCCCTTTAAAATTTAGGGGATAAAAAAAGTTCTAGAAACGTTTTGTAAACATTGCTAGAACTTTTTCAAACTGTTTTTTACCTATACTACTACATGTGTAATAATCTTAAGTAAGATAATCTACAGTTTTTTGCATAATCTCTTATGTAGGTTTCAATACTTTTGAAGCTTACTGAGCTATTTGTTTTTTTACTGGTACATGTGCTTTCCTTCATAATCCGTCTATTTTGATTAGTAAATCTAGTATTTTTACGCTAAGCTTACAATTAATTAACGTTAAATTTACATTGAAAGTATATTGTTTCAAGTAAAAATTAAAAAAAGCCACTATAGTATCAAAATATATAGTGGCTTTTGAACGCTCAAAGCGAGGTATTTATGTTCGTGTATTATCCTAAAAATGGATATCTGTAGTCTACTGGGGTAACAAAAGTTTCTTTAATTAACCTTGGAGAAACCCAACGTAGTAAGTTTTGCATAGAACCTGCTTTGTCATTCGTTCCCGAAGCTCTAGCGCCACCAAAAGGTTGTTGCCCAACGACCGCACCTGTTGGTTTGTCATTGATATAAAAATTTCCAGCACAGTTTTGTAATGCTTTTGTAGCCTCATCAATGGCGTACCGATCTGTAGCTATAACAGCTCCTGTTAATGCATATTCTGAAGTGCTATCTACAAGCTCTAAAGTTTTTACCCATTCCGCATCGTCATAAATATAAACGGTCACTACAGGTCCAAAAAGTTCGGTCTCCATGGTCGTATATTTAGGATTACTGGTTAAAATAACGGTAGGCTCCACAAAGTATCCTTTTGATTTGTCATAATTGCCACCCGCAAAAATCTCAGCATCTTTTGCATTTTTAGCACCGTCTATGTACTTAGCTAATTTATCAAAAGAAGCTTCGTGAATTACAGCGGTGACAAAATTGCTCATGTCTTCTGGAGAACCTGGTGTGTTGATTGTTTTTAAATCTTCTTTTACATGATTCAAAATTTCATGGGCAGTAGATTTAGGTAAGTATACTCTTGAGGCAGCACTACATTTTTGTCCTTGAAATTCAAAAGCACCACGAACAATAGCCGTAGCGACTTGTTTAGTGTTTGCTGTTTTGTGTGCAAGTATAAAATCTTTTCCTCCTGTTTCACCAACAATTCTAGGGTAGGTTTTATAGGTGTGAATATTGGTGCCAATTTGTTTCCATAACTCTTTGAAAACATGCGTAGAACCCGTAAAGTGAATGCCTGAAAAATCGGGGCTCGCTAATACGGTTTCGGTAATCATCACAGGATCGCCATAAATCACATTAATAACGCCATCAGGAACACCGGCTTCTTTAAAAATATCAACAATTACTTTGGCTGAGAAAATTTGACTATCACTAGGTTTCCAAACAACTACATTTCCCATCATGGCAGCACTTGCGGGTAAGTTCCCTGCAATAGCCGTAAAGTTAAAAGGAGTAATAGCATAAACAAAACCTTCTAAGGGACGGTACTCTACTCTATTCCAAATACCTTCAGCAGAAGCAGGTTGCTCTTGGTATATTTGAGACATGTATGCTACATTAAAACGCAAAAAGTCAATCAGTTCACAAGCAGCGTCTATTTCAGCTTGGTGTATTGTTTTAGATTGTGCAATCATGGTGGCCGCATTAATTTTAGCCCGGTAAGGACCTGCAATTAATTCGGCAGCCTTTAAGAAAATAGCAGCACGTTGTTCCCAAGCTAAGTTAGCCCAGGCTTGTCTTGATGCTAAGGCATTTTCGATGGCTTGGGTGACGTGTTTTTTTTCCGCAACGTGATATTGACCTACTTGATGTTTATGGTCGTGTGGTGGAGACATTGGCTTTGTTTTGCCTGTTTTAATCTCTTCGTTTCCAATATACATTGGAACATCGACACTCCCATTAAAATATTCTTGGTATTGTTGTAATACTTCTTGTCGTTCAGGAGATCCTGGAGCAAACCCTTTTATAGGTTCGTTAATTGCTATAGGAACTTGAAAAAATCCTTTACCCATGTTGTTTTGTTTTAATTTTAAAAATAAGTATAAAGGTACTAAAACAAAAAAGGTGAAAAAAGTAAAAAAGAAAAAGAAGTGTTTAGTTTAAGGTAAACGGGGTATTAAATTTAAAAGTTGGAATAGACACCCTGATTTTTTCGTCCGATTTTAAATTTACCATTGTATAGTGTCCTTTCATAGCGCCTATTGTCGAAGTTAATAAGCATCCAGAACTGTAGGTGTGAGATTCTCCGGGTTTAATCACCGGTTTTTTGCCAATAACCCCTTCACCATCTAAAATCTCTAACTCATTTAATGAGTCGTAAATTCTCCAGTGGCGCGAAGTAAGCTGAACAGTGTCTTTAGTTTGATTTTCTATGGTTATGGTGTACCCAAAAGCATAATGCGTTTTGTAGTTTTTAAAGAAGGTGCCTTCAAAACTAGTATTTACTGAAATTTTAATGCCTTTTGTTATAAGTGTAGTCATAAGGATCAAAGTCTAAAGTGCTAAAAAAAAGAACTAAATCGTACTTCTTCTCGCTAAATTATAAAAACGAAGGCAATAAACGCAAACTTTAAGAAAATTTTACGGGTATTCATTCCGTGGTAAATTTCTTCTTTTGCTCATTTATGTTCCGTACAAAATCAAAATTAGGGCAATATAATAAACCTTTTTTAAACTATAAATAAATGGTGTAAATGTTCGTTATAAGTTAATTTTTTGAAGCTATACGGTTGCGTTTAATTACTAATATTTTTTGAATTTGCAGTACCTATTCCTATCAGTCCGTCATAAAGAGCACCGATATCACGATAGTAAACCAATATTAAATAATTGTTTTCGGTAAAATGAAAGTTTCCGGAGACCTTGTTTAAATCAATGTCACCATTTTCTTTCTTTATAACGTATTTGTAGTTGTAGAAGCCTTGTTTCATTTTTAAGGTGGCTTCTAATAATCCATTATTGGCGTTGAAAGTCATTTTGTTTTCTTCATCCAACATAAAATTATTGAACTTCCCATAAATATAAACTTCATTTAAGCCTATTTCTTCTACATAAGGCAGGCTAAAGTGCACTTTGCTATATTCTGCCTCTCTTGAGGTGTCATCTCCTTGAGAAGTGTTGATGGCGAAATCCCCATTAATATCAGGAAAATAGGTATAGGGCCTGTCATTTCTAAAAATATCTGTAAACAAATAGTGATGGTAAAGATCTGAAACCTCTATCGATGCAATAGCCACTGTAGGGGCGCGAAGGTCTTTGGTGTCAAAATTTAAAAACTCATTCCCGCCAAAAAAACTAGTTTCCTGATCATATTTATACACGAGCTGATTTCCTATGGTATATTGAGGTTTTACATCATAAATGGCAGAGGGCCAATAGTAATTTTGTAAAATAGAGATTTTCACCTCTTTTAAGGGGTTAATTAATTGAAAGTTGGCATAATTAATAGTGAGGTGCACGACTTGTTTTTCATTTAAAAATTCAAAATCTCTACTTCTCTTTATGGTAGCGCCCACGGTTACCAAGTTTTGGTACACTAAAAAACGTCTAGAAAACTGAAGCTCATAATTGCTGTCATAAATTTCTAACATATAATTACCGCTTACTTTTAGCCCAGTGTTTTCGTTAGGTATGCTAAGCTTATAGTTCGAGTAGGGTTGTAAGGTGTTATAACTATTTTCATAATCAATGATTCTTAAATTATCGATACCTCTAAGGTATTGAGACTTTAATAAATCAGATGGCGTCCAGTCATAATCGCAGTGAATAATTTTATAATAAAAATCTTGTTCACTCGCTGTGATGTCATCAAAATCCAGATATATCGCATCGCCCAATTGTACCACGGGGAATTGGTCGTCTGTAGCACCTTTAAATATAATAGATTTTATGTTTGATGGCGGGTTAACTTCTTCCTGTACTTGAGAAAGAAGTGAATTTACACATAAAAAAAACAGGATATGTTTAACAAAGAACCTCATGAAATAGCAGTATTTTTAAACAAAGTTAAACAAAAAGCATGCCTTGAAAATTAACTTCGTTATAAGTTGTAAATTTATAGACAATAATTATGAAAACTTTCCATTTAGTCTTATTTTTGCGTGAAATTTTTTTAACCTAAGGTTTATAGCAATATGTCTAAAGACATCAGAATTAAAAAAGGCTTAAACATTAAATTAGTTGGTGCTGCAGAAAAAAATATTTCTAAGGCGTCGCTAAGTAATGATTATGTCATAAATCTTCAGGATTTTCATGGGGTCAACCCAAAAATGCTGATGAAAGAAGGCGCAGAAGTAAAAGCAGGTGAGGCGCTTTTTTACAACAAAAATCATGAAAGTATGCTTTTTGTTTCCCCTGTAAGTGGTACGTTGGTTGAAATTAAGAGAGGAGAGAGGCGAAGCATTCTATCTTTGAAAATTACAGCGGATAAAACACAAGTAGCGGTAGCGCATGCAATTCCAAATTTAGGAAGCATTTCAGCTGCTGAAGTGAAATCCTTTTTACTTCAATCTGGTTGTTGGCCTTTTATAAAGCAGCGCCCATATGATGTGATAGCAAACCCAGAAACTAGCCCTAAAGCTATTTTCATCTCTGGTTATACTACAGCACCTTTGGCGGCGGATTTAGATTTTACCCTAAAGGGCAAAGAAACTGAAATACAGGCGGCAATTACTGCTTTAGCAAAATTAACAGCGGGAAAAGTGCATGTATCTCATAGTGGTTCTAATTCGCCACTTGCTGGTTTGCAAGGCGTAGAACACCACAAAGTTTCAGGGCCCCACCCAGCCGGTCTAGTAGGAACACAAATCAATAAAATTGACCCTATCAACAAGGGTGAATTAGTTTGGGTAGTAACGCCTCAAGATTTAATTATTATAGGAGAAGCGCTATTAACTGGTAAGTTCAATGCTGATAGAACGATAGCTCTTGCTGGTTCTTCTGTAAAAAATCCAAAATACTACACCACTAAAATTGGAGCTGAAATAGCAACTTTTTTATATGCTAGTGGCGTAAATGAAGCCAAGTTTAGGGTTATAAATGGCGATGTATTAACGGGGGTTACCTCAAGTCAATCGGGTAATTTAGGCTATTACAATACCACAGTTACAGCTATTCCTGAAGGTGATGATTATGAATTTTTTGGATGGAATAAGCCAATTTTTAATAAAATATCAAATTCTAGAGCGCTAACTTTTTCATGGTTAACACCAAATAAAAAATTTGATTTAAATACCAATACAAACGGAGAGCACCGTGCTTTTGTAATTACAGGAGGATACGAAGAGGTTTTTCCTTTGGATATTTATCCAATGCAAATTTTAAAAGCCTGTATGTATGAGGATTTAGACGAAATGGAAGCTTTAGGAATGTACGAAGTAGCTCCTGAAGATTTTTCATTAACAGAATTTATCTGTGTGTCTAAACAACCACATCAAGATATTATAAGAAAAGGCTTGGACTTAATGCTTAAAGAGATAGGATAATGAGCTTAAAAAGTAGTTTACACAATTTAAAAGAAAAGTATAAAGGGAAGAAAATGGCACCTGCCTTTAATGCACTGCATACTTTTTTATACTTGCCCAACGAGACCACTCATAATGGGACTCATATCAAGGCGGCTGATGATTTAAAACGGACCATGAATACGGTCATTATGGCCTTAATACCTTGTTTAATATTTGGTATTTATAATGCCGGATACCAACACTATTTGGCACTTGGCGAAATAGAGTCTGCTAAAGGATTTTTAGGGGCATCATTCTGGACGATAGATAACTTAATCATTGGCGCTTGGACGGTTTTACCTTTAGTTATTGTTTCCTATGGCGTTGGTTTAGCGGTAGAATTTTTATTTGCCGTAATAAAAGGTCATGAGGTAGAAGAAGGCTATTTGGTTACTGGTATGTTAGTGCCATTGATTGTTCCTATTGATATTCCTTTATGGATGTTGGCAGTAGCGGTTGTTTTTGGTGTGGTTATCGGTAAAGAAGTTTTCGGAGGTACTGGGATGAACATTCTTAACCCTGCCTTAACGATCCGTGCTTTTTTATTCTTTGCTTACCCAACATGGATGTCAGGGGATAAGGTTTGGGTACATGGTGCTGTTGAACGTGCAGGTACTGCCGATGCAATTTCAGGAGAAACTATTCTGGGATCGTATGCCCAAAATAATGCAGTTGCTTATGATTATTGGGATATGTTTTGGGGACTAATTCCCGGTTCGGTCGGTGAAACTTCAAAAGTTTTAATTATTCTAGGTGCTTTATTTTTAATATTTACGAAAGTAGGAAGCTGGAGAATTATCGTAAGCACCTTAATTGGAGCACTAGCAATGGGTCTTATTTTTAATGGTGTCATTGAATCTGGTTGGATCACTGAAACGAGTAAGTTCTACGGATTAATGAGTGTTCCATTTTGGCAACATTTAATTATTGGAAGTATTTTATTTGGAGCCGTTTATATGGCAACAGATCCCGTTACGGCTTCTCAAACAAATAAGGGAAAATGGATTTACGGTTTCCTCATAGGATTTATTTCTATTATGATTCGGGTGTTTAACCCTGCATATCCGGAAGGAGTGTTTTTAGCGATATTATTAATGAACGTTTTTGCACCAACGATAGATCATTATGTAATACAAGGCAATGTAAAGCGTAGAATGAAACGTGTTAAAGTTAAAACAGCGTAATTATGGCAATCAATACAGAAAAAAATAGCTATACAATAATTTTTTCCATCATTATGGTTTTAGTTGTGGGTTCTATCTTAGCAGGTCTTGCTTCGGGTTTAAAACCTATGGTAAAGGCTAACGAACGTTATGAAAAACAGCAGAATATTCTATACGCCTTAGGTGTAAATGACAATGAAGCTGCTAATGATGTTGTGTTTATTCCGACCGATAGAGTAGAGCAAGAATTTAAAAAGTACATCAAAAAGCAATATGTGCTTCAAGATGGAGAATTAACAGAAAATGACGAGGCCTACCTTATCGATATCAAAAAGGAAGAAACAAAGGCTAAGAATAAAGAGTATAGTCGACGTTTACCTGTTTTTGTGGGGGATAAAGAAGGCCAAGAAGTGTATATTGTTCCGGTTAGAGGAAAAGGATTGTGGGATGCTATTTGGGGCTTTGTAGCCTTAGATAAAGAAATGGTCGTAACTGGTGTTTATTTTGATCATAAAGGAGAAACTCCAGGTCTTGGTTCTGAAATTAAACAACGTTATTTTATGGACGACTTTACGGGTGAAAAGTTCTTGGACGGAGAAGTCTTTGAAGGTATCACTGTCGCTAAAGGGAACAATGACCCTAAAAACGAAAGAAAAGATGATCATAAAATTGATGCTTTAGCTGGAGCGACCATTACAGGCGATGGTGTTTCTGCAATGCTAAAGAAAGATGTTAAAATGTATATGCCTTACTTTAAGACTTTAAATTAAATTTTCTATGGGACTTTTATCAAAAAAAGATAGTAAATTAATTAGCGATCCGTTACTAGATAACAACCCTATCACCATTCAGGTTCTAGGTATCTGTTCTGCTTTGGCAATTACGGCGCAGTTAAAGCCGTCGATAGTAATGGCCGTATCCGTACTCTTTGTAATGGGGGTTGGAAACGTAGTAATTTCATTAATGCGTAATATCATTCCGTCTAAAATCAGAATTATTGCACAGCTCATCGTGGTAGCCACCTTGGTGATTATTGTTGATCAGGTTCTTAAAGCCTTTGCGTATAGCTTAAGTAAAGAGCTATCTGTATTTATAGGTTTAATTATAACCAACTGTATTATTATGGGTCGTTTTGAAGCTTTCGCTTTAGCCAATGGTCCATGGAGATCATTTTTAGATGGTATTGGTAATGCTTTAGGCTACGGTTTAATTCTGGTCGTTGTAGGTTTCTTTAGAGAACTTTTAGGCTCTGGAACGCTATTCGGACTTAAAGTGATGGGTGATCCGGTTGAAAAAACTGGTTTGTTCGCCTTAGGGTATGAAAACAACGGTTTTATGGTATTGCCTCCCATGGCTTTAATTGTGGTAGGGATTATCATTTGGATTCAGCGTAGCAGAAATAAAGCATTAATAGAGGATTAAAACGTAGTAAATAGCTAGTAAGTATTGTAATTAAATACTGAAAACTTGACACAGAATTTATAAAAATATGGAACATATAGAATTGTTTTTTAAATCGATATTTGTAGATAACATGGTATTTGCCTATTTCTTAGGGATGTGCTCTTATCTAGCAGTATCAAAAAAGGTTTCTACAGCAGTGGGCTTAGGGGCAGCAGTAATTTTTGTACTGGCGATTACAGTACCATTGAACTGGCTATTAGATCAGTACTTATTACAAGAAGGTGCTTTAACCTGGCTGGGACCTGAATATGCTGAGTATGATCTTAGTTTTTTATCCTTTATTATGTTTATTGCAACCATAGCAACTATGGTGCAGTTGGTTGAAATTGTAGTCGAGAAATTTTCTCCAGCATTGTACAATTCATTAGGGATATTTTTACCCTTGATTGCCGTGAACTGCGCCATCTTGGGAGGGTCATTATTTATGCAATCTAGAGAAATAGAAACACTTGGTCTTGCTTTTAACTATGGGATATCTTCGGGTATTGGATGGTTCTTAGCAATTTTGGCTATAGCCGCGATTCGAGAAAAAATCAGATATAGTGCTGTACCAGCTCCTTTGAGAGGCTTGGGTATTACGTTTATTATCACTGGTTTAATGGCTATTGGTTTTATGAGTTTTGGTGGGATGTTAACTGGTGGTGATGAAACAGCCGCGCCAGTAGAAAAAACAACACAAGTAGAAGAGGTAAAAAAAGATGTTAAACAAAAGGAAGCTGACATTAAGACTGTCTTAAGTGTAGCCGACAATACAAATAATAAATAAAGTAGTATGATGATATTAGCCGCAAGCACAGTAGGAACGGTGATAGCTACCGTAGCAGCTTTTTTGGTAGTAACCTTGTTATTAGTAGCATTGTTATTGGTAGTAAAACAAAAATTATCTCCGTCTGGTCCTGTTAAGATTTTGATCAATGGAGAGCGTGAAATTGAAGTAGCCTCTGGAAGTTCGTTGCTAACCACACTGGGGAGTAATAAAGTATTTTTGCCATCTGCCTGTGGTGGTGGTGGTACATGTATACAATGTGAATGCCATGTGTTGTCAGGTGGTGGGGAAGCACTTCCTACCGAAACGCCTCACTTTTCAAGAAAAGAATTACAGCATGGAGCACGTTTAGCGTGCCAAGTGAAGGTAAAACAAGATATGGAAATTACCATTCCAGAAGAGGTTTTTGGAATTAAAAAATGGCCAGCTAAAGTAATACGTAATTACAATGTTGCTTCATTTATTAAGGAATTTGTAGTTGAAATTCCAGAAGATATGGGGTACAAAGCAGGAGGTTACATTCAAATTGAAATTCCTGAATGTGAAATTAAATATGCTGATATTGATATCACAGCGCACCCAGAAGAGCATGAAACGCCTGATAAGTTTAAGGCTGAGTGGGATAAGTTTAACTTATGGCCTTTAGTCATGAAAAACCCTGAGACTGTAGAGAGAGCCTATTCGATGGCATCTTACCCAGCGGAAGGTAAAGAAATTATGCTAAATGTTCGTATTGCTACACCACCTTGGGATCGAGCGAAAAACGGTTGGATGGATGTAAATCCAGGTATTGCTTCGTCTTATATCTTTGGATTAAAACCAGGTGATGATGTGGTGATTTCTGGTCCTTACGGTGAATTCTTCATCAATGAATCAGAAAGTGAAATGCTATATGTTGGTGGTGGTGCAGGTATGGCCCCCATGCGTTCTCATTTATATCACTTATTCAATACCTTAAAAACGAATCGAAAAGTGACCTACTGGTATGGCGGTCGTTCGAAACGCGAACTTTTCTACATTGATCATTTTAAAAAATTAGAAAAGAACTTCCCTAATTTTAAATTTTACATGGCACTTTCTGAGCCAATGCCAGAAGATAACTGGAAAGTGAAAGAAAATATTGATGCTCCTGGAGATGGTTTTGTTGGTTTTATTCATAATTGTGTTATAGATAATTACCTAAATCTACATGAGTCTCCTGAAGATATTGAATTGTATTTCTGTGGACCTCCGTTAATGAACAAAGCTGTTCAGAAAATGGGAGAAGATTTTGGGATTCCAGATGAACACATTAGATTCGATGATTTTGGTGGATAGCCTTATGTATCAAATGAAATAAATAAAAAATGCAACCACTAGGTTGCATTTTTTATTTTGTAGATACGTGTTCCAAAAACAATTGAGTCGCTTATATTTTTCTTGACTCCTTAGCCTAGAGGATAGCCCCGAAAATAATAGGCTTAGGGGGCTTCGCTTACATGAGTGCACCCTATTCCTATGGTGTTAGGCTCCATAAAAGCAGCCTTTAGATTTTATCAATCAAATATTTCTTGCAGTTGATATTTGGGCTGGTCATTTTCGATTTGGAATAACTTATGTAAATCCATGACATTCGTAACACCATCTAGTTGACATAAGAAGGCTATTGCTGCGCATAGGCCATTAAATAAAACGGACTTATCTTTTGGGTTTTTAGGTTTTTTGTTGGTCCTGTTCAACGGTAGTTTATAACCGCAGCCTTGTAAAAACGCCGCCTCAATTTGTAAAAGTTCTAAGGGGGTATACCCATAAAATCGTTTGCCAAATTTTTGATTGACAATACCCACATAGTTTAATTGGGTAGACCCATGAAGCTCTGTGAAATTTTGCCAAAATTCTAAATTGTCACAGATATTCCCAACGGCACACTTGGTGCAGTATTCGGGATGTAATTGATCGTTGTGAAACGCATGATAGAGTTTTCCTAATGCCATTTCTAGTCTTGGAGAAAGTGTCATAGCCTTTTTTTATTTTAAGGTACTAATTTTTTGATGCAATCGGAACTAAAATTTTGATAAATTTGGGATGTATGGCCATCTTTATCTTCTAGGCGTTCAATTCGAAGTGCTGTGGTAGGTTTTGTAAATGTTTATAAATTTGATTTTTCTACATTCCTCTAAGCTGTTATATGCTTAAATTTTATAGTATTTTTGTGCTATGAGTAGAGCGTTGACAGAACAAGAATTACACAATCTTGCCATGAATATTGTAGGGAAACAATTAGAGGCTGATGGCTTTGAGTTTTTATCCGTGAATAGCGTCCTTAAAAAAAACCCACAATTTGTATGCACCAAAAATAAAAAACTTCACTTTATTGTGGTTAAAGCTGTTTGTTACCCTGAGGATCCTACAGATTTGGATATGGATAATTTGAATAAAATGAAAGCACACGCCACGAATTTTGAAGCCGATACCTATTATGCGGGAGTTGGTTTGGTGAATGCAAAAGAATATAAAAATCCAGTTTTTTTAAATGAAGAATATATTGTTGATTATGATGGACTTGTTAAAATTTAAGGTTTTACGCCCAGCTTTTGGACTTGTAGTTTTACTATTTTTTTCAGCCTGTTCTGATGAATTTGTGCAATCAAGTGCTACAGGTCCGGCATTAGGTACATCGTACTCCATACTTTTCTTTGATACAGTTCCAAGAGATTTTCAGCGAGAGATAGATTCTGTTTTTAGGGTCATTAATAGGTCTATGTCTACCTATATCCCCGATTCTGATATTTCAAAGATAAATGCTGGTGATTCAACTGTGGTCGTCGATACCATGTTTGAAGAAGTTTTTAATTTATCTAAGCGTATTCATGAAACCACCAATGGCTACTTTGATCCAACCGTAGGTATTTTGGTAAATGCCTGGGGATTTGGTCCAGGAGAAAAAATTGAAATGGATTCTGTAGTTGTGGATAGTCTTTTGAGTTATGTAGGATTTGAAAAGGTTATGTTATTGCCCAATAAACGCATCCGTAAAGCTAATGCTCGTATCGTGTTCGACTTTAATGCTGTTGCCAAGGGCTACGCAGTGGATAGATTAGGCGCATTACTAGAAGCTAAGGGTATACATAATTATTTAGTGGAAGTTGGTGGAGAACTAGTGGCAAAGGGAGAAAATAAGATAAGAAATAAAAAATTTGTAGTAGGTATCGATGATCCATTAGCAAATGATAGAGATTACCCTGCCGCTTTAATAAACCTAAATAACAAAGGATTAGCTTCTTCTGGGAATTACCGACACTTTCGTGAAGACGAAAGCACAGGGAAACGATATGTGCATACCGTGGACCCAATTACGGGCTACACGAAAGATTCGAATGTGTTAGGGGTTACTATTTTAGCGGATACGTGTATGGAAGCCGATGCTTACGCTACTGCTTTTATGGCAATGGATTTAGAAAGTTCAATGGCGCTATTATCTGGGAAAAAGGATATTGAAGCCTATATTATTTATATTGATGATGCTGGTGAAATCAAAGAATTTATAAGTGAAGGATTTAACGCAATACTAATTAAAGATTAAAACTACTTATTTTATTTTTTAACCAAAGGAATCACTTCTCCCGCGGCTAGCCTGTAATGGTCAATATCTTGGGAACCAAGTGTTGTCGTATAGTCTATTTCATTTACCACAAAACCAACGCTTCGTAATTTATCAAAATAGTCGCGGCCATAAATTCGAACATGGTCATATTGTCCAAATATTTTAGCTCTTTCCTTTTTATCGGTAATGGTGTGGTCTTCAAAGGTGTATTCTCTTTTTAAATCTTGAGGAATTTGAAAAATACCCCAACCGCTTGGTTTTAGAACTCTAAATAACTCTTCCATCGCTTTTTTATCGTCAGGAATATGTTCTAACACGTGATTGCACAGAATCACATCAAAGCTATTGTCGTTGAAGGGGAGTTTGCAAATATCAGCTTTAACATCTGCCAAAGGCGAATCTAAATCGGTTGTCGTATAGTCTAGGTTTTTGAGTTTTCTAAAGCGTTTGTAAAAAGCTTGTTCAGGAGCAAAATGTAAAACTTTGTACTGCTTACTGAAGAAATCTGTTTCGTTTTTTAAGTAAAGCCAAAGTAGTCTGTGACGCTCTAAAGACAGCGTAGAAGGCGATAATACATTCTCCCTTGGGTTTTCATAACCGTAGGGGAGAAAGCGCCTAAAACCCTTTCCGTCTATAGGGTCGAAATACCTAGTTCCGCGCATAGAAAATGCTAAAACAGGCCTAGCGACATAACTTAGCTTTATAAGTAATGGCCTTGGAACGTGATTGAGTATGTATTTGAAAAGCTTTGACACAAAGTTCACAGATTAATTTCTAAACTCATCTTCCTCGTCACTAGTAATTCCTAAGGCCTCATAAATATATTTAAACGTAGATAAAAGTTCTGGCTTGCCGTTCACCAAGGCAACATCGTGTTCAAAATGTGCGCTTGGTTTGCCGTCGGCCGTCAAAATAGTCCAGCCATCTTTTAGTTGTTGTATTCTATGCGTTCCCATATTGGTCATAGGCTCGATAGCAACGACCATACCTTCTATAAATTTTTTGCCACGCCCTCTTTTTCCGTAATTCGGCATTTCGGGATCTTCGTGCATTTTTCTGCCTAATCCGTGCCCTACTAATTCGCGTACAACACCATAACCGTGTTCTTCCGTGAATTTTTGAATCGCATACCCCACATCGCCAACACGATTTCCTATTTTAAACTCTCGAATACCTACATAAAGCGATGCTTTTGTAATATCGAGGAGTTTTTTTACTTCTGGAGCTACTTCACCTACTTCAAAAGTATAGGCATGGTCTCCATAAAAACCATTTTTTAAAGCACCGCAATCTATCGAAATAATGTCACCCTCTACTAAAGGGGTACTGTTTGGAATGCCGTGTACCACCTGAGCATTTGGACTCATGCAAAGCGAGTTCGGAAAATCATACATGCCTAAAAAACCGGGCTCAGCCCCATGATCGCGAATAAAAGTTTCTGCTAACGCGTCTAAATGCAAAGTGGTTACCCCGGGCTTTACTTCACTTGCGAGCATTCCTAATGTTTTTGATACAATTAAAGCGCTTTCGCGCATTAATGCTATTTCTTCTGGTGTTTTTACTATAATCATACGTCGTAAAGATACTATTTTTGGTAAATTGCTATACCAGAGGTTTTTGAGTCATTAACGCGGGTTGTGGAATGCCCATAAGTTTTAAAATGGTAGGTGCAATATCACCTAAAACACCATCTTTTATTTTTATATGCTCCTTATCCACTAAAATTAAAGGAACTGGATTTGTGGTGTGTGCTGTATTTGGCGTACCATCAGGATTTATCATAGTATCGCAATTTCCGTGATCGGCAATGACTATAGTGCTATACCCATTTTTTAACCCAGCCATGACCACGCTTTCAGCGCAACTATCCACTACTTCACAAGCCTTAATTGCGGCTGACATTACGCCTGTATGGCCTACCATGTCAGGATTTGCAAAATTTAAACAAATAAAATCTGCTTCTCCTTTATCAAGTTCTGGCAAAATCGCGTCTCTAATGTCATAAGCACTCATTTCGGGTTGTAAATCATAGGTAGCGACTTTTGGTGAAGGACACAGCAAGCGTTTCTCTCCATCGAATGGAATTTCTCTACCCCCATTAAAGAAAAAAGTAACATGCGGATATTTTTCAGTTTCGGCAATTCTAATTTGCTTTTTTCCTGCTTTCGCTAGTACTTCGCCTAATGTTTCTTCAATATTATCCTTGTCGTAAACAACATGCACTTTTTTATAAGATTCATCATAATTAGTCATGGTCACATAGTATAGCTCTAATTTGTGCATATTCTGTTCATGCATATCTATCTGGCTCAATACCTGTGTAAGTTCTCGACCTCTATCCGTTCTAAAATTGAAAAATATGAGTACATCTCCATTTTGAATTTTAGCGACCGGCGTACCGTCGTTTTCGGTAAGGACCATGGGAGCTAAAAATTCATCGGTACAATCAGTGTCATAACTATTTTGTACCGCAGTGGCAATATCGTTTGTTTTAAGTCCCGTACTATTCACTAGTAAATCGTAGGCTAATTTTATGCGTTCCCAGCGTTTATCTCTATCCATCGCATAGTAACGCCCAATAACGGTAGCTAATTTTGCTTTTTTATCAGCACAAAATTCAATGATATTTTTTAAATATTCCTTACCACTCTTAGGGTCTACATCACGACCGTCTGTAAAGGCATGAATAAAAACCTTATCTAAATTATACGCTTCACTAGCGGTAATTAGGCCTTTGAGGTGCGAGGTATGGCTATGAACCCCACCATCGCTTAACAATCCTACAAAATGAACAGGTTTGTTGTTGTTTTTGGCATACAAAAAAGCCTCTTTCAATGCTTTTTCGTCTTTTAAACTATCTTCTTTTACGGCTTTATTAATTTTTGCTAAATCTTGATACACAATACGCCCAGCGCCGAGGTTCATATGGCCCACTTCGCTATTTCCCATTTGGCCTTCAGGGAGTCCAACATTCATGCCGTCAGTTAAAAGATTTGCATTTGAATATTCCTGTTGAATTCGGTCCATAAAAGGCGTATTCGCATGGTCAATTGCAGAAACTTTTGGATTGGGAGATTTCCCCCAACCATCTAAAATCATCAATATTACTTTTTTGTTCATGGAGCCTGCTCTTTAGACCTCAAAAATAAGACGAAATGCCTGTTAATGCTAACTATTTTAGTTTCTTTTTTGAACTCCAATGCCTTATACTAATTATTTTTTTTCTCATAAATTGAAACAAAACGAGATTTAGCTCGTCTTTAAAATATAAAATTCATATTCATCATCCGATGTACGTCGGAAATCAAAAAACAATCATCATGAAAAAAACAATCACAATTACAGTACTGACTATGGCATTATGTGCCATGAATGTAGCAGCAAAACAGTCCATTGAAACCATGGGCGTTTTAAAAATAGAACAAGCTGTGGGTCTAAGTTCTTTTTGCAATGCCATCGTAAAAGGAGATCTTAAAACTGTCAAAAGCATGATAGCTTTAGGAGAGGATGTTAATCAAAAATCAGTAGGAATGACACCCGCTATTTTCGCTGCGCGCTACAACAAAGTGGAGATTTTAGAAGTACTGATAGCAAATGGTGCCAATATAAAAATTAAATGCGATAAGGGTATCAGCATTAAACAGTATGCAGAAGCTGCAAACGCAACTGATGCCTTAAAAGTGATTACCATAAACTGGAAAAATAAATAAGCCAGTATAAGCCAATAAAAAAGCCATTTACACTGCGTAAATGGCTTTTTTTTATCGTTATTTTCTTCTTTTAGTGTTCAAGTAAAAGGGCTAGCGTATTAAAATTTGAACCCACTGAATACTCTATAAAAAAAAGCATAGAATGCCATGGAGATCATAATCACAGAAAATAAAGAATAAATTTTGAGTAAAACTACAACGAATGCAGGTTTACAGTCTTCAAATGCTTCTAAATAAACATGTTTAAAATGTAGAAGTGTTGCCATATAGTTTCGTTTAATGATTTGTAAATCAAAGCTATAAGGGCTAAAGGTGATGAAGTAAGGAAGTGGGTGCTACAAAACTAGTAAAATATTTTACTATTTCGACAAATTAACCATTTATTAGTTGAAATGCACTAAGCTTGTTTTTGATATTTTTTAATGGCTTCCTTAATTTTGTCTATTCTATTTTCTGGATCAGGGTGCGTACTTTGAAATTCTGGTTGTCTATTGGGTCCTCCTGCTGCTTTTAAAATCTTCATTACTTCTATCATTTCATAGGGGTCGTAACCCGAATTAATCATAAAGAGAACGCCTAAATCATCACTTTCTAGTTCATCACCGCGACCATTTTTAAGTAAAGTGTTTTGACCAATACTACCTACAATATCACCTGCATCTGCACCTACCGATGCACCCATAGAAATAGTTTGCCAAAAATTGCCTTCTGCAATACGTTCCGCAGAATGGCGGCCGATAACATGACCAATTTCATGTCCTAAAACTCCTGCAAGTTGGGCTTCGTTTAATGCTGAAAATAAGGCATAGGTAATAAATACTTGTCCACCTGGTAAGGCAAAAGCATTAATGGTATTTGGATCGGCAAGTAAATGAAACTCGTATCGGTAAGGCGTATCTTTTGCGATGCTATTTTTTACTAAGGTATTTCCAATGGCATCTACTACGTCTTGCAAGCCTTGGTCAGGATGTAAACCACCATATTGCTGTGTAATTTCGGGTCTACTCTGCAAGCCAATTGCAATTTCTTGATCCGAACTCATGTTTATATTCTGAACTCTATTCGTATACGGGTTTGTTTCGCTGTTATTACATTTTTGTATAAAGGCGAAGGCGACTATAGCTAGTCCGATAAAAATTTTAATTTTCCAGTTACCTCTTCTCACGGTTGATGCATTTAACAATGCCTAAAGTACAAAAAGCCTATAATAGTTTCTGATTTATATCTAGTATATGATCTGCGATGTACGTTCTTAAGAAACCTGCTGTAAAATGTTCACTTCCTAGAAAGGTTTCATTTTTGTAGAGTTGTAAAATATTTTTACTTCTAAAAGCATCTAACATTGGCACTGAAATAGGGGCGTAGCTATAATGCCATGGTTCATATTTGAAGCCTCTTCTTTTAGGATTGTCTGTATAGACCAGATAGAAACCAAATTTTTCAGAATTTTCATCCATCCATTTTTTAAAATTGGCAAATGGTTGTCCCTCAGCATATTTTGAAGGTACCAATACATCACCACTTACTTTTTGATACCCATCAATCACATCAATATCGGTTCCCCAATGGTGCCTACTTGTGCCCGGAATCGTGGAGTACTCTATAATTTTATTGATTGCGGCTAGAGGAGTCATACCTGCGTCTGTGTATGCAATAAATTTACGTTCAAAAATTACTTGTTGCCTATCAAAACTGCGGTAGCTAGAAACGATTTTTAGATCGACACCGGCGCTGTAGGCAGCCCTTTTCATGTCGATAAAAGCATCGTGGGCTTCTTTAACGAGATTAATATCTTTACCATGTAAGTCTATCGCCGACTTTCCCATTAATTCAGAGAGCGAATATTCTTTTTCTTGGGCTTGTAATTGCGCTAAGGTAATGTTTGGAAATAGTGTTAAAGCTAAGCCTGTAATTCCGGTAGCGTGTAAAAATGATCTTCTTTGCATTTTAATATTTTTTATGGCCTACAAAATAGTCTTTAGGTTTGGGTATTTCAAATATAGTACCAATTTTGGGAAGGCCTAATTTGGTATCGCACTCCAAGGTCAAAATTATGGCTTTGATCTCCATACTGTGATCTACTTTTTTTCATAAGAGCATATCAGTCTATTGAAGCTCAAGTTTTGATCGGTTTGCCTGTATTAAGCTGATAATAGCCAACACTCATGCCTCCTTCAAAAAGCAACTCATTGAGGACCTAAAATAGAAACGTTTTTTTTAGACATTATTGTCTGTTTTGATGCTAAAATTTTGAAGATAATTTCTGGCGTAAAGCAAAGTAGTACTCACAAGTTAAAAATTCAAGCAAGCTTAACGAAAGAGTAGGTTTAAAAAAGGACATGATAATGAGCTCATGAAGCGACAAAATAAAATGCCTTTACTCAAGTTTATTTCGGTAATGAAGTAAATTACCGCGCTAAGTAAAGAAAACCTTGAAACTCAAAGCCTAGATCAAAAAGGTTTACGACGTAAAAATAAATTCCAGCAGGTAAGCCTTTATTTCTGTCAATAACCAGATTATCGACATTTGAAACTCCTGCAAATTCGTTGGTGTAATTTTCTTTTTGAAAGACCAACAAACCGTTGCGATCGTATATTTTTAGATCATTATTAGGGGAGAGGCTTAGTTCATCGATGACTAAAACATCGTTGGTACCATCACCATTGGGCGACATATAAAAATTATCAATCACCATTCTGTCTTGCGGCACTAATAAACTACCAATAGTGATAGCTTCGTAGGCATCGGGTATAAAGCTTTCTGAAGAAATTATCCCATTAGAAACGTCGCCACTAACGAACGAATTCCCTAATATTTCCCATTCTTTATTGACTTTGCTCCATCCGACCACTAATAAATTTTCAGTTTCTTCGGTCAAGGCGCCAATATCACTGCGCAGATTCCAAGACAAGGTAACCGTAGAAGGCACGCTACTTTCTAAACGCCAGAATTCTTTTTCGTTTACAGCATCTAATTGCCTAGCCGTTTCAGTGGTATCGAAAATTTCTGAAAAAGAGAAGGGCGAATTCGGGTCTTCAAAAAAGTAGGCACATTTGGCGGTTAAATTGATACTTTGCGAATTCATGATTAAAGGGCGCAATTGTGCTTCATCCCCCACAGGAAATGAGTAGGCTTGTTGATTGGTCACTAGGGCGTAGCCATCTACTTTAGAAAAATCGCTTTCACCCACATACATAGCATCGTTCACTAGCGCAAAATAAATGTCTTGCAGTGATTTTTGCGTAATGATATCTCCCGTAACGAAATTAACACTATTGCTTACACTGATAGGAACATTTAATGCAACACCATTGTTAGCACTGACTTCAAAATCATAAAAAACGGGAGAAACGCTGCCCTGAATATTTAAAAAATTAGCCCCATAAAAACCTACCAAGCCTAAGTTTTGATCAAAAGGCGCTGTGTTTATAAAATTGGTATGAAAACCCACATTAGCACCCGCATGCACTTGCATAGTACCCGCATGGTGCAAGGCGCTTTGGGCATTTGTCGAAACACCTAGGAGAAAAATAGATAGGTAAAGTAGGTTTTTCATGACTTAAAAATCAGTTATTGTAAAGTACCATTCTGTTACGTCGGCAAGTCCTGTACTATTATTAATAGTTGTCACAGTAAATGAACCTGGTTGTTGATCCGTTACGTATATTTTAAAATCACCACGAACAGTCAATTGTATAATATAATTATCATCTGGTAGGGCTGTATTAAAAGTTACTGTGTTAATTCCTCCACCTAAACCAGCCACAGTCGCTCCATTTACTTTTAAGGAATTGCTTCCATTCGCCTTCCCCATTATTAATACGGCTGGATTTTTCCATTCGGTTCCCGTCGATGTTGAAGTTAAAATTTGACCAGGACTACCTGTTGAATTATTTATATCTTCAATGTTTCCTTCAAGTTTTAGTTTTTCACGTATTGTTACTGTTGTATTATTAGCTGTTTCATCTATATTTAAAGCTTCAATTCCTCCTGCGGAAAAACCAATTTCGTCGGCTGCAGCTCTGTACATACCAGTATTTCTATCATCTTCGGTACTGGATCTAAAAGTATACGCAGGATTTAAGGCGGTTCCGAACGTTGAAATATATCCCTCAGATCTAATTGGTCCAGTGACCTGTAATTTACTGCCTACTTCTGGTGTATTAGTACCTATGCCAAGTCTAGTAGGGCCAGAATTGTCCCAAAATAATTCGGTGTTATTCTCTAAAATACCACCAGACCCATCAGAAAAGAAAATAGATCCTGATGTTGCTGGTAAGGTTGCCGCTGCGGGATTAGCCCAAACAACATCTCCGCTAGCATTAGTTGTAAGAATTTGCCCATCTGTTCCTTCTTTAATTTTCGCAGGGGTTACATTATCGTCAGAAATTTTTAGAGTAGTTACTGCATCATTTACTATTTCAACAGTATTAACGGCGTTGTCCGCTAATTTTGCATTTGTTACGGCGTTATCAGCCAAAGATAAAGCTGTTGCATTCCCGTCACCAACAATAGTAGCGTCAGTGGTTACAGCACTAAAGGCTGGCGCAGCCCAAATGACATCACCACTAGCATTAGTTGTAAGAATTTGCCCATCTGTTCCTTCTTCAATTTTCGCAGGGGTTACATTATCGTCAGCAATTTTTAGAGTAGTTACTGCATCATTTACTATTTCCACAGTATTAACGGCGTTGTCCGCTAATTTTGCATTTGTTACGGCGTTATCAGCCAAAGATAAAGCTGTTGCATTCCCGTCACCAACAATAGTAGCGTCAGTGGTTACAGCACTAAAGGCTGGCGCAGCCCAAATGACATCACCACTAGCATTAGTTGTAAGAATTTGCCCATCTGTTCCTTCTTCAATTTTCGCAGGGGTTACATTATCGTCAGAAATTTTTAGAGTAGTTACTGCATCATTTACTATTTCCACAGTATTAACGGCGTTGTCCGCTAATTTTGCATTTGTTATGGCGTTATCAGCCAAAGATAAAGCTGTTGCATTCCCGTCACCAACAATAGTAGCGTCAGTGGTTACAGCACTAAAGGCTGGCGCAGCCCAAATGACATCACCACTAGCGTCAGTTGTAAGAATTTGCCCATCTGTTCCTTCTTCAATTTTCGCAGGGGTTACATTATCATCAGCTATTTTTAGGGTAGTAATCGCATCATTCGCTATTTCTAAAGTATTAACGGCATTGTCCGCTAATTTTGCATTTGTTACTGCATCGTTTGCAAGTGATAAAGCTGTTGTAATTCCGTCACCATCAATAGTAGCATCAGTGGTTACTGCACTAAAGGCTGGCGCAGCCCAAATGACATCACCACTAGCGTCAGTTGTAAGAATTTGCCCATCTGTTCCTTCTTCAATTTTAGCAGGGGTTACATTATCGTCAGCAATTTTTAGAGTAGTTACTGCATCATTTACTAATTCCACAGTATTAACGGCATTGTCCGCTAATTTTGCATTTGTTACGGCGTTATCAGCCAAAGATAAAGCTGTTGCATTCCCGTCACCAACAATAGTAGCGTCAGTCGTTACAGCACTAAAAGCGGGATCAGCCCAAACGACGTCACCACTAGCATCAGTCGTAAGAATTTGTCCATCAATACCTTCTTCTATTTTGGCAGGAGTTATGTTATTATCTGCTATTTTTAGGGTGGTTATTGCATCATTTTCAATGGTAAGAATACCTGTGTTATCTAAAGTAGCATCTCCTGAAAGTGCTACTTGGGTAGCTGAATTACCTGCATTCCCTATGTAAATTGAGCCATCAGTAAGAGTATTAATTGTACCAACTGCTCCATCTACATAATTTTTAGTTGCAGCATCTTGGGCAGCTGTTGGATCAACAACATCGGTTAGTTTAAAAGTACCCATAGATAAGTCTGCCGTAGGTACGCCAAACCCTGTTAATGAAATATTTGCTTTGTCTAATTTTATATCGGTCACATTCGCATTTAAAATTTTAGTCGTAGTTATTGCATCATTAGCGATTGTAAGCACTCCCGTGTTGTCTAAAGTCGCATCTCCTGAAATTGCTACTTGGGTAGCTGAATTAAGTCCATTCCCTAAGTAAATTGAACCATCAGTAAGGGTATTAATTGTACCAACTGCTCCATCTACATAATTTTTAGTTGCAGCATCTTGGGCATCAGTAGGGTCTACAACATCGGTTAGTTTAAAGGTGCCCATAGATAAGTCTGCAGTAGGTACGCCAAACCCTGTTAATGATATACTTGGTTTGTCTAATTTTATATCGGTAACGTTAGCATCTAAAATATTTTCAGTTTGTACCGCATCATCTGCTAATTTGCTATTGTCAACCGCATCTGCATCAATCTTATCCCTAGTTACCCCAGCATCTTTTATTTGTAGTCCGTTTATTGCATTTACTTCAAGGGTGGCATCATCTACATTTACCTCCAAATTCATGGCGACTAAGGCGGCATCAGGTGCAACACCAGTAATAGAACCATTGGTCGAGGTTACATCTTCGCCAAGACTAGCAGCAATTTGAGCTGCATTTTGCCATTCAGGATCTCCTGAGATATTTGTTCCTAAAATTTTATTTTCATCACCTGGAAGAGTGCCTATTTTTGCAGTAGTCACCGCATCATCTGCTAATTTGCTGTTGTCCACGGCAGCGGCATTAATCTTATCCGTAGTCACCCCAGCATCTTTTATTTGTAGTCCGTTAATGGCGTTCACTTCTAGCGTAGCATCATCTACGTTTACCTCTAAATTCATGGCTACTAAGGCGGCATCAGGTGCAACCCCAGTAATAGAACCATTAGCGGAAGTTATATCTTCTCCAAGGCTAGTAGCAATTTGAGCTGCATCTTGCCATTCAGGATCACCTGCGATATTAGTTCCTAAAATTTTATTAGCATCCGTTAAACCAGCAGTTCCTATTTTATCAGTAGTCACCGCATCATCCTGAAGTTTTGGCGTACTAATAGCATTGTTGCTAATTTTACTGGTGGTCACCGCATCATCAGCAAGATCAGTTTCCTGAATCGTTAAATCAAGAATATTTTCGGACTGCACCGCATTGTCCGCTAATTTCAAATTATCAACCGCATCGTCGGCTAATTTTAGGGTTGTAATCCCTAAATCTGTTACCCTAATATTCGTATTAAGTAGGGTGGCTCCAACACCATTAGTGACTACTATAGAGCCGTCACCGGCTGTTAAATTATCACCTGAAATACTGTTTGCATTTAAATTAGACCATAATGCTGCTGTACCTGTTATATTAGTTTGTAATACTTGATTGGGTAAGCCTGGAGCTAATTTTCCGGCTTGTATGGTTCTATTTAGAATTTTACTGTTATCTACTGAATTTGTAGCCAGTTTATTTAAAGTAACGGCACCATCGGTAATTTTAGGGCTTATAATAGAGCCATCTTGTATGTTACTGGCATTTAAAATACCCACCTCAAAATTAAAATTGGTAGGCGTGGTTTGCGTAATGGTAATCGTTTCAAAATTTCCAGGGTTTTCAAGGGATTCACTTGAAAAGGTAATGCTGTTCCCAAAAGCCTCACAAATATTAATCCATACTAAACCATCAAAATAATGTAAACATTGCGCTTCTGTATTATAAATTATAGCGCCTTCTAGTGGCACTATGCTGTTCATTTGAACGGTGTTCATTCTAGGAATAACAAAAGCCTTATCACTACTTTCTAGTTCTAAAAGCGATGCCGCGTTGATTGTTTGCGGATTATTCCCGATTTTAACTTGGGCATGTAAAGACGAAAAACTCGTACTTAAACATAAAACAAGACCTAATACTTTTAAATAATGTGTTTTCATGGGGTATGGGTATAGTAAAATAGGTTCCATTATAGCAAGTAAAACTACAACGAAACTTTTATATCTCCTTTTTTATAAGTTGAAATGCACTTGGCTTAGTTCAAGTGATACTATTTCAGGTTCAAATACAAATAATACAATGCTAGCTATTGGTGCAGCTAGCTAAAGTGTAGGTTTTTTCCTTCGAAGGGAGTTTTGTTAGGGAGAAAAATACGTGCTTTGAACGGGCCTTTTAATTCAATTTTTTCACCCCCCACAGCAACAAAACTACCTTCGCGTAAACCAACTACAGGAACAGCGTTGAAACAATGAAACTCTTTAATCCGTGTTTCCCTTGTTTCTCCATTATGTTGGCTTTTTGGGTCATGATCTAAATAATGCGCATTGATATTAAAATTAACAAGGCCCAACGTTTCAAAACTAGGCGGATAAACAATGGGCATATCATTGGTGTTTTTCATATTTACACCCGCAATATTGCTACCTGCACTAGTACCCAAATAGGGCGTGCCATCTTCAATTTTTTGTTTTAAAACCGCCATTAATTGCTTTTCATAGAGCTGTTGTACTAACAAAAAAGTATTGCCCCCTCCTGTAAAAATGGCTTCAGCGCTTTGCAAACCAGCTAAAGGGTTACTAAAGCTATGTATGCCAACTACTTTTTTATCTAGGTCGGCAAAAGCCTTAGCCACAATTTGGGTATAGGCATCATAAGAAATACCACCTGGTCTAGCATAGGGGATGAAGGTAATTGTTTTTTTACCTTTAAAAAAAACTTCGAGTTCCGGTAATAGATACGCTAAATAGGCTTGCCCAAAGAGTGTTGAGGTACTCGCTAGAAGCATTTTTTTCATAACTTCAAATCTATAATCACTTACAAATTAACAAAAGTTTAATGTAGGTTTCCTTTTTTTTGAAGTTAACTTGCGCTTACTTTATATAAAACTTAACAAATACTAAAGTACAACCATTCACTAATACGGTTTACACGATCAATTTAATTATGAAAAAATACCAAATCGCTTTGTTTTTAATCCTATTTGTTTCACTTGGCTATAGTCAAGACACTGATCGCATGCTTTTAAGAGGTAAAGTAATGTATCGTAGTAGTAATGTGCAAAATGAAAACGTGATCAATGTAACTACCGAAATGGGGGTGATTACCAATGCCAATGGTGAGTTTGCTATCAATGTAAAAGTAGGCGATGAGCTCGTCTTTACGGCCTTAAATTACGAAATAAAAAGAGTAGTGATTACCTCAGAAATACTAGAAAATAATCGTTTAGTCGTTGAGGTTACCGAAAAAGTAACCCAGCTCGATGAAATAGTGGTCGGTCCAGAAAATGAAGAAGCGTTTATTAAATTAAAAAATGAAGAATTTAAGCAGTTCGATTATGGTATTGATGAAACAACTAGGGTAGAAAATATTGCCTTATCGCAAACCGAAAGGGGCATGCAAAACGGACTTAATTTTGTGAATATTTTTAAGGCTATTAAAAAAGGACTTAAAAACGAAGACGGGGAAAGCGTTGAAACGCCTAAATTAAAATTAAGTGAAGTATTACGGCAGGTGTATGATGATGAGTTTTTTGTCAAAGATTTGCAGTTACCCCAAGATAAAATCAACGAATTTTTATTCTATTGTGACAACAATATGTCTGAACAATCGCTACTTAAAAAAACGAACGAGTTTCAATTGATAGATTTTTTAGTGGACCAAAGCAAGGAGTTCAAAAAAACACTGAATGAAAAGTAATGGCACTTTTTATGCACTTATTTTTCTGTTTTGCTACAGTACGTTAAGTTTTGGGCAAGACTTTTCGTACCATTCCTTACAAGGCCGTGTCATTAGCGCTGATGATGACGTATCTGCCACTCATGTGTTAAATATTTCTGCCAGTAAAGCAGCCATTACCGATGCAGGAGGTTTTTTCACGATCACGGCAAAACTATATGACACGCTTATTTTCTCGGCGATACAATTCAAAACAAAACAGTTGGTTGTATCGCAAGATATGTTAGCCAGTAAAACCATTTTTGTGACTTTAGAAGCTTCCTTGACAGAATTAGATGAGGTCATTGTGATGCCCTACAATTTGTCAGGTGAGCTAAAAAGAGATATGAATAATATGCAAGTTACTCCTGCTGTTACGGCCTCTAGTTTAGGGCTGCCTAACTCGAATGTAAAAGTAATGCCACAAGCCGATCGTCAGTTGTATTCTGCTCAGAATGGAGGTTCTATTATAAAAGTATTGAATGCCATCACGGGAGAAACGAAGCGACTTAAAGAATTTGCTGCAGAACAGCGTACCTATAGGCGAACAGAATTTATTCGTAGATCTTACCACGATACACTCTATGTAAAGCAACTTAAAATTCCTAAGGAAAAGATTGATGATTTTATGCATTTTTGCGAAATAGACGCTGATTTTGCAGGTACAAGAACGAACGATAAACTTAGATTATGGGAAATTATGCTAGCAAAGAGTGTTGTTTACCGCAAAAATAACGCTCTAGAAAGACCTTAAAAATTTTGAAAAATACAGCATTATACTGTTCTGTTCTGTTTTTACTGTTTGGCTTTTTTTCTTTAAAAGCGCAAGATTCACGTGTATTACTTAATGGAAATATTAAGTCGTTTACAGATGAAGTTCAGGATGTCACTGTTCAAAATATTTCTAGCGGAAAAGGTACTATTTCTGATGGCTATGGTTTTTTCTCTATAGCGGTTCAACAGAACGATAGTATAGTTTTTTCTGCGGTACAATTCAAAAAGAAAATACTTGTTGTAAATGCAGCCATGTTACAAAGCGAGCGTATTATTGTGACGCTCGAAGAAGCCAATAACGAGCTAGACGAAGTGGTGGTAATGCCTTATAATTTAACCGGCGATTTGGCAAAAGATATGAAAACTCAAAACGTGATGGTGGCAGCCACACTTGGCTTGCCAAATGCCTATGTAAAAAAGAAAACACAGAGTGAACGTTTATTAGCTGAAGCTGACGGTGGTAAATGGATTAAATCTGCGGGAGCAGGTTATGGAGGTGCTGGCGGATCTGTTAATCTACATAAAATATTGAATAGAATTTCAGGTCGTACAAAAATGCTAAAAAAGCGTGTAGCTCGTGATAAAAAAAATGTAGTCATAGAAGATTTGTTTAATTTTTTCCCAGATTCTGTTATTCGTACAGAATTAAAAATTCCAGAAGGCCGAGTGTATGAATTTGTTTATTTCTGCGAGGCAGATTCTAACTTTTCTACCTTAATGCAGTCCAATGATCCCATTAAAATTTGGGAATTTTTAATGCTAAAAAGTATCGTCTTTAGAAAAGAAAACGATTTAGAATAAATCTTACCTTTGGCCTATGGTTTGGTTATTGGATCTCAACTTAAAAAAAGAAAAATGAATTTCAAGAAAAGCTTTCTAATCTTATTACTTCCTTTATTTGCCTTTACTGTTGCGCATAAATTTTATGTGAGTGTAACGAATGTTTCCTATTCTGAAAAAGATGATGCACTACAAATAACTACTCGTATTTTTATTGATGATCTTGAGAAGGCATTTAAAGAACGATACGATGTAAACCTGAAAATGGCCACCAAAAAAGAACTGGCTGAGGTTGATAGCTATGTAGAGAAATATTTAAAGTCTAAATTTTTAGTTTTTCTGGATGACGAACAAAAGCAATTTACCTTCATTGGAAAAAAGTATGATAATGATATTATTGTTTGTTATATAGAAGTTCCTAAAGCAAATTTTAAAAATATTAAAAACATCGCTATTATTAATGAAGTTTTAACTGATGTATTTGAAGAACAGCAAAACGTAGTTCATTTTAAGCTCAATAATAAAAAGAAAAGCTTTGTCTTGAGTCGGGCAAATAATAAAGGAATGTTAAACTTGGATTAAAAAGTTAACAAATTCTTAAAAAAGCTTTAATTTTCCAACGACTAATTAAATTCAAATCAATGTATAAAATTAAGTATTACTTTACGACACTTTTTTTTGTTGTTGCAACTATACTAAGTGCGCAAGGGCAAGAAGTAAAAGAAAAGGCAGAGCCTCACGGTAATGTCAACAAGTTTAAACAAATGTATGAAGAATTTGCAACTCCGAATACCTATAGATCAGCTTCTGGTGCGCCCGGTCCTGATTATTATCAGCAACAAGCTGATTATAAAATGGATGTTACCTTAGATGATAAAAATGCGAAATTGTATGGTGAAGAGACCATTACGTACATTAATAACTCTCCTGACGATTTAAATTACTTATGGGTGCAGTTAGATCAAAATGTGAGAACAAAAGACACAAAATCTAACCTTAGAAACGGTTCTAGTGCCCCTATGGCTTCAACCATGGAAAATTTTGCCAGTTCTTATGTAAAAGAGTCTTTTGATGGTGGTTTCAATATCGAGTTTGTAAAAGCAGCGAACGGCAGTGCTTTACCTTATACTATTAATCAAACGATGATGCGTATTGATTTACCTGAGACTTTAAAAAGTAAAACACAAGTATCTTTTTCTATTAAATGGAACTATAATATTCCTGACCATACTACAGATAGAGCACGTTCTGGATATGAATATTTTCCAGAAGACGGGAACAGAGCCTATGTGATTGCTCAGTTTTTCCCTAGAATGGCCGTTTATAATGATGTAGAAGGATGGCAAAACCATCAATTTTGGGGTAGTGGAGAGTTTGCTTTACCTTTTGGTAATTACGAAGTAAACATTACTGTGCCTGCAGATCATATCTTAGATGGTACTGGTGAGCTTCAAAATATGAAAGATGTTTTTTCTAAAGACATGATGAAACGCTACGAAGCTGCAAAAAAATCATATGACAAACCTGTGGTTATTGTAACACAAGCAGAAGTAGAAGCCGCTGAAAAAGGTTTTTCTGACAGAACAAAAACGTGGAAACTAAAGGCAGAAAATGTTCGCGACTTTGCTTTTGCGACTTCAAGAAAATTTATTTGGGACATGCAAGCTGTCAAATTGGGCAACAGAGACGTTATGGCCATTTCAATGTATCCTAAAGAAGGGAACCCATTATGGGAAGAGTTTTCTACCAAAGCCGTGGTTCAATCTTTAGTAACCTATTCAAACCACACTTTTGATTATCCTTATCCAAAAGCCATTTCGGTTCATGCTAAAAATCAAGGGATGGAATACCCAATGATTTGCTGGAATTATGGTCGTCCTGAAAAAGATGGTACCTATTCTGATCGAGTTAAATACGGAATGATTAGTGTAATTATCCATGAAGTAGGGCATAACTTTTTTCCGATGATCGTAAATTCTGACGAACGCCAATGGGGTTGGATGGATGAAGGATTAGACACATTTATGCAATACCTCACAGAACAAGATTTCGGAAAAACTTTTCCAGATGCTATCGCACCGAATGAAAAGTACCCATCACGAAGAGGTGAACCTTCGAAAATTGTAAATTATATGAGTGGTGATCAAAACTATATTTCACCTATCATGTCTAATCCTGAAAATGTATATCAATTAGGGAATAATGCATATGGAAAGCCAGCAACAGCATTAAATATTCTTCGTGAAACGGTTATGGGAAAAGAATTGTTTGATCATGCTTTTAAAACCTACGCCAACCGTTGGAAATTTAAGCACCCAACGCCTGAAGATTTTTTCCGTACCATGGAAGATGCTTCTGCCGTTGATTTAGATTGGTTCTGGAGAGGATGGTTCTATACCACCAATGTGGTAGATATAGGAGTAGGCGATGTTAAGAAATATATTGTTACTGACAAGCCTACCAAAAGAATGAAAGATATGATGGCTGCTAGAAATCAGAATATTAATGATTTACCTGCTTTAGTTTATCTTGCAGAAGAAGGAACAGAAGATTATGATGAAAGTCAAAAAGGTAAATTGCCTTCTGACATCTCTACGCCTTTAAAAGAATTTATGATGGATAATATGACCGCTGCGGAAAGAGCTGCGGTTAAAGAACCAAAATTCTTTTACCAAATTACGTTTACCAAACCAGGAGGAATCCCAATGCCATTGATCGTGGAGTATTCTTATGCTGATGGAAGCAAAGAAAATGTTACGTATCCTCCAGAAATTTGGAGAATGAACGACAAAGAAGTGACTAGAATGTTGGCGCTTCAGAAAGAATTAGTAGGTGTTGAAATAGATCCAAAAGCAGAGACTGCGGATATTGATACCGCAAATAATTCTTGGCCAAAGAAACAACAAGAGTCCGATTTTGACCAGTTTAAAAACTCAAATAGAAACTAGAGTTTACTAAAATTTTAGTACCTGAAACCCTATTTCTCAACTCAGTTGATACATAGGGTTTCATTTGTTTTGGAGGTTTGCGATATTCTTCTTAAAATCTAGACATGCGCTCTTGTGAGGCTACAAGTCGTGTTTATTTTTGAAAATAATTATGCTATGTTTTATGATTTTTTTTATTGCGCTCACAAACTTCTCATTATATTTGTAGTCATGTTGACGCCTGTGTTTTTATTTATTAGTGGTGCAGAAATATTCTTCATCATGTTTATCGTGGTTATGGTTTTTGGAGCAGATAAGATTCCTGATATCGCCAAAGGCCTAGGTAAAGGCATGCGCCAACTTAAAGACGCGACGGAAGATATAAAGCAAGAAATTCAGAAAAGTGCTGATAAGCAAGGAATAAACACTGATTTCACCAAAGACATCAAAAAAGAAATTGATAAAGTGAAAGAAAGCGTCAGCGACGTGACAGGTTCTATCAAAAGAAAATAGGGGCATGTTAGATAAAGTGTTAACCTGGGATAGGGAAACTTTTATTTATTTGAATAGTCTAGGAGTCGAAAAATACGATGCCTTTTGGAGAATAATCACGACAATTTCAACTTGGACCCCGCTGTTTATCCTATTTATCTTTCTATTATTTTATAAGGAAACGACCAAAAAGGCATTTTCAAAACTATATTGGGTTGTAGCGGTACTCTTATTTGTACATGGCCTAACTTCTCTTACCAAAGAATGGGTAGCGCGTTTAAGGCCAAGTTCAGACAGTACTTTAAGTGAACTTATCAGAATAGTACAAGAAGCTTCCGTAGGCTATAGTTTTTTTTCAGGTCATGCTTCTTTTTCATTTTCACTAACCACGATTATAGTCTTGTTTTTAAAGCATAGGTTTTGGTGGGTTTGGCTTTTTTATCTTTGGGCCTTACTCATTGTTTTTAGCCGTATTTATGTAGGAGTACATTATCCCATAGATTTAATTATGGGAGCTTTAGTGGGCACAATCTCTGCTTATATTTTTTATCTTTTGTATTGTAAATTTACAAAACGCGAGTCAGCGTAATACCATCCCTAATAGGTAATAAAACGGTTTCTACCCTAGAATCATTTTTCAGTTTTTGATTATAGGCTAGTAATAATTCAGTGACTTTATCTTTGGGTTGCAAGGGTTCTACGACCTTGCCAGACCACAAAACGTTATCAGATAAGATAACACTACCCGATTTTGTTTTCTTCATAACGGCTTCAAAATAGGCATCATAACTTGCTTTTTCCGCATCGATAAATACCAAATCAAAAACTTCATTCATTTCGGGGATAATCTTGAGCGCATCGCCAGTGTGTTGTATAATTTGAGGTCCGAATCCGCTTTTGTCAAAATAAGTGCGTTGTATTTGATACAATTCTTCATTTACATCGATGGTATGTAACACTCCATTGCTTGCTAATCCTTCCGCTAAACAAATGGCTGAATAACCTGTGTACGTGCCAATTTCTAAAATCGTCTTTGGGTGTATTATTTTGGATAGTAAACTGAGTACTCTCCCTTGAAAATGACCCGTAATCATTCTAGGTTGCAGTACTTTTAGGTGTGTTTCCTTGGTGAGGTCCCGTAAAACTTCCGGTTCGTTTTGAGAATTAGCAGCAATATAATTCTCAAGTAATGGTGATAAAAAATGCATGTATAGTATTTTTACAAAAATAAAGATTATTTGCTATCGTAAACAAGTATAACATGAACGACATCACCATTCGCAATGCAGAAATTACAGATTTACCCATTTTATTGCAATTTGAACAGGGTATAATCAAAGCAGAAAGGCCTTTTGACCCTACACTTGCTGCGGACCCAATTAGTTATTATGATATTAAAAAATTAATTACAGATCGTTTCAGTAAAATAGTGGTTGCTGTGATTGGTGAAACCATAGTGGGTAGTGGTTTTGGAGTTGTTTTACGTTCAAAACCCTACGTAGCTCATAAAAAATATGTGAATCTGCATTTTATGTTTACCGATCCAGAGTATCGCGGCATGGGCATTAACAGCTTAATTATCCACGAATTAAAACAATGGGCATTTGCCCAAGATATTTTTGAAATTAGGCTAACCGTTTATGACGATAATAGTTCAGCTATAAAAGCCTATGAAAAAGTGGGGTTTAAAAAACATATTATTGAAATGCGCTTGTTGTAGTATCAAATGGCCTAAACCAGTAATAATCAAATAGGATGTTGTAATTTTGAATAAAAAAATAAAAATGGCTTTCCAGAATACATTAGCTTTTGCACAAGAATTAGATGAACAAGATGTACTTAAAAAGTACCAAGACGAGTTTTATTTTCCGAAAGTAAACGGAAAAGATGTGATCTATTTTACCGGAAACTCACTAGGCTTACAGCCTAAACGCACGCAAAGGTTTATTGATGAAGTTATGAAAGATTGGGCAGAACTGGCAGTGGAAGGTCACTTTTATGCCGAAAAGCCTTGGTGGGATTATCACGAACGTTTGGCAGCACCTTTAGCTAAAATTGTGGGGGCTAAAACACCAGAAGTTACCGTAATGAATACCTTAACGGTAAACCTGCACCTGTTAATGATTTCTTTTTACAGACCCACAAAAAAACGCTATAAAATACTATGTGAAGAAAAAGCGTTTCCATCTGACCAGTACATGCTACAAAGTCAAATTAGATTTCATGGTTTAGATCCGGATGATGCGATTGTGGAAGTCAAAAAACGCGAAGGAGAAAATCATTGGAGAACAGAAGATGTTTTAGCAAAAATAGCAGCGATAGGCGATGAGCTAGCCTTGGTCTTAATTGGTGGGGTTAATTATTATAACGGACAGGTGTTCGATATGAAAACAATCACAGCAGCTGGAAAAGAAGCAGGTGCCTTTGTAGGTTGGGATTTAGCACATGCAGCCGGGAATGTGGAATTAAAATTGCACGAATGGCAGGTAGATTTTGCCTCTTGGTGTAGCTACAAATATATGAATAGTGGGCCAGGGCATGCTTCGGGTGTTTTTATTCATGAAAAGCATTTAAATAATCCTGACATCCCACGTTTTGAAGGATGGTGGGGCACTAAAAGAGAAACTCGTTTTTTAATGCAGCCGACTTTTGATCCTATGGAAAATGCTGATGCTTGGCAGTTGAGTAATGCGCCAATTTTATCGGTAGCGCCCTATTTAGCTTCCTTATCTATGTTCGAAGAAGTTGGTATGGAAGCCCTAATCGAAAAACGTAATAAAATTGTCGCTTATTTAGAGTTTATTTTACACGAAATAGACGCTGAGGTCGATAGTTCTTTTGAAATTATTACCCCAAAAGATCGCGGTTGTCAATTGTCAGTATTTTTACACGGACAAGGAAAATCACTATTCGACTTTTTAATGAAAAACGGAGTCATTACCGATTGGCGAGAGCCTAATGTAATTCGATTAGCACCGGCACCATTTTATTCATCGTACGAAGATATGTATCATTTTGGACAGCTGTTGAAACAAGGGATTTTACTTAATGAAAGGTGAAAAGTGAAAAGTGAAAAGTGAAAATGGAAAATCGTTTTACGTTGATGCTCATTCGTTGTCCGTTTTTGGTTGATGGCCACATACTTTTAACTTTCCACACCAAACACTTGACATTTTAAACCTTTTTCAACATGCACTCTAGTACTGAGCGAAGTCGAAATGTGAACTTGAACTTGAACTTGCTCTTTTGACCTAAAGACCTTTATTAGAATGAAATCACTCCGTTTACTACTTTCTAATCCGCGTTACTTTGCTGCTGCTTGGGTTTTTGCTAGTATTAATATCTTGTTTGGTACTTGGGCTATCTATATTCCTACGGTGAAGGCTAACTTGATGATTGATAAATCAGAATTAGGAATTGCTATTTTTTTCTTATCTCTTGGAGTCTTTACGATATTTCCTATAGCCTCGACGATTATTAATAAAATTGGAGTAGGAAAAGCAACCTGCTACGGCGTTGTTCTAAGTTCTTTCGCTGCCCTTCTGCCCATTTTAGCCCCTAGTTATTATACCTTAATGGCAGGTCTTTTTTTGTTTGGAGCTTCGAATGGGTTTACAGATATCTCCATGAATACCTTGGTGACTGAATTGGAAAAAAAAGACGATCAGAAAATTATGTCAGCCTCTCATGGATTTTTTAGTTTAGGGGGTGTATTGGCAGGTTTGGGTAGTTTTATGATAGGCCCATTAAATAATCCAACACTTCATATGGCGATTGCTGTAGCCTTAGTTTTGGTAGTACATGTAGTATTTTACAAATATATTGTGGGTCTTAAAGCAGCACCTGTAGAAAAGGGTGGTTTTAGTCTAAAAGTGTTTAAACCTTTGTTGTTACTAGGCGTTATTTCTTTTGTGGCCATGGGTAGTGAAGGTGCTATTGTAGATTGGAGCGGATTGTTCTTAAAGGAAATTTCAATAGCACCAGAGGCTTTATGGGGTGCCGGTTTTCTTGGTTTTCAAATTACCATGACCTTAGGTCGTTTTTTAGGTGACTCCGTTAGTGCTAAAATAGGTCCCGTTCGTATTGTAGCTTATGGTGCTTGTTTAGCTATTCTAGGCTATATTTTGGTGCTGACCTCGACTACATATTTGGCTATTGCTGGTTTCGCATTAAGCGGATTGGGTTTTTCCGTCATGGTACCCGAAGTTTTTAGAATTGGAGGAAACGTGAAGGGTATAGACTCTTCAAAAGGGGTTTCATTTATTGCAGGTAGCGGCTATGCCGGATTTTTATGTGCTCCACCAATTTTAGGCTTGTTGGCAGATAGGTATTCTTTGTTGGAGTGTTTTCTAGTACTTTTAGGATGTGCCTTATTGATTTTTGTAGCTACTTTTGGCTTAACCCGACAAAAAAGGAATGTATCAAAGGTATCGTCTTAGTTACGTAGAATTAGAATATTTAAAAATTACTTTTTACATTCATTTTATTTTCCTCGTTCTTTATTTTAGTAATAAAATCATTCATTTCATTCGTCAAAAGTAATTGGTTTTCTTGATTCCAGAACTCCTTATTATATCTATAGTGTAGTTTAAAAATATCTTCACTTTCTCGGATATTACTTTTTACATTCATTTCCTTAAAATTCTCTGAGGTAGTCAAGATAAATTCTAGATCGTAATAAGATGTAAAGGAATTTTTAAAATCTGTAACTTCTATACGCGTATTGAATTTGGCATAATTAATAAAATATTTGTTTCTAAGTTCATCCTTTGAAAGGTATATTTTTGTTCGTAAGTTATCGGTCCTGTATTTTATTTGTTCGGTGGTTTGGTAGTTGTATTTTTTAAGAATTTTGTTTATTTCAAAATACTCAATGGCATTATTTTTTGAGTTTATGATATAACTTCCTTCTGCCGTTCCTAATTCCTTGGGATAGGTTGAAGTGAAATTCCATTTTGTTTTCGTACCATTATCAAAAGCTTGTTCCTTTAACTCAAAACTATCTTTTGTAATCCCAAAGGGTACAAAATTTAATAATAAATAATTAAAAGAAGGAAATTTAAAATAGGCATCTTTATTATCTTTTAGGACGCCAATTTTACGCATGTTGGTAATTTCGACTTTATAATCTTTTTTTGAAAGCTTTATGTCATCTGTATATAACAATGTTTTTCTGCTTAATTTACCCTGAATATCTTGGATTCGCACAATATTATCATTGTACTTTAAGACAGATCGTAATAAGAATTTTTCATGGTAGGGTTCAAATGCGTAGTTTTCTATTCCATCTAATAAGATATCTAACAATCCCTTTTTATGGGTTACAATGATTTCATCTAACTCAAAAACACTTTTTTCAAGATAAACCGTATCGGCTATCTCATTAAAAGTACCTTTTAATTTATTGTATCCTCCAACGTAGAAATAAATAGAATCTAAATTCGATGTAAATAAAAAATTTCCATCCTCGTTACTTGTTGTAAAATCTTTGCTATTGTAAATATTCACAAACTCAATGGGGTGCTTATCTTCTTTATCTAAGATAACAGCTCTCTTTTCGTTTTGGGAATAGCTTAGCGTCGCGAAGAGTAGCATTAAATAGGTAAATTTGATAGGATTAACCTTATTCATACGTCTCATTAAATGTGATTTTGTTTTCAAGGAGTACTTTGAAATTTAGTTATAAACCTTTATTTAACCTCAATTCCTGTAAAATAAAGGTTAAAATTCTCACCGTCTTTTTTATGTGTCTTCGCAATTTTTAAGCCGTTAATAGTGGTATAATCTTCCCAAGTGGTCGTCATAGAGGCTTCATTTTGGTTTCCTTTTCTAAAGATCCATTCTTTTAGAAGGTAATCTTCTTCAAAATAAAAGTCATAGGCGTCGCCCGGAGTAGTGCCCCCTTCATCACCATAAACGATCGTTAGTTTCTGCATTGGTTTATTACTGATTGGCGCATTAGCGTCTGCAACATAATCATACGTAAAATTTTTAGCATCCCAAACTAATTGGAAAGGAGCAAGCAACCAAAATTTATCATTGATAAAAGCAGCATTGATGTTGGTCGTAGTCGAGTCGACAATTTTTCTATTGTATGTGGTGCTCTGTCCCATACTGTTCCCGGTTACTTCGTTGGTTTTCGTGTTCCAAGTCCATTTACGCTCAAAATGGGTCGTGTCACGATCTACATTAAAGGTAAATTGTATTTGATTTATGGTATTCCAAGCTTCAAAGCCATGTGCATTGGCTACTTTATCAAGAATAGTCAATTCGGGGGTTGTTGGCATAGTTTCTTGCTTTTTTTCATCCTTACAGGCCGTAACTGTAATAATGGCTAGGAGGAGTAAAAGGGTGCTTAATTTCTTCATAATTATTTAATTTATAGACTAAAAAGTCTTGAGTTTAGGGTTTAAAGTTTTTTGATAACAACTATCAGCTTCATACTGACAAGTCTTTTTTTTAAAGATAAAGGCTTTTGCAGATAGTTTTTTAAAATCGATAAGTATTTCAGCATTATTTTGATTAATTTTGAAATTCAATAAGATGAAGAAAAATGAGTTCAAAAAAAGGAAAAATACAAGAAGCTATAGATGAAAAAATGTTGGAGGAACGCAAGGTCTTTCTTTGGGGAATGGTCGATGACGATTCTGCAAAACATGTGATAGATCGTTTGTTGTACTTAGACATGCAGAATCATAAAGAAATTCAATTATACATCAACAGTCCTGGAGGGTATGTCACTTCAGGTTTTGCGATGTATGATACTATTAAATCCTTAAAAAGTCCGGTGTCTACCATTTGTACAGGCTTAGCCGCTTCTATGGGGTCGATTTTATTATCTGTGGGCAAGAAAGGAAGACGTTTTATTCAGCCACACGCACAGGTCATGATTCATCAGCCAAGTGGTGGTGCTAGAGGTCAAGCTTCTAACATTGAAATTCAAGCTAGAGAAATTATCAAAACAAAGGAATTAAGTGCTCGAATTTTGGCAGAAAATTGTGGACAAGATTACGAAAGAGTACTTAAAGATTTTGATCGTGACTATTGGATGGGTGCTGAAGAATCAATTGCTTACGGTATTGTTGACGGTATTTTAGAATAGTACCATTAGTTCACTAAAAATTTTAGTATACCTATAAGTCCTTCACAAGATAAAGTGAAGGATTTTTAGTTTTTATACTTATATTGTTTTCACGAATATAACAACATGACACAAGCTCCAAAAAAAATAGCCATCATAGGTTCTGGTTTAGTAGGATCCTTATTAGCCATCTACCTTAAAAAATGGGGGCACGATATTACCGTTTTTGATCGCCGACCTGATATTCGTAATGTAGAATTTTCAGGGCGTTCTATTAATTTAGCGATGAGCAATAGGGGTTGGAATGCCTTACGAGAAGTGGCTATTGAGGACGAAATTAAAAAAATTGCCATTCCTTTAGATAAGCGAGCAATGCACGTAGTCGGGCAGACCGAATATTACCAAAAATACGGAAAAGAAGGTGAGGCTATTTGGTCTATTTCCAGAGGTGTTTTAAATCGTAAAATGATCGATTTAGCAGAGCAAGAAGGTGTTCTTTTTAAATTTGAAGAAAAGGTCTGGGATGTAAGTCTTCCGGATGCAAAATTATTTACAGGGGAAACCGAAAAAGGGGAGTGGCAAGAATATCAATACGATTTAATTTTTGGTTGTGATGGTGCTTTTTCAAGGGTTCGTCATAAAATGCAAAGAAGAAGTAGGTTCGATTATTCACAAGATTTTATAGATGTTGGGTATAAAGAGCTAACGATAGCGGCAAATGAAGACGGCTCTTATAAATTAGATAAAAATTCGTTTCATATTTGGCCTAGAGGAAAATTTATGCTGATAGCAATGCCAAATCTTGATGGTAGCTTTACCTGTACTTTATTTATGCCTTTTGAGGGCGAAGTATCCTTTGAAAATATCAAAACTAAAGAAGATGCTAAAACCTTTTTTAAGACTTATTTTCCAAATGTAATGCACGATATAGAAAACCTGACGGAAGATTTTTATAAAAATCCGACGAGCGCGATGGTTACGATGAAGTGTTTTCCTTGGACCTATTGGGATAAGGTGGCCTTGGTGGGCGATTCTGCTCATGCCATTGTGCCTTTTTACGGCCAAGGGATGAATGCCGGTTTTGAAGATATTTATGCACTTAACACTATCATTAAAAAACATGGAGATGATTGGGAAGCCATTTTTCAGGAATTTGAAAAAGAGCGCAAACCAAATGCAGATGCTATAGCAGAATTAAGTTACCGCAATTTTATGGAAATGAGCAGTAAAACTGCTGATCCAATGTTTTTAGTACAAAAAAAGATTGAGAAACACTTTGCTGCTAAACATCCCGAAAAATGGATTCCTGTATATTCAAGGGTTACGTTTTCTAATCGTCCTTATGCCGAAGCTTTAGCGGAAGGTGATGCGCAAGAAGCAATCATGCGGCAGGTGATGCAACTACCCAATATTGAAGAAATATGGGATGGGACAGAAGTAGAAAATTTAATGCTAAGCTTGTTGTAAACGTATTAACTACTGTGATTTTTTTTCATTCTGACGCATAGGCATGGCGTCAATTACATTTAAAATCGTTTTTGCTGTTACTATAAAAGGCTTTTTTAACTTTATACCACCGTCCTTGCCCAATAAAATGATGCCTTCGAAATTATTTTTTCGGTAGGTATCTATGCCTTTGGTATCAACAGAGGTTTTATGAGAAGTATAAGTGCCTTGTGGGGTACTAATAAATAAGATCAAATCTCTTGCCTCAAAATCATCTGAATAGTCTTTAAAAGCTTCTATTTGGGTATTTAGATCTTCATTATTTAAATCCTTAGCGACAAGGATTAAAACTCTATTTTTCCATTTAAAATCAGATATATCTTGAGTCATAGCATAATGAGAACAAAAGAAACAACAAAGAGTCAAAACGTACATTTCTATTTTCTTCATTTTTTTTAATCTTAAAATACGATTTTTTTTGTTTCCATACAAAACATAAAAAAACCCAAGCAAAGCTTGGGTTTTTTTATATCTGTACCTTATAAATTGTTTATAATTTAGAAAAAAGCTTTTGCATTTTTTCATGTTGCTCTTCTGCTAAAACAGGATCAACTAAAATACGACCACTGTGTTCGTCCGTGATAATTTTTTTACGAGATGCAATTTCTACCTGTACTTGTGGTGGAATTGTAAAAAACGATCCGCCAGAAGCACCTCTTTCGATAGCAACAACGGCTAAACCATTCTTAACATTCACACGAATACGATCGTAAGCAGCAACTAAACGCTCATCGATTTGATTTTTGTATTCCGCAGATTTAGCAATTAATGCTTTTTCTTCTTTTTCTGTTTCAGCAAGGATAGCATTCAGTTCACTTTTTTTATGCTTTAAGTGAGTTTCGCGTTCTCCGTGGCGCTCTTTAGTGTCCGCCATTACAGCTTTCTTTTGATCTATTTGCGCTTTAAATTCTTTGATGTTTTTTTCAGCCAATTGAATTTCTAATTCCTGAAACTCAACTTCCTTAGTGATAGAGTTGAACTCTCTACTATTCCGAACATTTTTTTGTTGTTCAGTGTATTTTTTCATTAAGGTTTTAGCATCGTCAATCATGTTCTTTTTACCCGTAATCTCATAATTGATTGTCTCAACGTCCGACTTTAGTTTTTCCATTCTAGTTTTAAGACCTAAAACTTCATCTTCTAAATCTTCAACTTCTAAAGGTAATTCACCTCTAACGTTGCGTATTTCATCAACTCTAGAATCGATTAATTGCAAGTCATATAATGCTCTTAACTTCTGTTCTACCGTTGTTTCTGTTTTTGTTGCCATATATTAAAAATATTGGATAGGATTTGTTTTACTTTCCGATAAACGGATTGCAAAATTAGGGATTTTTTTTGTAAGATAGTCAACTAATAAATTTTTTGTAAACTGCTCAGTTTCATAGTGTCCAATATCAGCAATAATCATGCTATCTTCTGCTTCATAAAATTGATGGTATTTTAAATCGGCGGTAATGAAAATATCAGCATTAGCAGCCTTTGCAGCATGTATAGCAAAGGAACCGCTGCCACCTAAAACAGCCACTTTTTTTATGGGTTTATTTAAAAATTTTGAATGTCGAATACACGTAGCATTCATTTTTTCTTTGACAAATGCTAAAAATGTAGCCTCATTCATCTCTTTTTCTAAAGAACCAATTAATCCGATGCCAATATTTTGGTTGTAATTTTCTAAAGTGTGCACTTCGTAAGCTACCTCTTCATATGGATGATGAGCGTGTAAAGCTTTTATAATTTGATGCTCAAAAGCCTTTTCAAAAGTCATGTGAATTTGACATTCTTCCTCACTATGTATTTTTCCTATTTCTCCAAGTGTTGGGTTCGAATTTTCTCCCGCTTTAAACGAACCAGTACCTTCAACGCTAAAACTACAATGACTGTACTGACCAATATTTCCGGCTCCAGCAGCGAATAAGGCTTCTTTTAATTTTTCGGCAGCGGCTTTCGGAACGTAGGTGCTCAGCTTTTTTATGGTGCCCTTTTGTGGAATTAAAATTTTGGTATTTGTAAGTCCTAAAACCTCACCAATTTTAGCATTGACTCCGTATTTCGAATTGTCTAATGCCGTGTGCATACTGTAAATCGAAATATTATTTTGTACTGCCTTTACGACCACGCGTTGCACATAATTAGCTCCTGTAATTTTTTTTAATCCATTGAAAATTATAGGATGAAAACTGACAATTAAATTACAATTTTTGGCAATTGCTTCATCTACTACGTTTTCTAACGTATCTAGTGTTACCAATACACCAGAAACTTGAGCTTGGTCATCGCCGACCAATAAGCCTACGTTGTCAAAATCTTCGGCATAGGCGAGTGGTGCTAATTCTTCTAACAGGTTTGTAATATCTTTTACAATCATTTTAAAGGTTTATCTATTTTTCAAAGATAAAATATTATATTTTCGTTATCGATGCGCGTCATAAGAATATTCCTTTTTCCAGTTTCGTTAGTATATGCCTTGGTCGTATATCTTCGAAATTTTTTATTTGATGTTGGTGTTTTTAAAGGTAAAAGCTTTGAAACACCTACTATTTGTGTGGGTAATTTAAGTGTAGGAGGGACAGGAAAAACACCGATGATTGAGTTTTTAATAAGACTTTTAAGTCCGGAGAAAAGCGTGGCCGTTTTAAGTCGTGGGTACGGTAGAAAATCGGCTGGTTTCCAGATGGCTACCGCGGCTAGTTCTGTGGAGCTATTAGGAGATGAACCTTTTCAAATTTATTCGAAGTTCCCAACTATTTCGGTAGCTGTTGATGCTGATAGGAAAAATGGAATTGCTATTTTAGAAGCAACAATTTTGCCAGATGTAATTTTATTAGATGATGCTTTTCAACATCGTAAAGTAAGTCCAACATTTGCTATACTCTTAACCGCTTATGATGACTTGTATGTGGATGATTGGTACCTACCCACCGGTAATTTAAGAGATGGTAAAAAAGAGGCTAAACGGGCAGACCTCATAATCGTAACGAAATGCCCTGAGCTTATCTCTGAAGCAAAACAGCAGCAAATCACTCAAAAATTAGCGCCTTTAAAACATCAAAAGGTATTGTTTAGCTATTTAAAATATGCTACTACTATTTTAAACGAACAGAGGTCATTGTCTTTAGAAGCATTGAAAAATAAAAAAATCACCCTCGTTACTGGTATTGCTAACCCTGAACCTTTAGTAACATTTTTAACACAATACGGAATTGAAGTTTTACACTTAAGGTACAGAGACCATCATTTTTTTTCTAAAGAAGAAATAGCACTCTTCAATACGAAAGATTTTATTGTAACCACTGAAAAGGATTATGTGCGTTTAAAAGGCAAGGTTGAAGAACTATACTATATCGCTATTGCGCATGAGTTTAAAGGAGATGGAAAACAACGAATAGCAAGTGCACTAAACAAAAGACTTTAAGTAAGTGGATGTTTGGCAGTAAAAATATTCTCTCCAATTTTTTGATAGAATACTTCTGGTTTAAAAGGTTTCGTTACCACATCATTACATCCCGCGGCATAAAAGCTTTCTAAACTATCGTCTAAAGAAATAGCGGTAAGCGCAATAATTGGAATTTGTTGATTAAATTTTCTAATAAGAATAGTTGCTTCTTCGCCACTGATGCCAGGCATATGGATGTCCATTAAGATACAGTCATACCTGTTTTGATGGGCCATTTCTACAGCATCCGTTCCATTACTAGCGATATCACAAGTCATATCTTTTTTAAGTAACATTTTTTTAGTAATGACTTGGTTTATTTTATTGTCTTCTACAATAAGCAAATGAAGTCCTGTAAATTCAAAATCTTCTTGATAAATTTCAAATGGAATATCATCGATCATCGTATTTTTACAACCCATTTCAATTTCAAAATAGAAAGAACTTCCTTTTCCAAGTTCACTTTTTAAGTGAATTTTACTTTTGAATAAGCCGAGTAAACTTTTGACGATAGTTAAACCTAGGCCAGTACCTCCGTACTCCCTGTTAATTTGTATAGACCCTTGTTCAAAGCTTTCAAAAATATTGGTTACTTGGTCTTTATCTATGCCAATACCATTGTCTTTTACCTCAAAATATAAGGTTGCGGTGTCATCTATTCTGTTCAGGAGCTTAGCAATGACAGTAACCTCTCCTCCTTTGGTAAATTTTAAGCCATTACCCACTAAATTGATAAGAATTTGGGAAAGCTTCATGGAGTCGCTAAGTAGATTTTTTGGAATATTATCATCATACTCCAACACAATTTTTGTCTTATTTTCTTTAGCACTTTGCTGTAGCGAACTAATCACTTCTGTAAGTACTTTTTTAAGATTAAATTCTGTATTTACAGGTTCTAATTTATCCGCATCAATCTTATTTAATTGTAAAATATCATTGATAAAGCTCAGTAAATAATCACCGGAAAACTTTAAGGCTTTTAGATGTTCTTTCTGACTCTCACTGGGGTTTTCCTCTAACAAAAGATGCGTTAATCCAGTGACGGCGTACAGTGGCGTTCTAAGTTCGTGACTTACGGTTGATAAGAAATTAGTTTTTGTTTCCATGGCCTTCACGGCAGCGTCTCTTGAAGCTTCTAATTCGGTGTTTTTTGTTTGTAATAAATCATTAGTCTTGACCTTTATATGGTTATTTCTGTAGAGTGAAATGGCTAGTAAAGAGATAATCGTTAAAAAAGCCGAAGTTAAAATTGCTGTAATGGCACTTCTGCTTCCCGAAGCTTTTAAATCTTCAATTTGTTTGTCTTTAGTGTTGTTTTCGCCAATGGTTATATTCAAAAGTATTTTATCAGCCGTTTCTGCCTCCGTATTTATTTTGGCTTCATTGTAAACAGAATCTTTAATGGCAATGATGTTTTTACTATAGCGTAATGAGTTTTCATAGTCTTCTAAAACCTCATGGGCGTCGACCAAAAGAGCGTTTAACTCTAAAATTTCATTATAAAAATTATTACTTTTAGCCAGACTCAATCCTGATTCAGCATATTTTAAACTATTTTCTGGTTCTCCTGTTTTTAGTTTTAGAATTGTCAAGCCTACATAGGCTCTTGTAGCAATGTAATCTTTTTCTATAGCATCACTATTAACAATTAAAGAGTTGAAGTTTTTTAATGCTTCTTCATATTTTGGAAGTTCTAAATAAATGAATGCTTTTGCTAGAAGAATGTGAAGGGTTAAATTTCTAACATTGGTCATTTGATCGGCTTTATCTAACTCATAATTAGCCTGGTAATATTTTTGTTGTTCGTAAAGGTACAAGGCATCGATAAATTTATGGAAAGCCTGCCCATACGGGTATTGCATTTCTTTTAATAGCGTATCAGCTCTATCCCAGTATAATACAGATTGGTCTATTTTATTAAGATGGTAATACAAAAGTGAAAACTCATGGTAACAATCTATAATAAGTTTAATATCCTCGGTTTTTTCAGCACCTTTCAAGGCTTTCTCAAGTGAACTGAGGGCTAAAACTATTTTATCCTGATTTTTATACTTTTTTGAAGCTAAAACGTGCATTTCTACCTCATCTCGTAAGGTTTCATTTTCTTGAGATAAAGCAATTTGGCCTACGAATAAAAAAACGTAAAAGCACAAATAATAACAATGTTTTATAGATTTCAATTTATGTATCTAAATAAGATTTAGTTTGTATCAAATGTATTAAATCAATTATTCTGCTACTGTAGCCGGTTTCATTGTCATACCAACCAATAATTTTCACCATTTTACCGATTACAGAAGTCATCAAAGAATCAAACGTACAAGAATAACAAGTATTGTTCACATCAATAGAAACTATAGGATCTTCGGTATAAAAAAGGATGTTTTTTAAGGAATTTTCTGAAACGTCCTTGAAGGCTTGGTTTATGGCTGCTATTGAGGTCTCTTTTTTTACATTAAGTGTAATATCGGTTAGGGAGTTATTGGGCACCGGAACACGAATACCACATCCACCAATTAAGCCATCTAATTCAGGAAAAATTTTGGTTAACGCTTTAGCCGCTCCAGTGGTCGTGGGTACAATTGATTGTCCTGCAGCTCTGGATCTTCTTAAATCTCTATGGGGCTGATCATGCAAGCTTTGATCCGTGGTATAGGAATGAACGGTTGTTATATAGGCTTGTTCAATACCACATAAATCATTGATAACCTTTAACATCGGAGCTGCATTGTTGGTCGTACAGGAAGCGTTTGAAATGATATCGTCATCCTCGCTAAGAAGATGATCATTAACGCCAATCACAATCATTTTAATGCTGTCATCATCTGGCGGAACGCACAAAATTACTTTTTTTGCTCCGTTTTGAATATGACAGGCTAGGGTATCTCGAGTTTTAAATTTCCCAGTAGCTTCTACAACAATATCAACATCGTAGGCCCCCCAAGGAATTTTTTCTGGATGACTTTCATTTAAAAATGCTATGGGATTTTTAGAGCCAATAGTGATGCTTTTTTCGGTTTGCGAAATAGTAGGTTGAAAAACACCATGAATACTATCGTATTTTAATAAATGAGCCATGGTTTGTACATTAGCTAAATCATTTATTGCAACTACATTCAAGTTTGGATGGTCCTGTAGTAAACGAACTAAAGTTCTCCCGATTCTTCCAAAACCGTTAATTCCAATATTTAGTTGTTTCATATAAAATTAACCTATTTGCCTTATTTTTATAGATAAGAATGTAATTTCCTTTTTGGTATAGCGGCAAATAGATGTTTTCGTTTTAATTAATATGTTTATGTGCCTTATAAGACGATCTTACCAAAGCACCACTTTCTACATGACGGAATCCCATTTTTAGGCCAATTTCTTCATATTTTTTGAACTGTTCTGGCGTAATAAATTCTTTTACAGGTAAGTGTTTTTTACTAGGCTGTAGGTATTGCCCAATGGTGACAATGTCAACATTGACATCTCTTAAATCTTGCATGGTTTGGATCACCTCTTCTTCTAATTCTCCTAACCCCAACATTATACCAGATTTAGTTCTGTTGATGCCTTGGTCCTTTAAATACCGCAATACTTCTAGGCTACGTTCGTATTTTGCTTGAATTCGAACCTCTCTCGTTAACCTTTTAACAGTTTCCATGTTATGCGATACTACCTCTGGTTTAACGGCAATAATGCGATCTAAATGCGATTCTATACCTTGAAAATCAGGAAGAAGGGTTTCTAGCGTTGTATTTGGGTTCATTCGTCGGATGGCGTTCACCGTTTCAGCCCATATAATAGAACCCATGTCTTTAATATCATCTCTATCTACCGAGGTGATGACGGCATGCTTGATGCCCATTATTTTTATAGAGCGAGCCACTTTTTCAGGTTCTTCCCAATCGAGCGCTTCTGGTCTGCCTGTTTTAACGCCACAGAAGCCACAGGAACGGGTGCAGATATTTCCTAAAATCATGAAAGTAGCGGTCCCTTCTCCCCAACATTCACCCATATTAGGACAACTTCCAGACGTACAAATGGTATTTAGATTATATTTATCTACTAAACCTCTAAGTTGGGTGTATTTTTTTCCTGTTGGAAGCTTTACCCGTAACCATTTTGGTTTTCCTTTTGGCGGTGCAACACTTTCTAAAGTAGAATTACTCATCTCAGTTTTTTTTATGCAAATATACAAACAATTTTAGGTTCTCAATGGCTCTGTTAAGTCCTAAAAGCAATACAAAAACTCCTACGATTTTGTTGCTTTAATGGCTGCAGCCAGTAATTTCTTGGCCCTTAGAAGTTTTACTTTAATATTGTTTATGGGCTCATTTAAGGCTAGGGCAATTTCAGCATAGCTTAATTCATTAAAGTATCTAAGATTTATTACTTTTTGGTAAGGTGGCTTTAAGTTTTTTATATGACTTAATAGGGTCGTAAGGTTTTGTTCACTAATGAGTTGATCTTCTGCCGACGGACTCACATCTAATACTTTTTTTATGGCTTCAGAACCATTATCCGAATTTTCAAAAACATTATTTTTTCGCTTTCGAATTAAATCAACGTGTATGTTTTTTGAAATTGTTATGAGCCACGTTTTAAATGAGTAGTTTTCATCATACGTGTGCAGTTTATCAAAGGCTTTAGAAAATGCTTGTACCGTAATATCTTCGGCATCATTTTCATTTTTAGTGCGGAGTAGCTGAAAGCTGTAAACATCGCCCCAGAACGAATCTAATAAAGAACTAAATGCTATTTGATTCCCTGCTTTTGCCTTAGCAATAGTATGTAATAATTTATCTTGGTTTTTGTCCAAATCAAATTTTTGAATAATATAGGGAAAAAATAATACTTTTTAAGCGACAGTATCTTTTTTGCAGTCTTGCTCATCGGGTTGTTTTCCACAAAAACCACAAGCTTCACCTTCTTTATTTAAAAACGGATTTTGGCTAGCACAAGTGCCTGCAAACTTTCCTTCTTTTTTTGCCCAAATTTTAATAGCTATCCCTGCGAATGCAAGTGCTAATAATCCGATTGTTAAGAGTACTAATTTCATCTATTACATTTTTTGTAGATTTAACTCCCTAAACGAGAAACAAGTACATGTTTATGTGTACAAGATTTTAAATCCACTACAAAGATAGTAAATTGTTCTGTTTTTACTCGGTATTAGTACCCCAGTTCTTATGTTAAAATGTAATATTAGCAACAATGTTATCAACGGTTGGAGCATCATTGCCACCCTTGGGTTCAATGGTGATATAGCCCACAGCATTTTTTGCGTAAGGCATGGCTAATAAGTTGTCTTTTGTGCCAGCTTCTTTGATGACCCCAAGGTTAATCATTTTGCCATTTACCTCTGCCCACATTTGCAAACATTCATCTTCTTTTAATTGTGGTAAATTTTGTACGTTGATGTACGATAACTTTTTTACTGGATTTACATAGGCTACGGCCTTTAAATCTTTCGCCTTTGTATTCCCAGTAACCGTATATTTTTTTGTCTGTGGATTGTTTAAGACAATAAATTGATTTCTAACGTCTTCTAATCGTTGTTTCATATCCTCTTCTAAGAGCTTAATTTGATTAGTCACCACGGTATTTTCTTCCTGTAAAGTAAGATTTTGAGTGTAGAAGAAATACGAAGCAGCTACCGATACTATAGCCGCAAGACTGGCGGCTATAGCGTAATTCATAAATTTACGCTTGGTCTTATTCTGGGCTTTAATTTTAGATAGAATATTTTCTTTTAATCCCTCTGGACTTTTTATCGCATATGATTTTGCAAACGCTTCTAAATTTTCTTGTAGTTCGTTGTACATTTTGCGTACTTCCGGATACATAGCTATGTAGCGCTCTACTTGATTAGACTCTAAGCTTGTGGTAGTACCCAATAAATACTTTTCAAGAAGATCAGTATCCAAAAACAGTTTAATTTTTTCTTGTATCATAATTTAGAACATTAAAAATATTAGCCAAAAAAGCAGTGTAGGTTCTATGTAAATTTTTCTCAATTCCCTTAAACCAATTTTTAATCTCGATTTAATGGTGCCTAGAGGAATATCTAATTCTTCACTTGCTTCTTGTTGAGTCATCCCTTCAAAAAACAAGGCTTCCAATACGATTTGATATTTTAAATCTATTTTTAATAGATTCTCTCGCATGTCAATAAAATCAGGGTTAACCCCATCAACACCTACATTATATACGTCAGAAACATCAATTTGGATTTCTTTATCTTGTTTGGTTTTTCCGCTTCTTAGTTTGTCGATAGCAGTATTTCTGGTGATTCTGAAAAGCCACGTGAAAAGTTTTGCTTTTGTGGGGTCGTACGTGTCAGACTTTTTCCAGATTTTAATAAAACTTTCTTGCAGAACATCTTGGGCTAAAGCTTCGTTTTTTACCACTTTATAAGCAACACCATACAGGGTATCACTGTAGTTTTCATACAGAAGTGATATCGCTTTTTCATTACGTTCCTGTAATAATTCTATAATATGTTTTTCAAGTAATGGTGCGCTCATGAAAAAAATGATAAAAAACCGATTTTAAAAAATCTAAAATTAAATTTTCTACGTATTTAAAGTGTAGCGCAAATGTATAAAATTGATTGCTACAATTTTGAATTAGATATTAGTATAAGCTTGCGACTGGTTATCGCAATCTTAATTTTGGTTAGTTTGGTTTGGTATAAGCCTGATATCTTTGATATCAGGCTTATTTTATAATATTTACTTCTGGTAAGATACAAATATTAAACTTTTCAGTAACAGCAGCAATAATTTTATGGGCTAAAGCAAGAATTTCAGCCCCACTAGCCTGTCCGTAGTTGACGAGAACTAAAGCCTGATTTTTATGTACTCCTGCGTCTCCAAATCTTTTTCCCTTAAATCCGCATTGCTCTATGAGCCAACCAGCCGGAATTTTGAATTCCTTGTCTGATACCTGATAAAAAGGAGCTTCTGGATTATTTTTCGAGAATACACCAAATTCTTCTTCAGAAATAATGGGGTTTTTAAAAAAACTACCACTGTTTCCCAAAACTTTTGGATCCGGAAGTTTACTACTTCTGATGGCTATCACCGCATTCGAAACATCCTTAATAGTGGGGTTGGTAATATTATTTTTTGCTAATTCGGTATCTATTGATCCATAGGAGGTGTTTAGGCTGTGATTTTTCTTAGTTAATTTAAAGGCTACTGAAGTGATGATGTATTTTCCTTTGCCTTCATTTTTAAAGTACGATTCTCTGTAGCCAAATGCGCATTTAGTTTTACTAAAGGTTTTTATTTTTTGATTACTTATTTGCATAGCCTCACAGCTCTCAAAAACATCTTTTAACTCTACGCCATACGCACCAATATTCTGTATCGGAGCAGTTCCTGTATTTCCGGGGATTAATGACATGTTTTCTAAGCCACCGAAATCATTTTCTAAGGTCCATAAAACCAAGTCATGCCAATTTTCGCCAGCCATTACTTCAATAACAACGTAATCGTCTGTTTCAGTAATAATTTTTTTACCCTTTAGGTTCATGTGTAGTACCAAAGCATCTATATCTTGAGTTAATAGCATATTGCTACCGCCACCGAGTATAAATTTGGTAGGATATGCTGTCAGCTGTAAAGCTTTCGCTAAGGTTTCGATTGTTTTTATTTCGCAAAAGAAAGCTGCTTTTGCATCGATACCAAAACTGTTATATTTCTTTAGGGATACTTGCTGCTGAATTTTCATGGACCTTATAGGTGTTAAGCGCTTCATTTAAAATATGAACTGCTCTTTTTAATATTTGTTTTTCGAGTACGTAGGCAATTCTGATTTGATTTTGGCCTAGGCCTTTAGTAGAGTAAAATCCGGCCGCAGGGGCAACCATAAGCGTTTCATTGCATATGCTAAAATCTTCTAAAAGCCATTGTGCAAAGGTATCAGAATTTTTAACGGGTAGTTCAACTATGCAATAAAAAGCACCTTGTGGAGGTACAACTTTAACTCCTGGTATTTTTTGTAATTCATGGATCATTAGATTTCTTCTGCCCGAATACTCATCAAGAACTTCTTCAAAATAGCTTTTTGGTGTATTTAAGGCAGCTTCACTGGCAATTTGAGCATAAGAGGGAGGCGACAACCTAGCTTGCATAAATTTAAGTAACGTGTCTTTTAGGTTTTTGTTTTTAGAAATGACACAGCCAATCCTTGCGCCACACATGCTGTAACGTTTAGATACGGAATCAATCACAATAGCGTGTTCTTCTAAATTTTTCTCTTCTAAAACGGAATAATGTTTTTTGCCATCGTAGACAAACTCACGATATACTTCATCAACGATAAAAAATAAATCGTGCTTTTTAACGAGTTGCGCTAATTGATGAATTTCTTTTTGAGTATATAAATAACCAGTAGGGTTATTGGGGTTACAGATTAAAATAGCTTTGGTTTTCGGTGTAATTGCTTTTTCAAAAGAAGCCATACTAGGAAGTGCAAAACCTGTTTCAATAGATGAAGGAATAGGGACTATTGTGGCTCCAAAAGCAATAGAAAAGCTGTTGTAATTGGCGTAAAAGGGTTCCGGAACTATAATTTCTTCGTCGTTATCGGCAATGCTTCCAATAACAAAAGATAAAGCTTCTGATGCTCCTGTGGTTACTAATATATCCTGTTCGCTCACATAAATATTATGCCCAGCGTAATACGCAACTAATTTTTGGCGGTAAGAATCAAAACCTTCGGTTTTGCTATAGCTTAAAATTTCAATGGTATTGTTTTTAACAGCATCGAGTGCCATGGTAGGTGTTTTAATATCAGGTTGTCCAATATTTAAATGGATGACCTTTATGCCTTTTCTTTTGGCAGCCTCAGCGAAAGGAACCAATTTGCGGATGGGAGACTCTGGCATAGATAAACCTTTCTTTGAAATCGCAGGCATAGGCTAATATTTTTACAAAAATGCAGAATCATTCCCTACAAAACAATAAGAGAGAATACTTATTTTAGTTTCATTTTACTTTTTAATAAGGTCAGCAGTTTTTCATTGAAAACGTTTTAAAAGCATTCAATATTTTCTTTTCTTTCATCCATCAGAATTCCTATCTTTCCTTTAGGTTTAGCGCAAAAAAAAAGCCCTAACTTTCGTTAGGGCTTTTCTAATAGTTCAAGGTATTTCGTTATTGAACGACAACTGCGTCTTTAACATCTCCCTTAATTTTTAAGACCACCGTAGGAGTGTCAGCATTAGAAATAACCGTAATTGCTTTTCTAATGGGACCAACTCTGTTGGTGTCATATTTTACTTGAATTTCACCTGTTTTACCAGGCAAAATTGGTCCTTCTGGGCTTTTTGGGATGGTGCATCCACAGCTAGAATTAACTTTACTAATAATTAATGGAGCATTTCCTGTATTGGTAAATTGAAATACACGAAGACCATCTGAACCTTTTTCGATATTACCGTAATCAACAGTATCCGATTTGAATTCGATTTTTGCTGATTTTTCTTGTGCATTAAGGCTAATCGCCAGTAATCCTACAAATAAAACTAGTACTAATTTTTTCATCATTTCGAGTTTTGGGTAAGATTCAAAATTAAAGTTTTTCACTTGAATCTCAAAATTCTTTTGTTATCTAATAACGTTACTTATTTTTGTTTCGTATTTCAAGAGGCAATTAAATAGAGTTTTATACCCATTAACGATAATAAGCTCTCAAGAAGATACAACTAATATTTACAAAAATTATACCAAAACATGGAAATAGCATCAATATATGAACCGCAAAAAGTAGAGAAACGTTGGTATGATTACTGGATGACCAATAAGTACTTTCATTCTACACCCGATGAAAGAGAGCCTTATACCATCGTAATTCCACCACCAAATGTTACAGGAGTGTTGCATATGGGCCATATGTTGAACAATACAATTCAAGATGTTTTGATTCGTAAAGCGCGCTTAATGGGTAAAAACGCTTGTTGGGTGCCGGGTACAGACCATGCCTCGATAGCTACTGAGGCTAAAGTAGTGGCAAAACTAAAAGAGCAAGGGATTGATAAGGCAGATTTGACACGTGAAGAATTTTTAAAACATGCTTGGGATTGGACTGATGAATATGGAGGCGTAATTTTAGAACAATTAAAAAAATTAGGCTGTTCCTGTGATTGGGATAGAACTAAATTTACTTTAGATGACAATATGTCTGCTTCTGTACTTAAGGTTTTTGTGGATTTGTATGAAAAAGGACTTATTTATCGCGGGTTTAGAATGGTGAATTGGGATCCAGAAGCGCTGACCACCCTATCTGATGAAGAGGTTATCTATGAAGAAAAACAAGGAAATCTGTATTACATCAATTATAAAGTCGTTGACGTAGATGGAAATACATCTCCTTTGGGGGCTGCGGTGCTTACCATTGCCACCACAAGACCTGAAACTATTTTGGGTGATACCGCCATTTGTATCAACCCGAATGATGAGCGTTATGCACATTTACGAGGTAAAAAGGCCATTGTTCCTATTAGTGGTCGTGTAATTCCGATAATTGAGGATGAATATGTAGATATCGAATTCGGAACAGGATGTTTAAAAGTAACGCCTGCGCACGATATAAACGACAAGGCACTTGGCGAAAAGCATCAGCTAGAAGTTATTGATATTTTAAATCCGAATGCCACCTTAAATCACCATGGCTTGCATTATGAAGGAAAAGATCGTTTTGTAGTTCGCAAAGAAATAGCCAAAGAACTCGAAGAAAAAGGCTTTTTGGTTAAAACTGAAATCCATTTAAATAAAGTAGGAACTTCGGAACGTACCAAAGCTGTGATTGAGCCCCGATTGTCAGATCAGTGGTTTTTGAAAATGGAAGATTTGGCAAAGCCAGCCATTCAAGCCGTATTAGAAACAGATGAGGTAAAGCTATTTCCTAAAAAGTTCGAAAACACTTATCGTCATTGGATGGAAAATATTCGCGATTGGAATATTTCTCGTCAATTATGGTGGGGACAGCAAATTCCGGCCTATTACTACGGCGAAGGTGCCGAAGATTTTGTAGTGGCAGAAAGTAAAGAAGAAGCTCTGGAGAAAGCAAAGTTAAAAACAGGAAACACAGCGCTTTTAGCGGAGAATTTAAAGCAAGATGAAGATGCACTTGATACCTGGTTTTCTTCTTGGTTATGGCCCATTAGTGTTTTTAACGGAATTTTAGAACCAGAAAATAAAGAAATTGAATACTATTACCCTACGAATGATTTAGTTACAGGGCCTGATATTCTGTTTTTCTGGGTGGCACGAATGATTATTTCAGGCTATGAATACCGCGATAAACCACCTTTTGAGAATGTATATTTAACGGGCCTGGTACGCGATAAGCAAGGAAGGAAAATGTCTAAATCTTTAGGAAATTCACCTGATGCATTAGGCCTAATTGAAGCCTACGGTGCAGATGGTGTTCGTGTAGGTTTGTTATTAAGTGCTGCAGCGGGGAATGACTTAATGTTTGATGAAGCTTTATGTCAGCAAGGAAAAAATTTCGCTAATAAAATTTGGAATGGTTTCCGACTCGTAAAGGGATGGGAAGTAGCTGATCTACCACAACCAGAAGCTGCGAAATTAGGCATCGAATGGTACCATTCAAAGTTCAACCAAACACTTTTAGACATTGAAGATCACTTTAGTAAATACCGTATTTCGGATGCCTTAATGTCGATGTATAAATTGGTTTGGGATGATTACAGTTCGTCCTTACTAGAAATTGTAAAACCAGCCTATCAACAACCCATCGATAAAACTACCTTTGATGCGGTGATTGCTATTTTTGAAAATAATTTAAAGGTGTTACACCCCTACATGCCATTTATTACGGAAGAGATTTGGCAGCATATTAAAGAGCGAACGCCAGCAGAAGCTTTAGTAGTGGCTAAATGGCCAGTAGCGCAGCCTGTATCTGATTCTTTGATTTCAGGATTCGACTTTGCTACTGAGGTAATCGCAGGAGTTAGAACGATCAGAAAACAAAAAAATATTCCAATGAAGGAGTATTTAAGCCTTTCGGTGTTAAATGAAGGTGAAATTTCTCAAGATTGGGATGAAGTGATTAAAAAATTGACGAATGTTTCTGATATTTCTTACGTAAAGGAAGCCGTTGAGGGTGCTTTATCGTTTAGAGTAAAAAGCAACGAATATTTTATTCCGATTGCGGGCGCTATTGATATTGATGCAGAAATTAAGAAAATAGAAGAAGAACTAAAATATACCAAAGGATTTTTACAATCTGTTCAAAAAAAGCTATCTAACGAACGCTTTGTGAGTAATGCACCCGAACAAGTCATTGCTATAGAACATCAAAAGCAAGATGATGCGCAAGCTAAAATTGAAACCTTAGAAAAGAGTTTGGCGAGTTTGAAGTAGCGTGAAATCGCCCTACCCAAATAGGGGGAACTTTAAAAGGTTGCTGGGTAAAAGTCGAAAGTCGAAAGTCGAAAGTTGTAGGAAAATAGAAAAAAGAGAAGAGAGAAAAGATGAGAGATAAAAATCGAAAATAGTTGTTAGTTGGTGGTCAAAAAAAGATCTGCAAGGCATTATCCGCTTTTTTGCGGATTTCCTTGTAGGTTTGCATTAATGGTAAGTTGAAAAATAATAAAATATTTTTTTTGTTAAAATTCATGTCAAAAAACTAGAGTATTGGGGAGTGTTCAATTAGGTGTGTCATCGGTTAAAAATCTATTATCAAAAAATATTTCTTTCTTATATATCCAACAGCTCCCGCACTGAGCGGAGTTGAGTCAAAGTGAACAATTCAAAAAAAAATGAAAATAGTCGCCATAGGCAAAAATTACGTGACTCATGTACGTGATATGCCATCGGAAAAAGTAATTCCGATTATATTTACAAAAGCCGATACCACCCTTTTGGAGGACAATAATGATTTGGTTTTGCCTTCTTTTTCGAAGGAGGTGTGGTATGAGGCTGAATTGGCGTTTAGAATTGGGAAAACCTGTAAAAATGCTAAGCTGCGAAATGCCCTAGACTATATAGATGCAGTGGCCTTATCGAATGATTTGACGGCTAAAGATGTTTTAGTTGCCAGTAGAGGCTTGCAAGGTCCTTGGGATTTAGCAAAAGGTTTTGATGGGGCCACCCCCATAGGTTCGTTTTATCCGATTGCTGATTTTCCAGATGTAGAGAATATCAATTTTTCCTTTGAAGTCAATGGAGTTGAAGTTCAAAAAGGGAATAGTAGTCATATGATTACCAAATTGGCAGAATTAATCGTTTATGTTTCATCGATTATGACCTTGAATGTTGGGGATATTATTTTAACGGGTACACCGCCTCTTGGTGTGGGGAAAGTGAATTCAGGAGACCTTATGATTGGCTATTTGGAGGGTAAAAAAGTATTGGAGACAAAGGTGAAATAAAACCAAATAAAAAACCTTTCCGTCTTTTTTAGCCAGAAAGGTTTTGTTTTCAATCGCATTTTTTAAAAGTAAAAAGATAAGCCAAAAAGAAAATCAGATGGATTTATAGAGAAATTGAAAGAGTTGCTAGAACTTTTACTTTCATTAAATGTATTGTCGTCGTTTCTACTTTCAAAATCTTGATTAGAATTGGCATAGCTCATACCTCCCAAGCTTGTTTCCAGTGCCATTCTTTTTGATATAAAATAAGTTATTCCAGGTTTAATACCAAGTTCAAAGGTATTAATTGTAAAGGTAGAGGTACTTCTAGAATTAAATTCTAATTCTGCTTTCGATGTACTATAACCAGCCTGGCCTTGAATAAATAAAAGTAAGTTTTTGTTGATAGATTTATAGCCTCTAATATAGGGTATAATACCAAAAGTCGATCTTATGTTGTCCTGTTCTGTTACTGGCTGGGTTTGAACTAAATTATTAGTATTTGATTGCGAATAATCTAAAGCTATCCCTATTTCGATATTATTACCTGCAAAATAACCAAATTTTGGTTGTATTCTGAATAAGGTGTTTTTTGTTACATCTTGATTTGTTTCATTCGAAAAATCTTGACTACCGATTCCAAAGTTTAAATTCCCCCCAATATTTATGATGCCTTTCTGTATAATAAGTTTTTCATCATTCTCGTTTTGACCGAAAGAATAAATGCCCGTTAATAAGGCTGCAATTAGCATGATTTTTTTCATTTTATATTTTTTAGTTCTTGTATCAAATATCTTTCAAAATTCATTATCTCCTACAATAAATAAGTTAAATTATTAAGGGTACTATCTTTCACTATTTAACTAAATTTAAGAGGCACTTAAAAATCCTAATTTACATAATTTCTCATATTTTTTTATATGATTTAAGCCGTACATTTGTACCGTTTTTATCAAAAGAAAAATTGGAGATATGAATTCTGAGGCATCAAACGAAATGGGGGAGAAGACCAACGAAAAAATTAGTCAAAAAGAGATTGACAACTGTATTAGTACTCTTGAAAAATTAGTTGACGCCTCTCATATTGTTTTAGCACTTTCAGAGGAAAATCGTGTAGCGTTGCTAAAAGCGGCGGGTAGGTTGTCAAGACCTGATCGTGATGCCTTCAAGCAATCTAAAAAAGACGCTGAAAAAATTGCTAAACGCAAAATGATAGAGCGCGACAAGCATGCACGCAAAGAAACAGGTATCAGAAGTGCACGCGAAGCTGTAGTTTTTAAAGCACCCATTTTATTAGAGGCTCCAAAATTAAAATCTTTGGAGGAGCAAGAATTAGAATCTCCAAGAAACTGTTATGTCTGCAAAACGGTATACACCAAGTTGCATCATTTTTATGACACCATGTGTCAAGATTGTGGTGATTTCAATTATGCCAAACGTTTTCAAACTGCCGATTTAGAGGGGCAGGTGGCCATTGTCACCGGTTCTCGCTTAAAAATTGGCTACCACATTAGCTTAATTTTATTGCGATCAGGAGCAACTGTCGTGGCAACCACAAGATTCCCTGTAGATGCTGCTTTGCGATTTTCTCAAGAAGATGATTTCTCAAAGTGGGGCCATCGCCTTAAAATTCACGGGTTAGATTTGCGTCATATTCCGAGTGTGGAAATTTTCTGTAATTTTATTGAACAACAGTATGACCGCTTAGATATTTTAATAAATAATGCAGCGCAAACCGTTCGTAGGCCTGCTGGTTTTTATCAGCATTTAATGAGAAATGAAGAACTAGCTGCTGCCGATATGCCAAAAGCTGCGCAACAAGTATTAGAAGATCATTTGTATTGTTTACATGAATTAAACACGCTAGGTAAAAATACCTCAAGCCAACAAAATAATACCTTAGCCGTTACTTGGCATGCGCCAGAACCTGGCATTGGGATCCGTGCATCGGCAAAATTATCACAGATTCCGTATAGTTTTGATACCTCACTGTCTACCAAAGAAGTTTTTCCAGAGGGGCAATTAGACGCTGATTTACAACAAGTAGATCTGCGAAAAACCAATAGCTGGAGACTGAGGTTAGGCGAAATAGAAACGCCTGAAATGATAGAGGTGCAACTCGTGAATGCTGTTGCTCCTTTTGTATTGTGTAATCGGCTATCGCGTTTAATGCGCAAAGAAAATACAGGGAAAAAGCACATCATAAATGTATCGGCGATGGAAGGCAAATTTCATCGATTTTACAAAGAAGATCGGCATCCGCATACCAATATGGCAAAAGCAGCTTTAAATATGATGACCCATACCTCTGCTTTAGATTTTGCAACAGACGGTGTCTTTATGAATGCTGTAGATACGGGCTGGGTAACCGATGAAGATCCTGCGGAATTATCTAAAAAGAAACAAGAAGTGCATGATTTTCAACCTCCTTTAGATATTGTTGATGGAGCTGCACGTGTTTTAGACCCATTAATAGACGGTATTAATACAGGAAAACACTGGTGTGGTAAATTCTTAAAAGACTACAGGCCTATTGATTGGTAATTATTTAAAAAGACTTTCCTAGTACATTTTTGTATCTTTAATAGCAATTTTAATTTGCTATTCTATATTACTTTTTTAAATTGTATTCTATGGAAACCTATGCTAATGCTTTACTTTATGCCATTCCTTTTTTTATCCTTTTATTGGTGATAGAAATAAGCTATGGTCATTTTGTTAAAAAGCAAACCTATAAAGTGCTAGATACTGTTTCTAGTATCAGTTCTGGCTTAACGAACATTGTAAAAGATTCATTAGGCTTAGCCTTGGTTGTAGTTAGTTACCCTTTTTTATATGAACATTTAGCAGTAACCACTATTAAAGCTACTTGGTTGGTTTGGTTGCTTGCCTTTATAACGATAGATTTTGCAGGCTATTGGAATCATCGTTTAAGTCATAAAATAAATATTTTTTGGAATCAACATGTAATTCACCACAGTAGTGAAGAATTTAACTTGTCTTGTGCCTTACGCCAGCCTATTTCAAACCTCATAGGGTATTTCTCTATTTTATTAATTCCTGCGGCTTTATTGGGAGTTCCCTATAAGGTTATTGCAATTTTAGCTCCTGTTCATTTATTTGCACAATTTTGGTATCATACCAAGCATATTGGTAAAATGGGTTGGTTAGAGTATGTAATTGTGACCCCTTCACAACATAGAGTACATCATGCGATTAATCCAGAATATATTGACAAAAACTTAGGACAAATACTCTCTGTTTGGGATCGGCTTTTTGGTACTTTCCAAGAGGAATTAGATGAGGTGCCACCTCAATTTGGAATTCTAAAACCTGCCAATACATGGAACCCTATCTATATAAATTTTCAACATGTTGCGCAATTGTTTAAAGATGCTTGGCGAACTAGTAGCTATTTCGATAAAATAAGAATATGGTTTATGCCCACGGGATGGAGACCAAAAGACGTCGTAACTAAATATCCTGTAACAATTATTGAGGATGTGTATAATTTTAAGCGGTATGATACCCCGGCAACTTTTTCTTTTCAACTATATATAATACTGCAAATGCTCATGCATTTAGTACTACTATTATTTATGTTCTATAATTATAGTGCTATTGGTTTTCAAGGATTATTAGCCTACGGCGCTTTTCTGTTTTTTGGAATATTCTCATATACCTTGTTGATGGATGGGAATACGTATGCAAAATACCTTGAGTTTTTTAGGGCCTTGTTAGGGGTAAGTTTTATAAGTATTACTGGTAATTGGTTTGGCTTAAATCAGTTTATACCTTATGGAAGTTACCTGATTCTTTTTTACTTTTTAGGATCAGCAGGGGCTGCCCTGTATTTTTCTCGTACTAAAATACTCGGAAGATTAAAAAAAACAATTTAGAACTTATTGCTTATCGATGAATTCTTTTTTGACTAAGGCAATGTATTTCTTCATCGCATCTCTTCTAGATAAGTTTTTTGCTTGAAATAAAGCATTGGCTTTAAATGCATTAATAAGTGGCGTTCTACTGCCCGGGTTGTCAAAGTTATCGTTGGCTATTTTATAGTACGCGTATAACTTCAAAAGTAAATCTGCAGGGAGCGCTTCGGTGTAGTTGTTCATAAAACTAACCGCTTTTACAAAGTCCTTCTCCAGTTTTTCAGGCATCTTCATTCTTTACAATACTAGCTATACATGTTTTTGCGCCTACAACTTTCTGATTTAGCTTAACTGTAATTGCGCAATCTAAAGGTAAGAATAAATCTACTCTTGAACCAAACTTTATAAAACCAGCATCCTCACCTTGATGAACACTGTCTCCTTTTTCCGCATAGTTAACGATTCTTCTCGCTAATGCTCCTGCAATTTGTCGGTATAGTATTTCGCCAAATTTTGGTGTTTTCACTACAATAGTTGTACGTTCATTTTCCTCACTAGCCTTAGGATGCCAAGCCACTAAATACTTCCCAGGATGATATTTTGAATATACTATTTGTCCACTGGCAGGGTATCTTGTAACATGCACGTTTATAGGTGACATAAAAATCGATACTTGTTTGCGTTTGCCTTTGAAATATTCGTTCTCTTCTACTTCTTCTATCACGACAACTTTACCATCAACTGGAGCTAGAATTTCATTAAAATCTTTACGTACTTTCCTTGTAGGGTTTCTAAAAAATTGCAAAACAATAATTAAAAAAGCAAGTGCTAGTATTTGTATGGCCATTTTAAGCCAAAAAATGGGTATGTAATAATTAGCTGCAAGTATGACTATTGCCGCAAGAAAAAAGCTAATTAAAATAATTTTTTGTCCTTCTTTATGAAACATAATTAAATATATTTAAGGTTAAGTATACAAAGGGTGCGGCAAAAACAAGACTATCTAAGCGATCTAGCATTCCACCATGTCCCGGTAATATAGCCCCACTGTCTTTTACTCCGGCATCTCTTTTAAATTTAGACTCTAACAAATCGCCAACACTACCACAGATCACAATAATCAAGGCGAGTATAAGCCATTGTTGAAGCGATAAACTAGTTTCATATTGAGCGATAAAATAAGCCGCAACTAGGGCAAATACTAATCCACCAATAGTGCCTTCCCATGTTTTTTTAGGAGATACCCTTGGAAATAGTTTGTTTTTTCCTATGGTTTTTCCCACCAAATAAGCAAAAGAATCATTTACCCAGATCAGGATAAAAAAGCCCATGATTAATAATTTAGCAAACGTATTATTTTGGTACGGAATCATGGTCAAAAAGATACATCCACCCCCGATATAAAAAAGGCCGATAAGGAACTTTTGTAGCGTGTTGTACTTTATTTCTTTTTTTGAAAACAAGTAAAATAATAAGATGATATTAATAGTTATGGTAATGAACATCAAAACGTATATTACCGAGGCGCTGTAGTTATACCCATGAAGTAAGTGTATAAAGATCCACCACAGGGTGAGATAAGCGGCAAAAATATAGTAGCCTTTTAGATGTGTCATTCTTTTAAACTCGTACAAACAAGCTAAGCCAAAAGCCATAAATAAGAAATCAAAAGCATCAGAACTTAAAAATATGGCGGAAAGCAAAAGCACTACATAAACAATACCTGTTATTAACCTCCTAAAAACTTCTCCCATTCTATAAATCTTCCAAAAGTATAAGATACAAATTTTTAGAACTACTACCGTAGGTTAGAAAATCATTTTTGTTTTCTTTTGAGTTTTGAAAATGTTTAATCGTTGTGATATTTGAAGGAATGCCGTGTTGGTGTTTTTTCTTTATTTTTTTTAATCCTTCTCCAATAGAAGTGACCAGTTGACTTGTGGTCGCAAAAACTATAAAATTATCAGGTAATTCGTCTAATTTTTTTTCTCGCAATTGATTGGAACATATCAATATAGATCCATTTTGGGCTACTAGATGCTCACAGGTCGTAAAAAATATTCCGGACTCGGTATTTTTATCGGTAAAAGAAATGGCTTCTTTTGCAAATTTAGCTTGGAGTCTTTCGTCCATAGCGAAAAAAGGCATTTCTTTCCAATTATTTTCTTCAATAATATCACCTAACGCTTGCCTAACATCTTGGAAGTCGACGCAATAAATGAATTTGCCTCCATTTTTTTTGAAATAAATAGTGAATTTTTCATCAGCAGGAATATCGAGATCGGGCATGTGAACGCCTCTAGTATCGTCAGTTTCTGTGGAAACCTTTTTTTTACCTCCTCTAAAGAGTTTCTCGAATAACCCCATTTATTTAAAATTCAAAAATACTATTTATTCTTTTGTTGGCTCCATGTTACTATTTTGTTCTTCTTCCAATTTTGAATTTTCTTCAGCTTTAGCTGCAGCTTCTTCAGCTACATCTTTTTCAAAAGGCCTTTTGCCGAAAATCTTTTCTAAATCATCCTTAAAGATAACTTCTTTTTCTAATAAACGCGTAGCTAAGGTAGTAAGTTTGTCTTTGTTGTTTTCTAGAAGCTGAACAGCTCTTTTGTATTGCTCTTCAATTAATATTGATATTTCTTGATCGATCGTCCGAGCTGTTTCCTCACTATACGGTTTAGAGAATCCATAAGAATCTTGACCTGAAGAATCGTAATAGGTTAAATTACCTATTTTGTCATTTAAACCATAAATGGTCACCATGGCTCTTGCTTGCTTCGTTACTTTTTCTAAGTCGCTAAGTGCTCCCGTAGAAATTTTATTAAAAATAACCTTTTCTGCTGCTCTACCTCCTAAAGTAGCGCACATTTCATCTTTCATTTGATCTGGTCTAACGATAAGGCGCTCTTCTGGTAAATACCAAGCTGCTCCTAAAGATTGTCCTCTTGGGACAATAGTCACCTTTACCAAAGGTGCTGCATGCTCTAGCATCCAACTAACGGTGGCATGACCAGCTTCATGATAAGCAATAGTTTCTTTTTCTCCTGGGGTAATAATTTTATTTTTCTTCTCAAGACCACCTACAATTCTATCCACGGCATCTAAAAAGTCTTGTTTCGTTACTGCTTTTTTCTCCTTACGAGCAGCTATAAGTGCAGCTTCATTACAAACATTAGCGATATCCGCTCCAGAAAAACCTGGTGTTTGCTTCGCTAGAAAATCTAAATCTAAAGTTTCTGCTGTTTTGATAGGGCGTAAGTGTACCTCAAAAATTTCTTTACGTTCTCTGATGTCTGGTAAATCTACATAAATTTGTCGGTCGAAACGACCAGCACGCATTAGCGCTTTATCTAAAACATCGGCTCTGTTCGTAGCGGCTAATACAATTACATTGGTGTTGGTACCAAAACCGTCCATTTCAGTTAGCAACTGATTTAGTGTATTTTCACGCTCATCATTAGAGCCTGTCATATTATTTTTTCCTCTTGCTCTACCAATAGCATCTATTTCATCAATAAAGATGATGGCAGGAGATTTGTCTTTTGCTTGTTTAAATAGGTCACGCACTCTTGAGGCTCCAACCCCTACAAACATTTCCACAAAATCTGAACCAGACAATGAAAAGAAAGGTACTTTTGCCTCACCAGCCACCGCTTTAGCTAAAAGCGTTTTACCTGTACCCGGAGGGCCCACTAATAAAGCCCCTTTAGGTATTTTACCTCCTAAAGAAGTGTATTTGTCAGGATTTCTTAAAAAATCTACAATTTCTTCGACCTCTTCCTTAGCACCTTCCAAACCAGCAACATCTTTAAATGAAGTTCTTGTATCTGTTTTTTCATCAAAAAGTTTTGCCTTAGATTTTCCAATATTGAAAATTTGGCCACCAGCGCCGCCGCCGCCGCCGCCAGACATTCTTCGCATTAAATAGATCCAAATACCGATTATGAGTACAAAAGGTAAAATACTCAATAGTATATCGCCAAATACATTCGATTCTGTGGTATAATCTATAACCGTATCTAAATTGTTCTCAGCTTTGATGTTTTTAATATCGTTTTCAAAATTCTGAGGGTCTCCATAATCGAGCACGTATTGTGGCGTTTCCGTCCCAGACATGCCGAAGGGCTTATTCGCTGCGGTTTTATGAACATCTTTCGTTAAAGCTTCTTCTGTTAAAAAAACTTTTGCTTGTCTTGTATTTGTTACGATCAGAATCTTAGAAACATCCCCGTTTCTTAAGTAATCTTGCAGCTTTGATGTTGTTGTTTTTTCAGTACTAGATAAATTAGTGCTGCTAAAAATTTGGAAGCCAATTAATAAAATTGCTACTATTCCATAAATCCACCAAGAGTTAAACTTTGGTTTTTTAGGGCTTGTATTATTTTCTTTCGCCATTATTTTTTTTCTTATTTAATGCTATTTTCGATTACCGTTACTTTTGCATCTCCCCAAAGTCCTTCTATGTCATAAAATTCCCTTACGTGTTTTTGAAAAACATGCACCACTACATTGACGTAATCCATTAAAATCCATTCTGAATTCTCTGAACCTTCTACGTGCCAAGGTTTGTCCTTAATGCTTTTGCTGACTGTTTTTTGAATTGAGCCAACTATTGCATTTACGTGAGTATTTGAAGTTCCGTTGCAAATGATAAAATAGTCGCAAACGGTGTTTTCAATTTTTCTTAAATCAAGTATATTAATATTATTGCCCTTTACTTCTTCTATTCCTTCAAGAATAACACTTATGAGCTCATCTACGCTCGCTTGCTTTTTCTGCATTAAAAAAATTTAATTTTGCAAAGTTATTATATTTTTGTTTTTTTAACTATTGTTTTGGGTAATAAGATTGAAGATTTATAGAATAGTTAACACATGCATTTAATCAAACTTGATGCCACAGCATCTACAAATGTTTACCTAAAAAAATTAAGTAAGAGTAGAACACTTGCCGATTTTACGATAGTAGTTGCAAAAGAACAGCTAGAAGGGAAGGGGCAGATGGGATCCAGTTGGCAATCAGAAAGAGGTAAAAACCTAACATTCAGTATTTTAAAACATCATGAAGACCTGTTTACGCAAGATCATTTTTATTTAAACATTACAGTTTCCCTAGCGATTTATTATGCTCTAAAAGACTTGCAAATACCTGATTTAAGCATAAAATGGCCTAACGACATTTTGTCAGGAAACTCTAAGATTTGTGGTATTTTAATAGAAAACATGCTTTTGGGTCAAAAAATAACCACTTCAATTATCGGAATTGGCTTAAACGTAAATCAGGCGCAGTTTAATTCCTTGCCAAAGGTAAGTTCGCTACACTTACTAAAAGGCAAAACTTTTGACTTAGACGCGATATTGATCGCCATTGCTAAAAATTTAGAGCAGCTATTTACAAGATTAAAAAACGGGCAAAAGGAGTCCTTAAAAGAGGCTTATTTAAGCGTTCTATTTAAAAAAGACAAGCCCTCAACATTTAACAAGGTATCAACGAACCAACTTTTTGTAGGGATCATCAGAAGTGTTTCTGAGGATGGAAAACTAGAAGTAGAAGTTGAAGATCAGTTAATGAATGACTACGATTTAAAGGAAATAAGATTGATGTATTAAACCTTTTGCAAATTATCTGACAAAGTGCCCATAAAATTGGTGATCGGATTTTTAATCATCATGGCCATCATCGCATTAAATTCCCCTTCAAAACTTAGAACAACCTCAGTTTCTTTTGCGGCTATTTCAATAATAGTGGCAGTTAAGGTAAAAGGTAACTTTTCACTTGCAGCACCTAAAACAACCTTAGTGTGTGGTACCATTTCTTTTCTTTGTAAAACAATTTCAGGCATTCCTTTTAAAGCAAAAAGAAAGCGTTCTTCGCTAATGACTTCGAATTTGCTAATATTTTCAGGCATTAAGTGTTCGAAATTTTTTACATCAATTAAAAAATTATAGACTTCTTGCTGACTTTTTGCAATTGTTTTTTTTGGAGTTTCTATATGCATAATTCTATTGTTGCCATGCTGATGGATTCGCTTTCCATTCTAGCAAAGTTTTAAATTGGTCTTCTTTTATATAATGAGTATCTGATGCTTGTTGTATCAGGTGATCGTAATCACTTAAAGTATGTAATTCAACCTTATGATTTTTAAAGTTTTCAGTAGCAATATCAAATCCATAGGTAAAAATGGCAAGCATGCCCTTCACTTTTGCTCCTGATTCTTCTAGGGCTTTTACGGCGTTTAGACTACTATTGCCTGTACTTATTAAGTCTTCGATGACCACAACAGTCTGATTTTTTTCTAATGCTCCCTCTATTTTATTTTGCCTTCCGTGCGATTTTGCTTCTGGACGCACATAGATAAAGGGCAGACCTAGATAATCAGCAACTAACATACCAATTCCTATGGCTCCTGTTGCTACACCGGCGATTACATCTGGTTTGCCATATAGGTGTTCTACTTGCTTCGCCATTTCTTCCCGAACATAATTTCTAATGGGTGGATAGGACAGGATAATTCTGTTATCACAATAAATTGGAGATTTCCATCCTGAGGCCCACGAAAAAGGATTTTCAGGATTCAACTTAATTGCATTAATTTGCAATAGAAGCTCTGCCGTTTTTTTAGCGTTGTCTTTGTTTAAAACCATAATGCAAATGTATAAAGTTTTTGTTAATGAGGCTCAGTTGATTTTGACAAATAAACTCTCTGATATAGCTAATAACAAATATTTTTTATTGAATCAGAAATCAATAAAGGAAGCTATTCATCTACTTGCGAAAAATAAAGTAGCTGTAGCCTACATATATCATCCTAATAACGAAGAGATTCTGAATAAATTTACTAAAAAAATTCCTTTAGTGGTCGCTGCGGGTGGCGTAGTAACCAATAAAGAAGGTAAGGTTTTGTTTATTTATAGAAACAATAAATGGGATCTCCCTAAGGGAAAATTAGATAAAGGAGAAACATTAGAAGAATGTGCCTTACGAGAGGTCGAAGAGGAGACAGGTGTAAAAGGACTTAAAATTGAAAATATATTAATGACCACCTATCATATTTTTAAAAGAAACGGTGATTATAAACTCAAGGAGGTACACTGGTATGCTATGAAAACAAGCTATAAGGGTGAGCTTATTGGTCAAGCTGATGAAGGTATTGAAAAAGTACGTTGGAAAGGGCCTAATAAAATAGCCAAAGCGCTGGAGAACTCTTACACCAATATTAAAATATTATTTGACGATTAGTTTTTTACTTCTTCCATGTGAATCGGATTCATTGATCGATATACAGGGTATTGTAAATGGGCAGGTTCGTAATGATCAGAGTGCTCGTAAATAAATGATAATTGGGCATACCAATTGTTTTTAAAACTGTCATCGCTTAATTTTTTAAGCTCAAAGGCTTCCTTTAATACGCTATTCTTTTCCAATAATTCTAAAGCAATATCTTCAAAAACGTAGGGCGAAAAACCTTCTTTTTTTTGCAATATGGTATCGAAAAAATTCCAATTAAAAAAAGAATCTATCGCTGAGGGTTCTAAGGTTTCTAGAATGTATCTAATACCTACTTGCTGTGTAGCTATAAAAATATCGCCTTGATGAAATTGTACTTTTTTGGTCGTTGTCGAAACTTTCGTGTCATAATGCGGATAATGGCCTTCATAGCTATTTTGACGCGTTTTGAAATCCTCGATTTTATAGGACTCAACTTCTAAAATAGTATCTTTTAAAAAACGAGTAAATAGAATTTCGTTTTTAGTAAGTAGGTCTATTATTTTGTAGCTGCTTTTTTTTAAAAGATACCCACTAGGGATGGTGACATGCTGTGATGGTTTAAAGTAATTTTGATAGGCCACTTTTTTTGTAAATGGTTTGTCTCTGTCGTATTTAAGGCGAGGAAAGCCCGTTACTTCGCTCAGAATTGTGTCAGCTTCAAACCCCTTAAAATTTAAAGTACTTACTTGGGTGGTGTCTAATTCCCAAGCCAAAGGGTATTCTTTTAATTCTAATAGTTCCAGATGACTTTTTGCTCGTAATTCTTTGATACGTTGCCCGTCGGTCTCCGTAATCATAATCATTTGTTTCATGAGTTCATAGGTTCCTTCAACTCTATCTTTATACGGTTTTAGCATATGAGTTTCTACCATCATGCCTAAGGTGTTCCATAAGGTAGTATAGCCGGTAGAATATCTCGGATGATCCATAAACTGTGAAAAGCCGTCTTCAGGAACACTATTAAATACATTGACATAAGGTGTGATGTCCCATTTTACATCTAAAAGGCCTTTTTCTAATTTAGGCATCAATTCTGTGTGAAGGTAATCCCCTAAATCTAACCCTAATTTGTTGTGTTGGGTAAATAAGTGTGTCAATGTATATTGGTAGTCCGCACCATTACTTACATGATTATCAATAAAAACATCTGGTTTTACTAAATGAAATATGGTGGCAAAGGTCTTGGCGTTTTTCGTATCTGATTTGATAAAATCTCTATTCAAATCGTAATTTTGAGCGTTACCTCTAAACCCGTAAGATTCAGGTCCGTTTTGATTAGCTCTCGTCGACGTATTTCTGTTTAATGCGCCGCCAACATTATAGATAGGTATCGTAGTGATAACCGTATTTTCTGGAGCATTTATTTTTTTTTCAGCCATATCCCTAAAGAGTAACATGGTGGCGTCGATGCCGTCACTTTCTCCAGGATGAATACCATTATTAATAAGGATAATCGTTTTGTTTTCTCGAATTTTTTTAAAATTGAATTCGCTATCTAAGTTGAAAGTGACCAGGTGAAGTGGAAATCCGCTATCTGTTTCACCGATGGTCTGAATATTAATTTCAGGAAATTTTTTAGCTAGTTTAATATAGAAGTCAATAGTTTCAGTGTATATAGCAGTCTCTTTCCCCTCTGAAATTTCGAATTGTGTGATATACGCAGTTGTTTCGTTTTCTTTTTTAGATTCGCAAGAAATCAAAAAGAGCATTAAAAAAAGGGCTTGAAAAAATTTCATGGATTTTGAGATTTATCTTTTTTTAAAAGTCCAATTTTTAAATTGATTAAGCTTAGAATAGGTTTAATTAATTTAAAAAGTATAGTAAACTCTTAAAATATGAAAGCTCAAAAATAATCAAAAATTAATGTCTTGTTAGGAAGTGCTGGTTATTTTTAAAATTTCTGCTTTATTCAAAGGTTTTGTATTGTAGGTAAGTCTATGTTGCGTTTTGAGTTTGTAGGTCATTGCTCTTTCTCTATCGCTATTGCTTATCGATGAAGTAACAATGTTTATGGTGATAATTTTTTTTATGGGGAGTGCAATAATTTCATCTAGAAATCCCCAGCCATCCATAACAGGCATATTTAAATCTAAAAATATGACATCAGGGAGCTCTTCGGGTTTGGTAATTTTTGATTTTATGAGCTGAATAGCGTCTTTGCCATTTTTGAAAGAAGTAATATGATCACAAATAACAACAGAGGATAGTAATTTTTTAATTCCGAAAACTGTAATGGAATCGTCGTCGATTATGAATATTGATTTAATTACAATCATCTAGATAAATTTTAAAAGTGGTTCCAACCCCTAATTTACTTTCTATTTTAAATTTTCCATTCATAGCCTCTATTTGATTTTTTGCGATATATAAGCCTATTCCTCTAGAATTAGGCTGTTCATGGAAGGTTTTGTACATCCCGAAAATCTTATTTTTATTTTTTTCTAAATCTATGCCAGAGCCATTGTCTTTAATTGTTATCACCACATAGTCGTCACTTTTTTCAGCACTTAAGCGTACTACATGAGGGCTATTTGGCTTTGCAAATTTTATAGCATTTGAAATTACATTTTGCAAAATATTTTCAACGTAGGACGGAAGTCCTTGCACCGATAAATCTGGTGGAATTAAATTAGTTATGCTTGCATTTTTTGATTTAATAAGATGCTTTAAATTATTTAAAATACTCGTTATAGTACGGCTTAAATTGATACTATTTTTTTCTAAAATTTTAGTAGAATTAATAGCCACTACTTCATTTAAATTATCTAGGGTCTCTAATAAATTATCAGATGAATTCATAAGCATCTGAAGTAAGTTATCTCTTTCTACTGCATTTTTTTCTTTAATTAGGAAACCTAATAACATTGAAAAATTGGCTGTGTGGGATCTTAAATTGTGAGAAATTATATGAGCAAAATCTACTAGTTTTTTATTTTGTAAATTACTGATGTTGACCAATCTTGTTAATTGTTCTTCTTTTTGTTTAATATGGCTGATATCTAAACTAAAACCAATAATTCCTGTAACACAATTATTTTCATCTGTTAGGGGTATTTTTGAAGTTAAGAACGTGGTCTTTTCTCCATTTAATTTGGTATTCGTTGTTTCAGCCCCTAAAATGGGAACTAAAGTTTTTATAATAGAAAGATCTTCTTCTCTTGAAACTTGAGCTACTTTTTCATCATAAAGTTCAAAATCGTCTTTTCCAATAATTTCATTATAGGGTTTGCCGATATAGTCACATTCTGCTTTGTTCACTACTATTTTTCGTGAGTTTAAATCTTTAACAAACACATTAAGCGGTAAATGATCAATTAAAATTTTAAGTAGTTGTTCGCTCTCTTTTGTTTTTTGTGCAGCTAAAACCTCTTCAGAAATATCTTGAAAAGTGCCAATAATGCCCATTAACTTATTATTTTCAAATAATGGTTTGCCCGTTGCCATTACCCAAATATCGTTATTTTTAGCAGTGGTTAATTGTAATTTTTCCTTCCATGTTTCGCCGTTTTTAATGCCTCGGTTAACACATTCCGTTATTTTAAGTTGACTATCTCCACGTTTGTAAAAATCGATGGCTGTTTTCATATTGGGCTCATAATCGAGTGGAACTTCATGAAGTATTTTAGTCATATTATTCCAATACAATTCATCGGTTATCGCATTAAATTCCCAACTTCCAATTTTAGCAATTTCGGCTTTTACGTCGACAAGAATTTTTAATTTACTTAACTCTTGCTGTACTTTTACAATTTCAGAAACATCCTCTACCTGAATAATAGCGCCAATAACATTTTCATCTTCATCAAACCAAGGTCTTAATACCCATTCTAGCCAAAATGTCTTACCGTTAAAGAATAACGAATCTCTAGCAGGAGCAGTAGAATACCCTAAAAAACATTTCTCAAAATCTCGTTTCCAAGAAGCGGCTAATGAGGGAAAGTTTTCTAAAATATTTGCACCAACAGCCTCCTTAAAAAAAGGACCATAGTTCTCTTTCCAGCTATCGGAGATATGTACAACCTCAAAATTTAGCCCCACATATGATGTAGGTTTTGGTAGCTGTTTAATAAGGTAATGGCTATTTATTTTTATTTCGTTTTTCAAAATAGGTAATAAATTTCCTACTAAAGTAAAAAGTATTCCGGATACAAGGCTAGTATTGTTGTGTATTTGCTCAAAATAGTTGTCATAAGGAGACTTAACGACATTTTAAGCGGTATTTTAAATTTTCGCACGATCAAACAAAGACTTAGTTTGAGTCGAAATTTTATAATTCTGAACTAAAAATACTTGTAATAGTAGCTAATTACAACTTAAATTCTTACAGTATCTGGGACTAAACCGGTGTAGTCTCCTCCATTTTTTATCACGTCTCTGACAATCGATGAACTTATATATGATTTTCCAGAAGAGGTAAGTAAAAAAACCGTTTCGATTTCTGATAATTTACGGTTGGTGTGCGCTATAGCTTTTTCAAATTCGAAATCACCAGGGTTTCTTAAGCCTCTCAAAATAAAATTGGCATTTTCTTTTTTACAGAAATCTACGGTAAGTCCTTCATAGGTAAGTACTTTAATTTTTGGTTCATGGGCAAAAGCCTCTTTGATAAAACGTTGGCGGTCTTCTAATGAAAACATATATTTTTTATCAGAATTTACGCCGATGGCAATTATAATTTCATCAAAAAGCGTTAAGCCTCTTTGAATAATATCTGAATGGCCTAAAGTAAGCGGATCAAAAGAACCAGGGAAAATTGCACGTTTCATAGATCGACATTTAAGTGAATCAAAATTACTAATTTTTATGCTAAAGCTTCAAGAATGGCATTTTCAAATAAGTCTGGCAACGAAATTCCAGCAGCCCTAGCCTGTTGCGGTAAAATACTTTCTTCCGTTAGTCCTGGAGTTGTGTTCATTTCAAGCATAAAGGGTTCATCATCAATAAAAATAAATTCGCTTCTTGAAAAGCCTTTCATTTTTAAAACAGTGTAGGCTCTTAAGGCCATTTCTATCACTTTTTTTTGCTGAATTTCTGAAATTCTAGCCGGAGTTATTTCTTTTGACTTACCCTCATATTTCGCTTGATAGTCAAAAAAATCGTTTTCAGAGACAATTTCTGTAATGGGTAACACTAAGGTTTCTCCTTTGTAAGAGATAACACCGACAGAAACCTCAGTGCCATTTAAAAAAGCCTCAATTAAAACTTCATCGTCCTCAACATACGCATTTTCAATAGCGGTGATTAAACTTTCTTTGGTGTAGACTTTTGAAACACCCAGACTACTACCGGCTTTATTTGCTTTTACAAAACAGGGTAAGCCTACTTTTTGTATAATCGCATCAAGATCTAATGGATCTCCTTGGTTTAAATAATAGGCAATGGCCGATTTAATTCCGTAGGGCTTCAGAATACTGAGTAGATCTCTTTTATTAAAAGTAATGGCCGCTTGGTAGGCATCACAAGAGGTTTGTGGAATTCCTAACAACTCAAAATAGGATTGCATAAGGCCATCTTCTCCTGGAGAACCATGTATGGCATTAAAAACGCAATCGAAGGCGATTTTATGACCGTCGACTTCGATTGAAAAATCATTTTTATTTACGGGATATTCTTCATTATCTTCTGTTACATACACCCATTTTTCTTTAAAAATATGAATGCGAAAAAGTTCAAATTTATTGGTATCGAGAAATTTATATACCACATGACCACTTTTGAGTGATATTTTATACTCACTTGAATAACCACCCATAATTATGGCAATCTTCTTTTTCATATATATTGACTTTTAAAAATAACGCTATTCAAGATCAAAGTAAAGAAAAAACTACTTTGGTTAGGGTGTCTGGTGCAATTATTTTTAGAGCAGCCTAAAGAAAACTACATTTTAATTTATCCTATTCATTTGTTGAAGGTCATTTGTTATCTTTGCCCAATACTAAGAGGATATAAAATGAAAAATTTTTTCAACTTTTTAAAGAGTAAATCTTTCCTGATACAACTAGGACTAGCGCTGATAGTTTTAGTGGTCTTTGTTTTTGGAGTTTTGCAATGGTTAAAAAGTTCAACAAACCATGGTGAATTTGTTGAAGTGCCTGATTTAGCCAAATTAACAGTTACTGAAATGCGAAAAGTTATTGATGACGCAGATTTGCGTTATGAAGTGTTAGACTCTGCAAATTACAATCCAGATTTCCCTAGATTTTCTGTGATTGAGCAAAATCCACCAGCGGGCAACAAAGTAAAAGAGAATAGAAAAGTTTATGTTACAGTAAACCCATCAGGGTATAAAAAAGTAAGTGTTCCCGACATAATACAAGTAACCTTGCGTAACGCAACGGCAAAACTTAGAGCTGTTGGTTTAGACGTGCAACGTGTTACCTATATAGATGAATTTGGGAAGGACATGGTTTATCGCATAAAATATAAAGGTAAATATATTGAGGAAGGGTATAAACTTCCTAAAACATCAAAAGTAGAATTGGTTTGCGGTAATGGGTATGAAAGTGAAGGCTCAAAAGTGAAGTCCGCCTCAGAAGAATAATATATGATCGAAGAAGAAGAAGGTGCTGAGCTAGAAAAAGATGAGCTTTTTGAACATTATAGTGTCACGGCATCCAAAGGGCAAGAACCCTTACGTGTAGACAAATTTTTGATGAACTTTATTGAAAATGCAGTAAGGAACAAAATTCAAAACGCTGCGCGAGAAGGTAACATTTGGGTAAATGATGTGGCGGTAAAGCAAAACTATAAAGTAAAAGCTGGTGATCACGTACGTGTGTTGTTCGAGCATCCGCCACACGAAAATTTATTAGTTCCTGAAGATATTCCTATTAACGTTGTTTATGAAGATCAAGATTTAATGGTCGTGAATAAACCAGCCGGAATGGTTGTACATCCCGGTCACGGCAACTATTCTGGAACTTTAATAAATGCCTTGTTGCATCATATTAAAGACTTACCCGTAAACAGAAATGAGCGTCCTGGATTGGTACATAGAATAGATAAAGATACCTCTGGACTTTTAGTAATCGCTAAGACCGATGTTGCTATGACGCATTTGTCTAAACAGTTTTTTGATAAAACTAGTGAGCGCGAATATGTGGCTTTGGTTTGGGGAAATGTAGAAGATGAAAGTGGTACCATCGAAGGGCACGTAGGTAGACATCCTACAAATAGATTACAGATGACCGTTTTCCCCGACGGCGACCAAGGGAAAGAGGCTGTAACCCATTATAAAGTTCTTGAGCGTTTAGGCTATGTAACTTTAATTTCTTGTCAATTAGAAACAGGTAGAACACATCAAATTCGTGTGCATCTTAAACATATTGGGCATACCTTATTTAATGACGCACGGTATGGAGGTGAACGAGTATTGAAAGGAACCACATTTACGAAATACAAACAGTTTGTTGAAAATGCCTTTAAATTATTGCCCAGACAAGCACTACATGCCAAAACCCTTGGTTTTGTGCATCCCACTAGTGGTGAATTTATGCGTTTTGATTCTGAAATTCCTGAAGATATGAATGCATGTATCGAAAAATGGCGTCAATATTCCAAAAGCAGCATCTCGGAGGAATAGATTTCTGTAATAGCGGTATCGATTTTTGGTTTTTAGAGGACCAATTCTTTTTAAAAATCTTTAGTAATTTTAGGGTCAGTGAAAAATATGCCATATAATGGCTAACAGAAAAAAGTATCAAAAATGAAAATAGTAATTTCTCCAGCGAAGTCCCTTGATTTTGAAAGCAAATTACCGACGCTAGACTATACACAGCCTAATTTTTTAAAGCAAGCTGAGAAACTAAACCGAGTTTTGGCGAAGAAAAAACCAAAAGATCTGTCTAAATTAATGCATATATCAGACAATCTAGCGCAATTAAATTGGGAGCGCAATCAACAATTTGGGCTGCCTTTTACACCCGAAAATTCAAGACCAGCAGTGTATGCCTTTAATGGTGATGTGTATCAAGGTTTAGATGCATTGACTATACCTGAAGATAAAATAGAGAATTTACAAAATAGCCTTCGTATTTTATCAGGACTCTATGGTGTCTTGAAACCTTTAGATTTGATGCAGGCCTATCGTTTAGAAATGGGTACTAGCTTAGGGGTTGGCAAAAATAAAAATTTGTATGAATTTTGGAAAAATGACATCACAACTTTTTTAAATAGCGAATTAAACGAGGGTGAACTATTTGTGAATTTGGCCAGTAATGAATATTTTTCGGCCATAGATACAAAAAAGTTAAAAGTTCCTGTCATTGCCCCAGTTTTTAAAGATTGGAAAAATGACAAGTTGAAAATAATTAGCTTTTATGCTAAAAAGGCAAGAGGGTCTATGGTGCGTTATATTATCGACACTAAAGCTGAGACTTTAGACGATATTAAAAACTTTAATTTAGACGGCTACTTATTTAGTCAAGAACATACCCTAAAAGATAACGAGCCTGTTTTTATAAGATAGTTCATAGGCAGGCTTTTTAAATTTTCGATCTTAAAACAAGCTATTGGTTACTTCTTTTTCTTAATGGCTATTTTCTCTTCAACACTTGGTCTTCTTTTTATTTTTCTTGGTCTTCTTACCCCAAATGAATTATTAGAAATTTTACCTTTACGTGACTTTTTGTCTCCTTTTCCCATGAGTTCTTGTTTTAAATAAAAATAAGACTTTTATAACGAAAACCCAAAACTTACTTCGCTTATAAAATCAAAGCTTTGACCTGCAATTGTTTTAATAATTTGAGAGTCAACCCTTGAAATACTAACAGTATGCAACAAAATTGATTCAATATGTGTCTTTTTATAACGATGAGCATCTCTTAAAAGTCTTAAATTTGTGCTATCTTATAAGAGATAAAGAAAATAAGATACTAGATTAGTAAGAATCTTAGATGAGCTTAAAATAGGCATGAAATTTATGAAGCAACTACAACGATTAGAAGTATTTAAGAAATCAGTTAATAATAAATTCACTGTATATAACAGCTTATTCCTGAATTTACCCTATCGCAATATTGAAAACGTGGGAATGGCAATTCCTTTGATGTTAGATCAATGTCAAAAAGGCTTAAAATCAGGAAAAAATCCTAAGGAAATTTTAGAACTTTTTTTTCAAAATTATGTAGACATTGCTTCCGAAAAACAACGTATTGATTTTATGTTTCGTATTATTCAATATGTGGAGCGACAGGTAGTACTGTATGATAGTGTTGAAGACGCCGCCTTTCCAAAATTGTACGAACACAGTACCAGTTTAACTATTAAAGATTATTTTGAATTAGTAGATAAAAATAAAAGTTGGGATAAAATAGCGGAGAAATTATCTACGTTTAGTGCACGTATTGTTTTAACTGCACATCCAACGCAATTTTATACACCAGCAGTTTTAGATATCATCGCTGAGCTTAGAACCCTTATTTTAGAAGATAAAATAGACGAAATTGATGTTACCTTACAGCAATTAGGACTTACCTCACTTATTAATTCTAAAAAGCCAACACCTCTAGACGAGGCTAAGAATATTATCTATATTTTGAGAAACGTGTATTATGAAGCTGTTGGAGAGCTTTATGCCTATCTAAAACGAAATATTAATAATTCAGAATTCGAAAATTATAACATTATGAAGTTAGGTTTCTGGCCCGGTGGTGATCGCGATGGAAACCCTTTTGTAACCGCTGATGTCACAAGTGCTGTTGCTGACGAGTTGCGCATTACTTTAATGAAATGCTATTATAACGATCTAAAAAAATTACAGCAAAAATTAACATTTACCGAACTGCAGGAGGATATCAATCAATTGCGTTCTAATTTATATACAGCCATGTTTAACCCCGAAAAGCATGTGGGTTATAAAGATATTATAATGCCTTTACAGCATATCAGACGAATTTTAATTGAAAAATACCACGAATTGTATTTAGAGGATTTAGATTTTTTCATTGACAAAGTGAACATCTTTAAAACTCATTTTGCCACTTTAGATATTCGCCAAGATCATAGCATGCACATTAGGGTGATTACTGAGGTATTAAAGAAACACAGCTTAATAAAAATCAATTTATCTGAATTAAGTAAGGAAGCACTAACGGATATTTTACTACATCAAAAAATAAGTCTTTCTGCAGACGATTTCGATGATGAAATCACGAAAGACACTATTAAAAATATAGCACAACTGAAGTCCATTCAAGAAAAAAATGGCGAAGAAGGCTGCAACCGCTATATTATAAGTAATTCTGAGGATGTTTTTTCTGTTTTATTTGTTTTTGCTTTATTTAAATGGACAGGTTGGAAATCTGATGAAATTACCTTTGACATTGTTCCACTTTTTGAAACTATGATAGGTATGGAAAGTGCAGCGCATACCATGCAACAACTCTTTGATATGCCCGCTTATAGGTCTCATGTTGACCAAAGAAGTACAAAGCAAACTATAATGCTTGGCTTTTCTGACGGCACTAAAGATGGGGGGTATTTAAAAGCCAATTGGTCTATTTTAAAAACAAAAGAAAGTTTGTCTAAAGTTTGCTTAAAAAACGGGGTAAAAGCTATCTTTTTTGATGGTCGTGGTGGACCACCAGCTCGTGGTGGTGGTAAAACACACCGATTTTATGCCTCACAAACCAAGGAAATCGCAAATAACGAAATTCAATTAACCATTCAGGGTCAAACCATTACGAGTACTTACGGAACCAAAGAACAGTTTATCTATAATTGTGAGCAGCTGCTTACTGCGGGTTTGTCCAATGATTTTTTCGAAGAAGAAAATATCATTACACCTAACGAGCGAAGTTTAATAGAAAAACTTTCTGACCTTAGTTTTGAAAAATATGATGATTTAAAACATCACGATAAATTTATGCCTTACCTAGAAAACATGAGTACGCTTAAGTACTATACCAAGGCAAATATCGGAAGTCGTCCAGGCAAAAGGGGAAACAAGGCAAAGTTAGAACTTTCGGATTTAAGGGCTATTTCATTCGTAGGTTCATGGAGTCAATTAAAACAAAATGTGCCGGGTTATTTTGGTTTGGGCACAGCCATAAAAACCTTAAAAGATCAAGGTCAACTTGAAGAGGTGAAATCTTTATATAAAAAAGTACCTTACTTTAGAACTTTAATGTCGAATAGTATGATGTCCTTATCAAAATGTTATTTTGAATTGACCAGCTATATGAAAGATGATAAAGAATATGGTGCGTTCTGGACCATTCTTCATAATGAATATCAGTTATCTAAAGAAATGTTGCTGCTTATTTCAGATATGACCATTTTAATGGAAAAAGAGGCCATTTCTCGTGAATCTATAAAGATTAGAGAGAACATTGTATTGCCATTATTGGTAATACAACAATATGCACTCCAAAAAATAGGGGAGGACTCTTCTTTTAAAGAATTGTATGAAAAAATTGTAACACGTTCGCTGTATGGTAATATTAATGCCAGTCGAAATTCAGCCTAAAATTGTTCGTAGGATAGTTTAAAATTAGACCTGTAACTTCTGCAAGAAGTTACAGGTTTTTTATTCCTATAACCACTAAAGATTTTGATATATTTGGGTATGTTATATTATTTAACTGTTGCACTTCAGGCGTACTGCGTTTATCATTGTTTTACAAACCGTAATTCCTATTACTGGCTTTTTGCTATTATTTTTTTACCTGGTCTTGGTTCTTTGCTTTATATTTTTATGAATATTGTCAATAAACAAGGAATAGATAAGGTTCAGGGCGATATTGTAGCAGCGATTAATCCAACTAAAAAAATTACAGATTTAGAAAAAAAGTTTGAATTTTCTAATACATTCCAAAATCAAGTCGCTTTAGCCGATGCGTATTTAGAGGCTAAAATGTTTGATAAGGCAATTCTGAATTTTGAAGAATCTTTAAAAGATGTGTTTGTAAATGATCACTACGCCATGACAAGATTATTAGAGGCGTACTATTATTCGTCACAATCAGATAAAGCATTAGATATAGCAGAACGATTAAAAGACGAGATAAAATTTAAAAAAACGAAAGCGTCTTTTTTATATGCTTTGGCGTTAGAAAAAGAAGGAAATATAGATAAAGCGGAGGAGTATCTGGCTTATTTTGATGCACCCTATAACTATTATGAAGAGCGTTTTGAGTTGGCTAAATTTTACATCAGAAACGGTAATTTAAAAAAAGCTAGAACACTTTTAGAGGAATTGGTTGTAGAGTCAGAACGTATGACTATAACAAGTTACCGGCAAAATTCAGGTACGTTAAAGCAAATAAAAGAGCTTCAAAAAACCAATCTGTAACATCACATTCTGAAAAAAATATTTCAACATACACATCCTTTCGAGCCTTTTTTATTTAAAGAAGCAACAAAACTTATCGTTGGTACATTACCTCCACCAAGATTTACAACAGGCATTTTAAAAGAAGGCGACGTTAATTTTTGTTACGGTAGTAAAGACGGACAACTTTGGCCTATTTTAGACGAAATTTTTAATCTAAAATTAGCGTATGAAACGACAGATAAAGCCATATTACAGCGAAAAAAATTTTTAACAGAACAAAATATTGGTATCTGTGATATCGTCTCCTGTGCAGAGCGTTCAAAGATTGATGCATCGGACTTAGGAATGCAAAATGTGGTTTTAAGGGACCTGATAGCCTATTTAAAACTGTATAAAAAGGTGGACACCTTACTTTTTACAGGTGGTAATAGTAAAAACGGGCCTGAGTACTTCTTCCGAAGGCACATAAAAGATTATCATCTAAAATTACGCGTAATTTCTAGTGATGTACCTAGAATACATTCTTTTGAATTAGACGATAGAATCATAAAAACGGTTTCCTTAACAGCGCCTTCTGGAGCAGCAAATAGGGCTGTTGGAGGGTTAGAAGCTTACAAAATAATGAAAGACAAAAACCCGAAAATCAACACTATTGATTTTCGGGTTTTGCAGTATGCTCAGTTCTTTAAAATTTAAATTATTCTTTATTTTGTTGCTTTTTTATGGTATCTTTTTCAATATCAAACTTGTTCGTGTCTATATCGGTGTTTCCTGTAGGGTTTGTAGGATTTGTTTGTTGTGTTTTTCTTCTTAACTTTTTATCTTCAAATATTCCCATGATTTTTATGTTTTTTGGTTCATTTTTAAGATAAGGGTAAACACTTAAAAAAACAGTTAAAGGTCTTATAAAGCTTTGTTAGCAACCGTTAAAGCGCTAGGTTTTTTATGGATAGAGCACATAGAAACAAGCTTACTCCTTATTTTTTTTGGTTATAACGAGTTGTAAAAGGCTTAGCCGAATTAATAAAAGAAACGGAAATCCGTGCATGAGCACATCGAACCAATCTTGCATTTTCATACCCGTTGCGCCGCCTGCAATCCATTTTATTTTCCCCCACAAATGGGGTTCAGGAAAAAAGGGAGCTAAACCAAGGGTTAGGCATAGTAATACAACGAGCTTCCAGTTATTTAAAAATTCTTTCATGGTTTGAGACTAAAGAGCATACTACCCAATATATGGAAATATAAGTAAAAGTAGGATTGCATTAATTTAAACTTGTGTAATCTTTATAAGGCTCTAAAGTTATGTGTTTTTAGGCTAACTTTAGCTCAATCTAATTCGTATACTATGTTAAAAATATCCGGTAGAATATTTTTTCAAAGAAATATCCACTTTACCTGCTTGTTGTTTGTTGTGTTAATTGTATCCTTTTTATCCTGTTCCCAGAATACGTCCAATGAAGAACAGACGATTGATTCCCAGGGTCAGGATTTAACTAAATATCTAACAGATAAAGGCGTTATGATGCAGGCATTTTATTGGGATGTGGAACCGCGTTTTGAATGGTGGAACACCTTGGCTGGTAAAACGCAAAATTGGTCAAAAATAGGGGTTGATAAGTTGTGGTTACCTCCAGTTTCCAAAGGGCAGTCTGGCGGGTTTTCTATGGGCTATGATCCTTCAGATTATTTTGATTTGGGAGAATTTAATCAACATGGCACGATTAAAACAAGATTTGGGTCTAAAGATGATCTTTTAAAGCTTATAGCATCTGCTCATTTAAATAATATTGATGTCATTGCGGATATTGTGATGGGACACAATAGTGGTGGCGGATTAGAGTTCAATAGCTATAGAAATAAACAAACATATACATTGTTCAATTCCCTTAATGGTAATGCCTCTGGTTTATTTAATAGAAGCTTCGAGGACTTTCATCCAAATAGTATTCACGCTTCAGATGAAGAAGCTTTATTTTTTGCGGAACAAGATCTATGTCACCTTCAAGAGAATGTGCAAAATTGGTTTTGGAAAAATGATAATTCAATAGCCAAATATTATAAAAATACTATAGGATTTGATGGTTGGCGTTTTGATTATGTTAAAAGTTTTAGTCCTCAATTTGTAAAAGCTTGGATTACTGAAGTTGGAGGTTGGACTGTTGGAGAATTTTTTGATGGTAATGCAGATGTAGTTCGTCAGTGGGTTACGAACTCAGGTGCTAAGGCTTTTGATTTCCCAAATCTTTTTCAAATGAGAGATGCATTTGACCAAAATAATTTACGAATTTTACAAACTGGTGATATGCTTTGGAAGACCAATCCAGATGATGCAGTTACTTTTGTGGCTAACCACGATACCGATCGTGAACCAATAATTCAGAATAACAAAAAGCTTTTGGCTTATGCATTTATATTAACTCATCCTGGTTATCCATGTATTTTTTACTCGGATTATGAAAATCTAGCCTTTAAATCAAAATTGGAAGATTTAATTTTAATCAATAGAACCATTGCAGTAGGGGACTTAAAGGTACTTTATGCCGACGCCGACGAATATATAGCAGAAAGAAAGGGCGTAGGAAGTAATCCAGGAATAGTTGTTTATATCAATAGAAATACGTCTGAAATGTCTCGAGAAATTAAAACTAGTTGGATTTCTAAAGATTTACATGATTATACTAAAAATATCAAAAGCGGCCTTTCAACAAATGCGGAGGGTTCAGCAAAATTAAAAGTTCCCGCTAATGGTTATGCGGTGTGGTCTATTAAATAAATACCCTTAGCCCTTAAAAAATTTCGAAGTAATTATTTTATTGCTTTTATAAATTTAGAAATTGAAATTACACCATTTTCTGTTAAATGCTTAATAAACGCTGATCCAATAATGGCTCCTTTAGCATATGTCGTAGCTTGCTTAAACGTAGCAGCATCTTTAATTCCAAAACCTACTATTTGTGGATTTTTTAAATTCATAGTGGCTATACGTTTAAAGTAATTGGTTTGTTGGTCGCCAAAGCCAGCCTTTGAACCTGTAACACTGGCCGAACTTACCATGTAAATAAAAGCGTCAGAGGCCGCATCTATTTGCCTGATCCGTTCGTCACTGGTTTGTGGAGTGATTAAGAAAATAAATTTTAAATTGAATTTATCAAAAACAGCTTTGTATTCATCTTCATAAACTGCTAGGGGTAGGTCTGGAAGAATTAATCCGTCGATCCCTATTTCTTGACATTTTTTACAGAAGGCTTCGACACCATACTGCAACACGGGATTAAAATAACCCATCATAATCAAAGGAATACTGACTGATTTTCTGATATCTTTTAATTGTTCAAAGACTACATTAGTGGTCATTCCTTTTTTTAATGCCGCTGTAGAACTCTCTTGAATGGTAGGTCCATCTGCTAAAGGATCGCTAAAGGGTAATCCTATCTCTACCATATCAACACCATTGGCCTCTAAATCCTGAATGATTTTTACGGTATCGTTCAGTGATGGATACCCAGCTGTAAAATATATAGAAAGGAGTTTTTTATCCTCCTGCATTTTTTTGTTTATTCTGTTCATTTTGAAAGTACTAAGGATTAAGTGCAACGTACCAAGTAAAAATATTAAATAAGGCTACTTAATATCTGCTACTCAGTACGTGCTACTATTTTATAGTTTAAAATATTTTATATAATTATCTAAATCTTTATCGCCCCGACCCGATAAACTAATCACAACTACATCATCAGGCTTAAAGGTTTTGTGCTGAAAAATTGCTAAAGCATGGCTCGTTTCTATCGCAGGAATAATTCCTTCTAGTTGTGTTAATTCTAAGCCAGCCACCATGGCTTCATCATCAGTGGCAGAATAGAATTCTCCGCGGCCAGAAGTGTATAAATGTGCATGCATGGGGCCAACACCAGGATAATCTAAACCAGCTGAAATAGAGTAGGGTTCTGTTATTTGTCCGTCACCAGTTTGCATCAACAACGTTTTACAGCCGTGAATTACCCCTTGCTTGCCTAAAACGGAGGTAGCGGCACTTTCACCAGTATCAATGCCTTTGCCTGCGGCTTCTACAGCAATAATTCCGACCTCTGGCTCATGTAAAAAATGATAATAGGTACCTGCGGCATTACTTCCGCCACCAATACACGCAATTACATAATCTGGATGTTCCCGACCTTCTTTTTCTTTTAACTGCCATTTTATTTCTTCAGATATGACCGATTGAAAACGTGTTACCATATCTGGATAAGGGTGTGGACCAATGGCCGACCCTATGATGTAATGCGTGTCTACAGGATTGTTGATCCAATCGCGAATAGCTTCATTCGTAGCATCCTTTAAAGTTCTACTTCCGGATAAGGCCGGCCGTACTTCAGCTCCTAACATTTTCATACGAGCTACATTGGGGGCTTGCCGGGCAATATCAATTTCACCCATATACACCACACATTTCATACCCATTAAAGCACAAACAGTTGCTGTAGCAACGCCATGTTGTCCTGCACCGGTTTCAGCAATAATTCTGGTTTTATTTAATCTTTTAGCCATTAAAATCTGGCCAATCGTATTGTTTATTTTGTGTGCTCCGGTATGATTTAAGTCTTCACGCTTTAAATACACTTTGGTATTGTACTTTTCCGATAGGCGTTTGGCAAAATAAAGTGGTGAAGGTCTGCCCACATAATCTTTTAAAAGTTGATCGAACTCTGCCTTAAAATCAGGTTCAGCCATTATTTGCAAGTAGTTTTGACGTAATTCTTCCACATTCGGGTATAGCATCTCCGGAATAAATGCTCCGCCAAACTCCCCGTAATATCCTTTTTCAGTTGCGTTGTAATTCATATTATTTTCTTTTTCTTTTTCTTTTTCTTTTTTTCTTAAATAAAAAGCTCAGGATTTAAAATTAAGCTTCATTTTATAGGTGCAATTTGTTTTTCAATTCTTTTAATTTATCAATATCTTTTAAGCCTGGTTGTAGTTCAAATTTACTATTCACATCAATAGCATGACAATATTTTGAAGTGGGTATTTCAAAAAATAATTTTAAATCTTTTACTTCTTCTAAGCCAATTCCTCCACTTAAAAAATAAGGTTTTTTAGAAGGGTATTTTTTTAAAATAGTCCAATCAAAAGTAACCCCATTGCCTCCGGGCAATTTTCCTTTGGTGTCAAAAAGATAAAAATCGCATACCTTTTCATAGGGAGCTAAGAGGCTGAAATCAAATTCATCTAAAACAGAAAATACCTTAATAATTTCTATATTTTTTGTTTTTTCCCTTAATTCTTGACAAAATTCAGGAGATTCTTTTCCATGCAACTGAACAGCTACAAGTCCAAAACTTCTTATTTTTTCAATTATTTCAGCAATCGAAGCATCCACAAAAACACCTACTTTTTTAATGCGGTGCGGAATAGCATCAAGAGTTCCCTGATAATTTCTTTTGGAATTTTCCCAAAATATAAATCCTAAATAATCGGGGTGTAAAGCAGCGACATGGGCCGTATTTAAATTCATGCCACATATTTTCAATTTTAAAGCATGCTGCTCTAAAGTTGTTGGCTTTTCATGTTTAACTGTATAGTTGTAGGCTGCCATAGTTACAAATCAGCGTTTAATTGCTCAATAAAATCTTTAGTGCTTTGGCCAGGATGATCCGTTTTCATAAAATTTTCACCAATTAAAAAACCTTGATATCCGTAGTTTTTCAACTCTTTTATCGCTTCAATACTACCAATGCCACTTTCCGAGACCTTTACAAAATCGGCCGGAATTAAATGGGACAGCGATTTGCTAGTGTTTAGGGAAACCTCGAAAGTTTTTAAATTTCGATTGTTAACCCCTAATAGATCTAAACTAGGCATTATTGATTTTTGCAATTCAGCTTCATCATGTACTTCTAGGAGTACATTTAATTGCAAGCTTTTCGCAAAATTAGAGAGTTCTTTTATTTCCTGTCTCGTTAAAATGGCAGCAATAAGTAAAATAACATCAGCCCCATAGGCTTTTGCTTCTAATATTTGATATTCGTCGATGATAAATTCTTTGCGTAATAATGGAAATTTAGTAACAGCCCTTGCTAACAATAAATCATCTAAAGAACCACCAAAATACTTGGCGTCTGTTAACACCGACATACCACAAACGCCTGCGTGTTCATATCCGGTAGCCACATCTTGAACATTTAAACCTTGGTTTATTTCCGATTTCGAAGGCGAACGTCTTTTATGTTCTGCAATGATCCCAGAGGTGCTAGTACGTAGGGCGTTGGCCAAGGAATTTTCTGGCCTATCAAATAATACGGATTGTTCTAATTGCTTTATAGGAATTAAAGACTTTCGTATGGAAACTTCCACACGTTTATCAGCTACTATTTTTTCTAATATATCCATTTTTATCGTTGCTCGTTGTTTAGTGTAGGTTGTAATAGCGATCCTTTAAAAAGCGTGTTTCTGGATTAGGGTTTCAATGCTACTTACCTTACTTTAAAATATACTATTTGTTACACACTCAATGCTTGTAATTTTTTTAATGACACCAGGGCTTTACCACTTAAAAGCGATTCTTTTGCTTTTTCAAAACCCGCAATTGGACTACTATTTTCAACCGTTGCGATGGCGATACCTGCGTTTGCACAAACCACATTATTTTGTGCTTCTGTACCCTTTCCTTGAAGAATATTTAAGAAAATTTGTGCTGACTCTTGAACGCTCTCTCCACCAGAAATTTCTTTCATAGTGACTGCTTTTACACCAAAATCGGACGGTTTAAGCATGCCTTCATTGTTGTTCGATATGGTTTTAGTATTTCCAGTTAAGGATATTTCATCATAACCGTCTAAGGCATGAAGCACCGTAAAATTTTTATTCGTATTTTGATACAAATACCCGTACATTCTAGCCAATTCTAAATTAAAAACACCTACGATTTGGTTTTTTGGAAAAGCAGGGTTTACCATGGGGCCCAACATGTTAAAAAAAGTTTTTACCCCCAATTCTTTGCGAATAGGAGCAACATTTTTCATTGCAGGATGAAATAAGGGAGCATGTAAAACACAAATTCCAGCTTGATCAATAGTCTTCTCGAGAAAATCGGCATTACTACTAAACTTAATACCTAAAAACTCCATCACATTGCTACTCCCGCAGGTCGACGAAACGCCGTAGTTTCCATGTTTTGTTACTTTAATGCCAGCCCCTGCAGTCACAAATGAAGCTAAGGTTGAAATATTAAAGGTATCTTTTCCATCACCACCAGTGCCGCATAAATCTATAGGATTGTACGCTGATAAATCAATGGCGATACATAATTCTAATAAAGCATCTCTAAACCCTTCAAGTTCAGCAATAGTTACACTGCGCATCATGTATACGGTTAAAAATGCTGCAATCTGACTTGTGTTGTAATCTCCGTTGGCCATATTCACTAGAATCTGTTTAGCATCTTCTTTAGCTAATACATCGTGATTAATAAGCCGGTTTAATGTGTCCTTCATTGCCTTCTTGAACCTTCCCAAATGGGAAGGGATTTATTTATTTTATTTATACTTAATGCTACAGTTGTATTGTTTCTTTACTATTGCAAGCTCTAGTTGTTATTTTTTTACTTTAGCTACCAGGGGGCTTTTCACCCAATTTTCTAACATTTTTTTTCCGTCTGGTGTTAAAACAGATTCGGGATGAAATTGAACAGCTGAAATAGCATATTCTTTGTGTCTAATTGACATAATTTGTCCGTTGGCATCCAAAGATGTTACTTCTAAAACCTCCGGGAAATCATCCGGATTAACCACCCATGAATGGTAACGACCTACTTTAATTTCTTTTGGGATTCCGTGAAATAAAACATCGTCTTTTACTACGTTTATTTGCGTGGCTATGCCGTGGTATACCTGTTTTAAATTAATCAAAGAACCACCAAAAACTTCGGCAATTGCTTGTTGCCCTAAACAAACACCTAATATTTTTTTAGTGGATGCATACTGCTTAATAATCGCTTTTAATAAACCTGCTTCATCTGGAATTCCAGGTCCTGGCGATAAAACAATGCTTTCAAATTTTGCCACCTCGTCTAGCGTTAGTTGGTCGTTTCTTTTGACCACCACTTCGCAATTCAAATCTTCTAAATAGTGGACTAGATTATAGGTGAAACTATCGTAATTGTCTATGACCAATACAGGAGCCCTACCTTGGCTCTCCGACTGGGATAAACTCTTATCTGTTACTGCTTTTTTTGTATTCATTAATTTTGTTATTAAAATGCACCCTTAAGGGTTTGAAGATTATATTTCTTCTGCTATTTCAAGGGCTTTTGTTAAAGCACCTAACTTGTTATACGTTTCCTGTAATTCTTCTTCTGCATTTGAGGCGGCTACGATGCCTGCACCTGCTTGATAATGGAGTTGGTGATTTTTACTTAAAAAAGTTCTAATCATAATGGCGTGGTTAAAGTTTCCTTTAAAATCCATAAAACCTATAGCACCACCATAATACCCTCTGCTTGTTTTTTCATATTTCTCTATCAATTGCATGGCCCTATGTTTTGGTGCGCCACTTAATGTTCCCGCAGGAAAAGTATCCGCTACCACTTTCATCGTCGGGATGTTTTTTTTCTTTTTCCCAACCACTTTTGAGACTAAATGAATCACATGCGAAAAAAATTGAACTTCTCGGTAATTCGTTACTTTTACCATGCTACCATTACGGCTCAGGTCGTTACGTGCCAAATCAACCAGCATTACATGCTCGCTATTTTCTTTATCGTCTTCGGATAGTTGCTTGGCTAGAATGGCATCTTGTTCGTCATTTCCCGTGCGTTTAAATGTCCCAGCAATAGGATGTATTTCTGCCATTCCGTCTTTCACTACTAATTGAGCCTCCGGTGAACTACCAAATATTTTAAAATCGCCATAATCAAAATAAAAAAGATATGGGGAAGGGTTTATAGAACGTAAAGCACGATACACATTAAATTCGTCGCCCTTAAAGTTCTGAGAAAATCGCCGTGACAGTACTAATTGGAAAATATCGCCTCTTTGGCAGTGTTTTTTAGCCAATTGAACATGTTCCTTATATTCTTCATCCTTTAAATTAGAAGTAACCTTGCCATCCAAACTAAAATTGTAAGATGCAAAGTTTTTTACATTTAAAATTTGTTCTATTTCAGAAATATTACTTTCAGATTCGTAACAGTTTGAAAAAATATAGGCTTCATTTTTAAAGTGATTGATCGCTATGATATTTTTGTACACAGCGTAATAAATATCAGGAATGGCAACAGAATCAGTTTTTTTGGTCAGTTGTACATCCTCAAAATAGCGTACTGCGTCATAGGCCATATAACCAAATAAGCCGTTTTCTATAAACTTAAAGGCGTTGTCTTCAGCTTTAAATCTTTTGCTGAAATTTTCTATAACCGCAACAACATCTGTGGTCGAATCAATGGCTAATTCTTCAACAGTACCATCAGGAAAGTTCTGGGTGATGACTTCATTCTCAACTTTTATGGACGCAATAGGGTTGCAACAGATATAGGAAAAACTATTATCGTTGGTATGGTAATCACTACCTTCTAGTAAAATACTATTAGGAAAACGATCTCTAATTTTAAGGTAAACACTGACGGGGGTAACGGTGTCTGCTAAGATTTTTTTGAAATGTGTTTTTAATTTGTATGTCATTTTAATGCTTTAAAATAAGTAAGGCTTGTCGTGATGACAAGCCTTATATAATTATATACAATGGTGCTTTGCTCACGGTTTTTGTCGTAAGGTATTCCACCACCAAGTATTTACAATTAAATTTTTCATTGACCTCAAAGATAGAAATCATTTTTCAGAATACAAACAGGAAGTTATAAAAAAATAAACCCCACTAGAAAAATTAATACGTAGTGGGGTTTTGTGATTTTCTTTAGCTTTTAGTTGAACTTAAAATTCTAAGTCTACCACCAAATCGAACTCGTCATAAATAGCTTTGTCTTTTAGCGTATCCGTAAAATTTGAAGACCCGTATTTAATATTATAATCAGTTCTATCAACCTTTAACGTAGCAGTTGCCTTACTTCCATAGACCGATAAATCAAAAGTAATTGCTTTAGTAATTCCTTTAATGGTTAAATCACCAGTAACTTCGTATGAGTTTTTTCCATCTGCTTTTACATTGGTAAAAACTAATTTTGACATTGCATGGTTTGTAGTACCAAAAAAATCATCCGCATTTAAATGCCCTTCTAATTTTTCTTTGCCTTCACCTGCTTTTAAGTCTTCAACAGTGATACTAGCCATATCTACCATAAACTCTCCACCAGTGAGTTGATCACCTTCAAACATAAGTGTTCCTGATTTTAGGTCTATTTTGCCATAGTGTGAACCTGCAAATTTATAGCCTTTCCAAGTTACTGTGCTGCTTTCTGTTTTTACTTCTTTTTTTTCTCCATCAATAGGAGTTGTTGCAAATGCTGTAGCACCAAATACAAGTGCAAATACGAAACTTAAGCTGTTCTTTTTCATGTTTTTAATTTTTATTGTTTGTGTTTATGTATTTATAATTAAAATTTATCTAAAAGTGTGTTTAATAAGGTTAAATCATCTCCGTTAAACTTATGAAGTATGCTTTCTTCTGCCTCGTTCATAGCCTGATCCATACTGAGTAAAACTTTTTCACCTGTTTGGGTTATTGTAATTTCTACTTTTCTCCTATTGCTCTCGCAAGTTTCTCTTTCTACAAAACCTTTTAAAATAAGCTTGTCCACTAATCTTGTGGTATTGCTCATTTTCGTAACCATTCGTTCATTTAAGGTACTTAGGTTAGCTGGTTTCCCTTTTTGACCTCGCAAAATTCGAAGCACATTAAATTGCTGTAGCGAAACATCAAAAGGCTTTAGGGCATTTGTTATGACCTCGTTTACTTTGTTTTCAACCAAACTTAAGTGAATTATTGTCCTTTGTTTTAAAGGAATTTCTTTTTCAGTTTTTATGGTTTTTTCTACGTTCATGTCAATACAACAATTGTATGTACAAATGTAATTGTTCTATTTTGTGACGCTCTAAAGTTTGCTATTAATTTTTTGTTAAATTTTTAGCAGTTTTTAAATCACCTTGTAGGGTATAATGCATTTTGAAAATAATGACTTATTTTTGAGGATAAAAGTTTTTAACATGGCAGATTTATTACAAGAAGATTGGGCAGAGCAATTAAAAAAAGAAACAAATGCGTTTCTTTTAGATGTGAGAACAGCGCAAGAGGTAGCAGAGGGGTATATACCTAATGCCACCAATATAGATATTCATTTAGGGCAAGGTTTTTTAAATGAAATTGAAAAATTAGATAAATCTAAAACTTACTTTGTGTATTGTCGTTCAGGAGCACGCAGTGGTCAGGCTTGTGCTATTATGAACAGCCTAGGTTTTGAAAATGCCTATAATTTAGTTGGGGGCTTTATGAATTGGGAAGGTGAGGTTGCTCAATAAAAAGGTTCATTTTTAATTAGGATAGTCGAATTTGCTGATCTTTCTCTTTATTTTCAACCAAAACAGAGAACCCGAATTAGGTGCATCAAACCATTAGAAACCAGAAATCAACATGCGAGAAGATTTTCTTCATTTTATCTGGAAATATAAAAAAATCAGAACAGCACCCCTGTTGAGTTCGCAAGATGAGACGATCGAAATTTTATCAGAAGGTACGCATAACCATTTGTCTGGCCCCGATTTTTTCAACGCCAAAATAAAAATAAATGAACAGCTCTGGGCTGGCAATGTGGAAATTCATATTAAATCATCCGATTGGTACGCACACGGTCATGAAAGCGATCAAAACTATGACAATGTAATTCTCCATGTTGTTTGGGATGATGATGTAGCTATTTTTAGAAAAGACAATACACAAATTTCTACGCTCGAACTTAAAGCTTATGTGTCAAAAGAGGTATTTGAGGCCTATCAAAAACTTTTTAAAGCGCGCACAAATAGGTTTATTAATTGTCAAAATGAAATACCTAGTGTAAATGATTTCATTTTTAAAAATTGGTTAGAACGACTATTTTTTGAGCGTTTGGAACAAAAATCGAACGCTGTAGCCGAATTATTAGTAAGGCATAATAACGATTGGGAACAAGTAATGTTTTCACTTTTATTAAAGAACTTTGGACTTAAGATAAATGGAGAATCGTTTCAAAGTTTAAGCGAAAGTTTGCCTTTTAGCATCGTTCGAAAAATAGGGAATACTGCCTTACAACTTGAGGCTACTTTTTTAGGGATGGTTGGCTTTTTAGAAAGCGATCAAATTTTAGATGCTTACTACCTTCAGCTAAGAAAAGAATATCAATACCTAGAACACAAATTTAAATTAAACAATCAAGCAGTTCAGAAGCCAGAATTTTTTAAATTAAGACCCTCCAATTTTCCAACATTGCGTTTGTCGCAAATCGCTAATTTGTATTCAAAAAATCAAAATCTGTTCCGTAAAATTATAGATGCCCAAAGCTTGGGTGCTATTTATGACGTATTTAATGTTCAAGCGAGTGCCTATTGGAATACTCATTTTACCTTTGGAAAGGAATCTAAAAAAAGCAGCAAAAAACTAACTAAAAATTTTATTGAACTCCTCCTTATAAATACTATACTTCCTTTAAAATTTGAATATGCCAAGCATTACAATACTGCAGAAGGGGCTTCTATCGTTCCTATTGTGGCAGGTATTAAATATGAAAGAAATAGCATTATTGATAATTTTTTGTCTTTAGGGGTCGGCATATCTAATGCCATGGAAAGTCAGGCTGTTTTGCAGCTGTATAACAACTACTGCTCAAAAAATAATTGTTTACATTGTGCCGTTGGGCATCATTTATTAAAAGGAAATACTTAATTTTAGGCTATGAATATTTTCTATCAGGCACTATATTTTTTTCAAAAGCGGGGATTTGAAGTGTGTAGACGTATTGCCGAGCGTATGGGAATCAGAGCGAGAGTGGTCAGAACTTCATTTATTTATCTTGCTTTTGTTACCTTAGGCTTTGGTTTTGCCTTGTATTTATTTGTTGCTTTCTGGTTAAAAATAAAAGATTTGGTACATACCAAAAGAACCTCCGTGTTTGACTTATAAAAAATGATAAAACTCTTTAAATCTAAAATATATCTAGCCTTTTTTTTGATGATAGCTGTTTTGCTCGTGGGAGTTTTCGGCTACCGAATTATTTCAAATTTTGACTGGATTGATGCGATTTTTATGACCATCATTACGGTCACTACGGTTGGTTTTTCTGAAGTGAGACCATTAGATGACACCTCAAAACTATTTACTGTTGTTTTGATAATCTTAAGTGTTTTTATTTTTGCGTACGCGATATCGGTGATTACAGAGTATATTTTAGGTAGAAATTCATTACAATTATTAAAAAAGAAAAAAGTGAAAAACAAAATAAATAATTTAAAAAACCATGTTCTTATTTGTGGTTTTGGACGTAACGGGTTACAAGCATCGGAGCGTTTAAAATCCTACAAAAAACCATTTGTAGTTATTGAGAAAGATAAGAGCATCATAGAAAGGTATGAAAATGACATCCTTTTTGTGGAAGGTGATGCTAATGACGATGATGTTTTATTGCAGGCAGGGATAGAAAACGCACAGTATTTAATAACTGCATTACCAGATGATGCCACTAATTTATTTGTAGTGCTATCAGCGAGACAATTAAATAAAAATTTATTCATTATCAGCCGTGCATCATTGGCAAATTCTCAGAAAAAATTGCTTTTAGCAGGAGCTAATAAGGTAATTATGCCTGATAAAATTGGTGGAGACCATATGGCATCACTAGTAGTTATGCCCGATTTAATTACTTTTATGGATAAATTGTCGATGGAAGGCGAGCATACAACGAACTTAGAAGAAGTGGCTATAGAAGATTTTGTGGATCAATTAGATTGTAATTCTCTTCGGGATTTAGATTTGCGGAATAGAACCGGATGCACCATTATTGGGTATATAGAACCAAATGGCAACTATATCATTAATCCTGAAGCCGATTTAAAATTAGAACTCAAGAGTAAAGTGATTGTCTTAGGAAGACCAGAGCAAATTCGAAAATTAAATGAAATGTTTCGGATAGTTTAAGCGTCTTTGATAAATAAAATTTGATACCACTTTTTTTTTTTAGATATTGCCTAACAATTAATCAAATAAAACTTACGCAACCAACATTATGAAGAAATTAATTTACTTCGTTTCTCTACTAATTTCCTTTTCTGTTTTCTCTCAAGATCTTAAAGTAGAAGGAAAAGTTTACAATCCTTCGAACACTATCAATGATGGTGTTATAGATTTAGAAGTATCAGGCGGTGCAGAACCTTATACCTTCAAATGGAGTAACGAAAACACCCCATTAAGCTCGAAAAGGGCAACAGGCTTAGTCGAAGGCGTTCCTTATGATGTCGTCATTACAGATGCAAATGGGCAAAGTGTAACCAAATCTTTTAAAGTAAAGGCAGAAGCCATAACTGAAATTTTTAACGGCACCATGACGCCCGCGGTAAGTGCTTTAGGGTCTGTATTGTTTTGGGATCCTTTTGCTGCAGTAGGGCTCTATGATCCTGTAGTATATGCCGACGTAAAAAGAGTAGGAGTACCAAATTGGTCTCCTGATATGAATGATAAATTTACCCTCACAAAATGGATGAAGCCAGAAGGTTCAAAAGTTAAAAAGGGAGAGCAAATAGCCATTATTACAAATAATACCGGGGAAGAAATTGGTATTAATGCTTTAGCGAGTGGAGAATTAAAGCATTTAACTGCCGAAGGTAAAGTTATTTATAATTCGGAGAATAAAGAACACATTATTGAACAAGGCGCTCACTTTTTAGCCTCTATTAAATATGATGATCCTGAAGTCGTAATACACCCAAATGGTGATCCAGTGACGAAGCCTATCTCGTTTATTGTAATTTGGTTGGTGTTAGGGGCTACCTTTTTTACCTTTAGAATGGGCTTTATAAACATTCGAGGCTTTGGTCATGCCATTGATTTGGCACGAGGAAAGTACGATGATCCAAATGCACCGGGTCAAGTTACGCATTTTCAAGCCTTGGCTACTGCCGTTTCAGGTACTGTTGGTCTAGGTAATATCGCAGGGGTTGCCGTTGCCGTTTCTTTAGGTGGAGCAGGGGCTACTTTCTGGATGATTGTATGTGGATTTTTAGGCATGTCTTCAAAATTTGTAGAATGTACTTTAGGTGTAAAATATAGAGATATCTTGCCAGATGGCCGTGTTTTTGGTGGACCCATGAACTATTTGCGCTATGGTCTTGAAAAAAGAAATATGAAAGGTTTTGGCAAAGTACTTGCAGGTTTATTTGCAGTATTAGCCGTTGGTGCCTCGTTCGGAGGTGGAAATATGTTCCAAGCAAATCAATCTTTCGAACAGTTAGCCGGTCAGTTTCCTGTTTTAGCAGGCAACGGATTTTGGTTTGGTATTGTCACCGCAATTTTAGTAGGAGTTGTTATTATAGGTGGTATTAATAGTATTGCTAATGTAACTGGTAAAATTGTACCCATTATGGCGTCTATCTATATTGTTGCTGCTTTAGCGGTAATTGTAATGAATATTGAGAATATTGGTCCAGCATTTTCAGCCATTTGGAATGGGGCTTTTAGTCCGTCTGCCTTGAAAGGGGGTGTCATTGGAGTACTTGTCATAGGTTTTCAGCGAGCCGCGTTCTCAAATGAGGCCGGTGTAGGTTCTGCTGCTATTGCGCATAGTACCGCGAAAACCAACAATCCTCCCTCGGAAGGTTTTGTAGCGCTTTTAGAGCCTTTTATTGATACTGTTGTGGTTTGTACGCTGACGGCACTGGTCTTAATTTTTACAGGAATGCATGAGGTAGAAGGCATGGCGGGAGCTCAATTAACATCAGATGCATTTGGAAGTCAAATTTCATGGTTCCCTTATGTGCTTGCTTTAGCTGTATTCTTATTTGCATTTTCTACCATGATTTCTTGGTCGTACTACGGTATGAGAGCTTGGACTTATTTATTTGGAAAGAGCAAAAGAACTGAGTTTGTTTACAAAATGGTTTTCTTAGTTTTTGTTGTTATTGGAGCTTCGGTAAGTTTAGGTGCCGTATTAGACTTTTCTGATATGATGATTTTAGCGATGTCTTTCCCTAATATTATTGGATTGTATATTATGTCCGGAGAAGTTAAGAAAGATTTAAAAGAGTATTTTTCTAAGTTAAAATCTAACCAGTTATTTAAAAGGCAAATAGAGTCCAAATAAAATAACCAAATGAAAAAATATAAATCCCACGTTAAGTTCAATACACAAGAACAGCGTGGGATTTTATTTTTACTACTTATTATTGTAACGCTTCAAGTCGCTTATTTTTTATACAATTCTGGTGTTACTGCTAATTTAAATACTATTGGTACTATTGTAAGTGAAGAACAGCAAGATCAAATTAACCTTTTAAAGCAGAACATGCTTAAAAAGGATACACTACATTTATTTCCCTTCAATCCTAACTATATAAACGATGCTAAAGGCTATACCTTGGGTATGTCTTTAGAAGAGCTTGATCGCTTACACAAATTTAGAAAAGCAAATCGCTATGTAAATTCTAAAGCAGAATTCCAAAGGGTAACTTTGGTATCTGATTCGCTACTTGATTTAATAGCGCCTTATTTTAAATTTCCAGATTGGGTGACTACTTCGTTAAATAACAATCTGACTAGGTCAGAAAAAAAGGAGGCTGTTACGTTTGAAAAAGCAGTAGTAGCGGTCAAGCAGGACTTAAATACGGCTACGACAGCAGATCTAAAAAAAATAAAAGGTATCGGTGATAAACTATCAGAAAGGATCATTAAATTCAGAGATAGGTTAGGTGGTTTTCTGGTAGATGAACAGCTGTACGATGTCTATGGCTTAGCACCAGAAGTTACACAAAGCGCATTGGAAAAATTCACGGTGATACATCAGCCGACGGTGCTAAAAATAAATTTAAATACCTGTACATCTTCCCAATTATCAAAATTAGTATATACCAATTATGTGCTTTCTGAAAAAATTATACGTTATCGAAATACGGTTGGTGTAATTCAATCTTTTGAGGAGTTAAAAAAAATAGAGGGTTTTCCTTCGGAAAAAATCAATAGAATATCTTTATATTTGTCGTTATAAAAAAAAGCTATGAAATTGGCCCCAAAAAAAGGTGACTTTACCTTTCATTGTTGGGCTAATTACATGATAATGTAATTATGAAATATAAAAACATGAACAGTATGTACTTTACTGAAGAGCACCAATTATTCAGAGCAAGTTTAAAAGATTTTTTAAAAAAAGAGGTAGTTCCACACATTGAGAAATGGGAAAGCACAGGGACCATAGAGCGTTTTATTTGGAAAAAGTTTGGCGACATGGGCTTTTTTGGTCTTGCTACACCAGAAGCTGATGGAGGCTTAGGTTTAGATTTATTTTATACCGTTATATTACTTGAAGAATTACAGAAAATAAATTCTGGCGGATTTGCGGCAGCGATTTGGGCACATGCTTATTTGGCGATGACTCATCTTAATAAGGAAGCTGACGCACAATTAAAGAAAGATTATTTAACCCCTAGTGTGCATGGTGACAAAATAGGTTGCCTATGTATTTCGGAGCCTTTTGGAGGTAGTGATGTGGCTGGCATGCGAACTACAGCTGTAAAAAAGGATGATACTTATGTTCTCAATGGCTCAAAAACGTTTATAACGAATGGTGTTTATTGTGATTATATGATTGTGGCTGCAAAAACAACACCGGAATTAGGCAATAAAGGCATCAGTATTTTTCTTGTCGATAAAGCTACTCCAGGAGTTTCAGCAACTAAATTGAATAAATTAGGCTGGAGAGCATCAGATACTGCAGAGATAGCATTTGATAATGTAGTGATACCGGCAAGTAATTTAATGGGTGATGAAAACATGGGATTCTCTTATATTATGGAGCATTTTGCCTTAGAGCGCCTAATTATGGGTATTAATGCTCATGCAAGAGCTGAGCACGCCCTAGAGTATGCTTTGCAATATATGTCAGAACGCCAAACTTTTGGAACCACCATTAATCAATACCAAGCGCTTAGACATCGTTTAGTGGATCTGTATGCGGATATGGAACTTTGTAGAGAATATAACTATATTGTCGCGAGTAGGTTAAACAAAGGTGAATATGTGGTTAAAGAAGCGACCATATCAAAACTAAAATCTACCAAAATGGCAGATGAGGTTATTTATGAATGTTTGCAATTTTTAGGAGGGTACGGGTATATTGAAGATTACCCTTTAGCTCGAATGCTGCGCGATAGTCGATTAGGACCCATTGGAGGAGGTACTTCTGAGATTTTGAAAGAAATTTTAGGTAAAATAATTATTGATAAAAAAGAATATAAGTCTGCAATAGATTAAATTTTAAAGATTTAATCCGTTGAAATTTAGCTGTTTGCAAATAATCACTAATTAAAATTTAATTATTGATTATAAATTCTAAAATAGTTATTACATTTGCAAAATAAATAATCACAAAAGAGAGGAGGTTGTAGCCCATGTTAATTATACCCATAAAAGAAGGAGAAAACATAGATAGAGCATTAAAGCGTTTCAAGCGTAAGTTCGATAGAACTGGAACAATGCGTCAATTAAGAAAACGTCAGCAGTTCACGAAGCCTTCAGTAGAAAGAAGAGCTCAGGTTCAGAAAGCGCATTATATTCAAGGCTTGAGAGATCAAGAAGAGATATAATAAGAATACTATCTAATAAAGATATATTTAAAACCTCGCATTATGCGAGGTTTTTTTGTTTTTTGATATGTTCTTGAAAAATCTTTATTAATTTTAAGCTATGAGTATTGCTTCTTTTGTAGAGTATCTTTCCTTAGAGAAAAAATATGCCAACAATACGGTCAAGGCTTATCAGAATGATTTGTTAGCGTTTGATGCCTATTGCAGGGAAGAATTCAGCGTACACGACATTGAAAATAACAGCTATGCAGAGATAAGAAGTTGGGTCGTTGTCTTGGTGGGTACTAAAATCTCTAACCGAAGTATCAATAGAAAAATAGCCTCGTTGAAAGCCTACTATAAATTTTTGCTTAAAATTGATGCTATTCAAGTGCATCCATTAGCAAAGCATAAGTCCCTAAAAACTCCAAAAAAAATTGAAATTCCATTTTCAGAATTAGAGATGGAAAAAATAATACAGAGCATTCCCTTTCCTGATGATTTTACAGGACTTAGGGATAAATTAATGATTGAACTTTTTTATTCAACAGGAATACGGCGCGCAGAGTTGGTAAATTTGACTATGGGCAATTTAGATCTAGAGAACAATACTTTAAAAGTAGTTGGAAAGCGAAATAAGGAGCGGATACTTCCTATCGTAAAATCGTTGAGGATGTTATTTGAATCTTATATAGAGAAGAGAGTAGCGGTTTTAAGGGATCCATCGATAGAATTTGTTTTTTTGACTAAAACAGGAGATAAAGTATATGAAATGCTTGTTTATAGGGTTGTAAATCATTATTTTAGTAAAGTGTCTACAAAGGTAAAAAAGAGTCCACATATTCTCAGGCATACCTTTGCAACACATTTACTGAATAAAGGTGCTGATTTAAATTCTGTAAAAGAATTATTAGGGCATGCCAGTTTAGCTTCTACTCAGGTATATACCCATAACAGCATAGCGGAGCTAAAAAAAGTACACCTAGCATCACATCCTAGAAATCAAAAAAAAGAGTAGTTTAACTTTAAATTTTTGTCCATGAAAGTAAATGCACAATCTGTTAATTTTAATGCAGAGGGAACTCTGATAAATTTTGTTCAAAATCGATTAAATAAATTAGATCAGTATTACGATAAGATTATAGGTTCTGATGTATTTTTAAAAGTTGAAAAAATGAGTGCAAAAGAAAATAAAGTTGTCGAAATAAAAGTTTATGTTCCTAAGAATGAATTTATTGTAAAAAAGCAATGTAAGTCTTTTGAAGAGGCAATTGATGCAGCTTGTGATGCATTAAAGCGGCAATTAGTGAAGCAAAAAGAAAAATTACGTATTTCTGCGTAAATTTTTTCAAAAAATATTTTGTTTAAATAAAAATATATCTACATTTGCAGTCCGTTAAAATAACGGGCTTTTTTTTTGACCGAAAAAAGTTTTAAAAGCCGATGTAGCTCAGCTGGCTAGAGCAGCTGATTTGTAATCAGCAGGTCGTGGGTTCGAGTCCCTCTATCGGCTCAATTGAAGTAAGATTTTAAATCTCTTACTGAAATATTGAAATTGAGTAAAAAGCCTTATGATTAGTAAATAGTCATGGTTTTAAAGATATTTAGTTATCAGCTCAAATGTTCTTTTATATTATTGGTTTGGGGAGATACTCAAGCGGCCAACGAGGGCAGACTGTAAATCTGCTGACTACGTCTTCGCAGGTTCGAATCCTGCTCTCCCCACAAAAAAAATTTGAAGTTTCATGTTCAAAGTTTTAAGTTGTATAACCTGAAACTCGAAACTTAAAAATTGCGGGAGTAGCTCAGTTGGTAGAGCGTCAGCCTTCCAAGCTGAATGTCGCCGGTTCGAACCCGGTCTCCCGCTCAAAATTAATTAGTAAGCCTTTTTTTTGGTTTACTAGTTTTTTTGAACCTAGTTGTTAAAACTACGGTTTGTTATTGCCAAAGTGAGTTTAATTGAACGTATAATCAGTTTTAGATTCATTTTGAAATCAGACTTGAGTGTCTGTAGTTGTAGGGTTTGAAAAAGCACTATATCTTTTAACCTTGAGGTAAGGTTGATTGTTTTGAGTTTATTGATTGTTCTGAAAATGATGAAGATAGATTTTTAACTCAATTAGGCCGGTGTAGCTCAGGGGTAGAGCGTTTCCTTGGTAAGGAAGAGGTCATGAGTTCAAATCTCATCATTGGCTCAAATTACGACATAAAATTGTACACTAATATAAACTAAGATTAAAATTCAATAAACATGGCTAAGGCAACATTTGATCGTTCTAAACCGCATTTAAACATCGGTACTATTGGACACGTAGATCACGGTAAAACTACATTGACTGCCGCTATTACAACAGTTTTGGCAAACGCAGGATTGTCTGAAATGAGAAGTTTCGACTCAATCGATAATGCACCGGAAGAAAAAGAAAGAGGTATCACTATTAATACATCGCACGTAGAGTACTCTACAGCTAACCGTCATTACGCTCACGTTGACTGTCCAGGTCACGCGGATTACGTAAAGAACATGGTAACTGGTGCTGCTCAAATGGACGGTGCTATACTTGTTGTTGCTGCTACTGATGGGCCAATGCCACAAACTCGTGAGCATATCCTTTTAGGGCGCCAGGTTGGTATTCCTAGAATGGTTGTATTCATGAACAAAGTGGATATGGTTGATGATGAGGAATTATTAGAATTGGTTGAAATGGAAGTAAGAGAATTACTTTCTTTCTACGAGTATGATGGAGATAATGGTCCTGTTATTGCTGGTTCAGCATTAGGAGCATTAAACGGGGAGCAAAAATGGGTAGATACAGTAATGTCTTTAATGGATGCTGTTGATACTTGGATTGAATTACCAGAAAGAGATGTTGATAAGCCTTTCTTAATGCCTGTTGAAGATGTATTTACGATCACTGGTCGTGGTACTGTTGCAACTGGTCGTATAGAAACTGGTGTTGCTAATACTGGAGATCCTGTTGAGATCATTGGTATGGGTGCTGAAAAATTAACTTCTACTGTAACTGGGGTTGAAATGTTCCGTAAGATATTAGACAGAGGTGAAGCAGGTGATAACGTAGGTATTTTGTTAAGAGGTATTGAAAAATCTCAAATCAAAAGAGGTATGGTAATCTGTAAGCCAGGTTCAGTAAAGCCACATGCTAAATTTAAAGCTGAGGTTTACGTACTTAAAAAAGAAGAAGGTGGTCGTCACACACCATTCCATAACAACTATCGTCCACAGTTCTATGTTAGAACAACGGATGTAACAGGAACAATTAACTTGCCTGAAGGTGTTGAGATGGTAATGCCAGGTGATAACTTAACTATTATTGTTGATTTATTATCTCCAATTGCTTTGAGTATTGGTCTTCGTTTTGCTATCCGTGAAGGTGGTAGAACAGTAGGAGCAGGTCAGGTAACTGAAATTTTAGATTAAATTTTATAGCATATATATTATTTTCATCAAGGGTGTCCTGCTATCGCAGGATACCTTTCGATGTAAATAAATACGGGTGTAGCTCAGTTGGTAGAGCACTGGTCTCCAAAACCAGGTGTCGGGAGTTCGAGTCTCTTCTCCCGTGCTAGTAAGAAGTTTTAAAATAGAAATTCCCTTTTTTGTGGAATGGTGATTAGAACTAAATAAATAATGTTGACTGGTAATTTTGTTTCTTTTGGATATCAAAAAAAAGTCATAATAAAATATAAAGTTAAATCTTTCGCAGCATGTTGACATATATCAAGGAATCCATCGAAGAACTTAGAACAAATATTACGTTGCCCTCAAGAGCAGAATCCTCTAATCTAATGGTAATCGTTGCTGTTTTTTCTATTTTATTTGCATTGGCAACTTGGGGTGTAGATAGCCTTTTTAGTGAGTTAATTCAAATTTATTTTGATAATATAATCAATTAAAAAGCTTATTCTATGTCTGAAGTATTGGAAAAGAAATGGTATGTAGTAAGGGCTGTAAGTGGTCAGGAAAATAAAATTAAGGGGTACATCGAATCTGAGGTGGCTCGACTTGGTTTTAACGATTACTTAGAAGACGTTTTAGTACCTACTGAAAAAGTTATCCAGATTCGTAATGGAAAAAAGATAAACAAGGAAAGAGTTTATTTTCCAGGGTACATTATGATTAAGGCCAACCTAGGAGGTGAAATGACGCACGTGATCCGATCTATTACAAATGTAATAGGGTTCTTGGGTGAAACAAAAGGGGGAGACCCTGTTCCTTTAAGGAAGTCAGAAGTGAATAGAATGCTTGGTAAAGTAGATGAGTTAACGGTAACTACGGATAATGTAGCTATTCCCTTTGTAATGGGGGAAACCGTAAAAGTTATTGACGGACCATTTAACGGTTTTAACGGAACTGTTGAAAAAATTAACGAAGAAAAACGCAAGCTTGAGGTAATGGTAAAGATTTTTGGTAGAAAAACACCATTAGAATTGAGCTACATGCAAGTAGAAAAAGTATAATAAGAAAAACTGTTACATAAAAAATTGTATTGCTTCCAATTTAATACAATGAATTTAATTTTAAACAATGGCAAAAGAAATAAGTAAAGTAGTTAAACTACAAGTTAGGGGAGGTGCAGCGAATCCATCGCCACCGGTTGGACCCGCTTTAGGTGCTGCCGGTGTGAACATCATGGAGTTCTGTAAGCAATTTAATGCACGTACACAGGACAAACAAGGTAAGGTTTTACCTGTTGCAATCACCGTATACAAGGATAAGTCGTTCGACTTCGTTGTAAAGACACCGCCAGCGGCAGTTCAACTTATGGAAGCGGCTAAGATTAAAAAAGGATCTGGAGAGCCAAATAGAAACAAAGTAGCAAGTGTATCTTGGGATCAAATCAAAAACATCGCTGAGGACAAAATGGTAGATTTAAATGCTTTTACCGTTGAATCTGCTATGAGCATGGTTGCGGGTACTGCAAGATCTATGGGTTTAAAAGTTTCAGGCACTAGACCTTTCTAATATCTTAAAAGCAAAATAATGGCAAAATTAACAAAAAATCAAAAAGAAGCGCTTTCTAAGATAGATAAGAATAAATTGTATTCGTTATCAGAAGGATCGGCTTTAGTAAAAGAAATAACAAAGGCAAAGTTTGACGCATCTGTAGAATTAGCTGTTCGTTTAGGAGTAGATCCTAGAAAAGCTAATCAAATGGTACGTGGTGTAGTAACACTACCTCACGGTACTGGTAAAGATGTTAAGGTTTTAGCATTAGTAACACCTGACAAAGAAGCAGAAGCAAAAGAAGCTGGTGCGGATTTCGTTGGATTGGATGAGTATTTGGAGAAAATTAAAAACGGTTGGACAGATGTTGATGTGATCATCACTATGCCAAGCGTTATGGGTAAATTAGGCCCCTTAGGTAGAGTTTTAGGACCTAGAGGTTTAATGCCTAATCCAAAAACTGGAACGGTAACTATGGATGTAGCAAAAGCTGTTGCAGAAGTAAAAGCTGGTAAAATTGATTTTAAAGTAGATAAAACAGGTATTGTTCATGCGGCTATAGGGAAGGTATCTTTCTCTGAAGACAAAATACAAGAAAACGCAAAAGAACTTATCGAAACTTTAATCAAATTAAAGCCAACTGCTGCAAAAGGTGTTTATATTAAAAGTATTTACATGTCTAGTACCATGAGTCCTAGTGTGCAATTAGATGCTAAATCAGTTTAATTCGGATAAATTATGAACAGAGAAGATAAATTAAACGTAATAGAAGATTTAACTGCGCAATTAAGTAATGCTTCAACTATATATTTAACAGATATTTCAGGTTTAAACGCAGTGACAACATCTGATTTAAGAAGAGCTTGTTTTAAAGCAAATATTAAATTAGCAGTTGTTAAAAATACATTGCTTGAGAAGGCAATGAAAGCCTCTGATAAAGATTTTGGTGAACTTCCAGGAGTTCTTAAAGGGAGTACTTCATTGATGTTTTCAGAAACATCTAATGAGCCTGCAAAATTAATCAAAGCTTTTAGATTAAAAACTAAGAACAAGCCTTTATTAAAAGGTGCTTTTGTTCAGGAGTCAATTTATATTGGTGATGAACAATTAGAATCTTTAGTTAATATTAAATCTAAAGAAGAAGTGATAGGTGATATTATTGCATTATTACAATCTCCAGCTAAGAATGTTATTTCAGGTCTTAAGTCTGGTGGAGGTAAACTTGCAGGTATCCTTAAAACATTATCAGAGAAATAAAACGTACGCACTAAAAACAATTATATTTTAAAAATTTATTAAACGATAGAAAAATGGCAGATTTAAAAGATTTCGCAGAAAAATTAGTTAACTTGACAGTAAAAGAAGTAAATGAGTTAGCGACTATATTAAAAGATGAGTATGGTATCGAGCCTGCTGCTGCTGCTGTTGCAGTTGCTGCTGGTGGTGGTGCAGCTGCTGAAGCGGCTGAAGAGCAAACAGAATTTGATGTTATCTTGAAAGCAGCTGGTGCATCTAAATTAGCAGTAGTTAAATTGGTTAAAGAATTAACTGGTTTAGGTTTAAAAGAAGCTAAAGATATCGTTGATAGCGCTCCAAAGCCTATCAAAGAAGGTATCTCTAAAGATGAAGCAGAAGGTATTAAAAAATCATTGGAAGAAGCAGGAGCTGAAGTTGAGCTTAAATAGTAGCAACAACCATATAGTTTTTGGTTTAGGTCTTTTCACTTTTGGTGGCTAGACCTAAACCTATTTATGTATGTAACCTTTATTTACATGCAATTTTAGAGTAAGTATTCATAATCAAAATTTTGTCCATTGATGTTTACAAATCAGACTGAAAGAATAAATTTCGCATCCGCTAAGAATATCCCGAACTATCCAGATTTCTTAGATATTCAGGTTAAGTCGTTTCAAGATTTTTTTCAACTTGAAACCAAATCTGACGAAAGGGGAGATGAAGGACTATACAATACGTTCATGGAAAACTTTCCTATTACGGACACGAGAAATCAGTTCGTATTAGAATTTTTAGACTATTTTATAGACCCTCCACGCTATTCTATACAAGAATGTATAGAACGTGGTCTTACCTATAGCGTTCCGCTAAAAGCAAGGTTAAAATTATATTGTACGGATCCGGAACACGAGGATTTTGAAACAATTGTACAGGATGTTTATTTAGGAACTATTCCTTACATGACGCCAAGTGGTACTTTTGTGATCAACGGTGCTGAACGCGTTGTTGTTTCTCAATTACACAGATCTCCTGGTGTATTTTTTGGACAATCATTCCACGCAAATGGAACAAAATTATATTCCGCAAGAGTAATTCCTTTTAAGGGTTCTTGGATAGAATTTGCAACTGATATCAATGGCGTTATGTATGCTTATATTGATAGAAAGAAAAAATTACCCGTTACTACATTATTCAGAGCCATTGGTTTTGAAAGTGATAAAGATATTTTAGAGATTTTTGACCTTTCTGAAGAGGTTAAGGTTTCTGTTGCGGGACTTAAAAAAGTACTAGGTCGTAAATTAGCGGCAAGAGTACTAAATACTTGGCATGAAGATTTTGTTGATGAAGATACAGGCGAAGTAGTTTCTATAGAAAGAAACGAAATTATATTAGATCGTGACACTGTTTTAGAAAAAGATCATATCAACCAAATAGTTGATGCTGATGTTAAAACTGTACTTCTACACAAAGAAGGTGCGGCGCAATCAGATTACGGTATTATTCATAATACATTACAAAAAGATCCTACGAACTCTGAAAAAGAGGCCGTAGAACATATTTACCGTCAATTACGTAATGCTGAACCGCCAGATGAGGAAACTGCACGTGGTATTATTGACAAATTATTCTTTTCTGATCAACGCTATAACCTTGGTGAAGTTGGTCGTTACAGAATGAACAAAAAATTAGGTTTAGATATCGAAATGGACAAACAAGTTTTGACCAAAGAAGATATTATTACCATTATAAAATATTTAATAGAATTAATTAACTCTAAAGCAGAGATTGATGATATTGATCACCTTTCTAATCGTCGTGTTAGAACAGTAGGAGAGCAATTGTCACAACAATTCGGTGTTGGTTTAGCGCGTATGGCGCGTACTATTCGTGAACGTATGAACGTACGTGATAACGAAGTATTTACCCCCATCGATTTGATTAATGCTAAGACACTTTCTTCTGTGATTAATTCGTTCTTCGGAACAAATCAATTATCTCAGTTCATGGATCAAACAAATCCGCTAGCTGAAATTACACACAAAAGAAGACTTTCTGCATTAGGACCTGGAGGTTTATCAAGAGAAAGAGCTGGTTTTGAGGTACGTGATGTTCACTACACACACTACGGAAGACTTTGCCCTATTGAAACACCAGAAGGACCAAACATTGGTTTAATTTCTTCGCTTTCAGTATTTTCAAAAGTGAATTCTATGGGCTTCTTAGAAACTCCGTATAGAGAAGTAGCTAATGGAAAAGTAGATATTCATAACTTTAGATACCTAAGTGCTGAAGAAGAAGAAGGAATGAAAATTGCGCAAGCAAACATTCCAATGGATAAAGATGGAAATATCACCGCTGATAAGGTAATTGCAAGAGAAGAAGGGGATTTCCCAGTCGTTGATCCTGCAGAATTGAACTTTACAGATGTTGCTCCTAATCAAATTGCTTCTATCTCCGCTTCTCTAATTCCATTCTTGGAACATGATGATGCGAACAGAGCTTTGATGGGATCAAACATGATGCGTCAAGCAGTTCCGTTATTAAGGCCAGAGGCTCCTATCGTGGGTACTGGATTAGAGCGCCAAGTGGCATCTGATTCAAGAGTATTAATTAATGCGGAAGGTGATGGAACCATCCAGTATGTTGATTCTGAAAAGATTTCTATAAAATACAATAGAACTGAAGAAGAGCGTTTGGTAAGTTTTGATGAAGATTCTAAAACATACGAATTAGTTAAATTTAGAAAAACAAACCAAGGGACAAGCATTAACTTAAAGCCTATCGTAAGAAAAGGTGATAAAGTTAAAAAAGGCCAAGTGCTTTGTGAAGGGTATGCGACTGAAAATGGGGAGTTAGCTTTAGGAAGAAATCTTAAAGTTGCCTTTATGCCTTGGAAAGGGTATAACTTTGAGGATGCTATTGTAATTTCTGAAAAAGTAGTTCGTGAAGATATTTTTACTTCCATTCACGTAGATGAATATTCATTAGAAGTAAGAGATACAAAATTAGGAGCTGAAGAACTAACAAACGATATTCCTAACGTTTCTGAAGAGGCTACGAAAGACTTAGATGAACACGGTATGATCCGTATTGGTGCAGAGGTGAAACCTGGTGATATTTTAATTGGAAAAATAACACCTAAAGGAGAATCAGATCCTACACCAGAAGAAAAATTACTACGCGCTATCTTTGGAGATAAGGCTGGTGATGTAAAAGATGCGTCATTAAAAGCTTCTCCATCATTAAGAGGTGTGGTTATTGATAAAAAGTTGTTTTCTCGTTCTATTAAAGACAAGAGAAAACGTTCTGAGGATAAAGAAGCGATTTCAAAACTAGAATTAGAATACGAAGTTAAGTTTCAGCAGTTAAAAGATGTTTTAGTTGAAAAGCTATTTACATTAGTAAATGGAAAAACGTCTCAAGGTGTTCTCAATGATTTAGGTGAGGAAGTGTTACCGAAAGGTAAAAAGTACACCATGAAAATGTTGAATTCTGTGGATGATTTTGCTCACTTGGTGGGTGGAAGTTGGACTACAGATAAAGATTCGAATACCATGGTTGCTGACTTATTGCACAACTACAAAATTAAACTTAATGACCTTCAAGGTAACCTTAGAAGAGATAAGTTTACTATTTCTGTGGGAGATGAGTTACCAGCAGGTATCATGAAGCTAGCTAAAGTATATGTTGCTAAAAAACGTAAACTTAAAGTAGGGGATAAAATGGCAGGTCGTCACGGTAACAAAGGTATTGTATCTCGTATCGTAAGACATGAAGATATGCCTTTCTTAGAAGACGGAACACCAGTTGATATTGTTTTAAATCCATTAGGGGTACCTTCTCGTATGAACATTGGTCAAATTTATGAAACTGTTCTAGGATGGGCAGGACTTAAATTGGGTAAGAAGTATGCAACACCAATTTTTGATGGAGCTACTCTTGATCAAATTAATGAATATACAGATGAAGCTGGAATTCCAAGATTTGGGCATACATACTTATACGATGGTGGTACAGGACAACGTTTTGATCAACCTGCAACAGTTGGGGTTATCTATATGTTGAAATTAGGACACATGGTAGATGATAAGATGCACGCTCGTTCTATAGGACCATACTCTTTAATTACGCAACAACCTTTAGGTGGTAAAGCACAGTTTGGTGGTCAGCGTTTTGGAGAAATGGAAGTTTGGGCACTAGAAGCTTATGGAGCTTCTGCTACACTACGTGAAATATTAACAGTTAAATCTGATGATGTTGTAGGTAGAGCTAAAACGTACGAAGCTATAGTTAAAGGAGAAACAATGCCAGAACCTGGTTTACCAGAATCTTTCAACGTATTAATGCATGAACTTAAAGGTTTAGGTTTAGACATTAGACTGGAAGAGTAGTAGTAATAGGTTTTTTAGAGACACTATTTTTTAACACAATTTAATTTATCATCACCATATTGTTATGGCTAGACAAAGAGATAATAACACAATTAAAAGGTTCGATAAAATTTCAATAGGCTTGGCCTCACCAGAATCAATTCTGGCAGAATCAAGAGGAGAAGTTTTAAAACCTGAAACTATAAATTATAGAACGCACAAACCAGAGCGTGACGGTCTTTTTTGTGAGCGAATTTTTGGCCCCGTAAAAGATTACGAATGTGCTTGTGGTAAATACAAGAGAATTCGGTACCGCGGAATCGTTTGTGACCGTTGTGGTGTAGAGGTTACGGAAAAGAAAGTACGTAGAGATAGAGTAGGTCACATTAATTTAGTGGTGCCTGTAGCTCATATTTGGTATTTCCGTTCTTTACCAAACAAAATAGGATACTTATTAGGCTTACCGTCTAAGAAGTTAGATATGATTATTTATTACGAGCGTTATGTGGTTATTCAACCAGGTATCGCGAAGGGTCCTGAAGGAGAAGAAATCAATAAAATGGATTTCTTAACTGAAGAGGAATATTTAAACATATTAGAATCTGTTCCTGTTGAAAATCAATATTTAGAAGATACAGACCCAAATAAGTTTATTGCTAAGATGGGTGCTGAATGTTTGATTGATATTTTAGCACGTATCGATTTAGATGTATTGTCCTATGAATTAAGACATAAGGCAAATACGGAAACTTCTAAACAACGTAAAACAGAAGCCTTAAAAAGACTTCAAGTAGTTGAGTCTTTGAGAGAATCTCAAGAAAATAGAGAAAACAGACCTGAGTGGATGATTATGAAAGTAATCCCAGTTATTCCACCAGAATTACGTCCTCTTGTACCTTTAGATGGTGGTCGTTTTGCAACTTCAGATTTAAATGATTTATACCGAAGAGTGATTATCCGTAACAACCGTCTTAAAAGACTGGTTGAGATAAAAGCTCCAGAAGTAATTCTTAGAAACGAGAAGCGTATGCTTCAAGAATCTGTAGATTCTTTATTCGATAACACAAGAAAAGCATCTGCGGTTAAAACGGAATCAAACAGACCATTAAAGTCACTTTCTGATTCTTTAAAAGGAAAGCAAGGTCGTTTCCGTCAAAACTTACTTGGTAAGCGTGTAGATTATTCAGCACGTTCGGTAATTGTTGTAGGGCCAGAATTAAAATTATTTGAATGTGGTCTTCCTAAAGATATGGCTGCTGAATTATACAAACCTTTTATCATTCGTAAGTTGATAGAAAGAGGTATTGTAAAAACAGTAAAGTCTGCTAAGAAGATTATAGATAAAAAAGAACCAGTTGTTTGGGATATTTTAGAAAATGTATTAAAAGGACACCCAGTTTTATTAAACCGTGCTCCTACATTACACCGTTTGGGTATCCAAGCGTTTCAACCTAAATTAATTGAAGGAAAAGCAATTCGTTTACACCCATTAGTATGTACTGCATTTAATGCGGATTTTGATGGGGATCAAATGGCGGTGCATTTACCTCTTGGACCAGAAGCTATTCTAGAATGTCAATTATTAATGTTGGCATCTCACAATATCTTAAACCCTGCGAACGGTTCGCCAATTACGGTACCTTCTCAGGATATGGTTTTAGGTCTGTATTATATGACCAAAGAGCGTAAATCTACACCAGAAGTTCCTGTAAAGGGTGAGGGCTTAACATTCTATTCTTACGAAGAGGTTGTTATTGCTCATAACGAAGGCATGGTAGACTTGAATGCTGGTATTAAAGTTAGAGCAAAAGACTTTAACGAAGCAGGAGAATTAGTAAATCAAATTATACCAACAACAGTTGGTAGAGTATTGTTTAATATTATGGTGCCAGAACAGGCAGGATATATTAACGATGTATTAAATAAAAAATCTTTAAGAGATATTATTGGTAAAATATTAGAAGTAACTGATGTTCCTACCACAGGTGATTTCTTAGATAAGATTAAAACTATGGGGTATGAATTCGCTTTTAGAGGTGGGTTGTCCTTTAGTTTAGGAGATATTATTATCCCGCCAGAAAAGCAAACCATGATCGATGATGCTAACGGCCAAGTTGAAGGAATTATGACCAATTATAACATGGGTCTTATTACCAACAACGAGCGTTACAATCAGGTAATTGATGTTTGGACTTCAACAAACGCACAGTTGACAGAATTGGCAATGAAGCGTATTAGAGAAGATCAACAAGGATTCAACTCGGTGTATATGATGCTTGATTCTGGAGCAAGGGGTTCTAAAGAACAAATACGTCAGTTAACCGGTATGCGTGGTTTAATGGCTAAGCCTAAAAAATCAACTGCTGGTGGTGGTGAAATTATTGAAAACCCAATTTTATCGAACTTTAAAGAAGGTTTATCTATTCTTGAATACTTTATTTCTACACACGGTGCACGTAAAGGTCTTGCGGATACTGCTTTAAAAACAGCGGATGCTGGATATTTAACGCGTCGTTTGGTGGATGTATCACAAGATGTGATTATCAATACTGAAGACTGTGGTACCTTAAGAGGTATTGAAGTTGAAGCTTTAAAGAAAAACGAGGAAATTGTAGAATCTTTAGGAGAGCGTATTTTAGGTAGAGTTTCATTACATGATGTGTACAATCCTTTAACCGAAGAATTAGTTTTAAGAGCTGGTCAAGAGATTTTAGAAGCTGATGTTAAAGTTGTTGAAGCGTCTCCGATTGAAAAAATCGAAGTGCGTTCTGCTTTAACTTGTGAAGCTGCTAAAGGTATTTGTGGTAAATGTTACGGTAGAAACCTATCGACCAATAAAATGGTTCAAAGAGGTGAGGCTGTAGGTGTTGTAGCTGCTCAGTCTATCGGAGAACCAGGTACACAGTTAACATTAAGAACTTTCCACGTAGGTGGTATTGCAGGTAACATCTCTGAAGATAGCAAGTTAAATGCGAAATTCGCTGGTATTGCAGAAATTGAAGATTTAAGAACAGTTACTTCTGCTGATAGCGAAGGTAAAGCTGCTGAAATTGTAATTTCTAGAACATCGGAGATTAAAGTAGTTGATGCTAAAACCGGAATTACCTTAAGTACCAATAACATTCCTTACGGATCACAGTTATTTATTAAGAATGGTGCTAAAGTAACGAAAGATCAAGTAATTTGTCAATGGGATCCTTATAACGGAGTTATTGTTTCTGAATTTCCAGGAAAAATTGCTTACGAGAATATTGATCAAGGGGTTACGTATCAAGTAGAAATTGATGAACAAACAGGTTTCCAAGAAAAGGTTATTTCTGAATCTAGAAACAAAAAACTAATACCAACTTTACTTATTATGAATAGTAAAGACGAAGTATTACGTTCATACAATTTACCAGTTGGTTCACATATTATGGTCGATGACGGCGACAAAATTAAAGAAGGTAAAATCTTAGTTAAGATTCCACGTAAGTCTGCGAAATCAGGAGATATTACGGGTGGTCTTCCAAGAGTTACTGAACTTTTTGAAGCTCGTAATCCATCAAATCCTGCTGTAGTATCTGAAATTGATGGTGTAGTTTCTTTTGGTAAGATCAAAAGAGGTAACCGTGAGATTATCATAGAATCTAAATTAGGAGAGATTAAGAAATACTTGGTTAAACTTTCAAATCAAATATTAGTACAGGAGAACGATTATGTGCGTGCTGGTATGCCATTATCTGACGGGTCAGTGACTCCAGAAGATATTTTAGCTATCAAAGGGCCATCTGCGGTGCAACAATATTTGGTGAACGAAGTGCAAGAAGTATATCGTTTACAAGGTGTGAAAATTAACGATAAGCATTTTGAGGTAGTAGTACGTCAAATGATGCGTAAAGTTAGAATTCAAGATCCAGGAGATACTATTTTCTTAGAAAATCAATTGGCACATAAAGACGATTTTATTACAGAAAATGATGGAATTTTTGGTAAAAAAGTGGTTGTTGAAGTAGGAGAGTCTGCTAATTTAAAAGCAGGTCAAATTATTTCAGCGCGTCAATTAAGAGATGAAAATTCTATTTTACGTCGTAATGACAAAGCTTTAGTAGAAGCTAGAGATGCTGTTGCAGCTACTGCAACGCCAATACTGCAAGGTATTACTCGTGCTTCACTACAAACGAAGTCATTCATATCTGCGGCATCATTCCAAGAAACGACTAAAGTATTGAACGAGGCAGCGGTTGCTGGTAAGATCGATGATTTAGAAGGATTGAAAGAGAATGTTATTGTTGGGCACAAAATTCCAGCAGGAACAGGTATGAGAGACTATGATAGTATTATTGTAGGTTCTAAAGAAGAGTATAACGAGATTATGGCTCGCAAAGAAGAATATAAGTTTTAAGTATAGTTTTCATGAGTGATCAAAAACAACAGAATCAAATAAATATTGAGTTAGATGAAAAAACGGCTGAGGGAATTTATTCCAACTTAGCGATCATTAATCATTCAGTATCTGAATTCGTAGTTGATTTTATTAGTATGATGCCAGGAGCACCAAAAGCAAAAGTGAAGAGTAGAATCGTATTGACGCCTCAACACGCTAAAAAGTTCTTAAAAGCATTAAGTGATAACGTCAGTCGGTTTGAGAAAGCCCATGGTACTATTAAAGACTATGAACAACCTCCGATACCCATGAATTTTGGGCCAACAGGAGAAGCATAATTAAAAAATCCCGAAGTAAATTTACTTCGGGATTTTTGTTTTATGGGGCTGCTTTTTTTAGTTAGTTTAAAAAGAAGATCTAAAACTGGTGTCGATTCTGAGCTAAAAAAAATACTAACACATGTTTTTTTAAGTTTAACTTCATTTATCTGCTTGTCAATTCTCTACAACGTATTTCATCTTCGGCATTGCTAGCCTTAAATTGTTTCAGTGGTTCTGCTTAAAGTTGATGAATGAAACGGTTTAGCACCTTGAAATTTAATGTGAACAAAAAAAAGCAGCAAACAAAATCAAAAAAATTAATTTTGCTTACTGCTTACTGCTTACTGCTTACTGCTTACTGCTTACTGCTTACTGTCTTCAGTTTTTTCCCATCACTGGAACAGCTATTTTGTTCTCTTCAGGCCCTTTTAAATATTTCTCTAACCATTGGTCTTGTTCCCAAAGCAGATGTAAAATACTTTCTTTAGCTCTATAGCCATGACTTTCTTTAGGAAGCATCACTAGTCGAGCGGTTGCACCTAGGCCTTTTAAGGCGTTAAAATAACGCTCGCTTTGCATAGGATACGTACCTGAGTTATTGTCGGCTTCTCCATGAACGAGTAGGAGTGGTGTTTTCATTTTTTCGGCGTTCATAAAAGGAGACATACCATTGTAAACTTCAGGAGCTTCCCAGTAATTACGCTCTTCGCTCTGAAAACCAAATGGGGTAAGGGTTCTGTTGTAAGCACCGCTTCTGGCAATACCCGCAGCAAATAAATCAGAATGTGATAGCAAATTCGCCACCATAAAAGCTCCGTAGCTATGACCACCAACAGCCACTTTTTTTCTATCGATATATCCTAAATCATCTACGGCATCAATAGCTGCTTTTGCATTGGCGACTAATTGCTTTCTAAAGGTATCATTAGGTTGGGCATCTTCTTCTCCAATAATTGGGAAAGCTGCATCGTCTAAAACCACATAACCTTTAGTAACCCAATAAATAGGAGAGCCCCAAGATGGGAACGTAAATTCATTTGGATTTTGTGTATTCTGAGAAGCACTATTTTTGTCTTTATACTCTCTAGGGTATGCCCACAAAATCATGGGTTTCTTTTCTTTTTTAGACTTGTCGTAACCCACGGGTAAATATAAAGTTCCTGTAAGTTCTAAACCATCATCTCTTTTATAGGTAATCACTTCTTTTTGAATAGTACTAAGGCTTTTAAATGGATTTTCGAAAAAGCTAAGTTGCTTGGTGGCTTTTTTATTTTTTAAGCTTTTGTAGTAATAATTAGGGTATTCGCTTTTTGATTCAATACGAACAAGAAGTTGATCTTCCTCTGGATTATATTCCATTAAAGACTCCTTTTTATTCGGAATATTTGAGGTGTATAAGCGTTTGGTTTCATAATTCTCAAGATTCATTTGATCTACGAATGGAAACTGCCCATTTTCGGTAAACCCATCTCCAGTTAAAAAAACAGTATTGTCACTTACCACTAGTGTGTTCATGCCATATTCGTTTCTTTTGGTGACAAAGCTTCCTGGATCACTATACACATCTTGGTAATTTCTATCGGAAATTATTTTAGGAGCTTTTGTGGCATCAGAAGGATCAAAAATATAGGTTTTGGTATTTCTATCATTCCACCACCTATCATAAGCGATAGCTGTATTATCTGTACCCCATTGAATACCACTAAATCTATTTTTAGTTTTCAATATGCTTTTTCCCTTTCCATCAAAAGGGGCATCTAGTTGAAACACTTCATCTCTATAGGCTACATTATTCTCAGGATCTCCACCATCTAATACTTGGGCGTAAATTAAAGTAGCAGCTTTGTCGCCTCTCCAGCTCAAATCTCGCATTCCCATACGTTCAGCCATAAAGCCTTTAGGTAAATCTTCAATTAAGGGCACTTCAAGTATTTGATTCACTAAGCTCCCATCTTTCTTATAAATAGAGGTGCTCGACGGAAACCTACCGTAAGTAACTAGGTAGGAAAAAGGCTTTTTTAAAGTAACGATCATGGCATATTCGCCATCAGGAGAAAAACTTACGGAAGTGTACATATCAGCGTCTTTCCACTGGGTACTGTTTCCATTTAAATCTACTTGATATAATTCGGAATGTGCTAATTGTTCAAAATTGAACTCGTCATTGGGGTTTTTAAGTAAATCTTGATAGGTTCTGTTTTGAGCCTCCTTACCGTCGTTAGAAGAAATTGTAGGGCCTTGAGGAACTGATTCATCGGCATTGATAAGTGCCTTCCTATTTTTTGGCAACATTTTTACTAAAATAGATTGGCCGTCTTTGAACCAATTCATAACATCACCTAAATTTGCATTAACCGTAGCCTCAGTGATTTTTTTTACGGTCGCGGTTTTTAGGTCTAATACCCAAACTTCAACACCGTTTTCAGTGGTATTGGTAACGGCTACTTTCGACTGATCCGGCGAAAAATTTAGGTTGGCAATTCTTGGATTTTCAGGAAGTCCAGTAATGCTTTTAGCCTCTTTGTCTTTCGGTGCTTTAATTTTAATGTCGTTGTAATAATTTGTTCTACTGCCGATATTTGTTTTTGGATTGATCCGTAAACCAGCTAAACGCAATTCGGTTTCAGAGAGTTCTGCCATTGTTTTGTAGGCGTCACGATACAACATGAGCATATATTCACCGTCATCTGTTATGATGACTGATGGTGCAAGTGGTGCATTAACTAAATCTAAAATTTCTTTTGATGGTTTTTGATAGCCTAGGTTTTCTTGTGAAAAACCGATAGCTACAAAAAAGAGTAGGAGCAACGTAAAAAGTTTTTTCATGAGTGTCTCATATAAGTGTTAAACATAAATTTAACCTACAATGTACATAAAAAACCTCTAAAAAATGTAAATTTGATAAGAGAATGTCGATGTTCTACGGCTTAAATTATCTTATAAAAATATCTTAATTAAAGGTATAAGTTTTATTTAATTCGTAGCTTTATTTTTATCAAACTAAATTTATCTAAAAAAACAGTATGTACAATTCAAAAATCACAGGATTAGGCTATTATGTTCCTGAAAATATTGTTACGAATGAAGACCTGTCTAAAGTAATGGAAACCGACGATGCTTGGATTCAAGAAAGAACAGGTATCCAAGAAAGAAGACACGTGGTAAAAGGCGATGGTGATACTACAACATCTATGGGCGTTAAGGCAGCAAAAATTGCCATAGAACGTTCTGGTTTAGATAAAGACGATATCGATTTTATTGTTTTTGCAACCTTGAGTCCTGATTATTACTTTCCAGGCCCCGGAGTTTTAGTACAACGCGACCTTGATATAAAAACCATTGGAGCCCTAGATATTAGAAATCAGTGTTCGGGTTTTGTTTATGGAATTTCAGTAGCTGATCAATACATAAAATCAGGAATGTATAAAAATATCCTAGTTATAGGCTCTGAACTTCACTCACATGGTTTAGATATGACTACGAGAGGTAGAGGCGTATCTGTAATTTTTGGAGATGGGGCAGGAGCTGCGGTTTTAAGTCGAGAAGAAGATAGGTCTAAAGGAATTTTATCAACGCATTTACACTCTGAAGGGCAGCATGCTGAAGAACTTTCATTGATAGCACCTGGAATGGGAAAAAGATGGGTGAATGATATTCTCGCTGATAACGATCCTAATGATGAGTCTTATTTTCCTTACATGAACGGCCAATTTGTTTTTAAAAATGCGGTCGTGCGTTTTAGTGAGGTAATTATGGAAGGTCTTGGGGCTAACAACTTAAGCGCTAAGGATATCAATATGTTGGTGCCACACCAAGCTAATTTAAGAATTTCACAATTTATTCAAAAGAAATTTGGACTTCAAGATGACCAAGTGTTTAACAACATTATGAAATATGGAAATACGACAGCAGCATCGATTCCCATCGCGTTAACAGAGGCATGGGAACAAGGGAAAATTAAAGACGGTGATCTAGTCGTTTTAGCTGCTTTTGGCAGCGGTTTTACTTGGGGTAGTGTTATTATTAAATGGTAGCTTGAGACTATAGAAAAACAAGACCCCAAATATTATTGGGGTTTATATTATCATTTAAGGTGCACTAAACACTAATCTTATACTATAAAAATACAGTAGAATCGATAATATGCATAAAACTCTTGTGATAGGTGCTTCCCTAAAACCTGAAAGATACAGCTACATTGCCATCAAAAGACTGATAGAAAAATCAATCAAAATTCAAGCTTTTGGTCTAAAGGAAGGTGCTGTGTTTGGCGTACCAATAAAAACCAACTTTAAGGATTTTCACGATATACACACGGTTACTTTATACCTAAACCCTAAAAGGCAAGTAGCCTATTACGATCAAATCATAAGTTTAAATCCCAAAAGAGTAATTTTTAATCCAGGAACTGAAAATCCTGAATTTTATAAGTTGTTAAAAGATCAAGGGATACAGGTTGAAATAGCCTGCACCTTGGTGTTATTAGCAACTAATCAGTATGGTTAGTTTTTAAGATTTTTTTTGTAAAATTAAATCGTATAAAATTGTAATTTTGGGCTTATGGAATTTTCTTCAAAATTATTAGAAAATGCGGTTTATGAAATTGCGCAATTGCCAGGAATTGGTAAACGAACAGCTTTGCGTTTAGCACTGCATTTATTAAAACAACCTACAGCACAAACCGAAAGACTTACAGGAGCATTAGAAAACTTAAGAAATAATATTAAATTCTGTAGCAGCTGTCACAATATTTCTGATGTGCTGCTATGTGAAATTTGTTCTAATCCCAAAAGAGATGAAACTATTGTGTGTGTTGTCGAAGACATAAGAGATGTTATGGCCATAGAAAACACAGGACAATTTAGAGGGTTGTATCACGTTTTAGGAGGGAAAATATCTCCAATGGAGTGTGTGGGACCACAGGATTTGACGATCAAGTCGCTGGTTGAAAAGGCAAAGCAGGGTAAAATAAACGAGTTGATATTTGCCTTAAGTTCAACCATGGAAGGCGACACCACTAATTTCTATATCTTTAAGCAATTAGAGCATTTAGGCATCAAAACATCGACGATTGCAAGAGGAATATCTGTAGGTGATGAATTAGAATATGCAGATGAAGTAACCTTAGGACGTAGTATTGTGAACCGAATTCCGTTTGAAAATGCCATAAAGGCATCTTGAAAATTATTGAAATAAATATAAGCAAAAGACGTTAATTTTAGTACTTTCGCAAAATTATATAGTAATTAAGTATTGTTATTGTTGATATGTCAAAATTTGAATTAAAATTACCGCAAATGGGAGAGAGTGTTGCAGAGGCAACACTAACCACTTGGTTGAAAGAAGTTGGCGACACTATTGAAATGGATGAGGCTGTTTTTGAAATTGCAACAGATAAAGTAGATTCAGAAGTGCCTAGTGAAGTTGAGGGCATATTGATAGAAAAGCTCTTTAATGTAGATGACGTGGTTGCCGTAGGACAAACCGTAGCAATTATTGAAATTAAAGGAGGTGACACTGCACCTGTTGCAGCTAAAACAACTCCAGATGAAGCTCCAGAAGTGCAAGCTATTGAGGAGGAAATTAAGATTGTAAAAGATGCGATGGATACTCCTTCTTCAGCCCCATCAAATTCAGATCGTTTTTATTCTCCATTGGTTAAAAATATAGCGAAACAAGAAGGAATTTCTATCGCTGAATTAGATGCCATTACAGGTACTGGAAATGAAGGAAGAGTGACTAAAAATGACATTCTAGATTTTGTTGCTAACCGTACTTCGGGTCCATCAGCACCAGAAAAAAATGCTCAAGAACCGCAAAAGATTGTTACAAATACCCCGGTAAATCAGGCCACTGAAAAGCCAAAAGAAGCTCCTAAACCAGCAACAATTAGCGCTAATGGGAACGAAGTGATACCCATGAGCAGAATGGGTAAACTTATTGCTCAATACATGGTGGATAGTATTTCAACCTCGGCGCATGTTCAAAGTTTTATTGAGGTTGATGTGACCAACCTTGTTATTTGGAGAAATAAATTTAAAAATAGTTTTGAGAAACGTGAAGGGGAAAAACTAACCTTTACACCCCTTTTTATGGAGGCTGTTGCCGTGGCTTTGAAAAAGTTTCCGATGATGAATATTTCATTAGACGGTGATACTATTATAAAGAAAAAGAATATAAATATAGGTATGGCAGCCGCTTTACCTGATGGAAATTTAATTGTTCCTGTAATTAAAAATGCGGACCAATTAAATTTGGTGGGTATGGCTAAAGCCGTGAATGATTTAGCAACACGAAGTAGAAATAATAAACTAAAACCTGACGAGATTAAAGAAGGTACCTATACCGTAACTAATGTAGGTACGTTTGGTAGTGTATTTGGCACTCCGATAATTAATCAGCCACAAGTGGGTATATTGGCTTTAGGAGCAATTCGTAAAGTGCCTTCGGTTATTGAAACTCCAGAAGGCGATTTTATAGGGATTCGAAGCAAAATGTTTTTGTCACACAGTTATGATCACAGAGTAGTTAACGGCGCACTTGGTGGAATGTTCGTAAAAGCTGTTGCTGATTATCTTGAGGCTTGGGATGTCAATAGAGAAGTTTAAAAATAATATACGGTTATCTAAAAGCTCCATTTTGGAGCTTTTTTAAATTTCAGTCCTTACTTTTTTTAAACGATACAGCTTTCCAATGACAAGCAAGTCTAAAATTTTTTTTAAAGAACAAGTAAAAAATAGCATTATAGCTCGATTGTCAATAGGCTTTGAACAAGAGTCCTGAAAACCTTGTTTTCATGCGTTCATTTTAATGCAGAATTGGTATTAGCCTAATGAAAAAGTTATCTTTGCGCAAAATATATGGAAATGGAACTAAAATTAACGAGGCCGATTTGTTTTTTTGATTTAGAAACTACAGGCGTTAATGTAGTAAAGGATAGAATTGTTGAAATTGCCATTTTAAAGGTGTACCCTAACGGGAATAAAGAGAGTAAAACTTGGTTGGTAAATCCTGAAATGCAGATACCTGATGAAGTTATTGCGGTACATGGTATCACCAATGAAAAAGTAGCTAATGAACCCACGTTTAAGGAGTTGTCAAAAGAAATTTATGCCATTATTAAAGATAGCGATTTAGGTGGTTTTAATTCTGATAGGTTCGATATTCCACTTTTAGCAGAAGAAATGTTACGAGCAGAGGTAGATTTTGATTTAAAAAATACAGTTTCTGTAGATGTACAAACCATTTTCCACAAAATGGAAAAAAGAACACTTGGTGCTGCTTATACATTTTATTGTGATAAAATTTTAGAAGATGCCCACAGTGCAGCAGCCGATACCAATGCAACCTATGAAGTGCTTTTGGCGCAATTAGAGCGTTATCCAGATTTAGAAAATAACATAAAAAAATTAGCTGAATTTTCTTCGCATAAAAGAACAGTTGATTTTGCTGGCTTTATAATTTACGATGAGGAAGATCAGGAGGTTTTTTCGTTTGGCAAGCATAAAGGAAAGAAAGTTCACGATGTTTTAGAAAGTGAGCCTGGCTATTTCAGCTGGATATTAAATGCAGAATTTCCGCTTTATACAAAGAAAATACTAACTCAGATTAAATTAAGGAAGCTAAATACTAAATTGGGATCATAACCTAGTCTTTAGCATTAATTTTTGGTTCATTTTATAGCATACCTTTTTTTTAATTCACAAGTAAAATTGTAAAGCGATGAAAATTATCTGTATTGGTAGAAATTATGCGGCACATATTGAAGAACTTCAAAATGAAAAGCCAACGGATCCTGTAATTTTTATAAAACCGGATTCTTCCGTATTACCTAAAGAACAAGACTTTTATATTCCTGAGTTTTCTAATGAGATTCATTATGAAGTAGAAGTGCTTGTGAAAATAAAAAAAGTAGGGAAGCATATTGATGAAAAGTTTGCGCCTACCTATTATGACGAAATAAGTTTGGGTATAGATTTTACCGCTCGAGATGTACAGCAGAAATTAAAAGAAAAAGGATTGCCTTGGGAAAAGGCAAAAGGGTTTGATGGAGCTGCCGTGATTGGGCATTGGGTACCCAAAACAGATTTCAAAGATGTGAATAATTTAAATTTTTCACTTTCAAAAAATACGGAGCTAGTTCAAAATTCAAATACGAGTTTAATGCTTTGGAAAATAGATGCGCTTATTGCTTATGTAAGTACATTTTTCACCTTAAAAAAGGGTGATATTTTGTTTACAGGAACACCAGCGGGTGTTGGTAGAGTAAAAACTAATGATTACCTTTCTGGCAGCTTAGAACACATAGAAATGTTCCATTTAAACATTAAGTAACATATGATATACAGTTTGGATAAATTAAATGAATTAGCAGATGGAGATGAGGAATTTATTCACTCTGTGGTTTCTGTATTTTTAGATGAAGTGCCAGAAGATTTGTCACTTTTAGAAATAGCAATTAATCAAAAGAACTATCCTTCTATTTATCAATTAGCCCATAAAATTAAACCCAATGTAGATTTGTTGGGTATGGAGCAAACACGAGCGGCAGCCCTAGAGATTGAAAATTTAGGGAAACAAGGTAATACAGGAGCACAAATCGATGTAATTTTTCCGACCTTAAAAAAAGATATTTCGCAAGTAGTTGCTGAACTTAAAAAAGACTTTAATCTTTAATGTTTGCAGAAATTATTACCATTGGCGATGAAATTCTTATTGGTCAGATTGTAGATACAAACTCTGCCTTTATTGCAAAAGAATTTAATAAAATTGGGGTTTCAGTGGTTCAAATTACGTCTATTCAAGATGAACGCAATCATATTCTCAAAGCATTAGAAGAAGCTGAATCGCGAGCCGATATTGTTGTTATTACCGGTGGTTTAGGGCCAACAAAAGACGATATTACCAAACATACCTTATGTGAATATTTTCAAGACACCTTGGTAGAAAATCAAGAGGTTTTACGTCATGTGGAGCAGATTTTTAGTAAATATATTTCAGCGCCACTTTTGCAAGTAAATAAGAATCAGGCTTTAGTCCCTTCAAAAGCTCAAGTTTTACATAATGCCTATGGTACAGCACCAGGCATGTGGATTAACGGTACATCTACAGTTTTTGTGTCCTTACCAGGCGTGCCTTTTGAAATGAAGTATTTAATGGAGCACCAAGTGATCCCTAAGATTCAGAAGGAGTATTCCAGACCTTTTATTGTACATAAAACAATTATCACCTATGGTATTGGAGAAAGTGCGCTTGCTGAAAAAATTCAAGATTGGGAAGAGCGTTTGCCTCCAACCATAAAATTAGCCTATTTACCTAGTTTAGGTAAAGTACGTTTGCGATTAAGTACCAAGGGAGGAAACCTAGATGCTCTTGAAATACTAATTAAAGTTGAGATAGAAAAACTATATGCCTTGCTTCATGATATTATGCATGGTGAAGAAGATGATGAATCTTTAGAAGAAATTATTTCAAAATTACTCACGGCAAAAGGAATGACCTTAAGTACTGCCGAAAGTTTTACTGGCGGGAAAATAGCGGAATTAATCACCCAAATTCCAGGAGCATCTGCCTTTTATAAAGGAACTATAGTAAGTTATGCCACAGAGGCTAAAATGAACTTGTTGCAGGTGCCAAAAGAACTTATTGAAACGCATTCGGTGGTGAGTGCGGCTGTTGCAGAAGCAATGGCCAGCAATGTGCGGAAATTGATGAATACCGATTTTTCAATTGCCACAACTGGGAATGCCGGACCGTCGAAAGGAGACTCAAATGAGGACGTTGGAACGGTGTTTATTGCTGTTGCAAGTCCAAAAGCTGTCTTTTCTGAGAAATTTAAGATGGGGAGTCAGCGAGAAAGGGTAGTTCAAAAGTCTGTGTATAAGGCACTTGAGTTGCTTCAAAAAGAAATTTTAAAATTCTAAAAAAGAAGTTTGTACGTCCCATAAAAAAGATATAAATTTGCATCCTGTTTAAAAATAACACAAACCCTAGCATATGTCAAAAGTTTGCGAAATTACTGGAAAGAGAGCTATGTTTGGAAACAATGTATCGTTTTCCATTAACAAAACTAGGAGAAGATTCAATGTGAATCTTTCCAAAAAACGTTTTTACATTCCTGAAGAAGACCGTTGGGTTACTTTAAAAGTATCTGCACGGGCCTTAAAATCCATCAATAAAAAGGGGATTTCTGCAGTTTTGAAAGAAGCTAATGCAAATGGATTAACTAAGTAATCCAAAAAATTATAGTAAAATGGCTAAGAAAGGTAATAGAATCCAAGTGATATTGGAATGTACAGAGCATAAAGAGTCAGGCCAGCCTGGAACTTCAAGATACATTACAACAAAAAACAAAAAGAACACTCCTGATAGAATAGAATTGAAGAAATTTAATCCTATTTTAAAGAAAATGACTGTTCATAAAGAAATTAAATAAATTTCCGTAGAACGGAAGTCTAAAATTTATAATCATGGCAAAGAAAACGGTAGCAAGTTTACAAACCAGTTCAAAAAGATTGACGAAAGCTATAAAAATGGTGAAGTCACCTAAATCTGGTGCTTATACATTCACTGAGTCAGTTATGACGCCAGAGGAAGTAGATGGCTGGTTGGCTAAAAAATAATAGTCCAATTTTTATATTGGTAAAAGGCTGCTTTCGTATGATAGCAGCCTTTTTTGTTTCGTAAATAAGCTAATTTAGGTCTATACGGCATTCCTTATTTTGGTTGGGTATTAATGCTAGATGTTTCTTATATTTATAGCATGAATTTTAAAATCGTATGAGTTTATTTAAAAAATTATTTTCTTCTGAGAAAAAGGAAACCTTAGATAAAGGTTTAGAAAAAACAAAAACATCATTTTTTGGAAAATTAAATAAAGCAGTGGCCGGAAAATCTAAGGTCGACGATGATGTTCTTGATGATTTGGAAGAGGTTTTGGTGAGTTCTGATGTAGGTGTAGATACCACCTTAAAAATTATTAAAGGTATTGAGGCTAGAGTCGCTACAGATAAATATTTGGGAACAAGTGAATTAAACCTTATTTTAAGGGAGGAAATAGCTCGTTTACTGTCTGAAACTAATTCGGGTGAAGATGTTGAATTTACCATACCTAAAGCTACCAAGCCCTATGTAATAATGGTTGTAGGGGTCAATGGTGTTGGGAAAACTACAACTATTGGTAAATTGGCCTATCAATTTAAGAAAAAAGGCTATAAAGTGGTTTTAGGAGCTGGGGATACGTTTAGAGCGGCTGCGATAGATCAATTACAGATCTGGGCAGATCGCGTGGGAATTTCTATTGTTAAGCAAAGTATGGGTAGCGATCCCGCTTCTGTAGCTTTCGACACGCTTAGTTCTGCTATAAAGCAAGATGCAGACGTGGTAATCATTGATACCGCCGGGCGATTGCATAATAAGGTTAATTTAATGAACGAGCTTTCTAAAGTGAGTCGTGTCATGCAAAAAGTAATTCCAGAGACACCTCATGAGGTACTTTTGGTTTTAGATGGTTCTACCGGTCAAAATGCTTTTGAACAAGCCAAACAATTTACCAAAGCCACCAATGTTACCTCTTTAGCAGTTACTAAATTAGACGGTACGGCCAAGGGAGGCGTTGTTATTGGTATTTCAGACCAGTTTAAAATACCAGTAAAATATATTGGTGTTGGTGAGGGCATTGAAGACCTTCAAGTATTTAATAAAATAGAGTTTGTAGATTCATTTTTTGGAGGGAAGTAATTTTTAAAGCAAGGGATTGTAAAACCATAAAGGCTAGCAGTAAAAAAATAAAATTTAGAACAAAGAGATCTTATTTTATCTGTACTTTTATTCTAATTGCTTCTAAATAGTTTAATAATATACATCAAAATTGACGGTATGAAAAAGTTAGTATTTGTAATCTGTAGTTGTTTAGTCTTGTTCTCTTGTAAAGAAGAAAAAACGAACCAAGCGCCGGTAGTTCTTTGGGAATCTTATAATGATTCTTTGGAAGTTGCTGAAAATGCATCTCATGACATAGGCCGCATGCAATACAAACTCATTCAGTCTAAAGTATTAGATAAAAATGACGTTTTTGTACCCTTATACTCTGAAGTTTCAAAAGTTACGGAGGAACAGTATCAAATTTGGAAGCCTTTTGTTTTAGAACAAGATATTCCTACGATACAGTCAAACATCGCAAAAGGCAATTTGTCCTATGAAAATTTGGTGTTATTTTATTTGTATCGAATTTACAAATACGAATTAAACAATCAAACTACTTTAAATACGGTACTGGCCTTAAATGAAAATGTGGTGGATCAAGCGAGAGCACGAGATAAAAAGTTCCAGGAGAATCCGAATGGAGAACGTCATGCTATTTATGGAATGCCTATTTTATTAAAAGACAACATTGATACAAATGGCATGAATACCACGGCTGGGGCTATTGCTTTGATGAATAATGCTACGGATGATGCTTTTATTGTACAGCAACTTAAGAAAAATGAAGCCTTAATTTTAGGTAAAGTGAATTTAAGTGAATGGGCTTATTTTTTATGCTCAGGTTGCCCTGTGGGGTATAGTGCAGTAGGCGGACAAACCTTAAATCCTTATGGCAGAAAAATATTTGAAACTGGGGGATCAAGTGCGGGTAGTGGTACTGCTGTTGCTGCCAACTATGCTGTAGCTGCCGTAGGTACAGAAACATCGGGTTCTATTTTATCACCTTCTAGCCAGAATTCAGTTGTAGGATTAAAACCAACCATTGGTGTATTGAGTAGAAGCGGAATTGTTCCAATCTCAAGTACTTTAGATACGCCTGGCCCAATGACAAAAAATGTGGTTGACAATGCAATTTTATTGTCTGCCATGACCGGAAAAGATAGTGCAGATAGCAAATCGGTGGCTACAGATGCTGATTATCTGAGTTCAGCTTCTGCTACAGCATCTTTAGAAGGCAAACGTTTTGGAGCTTTTAAAAACCTTTTAGAGAGCGATACTATTTATGCGCAAACCATAAGTAAAATAAAAGATTTGGGCGCTACTATCGTGGAGTTTGAAGCAAAACAACCAGGCTTACCTGGTTTCTTAAGTATTTTAAATATAGATATGCGCAACGACCTTCCTGCCTATATCAACGCGAATGTAAAAAACAAGGATGCTGTTAAAGTAACATCTATTCAGGATGTCATGGATTTTAACAATCAAGATTCTTTGACCCGAATACCTTACGGACAAGCACTCTTTGAAGGAATACTAGCTGATACGACTTCTGCTGAAGGTCTAGAAAAAATTATCGCTGATTTAGAAGTTTCTAGTCGCTCTTATTTTGATACCCTAATAGATACTCATAACTTGGATGCTATCTTAAGCATTAATAATTATCATGCGGGTTATGCAGCAGTAGCCAAATACCCTGCCTTAACAGTGCCCATGGGGTATAAAATTTCTGGGGAACCCATAAGCTTAACATTTATCGCAAAACAGTTTCAGGAAGCACAATTGTTGCAATTAGGAGCAGGCTTTGAAAAAGGCACTAAAATTCGCAAAATACCAAAAGAGTTTGTTGATTAAACCTTGTCTTATGGATGAGTTTCAATCTGTCGGGTCCTTTTATTCAAACTTTCGCGTAGTTCTTTAAAGTAGCCTTAGATGCATTTCAGTTTTCTGATTCTAGGGCCTCAAATGACGCCTAAAGCGAACTAAGTACGTACGCTTCACGCTTTGAAATTATAAATGAGCATAATAGGCGGCTTTTTCGCATTAGGATTTAGTGTCAGAACTACATGCTTATTTGTTAGGAAAAAAACAGATTGCATAGTGTGAAATCGACACCTTTAGGCAGCAACAAACTATTTAATCCATTAAAGCATTCAACTTGGCCCACAAATTGGCATCGAAATTTGAAAGTCCAAAATTAAGATCATCAGCCGCTTCGCCCATTCGAACGATGACAAGTTTTTTGCTGGGTACGATATAAATCTTCTGATCATTTTTGCCTAAGGCGGCATACATGTCAGCGGGTGCATTCGGAATTAGAGGACCGTTAAATTCTAATTGTGATTGTGGTAAATGGTAACTGTTTTTGCCATTTAGCCACCACAGGTAACCATAGGCTTCATTGATGTTTTGTGAGGTATTGGTGGCATCATTTAAAAATAATTTAGGGATAATTTGTTCATCCTCCCACGATCCCTGAGCTAAATTTAAGATACCAAAACGTGCCATACTTCTAGTATTGCTCCAGTAAACATTTAAGTTATCTACATTGAACCAACTTCCTGTCATGCCAATTTTATCTCTCAATCTTGTATTAAAATAGTTGCTCCAAGGCATGTTGCTGGCTGTAGCTATGACCTCTTGTAGTTTTACATATACATTGTGATAAGCCCAGCGATCTCCGGCATCTGAAATGTAGTGTAAATTATTGGCGGAAACGTCATCACCTAAAGCGTCATCTAGGCCAGAATTCATCGCTAATAGATTTTTGCTAGTGATTAGGTTTTCTTTTTCTAAAGCTGCACTGGTCCAGCCTTCTCCTAAGTAATCAGATACTTTATCGTTGATGTTTAAGAGGCCCTCTTCCTGAGCTATGCCCGTAACTGCTGTGGTTAATGTTTTACCTGCACTGGCCCAATACCATCCTTTAGAAGCATTGTGGTCATTCATATATTCTTCCACGACAATTTTGCCATTATGGAGTATGATAAAGCTTTTGGTATTTTTTTCTTGAAGAAAATCGAGTAGTGCGGGCAATTTATCTTCGTTCCAATTTAGGTTCTGAACAGTGGTGGTCTCCCAAGCACTGCCATCTACAGGAGGAAAGTACATGGCTTGGTTGCTAATTTCTTCTGCTGAATCTCCATCTTTGGAGCAGGCAAAAAAAGTAATACTAAGCAAAATAAAAAGAAGGGTTTTGGTCGTTTTCATTGGGATTAATTTATACTTAAGATGTTAGATGGGCCAAAAGGTTTAATCTAAGCTTATTGATAACTAAGCTAATAACGTAGTTTTAATAAAAAATAATATATGTAGCTAGGTCTTTTTACTTGTCGTATTTTTGCACTTTATTTCAAGCTATGCGTACAAAAAGTGTAAAAAAGAATACTATTAATGTGGTTACATTAGGATGCTCTAAGAATGTATATGATTCTGAGGTGCTCATGGGCCAATTGAAAGCCAATAAAAAAGCGGTAGTTCACGAAGGCGTGGGTAACATTGTCGTGATTAATACCTGCGGATTTATTGACAATGCCAAGGAGGAGAGTGTCAATACCATATTAGATTTTGTACAGAAAAAAGAAGCTGGAATAGTAGATAAGGTTTTTGTAACCGGTTGTTTAAGCGAACGCTATAAGCCAGATTTACAAAAAGAAATTCCGAATGTAGACGAGTATTTTGGGACTAGCGAATTACCTAATTTATTAAAGGCGCTAGGAGCCGATTATAAGCACGAGTTAATTGGAGAGCGTTTAATGACTACGCCAAAAAATTATGCGTATTTAAAAATTGCTGAAGGTTGTGATAGACCTTGTTCTTTTTGTGCCATTCCACTAATGCGCGGTAAGCATAAAAGTACCCCCATTGAAAATTTAGTGATTGAAGCTGAAAAATTAGCAGCAAAAGGTGTAAAAGAGCTTATTTTAATCGCACAAGATTTAACCTATTACGGTTTAGATCTATATAAGAAAAGAAATTTAGCGGAACTGCTTAAGGCCTTGGCAAAGGTAGAAGGTATCGAATGGATTCGTTTGCACTACGCATTCCCTACAGGTTTCCCGATGGATGTTTTAGAGCTCATGAAGCAGGAGCCTAAAATTTGTAATTACCTAGATATTCCATTACAACATATTTCTGATGCGATTTTAAAAAGTATGCGCAGAGGAACTACACAAGAAAAAACCACAAAATTACTTCGTGATTTTAGAGCTACGGTGCCTAACATGACGATAAGAACTACCTTGATAGTTGGTTATCCGGGAGAAACTGAAGCGGATTTTCAAACTTTAAAAGATTGGGTGACAGCTATGCGTTTTGAACGTTTAGGTTGTTTTACCTATAGTCATGAAGAAAACACACATGCTTATCAATTAGAAGACAACGTTCCAGAAGAAGTAAAACAACAAAGAGCTTCTGAAATTATGGAAATTCAGTCTCAGATATCTTGGGAATTAAACCAAGAAAAAATTGGGCAGACCTTGCGTTGTATTATCGATCGTAAAGAAGGCAACCACTTTATCGGAAGAACAGAATTTGATTCTCCTGATGTGGATAATGAAGTTTTAATAGATGCTTCAAAATTCTATTTAAAAGTAGGTGACTTTGTTGCTATTAAAATTGAAGAAGCGGCAGATTTTGATTTGTACGGAGTGCCCGTTTAAGTATTGCTAAACTCATTCTGATACACGTATTTTGTAAAAAGTATCTGCTTTCTAGCAACCAAATACACCTAATATCTGGACATTTAGCTAAGCCTTTTTAATCATCCCCACGGTAAACCATAGAATAATTCCGATGATCAAAATCATGATGCCCCAAAGCCATTTTTTATTTTCAAAAAGTGGTCTGGTTACTTCTTCCTCAAAGCCGTCTATGCTGAGTTCCTTGCCCAAAGTAACTGGTTTTGCCGTTTCAGGAACTACGTTTGCCATGGTATTGATATCGTAAACAGGCTGTAAAGCAGCTGGATTACCATATACGAGATAATAAGAAGCAGGTTGGTCAAACCGTGCAATTAATTCATGCTTATACCCTTTAATAGTGGCACCATCAATGTCTAAAGGCGCATTGCCTTGATTGTTAATCGTGATTTTTATTTTCTTTGCTTTCTCACTAAAAAAAGTAAATTCATTATCATCTAAGGAGCTTAAAACACTACTGGCTAAATTTCTATAATTATAATGCCAGCCTTTTTCAGTTTTAACACTGTCTAGCACGTAACGTATAGTGGTTGGTCTCAGATAATCAATATCGTTTTTTACTTTAATTTGTAGATAACTTACAGGTATGGCTTTGTCTAAATCTATTGTGATAATTGATTCTTTGGTTTTTTTATGATGTTCGATGTTTACGCTTTTTGGTGTATAATTTTCATAATCTGCAGGTACAGAATTATTTTCATAAATTTTTGCATCACTAAAAACGGGATCTTCTGTTGTATTTACGCTTACTCTGTAGTATAAAAATGAGGACTCTGGAAATTTTAAGGTGGTAAATCTATAATCCGTACTGGAATTTTCTATGGCTAATATTCTATAATCATCTTTAATAGCGAACCATTCTAGTTGATTTTGACTTCCTTCGAGTTTAATTCTGTAGTCGAAATTAGCAGTATCAAAATTTAAGAAAATTTCGTTTATTGGGTTTTTGTTCGGTAATTTAAAGGTGTATAAAAACTTATCGTTGGTAAATGTTTGGTTTAACACTTCAAAATCAACGATATTGATGATTGATTTACTACGCTTAATGTTCAAAACATAGGGAGCCTCAATCGTATCAGTTTCTGTGATCCCATAAATACGAATATCGCCTAAGGTATTTTTAGTTTTTTCGTGAATCGTAGCAGGTAGACTTATTTGATGCCACTGTTCTTTGTTATTTTTAATTTCTCTCTTGAAGGCATAATTCCCCATTTGAGCACTTAAAAAAGTGCTCCATAGTATAAATAAAAGGAGTAGGTTATTCGCTTTTTGACTCATCTTCAATTTGTTTAGTGTACTTGTTGTAAAGAAAAGAAATGACTAATAGTAAAACGCCAAGGGATACAAAAACAATAGTTTTTGAAATGGTATCTAAGTCTGCAATATCATAAAAGAATAATTTTACAAGGGTAACTCCAAATAAAATGATACCTGTGACTCTAAGGTGTTTTTTACGTTTCCAGATGCCCAAAATCACTAAGAATAACGAATAGGCGCCCCAAAGAATGCTCAAATTCATTTTATAGGAATTGCTTATGCCTCCAAGATCCATCCAATGTAATAACTCACTACTTAATAGCCACAGAACTGTAAAATGAAATCCTATTTCCAAAGGAGTTTTTAAATTCAGCTTTATAAAAGTCTGTTTGCTATACCAGTAGGTAGCGTACATTAATCCTCCTAAGAAAACAAAAGAAATATACCGGATACTTAAATTAAAGCTATTGTCGTAATATTCCGCTAAATATCCGGTGATATAGTCGCTTCTTAATTCGCTTATAAGGTAAAGTCCAAAGCTTAAAAAGATAAATACAACCAGAATATTAAATATGAGGTTCACTATACTTGTCATCCTATTTTTAATTTTTAAAATAGTTACAATAGATAGTATAGTAAAAAAGAGCAAGGTATAATTTACGAGCCAAATACTATTAAAGTCACGTAAACCATAGTTGTATTTCGTAAGTGTTTCTCCGTCGATATCGGTTATGGTCAGCATAGAGCTTTCGAATAATTGTGTCCAATAGGCATCAATTTCAAAGAAAATGGCAAAGTAAAAAATAATTAAAAACAATAGGGGTGCAAGTATGGCCATTACTTGATGAATTCCGGTCCTCATGCTATGCGCTACACTAAACTTTTTAGCGTGAAGTAGCCAAGTGATCCCTCCGAAAGAAATTACCACGACCAATGAACTTAAAAAGTTGCTATTGAAAAATGGAGATATCTTTTTTTCATCTAATGAATAATAGCTATCATAAGCTACTTCCCAATCTTGAAAAATACTAAAGAAGGCTAAAACCATTAAAATATAAGATAGCTTTTTGTATAAGTTGATGTTTTTAGTGAGGCCTATCCAAAATAATAAACCAGCCTCAACCGCCCATAAAATGGTAACCCAAGAACCATCTAACTGAACGGGAATTGTTATGGTAATAAACGTTAATACTAAAGCGGCAATGAGATAAAAAAGCTTTTTATCCGCTAGTTTTCGTTTGAAAATTACAGTGGCCACTACAAAATGAATACCAGCATTTGCCAGTGTAAATAATCCTAAAAGTTCTTCTGTACGTTCATTTTCTGAAAGTAAATAAAAGCCAATAGCATAAAAGATAAACGAATTTATGAATACGATAATAACATCGCCTGCATTGAAGCTTTCTTTTTTGATAAACTTATAGCCCATAAATGCCATATAGAAAATGACAAAAAATAAGCTAGCAAAACTAAAAGCTATTGTAAAATGATCGGCTTGTACGTATTTGGTGGATAACCATAAGGTATACATGAGCCATGTAAATACAAAAGCAACATAATAAAGCGGTTTCCAGTATTTTTTAAAAGCAACGATTAAAATTCCAATATTTATAATCGCCATATAGCTAAATAAGCTTAGTACATCGCCAGATCCTGTACTTAGTAAAAACGGAACAGCATAAGCACCCACTAAACCTATATGTGCAATTATCTGCTTATTGTAATTTAAAGAAGTGACTACAGCAAAAACGGTAAATAAAACCATCAATACAAAAGTGAGTAATTGCGGTAAAAGTATGTATAAACTATAAGCGGCAAAGCTTATAAAGTATAAAATAGCAATTGCACCACTGACTAAAACAGCACTATAATTTAGGTATTTAGCTTTTAATTTAATCCCGAAAACTAATAAGGCTAAACCAACAAGGTACCCTAAGATAATTCTGGTTAAAGGGCTAATTAAATTATTTTCGATGCTGTATTTCGCGCCAATAACAACACCAATAACCGTGATTAAAATTCCGATTTTATTAATTAAATTTTCTCCGATAAATTTCTCTAAGCTCGATTTTTGTTGCGGGAGAGTACTTTTCTTTTGTACCCGATCAACAATGTTTTCTATTTCAGATGTTTCAGTGCTCTCAATAGGTTTTACAGCTTCTGGCTTGGTTTGAACCACATTAGGCTCCGGCGTTTCTATTATATTTTCTTTACGAATGGGTACAATAGCTTCAACGGACTTTTCTGGAACAATTAGCGCTCCTTTTTTTAGCAGTTCTATTTCTTTATAAACGGCCATCAACTCTTTGGCAAAACCTTCTTGCTTTGATAATAGCAATTCTAGTTTTTGTTCGAGAATTTTTATATTGTTTTGGTCGGTATTCATAGGTTGGTTGTTATACTACTATAACATAATTATCCCTTATTTATTTTTGCGTGCTAATTCTTGCTGATACAATTCTCGCCCTAAAGCTGCTAAAAACGGAATTCCGACAGCGTCATATTCGTAGTCATTGTCGTTAAAGATTCCATTTTTATTGACTAAAATAGTCGCGGTTATTAAAAAGTCTATCTCGTTTTCAGTATCCTTTATATAGGCACAATCGGTTAGTGTACCGTATGCATAGCCTACCTTGTTGTAAATTTCGATACTTGCAGGAATTGGTTCTTGGCTGTCGCCATACATAAAAAACTTCACATAACTATCGTAATATTCTTTGGTATCATACCTCAATTCTCTAGGTAAGGTGTGCATCGCCTCTAAAAGAAAGTCACGCTGCTCATTTGATATAGTAAATCGTTGTGCCACTGTGAATTTTTCAGGAAAAATAAGACGTTTTAAAACCTCATGTTGCGCATCTATGGCGTAGTAATTTTTTAAACTAAAATCAAATGGTTCCTGAATTAGTATAGCCTCTTCAAAATAGCCTTTTCCTTTTTTTAGCTGATCTATTTTTAAAGGTTTTATGGGCTTGTTAATGATTTTTTTAGTAATGTTTGTCGTACTATCATTTGCATAATAGACAATAGCCCTCGTGGTAATATCGTCAGCGTTGGGCGTAGAAACTCTGTGCGAGATCCGCACATTTTCAATGCCTTTAGCTTCTAATTTTTGTTTTATTTCATCTTGCCCTAAAAACTCGAACAAGCGATTGTAGGCTTCGTTATCACTCACGGCAAACAGTTTTGTTATTTCTTGGGCAACCGTTGTTTCTAAAATATCCCCTTCGATATAAAAACGAGTATTCATATCAAAATTTACCATGCTGTTTATTTTTTCCACTGCCAAAACAGCCACAGGAAATTTTACAGTACTCGCTGGATAGAAGTAATGATTAGGTTGAACTTGAAAATCATAATCTTTAAAAAATACAGTTTCGTTTTTTCGATCAATCTGTGTAAATTTAATTTGAACTTCGTGATTTTTTAAACGGTCTAAAACTTGTTGAATTGCTGGGTTATTGCTTTTAAAGGCTTGTTGAATAGGATTTTCAATGGGTTTCTGTTTTTCGGCACAGGCCAAAAAGAAAAAACAGAATAGCATACCTAAGAATAACTTTTTCGTGTTTATCATCGTTTTTTATTGATCGGTATAAAGTTCTCCTCGGTGTGGTTTCAAAGCATCTCTTACAGGAATCATTTCGGATTCATCCACGACGAGATAAGCAATGCTATGCATGTCATTTAGATCTTTATGCCCTGTAATGCTATGTGTTAATTGTTCCGCATTACTGTATTCTTTGAGATGTATTTCATGATGTTCTGCGGTTTTATGGGCGGCAGGACCTCTAAAATCCCAAATTAGTTTTATCGTTTTTTTTGTCATTTTACTAAAATTATAGGATACTACAGTACATAAGCTTTTATCATGGATGGTATGGTCTTTATATCGGAAAGCCTCATTGGTATCGATGAAGCAGAAAAATAAAAAGTTAGTTGCCATGAATATAGCATTATTAAAAGTGATTTTGATAATAAAAGGTTAAAATTAGTTGATTTTTACTAGAAATTATGAACTTGCACAGCATTGGTTATTTCTTATTTTTGCAACATGACGTTAACTCATACTATCAAGACAAAAGCAAATCGCTTATCGGTGGCTTTTTTTACTTTTATACTAGTGTCGTCTTGTGATATGATATTTAAAAGCGAGGTTGAAAAACAGCCTTTGGCACGCGTTGGTAATACCTATTTGTACAAAGAGGATATTAATGAATTGCTGAAAAATAACATATCTAAAGAAGACAGTGCCTCCTTTGTGACCAATTATATTAACAATTGGGCGACCAAACAACTGTTACTGTCAAAATCAAAAATAAATTTACCACAAGAAAAGTTACAAGAGTTTAACGAATTAATAGAGAATTATAAAACGGATTTATATACCAGAGCCTATAAAGATGCTTTAGTAAGTAAATCAGAAGATACCCTCATCTCTAATGCGGAACTCACGGCTTTTTATGAAAATGAGAAAGAAAATTTTAAGCTTAAAGAAAAATTAGTGCAGCTGAGGTTTATAGAATTGCCGCTGCAGTTTATAAATAAAGAGAATGTTGCCTTAAGGTTAGATCGCTTTAATGCTACCGATAGGAAGTTTTTAGATTCGATTGGTATTCAATTTAGGAAATTAAATTATAACGATTCTATTTGGGTTCGAGCCTCACGAGTTATTAACGAAATTCCACCTTTAACCCTTGAAAATGAGGATAGATACTTAAAAAAATCACAATTTTTTGAATTACAGGATTCATTAGGGGTATATTTGGCAAAGGTTTCGAATGTTTTGAATCCGAATGATATTTCTCCACTTTCTTATATAAAGCCAACTATTAAACAAGTATTATTAAATAGGAGGCGTTTGGCATTGATAAGAAAGTTAGAAACCGAAATTATAGATGATGCAATTAAAGACAAAGAATTTCAAGTTTATGGACAAGATTAAGTATGTAATTACGCTGTGTTTGATACTACTATCCTTTGGTGTTGGTAACGCTCAAGAAGAACAAGTATCAGAAAAAAACGAAACCAAAGCCACTGATGTAAGTATGCTAACCGATTCTGTCAACACTTTCAAGCGTGTGAAGATTGATGGTGTTGCAGCCGTTGTTGGTGAGTACCTTATTTTAGAATCTGATATCGATAAAACCTTAATTGATTTAAGAAACCAAGGAGTTTCTGCAGATGAGGTTTCACGTTGTGGACTTTTAGGAAAACTTATGGAAGATCGTTTGTTTGCGCATCAAGCAGTTCAAGATAGTATTTTGGTTGCTGATGATGAGGTAAATGCAAATAGTGATGCTCAAATAGAGCAATTGGTTGGCAAAGTAGGTTCAATAGAAAAAGTATTAGCTTTTTATAAGAAAACCGATGAAGAAAGCTTTAGAGAAGAACTGTATAAAATAAATAAGTTGCGTATGCTTTCTGAGCGTATGCAGCGTAAAATTGTTGAAGAGGTAGAGGTGACACCTGAAGAAGTGCGTCAGTTTTTTAATGATATTCCAAAGGATCAACGCCCGGTTATAGGTACTGAGCTAGAAATTGCTCAAATAACTAAAATGCCGGAGGCTTCTGAGGAAGAGGTTCAAAAGGTCATAGATCGCTTAAGTAAAATTAGAGAAGATGTTTTAGAAAACGGGTCAAGTTTCGCAATTAAAGCAATTTTATATACCGAAGATCCTGGATCTAAACCAAACGGAGGCTTATACGCTGGGGTTACAAAACAATCGGGATATGCAAAAGAGTTTAAAGATGCTGCTTTTACTTTAGCTGAAGGAGAAGTTTCAGAGCCTTTTAAAACTCAATTTGGATATCATATTTTAACCGTTGATAAAATACTAGGGCAACAACGAGATGTTCGTCATATATTATTGATGCCTAAAATCTCTGACGAAGCGTTGAGAGCTTCAAAACAAGAAATAGATACCATACGTCAGCAAATAATAGATGGTAAATATACGTTTGCCGAAGCCGCTTTAAATTTTTCAGATCAAAAAGAAACCAAATTTGATGGCGGGCAGTTAAGAAACCCGATAGATTATGGTTCTAGATTTGAACTAGCAAATATGCCTGATCCACAATTGTATAATCAGATTCGTAATTTAAAAGATAACGAAATATCTCAGCCTCTTTTAGAAGAAGATCCAAGGGAGGGTACGAGTTACAAGATTTTGAAAATCACAAATCGATTTGATGAACATGTGGCAGATTTTGCAAAAGACTACTTAAAAATTCAAGATTTAGCCTTGACTCAAAAAAGAGCTGATGCTATCGCAAGGTGGATGAAAGAGCATATTGAAGAAACCTATATTAGTGTAAGTACAACAGGGAAGGACTGTGACTTCACGAATAATTGGTTAAAAAATTAGAGATATGTCAGACGTTACGGCTATTGAAAATCTTGTTGTAAAACATCAGGCATTAAAAAACGAAATTGCTAAAATAATCATAGGGCAAGACGTTGTTGTACATCAAATTTTACTTTCTATTTATGCTGGCGGACATTCTTTGCTAATAGGAGTACCTGGCTTAGCTAAAACCTTAATGGTACATACCATTGCCAAAACTTTAGGCTTAGATTTTAAACGTATTCAATTTACACCCGACTTAATGCCAAGTGATATTCTGGGCAGCGAAATATTAGATCAAAATAGAACTTTTAAGTTTATCAAGGGGCCGGTTTTTTCTAATATTATTCTGGCCGATGAGATCAATAGAACACCGCCAAAAACTCAGGCTGCACTCTTAGAGGCTATGCAAGAACGAACCGTCACCATTGCAGGTACAAATTACCCCTTAGCGTCACCTTATTTTGTTTTGGCAACACAAAACCCTATTGAACAAGAAGGTACATACCCCTTGCCAGAAGCACAATTAGATCGCTTTATGTTTGCGATCGAATTAAAATACCCCTCTATGGAAGAAGAAGTTGCCATTGTCAAAGCAACCACTTCCGATGAAAGCCCTGCTATTAATGCCTTATTTACAGCAGAGGAAATTGTGGCAATTCAACATTTAATTCGTAGAATTCCTGTACCCGATAATGTGGTAAATTATGCGGTTAAATTAGTGCATAGTACAAGGCCCAATATCGCTTCAGCTTCCGATTATGTAAAGCAATATATTGATTGGGGTGCAGGTCCTAGAGCATCTCAAAACTTAATTTTAGCTGCTAAGGCCAACGCCGCAATTCATGGAAAATTTTCTCCGGATATCGAAGATGTAAAAGCTGTCGCCATGGGTATTTTGCGCCATAGAATTATAAAAAACTACAAAGCAGAAGCTGAAGGTATCTCTGAAGATGCAATTATTGGAGAGTTATTGTAATTTTTTAGTTCAGGTTCAAACGTTTGCGTAAAGAATTTCTCGAAAAAAGGCTTAAAAAAATATGGGATTCGTTTTTTTTTACTTCTTTATAACAAAAATTTTAAAATCAGGTCAATCAATGCGCTATTTTTTTTATTTCCCCTTTAGATTTTAGTAATTTTACGGAATTGCAATAATTTAAAATACATAAAAATGGCATTTGATATAGATATGATAAAAAAGGTGTACGCCGATATGCCCAAACGTGTTGACAAAGCACGTGAGCTTGTTGGTAAACCACTCACACTTTCTGAGAAAATTTTATATGCTCACCTTTGGGATGGTTCACCATCAAAAGTATTTAAAAGAGGTAAGGATTATGTAGATTTTGCTCCAGATCGTATTGCTTTACAAGATGCTACAGCACAAATGGCTTTATTGCAATTTATGCAAGCAGGTAAAAACAAAGTTGCTGTTCCAACGACAACGCATTGCGATCACTTAATTCAAGCAAAAAACGGTGCAGCAGCCGATTTAAAAATTGCAAATTCAACAAGTGCAGAAGTTTTTAATTTTTTAGAATCTGTTTCCGATAAATACGGAATAGGTTTCTGGAAACCAGGTGCGGGTATTATACATCAAGTAGTCTTAGAAAATTATGCATTTCCAGGCGGAATGATGATTGGTACTGATTCGCATACCGTAAATGCTGGTGGTTTAGGAATGGTCGCTATTGGTGTTGGTGGTGCAGATGCCGTTGATGTTATGGCAGGGATGGCTTGGGAGCTGAAATTTCCGAAACTTATCGGAGTTAAATTAACGGGAAGCTTAAGTGGTTGGACTTCCGCTAAAGATGTAATCCTTAAAGTTGCTGGTATTTTAACCGTAAAAGGCGGTACAGGCGCTATTGTAGAATATTTTGGCCCCGGAGCTAAAAATTTATCCTGTACTGGTAAAGGTACTATTTGTAATATGGGCGCAGAAATCGGCGCAACAACTTCTACTTTTGGATATGATGATTCTATGGAGCGTTATTTACGCGCTACCGATCGTAGTGATATTGCCGATGAAGCCAACAAAATACGCGAATATTTAACAGGTGATGATGAGGTATATGCAAACCCGAATGATTATTTTGATCAGCTTATTGAAATTAATTTAGACACCTTACGTCCGCATTTAAACGGGCCTTTTACTCCAGATTTAGCCACTCCAGTAGGAGAGTTAGGTGCTAAAGCTAGAGAGCATGGATGGCCGCTGAAGGTAGATTGGGGATTAATTGGGTCTTGTACCAACTCTTCTTACGAAGATTTAACCAGAGCTGCTTCCATCGCAAAACAAGCCGTTGATAAAAAAATAAAAGCGAAGTCCGACTTCGGTATTAACCCAGGTTCAGAGCAAATTCGTTTTACTGCAGAACGTGATGGAATTTTAAAAATATTTGAAGATTTAGACGCTACGATATTTACAAATGCTTGTGGCCCATGTATTGGGCAATGGGATAGAAGCGATTTAAAAGGAGAAGAAAAGAATACGATTGTGCACTCTTTTAACCGAAATTTCTCAAAAAGAGCAGATGGTAACCCAAATACGCATGCCTTCGTTGGTTCTCCAGAAATGGTTGCAGCGATTGCGATCTCAGGTCGATTAGATTTTGACCCGATGAATGATACGCTGTTGAATGAAGATGGAGAAGAAGTGAAATTAGACGAGCCAAGAGGTATTGAGTTACCACCACTTGGTTTTGATGTAGAAGATGCAGGTTATTTGGCGCCACAAGAAGATGGTTCTGCAGTAGTTGTTAAGGTAGATCCAAAATCAGAAAGATTGCAGCTTTTAGAGCCGTTTACACCTATTAAAGACGAAAGTTTAATGGGCGTAAAATTATTAATCAAGGCATTCGGAAAATGTACTACAGACCATATTTCTATGGCAGGTCCATGGTTGCGTTTCCGTGGTCATTTAGATAATATTTCGAACAATTGTTTAATTGGGGCTGTTAATGCATTTGGTAAGAAAACTAATTTTGTTAAAAACCAATTGACAGGTGAATTTGCTGGTGTACCTGATACCGCGCGTGCTTATAAAGCAGCGGGTATTAAAAGTATTGTAGTAGGTGATCATAACTATGGTGAAGGTTCTTCCAGAGAGCATGCTGCCATGGAGCCAAGACATCTAGGCGTTGCAGCCGTATTGGTAAAATCTTTTGCTCGTATTCATGAAACCAACCTTAAAAAGCAAGGAATGCTTGGTTTAACTTTTGCTAACGAGGCCGATTATGATGTAATACAAGAAGATGATACGTTTAACTTTTTGGATATTGCAGATTTTGCTCCAGACAAGCAATTAACTATTGAACTGGTTCATGCTGATGGATCTAAAAATACAATTAAGGTGAATCATACCTATAACGCATCTCAAATAGCTTGGTACAGAGAAGGTTCTGCCTTAAATGTGATTAAAAAAGAGAATGCCTCTTCTGCAAAATAAAGGTAGATCATCTAGCTAAAAATAAATTAATTTTAATTTCATAAAACTCTTGATATTCATCAAGAGTTTTTTAGTTTTGAACAAATCTAAAGATGAATGAAAATCACAAAGAAAACCATATTAAATATTCTGCTTTTCGCTTTTATACTTTCCTTTTTCGTTACTCCTTTAGGAGATTACAGCAAAGTATTACTCAATAAAGTATTTTCATTTAGTCCTGCTATTACCGACGAAGAAAACCGAAATAAAATCACAGATTACGATTGGAGATTAAAAGATGAAAACTGGGATTTCTTTAATTTTAAGCAATCTAAAGGAAAGGTGGTCTTTGTTAATTTTTGGGCATCTTGGGTGCTTCCTTGTGAAGCAGAATTACAAAGTATTCAAAAGTTTTACGATGCCTATAAAGGTGATGTAGATTTTTATATTATCACAAACGAAGAGCGGGAACCTGTCGAAGCTTTTATGCAACAACAAAGTCTAACATTCCCCGTAACCTATTTGTTTATTGGCGAAAAGGCAGCTGTACCTTATCTAAAAGCGCCGTCTTCGTATTTGATAGATAAAGAGGGCAACATTGTTATCCATAAAAAAGGCATTGCCGATTGGGATAATACTAAAATTTTTAATCTTGTCGATAAGTTGTTAGCCAAATAATGATTGATGAAGTTAGAGAAAAAGAAAATTTCTAACCTTATCCTCATTGTAGGGGCCATGGTGTTATTGTTTACACCTGTAGGTTTTCACCTTAAAGTTATGGTGAATCGCTTGTTATCCTTTAGTCCCACTGAACTTAAATTAGAAGATCAAAAGCTGATCAGCAATTATCGCTGGCAATTAATTTCTAATGAGGGTGAAACCTTAAATTTTGAAGCAGAAAAGGGAAAAGTAATCGTTCTCAATGTTTGGGCCACTTGGTGCCCCCCTTGTGTGGCAGAAATGCCAAGTTTTCAAAAACTCTATGATGATTATGGCGATAAAGTAACATTTTTGTTTGTAGCGCACGATGAGAAAGAAAAAGTAAACGCTTTTCTAACTAAAAAAGGGTATACTTTACCTGTTTACTATGAAAAGAGTACTACTCCTGTGGCGTTTGAATCTAGAAGTATTCCAATAACTTTTGTGATAAGTAAAACAGGTCAAATTATAGTCTCTGAAACAGGTGCAGCTGATTGGAATAGTGATGCCTTTAGAGTATCTTTAGATTCACTGTTAGCAGAATAATATGTCTCAAATCACGACACTTACTTTTTTTAAATATCCTACGCTTAAAAGTAAATTTTGGGCCTTTATGATGATGCCCATTGCGCGTTATCCACTCTCAAAAACCAAAGGACTTACTTTTTATAAATTAATGGGAAGTGGTAAACCGGGCTTTAACCCCGCTCCTGATTGGTCTACCTACGGATTATTGCAGATTTGGGAAAACGAACACTATGCCAATCAGTTTTTTAACGAGGCTACTTTATTTCAGAAATACAAACGAAATAGTCAAGAACAATATACCATATACATGAAAAGCATAGTGGCAAAAGGGGAGTGGTCGGGAGCTAATCCGTTTGAGAAAAGTGAAAATTTAGATGATACAATTCCTTTTATTGCCGTCATCACAAGAGCTACGATTAAATTTAAAATGTTGCGTACTTTTTGGAAGTACGTACCTACTTCACAGGAGCCTTTAAAAAATAATGACGGACTTTTATTTACCATGGGTATTGGAGAAGTTCCGCTTACACAAATGGCGACTTTTAGTATTTGGAAAAATAAAGAGGCTTTAATGGATTTTGCGTATAAAAGTAAAGAACACGCACAAGCTATTGTAAAGACACGCAAACTTCAATGGTATAACGAAGAATTATTTTCGAGATTTCAGCCCTATAAGACTGTTGGGCATTGGGGAGGCAAAGATGTTTTGAGTACACATTAGGTTAACGTAACATAGAAAAAAACAAAAAATAGTAATTGCACGCCATAGTAGTGAAATGATAGTTTTTTATCTCCTTTTATTCCCGATAGGAATAAAACCAGCTGAAATAACAGAGCAATTGAAAACCAAGTAATATAATTTTCTAAGGGGGCTTCATTTCCAGCAAAGGTCCAATAATCGAATACAGGCGCTAATTGTTCCATGAAATAATCTAGCAAAACCATTAAAGTTGCTCCACCAATAATTTGAATCCAGCCCCTTTTGGTAAAATGCGAAATCATATTCCCCGTTACAAACGTCAACAAAGCCCAGTAGGCACCAATTAAAAGAGGAACCCCACCTATTTTTATTCCGAAATTGGCCCCATAGGCATAGTCACCAAATAAAATCCCGTAGTTGACACCTAACCATTCGGCAAAAAATCCTCCTATAAAAAAAAATATAAACGCCATAATTTTTTTAATATCGTCTATAGGGAATGCCCAAAGAAATAAGAATAAGCTCAGGGATAAGTTCAAGGGTGTTTTAGTAATAAACCAATCTTGATATCCAAGGCTTACCCCAATAATAGCAGCTATATGAAAAACCCATATAATACTAATGGCAATGGTAGATTTGTTTTTACTGATCATACTTAAACCTCAAATTAATTTACTTTTGGCACTAAATCGCCTACTATTTTCGCGGATAGTAAACATAAGGGTATTCCGCCACCAGGATGTACGGAACCTCCGCAAAAATATAAATTTTTAATTTTTCTACTGAAGTTTGGATGCCTTAAGAAAGAAGAAAATGTAGTGTTACTAGCTGCACCGTATAAAGCTCCCCTGTAAGAACTAGTGCTATTTTCAATACCAACAGGACTCAAAATATGTTCTGCAGTAATGAAGGACTCTAAATCTACCTTCAAAATATTATTTATTTTACTTATGATATGCGTACGTGCGTTTTGCACTAAGGTATCCCAATCTTGACCATAATTACCGGGTGCATTAATCATTACAAACCAGTTTTCATGACCTTGAGGAGCATCTTTTTTATCCTCTTTACTGGTAATATTTATGTACACGGTAGGGTCGTTGATCAGTGTTTTGTCTTCAAAAATAGCTTTAAATTCGTTTTCGTACGAGGTAGAAAAGAGAATATTGTGCAGGTCTAATTCCGGAAACTCTTTAGAAATTCCCCAGTAAAAAATTAGTGCAGAGCTAGAACGTTCTTGTTCAAGTGTTTTGGTTGGGTGAACTTGTTTTTTTAATAACTTCTTATAGGTCGGATAAATATCCATGTTAGAAATTACAATGTCGGCCGCATAGTTGTTTTTTTGTGAGATGACACCTTTAGCTTTTTTGTTAGCTACTACAATTTCTTCTACCTTTTCATTGAAATTAAAAACTATTCCTTGATTCAGTGCTAATTGATATAGACTTTGGCTAATTTGATGCATTCCTCCTTTGGGGTAATAGGTGCCAAAATACATTTCTAAATGTGGGATCATAGACATTATTCCCGGTGTTTTATAGGGCGAAGAGCCATTATAGGTGGCGTACCTATTAAAAAGTTGTCTAATTTTTGGATTTTTAAACGCTTTTTTATTTACTTCGTCTAAACTGCTATTGGTGTCTAATTTCGCCACTTTAAAAATAGCATTTACGGTATCGGTTGATAAATAGGTGTTAATTTTATGTAAGGAATTCTCTAAAAACAAGCGGGCTGTTAAATCGTACTTTTCTTTGTTTTTATGTAGATAGGTAGAAAGAGCAGCTTCATCTTCGTTAAAAGCTTTTGAAGCACTTTTTACGAAATCTTGCTGGTTGGCCTGTACTGAAAATCGCTTTCCGTCTTCCCAGAAATAATTACAAAGAATATTTTTCCTAGTAAATTGAAAATAATCTTCTGTTTTTAAGTTGTAGAGTTCAAAGAGCTCTGCTACTAAATGAGGCATAGTAAATAGGGATGGTCCTAAATCAAAACGGTATCCATTTAAATTCATGGCGTGAAGTTTGCCACCCGCGTAGTCATTTGCTTCAATAACAGTGACTTGGTATCCTTTTTTTTTTAAGCGTAAGGCTGTAGCGATTCCACCAATGCCCGCGCCAATTACAATGGCTTTTGCCATATTATTTCTTAAAATATTTAAACGGAACAAAAAGCATCCCGAAGCATTCTCCTTTTTCCTTTCCTAAATGTTTATGGTGAATTTTGTGCGCTCTACGCACCCCTCTGGCATACCAGTTATTAGCATTCCGCAGTAATTTAAAACGCTGATGAATAAAGATATCATGTACTAAAAAGTAGGCTGCTCCGTAAGCCATAATTCCAAATCCTATGGGCCATCCGTACCAAAACCATGTATTCGAAGCAATCATAATAAATGACATGCTTACAACCCCATAAATGATAAAAAAAGCATCATTACGTTCAAACCACGAGTCGTGATCCTTATGGTGGTGATCCTTATGTAAAACCCAAAGAAAGCCATGCATAATGTATTTATGACTAAACCAAGCCATAAATTCCATGAACACAAAGGTTGCTAAGAAAATTACTATTCCAATGAAAAGCGTCATTATTGCACTAAATTAAGTTTGTAATTAACGTATGATTTTGCTAAAAGCCCAAATTTTTGATAATTAGATACTCTTATTCTTGTATTTTGAATTTCTAGAGGAGGCGTGTTTTGTAGTTTTTGTAATAACTTTGAATAATATTTATAGGCGGTATACACCCCAAATTTAGCGGTATTTGGAAGCTTTGCTATTCCTTCGTAACCTAACCTAAAATCTTCATTAATTTCAGCTACAATTCTATTCTTAGAAACTTCATCTAAGGCCCTTAAATTTGTATTCGGAAAATAGGTTCGGTCTAAGCCTTCAAAATCATCTTTTAAGTCTCTTAAAAAGTTCACTTTTTGAAAAGCGGAACCTAAGGCCATTGCAGATGTTTTGAGGTTATCATAAGCTTCTTGATCACCTTTTACAAACACTTTTAAACACATGAGACCCACAACATCAGCTGAGCCATAGATGTAATCTTTGTACTCCTCATTGGTTTTGTAAATCTTTTTAGACAAGTCCATCCGCATACTTTTCATAAACGAAGCCACTAAATGATGCGGGATTTGATATTTATGATACGTGTGTTGAAATGCGTTCAAAATAGGATTTAAACTAATCTTATGGGTTAGTGCCTCTTCTAAGTCTTGCTCAAATTTATTGAATAAAAAAGATTTGTCATACTCATGAAAAGTATCTACAATTTCATCAGCAAAACGCACAAAACCATAAATGTTATAAATATCACCGCGAATGGTGGTGTGTAACATCTTAGTTGCTAAGGAAAAAGAAGTACTATACGATTCTGTTACTGTTTTACTACAGCTAAAGGAAACATGGTCAAAAATGCTTTTCATCTGTTCATATTTGTTTTTTTATTCAAGCTCTGCTCTAATTCGCCCACTAAAATTCGGATTTTAGCTAAGCTATGAAGATGGCTCATTTTATATTAATTTTTCAGTATTAATTCGGATACTAATTTTCCGGAAATTAATGCTGGAGGAACCCCTGGACCAGGAACAGTTAATTGCCCAGTAAAAAATAAGTTTTTCACTTTTTTACTTTTGAGATTTGGTCTTAAGAAAGCGGTTTGTGTTAGTGTATTCGCTAATCCATACGCGTTTCCTTTGTAACTATTATATTCTTCAATAAAATCTTTTACACAAAAGGACTCCATGAATATAATATTTTTCTCGACATTTTGATTTGTTTTTTGTTCAAATCTCTTCAATATCATGTTAAAATATTGTGTTCTCAACTCAGGTGTGTCTTCTAAATTAGGAGCTATAGGAACTAAAAAGAATGCTGTTTCGCACCCATCTGGGGCCATACTGCTATCTGTTACTGATGGAAAATTTGCATAAAATAAAGGGTCCTTTGGCCATTTTGGGGTGTCATAAATTTCCTCAGCATGCAATTCAAAATCTGTATCAAAAAATAAATTATGATGTTCCACACCACTCATTTTTTTATCAAAACCAACATAGAATAATAGCGATGAGGGAGCAAATGTTTTGGTATCCCAGTATTTTTCTGAATATTGACGGTATTGTTTATCTAAAAGGGTTTCGGAATGATGGTAGTCAGCACCAGAGAGGACAACGTCTGCAGGTTTTAACTGGCCATTGCAAATGACACCTTTAGTTATACCTTGTTCTACCACTATTTTGCTTATTGGGCTAGCGGTATGAATAGTAACCCCAAGTTCTTCAGCTAAACTTTTCATGGCTTTAATAATCTCGTACATACCTCCTTTGGGATGCCAAGTACCTAAACCAAAATCTGCATAATTCATAAAATTATAAAAAGAAGGCGTTTTGCTTGGTTTAGCGCCTAAAAATAAAACGGGAAACTCCAGTGTCGAAACTAATTTAGGGTTTTTAAATTTTTTACGCACTTCTCCACTAATGGTCTTAAAAAATTGATCCACTCTCATGATAGTTTCTGGAGTGACCAATTCAAGGGGAGATAAACCTGGTCTTAGAACCACTTTATTAATAGCGATGTCATAATTTTCTTGTGCTTGCTTTATAAAAGTTTTAAGGTGAACCGAACTTCCCTTTTCAATACGTTCAAACTCCACTGCAATTTTGTCGAGACTATCGCCAATGGTAATGACATCATCCTGAAAAAATATTTTATAAGCAGGACTGAGTTTGTCTAAAGCGTAAAAATCTGAGGTTTTTTTGCCGAAGTCTGCAAAAAACTTATCAAAGATATCTGGCATCCAATACCAACTTGGTCCCATATCAAAAGTAAAGCCATCCTTTTTTAGTTGTCTTGCCCTTCCACCTACGGTATTATTTTTTTCATAGATGCTTACGTCAAAACCCGCTTTTGCCAAATAGCAAGAAGCCGATAACGAGGAAAATCCTGATCCTATGATACTAATTTTGCGGTTCATAAATTATTTTGAGTGTAAATAACCTAATTTAATTCTTTAATAATTTTTTCTAAAGAATTGAATTTTTTAATATTTGGTGTTAAATCTTCTTCTTTTAGGAATTGAGTTTGATGTCCAAGAATCCAAAGTGTAAAATCATAATTTTCTCCTATTTTGGCATTGAATGTCTCAATATATTTATGAATTTTACTTTTATTGGGTTCTACAGTGAAATAAGACACAAAATGTACATTTGAACAATAACCCATTAAATCTTTTAAAGATTCGATAGGAATTGTTTGACCTAAATAAATAGTTTTATACCCCTTTAAGGTTATTTCATAATTTAAATAAAGTAGCCCAATATCATGAATTTCGTTATCCGGGAGAAACAACACAAAGGTTTTATCTGTCTTACTAGGTTCAGTCCTCTGAAGTTTTTCTGTATTAATGATAATTTTTTGTTTAATTAAATTGGTAATAAAATGTTCGTGAGACGGACTAATCGTATCTGTCTGCCATAAAATTCCCAATTCATTCAACAATGGAATAAATACTTCATAAAATAAGTCTCTAAAAGAGCTTTCCTCTAATAGCTTATTATACGTACTTGAAAACTGGGTAGCATCAAAATTTATCATGGCCATCTTAAAAGAATTAATGGCATGATTCTTAACTGTTTTTTTGCTAATAACTTCCTTAACTGTTTCGGGTATTTCCGTTTCCGTTAATTCTGCTATTTTTGATATTTTATATCCGTTATTGTATAATAAGGTAATATTTAATAATTTTTGAAGGCTTTTTAAACTATAGGTACGAATATTGGTAGTTGTTCTTTCAGGACTAAATAAATGGTACCTTTTCTCCCAAATACGAATAGTGTGCGCTTTTATTCCAGATAAATTTTCTAAATCTCGAATACTAAAAGTTTTTTTTACGTTGTTCATGTATTTTTATAAAAGGTTAAACAAATTTACGATTTTTTACCGTTCCAAAGTTAAAATGCCGTTAATTTTTGAGAATTTAAATCGTAAAGCGCAGAATTGTTTAAAATAAAAAACCATTTAAGTGAGTCTTAAATGGTTTTTGTGCCCACGACTAGATTCGAACTAGCACGTCCTTGCGAACACCACCCCCTCAAGGTGGCATGTCTACCAATTTCACCACGTGGGCCATACGTGGTGCAAATTTAATAAAGTTTTAAACAATCATCATTCATTTAAAAGGAATATAATTTTTGTTTAATCTTGGAAGAACCGGAATACAATTTTTTTAGAGGAAGTCAATGTAGCTTACCTTTAACCGACGCTAAGTAAGAAATGATTGAAAATAGTGGCATTGAATCTATACGATAAGCTATTTTTTAGCACACTTTGACACGAGTGGTTGGATCTTTTTTTACAGGTCTAGCAGTACTTTTTTTAGGTACAGAAAATTAGGTTTTCCTTATTAACCTCCTCTCTTGTTGCTATAAGAAGCTCCTGTATTCATGATTCAATACGTATAGCAATTGATCTAAAACCAAAATTCAATGTATCTTTAGGGATATAATGCATACTTACATATATAAGGATATGTCTAACAGAAGAAAATTTATCAAAACCTCTATGCTTGGCAGCATAGGAGTCACAGCCTTGTCAAGTTTTAAAAGTACAGGTGAACCACTAGGTTCAACAGCAAACCCTACTTCAAAAAAACAACGTAAACCATTAATTATTTCTACTTGGAATCATGGTTTACCCGCTAATGAAGAGACTTGGAAGAATTTAAAAAATGGAACGTCAACCATAGATGCTATTGAAGCAGGCATGCGAATTCCTGAGGCAGATCCAAAAATACGGAGTGTTGGTTATGGTGGTTTTCCAGATCGAGAAGGAAAAGTAACGTTAGATGCTTGTATTATGGATCACAATAGTGATTGTGGAGCTGTATCTTTTTTACAAGGCATAAAACATCCTATTTCTGTAGCTAAAAAAGTAATGCAGAAGACACCTCACGTAATGTTATCAGGCGAAGGAGCACTTCAGTTTGCTTTATCAGAAGGCTTTGAAGAAGAAAATTTATTGACCGATGAAGCTAAAAAGGACTGGGAAAAATGGTTAGAAGAATCTAAATATAAGCCAGTCATAAATATGGAAAATCACGATACTATTAGTATGTTGGTTTTAGATGAAGATGGCAATATTTCAGGAGGATGTACCACCAGTGGCGCCGCTTGGAAAATGCATGGTCGAGTAGGTGACTCTCCGATTATCGGAGCAGGATTGTTTTTAGATAATGAAGTAGGTGCTGCTGCCGCCACAGGTTTAGGTGAAGCGGTTATTAGAACTGCTGGGAGCGCTATGGTGGTTGAATTAATGCGACAAGGAAAATCGCCTTACGAAGCCTGTAGAGAAATTGTAGAACGTATTTATACCAAACACAAAAATCATAAGGATATGGAATACCTCCAAGTCGGATTTATCGCCATCAATAAAAAAGGAGAACATGGGGGCTATAGCCTAAGATCTGGGTTTAATTATGCAGTCTATGATAATGAAAAAGGGAATCGAATGGAAGATGCTCCATTTAAAATGGAATGGGAATAAGTGGGCATAATAGCTAAAGTCACTCTGCCTTTGGCACCTCTTTAAAAAAAAGAACAACTTGGTGGCAAAAAGGGGTTAGATGATCTTTACAAAAAAACGAAGGCCGTGCTTCGTCTTATTCGTACATGTCATGAGCATCTTGATGGTATAATTTTTCAAGGAAATCACTAATTATAGTAGTTGTTTTGTCAAAAAATAATTTTCCCTTCTCCGCTGTGGCTGCTTTTGGGTTTCCTACGCCAGTATCGGCTGTTACTTTGGTCCATTCGCGTTGTACAGCTATCCAACTTTCGTTTAAAGCCTTAATTTTAAACTTTTTTGAGCTACCATTACCTGCTTGAGAAAGTGGTAAAACTAGCTCTGGAGTTAAATGCATGACCACAGCAGTTTCTAATTCTCCCGCATGATCGCCTGGTTCCTCAAAATAATGTTTAGTAGAAGTTACTTGCCACCAATTAAGGGCACAAATAAAAACTTCTGGGAAGCTGATGCTTAATTCACGAATAAACTGTTTAAAATGGTTGCCTCCATGGGCATTTAAAATTACTAATTTTTTAATTTTATGGGTATCTAAAACATGAACAATATCTTTCAAAACTAAATACTGCGTGCTGGGATTCATATTTAAGCAAAAAGGAACATCCATTTGACCCGTATTTACACCAAATGGTATGGTAGGCAGCACTACTATTTTAGCTTTGTTTTCCCAAGCTTTTCTGGTCGCTTCGATGGCTACATTTTCTGCCAAAATATTGTCGGTGGCGTAGGGTAAATGGTAATTATGTGCTTCAGTAGCGCCCCAGGGTAAAACGGCAACGCCAAAATCTGCGGAGAGGATATCTTTATAATTGGTTTCTGCTAAAACATAAGGTCTGCTGGTATGTGGCATAGTAGTATTGAATTTTAGAATACGAAAAGGGCCTTGTTTAAGGCTGCTTAGGGTACGATTATGTAAACTGCCTATCTGTTGGTGTCATCAATACATTTTCAGCATTAATGATATCAATTGGCAGCAAAATTTGTTCCTTTATTTCATGGTCAAAAAGTAAATGTTCAGCAAGAGTTTTTAGTCCTAAATATACTTGTTGTTTAGGATTTTGATGAATTAAAAAATCAATATGACCCTCTTTAAGGTAGCCTATATTTTCGGGTACTAAATCGTACCCCACGACAACAATTTTGCCATGGCTAAACTTCTTAATCATTGGGATAATTTCATAGGCTTTTGAAGTCGTTACAAATATGCCCGCCAAATTGGGATGTAGTTGCAGAAAATCAATCATTTGAACTTCGAAATGGCTACGCTTTAGTTGTAAAGTCATAAGCTTAGGCTTATACTCAGGTAGTTCTTCAAAATAGGCCCTAAATCCTTTTTCTTTTTCTTGAATGTACAAGGCTTGTTTGTATTTTTCATCCACATGAATAATAGCGAGATCACCCTTTTGGCCAATGATTTGGTCTAATAGTTTTGCGCCAACCCTGCCGCTTTGATGTAAATTTTGGCCTATAAAACAGGGTATAGCATTAGAATTTATACGGTTATTAAAGGTTGCTACGATGATGCCTTTCGTGGTATACGCTTCAATAGCCTTTGCCGATTGCTTTTTGAATAGTGGGGCTATTAATACAGCATCTGGTGCTGCTTCGAATACACGTTGATTAGCCTGGTCGTAGGAGAATGCGCTTTTTGGATCAAAAAAGTAGCTGTCGATTTGGATTCCAAAGGCTTTTAATTCACTAATTACAGCTTGAACCCCTTCTGTACAGGTACTCCAATAGTTGTCAATTTTGGGGTCAGGAAAAATTACGCAAATTCTATAGGTTTTGTTTTTCTTTAAATTTCGAGCGATAAGATTAGGCTGGTAATTTATTTCTTCTAAAATTTTTGATACCTTATCTAAGGCATCTTTAGATACTTTCCCTCGTTTATGAATAACCCGATCTACAGTTCCCTTTGATACGCCTACTAGTTTCGCAATATCGCTGATGGTATATTTTTTTGACATCTTAACAAAGATAGTAAAAAGAACACTTTTAACTATAATGTTCTCGAGCACATTTTTTAGTGTGTTCGAGCACATTTTCTTTGGATTTTCTTTCGTAGTTCATATTTTAAGTTTAGTTTTGTTACGTATCGGTGTTTATTTAAATCGTATTAAATAATTGTTTTTCAATAGTTTAGTAAATTTTAAGGCCTGATCGTTGTTTTATTTATACCTAACATATGCTTGATGAAAAACCAACGCTAGCCATTTTGGCTGCAGGAATGGGAAGTAGGTACGGAGGCTTGAAGCAATTGGATGTATTTACACCCGAGGGCGATAGCATTATCGATTTCTCTATTTACGATGCTTTAGCAGCCGGTTTTGGGAAATTTGTATTCATCATTAGAAGGGACTTTGAAAAAGAGTTTAAAGAAATTTGGGATAAGAAATTAAGGGGGAAGGCCGAAGTGGTCTACGTATTTCAAGAACTTGATAGTGTACCTAAACGCTATATACATTCTGAACGCAGAAAACCCTGGGGTACGGGTCATGCACTTCTTATGCTAGAACATGTGGTCACCAACAATTTTGCCATCATCAATGCGGATGATTTTTACGGTGCAGAGGCTTTTAAAGTGATGGCGAAATACCTTCAAGAAAAGTCGCTAGCATCGTATGCTTTTAGTATGATGGGATACTCCCTAGCGAATACCCTCTCTGATTATGGATCTGTGTCTCGTGGCGAATGCGATGTAGATGCCCAAGGATTTTTAAAAACGATTATCGAACGCACACATATCGAAAAAATTAAGGGCGAATTAGTACGTAGGGATGATACCGATACATTCATTCCAATGGCTCAAGATACTATTGTTTCGATGAATTTCTGGGGTTTTACACCCAAATGTTTCGAGTTTGGTAACCGATTATTTACTGCTTTTTTAGAAGAAAACAAGGGTAATTTTAAGGCTGAATTTTATATTCCTACATTCGTTAGCGAAATTCTAAAATCAGAAAAAGTTAGTCTTAAGGTGTTAAAATCTGATGCCCAATGGTTTGGAGTCACCTATCAAGAAGATAAGGCTCTAGTAAAAGCTGCGTTAGTACGATTAAAAGAACAAGGTTTTTATCCAAAACAACTTTGGTAGTATGAATTCAGAAAAAATACAGAGCATTTTTGATCAATTTCAGCATCGGGGAAAATTCACGTCATTTGAGGAATTAGCTTCTGGTCATATCAATGATACGTATTTAGTTCGGACCGAAAAAAAGCCCTTTTATGTGCTTCAACGTATAAACCACGGTGTTTTTAAAAATGTTTCAGGTTTAATAGAAAATAAGGTTGCGGTAAGCGATCATATTCAAGAAAAACTAAAAGTGCTTCCTCAGAAAAAACAAATGCGTCGGGTTCTGACTTTTGTAAAGACCAATGCAGGTACTTCATTTCATCAAGATGCCGTTGGGAATTATTGGAATCTCATGATTTTCATTGATAAAAGCATTACCCATGAATTGGTGCCTAGTAAAAAAATTGCTTTTGAAGCTGGTAAATTACTAGGAGAATTTTTAACGCTAACAAGAGACTTTGACGCTACTAAGTTAGTAGAAGTGATACCGAAATTTCATGATATGTCATTTCGATATGAACAGTTTAAGACTGCCCTTAATGTTAGTTCAAAAGATCGTTTGGAAAAGGCTAGAATGTATATTGATAAGGTAGCGGAATTAAAAGATGAAATGCATATTCTGCAAAATTTAAAGGAATCAGGCGACATAAAGATACGCGTAACGCATAACGACACAAAGATTTCTAACGCCCTTTTCGATAAAAAAGGGAAAGGACTTTGTTTAATTGATACCGATACGGTAATGCCAGGCATCGTACATTACGATTTTGGAGACGCTATTCGTACCATCTGTAATTCTGCAGCAGAAGATGAAACAAATCTAGATTTGGTCGAATTTAATGTGAAGTACTATAAAGCCTATCGGAAGGGATTTTTAAAAAAAATGAAACACTCCCTAACTCCTTTAGAGAAACAATATTTGTCATTGTCGGCAAAAACGATGATTTTTATTATGGCATTACGCTTTTTAACTGATTATTTAAATAATGACACCTATTATAAAACAAAATATCCTGAACATAATTTAGATCGATCTAAAAATCAATTTAAATTATTACAGAGTTTCACAGAAAAAACCAAACCAATTAAACCTAAAGCAACGAAATAATGATGTTAAACACTTCAAAAGCAAAGAGTAATCTAGTTCCTATTCTGATTATAGGTGGTATGTTTTCCATTTTTGGATTTGTCACTTGGATAAATGGTGCATTAATTCCATTTATGAAAACCTTAAATGAACTCACAGAAGCACAATCTTATTTAGTGGCTTCTGCATCTTACATTTCATTTGTGGTGATGGCCTTGCCGGCATCCTACCTGATCAGCAAAATTGGCTATAAAAATGGCATGTCTTTAGGATTATTTATAATGGCTTTGGGCGCCTTAGTCTTTATTCCTGCTGCGGATGCCCGCACCTATTGGCTGTTTTTACTGGCCATTTTTATTCAAGGCGTTGGGATGACGGTATGCCAAACCGCTGCCAATCCGTACATTACTATTTTAGGACCCATAGAGAGTGGCGCCAAGCGCATGGCGATCATGGGCATTGCTAATAAAGTGGCTGGGGCTTTAGGCTCATTAATTTTTGGCGCCTTATTGCTATCTGGAATTGATGAAGTAAAGGAAAAATTAGCAACAGTGTCTTCAGGAGAAAAAGGAGCGCTTTTAGATACCATGGCAGATAGTGTTCATACACCCTATTATGTTATGGCGACCGTGTTATTTATTTTGGCTTTGCTTATTAGGCAAGCACCATTACCGCACGTGGAAGCCGAAGATATGGAGGATACAGCTTCAGGTAAAAGTACTAAAACAAGTATTTTTCAATTTCCCCACCTTTGGTTAGGGGTATTTGCACTCTTTGTTTACGTGGGAGCAGAAGTTATTGCCGGTGATACGATAATATCGTACGGAATGTCTTTAGGGTTTACAGGTGAAGAAGCAAAGTATTTCACAACGTACACTTTAATGGCAATGGTGGTGACGTACGCATTAGGAGCGCTTTTAATTCCTAAATATTTAAAACAAGGTACCGCTTTAAAATTAAGTGCCCTTTTGGGTATCATTTTTAGTGTTTGTATTTTGCTCACTACTGGTTTTACATCGGTCTTATTTGTAGCTGCTTTAGGCATTGCAAACGCTTTAGTTTGGCCTGCCATTTGGCCTTTAACATTGGATGGTTTAGGTAAATTTACAAAAACGGCTTCTGCTTTGTTAATTATGGCAATCTCTGGTGGTGCTATTATTCCTCCGCTGTATGGAAGATTGGTCGATGCACAAAAAGCTGAACTTATAGCACAAGGCATAGAAACTGTTAAGGCAACAACAACAGCAGCAACATCGAGTTATTGGATTTTAATTCCCTGTTACACCATTATTTTGTTTTTTGCAGTTTGGGGACATAAAATTAAAAGCTGGAATAAAAATTAATCAGGGCCCAGTAGTACAAAAAAACAATGCTGAACGCTTATCCCAATGGAGTGGTATTCTTTTACATACAAATCCTTGATTACGAATTACATAATTATTATTAAAATTTTATACTAAACCTTATGTTGAAAAGTACTATAGATAAAGCCACTGGCTTTGAGAAAAGATTTGAAAATGTAGGAACTGTTGTTTATGAAAATTCTAAAGATGCTTCAAAAGAAATTGCACAAGAAATAGCAGCTCTTATACGCGTAAAACAATCACAAAAACAGCCTTGCATTTTAGGATTAGCAACTGGTTCGTCTCCTAGAGGATTGTATGCGGAATTAATACGTCTGCACAAAGAAGAGGGCTTAAGCTTCAAGAATGTGATCTCGTTTAACTTAGATGAGTACTACCCCATGGAGCCAGATTCTGTTCATAGTTATGTGCGGTTTATGAAAGAACAATTATTTAATCATATCGACATTCTTCCTGAAAATTACCATATTCCTGATGGAACCTTATCTAAAGAAGAAATTGCCGAATATTGTGCCCATTACGAAGAGAAAATAAAGGCTTTAGGAGGTATCGATTTGCAAATTTTGGGGATTGGTGGAAATGGTCATATAGGATTTAACGAATCAGGATCCTTGCAAAATTCTAAAACACGCTTAGTAGCTTTGGATCACATTACGAGAGTTGCTGCAAGTGGTGATTTCTCTGGCTTAAATAACACGCCCAGAACTGCAATTACTTTAGGGATTAAAAAAATAATGGAAGCCAAAAGAGTAATTCTCATGGCTTGGGGCGAAAGCAAGTCTAAAATTATCAGTGCTTCTGTTGAAGGGGAGATTACCAGTAAAATTCCTGCGACATTTTTACAAGAACACAATAATGCAACCTTTGTTTTAGACAAAGAGGCATCTTCTAAATTAACAAGAAATAATAAGCCTTGGTTGGTGGAAAAAATCAACTGGACAGACCAATTAATTAGAAAGGCAGTATTAAATTTAGCCTTAGATTTAAAAAAGCCAATTTTAATGCTAACAGATGCTGATTATATCGAAAATGGCATGAGCGACTTATTGGCAGACTCCGGACCAGCCTACGATATTAATATTAGTATTTTCAATAAACTCCAGAACACCATTACAGGATGGCCTGGTGGCAAACCTAATTCAGATGATAGTAAGCGCCCTGAAAGATCAGAACCTGCAACAAAACGGGTGCTCATATTTAGTCCGCACCCTGATGATGATATTATTAGTATGGGTGGTACGTTTAAGCGCTTAAAGGAACAAGGGCATGAGGTACATGTAGGGTATCAAACTTCTGGAAATATTGCGGTAGCGGATGACGAAGCTTTACGTTTCGCCAATTTTGTGATCGATTACAATACTAAATTTGGTATTAAAAATGAAGAAGCAGAAGAAATTTATAAAAAGGCTGTAAAGTTTCTTGAAAATAAAAAATCAAGTGAAATAGATAGTATTGAAGTTCGACATATTAAAGGCTTAATCCGAAAAGGCGAAGCACGTTCTACATGCCGTTTTATAGGTATCCCGAATGATAATATTCATTTTATGGAACTTCCGTTTTATGAAACAGGAAGCGTAGATAAAAAACCTCTATCAGCTATTGATATTGAGATAACGATGGCATTAATTGAGAAAATTAAACCACATCAAATTTATGCCGCAGGTGATTTGGCAGATCCACACGGTACCCATAAGGTATGTTTAGATGCTATTTTTGCCGCAGTAAAACAATTAAAACCTAAAAAATTCATGAATGATTGCTGGTTGTGGTTGTACCGAGGCGCATGGCAAGAATGGAATATCGATGAAATTGAAATGGCCATACCGATGGGGCCAGATCAAGTACTAGAGAAGCGGAAAGGAATCTTTAAGCATCAATCTCAAAAAGATGGTGTTGTTTTTCAAGGACCAGATAGCAGAGAGTTTTGGCAACGCGCCGAGGACCGAAATAAAGAAACCGCAGATCTGTATGATCAACTAGGCTTATCACATTATGCTGCTATGGAAGCATTTGTGAGGTATCATTTTTAATAAAATTCGCTTTACTAAAAATTCAGGTACAAGGTTAACGTAAATTTTTATTTGAATTTTTAGTGAAGCTAAATTTGTCAGTCGTGAAAATCTCAGACCAAGTGGGGGGGTGAAGGTATTCAGCGGTATAAGGCCATTTTTTATGGATAGTGTACTATAATTTTAAACAAAACTTAGCTTTAAAAGCATTTTAAACGGTCTTGTTTCTAAACATGTAATGCACTACAAGAATACTCGCCGAGAGTAAAATGCCTAAGACAGAAACCCCACTCCACTGAAAATGTTGCCATGCGAAAGCCCCTGAGGAAGTGCCTAAAGCACCGCCGATAAAAAAGCCCACCATATAAATCGTATTTACTCTATTTCTAGCCTCAGGATTTTTTGAAAAAATAATATTTTGATTGGTAATGTGTAGCACTTGTAGCCCTAAATCTACCAAGATTATTCCGACGACTAATCCAAATAATGAATTGCCTGAAATTAAAAAAATACCCCAAGAGGCAATTAAGAGCAGTGTGGAAAATAGAATAATTTTATTTTTAGCAATTTTATCATTCAATTTTCCGGCAACCGTGGCGGCTAGGGCTCCTACAATACCAAATAAACCAAAGAGTCCAGTGGCTCCACTTCCTAAACTAAAGTTGTCTTCCATTAAAAAAACTAATGTGGTCCAGAAAGCACTTAGTCCGCCAAATGCCAAGGCACCCCGCAAGGTAGCTAAACGCAGCGATGGTTCTGAGGTAAAATAGAACCAAAGCGATTTCATCAAACTAAGATAAGAATCCTTATAGGTGGGGTTTATTTTAGGTAATTTAAATTTTAAAATAAAAAATAAAATAAGCATTAAAACCACTGCCGCGTAATACATTAGTCGCCATCCAAACCTCTCCCCAATAAAACCACTTATCACACGACTACCTAAAATTCCAATAAGTAGACCACTCATGACGATTCCTATAGCCCTACCGCGCCCTTTTTCATCTGAAAGTTGTGCTGCCATCGGTACAAATAGTTGGGGAATGGCTGAGGTAAAACCAATAATAAAGCTACTTAAACTTAAATAGAACAAAGAAGGTGACATCGCAGCAGCCAGCAACGCTAAGATCATCACAAGAAAATCGACCTGTAATATTTTCTTATTTGAAATTTTATCGCCCAAAGGAATAATAAAAAGTAAACCAAACGCATAGCCTAATTGTGTGGTCAGCGCCACATTGCTTACTGCAGCTTCGGATACGTTAAAGCTCCTTGCAATTAAATTTAATAAGGGTTGATTATAGTATAGGTTTGCAACCACTAGTCCGGCAGCAATACTCATTAAATACAAGACAGAATTGGTTAGCTTTTGGGGCATAGTGTATTAAATTGATTTTAATCATCAAGTAAAATGTGAAAGGCTAAGAAGCGCTATTGAAGAATTAATCTACCTCAAGGATGTTTTTATACCTATTGGGATCACTTTTTATTTCGTAGAGCGCATCAAATTCGTTGCTTGTTGGGTTATACCTATAATCTTTAGACCACGTATCCTTATGGTGTATGATTTCCATTAATGCGTTAATGATAAAAACTAGTTCTGCAGTGCTCATAATTGGGTGTAAGGATAAACGTACCCACCCTGGTTTTTCGCTGAGGTTTTTACCTTCAATTTGATCCATGATCACGGCAGAACTCCCTTCTTTAATTTCACATAAATCGTGTGCATAGGTGCTGGCGCATGACCAGCCTCCACGTACTTGAATTCCAAAACGGTCATTTAACAAGCGCACGACCAAATTGTAGTGCATGTTGTTTATGTTAAAGGAAACACAACCAATTTGTTTTTGATTTCGAGCACCTAAAATTTTAATTTCAGAGCTATTTTCGACACTAGTATAAAACAAATGTAATAGCTCATCTTCACGCTGTTGTATTTTTTCAACGCTCATTTTTTCTTTCAGATTGATGGCAAGTGCCGCACGAATCACTTGAAGAATTCCTGGTGTTCCACCGTCTTCACGAGTTTCTATGTCTTCATAATAGGCAAATTCTCCGCTTGGTTTTGTCCATTTTACATTACCACCTCCTGGGTTATCAGGAATCGTATTTTGATGTAATTTTTTATGGTACACAAGCACACCACAACTTCCAGGCCCACCCAAAAATTTATGAGGAGAAAAGAAAATAGCATCCAAATGTTCGTTTTTAGTTGTCGGGTGCATATCGATACCAACATAGGGTGCTGAAGCCGCAAAATCTACAAAGCAATAACCGCCGTGGTCGTGCATAATTTTTGCTAAAGTATGGTAAGGAGAAATAATTCCGGTAACGTTAGAACATGCAGTAAAAGACCCAATTAATACCTTGCGGTTTTTATACTTTTTTATTTCAGTTTCTAAAATTTCAGGTTGCACCAATCCATTTTCGCATAAGGGTAGTAGCACTACATCTGCACCAGTTTCGAACCAACAAACTTGGTTAGAATGGTGTTCCATGTGTGTCAGAAAAACAACAGGTTTATCTTCGGCTAAGGCAGGCGTTTTTGCTGGTAACATTTTCAGAATTCGCAATAACTTGTTTAATGCACCCGTCATACCTGTTCCTGTCGTCACTAAAACATCGTCTTGTGAGGCGTTAACATGTTTCTTTATGGCCTGTCTTGCCTCCTGATAAAGATAGGTTGTTGCTTTGCCACTTTCGCTTGAAAACGAATGTGTATTTGCCATCATTGGACCTACTTTTTCGCAGATTATTTTTTCAATGGGCGCGTATAACCTGCCGCTAGCAATCCAATCTGCATAACGCATCTGCTGCACACCGTAATAGGAATCAAATGTTGTAGTGTCGCCAATTACATTTTTCTTAAAAGCATTAAAATAGGCTTCTAATTCCGTGGTTTGGTTTGGTGTAACTAAATACTCTTTCATAGATATCGTATCAAATGTCAGGCAGTTTCCTGATAAAAGTTGTTTGCAAAGTTAAAAGTTTTTTAACCCTTCTTGTAAGCAATTGTGATAAATATCGGTATCTGGCGTATAAGCAACAACAGCCTTCAAGTAATCTTTTTCATATCACCTGAGCACATAATTAGCATAAGTATAGGCTTTGTAGTGGATAGTTTGAATTTCACTCCATTCTTGACTCAAATATTTTAGGTGGTTTAGCTTGTGAATTTAAATTAATCTCATACTCCTTAGATTATAAAATTAAAAGCGAGAAATGATTTGACACATTTCTCGCTTTAAAAAATACTTAAAAACTAATTTTCCTTGATACCCTACTGTAAAGGATTATTCTTGAAGTAAAGGTTTAAATACAATTTCGTAGGTTTCAGCATCTTTTAATAATGCTGCTGTAAAATTCTGAACATCTTTTGCGGTAATCGAATTTACGATGTCTTCGTAGTTTTTTGGATCATCCATATTATAGCCTTCCAAAACGAAATTAGAAACCCAGCTCATATCATATCGATTATAATCTTTTTGCTCTTTTCTTTCTTTGATATAATTTGTCAGTGTCTTATCCAAATCTAACTGTTGAATATCTCCTTTTGCAATTTTTGTGACTTCATTATGAACTATGGTGATTAATTGCTCTACTTTATCAGGGTTACAATCAAAATTCACCTGTAAATTAGCTTTCTCAGTGGGTCTTTTTGATAAAGATGCTCTTGCACTTGCGCCATAGGTTCCGCCTTCTTCTTCTCTCAAGGTTTCGGTGTACCGTAACTGTAAAATATCACCTAGCGTACTCGCTAAAAGACTATTCTTTAAACTGTGTTTAAAATCATTTTTATAGCCAATTCTTACCGATGCTTTTGGATCTTCCATTTGTAAAAAAATGTCCTTGTCTATAGCTTTGCCTGACCATGCAACCGAATTGTCTTTCCAGTTTTCTTTAGCACCAGTAGCAGGGATACTTGCAATATACTGCTCTAATAGTGGCTTTAGCGCGTCTTTTTGAATATCGCCAACAATAAAGAAATTAAAATCGGCAGCATTACTGAAACGTGATCTGTAAATCTTTTCTATGGTTTCAAAATCAACGTCATCAAGCATCGCTTGGTTAAAAATTCTTTGTTTTGGATTGTTGTTTCCATAAAGCGTGGTAGTGACGCTATCTTGCATTTTTGCATTTATGTCTTTACTTCTGCGCGTTAAGAAGTTTCCAATATTATTTTCTAAAACTTTAAACGCATCCTGATCTAAACGTGGTTTTTCAAAGTTTAAATAGGCCATTTGTAACATGGTTTCAACGTCTTTGGTAACTGCATTGCCGATAATCATTTCGTTAAGACCTGATACCACAACTTGTGTTCTTGCTGTTTTACCGGCTAAAACTTTTGGTAATTCAGTAGCTGAATAATCGCCCAGTCCGGATAATTGTACTAAACTACCTAACATCGTTGCCGATGGTAAATCGGAATCTTCTAATAAAGATTCTCCACCATAACTCGTTGCCATAAACTGCACATCATCTTTGTTTTTGTCTGCAAACTTATAATATACGGTGGCACCATTACTTAGTTTAAATTCTGTTGCGCCTGTTTCTTTCATTAGTTTTTCAGAAACGATACTCCCTTTTGTGATTGCAACACCAGAAGTTAAGGTTTTGTCGCCAAATTCGTCTTCATAAGCCGTCAAAGTGTTGTCATTTTCGACGGTATTTATGATGTTTAAGGCTTCTTCTTTTGTTAAATTGTTTTCATCCTTAACACCTGTAACCATTAGAATACGGTTTTCTTTGCTGTATAATTTTTTAATCGTTTCGTGCAGTTCTTCTGCGGTTAGGGCAGCAAAAATTTGTTGTGCAATTTCATATTCTTGGGTAACGTCAGTCATGGTTTCATTATCCAAGTAGTTTTGTTTTATGGTATTGATAATAGCGCGATGAGGTAAATCACTCTCTTTACTTATTTGATTTTCGTAAGAGCTTGAGTACCTTTTCACCATACGATCTATTTCTGCTTTTGTAAAACCAAATTTTACGGCTCTAACAACTTCCGTTAAGGCAGTTTTAAAAGCCTCTTGTTGTTGTCCTGGTTTTGGACCTATACCGATAGATAATTGATTTTTAGCTCTTGCCAAATCACTATAATAAATGTTAGCGCCTAGAAAAGGAGCTTCTGGTTTTTGGCTTATTTCTCTTATCCTCGCCGATATCATTCCTGTTGCCATTCCGTTTAAAAGTGATTCTTTTAAATCTTTAACCGTTTGATTTTCTAAGGATTTTGGATGGGTAATATTAAATGAAATGCTCGATGTAGAAACTTCTTCGTCCATCGACATTTTATAAAGCATTTCTTTATTATCATCTATTTGAACAATAAAGCGTTCAATAGGGTTTTCAACCGCAGGAATATCAGAAAACATCGTTTTGATTCTTTTTTCCATCTCAGCTACGTCGATATCACCTACAATAGCAATAGCTTGCAGATCAGTACGGTACCAATCGTGATAAAAATCACGTAAGGCTTTGTACTCAAAATTGTCAATGACATCCATGATACCTATTGGCATTCTATTAGAATAGGTAGAATTATTAAACATTGTAGGCAGTGATTGTTGAAGAATACGCATACCACCACTTTGTCTCGTTCTCCACTCCTCTTTAATTACGCCACGTTCCGCATCAATTTCTTCGTCAGTCAATAATAGGTAATTAGACCAATCGCGAAGTACCGTTAAACAAGTGGTAACTAGTTCATCGGTGGTCGGAATATTATCCATATTGTATACTGTTTCGTCAAAAGAAGTATAGGCATTGATGTCTTTTCCAAAAACAGCACCAACTTTTTGTAGCGTATTTAAAATACCTTTCCCCTCAAAATTTTCTGTTCCATTGAACGCCATATGTTCTAAAAAGTGTGCTAGCCCTTGCTGATTGTCATTCTCTAAAACCGATCCTACATTTTGTATGATGTAATAACTCGCCACGTCTTTAGTAACATCTGTTGGATACAAATAATAGGTCATTCCATTGGAGAGTACGCCTTTGGTTATTTTAGTGTTTTCTGGCAAGGGATTATTGAGGTTGCTGTTTTGGGCCCATAGGCTTAAACAAAACAGGAAAGCGAATAGTACGGTAACTTTTTTCATTTTATAATGGGTGTTCGTTAGTAAAATACTTTAACTAATGTAAAAGTATTCTGATTAATATTAAAACTAAGATATTAGTTAAATATTAGATAAAATAGTAATTTGAAAAAAAAAGCACTTTTTGCATTATTCATTTTTTGATTTCAAGCCTCGGGGAGCTAATGTTATTAAAGCTAAACAAATTTTTATTTTGTCCAAATCACATAAAAAAATACCACTATACGGATATCCTGGATCTAATTATGGCATGGTAGTTTTAATGTTGAACAGAGTTCAATATCTTTGTCTTTGTGTTTTAGTTGACTTCGTTTGCTATACAGGATATGCATGCCAAGGGTAGTTTAATTAAATGGGTAGAGGTACTTAAATCCAGGATTAAATTTAATAGTATAAAGTAATGAATACGGCAGAACTAGCTTTAAAGGAAAGAATTAAAGAGTTAACTTGTTTATACGAGGTTTCTTCTATTATTGTCCAAGCCAGTTCAGAACTTCTAGAAGACACCTTAACCGCTATAGCCGGAAGTCTTAAAAATGCCTTTAAGTTTAGCGAGTTTACGGAGATTGTGATACAAACACCTCTTAGAGCTGTAAATACTACAATTAATTTTGAGCATAAAGTAGAGATTTCATCTCCTATTTTATGTTTTAATAAGGCGAACGGAAGTATACATGCGTATTTACCAAAGGATAAATTTTCAAAAAAAGACTTTTTATTTGAAGAACAACAACTTTTAGATAGTGTAGCCTTAAAAATAGGAAATCTTTTAGAGCGATTAGAATTAAAAAAGAATGAAACATCCTTAAAACGTCAGATGGAACGTGCAGATCGTTTGGGGATTTTGGGAGAAATTACAGCAGGTATAGCCCATGAATTAAATACACCCTTAGCAAACATATTAGGTTTTGCAGAATTGCTTAAAGATGATTTGAAGAACGATGTGAAAGCCATGGCTGATGTAGAAAAGATCATTCAGAATGCTATTTTTTCTAGAGAAGTGGTTAAAAAATTGATGTTTTTTGCTTGTGAGATGCCGCAGGAAATGCAAAAGGTAAATATTGTTCCCAGTATTAAAAATGCAATTAATTTACTAGATGCCAGCTTTAGAAAAGAAGAAGTAAAATATCTTATTAAAATTGAGGAAGAAGAATTATGGCTTAGAGCGGACACCATTCAGCTGACACAGATTATTTTTAATTTGATTATTAACGCTATTTATTTTTCACCAAAAGGAGGATTAGTTACCATCGAAACTTTTCAAAATAAGACGCATATTATTTTAAAAATCGTCGATGAAGGTACCGGACTTTCTGAAGCTTCTTTAGAGAAAGTTTTTCAACCTTTTTATACTACTAAGGCAACAGGTGAGGGTTCAGGCTTAGGTTTAAGTGTTGTTCATGGTATTATCATGAGCCACGGCGGCACTATAGAGGTAGAGAATAATCAACATAAGGGCGCTACATTTACGGTGAAACTTCCTAAATCTTAAAATATGCTGTTAAAAAAAGAAAATATACTTATTGTAGATGATGACATCAATATTTTGGAGCTTTTACAGCGGCATCTTCAATCATGGAACTACCACACCTATAAGGCAGTTTCGGTAAAAGAGGCAGTTGCAATTTTGCGTGACACTCCGATAGAGTTATTAATCACCGATTTAAAAATGCCAGAGATTGATGGTTTTGAACTTATAAAATTTGTATCAGAACATTATCCAAAACTTCCTAAATTAGTAGTTACAGGATACCCCTCAGTACAAGATTCCCTTGTTGCTATAAAATCGGGGGTTGTCAAATACTTGACAAAGCCTTTTACAAAAGATGAATTACAAAGCGCCATAGAGGATTCTTTTAAGGGTAAAAACAGTAAAATTTCGAACACCATACAGCGCCAAAAAGAAAGCCTATCTCAAAGTGAAAATAATACAAAATCTTCCTACGGAGATATCATAGGAACTTCAGAAAAGATTAAGAATGTCATTCAAATTATAGAAAGAGTTAAAGACAATAAGGCAACTATTTTTGTAAAAGGAGAAAGCGGTACTGGAAAAGAGCTCGTGGCACGAGCCATTCATTACCAAGGTAAATTTTCAAGAGAACCTTTTATTGCTGTGAATTGTGGTGCTATCCCAGAAAACCTATTAGAAGCTGAACTTTTTGGATATACCAAAGGCGCATTTACGGGTGCAGACACCACACGAAATGGGTTTTTTCAAGCCGCCAACCGTGGCACTATTTTTTTAGATGAAATAGGCAATGCCTCTTTAGCCGTGCAATCAAGGCTATTGCGCGTTCTTCAAGAAAAGGAAGTCATTAAAGTGGGTGCACAAAAGCCAGAAAAGGTAGATATTCGTATTATTACCGCCACCAATAGCAACTTATTAGACCTCATAAAAAAAGGTGCTTTTAGAGAAGATTTGTATTATAGACTTACCGTTGTAGAAATACAAGTGGCGCCACTTAGAGATCGAAAAGGTGATATACCCTTATTAGTAGAAAAGTTTATATTTAAATATGGAGTTGAATATAAAGACGGTTTAGTAAACATTAGCGAACAAGCCCTGGCCATTTTACAACGTTACGATTGGCCAGGTAACATTCGTGAATTAGAAAACATCATTCAAAGAGCGGTAATTATGAGTGATAGGAGTATAGACGTGGAGCATTTACCCGAAACCTTAAAGTATCCTATTAATTTTCCAGATAGTGCATTAGTTTCCCTTAAAGAAATTGAAAAGCAACACATCCAAAAAGTACTAAATTTCACCAATAATAATAAAACTAAAGCGGCTGAAATTTTAGGAATAGACCGCAAAACCATCAGGCAGAAATTGGCTGATTAAATACCCTAAGCGTAAACCACTAATCTGTATCGTTCTGAACTTCTTTGTTGATAGTTTCAAAACGAGTGCCTAGTACCTAATATTTTTAAGTTTTACCGATGCATTTCTACCCTACTGGGTAAATTTGTACCACCTCTTCCTTATTTTTATTTTTTAAAAAATACTTTAATAAATTGATTATTAGTCAGTTGATTAAGTTTGGCATGTTTTAAACTTTTGTTGGTACACAGATTGCCCTTAAGGTATAAAACAAGTTTATTTATGGAATCACCATCGTTTAATATTTGTCCTACTTGCGTCCACGTAAGCACTTGTGTGTTAACCAGTCAAAAACATAAAGTGTGGTCTTGTAGTGAATATCATGAAGTAGAAAGCATTCAGAAAAATCGTATTCCAAATATAGTGAACGATAGCTTAGTGGCTATAGTGCTATAGTTAATTCTTTAATTTTCATTAAAATAATAGCATGATAACAGTACCAAAAGATCTTGATACGAAAGAAAAAAAAATACCGCTTAGAGGTATGATGGAAAATGTGATGGAGCAGTTTAATAGTGCTTCAGATCACATTAATTTACATCCTAACATTCGTAAAATTTTAAGTATTACCAACAATGAAATCATTGTGCATTTTCCAGTAAAAATGGACAATGGAGATGTTGATATTTTTACGGGATACAGAGTTCAGCATAATAATGCGCTCGGACCTTACAAAGGTGGTTTGCGTTACCACCCAACAGTAGATATCGATGCAGCACGGGCCTTAGCGATGTGGATGACTTGGAAAACCTCATTGGCAGGCTTGCCTTATGGTGGGGGCAAAGGAGGTATTCAACTAGATCCTACAAAATACTCAGCTGGAGAATTAGAGCGAATAACACGTAGGTTTACGTTTGCCTTAGCTGATAACATAGGCCCAGAACATGATATTCCTGCGCCAGACGTAAATACCAATAGCCAAACCATGGCTTGGATGGCAGACACCTATATGAGCACCAGACCGCCCGCTGAACGCAGTGCAAATCAGCATGTAGTTACAGGTAAACCGGCAGGTAGTGGAGGTCTTGAAGGACGTGATCGCGCCACGGGATTTGGGGTGTTTTTGACCATTAAATTTTGGGCGGAGCGCAACAATGAGGTGCTTAAAGGAAAAACATTTACCGTTCAAGGTTTTGGAAATGTCGGCTATTGGGCTGCCTATTTCCTTGAATTGGAAGGAGCTAAATTGGTGGCAGTACAAGATGCTTTTGGTAGTATTCAAAATAAAAATGGAATTGAAGTTGCAGCCTTATTTAATTATGCACAGGCTCACAAAGGGAGTATTGTTGCTTATCCTGATGCTATACCTTTAGATAAGGATGACTTTTTCAGCACCGCTTGTGATATTTGTATTCCTGCAGCTTTAGGAAACCAAATCACCATTGAAAACGCACCCTTTATAAAAGCAAAATTAATTGCAGAAGGTGCTAATGGGCCTACCAACGGAGAAGGAGAACAGATCTTGATCAAAAACGGAGTTACGATAATCCCGGATATCCTTTGCAATTCTGGCGGTGTCATTGGCAGTTATTTTGAGTGGTTGCAAAATAGAAACGGAGAACTTTGGCAGCTAGATGAAGTAATGATAAAGATTGAAAAAAAGATGAAAGAATCTTTTGATAAAGTTAATAAATACGCTGAAGAACACAATCTAGATATGAGAACTGCAGCGTATTGTATCGCGATACAGCGCATTGAAAGGGCTTATGTAGAACGTGGAATTTTTCCATAATTAAAAAGTTTAAAATGAAGTACAAGAATTTAATAATTGAAAAAAGAGAATACGTTTATTTAAAACGTATTCTCAACATATCAGGATACACCGGTGATTTTGAAACTCAAAAATCACTGAAGCGATTGCTAGATGAACTTAAAACAGCTCAGATAGTGGATAATGATGAACTTCCAAAAGATGTTATTCGATTAAATAGCAAGGTGAGCATAGAAGCTGAAAATGGATGGAAAAAAACGCTGCAAATTGTAATTCCATCGGATCGAGATTTAAAAAATGATAAAATTTCAGTACTTACTCCTATGGGTGCTGCACTTATAGGCTATTCTCAAAATGATGCGATTACTTGGGAATTTTCTAAAGGAGAACAAAAATTGACTATTGTAGCTGTAGAACAAGATGAAACGTACGAGGCTATAAATATTCAAATCTAAAACGAATAAAATGACGACACTAAATACAACGGTTTATGCCCATGATACGGAAGTTGAATTAACACATAAAATAAATACGCTTGAGTTACAAAACTGGATTATTCATTTGCAATATGTAAAAAAAGAAATAAACCATTTAGTCCTGATATGTGACACAGTATTAGAGGGTAAGTTTGTTGATTTGTTTGAGGAAAAGCAAGCAAAAAACGATAAGCTGCTGAATATATTAAATAGCTACAAGAGGTCACGAGCTAATATCACTGAATGTGAAGATACTCTTTGTGATATGGCGTTTATTAACGATCACGAAGGTTTTAGGAAAAGTTACATGTACTATTTAGATACCTATAGAAGTTTAAAAGAGAGTTTTTTTATTGAATTTACAACCACTATGGGATCTAAAGTATAAATTTTAAGCCTTCAAATTTGAATAGTTCTAGAATAGATTATACGGAAACACAGCGCAAATTATATTTAAAAAAAGACCTGATAGAACTTAGTTATTGGATCGATGAATTAGAGTCTATTCATCGAGAACTCGATACCCTAATTGTTCTTGAAAATCAACTACTAAATCACAGTATATTTCAACAAAACATCAAGGGATTGAGACGTAAAAACACCTTGGCAATGGGCTTGTTTTGTCAGTATGAAAAAGAGTTGCGGACGGAGTTTGAATATGGAAAAATAGCTTACGAAGTTACAAGGGCAAAGGTTCATGAAAAAAAGCGAGCATCATATGTAAGCTTAATTCAGGACTTTAGAGCCTTAAAAAATGATTTCTATAAGCTGCTAAGGACGTATACCGCTACTTAAAGTAATATAAAATTAGGTTTAGGAGTCAAGGAATATTAAAAAGAGAAAACTATGAGTAATAGAAAATTTAATGTAATAGCTATATTGGTGGGTATTGTAATCCTTGTTTTATTAAGTTGGTGGGTTCCAGCGCCAATTTTTAATTGAAGTATTCACTAAATATTCTCTTTGTTTTTAAGTAAAAAGTGCTTGAATACTTACAAGAAGTACTCAAGCACTTTTTAATTTTGTGCTAATCGCTATGCAATAGATAATTGCTTCTGTTAAGATGCTGACTTTAGAACATAAAACCTATTCCCGCAGATATATATGAATTATGCACGTCTATATTTTCAATCATTTCTGAAAAACCATAACTATATCGTGCCTGAATAAATACCGACCCCGCAAATTTGTATTCAACCCCAGTTGTTAATTGAAAATCAAAATCTTTCACGGCATCAGTATCAATATCGCCGCCATCAGCATTGGGGTCAAAATCTACTTCCTCGTTTACTTTAAAACCAAATTGTGGTCCCGCATGAATGTTTAAACCGTCAATAAGATATACTTTTAAAAGTACTGGTATTTGAATGTAATCTACTTGATACGCTGCATCAACTTCATCTGGATTATCTGTAATATCAAAACCTTGACCAGAATAAAAAACTTCGGGTTGGAAGGAAAAGATATCATTTACTGGAATCTCCGCTAGTAGACCTCCATAAAAACTAGTTCGCCCGTCAGGACTCTCAAAATCATCACCTGCTACGGTGGCGAAATTAAGTCCACCTTTAATACCAACCTGTACTTTGTCAGTCCATGATTGTGCCATTGCACTCGCTCCCGTTGCTAATATTATAGCAAATACCACTATTTTTTTCATCCTTATTTTTTTTATTAATTAATCAATGTATTACCGCAAACTTAAGGCTGGTTTTTACAAAAAAATGAACCTATCCAAAAGGTTTTTAACCCTAAAAAAATGTGGCTTTGATTATTTTTAAAGCGCATCAAAATTTAAAGAGGATTTTTAGATCCTTGACATCGAGTTAGTGACGTACTCTTCTCATATTTTTGCATTCATTTAAAACTATTTTAAGGATTTTATTCAAAATAAGCACAGCACTTAAAAATTTTATAGGTAACAAGTAACATGGTATGAGTTAAGGAAAAACGCAATCAAAACAAAACTCAGCAGGTACAGTGTTTATATTGCCTTTGAACGATTTAAATTAAAAAAGTATAAAATGATAAAACCTAAAAATAAATTCCCAGACTTAAATGTAGCGCTCACCAACGGTACGCAATGGAGCCTGTCAGCTCAAAAAAGTGAAACCTTTACAATGCTTGTTTTTTATCGAGGATTGCACTGTCCGGTGTGTAAAAAGTATTTGGAAGAATTAAAGACAAAATTAGATGCCTTTAGCAATAAAGGCGTGCATTTAGTTGCGATCAGCTGTGATTCCGAAACACGAGCAAAAAAAACGGCAGCATCGTGGAATATCTCTGAAATACCTTTGGGTTATGACTTAGCTATTACTAAGGCAAGAGAACTGGGGCTTTTTATTTCTGAAGGTATCTCTGATAAAGAACCTGAAGTGTTTTCTGAACCTGCTGTTTTCTTGATACGGCCAGATCAAACACTTTACGCCAGTGCTATTCAAAGCATGCCTTTTGCAAGACCTAATTGGGACGATATTTTGAACGCTATAGATTTTGTGACTAAAAATGAGTACCCTGCACGCGGAGGAGCCTAATTTTTTTCAGTATACCTCAATGTATCCTTTATGGTCATGCTGAGTACTGGACTCTAATACTGCTTTTAGGTGAGTATTTATAGGAATAAAAATCGCTCTAAGCTGCTTAATCCTTTTTTAAGAATATCATCTTTACCTGTAATCAATGGCTGCTAGAGCACTACAAATTTGCTTTTTGAGCTTTTCCTATAAGAAAATGGAATGTGTTAAAAATCTTTTTTTTACCGTTCTATTCAATCAAAAATACAACGTATTTTAAGGATTGTTCCTGTCAGAAAGCCTTGGAAGCCGAAGAAATTAGCATTAGAAAAAAAATTGAATGAAAGAACATAAAGTAGTCATTATAGGGGGTGGATTTGCCGGAATAAATCTAGCGAAGGCATTAGCCAATACATCTGGCATTCAAGTAGTGTTGGTAGATAAAAACAATTACAATCATTTTTCTCCCTTATTATATCAGGTAGCGACTGGCTTGTTAGATATATCGAGCATCTGCATTCCTTTTAGAACTCTCTTTAAAGGAACAAAAAATCTAAACTTTAGACTGGGTGAATTATTGGAGGTTTTGCCAAAGGATCATAAAATAAGGTTAACCACAGGCGAACTAGCGTACGACTCCTTAGTCATCTCAACAGGCACAGTAAGCAATTTTTTTGGAATGGAAAATATTGAAAAAAACGCTTTACCTATGAAATCGGTAGATGACGCTACCAAGCTCCGAAATTATTTACTTCGGGAAGCAGAAAAGTACACGTATACCAATGATATTGACGAAAAACGGAAAATGCAAAACATTGTAGTTTCAGGCGCTGGACCATCAGGGGTAGAAATTGCCGGGATGTTAGCAGAGATGCGTAATCGTATTCTAGGAAAAATATATCCAGAACTGGATAGTACAAAAATGAAAATTTATCTGGTAGATGGGGCAGCAACAGTACTTCCACCCATGCGTAAAAAATCACAACAGTATTCCTTAGAAACCCTAAAAAAAATGGGAGTAAAAGTTTTGCTTAACAAAATGGTTTGTGATTATAAAGATGATGTTGTGCATTTTAAGGATGGCGAAAAGATTGAAACAAAAACTTTAATCTGGACCGCGGGAGTTATCGCCCTAAAGTTTAAAGGGATGCCGGAGAAGAGCTACGAAGAAAGTAAGAGACTAAAAGTGGATGCGTATCATAAGGTAGCGCACACTGAAAATATTTATGCCATAGGAGACGCTTGTATGCAACAAGATGACCCTAACTTCCCCAAGGGTCATCCACAACTGGGAAGTGTAGCACAACAGCAAGGAAAAGCTTTGGCTAAAAATTTTGAGGCCATGGTCAATAAGCAAACCATGCAAGCTTTCACCTATAATGACAAAGGAACCATGGCCATTATTGGTCGCAAAAAAGCTGTGGCAGATTTGAATGTCCCGAAAACAACCTTAACAGGATGGATCGCTTGGATTTCATGGTTGTTTGTTCATTTATTATTGCTGCTAAATTATCGCAATCAATTGAGAACCATGTGGAATTGGGCCACCGCTTATTTCGGAAAAGCACAATCGCAGGGAATCATGCTTGGCGAAATTCCAGACGATGAATCTAATACTCAAATAAAAGAAAAATAGCAGCTCGTGAAGAGTTTACAAGGTTGAATTAAATACACTACAAAATGAAAAATTTTAAAAATAAAACAATTATTATCACAGGTGGAGCAAGCGGATTAGGTTTGGCAGCAGCCAAAGAGCTAGCCTCAAAAGGCGCCAATTTATCTCTTGTAGATTATGATGAAGAAGGTCTAAAAAAAGCAAAAGAAGAACTTAAAAATGAATTCTCGGATATCAAAGTACTCACTATTCTTGCTGACGTTTCCGACGAAGAAGCCGTTAAAAATTATGTAAAAACTACGCTTAAAGAATTCGGCTCAATTGACGGATTTCATAATAATGCGGGTATCGAAGGCGACCAATCTCCGATGGACGAATATGATGTTGATATGTTTAAAAAAGTAGTAGATATAAATCTCATGGGTGTTTTTTATGGTTTAAAATACGTGCTTCCAGAAATGAAAGAGAACGGAGGTAAAATAGTAAATATGTCTTCTGTTGGCGGACTAAGAGGCGTAATCAATATTACACCTTATGTGGCTACTAAACATGGCGTGGCAGGAATGACGAAAAGTGCAGCCATGGAGTTTGCAAAGTATAATATTCTAACAAACGCACTTTCACCAGGCGCTATCTTAACCAATATGGTTGCTGAGTCAATGAAAAAAGTAAATCCTGAAAACCCTAAAAAGGCAGAAGAAGAGTTTGCTAAGAGAAATCCGACAGGAAGATTGGGAAGACCAGAAGAAGTAGCTAAAGTGGTGGCCTTTTTATTAAGTGACGATAATAGTTATATTAACGGGCAAGTTATTGCTATAGATGGCGGAGAATCTAATATTTACGGAAACTTATAAACCTTAGGTCTAAGCTATAATCATAGAATTCAATAAATTTAGGTTGATTGGGTTCTATGATTTTTATATATTTAGTTGGAATTAAACGATTAATTATACCCGTACTATTTTCAATACTAACACCTATGAAAATCTAAAAACCATGTCAAAATTTAATGAAATAATCGCTCAAGATAAGCCAACTCTTATTGATGTCTTTGCCACATGGTGTGGACCATGTAAAACTATGGCACCTTTTTTTGATAAAGCTAAAGAAGAATTGGGCGACTCTGTTACTGCTTTAAAAATAGATTTAGATAAAAATCCTTCCTTTGCCGCCAAGTATGGCGTTCGAAGTGTACCAACTTTGATGTTGTTTAAAAATGGAAAAGTGGTGTGGAAACAATCTGGAGTTATTCCAGCTCATGAACTTGTGGCCATTGGGCGACAACATATATAAATAAAACCAGGTAGACAGTGAACCAATTTTTTAAAAATTTTTTTCAAAGAGATTCTTCTACAGGTATTCTTTTAATGTTGACAACTCTTATCGCATTAATTGTTGCTAATACGCCATTAAACAGTTTTTATAATGTTATTATGGAACTGGAATTTACCTTAGGTTTTCCCAATTGGAATATTACAAAATCTATTCATCATTGGGTTAATGATGGGCTAATGTCCTTATTTTTTCTACTTGTAGGTCTAGAAATAAAGGGAGAACTAAAATTCGGAAGGTTAAAATCATTTAAGTCTGCTGTTTTTCCAGTGGTAGCAGCTATAAGCGGGGCTCTAGTTCCAGGGCTTATTTATTGGGCCTTTAATTACAACACGATTTATGCTCAGGGTTGGGCAATACCAATGGCAACAGATATTGCTTTTGTGATTGGTATTATAGCAATTTTAGGTTCTAGAGTTCCATCATGGGTAAAAGTGTTCGTGACGACAATAGCCGTGGTTGACGATTTAATTGCAGTTTTAGTCATCGCTTTTTTTTATACCGAACATATAAGTTGGCCAGCATTGGCGATAGCTGGAGTTTGTGTTGTAGTATTGCTAGTTTTAAATTTCAGAAATACATCGAGACTTACGCCCTACCTTATCATCGGTTTTGTGCTTTGGTGCGCCATATTGGCTTCTGGAATACACCCTACTTTTGCAGGTGTACTTTTAGCATTTACGATCCCAATGAATCGCGAATGGAGTTTAGATAAAATTAAAAAGTTTGCCCTAAAAGGTTTTAATCAGTTTAAAAAAGCAAAAGATGAAACTTTTTCTTTAACCTCAACCCAAGCATATTATTACTTGGAAAGAACGCAAAGAGAAATGGAATCTCCTTTGCGCCGGTTAGAGCGAAAACTACATAAGCCTGTTTACTTTATAATTATGCCTTTGTTTGCCTTTGTAAATGCAGGAATTGTAATTGATGGCGATATTTTAGGAAAAGCATTTGAAGTGCCTATAACATGGGGTATTATAGCAGGTTTGTTTATAGGTAAACAAGTAGGTATCCTATTAGGCGTTTGGATTTTGTTAAAGTTCTTCTATAAGAGTATGCCTAATACGAAAGCCATATGGAAAGTATTGCACGGCGTTGCTTTACTTTGTGGTATTGGCTTTACAATGTCACTTTTTATTACCAATTTATCGTTTTCAAAAGAAATTCTTCTAGAAGAAGCTAAAATCGGGATTTTAATAAGCTCTTTGTTAAGCGGTGCATTGGGATATTACGTATTGTATAACGGAACTGAAAATCAAGAAGATGTAAAGGCCAAACATCTAGATATAGTAAATCCGTCTTCTGACAAAGCATAAGACGGATTTTTATTGGAGCTTCTATTGAAAATATCCTAATAATCTTTCATTTTACCTTTAATTTTTTTTAACTGATCTTCCAAATCTCGGACAGTTTCTGCCATGGCAGCTTCAAAATTTTCTGCATTTGTAGAAGCAAAAATCCGTGGTCCAGGTAAACTTAAACGTATATCACAAATCATTTCGTTGTCATCAGATCTATTTTGCTGTTTAAAAAACACATCGGCTCTGTGAACAAAGTTATATTTGTGATGTAAATTCTCAAGTTTTTCTTTGGCTAATTCTTCTAGTCTTGTACTTGAAGAAACGTCATTGTATTCGTATATAATTTGCATCATCTATAGATTTATTTTAGTGTTATTTCCAAATGCTTATGGCTTCATCACGAAGCAATTGGGTAAGATTAAATTCTTTTTTTTTATTTTCTTCAGGGTAGGCATAATACATATCTGTATAAATATACCCGAAGTCTCTGGCGTCTTGTGCTGAAGCTCCATAATAAATTTGGTCTAGTTTCGCCCAATAACAGGCTCCAAGGCACATCATGCAAGGAATGCAACTGGTATACAATATACAACCTTTTAAGGTTTTAGATTGTAGTATGGCACAGGCTTTTTGAATTACAGAAAGTTCGGCGTGCTGTGTACAGTCTTTTTTGTCATGTATCACATTGTGACCCTCCGCTATGATCTTATTATTTTTGACGATGACAGCTCCAAATGCTCCATTACCTTTTGATTTGCCTTCTACGGCTAATGCAATAGCACGTTTCATGAAGTGTATATTTTCAGCTGTCATTTATGTTGTATTACGTTGATATGCTAAGATAGTATTCCGCTTCTAGATTCTGATTTTTATCCACGTAGTGCATTTGCACAACTACAAGCTTAATTATTCAGACAAGGATTTTAATTTTTATTACCGAAATTAGTAGCCTAAAACTGGCTGTTTACTGGTTGTAATTTACCATCCAGTGGATCCCAAATTTATCGCTACATCTTCCGAAATATCCCCATTCCCGTTCTCTAAAATTATGATGTGTTTGTCCTCCATCAGATAACTGAGAAAATAATTCTTTTGCTTTCTCTTTGGAATCAATATCTATGCTCATATGTATTTGATTACCTTGATTTATGGGAGTGTCTGGTGATGCATCATAAGCCATAAAGTGAACCCCTTTTCCTTTGAGTTCCGCGTGTTGTAATTTTTGTCGGTAAGATGCGGGAACATCAATTTTTTTGTCTTCGTAGGTTTGACGATTTTTTATCTCAGCATCGAAAAGATGACCGTAAAAACTGAGCGCCTCTTGGCAATTTCCACGAAACGCTAAATATGCTTGTATTTTCATGATGTTTATTTTTAAGTTCATTCAAAATTAAGTATTCATTGAAATGAACCTTGAGCTAAAAGCATTAAATTTTAATTCAAATCAAATTTAGAGTGTATGGTTTGTCTGAATTTATATCGAATTAGGTATTGCATTAAAAAAATACACAATCGGAGTAGTGTAATTTTTTAAAGAGAAATATATTTACGATACAGATGAAAATCATAAATCGATGAAAAAAACAAACTATATCATTTATTTAGCAGATGATGATGAAGACGATAGGCAATTTTTTGAAGAAATTACTGAGGAAATGGCTGAAGATATTCTTTTAAAAACTTTTGAAAATGGAATAGACCTTCTAAAATCTCTATTTAATTCTGACCTAAAAAATCCTGATTATATTTTTTTAGACCTTAACATGCCGCTGATGGACGGGGAAGAATGTTTAAGCGAGATTAGGGCCTTAGAATCTTTAAAAGACATTCCAATTATTATTTATTCTACTTCAATCGATTTTTCTAAAGCAGAGCGTTTTCGGGATGCAGGTGCAAATTTATATTTAAAAAAACCAAATAATTATAAAGCTTTAAAGGGGGCAATTTTCAACTGTTTGGAGCATTTTAAAACCACAGGAAAGAACCCCGAAGAAAAAGATAAGTTCATTGTGCAATTGTAAATTTTAGAGTTATGAATACCCAAAAGCAAAAAAATATCCCCAAGTTTTTACAAAATGGGAGTGAAATGGCGCAATTAATTGCAGGGAAAGACTGGAAAGCACATGCTTTGGGTGAACCAGAAAATTGGCCAATGGCTTTAAAGTTGACATTAAACACGATGCTCAATACTGCTTTTCCAAAGTTTTTGTTATGGGGAAAAGAATATTATAATTTTTACAATGATGCTTATCGCCCCAGTCTTGGTATGGATGGTAAACATCCTTTTATTATCGGTAAAGGTTTCGACGAGGCTTGGCCTGAATTAAAAGAAACCATGAAACCTGAAGTAGATTTAGTTTTTAGTACAGGAAAACCTACTTGGCATGAAAATCAATTAATTCCGATTTACCGTAACGGCCAAATCGAAGAGGTGTTTTGGACCTTTAGTTATAGTGCAATTTTTGGTGATACTATGGAAATTAGTGGTGTTTTGGTTACTTGTATAGAAACAACCGACGCCGTAAAAAATGTAAAGCGATTAGAGGAAAGTGAAGACGAATTAAAATTTGCCATCGATGCGACCGATTTGGGTACGTGGGATTATAACCCCTTAACTGATCAATTAAAAGCAAACCATCGGTTAAAAGAATGGTTTGGATTACCTATTACCGATGAAATTAAGCTAGATCAGGCTACAAATGCCATCATTGCAAAAGATAGAGAGCGTGTGAATAAAACAATTCAAAATGCACTCACCTGGGAATCTGGCGGTAAGTATGATATTACTTATACGATTCAAAACAAAGAGACCAGACAAAAAAGAATTGTAAGAGCCTTAGGGCGCGCCTGGTTCAATGAAAATAGGAGAGCCTACAGGTTTAATGGAACCTTACAAGATATTACAGAGCAACAGAAAGTTGTAAATAATCTAAAACTAAATGAAGAGCGTTTTCGCCGCTTGGTAAAAGAAGTCCCGGTGGGGATAGCGATTATAAGCGCTGAAGATTACACCATAAAAGTAGTTAATGACATGGCATTAATGATTTGGCAGAAAACTTTAGATGAGGCGCTTAACATGCCGTTATTTGATGTGCTAACAGAAATTAAAGATGGTATTTCACCTATTTTTGAAAGTATACTTCGCACAAAAAAAGCTAAAAAAGGGATGGAATACCCTTTTCTTCTCGAACGTAACGGAGTAAAAGAAATTGGTTATTTTAATTTTATTTTCAAGCCAATCTTAGAAAATAATCAGGTCATTGAAATTATGTTGGTCGCCTTTGAAATGACCGAAACGGTGAAAGCAAAGTTCAAGTTAGAGGAATCAGAACGACAGTTCAAAAATTTCGTGATGCAGTCTCCTATTGCCATGGGGGTTTTGAGGGGGGAGGCCATGAAAATAGAAATGGCAAATAATTCATTGCTCAATCAATTTTGGCGCAAAAAAAAGGAAGAGGTTCTAGGAAAAGGCCTATTGGAAATTTTCCCAAACCTTTCTGATTCAAAATATCCCGAAATTATTCAAAGCATTATCAAAACCGGAATTCCTGTTTCCGAAAAAGAATCATATGCTTCGCTACAAGATGAAAATGGAATTTGGGAGTTTTATGTAGACTATATCTACGCACCACTTAGAGATGTCGATGGAAACGTTTCAGGAGTAATGGTTACTTCAACTGATGTTACAGATCGCGTAAAAGCGCGCGAAAAATTAGAGCAATTTTCTAAAGATTTAGAAAAGCAAGTTGCCCTGCGTACCAAACAATTAAAAGTGGCGAATAATAAATTACAAGTTTCAATTCAAAATCTAGAAAATAGAAATGAAGAATTAGAAGCCTTTGCCTATGTTTCGAGCCATGATTTACAAGAACCTTTACGGAAAATTCAGATGTTTATCTCACGAATTTTAGAACGAGAACAAGATACCTTAACAGATAAGGGAAAAACCTATTTTGATAAAATTACAGATTCTGCAACACGCATGCGAATTTTAATTGATGACTTATTGACATTTTCGAGATCAAATAAAAAAGATGCAGAATTTGAAGAGACCGATCTAAATTTAATAGTCAAAGAGGTAATGGAAAACTTATCTGATAGTATTGAAAGTTCAAAGGCTCAAATTACCTGCACCAGCCTACCCACAATTACAGCAATTCCGTTTCAATTACATCAAGTATTTACGAATCTTATAGGTAACGCCATTAAATTTTCAAAAAAAAATACCATTCCAAAAATAAATATTACTGCTGAAGTCGCTACGGGCAAAGAAATAAAGTTTCATAAATTACAAAAAAACACGAAGTTTTATAAAATTGCGATTTCGGATAATGGCATTGGTTTTCCTAAAGAAATGGCACACAAAATATTCGAAGTTTTTCAGCGTGTACATAGTCAACAAGAGTATAAAGGGACTGGAATAGGTTTAGCGATTGTCAAAAAAATTGTATTGAATCACGATGGTGTAATAGGTGCCGAAAGCACAGAAGGTGAGGGGACCACCATAAGAATGCTTATTCCAAAAAATAGGCTATAGCCTTGGCTTTATTTTAGAACTTTAAAGAGCAGCATTGTCTGCTTTATCTAAAGAAGGGAAAAGCTTAGAAAGATCTGAAACCTTAAGCCAAAAGTCTTTAAATAAAAAAATCCAATCTAAAATAGATTGGATTTTTTTCAGTGACCGGGCCGGGGCTCGAACCCGGGACCCTCTCCTTAAAAGGGAGATGCTCTACCAACTGAGCTACCAGGTCATAATTTCAGCAATAGTCTAACAGATTGTTCCCTGTTTGCGGGTGCAAATATACTATCAATAATTAATTATACAAGCCTATTTTCATATAATTTTATTTTTTTTTGATTTGAGCATAAATTATTTCAATTTTACATAAAATTAGGAGATGAAAATTGTACTTGTGGGGTATATGGGAAGCGGTAAAAGTACCATAGGAAAATTACTTTCTAAGAAATTGAAAATCAATTTTATAGACTTAGATGACTATATAGTTTCTAGATTAAAAATGCCGATTTCAGAACTTTTTGAAGAGAAGGGAGAGTTGTTTTTTAGAAAAAAGGAACGTGAATATCTTCAGGAGCTTATGCATAAAAAAACATCATTTATTTTAGCAACGGGCGGTGGAACGCCATGTTATGGAGATAATTTAAGAATTATTCAGGAGGGTACAACCCTCGATTTTTATTTAAAATTATCAATTCCGAGTTTGGTTCAGCGCTTACTATCTGAAAAAGAAAACCGTCCGATACTAAAAAACATTGCGAACGATGCCTTACCAGAATTTATTGGAAAGCATCTCTTTGAACGAAATAATTATTATCTAAAGGCCAATCATAGTATTCAGTGTGACGGATTACCTCCTGAAGCTCTAGTTGAAGAAATTATCAGGCGATTAGAGTAGGTAAACCACATCATTTTTAGCCTTAAACTCAACCTTTACTTTTTCATGCAACGAGGTGGAGAGTGAAATGCCCTTGTAATCTGCTTTTACAGGGTATTTTTTATGATTTCTGTTCACTAATACCGCCGTTTTTAGTTGTTTCAGCGGCACCCGTAAAAAATGATGAACCCCATAAATCAAGGTAGTTCCGGAGTTTAAAACATCGTCTACTAAAACAATTGATTTATGGGCATAAGCGGCCTCTGGAAGTGATGTTTGTACGCCGGTACTTAAAGGATTCGTCTTATCCATACTGACATTACAAATAGTGATTTTTGCTGAGGTAATTTTTTTAAGGACCTGCTCTATTCTAGTGGCAAAATTAAGCCCTCCACCCGCAATACCTGCAATTATAATTTCTTCTTCATCCACATTTGCTTCATAAATCTGATATGCAATTCGTTTTATTTTATGTTGAATTTCTTGGTGTGTAAGTATAATATGTTGCATCTAAATGGTATTTCTTAATTAAAGGATTCCTAAAGGTCTGCTTACTCCTCACTATTTGTGGGTACAGAACCATCATCAATATAATCTTCAATATCACGCCTATCTTTTTTAGTTGGTCTACCTGCTCCCTTTTTCCTGTAATAATCTTTGGAATACTTTAAAAGTTCATTACTTTCAAACTCCGAAGCTGGTGTGGTATCTAATCGGTATAAAGCTACTAATTTAGCACCAACTCTGTTGGGTGGTATGTCTAAAACAGTAAGTTGATAATTAATCTGGTTTTTTCGCACTATAATTTTGTCTTGAGGCATCACTTCCTTGGAAGGCTTGGCTGCCGCGCCATTTAATTTTATATGACCCTTTTTACAAGCTTCAGTACCAATATTACGCGTTTTAAAATAACGCACACACCAAAGATATTTATCTATTCGCATAAACTATTGTAATTCTTTCTTAAACTATTCCACAAAAATAGTGGAAAATTGTATCTTGCGGCACTTAAAATAAAATTGATGAAAATCAGAAGTAAATATTCTTTGTTGTTCCTATTGGCTTTCATAATTATCGCTTGTAAAAAAGATGATGATGGTGTGGTATTTGTACCACCTGAAGATTTAGGTGAAATATTTGTTCAGGATGAGGCTAAATTACAAGCTTATTTTGAAACCCATTTTTACAATTATGAAGAGTTTGAAAATCCGCAGCCTGGCTTTGACTATAAAATCCTTATAGACACCATTGCAGGGGCAAACAGTGATAAAATTTCTTTAAAAAACTCCCCAAGTTTTGGTTTTAATTCTGTAGAGGTTAATTCTTCTCAATTTGGTACCGTTAAGGAGGAGTCTATAGTACACAAGATCTACTATATTATTGCAAGACAAGGCGTGGGTGCTTCACCTACTTTTGCCGATTCTACCTATGTTCAGTATGAAGGATCCTTACTAGATGGCTCAATTTTTGATTCTTCTTCAGCACCAGTTTGGTTCGATTTAACAACAAATATTCCAGGTTTTTCACAAGGCATTACCAGTTTAAAAGCAGGTGGTGATTTTACTGAAAATGGGGATGGAACTATTACCGTTAATGACTTTGGTGTAGGAGCTATTTTTATGCCTTCTGCCTTAGCCTATTATAGCAATTCGGGAAATAGTGGTATACCGGCCTATTCTCCTTTAGTATTTAAGTTAAACTTGTTTGCTGTAAGTCAAATTGATCACGACAGAGACGGTATTCCTTCGTACATGGAAGATTTAAATTCCAACGGTAATTTAAATGACGATAATACCGATTTAGATTCTGAAAATTCAACACAACGTTTTTTGCCTAATTATGTAGATTCAGACGATGATGGTGATGGCAAACTTACAAGAGATGAAATTATCATTAATGAAGATGGAAGCATAGAATTTCCAGATGCGGACGGCGACGGAGTTCCTGATTACCTAGATAAGGATACGAGATAAAAAAAAACCTGAAAGCTAATAACTTTCAGGTTTTTTCTTTTTCCTAGGTTTTAAAGTTTTATGGATAAACTTAGGATTAATTGATCAGGTCGGGTATCAAAGCGGTCGCCGCTAATAAAAGTCCCGTCATTAGAACTTAGTACCGATACTTCATTTTCAGAAAAGCCTCTTTCATATCGTAAATCAAGGCCTAGTCTTCCTAAATCAAGTCCAACTCCAATATGAAGACCTACAGAAAAATCGTTTTTGACATCATCTAAACGAACGCCGTCAATATCAGTATCTAAAATGTACTGTAAAGCTGGTCCAGCAAAAACATTCAAGGGGCCAATAATGTTTAAGCCCACTAATATGGGCGCATCTATTTTGCTCATATCAAAAGTACCATCCCTGTAGTCCGATTTTGTTTTGGTGTACATAAGCTCTGGTCTTAAATAAATTTTATCACCAATTTTTCCAAAAATACCCACGTGGTAGCCAACATTTCTATCCGGATTTTCAAAGGCATTCTCTGCTGAATCAAAGTAGTCACCATTGGCGCTATAATTTAAACCTCCTTTAACTCCAAATCCAGATTCATTTTGTGCAAATGCTATAAAGCCTAAAAAGGCAAATACAGCAGTAAAAATCATTTTTTTCATATCTATTAGTTTTAATGTAAACAACTGATATACAAAATTAATGCCAATTGCTTACATGTTCCTTATCAGTTTCAACGCAAGTGCTTATGCTTTATTGTAAGGTTTGTTTTTTACTGCTGTTAATTAAATCGTAAATCTGTTTTAAAACCCTCATGCAAAAATGAACGCGAAACAGTAGTATTTCTTTTTTTAACGCTTAAAATAACCCTAATTTTTACGGCTCCTAAAAAGTCAAAAGGCGCTAAATAAGCAGAAATTATGAGCATATAGAGAAAGTTTAAACAGGTTCACCATTTTTCTTTCTTAGTTGATTATATTTGCGCTTACTAAAACACAATTTTGAAATTTACATTAAAGCATACCGACGTTCATAGTAAAGCGAGAGCAGGTGAAATTATAACCGATCACGGAAAAATAGAAACACCTATTTTTATGCCTGTTGGAACTGTAGGTTCTGTAAAAGCGGTGCACCAACGCGAACTGAAAGAAGAAATTAACCCAGATATTATTTTAGCGAATACCTATCATTTATACTTAAGGCCTAAAACCGAAATTCTAAAAAAAGCAGGTGGAATTCATAAATTTATGGGTTGGGATAGAAATATCCTTACTGATAGTGGTGGGTATCAGGTATATTCGCTTTCAGGCAACCGAAAAATAAAAGAAGAAGGCGTAAAATTTAAATCACATATCGACGGTTCGTATCACTTTTTTACACCTGAAAATGTTATGGAAATTCAGCGGGTTATAGGAGCCGATATCATTATGGCTTTCGATGAATGTACGCCATACCCATGCGATTACAAATATGCACAACGCTCTATGCATATGACGCATAGGTGGTTAGAGCGTTGCTTAAAACACTTAGAAAAAACCCCACTGAGCTACGATTATAGTCAAACTTTTTTTCCAATTGTTCAAGGGTCTACCTATAAAGATTTAAGAAGGCAGTCTGCAGAATATATCGCAGGTGTTGGTGCCGAAGGGAATGCTATCGGTGGATTATCAGTTGGGGAGCCAGCAGAAGAAATGTACGCCATGACCGAGGTGGTTTGTGAAGTTTTACCCGAAGACAAACCTAGATATTTAATGGGCGTTGGTACACCCATAAATATTTTAGAAAATATTGCCTTAGGTATTGATATGTTCGATTGTGTTATGCCAACCAGAAATGCAAGAAACGGGATGTTATTTACAGCTCACGGCTCTATCAATATAAAAAATAAGAAATGGGAAGATGATTTTTCTCCTATTGATGAAATGGGTATCACTTTTGTAGATACCGAATATTCCAAAGCCTATTTAAGACATCTTTTTGCAGCCAATGAATATTTAGGAAAACAAATTGCCACCATACACAACTTAGGTTTTTACCTTTGGTTAACTCGCGAAGCAAGAAAACATATTTTAGCTGGTGATTTTTATGATTGGAAAAATAAGATGGTAAAACAAATGGATAAAAGGCTGTAATAGTGACCATTTTAGATAAATACATATTAAAGCGTTATTTGGTAACATTTTCAGTAATGTTATTATTGTTTATTCCTATCGGAATCATGGTTCATTTGGCCGAACAAATAGGGAAAATGCAAGATAATGAAGCGCCATTAAATGAAATACTGGTGTATTTAGGAAATTTTTCTATTTATATCGGGAGTATGTTATTGCCTATTTTCCTATTCTTATCGGTCATCTTTTTTACCTCAAAACTGGCCAGCAATACCGAGATTGTAGCCATACTCAGTTCTGGTATCTCCTATGGTCGTTTTTTAAAGCCCTATATCATTGGCGCTACCATAGTAGCTACGTTTATGCTTTTAATGGGTATGTTTATTGTTCCGAATGCCAGCAAAGGCTTTAATGAGTTTAAGTTTAAATACTTAAAAAAGGGAAAACAGGACAGGGTTACAGAAAATATTTTCAATCAATTAAATGAAAACGATTTTATTTATGTCAGTCGTTTTGATCCACTGCGGCAGCAAGGCTATAATTTCACTCTAGAACATTTTAACGAAGAGAACGTTTTAGAATATAAGTTATCAGCGGCAAATATTAGATGGGTACCTACAGACTCTTTGTATAGGCTCACTTCTTATGTAAAACGCAGTTTAGTAGGTGAAACTGAAATCATCGAAACAAAAACAAGGTTAGATACTATTTTTCCGTTTAAAATTAATGACTTAACTCCTGTTTCCTATATCGCAGAAACTAAGAATTTATTTGAATTAAATGAATTTATAGCCGATCAGAAGCGGAAAGGGGCATCAAACATTAATACCTATATTTTAGCGAAATATAAACGATGGTCCTTACCCATTACCGCTTTTATTTTGACCTTAATTGCCGTAGCTGTTTCTGCACAAAAACGCAGAGGCGGTATGGGAGTAAACTTAGCCTTTGGTATTTTGGTAGCCTTTATCTACATATTTTTTGATCGGGTTTTCGGAACCTTAGCGGAACAATCAGGTTTTTCTCCACTTTTAGCAGTTATTGTTCCTAATCTTTTGTTTGGAGGTCTCGCACTTTTTTTATTGCGAAGAGCCATGCGATAAGCTACCATAGCTATTATTTTTATGCCTTGTTTATATCATGACAGATAAAGTTAAAAATTACTTACACCTTCACGTCATAGTTTTTATTTGGGGCTTTACGGCCGTGCTAGGAAAACTCATAAGTTTAGATGCTTTACCTCTGGTTTGGTATCGAATGGGTATTGCCGTAGCACTCATTGGATTGTTTATTATTTTAAAAAGAATACCGCTCAAGGTAGCTCCGAAACAATTGGTTTGGATGGGTATTGCAGGTGTTGTAATTGCCTTGCATTGGGTTACTTTTTTTACCGCTATAAAAGTGTCTACTGTTTCGGTGGCTCTAGCGACCTTGTCCACAGGCGCGTTTTTTACGGCTTTATTAGAGCCGTTTTGGTATGGACGTAAAATAATTGGATATGAAATTTTCTTTGGTATCTTGGCCATGCTCGGGCTCTACATTATTTTTAATGTCGAAACACAGTACACTCAAGGAATTATATACGGATTAATATCTGCTTTATTATCTGCTATTTTTTCTTTAATCAACGGAAAACTTGTCCAAACCAATAAGCCGAGTATAATTTCATTTTATGAACTGGGCTTAGGCGTTTTATTTCTAACGGTATATCTAGGGTATAATAGTCGTTTTACAAGTTCCTTTTTTGAAGTATCTCTAAACGACTGGTTATTTTTAGGGATTCTAGCATCTGTTTGCACGGCCTATGCGTTTATAGCATCTGTTAAAGTAATGAAGTTTTTGACGCCGTATACGGTCATGTTAACCATCAATTTAGAACCTATTTATGGGATAATTTTGGCCTTTGTTTTGCTAGGAGAGAGCGAAAAAATGAATCCTTTATTCTATTTAGGGGCTTTACTTATACTAAGCACGGTGATAGCCAATGGATTACTAAAGAACCGCGCAAGGTTAAAAAAATGGAGTAGGAGTTAGGCATCCCTATTTAAAGTTTTATATTTGTCTAATTATAAAAACTAAACAGGAGTACTCATGGAATATTTAGATTTTGAACTTCCGATTAAAGAGCTTGAAGAGCAATTAGATAAGTGCATGATTATTGGTGAAGAGAGTGACGTTGATGTTACCGAAACCTGTAAGCAGATAGAAAAAAAATTATTAGAAACGCGTAAAGAGATTTATAAAAATCTTACCGCATGGCAACGCGTACAATTATCCAGACACCCTAACAGACCTTATACTCTAGATTATATTAAGGCTATATGCGGCGCTACTTTTTTAGAGCTTCATGGCGATAGAAATGTTAAAGATGATAAAGCTATGATTGGTGGTCTAGGTAAAATTGGCGATCAAAGTTATATGTTTATCGGGCAACAAAAGGGCTATAATACCAAGACAAGACAGTATCGAAATTTTGGTATGGCAAACCCTGAAGGGTACAGAAAGGCATTGCGTTTAATGAAGTCTGCCGAAAAATTTAATATTCCTGTAGTATGCTTAATTGATACTCCAGGTGCTTATCCGGGCATTGAAGCTGAAGAGCGCGGGCAAGGAGAAGCTATAGCTAGAAATATTTTAGAAATGACGAGGTTAAAAGTGCCTATTATTGTCGTTATTATCGGTGAAGGAGCTTCGGGTGGGGCTTTAGGTATAGGCGTTGGCGATAAGGTATTGATGTTAGAAAATACTTGGTATTCTGTTATTTCACCAGAATCTTGTTCCTCTATATTATGGAGAAGTTGGGAGTACAAAGAAATTGCTGCAGACGCTTTAAAGCTTACAGCAACGGATATGAAGAAGCTGAAGCTAATCGATGAAATTGTTCGAGAACCAGCAGGAGGTGCCCACAGCTCTAGAGATAAAACTTTTGAAATTGTAAAAAACAAAATAATTTCAAATTATGAGGAGCTCAAAAAGTTATCACCAAAAGAATTGATAAAAATTAGAATGGATAAATACGCCAATATGGGTGTATTTAATGATTAAATCCTGTTTTAGCATAGCATTTTAAAATCTGAAGATTTAATTCTTCAGATTTTTTTTGTTGTTAACATAAAATCGTAACTTATTAACATCGTAATTGTTGAAGACCTGTGAACATCGAAATTTATTTTTTGAGGTTCAGTAGGTGTTAATTACATACTTTCGTAATCATGGAAAAACCGAGCCCAATTGTTGGACATAGAATAGACAAATCTAATATTATTAGCTTAGAAAGAGGAAAGATTCCACCACAAGCTATTGATTTAGAGGAGGTTGTGATTGGAGCGATGATGATTGATAAAAAAGGTATCGACGAAGTAATCGATATCTTACATCCTGACGTTTTCTATAAAGATGCGCATAAATTTATTTTCGAAGCAATTTTTAAATTGTTTGAAAGTTCTGAACCTGTTGATTTATTAACCGTTTCTTCACAATTAAAGAAAGACGGCAAATTAGAGGCTGTAGGCGGCGATTTTTACCTGATAAAATTAACGCAAAAAGTAGCGTCTTCCGCTCATATCGAGTTCCATGCTCGTATTATACTTCAAAAATATATTCAGCGCAGTTTAATTAAAATTTCGAATGAAATAATCGAAGACGCCTACGATGAAGGCAGTGATGTTTTTGATTTATTAGACATGGCAGAATCAAAATTATATGATGTTACGCAAGGTAATTTAAAACGCTCTGCTGAAACTGCACAAAATTTAGTCATACAGGCGAAAAAGCGCATTGAAGAAATAGCCAATAAAGAGGGTTTAAGTGGTGTCCCATCTGGTTTTGATAAAGTAGATAAACTAACCTCTGGTTGGCAGCCAAGTGATTTAATTATCATCGCAGCGCGTCCTGGTATGGGTAAAACAGCACTTACCTTATCGATGGCTCGTAATATGGCTGTAAATTCGAATATTCCTGTCGCTTTCTTCTCTTTAGAGATGTCCTCAGTACAATTGATTACACGTTTAATTTCTTCCGAAACGGGCTTATCTTCTGAAAAATTACGGACAGGTAAGTTAGAAAAACACGAATGGGAACAATTAAATGTGAAAGTAAAAACGCTTGAAAAAGCACCCTTATTTATAGATGACTCACCATCACTGTCTATTTTTGATCTAAGAGCTAAAGCAAGACGTTTAGCATCACAACATGGTATTAAAATGATTATGATCGATTATTTGCAGTTGATGACAGCTGGAGGTAGTCAAAAGGGTGGTGGTAATAGAGAACAAGAAATTTCTACGATTTCCAGAAATTTAAAAGCCTTAGCAAAAGAACTAAACATCCCTGTCATTGCCTTATCGCAACTATCACGTGCTGTAGAAACCAGAGGTGGTACTAAAAGACCTTTATTATCGGATCTTAGAGAATCTGGAGCCATTGAGCAAGATGCCGATATTGTTTCGTTTATCTACCGACCAGAATACTATAAAATTGATGAATGGGATGATGAGGAACGCTCACCAACCGCTGGGCAAGGAGAGTTTATCGTTGCAAAACACAGAAATGGTGGTTTAGAAAATATTCGATTGAAATTTATTGGTAATCAAGGAAAGTTCGATAATCTGGACGACTTTGATTCTCCTTTTGAATTTCAGTCTAAAATGAATGCGGATGAAGATAACCCTTTCATTACCAAAAATCTTCCTAATCCCAATCAGGCGTTTGGAAGTGCTATGAATGAGGACGATGATACTGATGTACCTTTTTAATTAAAAGGACAGGGTAGTTCGTATTTTTTTCAATATCTTAAGGCTTTATTAGAGTTCACTCCATTACGAGTACCTTTAATTGATGTTTTTAAATTAAGCCATGAAAAAAATTCTCTTTTCTATTCTCTTTTTTTTCTTTTCGCTGAATATGATAGCTTCAGCAATTCTTATTCCCATGGATGCCGAAAGTCAAAAAAATCATTTGAAAGCGTATGGGGTCACCTATTGGATTTTGGCGAAACAGCAAAAAGTACAGTGGCTTTTAAATTACCGAGGAGGCTCTTTTCTTTTACCTGATGGAGATGATATTCGTAAAGAGTGCCAAATTAGAGGCGTGTCTTTTGAAGTTTTATCGGATAGTGAAGCCAATGCCATTTTAGCTACTATAGCGAGTCCTTCTCAAAACCAAGAAGCTGTTATTTTAGAAAAAGCTCCTAAAATTGCAGTATATACGCCCAAAGGATTGCAGCCTTGGGATGATGCTGTGACGATGGTCTTGACCTATGCAGAAATTCCCTATGAAACCATATATGATGAAGAAGTTTTAGATGATAAGCTGGTGTTATTTGATTGGTTGCACCTGCATCATGAAGACTTTACAGGCCAATATGGTAAATTTTATGCGGCATATAAAGCAGCGCCATGGTATTTAGAGAGTAAAAAAGAAGCAGAAGCCTTAGCGGCTAAATTAGGTTTTAACAAGGTATCAGAATCGAAAAGAGCAGTGGCTTTAAAAATCCGGAATTACGTAATTGGTGGCGGTTTTATGTTTGCCATGTGTTCTGCTACCGATAGTTTTGATATTGCCTTAGCAGCTTCTGATAATGTAGATATTTGTGAAGCCATGTTCGATGGTGATCCTTCAGATGCGAATTACCAGTCAAGGTTAGATTTTACAAAAACTTTTGCGTTTACCAATTTTACACTAGAAAGAAATCCGTTACAGTATGAGTTCTCTTCTATTGATATGACTCAGAAAAGAAGTATTATAAAAGAATCTGATTATTTTTCATTGATGGATTTTTCGGCAAAATGGGATCCAATTCCTACTATGCTATGTCAAAACCATACCTCTTTGGTGAAAGGCTTTATGGGGCAAACCACTTCCTTTGAACGGAATGAAATTAAATCGACTGTTTTAGTGCTAGGAGAGAATAAAGTAAATGGAGAGGCTAGGTATATACATGGCATTAAAGGGAAAGGTTTTTTTACCTTCTACGGAGGCCATGATCCTGAGGATTACCAACACAGAGTGGGTGATCCTAAAACAGAGCTAGCCTTACATACGTCATCTCCTGGATACCGTTTGATCTTAAATAATGTATTGTTTCCAGCAGCTAAAAAGAAAAAACAGAAAACTTAAAATAATTGAAAATTGAAAATTGAAGATTATCAAAGTTCAAGTTCATCTTCAAGTTCAAGTTCGAAAAAACGCTAAATCCTAACGAATGGCGTAGCCGAATTGTTAAACATTTTTAAGATCATTGTTAAAACTACTTTTCTAACTTTTAACATTCTACCTGAGACTTTCGATCAACTTTTCTAAAACAAGTTCTACCCCAAAATCATCATTACTACGCGTACTGTAATTAGCGGCTTTTATAACATTGGGGTGCGCATTTGCCATGGCAAAGCTATAATCGGCTAAAGCCAGCATTTCTAAGTCGTTATTATAATCTCCGAAAACTAACAGTTCTTCTGGCTTAATATTATTATGTTCCATTACTTTTTTGAGTGCATAGCCTTTATTGGCATTTTTGCTAGATATATCCACCCAATTAGTACCTGAAATTTTGACTTGTAGGTCTTGTTCTAAAAACGAAATCTGAGGATATACATATTTTTCAGAACTTTCAAAATGATAAATGGCAATCTTTAATATCTCTCCCTCGTAATCGCCCAAATTATCTAATACTTGGTAATGAGAATAGTATTCCTGTAATTTTTTTTCAAATAGCGAAGAATTTCCTAAGATGTAGGCACTGTTTTTTCCGCAGAGTACAGGATGAATATTGCTGATGCGATCTAAAATGCTAACCACTTCATTTTTTGTTTGATGGGGTAGTGGGGTTGCTACAATTTCCTTTCCATGCTGCATAGCAAAGCCTCCATTTTCTGCAATTACAATGATATTTTTTTGTATCGGATGTAATTTGCCTACAATACTATGGTATTGACGACCACTTGCTGCAACGAACAGAACACCTTTTTTCTTTAAAGCTTCAAATAGGGTAAAAAATCGGTCGCTAACTTCGTGATTAGAGTTGAGTAAGGTACCGTCCATATCGGTAACCACCATTTTTATTTTCGATAAATCCATAGTACTGTTTTTGAACCCTACAAAGTTATTAGATAAGGTTTAATAAGACGATACTAAATGGATAAGTTTGTAACCTAATTACAAATCACTTATGAAATTTTATCAAAAAGAAATTATACTGAAACCTTATAGCAGAGGTTTTCATGTTATCACAGAACAAATTGCAGCTGCTACTTCAGAACTATCATCGATTACTGTAGGCATGCTACACGTTTTTATCAAACATACTTCGGCTAGTATAAGCATCAATGAAAATGCTGACCCTACTGTTCGGGTTGATTTTGAGACGCACTTCAACACTATGATTCCTGAAAATGCGCCCTATTATAAACATAATTATGAGGGTTCAGATGATATGCCAGCGCATATAAAGGCTTCTTTATTGGGGAACTCAATACAAATACCCATTACGAATGGAAAATTAAATTTAGGAATTTGGCAGGGTATTTATTTAGGAGAACACAGAAATAAAGCGTCAAGGAGAAGATTGGTACTCACAATTTTTGGGGATAAGTAAATTAGTATTAACTTAAATATTCATAAAAAAAAGTAATTATGGGAGCACAAGAAGATATTTTAAGCAAAATTCAAATTCTAATTACAAATCATTTTAGTACACCAGAGCAGGCATTTAACTATTTTGATAAGGATAAAGATGGTACATTAACTAAAGGTGAAATTTTAGAATTATTAAAGAAAGCAGAGATAAACGGTTTTATTAGAGGTATTGTCTCTTCTAAATTGGTGGAAGGTTATGATACCTCTAAAGATGATCTTATAGATTGGGAAGAGTTTAAAGTGGCTATTTCAAAAATGTAATAATCTTCAGCTATTTTCATTTGAACATAAAAAAAATCCGATTCGTGAGAATCGGATTTTTTGATAAGTGAGATATATTGTTGTTACTTTATTTTTTGAGCGATAGCTTTAAAAGCTTCTGGGTGATTCATAGCTAAATCTGCTAAAACCTTACGGTTTAGCTCAATGTTGTTCGCTTTGATTCTCCCCATAAACTGAGAATAAGACATTCCGTGTAAACGGGCACCTGCATTAATACGAGTGATCCATAAAGAACGGAAAGTTCTTTTCTTGTTTCTACGATCTCTATAAGCATATAACATTGCTTTTTCAACCGCATTTTTAGCTACTGTCCAAACGTTTTTACGTCTTCCAAAGTAACCTTTGGCTTGCTTCATCACCTTTTTTCTTCTGGCTCTTGAAGCTACTGAATTTACTGATCTTGGCATACTTTTAAATTGTTTTTGTAGTAGGCGGTCGATAATCGACACTTTTTAGGCCTAACTCCATGGTTAATATTAATTTACCTGTAAAATTGAAGAATTACTTTAATCGTAATTGTTCTTTGATACTGTTAACATCGGCTTCATGTACTAGACCTGAATGTGTTAACGCAAGCTTACGTTTTTTAGATTTCTTCGTTAGAATGTGGCTCTTAAAAGCGTGCTTTCTTTTAATTTTACCAGAACCTGTAAGTTTAAATCGCTTCTTAGCGCTGGATTTTGTTTTTTGTTTAGGCATCTTGTTCCTAGTTTATTTAATTATCTCACTTATTATCATTCAAACTGCCAGCAAAAGCCAGCAGTCTATTCTGTTTACGTCATAAGCATAAGCTTAAGAGTGGTGTTGTTTATTTCTTGTTCGTTTTAGGAGCGATGAACATCGTCATCCTTTTTCCTTCTAATCGAGGCATCTGTTCTACTTTTCCTAAATCTTCTAATTCTGAAGCTAATTTAAGTAATAGAATTTCACCTTGATCCTTATAAACAATTGATCTTCCTTTGAAAAAAACATAAGCTTTGAGCTTAGCGCCGTCTTTCAAAAACTTTTCGGCGTGTTTCTTTTTAAATTCATAATCATGATCATCTGTTTGCGGCCCAAATCTTATTTCCTTTACAATAACTTTTGTCGCTTTTGCTTTAATTGCTTTTTCGCGCTTTTTTTGTTCGTAAAGAAACTTTTTGTAGTCTGTTATTTTACAAACAGGAGGTTCAGCGTTAGGAGATATTTCTACCAAGTCTAACTCTAATTCTTCTGCTTTATTTAGTGCTTCCCGAATCGGGTAAACACCAACTTCTACATTATCACCTACCAACCTGACTTTCGGAGAAAGTATTTGCTCGTTAATTTTATGAGGGTTTTTGTCTTCCCTACGCGGTTGAGGTCTAAATCTTTTTCTAATTGCTATGACTAAATCTTTTTAATTAAACTTATTTTTTACTTTTTTTCCCCGTGTTTTGAGGTCAATTTTGTTTTTAGCGCCCAATCTTCCAATCGAAGCTATTAAAACGGTTTTAAGGTACTATTTATTTCTTTAGAAACCAATTCTATAAAGGCTTCTAGGCTAATTGAACCCAAATCTTCACCTCCGTGTTTTCTAACAGCAATGGTGTTTTCTGCCTCTTCAGTTTCTCCGACAATCAGCATAAATGGTATTTTATTCATTTCTGCTTCTCGAATTTTCTTGCCAACAGTTTCGTTTCTGGCGTCAACTTGGGCGCGAATTTCGTGTTTTTCTAGCGATTTTAAAACTTTTTCTGCATATTTTTCATGTTTCTCGCTAACAGGTAAAATAATGGCTTGCTCAGGGATGAGCCAAAGCGGAAAATTACCTCCCGTATGCTCCAATAAAAGCGCAATAAATCGCTCCATACTTCCAAACGGAGCCCGATGTATCATAACGGGTCTATGTAGTTCATTATCACTACCTTTATAGGTAAGATCAAAACGTTCCGGTAGGTTATAATCTACCTGAATGGTACCTAGTTGCCATTGACGGCCAAGGGCATCTTTTACCATGAAATCTAATTTCGGACCATAAAAAGCAGCTTCTCCACTTTCGATCACAAAATTTAAACCTTTTTCTTTGGCAGCATTTATAATTGCATTTTCTGCTTTTTCCCAATTTTCAACAGAACCAATATATTTTTCAGGTTTGTTTAAATCACGAATAGAAACTTGGGCAGTAAAGTTATCAAAACCTAAAGAGCCCAAAACATATAACGATAAATCAATAACATTTTTAAACTCTTGATCTAATTGATCAGGTGTGCAAAAAATATGAGCATCATCTTGAGTAAACCCACGAACCCTGGTCAGGCCGTGTAATTCGCCACTTTGTTCGTATCTATAAACGGTACCAAACTCAGCAAATCGTTTGGGCAAGTCTTTATAGGAATGGGGTTTAAAATTGTATATTTCACAATGGTGTGGACAGTTCATTGGTTTTAATAAAAACTCTTCATCCATTTTTGGTGTTCTAATGGGTTGAAAGCTGTCTTCTCCGTATTTTGCATAATGCCCAGAGGTTACATAGAGTTCTTTTTGGCCAATATGCGGAGTTACCACCATTTCATACCCAGCTTTTTTCTGAGCTTTTTTTAGGAAATTTTCCAGTCGTTCTCGTAGGGCTGCTCCTTTTGGTAGCCATAAAGGTAAACCCTGACCAACTTTAGCCGAAAAAGTAAAAAGTTCTAACTCTCTACCTAATTTTCTGTGATCTCGTTGTTTGGCTTGTTCTAGTAATTCTAAATATTCAGTTAGCTCTTTTTGTTTTGGAAATGATATTCCATAAACTCTGGTGAGTTGTGTATTTTTTTCATCACCTCTCCAATACGCCCCAGCAACACTTAGTATTTTAATCGCTTTAATGATGCCAGTATTGGGAATATGACCTCCTCTACATAAATCGGTAAAGCTGTCATGATCGCAAAATGTGATTGTGCCATCTTCAAGATTTTCAATGAGCTCTACTTTATATTCATTATTTTGCTCCTTATATATAGATAGAGCTTCTTTTTTGCTGATGGCGCGCATTTTAAAATCGTGCTTGCCTCTTGCGATTTCCAAAGCCTTTTTTTCTATTTCAGGAAAGTCCTTGTCGGATATTGATTTATCCCCTAAGTCAATATCATAATAAAATCCATTTTCGATCGCCGGTCCAATAGTTAGTTTTACACCAGGGTAGAGTTCTTCTAAGGCTTGTGCAACTACGTGTGAAGAAGAATGCCAAAAAGCTTTTTTGCCTTCATTGTCATTCCATGTATATAAAATAATAGAACCATCTTCATGTAATGGTGTGGTTACTTCGATAACAGTGTCATTAAATTTCGCGGAAATAACATTTCGAGCGAAACCTTCACTAATATTTTTAGCAACATCCATGGGCGAACTCCCTTTCGCCATTTCTCTAATACTACCATCAGGTAAGGTGATCTTAATCATGTAATTTAATTTATGGACTGCAAATATATTGTAAAGTGAGTTGTTGAACAATGTTGAATTTGATTGAATTGTAATTTTTAATAAATTACTTTATATATAGTATAGGTTTCGTACTGAAACTGAACTTAACTAATGATGGGGAATGAGGTATTTCTGAGCACTTTTTTATGTCAAAAGCGGTTAAAGCTGCTTTTTTCATGAAGCTTTTGAATCGGATAGGTTTTAAGAACCTTAAAACAAAGTTGTAGGCAGGGATTTCTTTTTGGTGTATGCAAACGTATGTAAATAGTCTTTTTTCAACAATTTTCAAGTAATTCACCTATTGATTACTTTTTTCATTGCTTGTAAAGTGTTGTTTTTAAGGGTTTTGGTTTGGCTGCAAAAATTATTTCAAAAAAGAATTAAAAAAACATTTGCGGGATTAAAAAGAGGGTGTATATTTGCACCCGCTTACGGAGACAGAGAGAATGAAAGTGAAGTAAGTGATAAGGCATTTAAGGTCTTAAAGAAGAGATAAAAAGGTTCATTGACATATTGTAAGACAGCGTTCAATTATTGGAAACGATAATTGGATAAAGAATTAAATTTAACAAAATAGCTTAAAGAATACATAAGGGCTGGGTTCGGATAATTTATTTGTAGTGATGTGAATAATATTTACAAAACAACGATGAAGAGTTTGATCCTGGCTCAGGATGAACGCTAGCGGCAGGCCTAACACATGCAAGTCGAGGGGTAACAGGGAGCTTGCTCCGCTGACGACCGGCGCACGGGTGCGCAACGCGTATGCAATCTACCTCTTACTAGGGAATAGCCCAGAGAAATTTGGATTAATGCCCTATATTATATTGACTCGGCATCGGGTTTTTATTAAAGGTTACGGTAAGAGATGAGCATGCGTCCCATTAGTTAGTTGGTAAGGTAACGGCTTACCAAGACATCGATGGGTAGGGGTCCTGAGAGGGAGATCCCCCACACTGGTACTGAGACACGGACCAGACTCCTACGGGAGGCAGCAGTGAGGAATATTGGACAATGGGCGCAAGCCTGATCCAGCCATGCCGCGTGCAGGAAGACTGCCCTATGGGTTGTAAACTGCTTTTATACAGGAAGAATAAGGAGTTCGTGAACTCTGATGACGGTACTGTAAGAATAAGGACCGGCTAACTCCGTGCCAGCAGCCGCGGTAATACGGAGGGTCCGAGCGTTATCCGGAATTATTGGGTTTAAAGGGTCCGTAGGCGGGCTGTTAAGTCAGAGGTGAAATGCTGCGGCTCAACCGTATGCACTGCCTTTGATACTGGCGGTCTTGAGTTATAGTGAAGTGGCTAGAATATGTAGTGTAGCGGTGAAATGCATAGATATTACATAGAATACCGATTGCGAAGGCAGGTCACTAACTATACACTGACGCTGATGGACGAAAGCGTGGGTAGCGAACAGGATTAGATACCCTGGTAGTCCACGCCGTAAACGATGGATACTAGCTGTTCGGTTTTCGGACTGAGCGGCCAAGCGAAAGTGATAAGTATCCCACCTGGGGAGTACGTTCGCAAGAATGAAACTCAAAGGAATTGACGGGGGCCCGCACAAGCGGTGGAGCATGTGGTTTAATTCGATGATACGCGAGGAACCTTACCAGGGCTTAAATGTAGATTGACAGGTTTAGAGATAGACTTTCCTTCGGGCAATTTACAAGGTGCTGCATGGTTGTCGTCAGCTCGTGCCGTGAGGTGTCAGGTTAAGTCCTATAACGAGCGCAACCCCTGTCGTTAGTTGCCAGCATGTAATGATGGGGACTCTAGCGAGACTGCCGGTGCAAACCGTGAGGAAGGTGGGGATGACGTCAAATCATCACGGCCCTTACGTCCTGGGCCACACACGTGCTACAATGGCCGGTACAGAGAGCAGCCACTGCGCAAGCAGGAGCGAATCTATAAAACCGGTCACAGTTCGGATCGGGGTCTGCAACTCGACCCCGTGAAGCTGGAATCGCTAGTAATCGGATATCAGCCATGATCCGGTGAATACGTTCCCGGGCCTTGTACACACCGCCCGTCAAGCCATGGAAGCCGGGGGTGCCTGAAGTCCGTCACCGTAAGGAGCGGCCTAGGGCAAAATCGGTAACTAGGGCTAAGTCGTAACAAGGTAGCCGTACCGGAAGGTGCGGCTGGAACACCTCCTTTCTAGAGAAAAGCATCCTATAGATGAATACTAGAAGAATCTAGCCCTTGTATTTTTGAGTTATTGTTAAATTTATTTGCTGTCTTATAATTATGTTATATAAGTTATTGAGAGAATCTTTAAAAGGGTTCAAGAGTGAGAGTCTCATAGCTCAGCTGGTTAGAGCGCTACACTGATAATGTAGAGGTCGGCAGTTCGAGTCTGCCTGAGACTACGAAGTTGTCGAAAGACAGACGAGAAGCCTGTGCTGAGCGCAGTCGAAGTAAGTCTGCCTGAGACTACTGCCTAAGGCAGCTTAATAATTAGAGAGATTTAGTTGTTAGCTAGTTTTAGAGAAACGTTCATTAAGATTAAAGTATTGAAAGGAAATTTTAGAGGTTGAGTGTAGCCGTTATAAGTACTGTTAACTGATAACTGTTAACTGATCACTGAAAAGACGGGGGATTAGCTCAGCTGGCTAGAGCGCCTGCCTTGCACGCAGGAGGTCATCGGTTCGACTCCGATATTCTCCACCGGGCAATGCCCGGAGATATTAAGGTATCTCTGGCGTGTTGCATGTGAGTTGATAGATGGTATACCTGTCTATCGCGACTCGCGATGTTCATTGACATATTGGGACAAAGTGATTTACAATTATCTTCAGGGATATTGTAATCACAAAGAAACACAAAAAATAAATTAGAGTAAAGTACGATAGGATGTACTTCGGTATTTATACTGGGGTATGTTTTAAATAAATTAGAATAAAGGACTAGTGACAAGCTAGAAAAGGGCGTATGGGGGATGCCTAGGCTCTCAGAGGCGAAGAAGGACGTGATAAGCTGCGAAAAGCTGCGGGGAGGTGCACACAACTTGTGATCCGCGGATATCCGAATGGGGCAACCCACTATATTGAAGGTATAGTATCTCGTAAGAGAAGCAAACCCGGTGAACTGAAACATCTAAGTAGCCGGAGGAGGAGAAAACAAAAGTGATTCCGTTAGTAGTGGCGAGCGAACGCGGATTAGCCCAAACCAATATTGTTTCGGCAATATTGGGGTTGTAGGACCACGACATTTGATGCGCGATGAATTAGAACCCTTTGGAAAGAGGGGCCAAAGACGGTGATAGCCCGGTATAAGTAAAGAACGTTATTGATAGTGGTATCCTGAGTAGTGCGGGGCACGTGAAACCTTGTATGAATTTGCCGGGACCATCCGGTAAGGCTAAATACTCCTGAGAGACCGATAGTGAACCAGTACCGTGAGGGAAAGGTGAAAAGAACCGTGAATAACGGAGTGAAAAAGATCCTGAAACCATACGCTTACAAGCGGTCGGAGCGGCGCAAGCTGTGACGGCGTGCCTTTTGCATAATGAGCCTACGAGTTACTTTTACTAGCAAGGTTAAGATTTTAAGAATCGGAGCCGTAGCGAAAGCGAGTCTGAATAGGGCGACCATAGTTAGTAGTAGTAGACGCGAAACCGTGTGATCTACCCATGGGCAGGTTGAAGCTTTGTTAACCCAAAGTGGAGGACCGAACCCGTTGACGTTGAAAAGTCTTGGGATGACCTGTGGGTAGGGGTGAAAGGCCAATCAAACTCGGAAATAGCTCGTACTCCCCGAAATGCATTTAGGTGCAGCGTTGCAATAGTTTTATAGAGGTAGAGCTACTGATTGGATGCGGGGGCTTCACCGCCTACCAATTCCTGACAAACTCCGAATGCTATAAAATGTTTTGCAGCAGTGAGGGCATGGGTGCTAAGGTCCATGTCCGAGAGGGAAAGAACCCGGACCATCAGCTAAGGTCCCCAAGTGTATACTAAGTTGATATAACGCGGTGGAATTGCATTGACAGCCAGGATGTTGGCTTGGAAGCAGCCATTCATTTAAAGAGTGCGTAACAGCTCACTGGTCGAGCGATTCCGCATGGATAATAATCGGGCATAAGTATACCACCGAAGCTATGGCTTTTGTACACGGTACAAAGGGGTAGGGGAGCATTCTATGTGTGTTGAAGGTGAACTGTAAGGTTTGCTGGAACGCATAGAAACGAAAATGTAGGCATAAGTAACGATAATGCGGGCGAGAAACCCGCACGCCGAAAGACCAAGGTTTCCCCAGCTATGCTAATCAGCTGGGGGTCAGTCGGGACCTAACGCGAACCCGAAAGGGGTAGTGGATGGACAAGCAGTTAATATTCTGCTACCTGCTCACGCTAAAAGTGACGGGGATGTGGTGTTGGTGCGTAGTGACGGAATACTACGTTGAAGGGAGTGGTGACACCCCGATAGTACGATGATGCTTCGGCAAAGTTGATAATCCAGCGTAACATCCTCCGAGAAAAACAAGTGAAGCAGCCCGTACCGTAAACCGACACAGGTGGTTGGGATGAGTATTCTAAGGCGCTCGAGAGATTCATGGCTAAGGAACTAGGCAAAATAGACCCGTAACTTCGGGAGAAGGGTCGCCCTCCCTCTGGGAGGGCCGCAGTGAAGAGGTCCAGGCGACTGTTTATCAAAAACACAGGGCTCTGCAAAATCGTAAGATGAAGTATAGGGCCTGACACCTGCCCGGTGCTGGAAGGTTAAGAGGAGATGTCATTCGCAAGGAGAAGCATTGAATTGAAGCCCCAGTAAACGGCGGCCGTAACTATAACGGTCCTAAGG